>ENA-UONY01000002-UONY01000002.1-human-gut-metagenome-genome-assembly--contig:-CS9-NODE-2-length-500190-cov-32.552771_pt1 | contig 500190 bp, 466 predicted proteins | sample MGYA00242465_ERZ724012 | MGnify/ENA metagenome assembly ERZ724012 | reverse complement strand
TGCTCAGGTACTTAAAAAAAATATTTTATAATAGTGTTGCGGAATTAAGGATGAACAGATTTGGTTTTCTGAAAGTAGCAGCGGCAGTTCCCCATGTACGGATCGCCGATTGCGACTATAACGCCCAACATATCACCGAATTGATCCGCAAGGGCGCCGACCGGGGAGCAAGCATCATCCTCTTCCCGGAACTCTGCATCACCTCCTATACCTGCGGCGATCTGATCCAGCAACCCGCCTTGCTCCATGCGGCGGAACAGGCCTTGGGCTATATCCTCGCCCAGACCCGCGAACTGCCCATCGTCGCCATCGTCGGTATGCCCGTCACCTATGGCAATGCCCTCTACAACTGCGCGGTAGTTTTCGCTCAGGGACGTATTCACGGCGTGGTCCCCAAGACATATATTCCCAATTACTCGGAATTTTACGAGGCCCGCTGCTTCATGTCGGGCGAAGAGATCGGCCTGGCCACGATCCGGATGTGCGGCCAGGATACCGATTTCGGCCGCAACATGCTTTTCAACATCGGAGGCGTGAAGTTCGGCGTGGAAATCTGCGAGGATATGTGGGTTCCGGCCGCCCCGTCGCTGCATCAGGCAGTGGACGGCGCCCAGATACTTTTCAACCTCTCGGCATCGCCCGAAGTGCTGGGCAAGCACAACTACCTGCTCACGCTGGTCAAATCGCAATCGGCCCGGACCCAGTCGGCCTACATCTACTGTTCGGCCGGTTACGGAGAATCTTCGACCGACCTGGTATTCGGCGGCAACGGCCTGATCGTCGAGAGCGGCCGGATGCTGCGGCGCACCGAACGGTTTTCGACCGAGGAACAGTTGATCGTCGCAGACATAGACACCGAAAAGCTCCTCAACTCGCGCCGCCGCACCACGACTTTCGCGCCGCACCGTCCCGCCGAGCGCATCATCGTCGAAATTCCCCTGCCGGAAAACCCCGCGAACGTCACCCTCGACCGGGAGTTCAGTTCCCATCCTTTCGTGCCGCAAACGCCCGAAGAGATGGACGAATCGGGTCGTGAAATCATCAACATTCAGACGATGGGGCTGGCCCAGCGCCTGCAGCATACCGATTGCAAAAAGGTCGTCATCGGGGTTTCCGGCGGCTTGGACTCCACACTGGCCCTGCTGATCGCCGTGCGGACTTTCGATCGCCTCGGGCTCGACCGCAAAGGCATCATCGGCGTCACAATGCCCGGATTCGGCACCAGCAACCGCACCTACCGCAACTCGATCGCCCTGATGCGCTGCCTGGGCATCACTTCCCGCGAAATTTCCATCCGCAAAGCCTGCGAACAACACTTCGCCGATATCGGACTCAACCCCGAAGAACAATCTTCCGCCTACGAAAACGCCCAGGCCCGGGAGCGGACACAAATCCTGATGGACATCGCCAACATGGAGCACGGCATGGTCCTCGGCACGGGCGACCTGAGCGAACTGGCACTGGGCTGGGCGACCTACAATGGCGACCAGATGTCGATGTACGGTCTGAACGCCTCGCTGCCCAAAACCCTGATCCAGGTGCTTCTACGATGGATGGCCCAGGTATGTCAGGACGATGCGATCCGCGAGATTCTGCTCGATGTAGTCGCCACGCCGATCAGCCCCGAGCTGCTGCCATCCAGCGAAGAAGGAGGAATCGCCCAGCACACCGAGAAGCTGGTAGGGCCCTACGAGTTGCACGACTTTTTCCTCTACCACTTCATCCAGAACGGTTACTCCCCCGCCAAGATTCTCTTCGCTGCGGAAAAAGCGTTCGACGGACGCTACGACCGGGCGACGATCCTGCGCTGGATGCGGGTATTCTTCCAGCGATTCTTCTCGCAGCAGTTCAAACGCTCGGCCATGCCCGACGGTCCGAAAGTAGGCATCATCTCCCTCTCGCCGCGCGGCGACTGGCGTATGCCTTCGGACGCTACGGCAAGCCTGTGGTTGCGGGAAATCGATCTTCTGATTCAGGAAAAATAAAACAGCTCTTGCTATTCGGCTATGAAAAAATTGCTTATTCTCGCGGTATTGCTCATAGGTTGCAGCACACTTCAGGCCCAAGACTGGAAAGACGCCCTCTCCAAAGCGGCGACCAGTGCCGCAGATAAAGTCACGGGAGGAAAACTGACCCAAATGGCTATTACGGGCCGGTGGGAATACTCCGGTCCGGGCGTCAAATTCGAAAGCGACGACACCTTGAGCGAGTTGGGCGGCTCGGCTCTTTCGAGTAGCGTCGAGAAAAAACTCGACCCGGTTTACCAACTGGCGGGAATCAAACCCGGAGCCTGTCATTTCACGTTCGATACGGACGGTGCTTTCGAAGCGCTGTTAGGAACCCATTCCCTGAACGGAACCTACGAATTCAACCCCGAAACACATGCCATTACGCTCCACTTCAGCAAAGCACCGGGCAAACTGGGTTCCCTGACCGGCCATGCCTACCTGAGCGGCTCACAGATGCAGCTGGTCTTTCCGAGCGAAAAACTCATGGAGCTGCTCTCGGGAATCGGAGCAAAAATCGCATCGCTGCAACCCCTGACAGCTTCGCTCGAAAAATACAAGAGTATCGCCATCGGGTTCAATTTTTCCAAATAATATCATTCGGATATGAAACGTACATTATGTCTGTCCGCCTTGTTCGTCGTATGCGCGACAATCGCTGTTTCGGGACAATCGCTGAATGAAAAACTCCAGCAACTTTTAGGAGGTAGTCACTCCGCGAAACAGGAAGAGGCCACACCGCCGACCTATCCGTCGGAAGAAGCGCTCCTCGGAGTCTGGACCTACCAGGCTCCCAGCATCGAATACAAGGGCGACGATATGTTCGCCTCGATCGCCGTAGCCGGATTGCAAGACCAGTTGGCGACCCATTACGTCAAGGCAGGCCTCGTACCGGGACAGGGGACCGTTTCCTTCAAAAAACGCAACCGGCTCCACGCCTCTATGGGCGGACATGAGATCGACGGGACGTATAGCTACGATCCCGCCACCGGAACAGCCGCCATCACGCTGATCCAAGACGGGAAACAAGCCACCTTCCAAGGCTATCTCTCCCTGCGCGGCGAGGTGCTGACGCTCCAGTTCGATGCAGGCGATGCGCTCGAAGCCGTGCGGCACTCCTCTCCGGAATACGCTGCGAACGAGAAAATGCAGCAAATCGCCTCCGTCATGCAAAATTATCCCGGCATCATGCTGGGCGGACAGTTGAAAAAATAGGCAACCCGTAATATTAAAACGGGGCTGTGTCGAAATGAAAATTTCAGGCACAACCCCTGAATAAGGGGTGTCAGAATGGATGCAAGACAAGGCATTTGCGGGTAAGAGCGACAGGAATTTACTATCGTAAATGACTTTGCCGCATCCCGATAATAAAACAGCAGTGTGTCCGATTTGGCACACCCTTTTTTCGGACACAACTTTTGTGATTAGGGAAAATAGTTGATTGATAACGAGTTAGTAAATGACACAAGTACGGATTTATCCGTATAAACATTATTTCGCTAAGGAAACTACTCTTTTCATGTAGGTTTCTATGTAGGTTAATTAATACCAATTGATTCCTACTAATGCGAATTAATAATAAGTCATTAACTAACTCGTTATCAGTCTATGTACACGATTAACATCAGGGGTAAGCAGAACCCGAAAGACACCAAGATGGTCAAGCTGGAGATAATTTTCTTCAAGACCGGTTACGCCCGTGTGCCGAAGGTTATAAACATCACAGGGCTATTAAAAGACTGGGATGTCAAGTCTCAGAGTTTCCGTGTAGGGAGTGCGGAGGCCACTACCAAGAACAAACTGCTTTTCGATTTGCGAACCAAATATCTGCATGTCGCCGATACCTGGGAGATGGAAGGCAGGAACTGGTCGCCCGTCCAGCTATCACATTGCTTCGATGAAATCAAGGCGGCCAAACCCGAGGTCAAAGTAAAGAGTGTCCAGCAGATGATCGATTATCTTGAAGAGACATTCAAAAACAAGAAACGCATCAAGAACGGTCAGATTGTCGACAGCACGACCAATGCTAAACGGTATGTCTATCTCAAGCGTGAACTGCAGGCGTTTACAAAGGAAAAATATGAAAAAGCCTTTTCCTCTTATTTCTTTACGGATATTACAGAAGAGTTTCTTCTTGACTTTGCGTTTTGGCTTAAAGAAAGAGGTATCAGAAATGGCAACAAGGCCGGACTTACACACAAACTAAGGTTGCTCCGTGCCGTATGCAGGCAGGCAGAAAAGAAAGAGATGTACGGGGTGAATATGGATAACTTCCTCTGTCTCGGTGATGATATTAATTGGCCGGAAACCACTTCAAGAGCAGTTCCGGAAACAGTCATAGCTAAAATCGCAAATGTTGACCGTACCTTGTTTACGAAAAAAGAGCAGTTGCATCTTGATTTGTTCCTGTTCAGCTACTATACCGGAGGTATGGCGAATGTCGATGTATGTAACCTGACATGGGATTTGGTCCAGGAAGACCGCATCGTCTATGAACGTATCAAGTTTCCCAAAACAGCCAAACCGGAATTACTCAGTAAAGCAAAAGCCATCATGAATAAATACCGTGGGCAAAGTTATGGAAATTATGTATTTCCTGTTTTTACTCATAAACACACGACCACTTCCAAGAAGACTACACGTGTCAAGCAAATTTCCACACGCCTTTCACAAACCTTGACGAAAGCATGCAAGATGTTGCGCATTAAAGAAAACATCACATGGTATTCCGCCCGTGGCTCTTTCATATCGAAGATGGTAGATGCCGGTAATAATCCGTATGTGGTTGCAGAGATGGCTGGTAACAGCCCATTGACCATCTATAAGCATTACTACAAGAATACAAAGCGGGAAGAAATCAAGCGGCAGATGGAAGAAATGTTCTGACCAGACATATCCATAAAGTTGTAAACACCTTGACAATTTCTCTGATGGATAAATCATACGGTATAATGGCTGTTAAAAGTCATTGATTACCAATGTGATATTTATTATATTGACAGAATCGCTCTTATTCTTGATTATTTTCACTACCTTTGTAGTCAATAACTTAAATAATATTTATATGAAAGAGTTGGTTTCAAAGATACAGGAAGTATATGCTACATTCTCCACGGATGCGGCACTTCAGATTGAAAAAGGCAACAAGGCCGCAGGTACCCGTGCCCGCAAGACTTCGTTGGAATTGGAAAAACTGATGAAAGAGTTTCGTAAGGTTTCCTTGGAAGAATCCAAGAAATAGCCTTTACACGTCCGGTCGTTATCACATAATGCCGGTTCTTCTGCAGATGCGGCATAAAAACCATATTGGCAGAACGACATAATAAAATACGGAAAGCGTTAGCTTTTGTCATGCACCGAAATCTGGTAAATTTCACTTATCCGCAGGACAAACAGTTTTCGCCTATGCTTTTGCGTGGGCTTAACTTGTTTGCGGATAGGTTTACCAGAACCTCGGTGCTACGGGTTATGTCCCACGCTTTTTGGTCTTGGTACATTGAATGCTTGACGGGACTCAAGCCAAATACGGAGATATTATGAACGACATGAATCTGATGGATGAACTTTTGAAAATTCCTGCTGATGCAACTGCCGCCACCGTACAAGGCATAGAAATGCTTCTTATCGATGAAAACAAGGCGGGGGCTTTATTGGAGTCGGATCCTAATGACAACACCATCCACGAATGCCTTTTAAGCAACGGCCGTTTCCTGTTCCAATCGGACAATGCCAACCTCGTTGCCCTGTATAAAGTAACAGGATCATCTGAATAACGCTCCTGTTGCATATAATCACCTTATTTGTCTGATTTCATCCTTCCTGCAAAGGCTTTTGACGGCTTGAATGCCGGGATATTGTGGGCAGGCACTATCACCGTGGTATTCCTGCTTATGTTGCGTGCTGTCTTTTCCGCACGGTGCTTGATGATGAAACTGCCGAAGCCGCGAAGATAAACCTCCTCGCCGTTTATCATGGAAGACTTTACGCTATCCATGAATCCTTCGACAACTTGTAACACGACCTGCTTCTCCAGACCGGTCTGCGTTGCTATTTCCCTGACGATATCCGCTTTTGTCATATTAACTCTTGATTAAATACTGTCAATCCGTTCACAAAGATACATCATTTCCTGAAATATCCTCCTTTTACAAACACATATAATAAACATTAGCCGGCGTCCGTCTCTACTCTTTCGATACAAATAGTATCGAAGTATGAAGCTGACACTCAACCGCAAATTCAAAGGTCAGACCTATACCATAGGTGACCTGTCCATCGACGGCAAATTTTTCTGTAATACCATCGAAGATGCCGTGAGGGAACTTCCGGCAACCTGTCCGGATACTCCTCGCGGCCGTTCCTGTACCTGCAAGGAAAAGGTCTATGCCAAGACTGCCATTCCTGCCGGGACTTATAAAGTCACTCTTCAGTACAGTCCCAGGTACAAGAAGAAAATGCCATATCTGCATGATGTGCCGCATTTCCTCGGCATCCTGATCCATTCCGGCAATACCGAAGTCGATTCCGCCGGCTGTATCATCGTGGGAAAGAATACGGTCAAGGGAAAAGTTTTGGAATCCCGTACTACATTCCAAAAACTGTATGCTATACTCGAGTCCGAAAGGGACATAACCATTCAGATTGTATAAATCTAATGGCGGTCAACAGGCTCAAACCACCCAGAAACCTGCGCATCGAGTTCAAACCGTCCCCACGGCAGTATGAACTCTGGAAACTGTTGCAACCGAACTATTGTCCCCATTGTGGCGGGGAGATCGAGCAAATCCTTATCGGCTATGACCAGCAAGGCAACCCTCAGTACAGGCCCCAATGCAGGCATTGCAAGTCGCAGAACCTGCCGCAGCTGATACTGGGAGGCGGAGCGGCCGGCGGCGGAAAATCGTATATCGGCAGCGTTTGGCTGGTGTCTTCATGTATCCGGTTCGAGAATATCCGTGCGGTGGTGGCCCGTAAGACACTCAAGTCGTTGAAGGAATCGACATGGAATACCATCAAGTCGATTCTGAAGGATTGGGGACTGAAAGAGGATACAAACTACAAGATAAACAACCTCGAAGGCACGCTCACATTCTGGAATGACTCGGTCATCATCATGAAGGAGATGGCGGATATCCCCAGCGACCCCAACTTCGAGCGTTTCGGCTCTTCGGAATACACCATCGCCATGGTGGACGAGGTGTCGGAAATCTCGGAACGGGCCGTCGAAGTGCTGTTCTCCCGTCTCCGCTGGAGAACCCATGAGACATTCAAGACTCCGAGAATGCTGCTCACCACCAATCCGACGATTAACTGGGTGCGTTCCCGCTTCGTGCAGGACGAAAACGGAGACAAGGTCATCTGCCGCGAGGGTGAAGCGTATATACCTTTTTCCGTGTTTGACAACCCGAATATCGCTTTCCGTCAGGTGTACGAGGCGGCCCTGAACAAGATCCGGGATCAGGCGACAAAGGAACGCCTGCTCTATGGCAACTGGGATTTCGTGGAAGCCAACGATATGGCGATTTATAACAGTTTCGACGGCTCCCGGCATCTCGTTACCGGACTGAAAGAAAAAGCATACGATCCGACCAAGCCGCTCATCACGGTGTGGGACTTCAATGTTGCCCCCCAAATGTCGGTGCTCTCCGCACAAATAGACTATGAAAACAGGAAGGTCTATATACTGGAAGAGATACTCGGCAAGCCGGAGGAAAAGGAGAACAACACACCTGCGTTGGCACGGAAAGTACGCTTAAAACTTTACCGGGACAAGCATATCGGCGGAGTGGATGTGACCGGTGACCCTTCCGGGTTACAACGCTCCACCACCAACGAGGACGGCATCAACAACTATACCATCATCACGGACACTTTCGGCAGAGGAATCCTGCGACCGAAGGTAAAGCTATTACGCAAGCAGCCTCCGCAGGCTACACGGTGCGAGTTCGTCAACGAGGTATTCGGGGGCTATGAAGGCTGGGAGATACAAATCGATATCAAATGTCGCAAACTTACCCAGGATCTGATTTACCAGCTTCGTAACGAGGACGGTACCAAGAGCAAACAGAAGACCACCGACCCGAAAACCGGTGTCAAATATGAACGGTACGGGCACTTGTCCGACTGCCTTGACTACCTGCTCTGTTACTACCTGCGTGACAGCTGGTACAAGTTCAAGAGCGGAGGCGACGGGAACGGGTATGTGGTATCCACATCGGTAATTCAGGAAGGATTTTCATACTAATAACGGAACAAGGATATGTACAGACGGTTTCTCAATAATGACGACTATCTTGGGATAATTACTCCGGAAGCCCTGGCACAACTCACGCGGGGCAATGATGCACGATTCATCCAGGCGGAAGAATCGACGGAGATGAGTATCGTGGAATATTTGTCGGAGAACTACGAGATTGAAAAGGAACTTGCAAAAGGAAAATATATCGCCGAATACGACCGTCGGATTACCTATCCCGTGGGTGTGCATGTCTATTTCGAGGGACAAATCCATGAGGTGATACGCTCCGTCAGCGGCTATCGCAAGCCGGCAACGGTTGTCTATTGGGAAGAGAGTTCTGATATCCGTGTCGATGCGGGACAAGTTGTAAATTATTCCCAGTTCAACACCTATTATCCGGGAGATAAAGTGAATTATAACGGCATTGTTTATACTTGTCTTAATGAAAACGGGTACAAGTTCGATGATGTCCGTATCCCGTTGGTCGGCGGTTGGATCGAGGCGGAAGCCTCGTTATGGCAGCCTGTCGAGTATCCTCTGTGGGCAGTCGTCGAGTATGAAGGAGCATTCTATACTTTGATGACGCTTGAAGGTTTCGATTACAATCTTGACCCGATGGTTTCCGACTGCTGGGGAGCCATAGCCGATTACGATTCATCATACAATGCCTATGAGTTGTCGGAACACGAATATGTCGTTTATGACGGACGGGTATTTTACCCGGAAACGGATGTGAACGCGGACACACCGCAAGTCGGGCAGAACCTCTCGTTGCATGACCCCCGCAACTACAATCTCAAGAAGCACATGGTCCGGCTGGCCATCTACGAACTCACGAAACTCATTGCTCCGAATAATGTCAGTGTTGTCCGCATGCGCGATTACGAGGATAGCATGAAATGGCTCAATGATGCCGCCAAACTACGGCTTAATCCGCAGATTCCCCGCAAAGTCGATGACTCGAAGAAACCTGTCACCGACTGGCAACTGGCTACTTTCCAGACGGATTATGATCCGTATAAGAATCCGTGGATGGTGTAAATAGAAAAAGTATTAGGTATCAGAGAAATAATTGTTACATTTTTTCAACTGACTAAATAACAGAAGAATGTCGATGCCTTATACCTTACGAGCAACTAATCAAATCTAGCATCTCGTTACTTATCTAAATTTTTTAATTAGTAATATCTGGTAAATGCCGGAATTCCGGAATGAGGGATAGAAAAGTGAAAGAACTCTTTCGTACAAAAAAACAGATTTTCGGGCATTGAAAGAATAATTGATAATCAGTTATTTGTGCTGTTTTTTGACCAAAAACTTGTTTTTTGGACAGAGCAAAAATTGTCTTCTCAATTAAAAGATGGGAAACTCGCAGTCTTTATATAGCGAGTATTTCTTCCTACACCCTCTTTCTGTATAATCCCCATCTCTTCCATTTTTGAGATAAACACTCGAACCTGTCTGTCAGAACCTTGATATTATCTGATTACAGAATCAGCAGTCTATCAACTTTTCTATCCATTCATTGAAGTGACTGCACCGGGCACGAAGTTCATCCATGCCGACACTTTTGGTAACATCTTTGCCGGTAGCCGGCTTATTGTAGTTGTAATGCTGTTTTTTGTCTCCTTCTATCGCCTTGATAATACGTTTGCTCGGAGCCGTTTCCGGACTATTGTTTATCAGCTCGGGGTTGCTGGTTTTCTCCAGGTCTTTTTTCAGCTGTTCGCAGCGTTTCTCACAACCGGGGTAACGCTTTGCCAGATAGTCAATACCGCAAAAGAGCAGAGCTTCAAATTCATGCAGCTGAATATAGGGAATGAAACGACTATCGTTGATTGCTTCAGCAAACGCCGTTTCCAATGCTGCGACACGGGCGTAAGGCTCACCGATTGCTTTGGCTGCTTCATAACCGGGAAAATCATCCGGCAATGCGTAGAGGTCGAACATCGTTGTGAAAACATGACGTTCGTATTCGCCGTCCATCTTCATTTTCCGCAACAGTTCTAGGTCTGTCACCGCCTGAGCATAGCTCAGCATTCCACCACGGGCATTCTTTTTCTTGTTAGTGGTAATCAGGATGCTTTTTACACCTGCCACACCTTGCGCTTGCAGGTAGGGACGCAACACTTCCTCCACAAATCCCTGTTCCGTCTGTCCCTCACAAAGGACATGAATAATCTTCGCTTTCATACGGGACGTCCTCCTATGATGTTTTTGTCCCAAAGTTCGCTCACCGTATAGTTCTGAAGCCAAAGATGATATTCTTTGGCGTCAAGGTGAGTGACAGAGGTTGCCTGCGTTTCCTTGTTCATTTCCACCACAGAGATATCGCCGATGTCGAAATGATCGACCAAATCCTTGCTCTGCGTGGCAATAATGACCTGTGCGTGTATGGACGCATCCTTAATCATTTCTGCCAGCTGGCTGATGGCATAGGGATGCAAGCCAAGTTCCGGTTCATCCAAAATGATGACGTTGGGCATTGTCTGGGCAGGCTGCAGAAGCAAGGCGGCCAGGGCAATGAAACGGATAGATCCGTCGGAGAACTGGTAGGCATTGAAACGATAGTCCGTGGCAGAATTATCTATCCACCGGAGAGAAATGATACCACCCACGGGCTCCAGATAGAAGTCCTGGAACTGGGGAACTACGTCACGGACATAGTCAACAATCCGGTTGTAGGCATCCTTGTAGTTCTCCCGCAGGAACAGCAGGAAAGAAGGCAGATTGTTTCCGTGCGACTGGAGGTAATTGGCCGTCTCGACGGGACAAGCCTGACGTAGCGGCCCCTCTGTCGATGAATCGTGAAACTGATATACCTTGCAGTAAGAAAGCATCTGGAAAATAGTTTTGGCAACCGGATCCTCACACTCTGCGAGAGCGGACTCCTTGAAATTCGGTTCCAGTGCTATCTCATAGGGCTTTTTCTCCCCCTTGCGATGCCATGTAATCCGCTCTTCCGTGATAATCAGCCTGTCGGGAGTGGCATTGGCCAATGAAAAGCCATAAACATCCATGGAATTGCTGTCGGCAAACTTCAGTTCTCCGGACATGACCGGTGTCCGTTTAATGCCGTAATGCAGCAAGGCATGAGACGTGCCCGATATTTCCACATATCTCCCGAATGACTTGCTCATCATGTAGCTCAGCATCCGGAAAAAACTGATGATATTGCTCTTGCCTGCACCGTTGGCACCCAACAAGATGCTGACATCACCCAGCTTCAAGGTCACAGGTCTGTCATAGGCTATGGATTTATATCCTCTGATCGTGACTTCTTGTAATTTAGTCCTTTGGTATGTCTTTGCCATTATCGTCATATTATTGATTGAATTACAAAAATAACCATAAATCCCAATACGAACGAAGGAATGCTCAAAAAACTATAGAGTTAATTTGTCCGGAGTCTGAAGGCATAAATAAGAAATCTGTTTTTCTTTTTAGCTAGGTCGGATTTTCAGTTCTGCTATGTGTTTCTTCTTCTCCAAGCCCTTTGTGGTAAATCCTTCACATCGAAATGGGAAAAAGACGTGCAGAACAAGCGGAACACTCGGTAAATGCCGGGATTCCTGAATGAGGGATAAAAAGTGAAACGCCTGCCAATGATAACAAAACCAGCAGGCGTCATTTATTATATTTTGTCATTTTACGAATGTGACATCTCCTTCCACAACTTCCCAGTCGTCGATTTCAGCTCCTATTCCCGGTGTGCGAAGCCCGTCCGTACCGAGTATAAGCGAGATTTGACATTCCTGTCCCGCTTTGAAATTCGGAATGGACAGGTAATCATAGACCATTTCATTCAAGTGAACTTGGATGAAAGGCTCTACCGGGCTGTAGTCTAACGGCAAGGTGGCAATGTAATGTCCGTCGCCGGTATGGTCTTCCGCAGCCACAGACAAGAAGTTACCGTTGCCGTCCATACAATTGAGCCAAATGTCTGCCTCTGTTATGCTGCCGATGTCTTTGTCCGCCTGCAATACGACATTCACCTTCGGTACTAACATATTTCTTCTGGTGAATGTGTCAAGAAAATACAAAAGTTACAACCGAACATTAAGTGTTTGCGTTATACGCATACACGCTTTTCCGTCACCGTAAGGATTAATGGCTTTACTCATTTGCTCATAAGCAGATGCATCATCCAATAAAATCGATACCTCGGAGACAATTTTGTTATAATCGGTTCCTACCAATTTTACCGTTCCTGCATCCAACGCCTCCGGACGTTCGGTGGTGTCACGCATCACCAGTACCGGTTTGCCTAACCCCGGAGCCTCTTCCTGAATACCACCGCTGTCGGTAAGGACAAGGGTCACTTTTTCCATCAGGAACACGAAACTCAGATATTCCAATGGTTCGATAAAGAACATATTTCCCAAACTATTCAAATTCTCCCCGAATACTTCATGGATAGGTTTGCGGACATTGGGGTTCAAGTGCATCGGATAGACAAAGTCCACATATGGATATTTTGCCGTCAGATCCTTAATGGCTGTGCACATGCTGATGAATCCGTCTCCGAAATTTTCACGTCGGTGTCCGGTTATCAAAACGAGTTTCTTGCCATCAGCAAGCCGTGAGGTATCGTAACCCGCTTTTTCCAGCACCCCGGCAAGTTCTTGTTGTAGAGCTCCGTCAGTCTTTATTTTATCAACAACGATATGAAGGGCATCGATGACCGTATTCCCTGTTACGGTTATCTTGTCCTCCTGCACACCTTCCGTCAACAGATTTTTCTTGCTTAAAGCGGTCGGAGAAAAGTGATAGGTGGCAATGCGCCCTGTTATTTGTCTGTTCATCTCCTCCGGCCAAGGGCTGTATATGTTGTGGGTACGCAGGCCCGCTTCTACATGACCTACAGGGATCTGCTGATAGAAAGCTGCGAGTGCGGCGGCAGTAGAAGTGGTTGTGTCACCGTGCACCAATACCACATCAGGTTTCGCCTTGTTCAACACATCACGCATCCCGGTCAGCACACGGGCGGTTACATCATACAGATCTTGCCCCTGCTTCATGATGTTCAAGTCATAATTCGGCTTGATATCGAATATCTGCAACACCTGATCGAGCATTTCACGATGCTGCCCCGTCACGCAGACGATTGTTTCAAAGTCTGCTGATTTTTTTTGGAACTCCTTCACCAACGGAGCCATCTTAATGGCCTCCGGACGAGTCCCGAAGACCAGCATTACCTTCTTCATTGTTCTATAATTTTTTAGTTATCAGCCACCAGGCATACTTTATCAAGTGAATTTGCCGTTTTATTCTTTTCGGTTCTTTGAGCAACCGATAGGCAAATTCAAGATTGTGGTTCACCCACCATTTAGGAGCCCTTTCCACATGGCCAGTATATACATCGAAGCTGCCGCCTAATCCTTGAAAGATGGCTTTGTGTCTATGCTGTATTTCTTCCATCAGTAATTCCTGTTTAGGAGACCCCATAGCCACAAATACCACATCAGGTCTTTTTTCGGTTATGTCTTTTATAAGTCTTTCCCGTTCCTCGTTTGCCTTGATATATCCATCCCGATAACCGATAATGTGAATCCCTGCATATTCTTTACGCAGTTTAGACACAGTTTCTTCTATGATTTGAGGTTTACCACCTATCAAATAAAAAGTCTTTTCTCTATAAAATTGAGCTACAATTTTGAGCCACAACTCACAACCGGGAATTTTACACGCATTTTCAAAACCTTTTTGTTTGAGAGCCATTTGTGCGCCGGCTCCATCGCAATACCCTATGTTCCGATTGATAATTCCTCGTGTCTGATCTGTAGCATGTAAAATTTTCTCAGCATTTATGGCTACTAATATGCCCTTATTATCGTTTACAAAAGACAACAAAGACTGTTCGGAATCGAACGGATATATTTCGACTCCGTTTAAAGAAACTTTATTCATTTATGTTGGAAATTTTATATTGCGAGTAAATAATGCGACATTGCATTAAACATAAATGCATTACTCCATCGCATATACGAGATTTTAGAACTGATGCCAGGTTTTAATTGGTAGTAGAAATACCCCTTTTTATCTTGCATATTTCGGATTGTCCATTGCAATACTTTTTTGGCAAGTTCCTCATATTTTTTCATCTTATGTAGGCGGGTCAATGTTATCAATAGCTGCCCTGGACAATGGATGTCAATAGGATACATTCGGTTATCATAATATTTAGGAGTTCCGTCCGCTTCGAAAAAATGATTGACATAGTAGTCGAAACCTTTTTCGATGTAACCATTGAAAGCATGATCCTCTGTCAACTCTTGATAAGCGATCAGCGCATCTAAATTATATCCTGTATGAAAGCTGTCTACCCAATTCTGTACGGGGAGCATTCCATATACCCAAGCCCCGTCTTCCCGTTGCCCGGAACAACAGGCTTTAATGGATAGCTCCGCTAGTCTTTTGTATTCCTCCTGTTGTGTATAATAAAAACAATAACTCAACAATCGAGAACCGAGCAGCGAAGCATTGAACACAGTGTCATTACCCTCTAACGGACTATAAGAAAAGAGAAAGCCACCATTATACGGCGTGCGATGCAAATCTTTTATTACAAAATCCGCTGCACTTAATGCAATCTCCAAATAGTGTTTGTTCCTAGTTATTTCATATGCCTGCATCAGTGCCGTGGCACAGAAATTTGTAGCAACTACTGTGGGCGTGAATTTGGGAAAAAGAAACAGACGGCGTGCCTGCCAATCGAAGTTATACCCCCAGCAAGCACCGCTGTAGCCTTTAGATTGTAAGGATATAAGCAACTCTGCCAATTCTTCAATCCGAGCCTTTATCATCTCCAACGTTCCCATTTTTTCGGATAATTGCGGATGATTTTCCACAACTTTATACAGATTGCAATATCCGGACAAGAACAGCCCGATACCTTTTGCGTTATACTCTTTCGGAACGAAAGCCATCCGTCTCATATTGAAAGGGCAACGCTTGAAACCTTGTATGACCATCAATCTGCACAATACAGACTTTTTCAGCAGCGGAATTGCCTGAAAAATTTTAGAGTTGAGACCATCATACGGATCCCAACCCTTGAAATGTTCAGTCTCACAATAAATTTTTAGCTTATAAAAAGCATCTGCAATATCATTCATTGGTGTTATTCATTTTGTCAAGAATGGCATACGGCCATCTTTATACTTTGGGTTTGTCTCAATCGCATAATCAAGATTCTTTCTCCAGCCAATAATCTTTGCCGGACATCCTGCTACAATAGCACCTTTGGGAACACTTCGGTTGACAAATGAATTTCCAGCGATTACCACATCATCTTCTATTACAACAGGGCCAGCAATAATAACATTAGGTCCCACCCAAACATTATTCTTTAGACAAGGAACTTCTTTATATGGAAACTGCCGTACAGTAGAAAATCGCAATCCTAATACGCAATTTTCTCCGATTTCTGTTCCCGGTATTAAGACAGTGCTAATCCCTTTGCACACACAGTATGACCCTTTTCCTATTTTTGAATCAGCGGTTATTTTTGAATTGAAAATGAGAAAAATCAATAGTTGTACGATTTTGGGCAAAACCGGAATATGGCGTTCAAATAGCCAACGTTCTACCCTATAGAATGATATAATGTCCATATGAATTAATCCTACCGTTTTCTTATAAATTTTGCGGGATTTCCTGCCCAAACTTCATTGGCTGGTATATCTTTGGTCACAACAGAACCTGCTCCAATTATAGCTCGCTCTCCAATTGTTACAGGTTTTACCACCAAAGTATTCATTCCGAGATAGGCGCCTTTGCAGATATGAACCTTCCCCCTGTCGTAACTTCCAGTATTAGGATTCATGAAATGTGTTACTATTTTCACCCCCGATGTCAAACGAACACCTTCTTCGATAAAAATATCTTGTGGATAATTTGTGTCAAATATGACGCCCTCACCGATAAACGTTCTTTTGGGGCTGATTATCTGCACTCCACCCCATTTGCAAACTAATGGTCTCCATGCCCTTGATTTCATGGGTAGATGTTGGAGGTGTAAAAATATTAGCTTCTTGATTCTCAGAATATTCATAGCTCAATATATTTCTTTAGTGTATTTTCAAATTTTCGGACAACAACGGATGCAACAAAATGGGTTTTCGCATATTCGGAATTATATATTGATACACTCCTCATTTTAGCAGGATTCTCGATATATGGTTTCATTGCTTCTGCAAAAACTGCCGGATCTAACGAACTTGATATATATCCCATCTTTCCATTTTCAAAGAAATCTATTAGGCCACCCACTTTTCTGGTAAAAATAGGGAGTCCGAAAATCATTGCTTCCAAAACCACAGTTGGCATACCTTCCGTATAACTTAGAAACAAATACATATCGGCGTTAATGTATTCCTTTTTAAAATCTTCCCCACGTAACTCTCCAGTAAAACGGACATCCTTTATTTTCTTATTCTCAACATATTGTTTCAACATAGGAAGTTCTGAGCCATCACCGACAAAGGTCAATGTCAGATCCTTGTATTGTGACTTAAGTATTGAAAATGTATCGACTGTTTCATATACACCCTTGGCCTTTTCTATTCGCCCGCTATACATAATGTTTTCGGCTTTTCCTTGTCTCATCGAAAGGTCAAAACCTGAAATAAAATAATCGGGTACTTTTGTCGAAGTTAGATGTATATCAGATTTTATCCCCCTCCTTATCAATTCATTCTTGAAATCTTGGGATAACACAAAAATACACAAGGCCTTATTCAAATTGGCACTTATCCATTTCCAATCTGCATTTTTAGCATACTCGAAATTGAAACCATGAATAAATACGGATGTTTTCTTTCTGAAAAATCGGCAAATGTTTAAATATATAAAATCTCGTTTTAAGGCTTTATCTCCAAGCGATGGGTTAAGTAGTACTATATCAGGTTTAAAGCAAATCAATCGGATTATAAAACGGATAATTAAAAATGGATAAAATATATTACGCCAAGGCTTACGACCGAAATAAAAATATTCAATATTTTCTTTCCAATACTCTTTAATCCCTAAATAATAATTAGTTACTCCTCCATATCCGGATTTAGTGGGAACAGTTATTAATACCCTCATTGTTAGTGTTTCAATTGATATGATTAAAATAATTAAGAACATTGAACATCAACGGTTAATCTATTTTCGTTTTCTGATGTTATGCCTTTTTGGTTGTTCGTATTGGTAGCTATCCATAGACCATACATCAGCACGATGAGAAATTCAGATTACAAAATTTTTCATCATGAACATAGATTACTAAACCATAAGTTTAGTTGGAACAACATGTGCCTCTGTTCAACTAATGGTGTAACAATGAAATACAATACCGGTATAATTGTAACCATAGTTATTAGTAGCTGGGACTTAAAACTCAATTTGGATTGAATATCCATAACCCACATATATGTAAAAACATATAAGAATAGCACGGCAAGTTTGAAGAATCTATCATAAAAAGTCAAACTGACATATCCGAAATTGGCAAAAGACAATAGGAGAATACAGAACCCCCAGAATTTGACATTCTGCTCCCAAAATTCTTTCCCTATTTTTTTATATAGTATATAGATCACAGCCAAGACACCGAAAACGGCAATTGTTTCACGAAGCAAATAGAACTGATTACCATACTCGCGTATTTCCTCTGCATACTTTCCAACAGACTGTATGATATTTTGATTCCTAACGCTCTCTTTGACGTAGTTTTCAAATATGCCAAATTGTGCGATATTAGTGACAAACGCGATTTTCGCAAAGCGAACGATGAATGATACGATAAGAATTAAATAGTACACTTTAAACCTATATCGCAAGAGTAGGTTTAATACAGCCGCGACACATAAGGCGAGTAGTGAATAGTGAAAACAAATACATAACGCAGATAACCAAAGGTACTTAACGGCTCCTGAATTAAGGTATCTCAAATAGAAGCCAGTAAAAACAAATGCTCCGCTCCAAAAGCGAAAACCGAGAAACCAATAGTATTCTACAGTAAAAATCACTCCCAGGAAGAGTAGCCATGCAGGAATTGACATTTTCTGCATATATAATGGCTGGAGTGGTTTTACGACTCCAAATATAAATAGAGAAGTATATACCACACACGCACAAGCAGAGAAAAAATTCCGGTTATCAGCAATTAAACCAATGAAATATTTAAATAATACAGGATATATTTCTTTGCCATATTTTGATGTTCCAGAGTCCATCCATTGCTCAACCAATGATTTGTCGGCAATACGATGAAAATGCTCATAATGAACCAACAAATCCATTTGTGGCTCATAAAACCAACCAAAATAGAAAGAAAAGATAATAAATAGAATGGGGGCAAACCTTTGTCTGAAAAACATTAATGACAAACACAGTCCTACAAAAGGAATAAATGTCATTATTACAGACAAGATTACAATTAAGGCTAAAGAAATAGCCCAATGTCGAGAATTAGTATCTATATTGTATATCCTATTGTTTATCAACATTACCAACTCTTACTTTATTGGCTAAATATAGGCGCAAAACCAAACATCCCACGTTCGCTATAATCAAAGCCCAAATAACACTTCCTATGCTAATACTGTGAGTAAGAATCAAGACAAGGACAACAATGATGTATATGATTGCAGAATAAATGGTTGTCATATTTACCTCATTGATTTTTCCAAGTACGCCCAAATAAGGGAAACCGAACATGTCAGCTGGCACACTAATCGCCAATAAAAGCAAGAATAGGTTGAAATACGTGGTTATACTTGCTGTTTCAGTCTTAATAAAAATCGGTATAAGATACGGTGATAAGAAATATATACAAGCTAAAGCGATTGTATTGGCAATACATAAAAGCAATACCATCTTAGTCGCTCTACCCATATTTTTTATCCTTGTGAAATATGGGTAAAATATCTGAGATAAAAGCGGAGAAACAAATGATGAATACGCATTATGAAGTTTTTCCGCAGCTGTATATAATCCGACTGCAAAATCTCCAAGAATAAAGCCAAGCACTAAGGTATTCATTGTTTTATAGGCTCTCATCAAAAAAGTTGATGAGAAAAACGGAATACTATCCTTAAGATAAAATTTCACTTCTTGTGCCGAGACTATTTGAAGTTTGATCCCGTATCTTTTTTGGGCAATGAATAAAGCGACAATACCTGAAACAAATGTTTCAAGAGCATAGCACAACATCACCAATGCATAATCATCAGTAGACTTAACGATTAAAAAAATAGGCAATATACATAATAGCTTTATTGGCACGCTGATACGTGTTATATATTTAATGTCCTCCATTGAACGGAAAAGCCAATAGGGAGCAATGACAACCCCTATCAAACGAATAAAGGCTAATATATAAAGCGTGAGTTCATTCCTTAGTGAAGGAATCAACCCTACAACTAAAATATAAACAAATAGAGAACAGAGTATGAGAAAAAACTTACATTGCAGAATAGAAGAAACTATCCTTCCCAATTTTTCTTGATTGTCTCTATTATTGACGACATGCCTGACATTAGATAAATCGAAACCGAACTCATTGAATATCTGAAAGTAAAAGCTAAATATAATGGCAAAATTTACAAGACCGTATTTTTCTACTCCTATAACGTTCAACAAATATGGAATTAGTAGAATTGGTATAATGCTACTGAAACCATAAAGGAGAAACTGATTCCAAATATTTGACAACAATCTTGATTTGAAAACTTGGCTTAATGTCATCTTCTTAAAGCAATAGATTTTCTGTAAATCTGCAATCAGTATATGTGTACGTTTATTGGGAGGGTAAGTCTTGGTAAACTTAATGATTGTCTACCTCTATTGCTTAAATATTCCACAGAAATCAAGTATCACTTTATCATCTTTCCACGGTAGTTCTTTGAAAGGTGTATGGGCTGTAAGGAACACAACAATATCGGCTTTGTCATAAGCCTCTTTATAGTCTGTCAACTTGAACACGTTATGTTCTTTCACATTTGGCTCTACCACTAAAATGTTGGCATTATTACATCCTTGCATTACTTTAGTTGTGATATATTTTGCTGGAGATTCACGCAAATCGTCAATGTCCGGTTTGAATGCCAACCCCATCATTGCTACCACAGGCTTACAGTGATTTTTCAGTTCAAATTCAAACATGGCGTTCTTTACTTTTTCAGCACAATAGAACGATTTATAATTGTTGATTTCGCGTGCTGTAGAAATTATGCGACTTTCAACCGGAAAATCCGCTGTAATGAAATATGGATCGATAGCAATACAATGACCTCCGACTCCACAGCCAGGTTGCAGGATATTTACGCGCGGATGTTTGTTGGCAAGCCTGATAAGTTCCCAAACATTAATCCCTGCCTTGTCGCAAATCAATGAAAGTTCATTGGCAAAAGCTATCTGCACGTCACGACTGCTGTTCTCAGTCAGTTTGCACATTTCAGCGGTCTTGCAATTAGTCCGATGCAGCGTCCCCTGTACGAACTGCGAGTAGAACTCGATTGCTTTTGTTGTACTTTCTTCGTTCATACCGCCAATGACACGGTCGTTATGTACCAACTCATAAATCACATTGCCCGGAAGTACACGCTCGGGGCAATAGGCGATATAAATTTTACCTTCCAATTCAGGACGCTCAGCGAAAATTAAGTCACGCATTTTATCAGTCGTACCAACGGGTGATGTGCTTTCAATTACATATAAGTCACCTTCCTTGAGAAAAGGAAGTACAGCACGAGTTGCCGCCTCTACATACGAAATATCAGGCTCATGATTACCTTTGAACGGGGTGGGAACAACCATAAAGTAAGCGTCACTTGTCTCCGGCTTCGTGCTTGCGTGCAATGTCCCGTTTTTCACAACTTCTTGCAGCATTTCTTCCATCCCCGGTTCAATGATGTGGAGCTTACCTTGATTGGTCAGCTCTACAACTTTGGGGTTGATGTCAACACCCGTTACCTGTACTCCGTGCTTTGCTGCGATAATGGCTGTAGGCAATCCGATATAGCCCAAGCCCATAAAACATGCTTTCATAAAATTGAGTTTAATTGAAATTCTTTTGATTGGTCATTCATACTTTTGAACAGTTCATCCAGCTTTTTCACAAAATTGTCTTTTTGGCTATCGGAAAGTTCCTTATCTTTTAACTGCTCTATAATGGAATGATAAAGAGCCTTTTCTCCGCTTGTCATCTTGTTGTTTATTAATAGGAATTTTTGTTATAGCTTGGCTATCCATAGCCGCAATAATCTTGACTATAAATCAAGCAGTTTTTGTACGTTTCTTGTAACGCTTGTACAAATGAACTTTTGAAATATACTGTAACTGTGAATATCTGTCCCTATATAAGCAATAGCCTGTTCTCTCATAAGAAACATGGCCTTTTTCTTAATCCGGTTGCCATACATACCCGCTATTGATGGAAGATTAATCTGGAATTTCACACCCATGTCTTTTAGCTGTCGGTAATCCGATTCATCCATATAAGCATAACGCTCCGGATGGGCGAGAACAGGGTGGTATCCTTTAGATTTGATGCGAAGCAGGATATTTTTCAAGCCCATCGGAGGACTGAAATAAGAGGTTTCCACCAGCAGGTGGTCGCCATTCTCGCCTAAAGGTAGCAGGTCATTCTTTCCCAGCCGTTCCTCAAAGAGATTGTCAAGCATGTTTTCCGCTGCAAGGTGCAGTTGTACGCCACCTGTGTAAGCAGCCTGCAATTCTGCAAAACGGTCGCGAAGATGGGCAGTCGTATTGGGAATGTCTTCCATGATGTGCGGTGTGAGCCATACGGATTTGATCCCTTGCTCCTCATACAAACGTAGAATTTCCAAAGATTCGTCCATCGTTTGTACACCGTCATCCACGCCCGGAAGAATATGCGAATGATAGTCTGTAAAACCGATTAGCTTTATTATATTTTGTTTTTCCCTTTTTTTAAAAAACCACATATAATGACATAAAACTTTTTAATCATTCCCGATTCCACATGACATATATGCGGAATCCGGGAATGAATTGATTGTCCCGGTGATAAACTTCACCACCAGTTTCGCTTGCCGAAATGATTTATCAACCCGGCCCCAACACAAGCTAAACCGATACAGATAGCCGCAGGAGGACAGATAAATCCACCAGCCAATACTCCGGCTTTTGTTGCGGCAACCACTCCGACTCCTTTGGTAATCAATGCTGTTTTACCAAATACACCTACAGTAACCATACCCGCACCGAATAAGGTCGCTTTGTCTTCTGTAAAATCGTTCTGTGCCATAGTTGTGATTTTTAGTGAAACAATAGGGAAATCAAATTTACATTCTTACTCCGTATTTAATTGCTTGATAATCAACGATTTACTCTATATATTTTTCATCGGAACCATAGTGATATTCCGAACCGTAACCATAGTGATAACCATACCGATAGCCATAACGGTATCCGTAGCGACCACCGCTTCCCTCGGTTCCATTCAGGATCAGGGACATGTTCTTGTATTTTTTCTCCCCGTAGATTTTCTCCAGTTCAGCAAGCATACTCAGTTCAAGCAATCCTGCACGAACCACGAAAATAGTACGGTCAGCCAGCTTCTCGATTATCTGCGTGTCGGCCACCAGTTCGATGGGCGGACAGTCAATCAGCACATATTCGTATTGTTCCCTTACGGTATCTATTACCTGTTTCAGCCGGTCGTCGAACAACAGTTCGGTGGGGTTGGGAGGTATGGTGCCGACAGGAAGGATGTCCAGATATTTCTGTTTCGGATTGGTGACAATTATTTCATTGAGATTGTCAATCCTGCCGCCAAGATAGTCGCTCAACCCCTTGGTAGGAGAGTCGATATAGGATGACGCAGAGCCGTGACGCAGGTCACCGTCGATTACCAACACTTTCTTCCCTTTAATGGCAAAGCTCACGGCGATATTCATGGTCAGGAACGACTTGCCGCTGCCCGGATTGAACGAGGTCACGATGATGACATTCGATGCCTTATCCTTGCCAGTCATGAACTCCAAGTTGGTACGCAATACACGGAATGCCTCGTTGATGATGTCACGGCTGCCCTCCTTGACAACAATGGCCCTGACTTCCTGTGGTTTCTTTCTGAATATTCCTTTCTTCTTTCTTGTGAACAGCGGAATTTCACCGATGAACGGTACGGTTACGCTTTCCAGATCTTTTCTTCCCCGTACACGGGTATTCATGTTCTCACATATAAAGATAATGACTACCGGAATAAGCAGCCCCAGAGCAAATGCGACCATAAAGATGTTCTTGCGTACAGGGGATGTCGGCAACATACTGCCGTGCGGTGGAGTGACAATGCGGGTATTATAGGCCGTAAATGCCTGTGAGAGTTCGTTCTCCTCACGCTTTTGCAGTAAGAACAAATAAAGAGCCTCCTTTACCTTCTGCTGGCGTTCCACCGAGAGCAGGTATTTGGCTTGTGTAGGGTTAGCTGCTATACGTGATGTTGTCTGTTGCTCCGTCTGCCGCAAACTTTTTATCTGCGAATTCAAGGTTACTATCTGATTGTCGATAGACCTGATTATCGCCCCACGCATGGATGCCAGGGCCTGATCCATATCAACGACCAGCGGATTTTCCGTACTACTGTTCGCAACCAGGCTGTTGCGCTGCAACAGTTGTTTGTTGTATTCGGCAATCTGCGATTCAATATTGGCGCTTTCAATGCCGGAATTGGCCGGAAGCAGTTGGGTACGGTTGGCGTCATTGGACAAATAGTTCCGGATGTAGCGGGTCATGTAGAGCTGGTTGTTCAAAGCCAGAATCTGCGCATTCGTCTGGCTGCTCTGCGCCATATACATGCTCGAAGCCGCCTGCACGTCGGGTAACAGATGTTCGGACTTGTAGGATGAAATGTCCTCGTCCACGTTGCCCAGTTCCTGTTCGATTACGCCCAAACGCTCGTTGATGAACATCGAGGTGCTGATAGCGATCTGGTTCTTGTCCTTCACCCAGTTCTCATTATAAACGGAAATCAACATGCTCAATACATCCTCCGCCCGTTGTACAGAATTATCCCTGAATGACAGGTCGATAACTGACGCTTTCTCATTATTCAATGAAACGGACAGATTGGACGAGCAGGAGTTTACAGCATCATACAAACTGGATTTACCTACATACAATGTGTATGTCTCGCCTTTCACATAATTGGGGGTTGCATGGATAATGATTTTCCCTAATGGCGTAGTGATGGAGTCGAGCAAGCGGCCCTTTATATCCTTTCCGTCGAGCTCCGTCCCGTTACGTGTAAAGTCGGATAAGAGTAATGTGCTGTCTGGCTGTACTTCCAATGTAAACCCAGCCGATTCGTTTTCAGGAAAGTCACTTATCGTTACATCCACTGGTAATGTCAGTCCATAGGCCACCTGACGGTGGAATTTCCCCGGAACGAAGTAATTCATATCCAAACGAAATCGTTTAACTACCTCGGTCATTAAAGCCGGCGACTGAAAGGTGATGAGTTCGTTATTTACATTGGTGCTGGACTGGAACAACCCAAACTCCGAAAAGGATTCCAGATCCGGGGAAACCGACTTGCCTTTGGAATCCTCCTTGATCAACACCGAAGCAGTGCGTGTATATACGGCAGGGGTACACAGCAGATAGACAGCAGCAACACCTGTCGTTATCGCCAAAGACAGGACGAACCACTTCCACCTCGCGAGGCACAGGTACAACAGATCCTGTATCCGCAGGAAATCATCCGGCTGTCCCGGTTTTGTATTCTTTTGATTTACGGCCATATCAGATTCTATATTTATTTCACGATCAACACGGTAATGGTGGTCAGCAGCGAGGCCAACGATAACCAAAAAGAGGTAGACCGCACGTTGTTCCCATTGACTGTCGATTGTCTTGCCCTGACCGAGTTAGGTTCGACATAAACAATATCGTTCTGTTGCAGGTAGTACACGGGAGAAGCATAAAGGTCATATCCCGAATTCAGATTGACCCGGTACAGGGTCTTTTTGCCGTTTTCCTCCCGCTGTACCAGCACGTTCTCCCGTTTCCCGTAGACGGTAAGGTCCCCGGCCATGCTTAAAGCGTCCAGGAGCGTCAGCCTGTCCTTGTCGATATTGAAACGTCCGGGGTTGGCGACCTCACCCAACACGGAAACGGTCAGGTTCATGAATTCCACTGTTACTACCGGATCTTTTACGAGGTTTTTCGAGATCAACTCTTCTTTTATGCACAAGGCAATCTCCTCGCGTGTCATTCCCGCCACATGGATATGCCCCAGCACGGGAAAATCGATATTTCCATCCTTGTTTATCGTGTATCCTGACATTCCTTGATTGTTGGATGCTTCTGATCTTATACCGATTTGTCGGGATATAATCGGAAGGTTGAAAAGGTCCATCAACAAAGGGTCTTTGCTGTTGACCAATATGGAAATCTTGTCTTCGGGACGTACCCTGATTTCCAATGGATTAAGAACCTGCTCTGCCATACCCGGTTTCAGGTCCGTAAAATAAGCGACTTTCGGCGCGGCACATGATCCTAGCAGGGAAGCCACGGTCAATAAGAGTAAAATGTATCTGATTTTCATATTTCATTGATTTTTATTTGTTGGTTGCCTGTCTCGACTGAAGCTGTCCGATACGTTTCGTCAGTCGGATATTGGTGAAAGTCCATATCAGGATATCGACTAGTACGATCCAGTTTACATTCAGATAAAGGGAGAGAAGAATATTAAACAGTATGAATACGGTCGATACGGATATGACGATAATCATGACACTTCGCTGCTGCATTCCGACAGCAAGTAGTTTATGGTGGATATGGTTCTTATCCGGCAAGAACGGGTTCTTTCCGTTGCGTACCCGATGCAGATAAACCCGGACCACATCACAGCAAGGAATCAGCAGCGGGGAGAATGCCAGCACCATCGGATTTATATGTACCGTATTATCATCTGTCCCACACATAGTCAACTTGAGACTGAGAAGACAGAGCATCATGCCAACGGTCAGGCTGCCTGTGTCACCCATGAAAATCTTTTTTCCGTGCTCGGCATTCCCGAAAACATTGTAATAAAAGAACGGCACTAACACCCCTAATGTGGCGAACGCCAGCATGGCATATATATACTGGTGAAACATAAGAAAAGTCAACCCATAAAGCAAACAGGCAATACTGCATAGCCCGGAAGCCAGTCCGTCAATGCCATCGATCAGGTTGATGGCATTGATGATGAAGACCACGAACAGAATGGTCAGAGGATACCCCAGCCATAATGGAACCGAATGAATGCCTAGAATGCCGTACAGGTTATCGATATATATACCACCGGCGATAAGCATCATGCCGCACAGAATCTGGATAACGAACTTGGCTCGATAACGGATGCCGATCAAGTCATCGGCCATGCCAACCAGATACAGAACCATGATGGAGCAGAAGGCGAAAGCCAAGGGCCGAACATCGTTCTCGATTTCGGACAACATCTCCGAATGCCCCATAACCATATTGATCCCCAGCAACAAGGCTACGGTGAAAAACACTACCGGCTTGAATGCGATGCCGCCCAACCGGGGCACGGCACAATGATGAATCTTCCGTTCGTCGGGAAGGTCGAATAACCGCTTGCGGAAAGCGATCAACAAAATCTGGGGAATGATGATACCCGCACAGAACACACAGATCAGGAATGCAATACTGCAATTAACTATCCAAAAAATCATATTATGTCAGAATTTGTTCTTTACTTGTGCAAAGTCATGGAAGAGAAGAGAATTTCATCACCTCTTTTTTGTGCCATTCCTTGTACCGCTTCATCGAGATTCCTATCCCAACAAGTTCCCTGTACCCTGATACTTTCTTTCTGAAGATGTGATTTTTGCCGTAAGCCTGGAGTTCGTCATCCGAGATGCTGACCATTAAAACGGGAAATGGGTAAACTTTATGCCTGAGTACAGTTACATCGTGTGTCACGAACAGCTGACTCAATTGGTAGGCGGATTCTTCGAATGCGTGCCAATAGTCACCTGCTCCATACAGACGAATGAATCGTCCGGTTGTATCTTCTGTGTGAATGATGTCGAACAGGCATGTTTCGATGAGTTCCATCAATGGCATCCAGCAAGGCTCAGTTCCGGAATTGTAACCATTCATTACTTTCAAAAATGTTTCATCCGTTGTCGGGAATTAGCGTATATTCAATTTTACAAAGCCAGAAATGCAGGTTTTATCCTCATTGTAACATGCGCCGGGCTGTTCTGTACAGATGCATTTGTCAAAACAGATAACAGAAACCAGTACTCATCTTGTTCCGGAGCATAACCTTTAATATCCGCAGCTCGTCCGGCAGGTCATAATCAATGCACACCGCTTTAACTTTGGACCATATATCATCCAAAATAGAGTCGGGCTTACATATCATTATTTTATAATAGCCTGATATATTCGGGATTGACTTCCACCCCTACGGAAAAGAACTCGGGCAGCTCCACTAACAGACGTTTCGTTTTCGACCCGCGTACAGTCAGCAATTTTCCTTCATAACCGTCCAAAGGACCGCCTACAATACGGATGTGCCGTCCGCACATAGAGGGTGTCAATTCGCCAGGAAGATAATATTTCGGATTTTTCGACACACTTACAGCATGTATGAACCGCTCCATGTCCGCATCAGCGACAGTCATCGGATTTTTGTAACCACCTCCCTTCTGGAAACGATACTGTATCGTGGGATACTTTTCCACAAACGGATCAATAGCTTCCTGGGTATCATGAACAAAAAGCAAATCCTGGATAAAGGGAACTTCTTCCCGAGTCCGTTTGCCGCCATGAACACTCAACTGCTCTTTCATGGGAGTGAACACCTCGAAATGCTCGTTCAACAGTTGCTTGTATGCGGGCAACTTGGCATTGGCCCGTTTAAGGTCGCGCATCACGTACCAGCATGTCTGTTTTTCACCTTCCGAAGTAGCCATATTTTGGATTTAGGACAATTCTTCTAATCCTGCAAGATTGTAAATTATACTACATATCAAGCAGTTACAAACATTCTTTTCAAAAGCTGGAGAATAACTTCCCATGTCAGTATATCTGTTCATGTTTACACCATAAAAGATTCCGTTATCTCACACATGCACAAAATCTCTGAAGCCGTTTCCGGCTCCATCTTCTGCTACTTCTCTCCATAAGAGAAGTATTTGAATATAAAATTGGTTGTAATCAGCTAGTAAACAATATTTGTTTTATTTGCTTGGAAGACGATTCACTTAACAACTGTTGAGTAAAACCTATAACATCTGTTTGAAATGAGGCACTCGGTTGAAAATTATATCATTTTTATATTGTTATTTTCAGTGAATTGTATAATTTTGTATCCCAAATACTTCTCTTATGGAGAGAACGGAATTTTTGTCGAACAATCTCTCTATAACTTACACTCAGACTTATTTGTAACAAAACCTTTTTTGCTTCATTATTGTTAGTCTGAACTTATCGGTCATACACTTCCCAATAATTAGACGTTTTCATACTATATATTATGTACCACTTTACAGCGCATGACGAGGATACTTGTTTTCATGCCAAATTTTTGTCACTTCATGCTAAGTAAGTCTAAACGGGTTTCAAATGGGCTACGTTCTGTAGATAAGGAGCAAGTTTTCTTTTACCCGCATTTAATTGCTTATTTCCTCTATAAACAGAGAAAAAATTTTTGTTTTCCCCAACAGATAGTAAGTAACTTAACTCTATCTGTTTATAGAGAAAGTATGGCGAAGTTGGAAGAAAGTTGGTTGACAGTAAATTGGTATATAGATTCCTTGTTTTTATAAATCAAGGTATAATGCTGGGTCCCCAATAACAGTATTTTGAGAGAAGATGTAGTATTTATCTGTATTTATCGCAACCGGATATTAAAAAATGTCCATGATGCTTGGGGGTTCCCCAAAAGTTGATAGTCGATTGAATAAGATTGTCAGCTGCGTTGAACCTAAATCGTTATCCGATATTATGCAACACTTAGGATTAAAAGACAGAAAAAAAATGCGATGAATGTCCATCTAACCTTGATGATTATTAGAGAGAGTGTATTGAAAAATGACAGAATCGGATAATCCTGCAAATCATTTTGATAGTAGGTATCCTAATTGAATTTTGTCAGACTGTCTATGACAGCTTATCTTCCGCAACGGAGCGGCATACGAAAGCCGGTTATTTATTTTGTTTTCCTTTTTTCTGGACGATTTCGTTGTGCTTTTCGACCAGTTCGGGGAAATTCCTTCTGATGAACTGCCCGAACGAGCAGTCGTTGAACCCGAACCGCCTGGCCAACGACTTCACGCTTTCGGTTGTCGTGCCGTACAGGTGCATGGCCTCGCTGTATTTCTCCATGCTGCGGCGGGACACCGCGCCGCCCGTATCCGTCCTGACCATTCCCTTCCGGGCATACAGTTCCGGCTCGTGTTCCTTCAGGTAGCTGCGGAACGCTTCGGGTTGCAGCCCGAACTCGGCGGCGACCTGTGCCGTCGGCAGCCCGCTTTCTTTCAGCCGGCGGATGGCTTCGGCATATTTGGCCTTTGTCGCGGGGTTGTATTTCCGGACTTTAGACCAGTCCACTAGCCGCCCTTCCTCGTAGGGGATATTCTTCCGCCTGCATACCAGGTCCAGATGCCACCTTTGCAGGTGCTCGTAGAATCCCTTCTTCGACACTCCCGTCTTCCCGGCTATCCGTGCGGCCGACATGGGTGTCGTGGCATACAGATGCACCGCTTCGGCATACTTCTCCACCAACTCCGGAGAGGGGGCGTGCACGGTACCCCGACCGGTGATTTCCCCTTTCCGCTGCCGTCGGAGAGCCTTCTTGCGTATCCTGATGCGCCGCTTCACCAGATCCTTATGGTAGAACAACAGGTGCTGTTCCAGTCCGGTATAGGAAAGCCCGCAGGAGTCGGCAACCTCCGGCACCGTGACATACGAGTTACCCTGCAAGAGCCTGACGGCCTCAGCATACTATTCCTTGCAGGAGCGGCGCGTGCCGCGCGGCAGCCCGTCACCGATACCCAGCCAATCGCGCACCTTCTCGCGCCATTCGATTATCTCGGGGTAGTGCGTACACGGCTGCCTGCCCAGATTCGTGCCTTCCAACCCGAATTTACGTGCAATCCGATATGCTCCATGCTCCCGCACGCCTCGATGGTATCCTTGTATTTGACACGGGTAGCGGGCAACTGTCCCCGGAGCTGTCCCAACTTAATCTGCCCGGCCTCTTCTTTGCTGCACAGTATAGCGTAACGGGCCAGCACGAGTTCACGGTGGTACTTGGTCAGGTAACACCGGAAACCCGATTCTGTCACTTCGCAGATACGGCATATCTCACAGCCGGAAAGCTCCGTGGAAGCGTACATCTCGATCGCTCGGCGGTATTTCTCCTCCGTCTCCGGCCTGATGCCCCTGAAACGGTTGCTCTCCTTACTGTCTTTTCCGGATGTCTTCATAGGCTTTCATGAGGCATCTTTCAGGACAACCGTTCTTCCACCTGCTCGAACGAAGCGTCCTTGAGTATCACCCGTTTTTCCGCATCGAGCAGGTAAAGGGTGGGCATCGCCTTGAGGTCGTACACCTGTTCGCGGGTAAGCCGCTGATCGGCATCATAACCATCTATCCAACCGGCGGGAAATTCCGCCTTTTCCCACGCGGGGGTCTTGCCCTCCACACACACGGAGAGGAGTTTCAGACGGCCGGACTCCAACAGGTCGTTCACAACCGGGGACAGGGTGAGCAATTCCTTCACCCGGCGGCAGTCCTCGCAATCGGGGTCGTTGAAGTAAACCAGCACGTAGTCGGCCTTTATGCCGGAGAGCTGCCTGCGCCTGCCGTCCCGGCAAGTGACGGTGAAATCCGCCGCCACGTCTCCCGGACGGTTCTTCATGGCTATTTCCAACAGGTAGCGGGGACGTATCTTGTCCGTATCGGACAGGCAGGGGTTGTCCAGCAGTGCCCGCAATACGAGGATATGCAGTTCCTCGTCATGCATGGGCGAATTGGGCTCGTAGAGGTACTTGTCACTCAGCCCGATGAAGTGATACAGCATCTCCTGTCCGGTTGCGGCGCGGCGGAAAAGAGTATCGATGGCAGCCTGTGCCCGGTCGGTATAGGGCAGGATGCCGAGGAAATCGACAAAGGCCTGCTCGGTGATTTCAGGACGGGAGATGAGCGACGTATCGGCAAAATCGAAGTGGTCCCAGTAATGCAGGGACAAGTACGCCGCCCTGTCTTCAGGCGCCGTCAGCGTGACAGGCACGTCGGGCAGACGGAATTCCTTGGTTTTCTGCTGTTGGGCATGTGAACAGGAAACGAGACTCATGCCCAAAAGACAGGCGAAAAAAGTATGATTCAGCATCTTCATATCTTATGTTGTTAAAAAGGCGCCGGATGTGGAAACGTCCGGTGCCGTTGCATATACCGGTTCGGAAAATCTCATTCGCCGGCAGACGGTTCAAGTACGATGTGCGGACTGGCAAACAGGCTGGACAGGCTCGGGTATGTCGCATGATAAACCATGCCTCCGTCACCTGTGTAATGCAGTTCCACCTCGTCCGTGTACCAGTTAAACTCATATTCCTTGCGAAGCCGAAGTTCGTACTGGCCGTCGGCTGTTACGCTTACCGACCCGATACGGCTTCCGTTGCGGGTACGCTCGAAGGATACGAAAGCATCCTTCGGTATGTTTTGCACCACGCCGGCGGTATTTTTATATTGAAGCGTCCCGGCAATCGATTGGTTCGACACACGGAAAGTCTTGGAATAATACACTACCCGGCTTTCATCGGACGAAATCACGATGTCCCCGGCACTTACGACGCTATTCACAAGGAACGGCAGGGTCTTGCGTTCCCCACGCTGACTGGAGGCAATATTGTCCGTGTTAGCAATATCATCCGTACCATATCGCCGTTCCGTCTCCCGCTTGGCATCCACGGTATAGACAAAACGCCCGGGAATCGTGGGATGCGCTTTCAGTTTGGTTCCGTCCAGTCTGTTTTCCGCAAGACGGCCGGCATCGATTTTCAGCATAGGCGCGTCGATATAGATTTCGAACGCTTGGCCGAAAGGATCCACCGACTTGTTGTCAAAACCGGCAAAGCTCGTCACATCGATGCCGATATCCACCCGCTGGTCGGGTTGATATGTCCATTCCAACGGGGTGACTTTTTCCGGTATGTCTGCCGGTATGGCACCGGATGCTACCGTGCGGTCAGGCTCGTCGGCCTCTCCCTGCCAGTCGTTGTTGCCGTACTTCACGCGGGCTCCGAACCGGAACGGGGTGTAGTTGGCCAGCTCGAAAGTCGTACTGCGGTATGATCGGCCGCCATATATACCGGGATTATCCTCGTTTGCATCTTCCGGCAATACCGGTCCGAGCCGGTTGTCGTTGGAGGCGATGTGGATCACCTCGGCGCTCCGGGCACGGTTGGTCTTCATGTAGATGGAATATCTTCCGGTACCTTGCGACGGGCTGCTCAAAACTTCAGTTCTCGGTTTGAACATCAGCATACGGCCACCTTGGGGATTGTTGGTCTGCCACCAATTGTTCGATTCATCGGGATAGAATTTGCAATCGAATGCAGTCACTCCGGCATCGGGTTCCTCACCGTCCTCGTAATAATCCAGGTATTGCGAGTAGAGCAGGAATTCGTCTTTGCCTTGCGCATTGGCAGGATTGTCGTTCCCTGTCCCTTGATCATTGTCGGACCTCTCTGCCAGCAGCATGTCAAACTGCACGTTGGCTCCTTTTTTCTGTGGAACCAGACGATAGTATATCACTTCATCTTGTACGCCCGAGCCTACGGCATCGTATTTGTTCAGTCCCTGCACCGTGATGGATACGAGATTGGTGGAGTATTTGAACTTGCGCCGCATCGTTTCGAAATATTCGGCTTCGATATAGAGCGTGCCCTCGTAGCCGTTTTCCTGATTCAATATGTTCTCGAAATAGACACGCTGGACGCCGGGACCATCGGCCGTGTAGACAAATTTGTAATCCGGCTCTTTGCCTTGATAGACGGAAGAGATTTCACCGCTGCTGTACCAGTCATTGTCCGCCTCGCGCACCACGGGCAGTTCCATGCCCGAAGCGTTGCGGATATCCAGATCGCCAACGGAAAGGTACACATTCATCGGGAACAGCTCCTTGGGACAGCTTTCGGGTATGGTGAACATGGCCGTAACATGGGCACGGTTGTTCTTGTTGGCACCGTTCCCTAAATTACCGTATATTTCCGTCCCGACCCATGCAGGCACGAAAGACTGCTTCCTGATCGTGATGACCTTGATTTTGCGTTGCAGCCGTCCCTTCTTGACAAGCAGCGTACCTTCCAGTTTCTCGTTATTTTCCAAACGAAGCAGGTGTATCTGGATATGTCCCTGTCCGACACCGTTCACGACCTCGAATTTCGTCTCGAATGTCTGCGTCGCCACCCCGTTGTCTATCCAGGAGACCGTTGCGGCATCGGCTTCGGTGATGGCTTTGTCATTTTTTCCTTTAATGGTATAATTGAGCGTGTAGCTGCCTCCGTTTTCCGTAAAGCTCTCGTCCAGTACGACAAAAGTCTTCTCTACTGTCAGGATATAGTCCGTATCTTCCACCTCGTTCACTTCATCGGAAATGGAAATCCATACGTTGTTCGTGGCTGCCGCTTCCAACGCCTCGGCAAAGGAGGCCTGACCGAAAGATAGCGCGCCCTCGATGTGAAGCTTGTAATGGTGGTTCCGGCGCACGAGGAGCTGCTCGCCCTTGTCGTCAACCAGCAGGACACGGTAGTATTTCTCTTCGTCCTGATCCGGAAGATGTCCCCGAAGAATTACGCTGACAGGGGCATCGGCACTGTTCTCGCACTCGAAGACATACTGGTTCATGCTGGATGTCACGTCCGTAATATCGCTCATCTTGGCATCGTTCACGGGAAGCGTGACGAAGGGGTCGTCGCTGGAAGGCCACGTGAAATCAAAGCCTTTCTTCGGGTGGTGCGGGGCCACCGTTCCGAAAGCGTTGGTGTTGCAGACCGCAAAGCCCGTAATCACGATATGCCCGTTATTGTCCGGGTTGTCGACGGAGATTCTCGCGTGGTTGCGGATCAGTTTGACGGAATTGCCCGAGGTGGCCATCTGTTCGGCTATATTGCTGTCGTTTCCTGCATCGCAGGCGAAACGGCCCCAATAGATCATGCGTCCGGACGAGCCCTCCAACACTGCCATGACCTCGGACTCCGACTTGTTGCGGAAACTGTCCTCCTTGAATTCATCCATATTCTGGTTGGCCAGGAAATGGATGGTCCGGGTATTTTCGGGCACCTCAGCCTTGAATGTGCCCTCCATCTCCCCCGGGCCGGGCTTCTGCACCGTGACACCGGCCTTGACGGTAGAGATGAAAAGCCCGTAACTGTCAAAGCAGAAAAGTGTCATATCTTGCACTCCGCCACCGTCAGGGTCTACCGCACGGGTGACGACTTCCTGCATCGCAGGAATTTCCGTCTTGAAATTCAGCATGATGTAGCCGTCGCGTGCCTCGGTCTGCGGATTCTGCCACAACTCGCTTTCGCTGCACGAAGCGAGCAGGGCCGATACCGCAAGCAGGGCGACAAGCTTGTCTATTATTTCCTTTATCATATTTCGTTTCTTTTTGACAGGTTTCTACGTTTATTCCTTTTTACCGTAGGCATCGCGTACACAGGCCACTCCGGTACCGCTAACGGTGTATTTCTCATTATAAAATCTTCCGCTTGCGCTGTAATAGTACTGTCCGTTCAAGCGGTAGTCTATGGCGTCTGCATCCTGGTCTTTCGAGCCCTGGAATTTAAAAATGATTTTAAGTTCGGCTTCTGTGGGCAGGCGCCAGTCATCCAAGGTAACCGTCCTATCGGTTTTCGGGTCTTTATACGTTTCTACATAATGCGCGCAGTGCTCGCGTGCAACGCGGACACTGTTGTCACTCCCGTCCAGCTTCAGGTTTCCTCCTCCAACTTGGAATTCGCCTACACAGGAACCTATCATGAATGACGGCGAGACCAATTGGGCATTGTCCTGTCCCGGATCCGTAACCATAAGTTCCGGATGGTATGTATCCTGGACCATACGTGGACGGCCAAGAGTATATTCACTGGATGTCCCTGTCAATACAATGGTGTACATTCTGCCGTTAATTTCGCTATAGCGGGATTCCCGAAGTCTGTTTGAGTTTGATGTGTAATAGTATTCATATAAATCAGACTGTCCGCTTCCATCATTCCTCAATTTTGCTACTTTTGAAACGAAGAATCCGTCCGGAGGACCTCCAAATAAACCATCTGTCCCCGTTAGGTATCTATATTCTCCGTTCCAACTGGAGATATTTCTGGTGGCAAGGGCGATTCCGGTAATTTTATCACCTACATATTCATAGGTAGTCGGGTTAGGATCTGAATTCTTGAAATCATCGCGGTACGAGTACCACCCCTGGATATTCGTGATATATTCCAACGGATACTGCTCAATGGTTACGGTACGTTCGTTGCCGTCCTCATTTGTTACCCGGACTTCGATATAACGTATCGTATTGTTCCTGGGGAGGTCGCTGTGTACATCCAGCTTGCCGTTGAGCCCCTTGTCGGGAGTAATGAGGATGTTGCCATGGCTGCGCCATCTGTATCCGGTACTCACTCCCCATTCGTTATCGTTTGGATTATCGGGGTATCTTTTCTCCAAGTTCTGTTCCCTTCCGAACTTGTCTATATAGTAAACCCGGGTAATCTGTGCCGTCACTTCCGACGAGGAGGTGAAGATCAGGCTGGTGCGGTCGTCCTCCTTGTTGTGCATTTCCAGGTCGTACCGGTTGAGCACAAGGAAAGTCGGGCGGTCCCCGCCTCCGACATTTACCGTCTCGTCTATCCAATTCTCCACGGTATATTTCAAATCCGTCAACTGCACCGGTGTGGAGGGATTTTCCGCTCCGGGGGCATTGACCGTTGCCGTTACCCTGTAGCAGGTGTTGCGGTTCAGGGCCTTGCCGTTACAGACAGGAATCTGGTAGTAGTTATCGGGACGCAGTTGCGGGTCGGTATCCTTCTGGTAAGTCAGGGGAATGTTCATCACCAGGCGCACTTCCTGCTCCATGGAACTTCCATTGTCCCAAGCATGGGCATACATGTAAGCCGTTACGGTAATTTTGTTCGCCGTCCACTCAAGATAGCCGCCGGAGGTCTGGGCGGTATTCCTCAGCTTTGCCGCACCGTCCGCACCCGCCACTACCGATGTGGTATAGGGCATATTGCGCAGGTAGTAACCTATGCCTTTGGAATCAAAAGTCACGTCTTGGCCTTTGTTGATGGTCACCACGACTTTTGCCGCTGCCCTGCGCAGCGTGACCGCCAGCCGCGTGTCATTCCCTTGCGAGCCGTCGTAGAGGACGACCGGAGCAGCAACCGCCGGTTCATCGTTCCCTTCGGGATAGGCTATGCCGTCCATGAGGAATGTTCCCGGGACACCTTCAATGTCTTTCCCTGTCAGGTGAATGTTCTCGTCCTCCTGCGTCATCGCCTTCAAGGCGTTCAGGTTCGCGAGGTTTTCAAAATCCTTTTCCGGGTGGGTGCTGTTGGCGATCAGATACACCCAATACCTCTCATTTTCCGTAAAAGACGACCGTTTTACGGGCAGTGTAATCCGTCCCGTTTCATTGGCTGACGCGTTCACCCGGTCGCTCCACACCTTCGTTTTCTCGTCGGTATCGTTGAAAATCAGCACGTCGATATGGCTCACTGCGACCTCCGCCCCTTCGGCCGGTACGGTAGCACGACTCACCGGCAACGCTCCCGACGAGATGTCGAGGATAATGCTGTTGCCGTTACCTCCTGTCTGCCCGCCGGGGAGATCGTCATCTTTGCTGCAAGCGGCAAGAAGCCATGCCGCCGCACAACAAATCATCATATTGTATATAATCCGTCTCATCGCTTGTTAGTTTGTAGGTATGTCAACCTGTTTGATTACAATCTTCTCGGTGCTCTCGCTTCCTGTCCAGTTCGTGGCTCCGCTCTGCATGTTGATCAGCAGGAGCGAGCTTCCCGAAGGATCCCACTTCGGGGTATAGGCGATGCCCAACGAGAACTGCTTGTCCACGTTCTCGCCTTTCAGTGCCCTTACCCGGATTTCGTACGCTGTATCGGAAGCCACATAAGGCGGTGTCACGAGTGTGTTGACACCATCCACGTTTTGATATACCGTCAGTTCATAGTCTGCGGCTGTGGCATCAAACAGCGTGGGCTGCCATTCCTGTCTCACAGGACCTGTGATGGTGAACCTAAAAGAGTAGGTTCCCGCTGTCGATGATGCGCCGCCATTGTAGTAAACCGTCGGCTGCGCGTAGGGGGCGGTCCCTCCACCGAAAGGTTGCAGCAGTTCATAGGAAGGGTAATCGAACTCCAACTGATAATCTCCACCGTCCTCCCAGTCGGCCACATCGTATGCGACAGTTATCTTGCCGCTGTTGTGCATCAGGCAGCATACCGCATAATACTTGTTCCTTTCAATGCGTGGCATATAGACCAGACCTTCGCGCGGCTCGCTGTCGAACGTGTAGCCGATTTTGAGGATGTTTCCATGCTCATCACCCGGTGTGTTCCACGAATCGCTGCCCCAAGGGTTCTCGAAAGGATAAAAAGGAGCCCCCAGTACAGGCGTGTAGTTTTCGGGGTTCTGCCTCTCTTCGGGCGTGATATTCGTGGCCAGCGTCTTCGTTACCGGTGCTGAAGAGGGGACGAGTGAAAACTCGCCGGTACCAGTGGCGCCTGCCAGTTTCAGCGTTTCGTCGGTCTGTGGCATCAGGTAATTATACGCACGCGTTCCGGCTTCCAGCAAGGTCAGGTCCGTTACACACAGCTCTCCTGCCTCACCTGCTTCTTTGGCCGCGAACACGCCCAACTTGCCTATGGGACGCTTCAGTTGGAACGTCAAGACATCTTCCAGCGGTGTATGCCCCGAATGGCCGGGGTCGATCGGCTGACGGTTAGAAAGTTTCGAGAAGTCGATTGTTTTGGATTCCTTGCCGAACATTGGAAGTCCGTAGGCTTGGACATCTCGTGTCAGCGTGGTAAACGTGAAATCATTTAGTTCCGCTTCCGTAGTATTTTCCGTAAAGGTTTTCTCGGCACCTGGGGTACTCATGGCCTTCTCGTTCGCGATGATGTAGAAGTCTACCGTTTCGGTAGTCAGGGAAGTCATCGTCAGATCCATCCAGAATGTAGCCGGAGTCTCCATGTCTCCGCTCCGGAACTCGTGGCCCGCCAGTTGTCCTTTTACAAAGGCATAGACACGAAGCGAGTGAATGGCCGATTCTTCGCCGGTCGGTGTGCCGTCGGTTTCGCCGACAGCGCATGTCCCTACGTTGAGCCGCACTGCCACATCGTGCCGTTCCCCGAGCGATGCGGCATCTTCCTTGACGCACCCGCACGGCAACAGGCCACAGCACACTGCTGTAACTGCCCAGTATAATATTTTTCTTGTATTCAGCATATTCTTTTCGGTTCGGTCTAAAACTCAGGTTTCACTTGTTCGATGTACCATTCGGGTACGCTTACCGTGATTTCTCCCGACTTGAACTCGATGCGTATCGGGATGAGCACTTCATGTTTGGAACAGTCTATAATAGGATTGTCGGCAAGGAACCTGGCGAGGTTGACTTCGGCCAGCGGTTCCCCGTTCGGGGCGGCGCTCAGGCGGATGTTCACGTTCTCGTGGTTCTTGTGACGCATTATGTTGGTACGGGCCGTGAGCAACGCTTTTCCGGCTTCGTATTCGGTTTCAAGCAAATAGTCGGTTGCCTCCCCACAGGCCCGATTCTCAAAATCGGTACAGGGCGAGACTCCGCATATCTCAAGCACAGGCAGCGAGCCTGCGCGGGTTCCCGGGGCGGGAACTCCGGCCACTTCCACCGACAGATCGTAGTGAGAGCTGGCGAACTCTATGGTTTTGGTCTGGTTTGCCTCTTCATCACCGCTGTAAGGCAGTACGGTATAAGAGGTCGTAGCATAGTAAAGTGAATCGTTGCCGGCAACCTGTTTCTCGTCGAAATAATCCCCGGCGGCAAAGAGCATCCGGCCGAAATCGCCCGTGGCGATGCCATCGACCTTCGTGTGGTGGGTGTTCCCCAGGCAGACAATCCGGTAGTCTCCGGCAGCGAGCGGGGGAAGCGTAGCCGTGCGGTCCTTGACCTGTTCCTCTGGTAAGATACTCGAATTGACGCATCGATTTTCTGCATCGAATACGAACATCTCCACCCGGCAGATCTTGTCGGGGAATATTTCCGTGGTGCCGTCGCCCTTGTAGCTGAGCAACAGCGTGTTCGTGCTCAGACAGTCGTCCAGATCCTCACGGATGCAGGATGTGGCGGCTCCGGCGAGCAACGTCAGGCAGAAAACAATATTCGTCAATTTCATATATATGTGATTGAAGTGTTAAAGGATAGACAGGGCGGAACTTTCGCCCTGCCTATCGGGTTATCAATTAAAATTCAGGTGTGACAGGAACTACATCCCAGCTCATGACGTCAACAGTTACCTCCACACATTTTTGAGGATTATCCAAATCCTCATCGCTAAATGCAAAGTTCATGACGTAAATCTTGGCGAAATCTGCTGTAACAGCAGGAGTGAATGTACTGGTAGCCAAGTAAAGAGGAACCTTAGTTCCTTCATTTGTTGTACCAATCAATTTTACAAGAACTTGAGGATGGTTAGTATTTCCAATATTATTATCTTTAGGAAAGAAGTGGTATGCAGGACGGACATTGCCTTTCTCGTAGGAATGCTTATACTGTGTATTTTCATCCAATGTAACCAAAGGCAAGGTGGTTGCAGGACTCTCTGTTGAGGTAAATTCATCGTTATACCACGCATCAGCAGCTGTCTCGAAAAGGCCGAATATAGAACCGGGGTTAATATCGGAGTTCTGTATGTCACTGGCTGTTCCTCCCTGACGGTCTGCTTTCCCGAAATAGTTGTTCAACATGACCTGCTGAACTTCAATACTCTTGTACTTACGCTGACCTTGAGTAGGAGCTGTATACTCAAATTTACCGATTTCAATTCTGGATACACGCGGTTCAAGCACTACCTTCGCTTTGTAAAGCGGGTGTCCTGCCTCGTCTTGACCGGACACAGAAGTCAACTCGACTTCTTTATAAAGGTCTAGATCAGTCGGATTTTGCTGTTCGGCGATTATCAGGTCTTTTTTCAAATCTACATAAGTAGATGCATTTATTTGACTACCGTTGTTACCTACAACGATTACCTTGTTCACCTCAGCAGGTAAAAAATGGAATACCTTATCTGCGCGGTCGTCAAAATTACTTTTATTGCTGAAGTAGTGGGTTGCCTCAGTTCCTTCGATTGTTTTTCCTTTATACAGGGTAGTTCCGTCTGTAAAGAATACCTGTAAATCTGTCAAAGAAACCTTTGAGTTGTCTTCTACCTCTTGACCGGCGCCTCTGGTTACTGGAATCACATTAGACAGGTCAATGCTTACACTCTTTGGGGTGTTGTCCAACTGTCCCATTTCATCGTCTTTGTTGTCACATGCAACAAACGTCATTGAAGCAGCTAAAGCTGTCAATAAAAAACTCTTGACTTTCATCTTTTTGTTATTTAAAAATTAGTAAAAAGGTTTTTATAACTTCTCGCTTATGGATTTTGTCTACAACTGGTCGATGACCTGCCGCACCTCTTCGAGGTTATGCCGGGCAGTCGCGGAGCCTGCCTCCGAAGCACGGCGGAACACATCCTCCGCCTTGTCGTATTGTCCGGCCCCGGCGTATGCCACACCGAGGGTGGAGAGCAGTTCTGCCGACCGCGCGGTGACTTCCGATTTCTCGAGCAGCTCCACCGCCTTGGCATACTCCTCACGGGAGATGGCGTTCACGGCATTCTCATTGAGTGCGGAGGGCGAAGCGGGGAAATAGCGTAAGGCGGTGGCCATCACCTTGTCGTACCCGGGCGTGCCTTTCCCGTAGGAATCGGCCACCTTGTACATTTCCGACAGGCTCAGGAGGTCGGGACGCTCATCGACCATGCGGCGAGCCTCTTCGAGGTTAAAGTTGCGCACGTTGTACTCGATGCGGTACTCGTTGCGGCGCAACGCGGGGTATATCTCGGTGAGCAGCCTGTGGTAAATGGTCGGCGGCACGAGTTTCTGGAGTTGCAGCTCGCAGAAATCCCGTTCGTCGGGGTAACGTTCGATGATTTCATATACCTCGTCGCGTTTCAGCAGGTTCGGGAAGTCGCCGAGCACACGGACGAAACCTTCCCAGTCCTCACCCTTCCAGTCCACGTGGAGCATCTCGGGAGCGATAGCGTCGTAACGGCGGATATAGTCGGCCAGCGCCTTGGCGCGGTTCTCGGACAAGGCCATATTGTGCGCCATGCTGCCTTCGGGAGAAGCGTAACCGGTGATGTAGATACCGATAATCCTGACGTCGGTATTTTTCTTTACCAGCTCGATGGAGTTGGAAACGGTGTCCAGTTCGGCACGGTTGTTCTTGAATCCGGGCAATATATTATAACTGTCCTGCCGGAACTGCAGCCGGGCGGTGCGGGTTTCGGCACGCACTTTCACGGGTTCAGGTTCAGGGGCTATGCTGTCGAGCTTGTAATCGGGGACATAGGCAGGAAGTATGCCCGCCCACAAGGACTGCTCCGCCTTGCCCTTGTCGCAGTTCACGCAGCCGTGTACCTCTTCGCGGATTTTGATCCGCCCGTCGAGCATCCAACGCTCGTAGGGCACGGTGGCCGCATAATCGTAATGCTGCCCCTTGCTGCTGTGGCGTATGATTACCTGTGCGGAATCATTGTGGAAAGGGGGAAGCTCCACGCTTTCGAGCCGCTGCGCCCGCAAGTAAACCTTGTGGCGGGTCTTGCCATCGATGACTATCGGGGGAAAGGTCACCTCGCGGCTACTGTCCGCCGACATGAGTACGGGTGTCAGTGCTACGGTGTGCTGCGTACGGATTTTCGCCTTGCTCAAATCGACGGACATCGTCAGCTCTACCGTGCGGCCCTGCTTGACGACCCCTCCCTGACGAATCCCGATCAGAGGCAAGTAACTGGTTTCGTTCTCGGCATGCAACATCATGGGACAACATGCCAATATCAGCAATAATAGGATGTATATGCGTCTCATAGTCATTTTCTTGTTATTTGATTATATATATCAGGGAGATGCCCGCCTTGGTCGGGCCGAAATAATGCTTGTCCTTGTTGCCCTTGAACTTGCCGCAAGTGGCACACTCGTACTTATCGTATTGCGTGTAGATGTAACCCAGACCGATCGTGGCTTCGAGGTTCCAGCGTTTGCCTAAAATCCATGAGTAGCCATACGACAATCCGAGACCCGTAGCCCAGCCCTGATAACGGTGATCCTTCGTGGACTTGCTTTGGAACGGGATTCTCACGCCACTGATGTTGTAGAACGCGTAACCGCTGTGCAGGCCGAAGAAATGGCCGTTATAGCGTTCGCAGAGCCAGTAACGGAACTCCGGCATTACCATCCAGTGTTTGATTTTCTTGTTCTTGTCCTTATTCAGCGTCCACGGGTTGTAGGCACCCGTGAGGTCGAGGGTCGTGCGTTTGCCCAGCCCAAATTCCAGACTCAAGTTGGGCGTGGTACTTGACCAATACAATAGATTGGTCTTTACTGCGATATCCTGCGCTTTGACAGTGCCCGTGCACCAACAAACCGCAAGAAAAACACCGAAGATCAATTTTTTCATATTTTCCTTATTCTTGTTATCTCATTCGGGCCGGAAAACCGGCACGTCAACTCCCAAACCAATACTTCTCTCCGAAAGAGAAGTGGTAGCGTATAACATTGATGATAAGTGGCTGAAAAACAGATTATGTTCGGTTCGAGCGACTGGGAATGCTTAACATTCATTGAAGTAGAACCGGTTTAGAACTCGGATTGAGACTTAAAAAACAAGCTGTTTATGCCGTTATAATCAATAAAATACGTATATTTGCACCGTCAAATACTTCTCTTTCGGAGAGAAACGGGCAAATACTCAACAGTTTATCGCCTTGGCGGGATTTTCCCGCACTATTTCAACGACTTGTTTTTTAAACTCCAATGGTTGCTCTCTGAAGTTTGGCAAAACATTTTTTCGGTTGCATGATTCCTGTCAAATCATTCCGTCTCCTGTCTGTCTCTTTTTAAGAAAAATACCGTTCAGGAAAAGACCTGGTTTTCTACTGTTTATTTTTTGAACGGTAATTTTTACTAAACAAATCGCAAATGCCCGCTTAACGGCTCATCTGTTTTTTCATTCTGACGGACAATAAATTTCGTTAATCGTGAAGCGCTTATTTGATTTTTGCGTATCTTTGCACTTGCAAAATACTTCTCTTAAAAAGAGATGTTTTAAATTGCACAACTTTTCAGTTTCTATAGCCATTTTCCGAATGGCTTTTTTGCTGTCCGTACGGTGTGCGGGTATTATGCAAATCTTTCTCCCGATTACAGTGATTTTAGAATAAGGCTGTTGGCCTTGTCCACGACCGATGTGTCTAATGAGGCAAGGTAGATACGCGTGGTATTCTCCGAATCGTGTCCCATCGCTTCGCTGATGGTGGAAATCGGAATGTTCTTGCTCTTTGCGATGGAAGCCCAGGCGTGGCGCGCGACATAGCTTGTCAGCGGTATGGCAAGCCCTAACTGCCGGCCTATTTTTTTCAGTTTGTCATTGACAAGATGGGCGGCGTTCTTGTATTGCTTTCGGGCATCCGTATCCATATCCCGGATGATCGGCAGCAGATAAGGAGTCGCGGACGTATCGTACTTGCCGACAATCTCCTGCATGGGTTTCTCCCACTTGATAAAAAGCTGCTGTCCCGTCTTCTGGCGGCGATAGACCAGAACTCCGTTCTGCAAATCCTTCTTTTTCAGGTAAGCCATATCCACAAATGCCATTCCCCGGGTGTAGAATGAAAACATGAACAGATCTCTCGCATAATCCAGCACAGGACTGAGCGTCAGGTCCAGATCCCGTATCCGGCGGATTACTTTCAGCGGGACGGCACGTTTCACTGTTTTGTCCACGCCCGTATAGACATGTTTGAAGGGATAGCGCTGCACGGTCAGTTCCCTTTCCACCGCACGGTTATAGATGGCGCGCAGGTTGCGCATGTAAAAAGAGGAGGAGTTCGGGCAGACATTGATGCCTTTCAGAAAGGTCTCGTATTCCACCATCAGGTTGGAGTCCACTTCCTCGAACAGCAGGTCCCGTTCGCCCCGGAAACGCAAAAAACTGTTCAAGGCGGTCGTATATGTTTCGGCCGTGCGCCTTTTGCCTATCTTTTTCAGTTCCTGTATGAGTTGTCGTGCAAAGGAAAGGAAACCGCCACAGTCGGCCGGAGAGGAGAACACTTCCACCACCTTGTCGGCGGTATATCCCGTGTCGGAACGTTCGAGCCGTGCGATGACGCTCCGGAGCCGGGACAGGTCGTCTGCTATGGCGGTCTTCATGGAGAGCAGGTAATTCCTGCGTCCCTCTTCTGTGCCGGAAGCCACCACGACCTCGGAAATGCCGGCATCCCATTCCGAAGGAAAAAGCCTGTAGCCGGTATGCAATTGTCTTACCAGACGGTTGTGAATCACTTGATAGTAGAGCGAGCCTTCCTTCATCTCGACGGAAGAGGCCCGGAATTTAACTTTTACTGTTGCCATATTACTTAATTTTCAATGATTGATATTCTGTCATTAAAGAATATGGCAAACAGTCTGGCAAGGATGTAGTCCGGAAAAATATTACTATAATAATGTTTCTCAATCGTAAAATGAGAGAAAATCCACCTTGCTTAACATTTCTTTACTTCGATATGGCGGAGACATGAAAGAATGTCATTATTGCACGGAACGGAAGAGGTGCGCGCACTGCATGCCTCTACCTGTTATGGAATGGAAAGATATAGAAATGGTGCGCTTGATGAAACGGAAAGCCGGTCCCGCCAATCTTCATTTAATATCCGGACATGGCCGGATAAGTCATCGGTAATGCAGAATTGTTGCAATGTTTCCTGTTCGGCGCAGGCTGCCGGAAACAACCGTATAGCTGTACAGATGGCAGGATTTACCGGCACAATGGGTCTGGCGGATGTCAAATCTGTGGATTGGATGGTTTTCCAAACTACTGTTCTGGACCAGGCCCACTCGTGCCCGTTATAAATGGCCATATCAGGCAACGGGCTAAAATATTCCGGACCGGGATGTATCTGAAACCATCATTTGAGATACATCCCGGTCCGGAGTAAATGTCGCTTCAATCAACACACCCTATCCAACGCTTGCAGTCCACCATCATTTTTTGTCTATCTTTATATATTCCGAATACCTGATTTCCACATACGGGTTGTTGCTGGATATGGTCTGACGGATAGCTTTGACCCTCTTCCAGAACCACCATCCCTTGTATTCCACCCATACAGCCTGGTTAAGCGTCACGGGTATCTTTATGTCACCTTTGAGACGGTTCTCTTCAATCAGTCCGCTAAAATGTATATGCGGCGTGACCATCTCCACTTTCTGCCGCAGTAGCGGGACGGTATCACGGACAATGAGCGTGTCGCGGACGGCGGCGTCTATCGGTGCTTTCACCTCGACCTCATGCCGGGCCGCCGCTTCGAGATTCCTGATTTTCACGCCGAGCCGCCTGATGGTTTCGGCATCCTCGGCACGGAACTCCTCATACTCGTCTATGGTCAGCCGCAGTGCCTTGGCATCGAGGGCCATCGTCGCTGAATCGGTCCGCATCCGCTTCACATCGGAAAGCAGGGCTGTGCTGTTCATGCGGAAACGGTCGCGTTCTTCCGTGAGGCGTATTGTCCACCGGTGCTGCAACCAGAGGATGCCGCCGAGCAGCAGCACGGTTATCAGAAGTGTTTTGTCCAGCCTATTCATATGTCACGGATTTTTCGGGAATGAACCAGACAAACTCATCCATGTAGGCCTCTTCCAACAGAACCAGCCCGCCCTTGTTTTTCCTGTCTTCACCGGACAGGTCCTCCACGACCAGCCCTCTCCGGCCGGCCAGTCCGCCAAGCTTCATGCGGGAAAGTTCCGGAGAAGCGATGATTTTCACATAAGTATTCTTTGTCATAACCGGCAGTTTAAAAATCGGGTTATTTATGCAGGTTCTGGCATTTCAGCAGCTCCCGGATGTCGGCCCGGATCTCGTGCAGGTCATTCTGCACCGTGTTGAGCTGCATCATGGTCGCCTCGAACACGGACTTGTCCAGCTTCATGGCGTTGATGCGGTCATACTGGTTCTTGATTTCCACTTCCAAACCGATACATTTGGTCTCCAGTTCTGCAATCTGGGCCGTGTTGTTCACATGCTGTATGTACAGTGTCAGCGAGAACGAAAGTACCACGACGATAATCTTGAAGTACTTCACTACAAATTCCTTGAATTGTTCCATATCATTATTCCATTAAAAGTGAGAATGCCTCCCTGATGGCCCTTATCAGAACCTCAGCCGCCGCGCTGTCCCGGAATCCGTAGATGACCAGCGCGACCATTATCACCAGATATATCCACCAGGCAATTTCTTCCCTGGTGACTTTATGTTTCCTTTTCACCATCTGTCATAGGGTTTTGGGGTACGATCACATTGAAGATGACATTGCCGTCACTGCCCTCGATGCGCAGGCGGTTCTCCTCCTTGTGCCTGATGGGGAAGATATCCATCAGCGCCTTGGCGGCATTGACCGACACGGCCCTGAGCGGCGCAGGGGAAAGCGGCACTCCGAAACGGTCGGTATAGTCCGAAGTGGCCGTCTCGTCCATGACGGCCTTGAGGGTCTCGGCCACCTGCAGCTTCACGGCCATCGTCTCCATCTCGAACCGTTCCGAGGAGAGCAGCGCCTTGATATGCGCCAGCACATGCGGTTTGTTCATCAGGTAATTGGCCGAAGCGTACGGATTCTTCACCGTATCCTCACCGAATACCTCCACAAAGCATTTTTTCGGCCGTCCGGCATACTCCAGCCCGCCGTTCACATAGAGGTTGCAGAATTGCAGCTCCTGCTCCGTGAGCGGTTTCTCTTCCGGCCTATCCTGCGTGTTCGCTATCTTGTCTGACATCGTTTCTTCCTTCCTTTTCTGAAAGAGTAGCGGGTTTGTGTCCCGGAGGTTTTACAAAACCCGCCTTTTCGTTGCATAACAATTGTTCCATTAATGCGTCATAGAATACCTGGGCCAACGCATCGGCACACGCCTCCGCGTCCGCCAGCGAGTTGATGAGCCGCAGGTTGAACTTGATTTCCAGGTCGTAGCCCGATATGAACGCCATCAGTTCGTTCCCGTCATAGCCCAGCGCCCCGTAGGTCATCCGGTCCGCCGTGCGGAATGTGATGGTCTCGGGAATCCGTTCCCGGTCAATGCCTGGGGCTTCCTTATTCGTGTCCATACTCATATCTTGAAATATTTACGGGTTTTCTCTTTCTTCTGCATGGCGGTTGCCGTCCCTTCCGTCTGGCGCAGACGGGAGGTATAGACCCCCAGGATGTCGAGCGTGGCCGTCACGTCGGCAGCCGCATCGTGGGCATCGTCCAGTTCCACGCCCAACCTTGAGGCTACCAGTTCCAGTTTGTACGAGGTGACCTCCGGATCGGCGGCAAAAGCCAGCCGCCCCAAGGCAAGCGTGTCGATGTAGTGCGGCTGGAAGTTGCCGTAATAGTCCCTGCTCCCGGAAAAGGTCTTTTCAAACTCGGCGGCCAGTCCGGCATAGTTCACCAGCTGTTGCAGGAATCCGATGTCGAAGGCGATGTTCTGTCCGACCAGCACGGGCTTGCACTGGTTGCCCTTCGAGAGGGTGGCGCGTTTGGCGAAGGCGATGACTTCTCCGGCCACCTTCTTCATGTCCATACCCTGCGTGCGCAGCATCTCCATGGTAATGGCGGAATAGTCCAATGCCGCCTGTTCGTACTTCATCGGGACATATTCCTGTCCTTTCGCCTGCTCATGGCGGGTACGCAACACCTTGCGCCGGGGAAGTCCCGCGTCCTGTTTCCCGTAGGGGGCGATATACGCCTGGTAGCGGTCGAATACCTGCCATGTGTCGAAACGGACGGCCTGCAGGGCGATCTGCGAGCAGGCGCATTCACGGCAGTCCAGCCCTCCGGTCTCGAAATCCAGCCCGATGCCTACATATATTTTCTGTTCAGTCTGTGGTGCCATATCTTCTCAGGATTGGATGAATAACAATGAGTTCTTATAGGTCTGCAATGTATTGCAGCCGTTGTAGTCGCTGTAACGGATGACGGCCGTGAGGATGACCACCCGGTCCTTAAGCGACTGGATCTCGGTGCGGTGCTCCATGTAATAGTCGTTCCAGCACACGCACTCCGCCAGGCGGTTGTTCTGGGAGAGTGTCAGCCTGGCGAAACGCTTCCGGCTTCCCGTCTCCCTGTCCTTGTAGGTATGCTCGGCTACATCCACCACCGTGGCGCAGACAGCCGCACGCCTGCCGTCATTCTCGTCCCGTGCCACCTCGTCCAGGGTCAGGTAGGAGGCTTTTCCCTTGACCTGCCCGCTGGCTTCCGAATTGTCGAAGATGCGGCGGTAGTCGATGCTGCCGATACCCGACACGGCAATCTGCTGCTGCGACCAGAAGAAATGCCGCCCGCGCATGTCCTGCGGGAAGTCCTTTTCGGAAAGGGAGAATCCCAGTTCACGTGCGGCGCGTTCGAGCAGCGCGCAGCGTTCGGTAACCGCCCCGACTTTTTCGATGCGGTCGAAGCATCCGGCAAGGATCATGTGCTTGACATGCCGGGCGTTCACGGGGACTTTCACGGCCTCTTCCGCGTTGTCGGGATCGTCCCAGTAACTGTATTTCTTGAGCTTGTAACGGAATATGCGGTGGATGAAGTTCTCGATACCCGTATATGCCCCGCCCCGGTCGCGTTCCGTGACGATGTATTCCACTGTCCTGAGGCCGACCTGCTTGATTCGGGTAAGCGACCAGAAGATTTCATCGGTGGCATAGTCGGTGAAGAACTCCGTCCCGGAGCGGTTGATGTCCGGCGGCACGATCTTGGCCGGCGAGCAGCGTTCCATCTCCGCCATCAGCGAAGGAATCTCCTTGTCGTCCGCCCATTGCAATGCCACGGTATAGAACGCCGACGGGTAATTGGCCTTGAGCCATGCCCCGCAATAGGCTGTAAGGGCGTATGCCGCGGCATGGGAGCGGTTGAACGAATATTTCCCGGCCACCTCTATCTTGTGCCAGATTTCCTCCGCCTCATAGTCCGGGCATCCGTTCCCGACGGCTCCGGCAATGAAATCCGCCTTCAGCGTGGCCATCAGGTCGGCTTTCTTCTTTCCTATGGCCTTGCGCAGGAGGTCGGTCTTCCCGAGGTCGAATCCCCCGAGCGTATGGGCGACGGACATGAACTGCTCCTGGTAGACCATGATTCCGAAAGTGTTCTTCGTCGCTTCATAACAGCCGTAGTTATAGACCGGGGCCACCTCGCCACGCCTGAAACGGACATAATCATCGGTGGCGCCGATGTCGAGCGTGGCGGGGCGGTACAGGGCATTGACGGCGATCAGGTCCTCGATACACTCCGGCTGTACATCCTGGATAAACCGGGTAATGCCCGGTGAAGAGAACTGGAACACATTCTGCGTGTTACCGTCCGAGAGCAGCCGGTAGGTCTTCCCGTCTTCCAGCATATCCTGCGTGATACGCCCGATGGTGAGTTCCTGCCCGAAATTCCGGTTGACCAACGCGATGACGGCACTCAGTTTGGCAAGTTCCTTTGTCGCCAGCACATCCTCCTTCAACAATCCGATCTCATCGACCGAATAGCCGTCGAACTCCGATACCAGTGCCCCGTCCATCTTGCGGACCGGCAGGAAATCGAAGCATTCGGCGGGCCTGCCGTCCCGCGTGTCCGGTGTGACAACGATGGCCGAGGCGTGTATGGAGGCCGCTTTGGGCTGTCCGAGCAATCCTTGCACGTCCTCGATGACCAGCGGATAGGTCTGGATAAAGTCCCGAAGTTTTCTGTTGGAGGCAGCCTGTCTGAACAGTCCTGTCCAGTCCGTGCCGTCATCTATCATGGCGGTAATATAGTTCACGATGGAGTGAGGCACGCGGTGTACGCGTGCCACGTCCTTCAAGGCGGCTTTCAGTTTCATCGTGGTAAAGGTGCCGGCGGAAAAGACACGCTGGCGGCCGTCCGCGTTGTACCGTTCTTCCAGGTAATCCTTGATCTCCTGCCGCCGGTCGGAGGCATAGTCGACATCTATATCCGCCTTACGGGAGGGCGGAATGTCCGCCCTCCACAAGTCCTTTCCCCACGAACGAATCCATTACGGTGAATGCTTCATTCGCTTTTTTAATTGTTACGTTTGTCACTTTCATTTTTTATACTTTTTATAGTGGACGATATCGCATATCGTCTGTTTGCAAACCTTGAATTGTTCAGCCAGTTCATTTTGCATGACTCCCGACCGGTGTAACCGCCTGATATGATCCGCTTGTTCATTTGTCAGTTTGGCGTTCACACTGTTCTCTCCATAATCATCCCTGAGTTTATGCACCATAGAATGCATGACGTTTTCTTGCCTGGTACACATTTCCAGGTTGTCACTTCGATTATTGTGCTTATTGCCATCCTTATGATTAACCTCCTTTGCCGCATTCCAATCATCAAGAAAATGTTCTGCGACAAGTCTATGGATTAATTTTTTACATATTTTTCCGTCAGAGGCCAAAGAAACATTGTAATACGGGGATGTACCCCCGACCCACGGTTTGATGATTTGTCCGTTCCTCCAATATTGGGATGTGGCATTACGGACATATCTTCCGACACTTCTAATTCTACCGCAGGAGCTTACTTGATAAATTCCCTCGTAATGATGAATATCTTTCCAAATTTCTTCCTCGTCCATTATCGTATATATTTCTTGTATCGTATTATCGCGCTTACCGTCTGGCGGCTGACGCCGTACTGTTTTGCCAGGCTGTTCTGGGAAGCCTGGCCGGAAGAATATCTCACCCGTATCTCTTCCGCCTGCCCGTTGGTCAGTTTGGCATTCACGCTTTTTTCGCCGTAATCCCGTTTGAGGCCACCCGCTATGGCATGTTCCATATTCCGCTGGTGCGTACACATCTCCAGGTTATCCGCACGGTTGTTGTCGCGGTTCCCGTCGATATGGTTCACCTCCAGTCCCGGATTCCAGTCGGGCAGGAAATGCTGTGCTACCAGACGGTGCACGGAGAACTTCTTCCCGACACCGCCCTTGTAGAGCCGGACACAGTCATAGAGCGAAGTCGTCCCGCACCAATGGCACATAATGCGTTCGGGTTGTATCCAGGTAATGCCGTCATGCGAAACCTGCCGTTCCAGACTCTTGACACGCCCGAGGTTGCTGATCCTGTACTTTCCTTCATAGTTCTTGATATCCACCCAGATTTCCCGGGTGTCAGCCATGGGTTATACGGTTTAGTGCTGTCTGAAAAATTTCCCGGTCTATCTCCACGCCGACGAACCGGCGTCCCGTATTCCGGCAGGCCACGGCCGTGCTGCCGCTGCCCATCGCAAAGTCGAGGACGATGTCCCCTTCATCGGTGTAGGTGCGTATCAGGTATTCCAGCAGGGCGACAGGTTTCTGTGTCGCGTGCAGGCAGGAGCGTTGCTTGTCGGTCTTGAACTTCAGCACGCTGCGCGGATAGCGTTCCGTGGATATGTAATCCCGGAAATTGTCGTGCTTCCGGTATATCTCGCCGGCATCGCATTTCCGCTGGTGTTCGGCCATCACGACCTTGCGCCTGTGCCCGTCCGTCTTGATCGGATGATACTTCGGCAACCTGTCGTAGAAGACCAGAATGTCCTCGTGCGCCTTCATCGGCATACGCCCGGCATTCAGGAAGCCTGTCGCCTGCGTCTTCTCCCATACCCAGGCATACCGCAGCCTGCGGAGATTGGAACTGCCCAGCAGGCTCGTAAAAGGATGCTGGCAGAACAGCAGTACGGGAGTGTCGGGCCTGGATATGCCCTGTACGGCATTCCACATCCCGGGGATGTCTATCACGGCATCCCACCGGCAGTGTGTCGTACCGTATGGAGGGTCTGACAATACCATGTCGGCGGTGATGCCTTCTTCAGCCAGCAGGGGCAGCACATCGAGTGCATCGCCCCGGTAAAGGTCGCAACCGTCATAGGGACGGTGGTGTTCGTAGGTCGGATTCATGGGTTTCGAGTTCCTTTAGGTTCCACAAGCAATCTCGGCGGTCAAAAAGGATTTCGTCGCCACACATCAATTCATCTGCGTATATCGTCCGCTCTTCTCCGTTACGGATTACCCGCATCCGGGCATCCGTGCACAGACGGTAAGTCTTGCCTTCAGATTCCATCTCCACATAGCGTTCGCCCTTGCCGAGTGTGATGTCCGGGGCAAGCACCGTCAGTTCGTCTTTCCAGCTGAGCCCGCAGCGTTCCGGCACGAGGAAGCGCGAGAAGATAAGGTCGTATTTCAGCGGGTCGATGGAGGTTATGCCAAGCAAGTAGGAAACCAGCGAGCCCCCGGCGGAACCGCGACCTATACCAGTTGCGATGCCTCTCCGGTGCGCCTCCCGCACCATATCCCACTGCACCAGGAAATAGTCCACATTGTCGGTCGATTCAATGATATAGACTTCCTCGTCCAGCCGTTCCCGATAGCGTTCCCGCTCCGGTTCCGGCACTTTCCGGTCCAGCCCGTCGTCAAGCAGTCGGAGGAACATCGTACGGCGGTCACCATACCGTTCCCGCTCTTCCGGTCGCATACGGTATTCCGGCATGAACATTCGCCCGGTCTCGAATGAGGCGTCCGCACGTCCGGCAATCTCCACCGTGGGACGGCACATGCGCCTAAACAGGGAATCGAAGTCCCATTGCCCGGAGAACAGAGGACGGAGCGTGTCATACAATTCATCCGCTGTCTTGAAATACTGGTCATCGCTCTGTTCATGGGCGGCTCCCGTGGCAATCTTGTTCACCACGATTCTGTACCCTGCATCGTCCTTGTCCATGTAGTAGCAGTCCGGAATCAGGACTGGTTCTACTGTAAATGAATCCGTGTCGGCATCATAACAGTTGCCGAAATAATATTTCAGGGCTTCTAGTTGCTCCCTGTCGATGCGGTCCGCCTTGTATTCGTTGGCGTCGACCTGGTAATAGACCGCTTCGGCACCTTTCCGGATACGCTTCACCTGTTTGGGGTGTCCGGCCATCCAGTAGACGGAACGGATGGCGAAAACCACCACACAACCTGCGGCATACATCAGCAGCTGTTCATAGCGGAGGGTGTTGTCTTCCGAATCGACCATGACGGCCCGTTGGATGCGCAGCAGATTATGCAGCCCCTCGTTATCCAAGGCATAAATCTTCAGCCCGACACGTTCTTCTTCGTGCATCATTGTCAGCGAGTAGCCGAATATATGTTTCAGCCCGGTATTGGCGCACTCCTTCTGAAGGTTCAGCGTGGCGGCCATTGTATTGCGGTCGCAGATGCCGACAGCCGTATGCCCGAGCCATTTCGCCTTGCGGCACAAATCTTCCGGCGAGCAGCAGGCGTTCAGCAGCTCGTAGGAGGTATGGATGCCGAGGTTCACGAAAGGTACATCATGTACCGGAGGCTTGGGCCGGCCGATATATTTCAGCAGGTTGAAACGGAATTCTTCCCGCAGGTCATAGTAGTACCAGTTCCTGCCGAACGGGAAGGCCACATGGAAGATTCCTTCTTCCATCAGCACATCCGGACTTTCCATCAGGTTGAACACGAGCTTGTCCCCGTCGCCGCGGAAGATGGATTCCACTCCCGACAGGTCGGCCGTGAAAAGCCGCCCGAAGCCGGGAATATCCACCACTTCCGTATCGACCGGGATATAGGTTATCCGTTGTGCATCGAGCCATGAGAAAAGTTCCTGTATCATCTTTCCTGTACTTTTTTGAGTTTGTATTCAAGGACGGACAGCAGGCGGCAGGCGAAAATCCCGTAGATTTCCGCTTCCGTGAGTTCGTCCCAGTCTTTGGCGGCATCAGCAATGTCCGCGATGAAAACCTCGAAATAGGGTTTCAGCCGTTCAGCCGTCCGCTTTACCGACTCGACGGCATCACCATCGTAACCGATGACTACGGTTCTGACGCCTTTCGATTGCAGCTTGTAGATCTGTACATCGGATATTTTCTTTCCGAAAGTGGCCACGGCTGCGACATGGGAATTGTCATAGAGTTCGAGTCTGCGGGTCAGGGCGATGACATCGAAAATACCTTCCGCGAGGATGACCGTATCGGTTTCATCCATACGGACGGCATCGTAGTTATAAAGGAGTCTGGAAAAGTCGTTTTCCGTGGAGTTCCGGTAACGCAGGATCTTGTACCCGCCGCTATGTCTGGTCTTGCGGTTGTGGGCGTCTATATCCTCTTTCGGCCAGGTATGGCGGGAGACATAGCCGACAACCGTACAGTCATCGATGACCGGAAAGACGACATAGTCCGCGTAGCGCGGATTGAGCCTGCCGGTTATCCCGACCGGGAAATACTCGTAATCGTCGAAACAGAAGCCGCGCCGCTGCAAATACGGATGCCGGAAAGTGCGCTTGTAAAAGTCCGGCAATTCGACCGGCACCAGTTCGTCGTCTATTTCTTCCGCCTCGTCCTTCTCCAGCAGGTGCAGGTTCAACGGTGCGGCAATGTCAGCTGTCTGCAAAACCATCAGGTCCATGCGACCGATAGCCGCCAGAAGTTGCTCCAATGTACGGGTGGATGCCCCGCAGGAGAAGCAGTGGGCCATGAAAGGCCGGCGGTGGGCAGTCGCCTTGCCGATGTAGATACCGAACTTACCGCCCGACTTTCCGCAGAACGGGCAGCGCGGAACGATAAGGTTCTTACCGCTCCCGTCCCGTTTGGCACCCGTCTCGCGGGTTATCTCCGAAACCAGATATTGATATTCCTGTACCGACAGTTCCATATTAAGGTATAGTCGTGACCGCTACAGGTTGGTTTGAAATGTTTGGAAAAAGAATCCGGATTAGCCCAATAAAAATAGACCGGCAGAATCATGGAAGGTCTTTCCACCCAAAGGAAAAGAGAAATTGTCTTCCCGGCTGGACAAAAAATGACTGCTTTTGTCTAATCGATAAAACAATATATAAATAAGGAGATTGATAATCAGCATTGGCTGATTATCAGGTGTAGAGATGTACTTTTCTAAAATGATCACTCTCTACATAAAAAAAGCGTATTTTTTGTGCAGTACAATAAACATACTGAATGAAAAGTATCGTTTTCCAATTACTACAAATAACGGATTTGTATTTGCGAGGTCATTCGAACTTTCCTCGAACAAAGGTCGTATGATATCTCGAACGCCAAGACCCGTGAGCGGAAACTGAAAGCCTTGGAGGCGGCAGAGGAATTGAAATGTGAAAACCTGCTGTTGATAACATGGGGAACGGACGATATGGCGGAATACAAAGGGCATACAATAAAAATCGTATCTGTCCGGAATTGGTTTTACGCATGTAAGCTGCCATATATTCTCAACATTCCAGTCGTTACAAGTCAAAAAGCCACCGACACGCCGCATCCGGATCGATGGCTTTTTATTCCCTGTTCAGATTCAGTGTCCTCTGCCCGTCATAGAACACCTCATTGTCGTAGTCGGTGGCAATCCTGATAGTGTCTCCTTTCTTGAAGAACCGGCTTTTGGCCACGTGCAGGCGCATAACGTTCTCCTTTCTTTCAGCCGATGACTGGTTGAGCGAAACAAGGTGCGTGCACGGGCGGGCCAGACCTTTGGCCTCCGAACAGTTGTACTCGGTCAGCACGTTCCGCTCGTCATTCAGCCACTCCCGGTCTTCGATGGTAGACTGGTAAGTCACCACCATCCATACCTTTTCGTCCGCCGCCAGGTCCTTCAGGTCATTAGCCACCGCGATACGCTTCGCCCGTTCATGGTCGGCTCCCCATGAACGGCGGTTGGCATCCGTCAGCAAGTCCATCGAATCCACAATCACGATGTCCGGATTATATCCTTTGAGCTTCCTGTATTCCGAAATGCCGTTCTTGATGTCGAGTGTCGAGACCTGGGCATTGAAACGCGGGTAACTGCGCACCGTGATGCTTCCGGCATACGAGGCGACCAGTTTTTCCAGATGTCTCATCTCCGTATCCGAAATCTTTCCCCGCTCGTAATAGTAGGCGTTCCTGGAAATCAGTCCGCCGGAATAGGCGTTCAACGCCTCTTCTTCCGAACCTTCCAGCTGGAAATGCAGCACATGCAGCCCGTCATCGATGTCCGCCCTGACACCGATCCATTTGGCGATGTGCGACTTTCCCACGCCTGTGCTGGCCAGGAAACAGGTCAGCTGACCTCGCAGGTTACGTCCGGCATTGAGCGCATCCAGATACGGGATGTAGAAGCGGGACACACGAGGGGCGGCCGAGCGTTCCTCTTCCTCCTCGCGCCGGCGGTTCCTCTCGAAACGCTCCTTGAAAGTCGCGGCCACATCGACGAACGAGGAACTCTTCAGCGTGAACCCTGCCAGCCACTCGGCATATTCCCGAAGAGTCTTCTCCGCCTTGTCCTGTTTGTTCTCGTTATACAGTTTTCCGACCTCCGCATAGACCGACTGCAACCGGACCCCCTTGATGTAGGACTCCAGCATGTCGGTCATCACCTCGGCACTCTGTCCCTCGTCATACTCCCGGAAAGTGTCTATCAGCTCGATGGCGTCGTAATCCTCATGGAAGGTCTGTGCCAGCACGGCATACGACGGCGGTGTCTTGTATGTCTTGAAGTGTACGGCTATCGCCTCCTGTACCTGCTGGAACGAACGGTCCGGCAGGTATTCCTTACGCATATGCCGGGCTAGGACAGCACACAACGGTTCCTGTCTGAGCGCCGTGGCATAGAGTTCATACAGGAACTCGGCACTGAGCGGATTGACGGCACTCATGGCTTCGCCTCCTTTTTCCGCCACGCCTCACAGCGGATACGGTACAGTTCCGGATAGCGCGCCTGTGTCCTTCTGCGGCATGGCTCCGCTTTCGCACATTTTGAGCATGACGGGGAGAAAGGCGTCCACATCAGCGTGGAGAGCGCACAGACGAGATATCCCGCTTCGGTGGAGAGCAGTCGCCGCTTGGTCGTCTCCTCGTATTCCGGATAAATAAAACGCCCGAACGGATGGCTGCGGCGGTCTTCCACTGCCCGCGCCAAATCATGCCGTGACAGCCCGAAACTCTTCAGCCACCGGTCCTCCCGGTAGCGGCGTTCCTTTCCCGAGCGGAGATAGCGGCCGATGGCTTTCTTTCCGAATGAATGGGAGACGTTCCATTTCCTGCGATACGCGGTATCATATCCGGAAATGGCATATGTCTGGCAGATACAGAAGTCGGACAGGCGTTCCGCACTGACGGAGACGACCTCCCGGCACAAGCCGTCGAAACACATCCCGAGTTGCCTGTCCGACTTGCCGCCGGTAGGGAACACAAAATCCGCCCACACCGTGGTGCGGACCAGCCGTGTAAAGAGCCTCCGGCATCCGTCAATCCATTCTTTTCTCTCCATCGCGTGTCAATAGTTTGCGCAGCTGCGTCTTGGCTAGGAAGATGCGGCTTTTTACCGTTTCTACGTTCCTGGTCTGCAAAGTACCGTTGTTATAGGTGATTTCCATGATTTCCCCGAGTTTGTAACCAGCCTGCTGCAAGAGCAGGGCTTCCCGGTAAATCGGTTTGAGCCGGTCCAGTGCCCAGAGGATGTCATCGTTATAGAACTCGCGGTAGTTGTCCATCCCCATGCTGTTTCCCGACGGTTCGTCCTCATCCGACAGCGAAGAGGATATTTCCGAAATGTCGATATTGTCGTCCGGGGGCATGCGGTTCCTGTTGCGGTTGTTCAGGTCCGCCACAAGCCGTTTGGTCACGGCATAGATCCAGGTCTTTACCGGACGGGCCGGGTCATAACTGTCCATATACTTGAAGAAGTTGGCCAACGCCTCGAGGTAGTTGTCCTCGATGTCCTCCTGGTTATAGGTATATTTGATACAAATGCTGTATATCAGATTCTTGTGCGGCATCACATATTTTCTGAGAAGTTCCGCCCTCTGTCTCGCGGATTCGTCTTCAGGCTGGAGAACCGCAATAAACACATCTTTCTTTTCCACGTTTCCACTGACTGAAAAGGTTGATAATGAATCTCATGTCCTAATCTGTCAGCTACCGTGAGCGTCAATTGAAAAAACGGGCGGCAGCATTACCGCCGCCCGGAAAAAATCCAAACCGTTGTCGGCTTGTCACAGCCTGTGCCTGCGGATGTAATAGTAGAAGAGGTGGCAGGCATCCGCCGCATTGTCATCCACCGGGACAATACCGTATCTGTCCTTGCAGGCCGCGACCATCTGCGTCTTGGTGGCGTGTCCGTCTCCCGTCGCCCATTTCTTGAGGACAGCCGGGTTGACGAACTCCGGTTCCGGGATATCCAGTTCATCGCACACTTCGAGCAGGATACCCCTGAGTTCCGAGAGCCGCCGCATGTCGTAGAAATGGCGGTTCACGCTCACATCCTCGGCCACGACGCGGCGGATGCCGTAACGACGGAGCAGCGAGAGCAGCGTAGTCCTGAAAGCGCCGTGCATCTTGTTGCCGTTGCGCCGTTTGCTTTCGGTGAAGTTCCATGTCCCGGCCTCATGCAGGGAGAAGTATCCGGTATGCGTGGCGATGTCCAGCGCCAGTACCTGCTCCCGGGTCAGTACGCTATTCTCCGAGTCTCGATTCGCCATTCTCTTTCACGATTACCAGTTTATGCGGATAGCCTTCAGCCACATTCCCGTGCGAGACTACCAGCACGGTACCGCCGAGCGAGTTCAGCGCCTCGAACATGGAGGCCAGCCCCGCTTCATCGACCGCCTCGAGTATCTCGTCCAGCACGAGCAGATCCAGTCCCTTGTCCCCGTCGCAGTTGCTGTTCACGAGTTTCTGCATGGCAAGGATGGTCGCCAAATTCACACGGGCGGCTTCGCCTGCCGAAAACTTGCCGAACGAGCCGCAGTCCATGCCGTCGCGCAGCAGTGAGATGGAGATTTTCTCCCTTACCTTACCACTCTTGAGGACGGTATACCCGTCGAAGCGGATACGGATGTCGCTGCCGATGTCTTGCAGGAACTCGTTGGTGATACGGCTGAGCGCCTCGATTTTCGTGTTGGCCAGATAGGTCTTGAACTGCACGAACCGTTCCCGCTGTATCTCCAGGGCACGGACCCGGGCATCGACGGCCGTCTTGCGCCCTGCCGCCTCGTTGGACTTCCCGCGCGTTTCACGGAGAGTGTCCTTGAGCGATTGTATGAGGTCGGGTGAAGCCGCCTCATCCAGCTCCCGGATCGTGGCCTGCAAAGTGTCGATGGCGCAGGCCGCAGCCTGTATATCTTCCTTGCCTACCCGTATGCCGCGGTTCAGTGCGGCATTGCGCTCGTCTATGAATCCGAACACCTCGTCGAATACCTTGCGGCGGACACCTTCGATTTCACTTTGCAGGGCGGTAATTTCGGAAGCGATGCGTTTATGCCCGCTTTCCACCTCTTCCACGTGGCGGGTGGCATTCCTGATGGCCCGTTCGTGCCCGGCCAGCTGCTCCTCCCATCCGGTGCGTCTGCCTTCCAATATCCGGCGCTCATGGTTCAGCCGGTTCTGCTGCAACTCCACGGCATCCGTCTCCTCCTGCTTCTCATCGATACGGCCGTTGATTTCCGTGAGCTGCCGTTGACGGAGCTTCAGTTCCTTCATGCCGGCCTCGATGTCGAACTGTGGTTCTGCCACCAGAAACTCATGCCCGCAGAAAGGACAGGTGATGGAGCCGGCCAGTTTGTTCGAGAGGCCGTCAATACCGGCAGAAACGATACGCCGTTTATGACGCAGTTCCTCGATGCTGCCGGACAGGTCGCGCAGACGGATGTCGATTTCCCGCAGTCTCTCCGCAGTCGTATCGGACTGATCCCTGTATGCCTCACAGAATGCGGCATACTCCTTCTTGAACTGTTCCCAGCCGTCAGTCCTGTTTTTCAGTTCCTGTTCCGCCTGCTTCAAGACGGCATCGCAATCCTTCAGCCGCTCTGTGGCGGTCTGTAACCGTCCTTTCTTTTCGGCAATGACCTTGTCCCAGTCCGTCTGCCGGGCATCGGGAAAGAGGGACATCATTTCCGCTATCTTTTCCAGACATGCTTCCAATGCGGTATCTCCGGCTTCCAGTTCCTGCAAAGCCTCGTCCGCCCGCTGCACTCCGGCAAGCTGTTCCTCAAGCCTGTCCACGTTCTCGTGCCCGGTACGGATCTGCTCCCTCTTGGCCGCTATGGCCGTTTCCAGTCCCATGATACGTTCCACACGGGTACGCCCCCGCTCGGCTCCGGCTTCCTCCTCCTTGCGTATCTGCTCCTGTAACATCCCGATACGTCCGTCCAACCCGGCCAGTTCCAGTTCCACCTGCCGTTTCTTTTCAGAGAGCGGCACGATGTCTTCCTCCACTTTGGCGATGGCTTCATCCACCAGGATACCGTTGGAAAAGCGGTTGATGACCTCTTTCTTCTCCTTGTCCGATGACGAGAGGAAATCCTCATACCGGTATTTGGAAAGGATGAAATTGTTGAGCAGCTCGTCGCGTGTGATACCCAGTTTGTCAAGAATATACCGGTTATAGGCATCCACCGAAGGCTGTACCGCTTCATCGGTTACCACCTGCTTGCCGCCACGGTAAAGCGTACAGCTGACAGAGGAAGCCCCCTTGCGCGGGATACGGCGGTTGACGAGCAGTTCCTCGGCGGCGGAATCGTTGATGAAACGCAAAGCGATACGGCATTCTTCCGCTGCATCGTTGATAATCTCCTCCGAGCGTATCTTTCTAAGCGGGCTGCCCGTGATACCCACGGCAATGCATTCCAACAGGGCAGACTTGCCGGCCCCGTTCGACTGCTGGGACTCATTGTCCCGGTTATCGCCGAAAATCAATGTCGTCACGCCTTGCCGCAGCATGTAGGACAGCGAACGGAAGGCGCAGAGATTTTCGGCTTCTATCGTCTTTAATTTCCACATGATCTGTTTTCTATTCTAGATAAATACTCCAATCCCATCGACACATCCTCGATCTGTTTCTCCCGGCAGAAGTCCTCGTAGGTTTCCCGGATGCGGCGGCTGTCGAATTTCTCGAAGAGCGAAGAGGATACCGCCTCCGGCAGCTGCTCGTCATCGGCAACCAGTTCTACCTTCGCCGCTCCGGCTTCCAGCAAGGCGGCTTTGTCCACCGATTTCATCGCGGCGGCAGGTGCATGGACACGCACCTTGACCTTGTAGCGACCATCGGCCTCCATTTCACGCAGCTCGTCCATCAGGTGCAACCCGGCACGTTCCGCCGGCATATCCATGACACGGTACCGCATGTTCACGCGGTTCTTGACAAACTCGTACGTGCCGTCCGTATACAGCACCGTGTATCCTTTCTCCTCGTCCTCCCCGAAGTTATGCTGGCGCGAGGAACCGATATATTCGATTCCCGTCCCCGGAATGACGGTACGGTTGTGGTAATGGCCGACAAAGACCTTGTCGAAAGGAGAGAATATCCTGGCAGGCAGTTCCTTTTCCGAAGGCTGTGCCAATGCCCCGTTGATACCCTCATGGATGTAGAGGAAGTGCTCCGGTTCTCCGGAAAGCGCTTCCGCAGCCAATCGTCCGAGCCTTTCGGCAAAAGAGCCGTCTTCCGGAAAATAGCTCATTACATGGAGCGCGAACTTCCATTCCGGGCGGCACAGGGTCAGGTACTCATCCACGACAGTCACATTCGGATGCCGGTCGAAGACATGACAATATCCGCGCAGGGATTCCTGGTTCACCTTGTCGTGGTTCCCTTCCGCCAGCGTGACATGAATGTCATGGTCCGCGGCGGATACAAGCATATCCCTGACGGCCAGCAGGACATCGAGTGTCTGGGCGGCACGGGAAAAGAACAGGTCTCCTCCGACAACCACTTCCCGGATATCCCGTTCCCTGCAAATTCCCATGGCCTCCTGCCAGTTGGCCTGGAATGCAGGGATGTTGTCTTTCGAGATGTGGATGTCATTCAATAACAAAAGGCAGGGTTTGTTCTCTTTCATACTAAGTGATTGTGATTAGGACGGGAGGCCCGGATGCCTCCCGTCGGATTAGAATTCAAGAACTTGTGAAAGGCTTATCTGCGGTGGCGGGGACGCCCGGCACGCTCTTCCGTTTCCTCCGGCTGCTCTTCTTCCTCCCCGGGGACATCCTCCGGTTCGTCACTGGGCTTCGGACCCTCCATCTCGCTTTCGATCAGGTCGAGTAGTTCCCGGTTGCTCGTGGAGCGTGTGACACGCACGGAGAGCCCTTCCTGCTCGATGTAGCCGCGGATCATCGCACGCAGCTCCTGGCCTTCCTCGGTCTTCTCACCGAGTTCCTGCCGCTGAAGCTCGTCATAACGTTCGAAAAGGTCGTCCAGCGAGATGCCTCCGCCTTCACGCCCGTTTTCTCTGTTATCTTTCGTACGGCGGTCGAACGAGAACGCGGATATATCCTCCTTGGGCAGTTCACCGTCCAGCGTGTCGATGACCGTCTTCATTTCATCCGTCTCCATGAGCGACATGCCGTAGATACCGTCGCACTGTTTGAGGAACTCGACGGTGGCTCCCAGATGATAACGGGTGTAGCGGTAGATGATTTCCGGGATACGCGGCGCACCCATCAGGGCGGTCAGCTCCTCCTTGGTCAACGGTACCGGTTCCGATTCGTTGTCAATGGAAATGACATACTCGGTCTTGGCTCCGTTCTTGCGCTTTTCAATCTCCACCGGATAGGCGTCATACACCGAGGAAATCGGGCACGGGTAAGACGGATTCTTGGCCAGTTTCTTGCTCCACAGCTTGAACTTCCTCTCATCCAGATCCTTGAACTGGGCATGGGAAAGGGTCATCATCTGCACGCCTTTGGCTCGTTCACCCAGGTCGAATACATAGAGACAGTGGCCGTAACTGTATTTCAGACCGCCTCCGAACGAGCCCCCGGCAATCTTTTCCGCCAGTTTGTCGTCCCCGTCCTCTTTTGCGGCTTCGACGGCCATGCGGCGGTAAGTCTCGATGGGATCAACGCTATATCCGGCATCGGTAGCGCGGGTGACAGTGACATACATCTTTTGGGGCTTGTTCCCCGTAGCGGGTTTCTCCAGCTCCAGAAGCAGCTGGTGGACGGGATACTCATAGCCCGGACGTGTCGGCGAGCCGTCCGGATTGGGAGCGATGGGCAGGATACGGAGACGGTAAGTCCCGAACTTGTCCATGCGGAAGAACTCCGTACGGGCGAACGCCCTGTTCTCCTCCTGGGCACGCAACTGTGCCTCCTGATAAGATTCCTGAACGCCGAGGAACATTTCCTCGACAGACATGCCTTCCATGCCGTTGTTCTTTTCTTCTTCTTGCATAAACGCTTTGTTTTATGGATTTAAAAATGCCCGAAGAATGCGACACGGTATACCCGCATCGCAAAGAAACTGGTAACAGGACGGACGGGTTCGGTTGCACCGTCCGCGTTCAACTGATAAAATTGGGAGAGGATGTCTCGCTGACCGTATCCCGAAAGAGGATACTCATTTGACAATATGGAAAGGTCTTGCAGCGACCGTGGAATACAAAATTAGGCAAATTACCCGGAACAGCCATACATGTACATGAATGTTTCTCACCGGCATTGTCCTTCAGCGCATTACCGTTTCATTTTAAGAATGCTTTTAATCTCTCCGAGCAGTCTGTCGCCGCCCGGCGCGTTCCGCGCTTCGGCAAGCAGCCTCCTGCGGTTCCGGCGGATATACTCTTCTCTCTTGCGGCGGCATATGCCTTCATAGTAGGCTTTGCGCTCCGGCGTGAGCCGTTTCCCGCGCCGGCAATAGACCCCGTCCCGGCGGTACTCGTCCAGGTAGCGGCGGAACTTCGCCTTGCCGCAGGAAGGGTCTTTCGATGCCTCCGCCACCGACCGTATGACCTGCCAGTCCGGCTCGAAGGGCTGCTGCGTGGCGCATAACCTGCGGAGCAGATGATAGACTACCGGCATCTCATACCGGAGCATGAAGCCTATCCGTGTCTCGTCGAAAGGAAAGCGCTTAAGCGTCCCCTGCGGTCTTCCGTCTTCTCGCTTTCGGGGCTTCTGCTGCCGGGGAGACGGTTTCTTCTGCGGCTGCCGCCTGATTTTCTTCTGTTTCATGATGTTGCGGTTGAATGGTTTGCTGTACGGTTTCACGGACGGGAACGTTCCTGCGCTCCGCAATCCTCCGGCGGCTTTCAATATCGCCGTTTACATTGAGTTTATGTTTCATGACTATACAAAATAGGTGAAGTTGAGTTCTACATTGACATTGTACATACCGCGCTCGTAAAGCTGTATCCTGCGCGAACCGCCGTAGATGGTGAACGAGGAGCCCCGGTTGTACTTGTGGTCATCGTTCCAGTCAGCGGCGCTGCAGCGCACGCTGTATCTCGGGGGCTGTATCTTGTTCGGGATGACGGCAACGATGCCGCCCCAGTTGCTGCCGTCCCTGCGTGCGGTATTGATATACCCCTGTATGGACACGATATTCCCGATCTGGCGGATAAACAGCCTCTGGGTATCTGTTCCCGAGCCGCTGTTCTCCATGTGCATCCATCCCGTATCCGCCAGCAGGGGCTGGTATTCTTCCGCATAGGCGGCTCCGATAGCGCGGCAGGCCTGCCGTTTCGCCTCCGCTGTCGGCAAGGACAGGTCGGAAAGTTTGCCGTCCTTGCGCAGGTAGTCCTTGACGATTTCGTCTTTGGACAGCACGTCCAACTTGTTCCGCAGGAGCTGCCGGGCTTCCATGGGGGATTTTCCTTGCCCGGTCAAAAAGTCGATGTAATCCTGGAACAGGTTTTCAAGCGCGGCGAAGCGGGCGTCCGCCCCGGCCTTGGTATACAGGTTCAGGTTGGTGGCGATGGTATCCTTTTCGGAAGCGTTGTAGCCGCCCATCAGCCGCTCCGCCTTTTTCTTGAGTTCCCTGACAACCTGCGAGGTCATCACGTATCCCTCGACCTGCGCGTGCGAAATGCCGCCTTCATCTATGTAGGCGAACGAACCGGTCTTGATTTCCAGCAGTTTGTCCCTGAGTTCGGGTGTGAAGACAATGCCCTCGTAAGCGGAGTCAGTCCCGAGCTTGCCGTCCATCATCCGGTCTATCTCGGCCGTGGAATAGACTTCGAGGTTCTTGCGTGCCTTGCCCTTGTCCGGAAGGTCGGACAGGTTCGAGGTCTTGGCCAGTTTCAGCTCCCCGGTACCTTTCTTTTCGGCATCGAGGGTATCCCTGACGGCCGCCTGCCGCTTTGCTTTCAGTTCGGCGGCTTCCTCTGCCGTCAGCCCGCTGATCTCGTCCGCCGTCAGGCGCACCAGCTCCTTCAATCCTTCGGAGATTTCCAGAAATACCTCCCCGGCTTCCGCTTTGGAATAGACATCGATATTCTTCCGGGCGGCAGCCTTGTCCATGACATCGGAAAGGTTCCCGTCGGCGGAGAGTTTCATTTTCAAAGCCGCCGCGACGGTTCCCGATGTGACATAACCTTCGCCGCCCTCCGTCAGTTCTCCGGTAGTGATAGCCGCCAGTTTCTTCCTGTATTCGGTCGTGAAGTCTTCGGTAGAGAGCTGTTTGCCTTCTACCACATCCACTTTCTTTCCCATCGCCTCCGTAAAGGCCCTGACGGTCACATAGGTGTCGGACACGGATTTTCCGTTGATTTTAAGCGTACCGAGCACATCCACCGCTCCCAAAGGGGCAAGCACGATGTCGCCCAGAGCGTTCCTCAGCGCAAAACGGAAACTGTCAGCGGTGTCGAAGCCGACGGTGGCGAGCAGCGCGGCGGCACTGTCGCGCCAGGTAATCAGGTTTGTCAGCCTGGCATTGTCTTTCGTATAGGCGGTATTCTGAATATCGATACCCCGTCCGGTGCTTTGCAGGGAGAGCAGTCCGCCGACCTGCAGGGTGGCGGTACGCCCGATGACTTTCAAAACAGGTGTGGTGCAGGCTTTTCCGTCATGCACGGCAAAGTCACGGTATTTTGTTCCGCCGCCCTCCGTGCCGTGGTAATTGATACGGATACAACCCTCATCCGTCACATCCGAGGTGTTATAGATGTCGTATCCCTTGATGCGGACAGCCCCGATCCGGGCGTTTTCATTCAGCGAAGTACCGCAGGATATGCCGTCTTCCGTAACCCTGGCCAGTTCCTTGCCTTGTTTCATGAAACTGAACGTGCCGTCCGTCCGGATGACAATCTCGTTGACAAGCAGACCGTGCAGGTAGGCACCGATGGCGGCATGGCCGTCCGCCTTGACGATGCCTTTGAGCATGTAGCCGTTCCCGCCGCTGACGGAGACGGCGGTCTTGGAGCTGATTTCTTTCTGCCCGGTGAACGTTCCGGCCAGCACCAGATCCTTCTTGACGGTCTGCCGGGCAAAAGGTGTATCGAGCAGGACAGCATAGCGGCCGAAGAACTTGTCGATGAACCGGGGTGCATAGCTCTCCGTCACCTCGATGGCCGCCGGCAGTTTGTCAGTAACCGGATCGACCGTATCCGGGACAGCCTTGGCTCCGGCACAGAGATAACAGGTACGCCCGCGCTTGTTGACCTCATTGGCGTAGACCACCGATTCATGCCGGTTGATTTCGTATATATAATAGGGATAGACAGCATCGGCGCAGCCGTCGAAACGGCGTACCTTTCCGCCGAGCCAGACATAACCCGGGGAGACGCGGGGACCCTCGATCTCGCATCCGGAGATGATGAAGTCCGAGCAGCCGTCAAAAACGGCACTCATGCTGAGAGCCAGTTCCTGCAAGTTCAGGATATCGTCCGAGTAGGTATACCGTCCGCCGGTTTCCGCAATATATTCTTTCATTGTCCTGTATTCTTATTGGGGGTGTATTCGTCTTCGTCGATCTTGATCAGGTAGGTCTTGCCTGCTGTCTTATAGGTGTTCACCACATAGGAAAGCATATAGACCAGTTCCCGCGGAGGTATGGTGACGGGCGGGACGCAGACCATGAAGCTGACCTTGTTGATCAGCTTCTCTTCCGCCAGCAGGTAGAACGGACGGGGGCGTTCCGCCTCATTGTCCGTTGTAACCTGTTCCCCGTTGTACCATACGGTGAAAGGACGCTGGTATTCCGCCCCTTCGTGGTACAGGTCCACACCGACACTCGTGCTGTCCTTGATGAAGATGCGGTCCTTGCCGTCCTTGATGTATTTACCGAACCGGTAGTTCAGGAACCACTCGAAATAGATGACCTGTGAGGTCATGCGCGCCTCGATATGCCGTTCCCGTGCAAACGTACGGAACCGTTCGTTCAGGCTTTGCAAGGGATAGAGGCAGCTCTGCACGAAGAGGATGAACCGCCGTCCCGACAGGTAGTGCGGCACGAGCCGGTTCACCGAACGGTCTATGGGCAGCTTATATCTCATGGTTTTCGACTTTGAGCGTGATGGCTTCCCGGAAGGTCGGCAGTTCCGACTCCTCGTCCTTGCGCGAGGACTCTTTCAGGTAGCCCGAGGCGGTGTATGTCATGCGGCCGACACGTTGCAGGGGCTGGATTTGCCCGTCCGTATCGTGGCAAGCAATAAACACGCCCTGCTCGGGGATTGCCGTCTCGTCGATATAGACGTCTGTAACGTGTTCGGCACGGCGTATGGCATCCGTCAGGCGGGAGACATAGACCGCAGCGTCGAAGTCGATGCCCATAATGTAGTCCCGGATACGGGTCTCGATGCTGTCGTACATCTCCGCCTCGGGAACGGCACCATCGTAGAAGACCGTAAGACGCGGCACCAGCACGTCGCCTTTGGTCGAGATGACCTCGATGCGTGTGCCGGCGAATTTCAGCTTGCCGATATAGGCATTGATGGGCACCAGCTCCTCGGCGGGAATAGCTTCCAGATGTCCTTTCGTGCCGGTAGCGATTTTCAGTACCAGCTTGCTGTCGAGGTTGCTGTCGTCCGTGCTCTCCACATAGGAGACCTGCGTAATGATGCGTTTGGTCTCATCGACCTGGGCATACCCGAAAGCCAGTCCGTCCTCGCGGACGGTCAGCTCGTCGCCCTGCTGGTATTGCAGCAGCGCATTGGCGTAGTAGTCCGGCGTGCCGTTGATCCGGTTGTTGATGGCTTCCGAGATATCCACCGCGAAGACATCAAGCAGCGTCTCGAAACTGTAGATGACAGCGGCTACGGTCCATAGGATACCGTTCATGACAGACAGCTTCGAGTCGCTGGCGAACTCCGTCAGTTCCAGCCGCCGGTTGCGTTCCTGCACGGCTTCATTGTATATCTCCTTAATCGTCCGGCTCATTCCACTGTATAGGTTATATCGTCGATAATGAATTTCCACGCGCCACCCTCATTCCAGGCCTCCTCGTGCAGGATGACCCATACGGCTTCCATGCCCGAGGCGATACGGTAGCGCCCCGTTTCGGTATCCCGGTCCGGCTCCCGATAGGTTCCCGTCGGGGCTGTAGGTAAAATGACCGTGCAATTCCGTCGGTCGCCGTAATGTTCCACAAGGGTTGTCAGGTAATGATCTATGACTGTCGGTTTCAGTCGGGCGGCGGAGAGGTCGAGTGTCATCAGTTCCCGGCATTCGGCAAGCGGTGCAAGATCGGCCAACGCGCAATTCGACAGGTTCAGGCTGTAGGTTCCGGAAAGCAGCCGCAGGCTCTCCAAGGAGAGTGTGGCGTGCGTGAGCGTCAGCTCCTCCACCGGCAGTGTCTGCACCAGTACCAACGACCGCGGTTTGAGCCCGCTCCAGTCGATACTCCGGAAGCAGGCATCGGTAAACCAACGGATACGACGCCTGTCCCTGACTTTGTTGTCGAAGGTATGGGTGAGCAGCTGCGGCGTGTCCGCGAGGAGGACGGTCTCGGTGTCGCTGTTGTCGCCCCAGTCGATTTCCAGCTGTCCCGCACCGGAAACGGCACACTGCACGGTGATGATCCCGGCAGCGAGCGTGAGGACGACAGCAAGCGGCAAGGTGAACGTTTTGGGATAGACATGCCGTTCACCGTTAGCGGGGACGATGCCGTGCAACCCGTTATAGGCGACTACATCGGCGCGGATAACGAAATCGTCCGTGTAGACAAGTTCCCGGCCGGCAGTCAATGTCGTGGCGAAGGAGAGATCGGGGTTGTTGATGAGCAAATCCACGACTCCCTCGATGCTGCCGTACAGGTACAGGGCCACATCGTAGATATTCTGTCCGGCTACGACCCTGTACTTACCCATCGTTCTCCTCCTTTTCCTCGGTTTCTAAAAGCAGCTCTCCCGTGGCAGAATCCATATAGGCATTCTTGATGACGACCTTGTCCGACAGGAATTCCGACTGCAGTTTGGCGGCAAGACCGTTGTTTTCCAGACTCGAATGCAGGTAGTCGACGAGGCCGACACCTGTCGTAGAATGTTGGTAGAGATTTCCGGCTGAAGCTTTCAGCAGAAACGTCTCGTTCTGGGCTTTGGCGGCTCCTATTTCGAAGTCGGTCTCTGAGCCGCTGTACACGGCAAGGTAACCGTCCCGTGACAGCAGGTTGTAGACTCCCTTCTCATTGAGGGAGAAAAATGCGGCCAGGGCGATATCGGCCGTGCCGGCTTCCGTCTCCGCCACGACGGGAAACCAATGTTTGCCCGTCGCAGGATTTCTCAGGTACTCCGTGCCGCCCGAACCGCTTTCCATAACCAGACGGACCGTCAGGCGGCGCATGTCGGGCGTATAGGGAATCCTGACATGGAACCCTTTGCCGTCGTTATACGTGTACACGAAGCCGACGGGGACGGTAATCTCTCCGTAGCGGAAGGTGTCGTTGTCCGCACCCGCGACGGCATCGAGCAGGCGGAAGTCGTAGAAACTCTTGCCGGCGATATTGCCGGAAGTCTCCACCTCACCGTATTCGGCGTCCATTGTTATGTCCTGTCTTGCCATGAACGATACTTCAACAAAAAGCCCGACCATACATCAGAGTACGACCGGGCACTCTTTTCAAAAGAGTAGCGGCAGAAAGAAAGGATGGTTTACTTCTCCTGAATGAAATCGTAGATGCGCGACACGGTAGCCCACATATCGTCCGGAAGCTCCTCGTCCGAGATGCGTTCGCAGGCTTTCCGGAGATACTCCATCTCGTCCCCCGAGAACTCCACGGCAAGCGGTTTCTCCTTCTCCACATCCCATTCGATGCGCTTGTCCTCGGCATTCTCGTGAAGACCGATGGCTTTGCGCTCCTCGTCCGGAATGGCGATCTTGCGCAGAATCTCTTTTTTGAGGTTGAAGTCCTTGAAGTTGCCCCGTGCCGGCAAAAAGGACGGCAGGTAAAGGCGGTCTTTGACTGACAGTTCCATATTATTTATGCATTTTGTACGTTACTCTTTTTTATTTCGTCGATCATGGTATCGAAATCATGAAACAGGGGTGCAAGCGGCTCTCCCATAGGAATGTTGCATGAAATAACGCCTTGTTCCATGTAGATGATACCTATCTGCGGAGCGTTCCCCGAGCCATCCGTATCCTTCTTGCGGATGGAGGCGTGGACGCGGGTCAGCGCGTCATTGACGATGGAATATTCCAACTGGTAGTCGGCATTCTCCGTGCTCTCTTCGGCAACCTTGGTTACCGTTACGTTGGTGATGTTCATAATTCGCTTCTGTTTTTATTAAGTGTAGGGATATTCCCAGCAGAAAAGTTTTTAATAAGAGTGATTTAATATCTGGTAATGGAACGAGGGGTAATTGGCGCACAATACCGTAATGGAGTCTCCCTTGGCTAACGTGTAACTGGCAAGATCCCCGTTGTGGTTACGGATATTGGTGAATACAAGGCTATTCCCCCAGTTGTAGTTGTAAATTAGGGTAAATATGCAGGCGAAGTCCGACGGCAGAGTCGAGTAACCGAACATGGTGGCCACGGACGATGCCGACGGCAGGGTCACGCTGTACTTCTGGTTGGCATAAACGAAAAAGATGTTGAACTGCGAGAAATCGATCGTGTAACCGCTGCCTGTGAAATAGACATTCTTGATCTTGTTGCCGATGCAGGCAGGGGCTATAACAGAGGCATTGGACCATATTCCGTAGTTACGGTTACCGTTTTTGACATCGATATAAAGCCCGTAGTTGTTATTAAAGATGCTGTTCACCTTGTTGTTCACAATACGTCCGGTGGCACATGATCCGCCGGCGGATGCCGGTATGGTGTTGCTGCCGAACAGGACATACGAAATGGTGTCCCCCACGCGGAACAGGTCGTCGTAGATGGCAAGGCCGCCGCCTGAGCCGGTTCCTGTCGCCGTCGAGCCGATGCGCCCCTGACCGATGACGAATCCCCCGATGGTGCCGGCATTGGCGTTGATGGTGCCCGTCATCGTGACATTTCCCGAGGCGTCCCATTTGATATTCTGGTTGGCCAGATAACCCGATCCGTCATTGGCAAAGGAGATTTTCCCGCACCCGAACGTGGCGGAACCGTCCGTGTTCAGCGCCCAATAGTTTACTCCGGTGGAAGGGTTGTCGTGGTAAATATATCCTGAAGCCCCCATAACGATGCGGTGCCCCGAGGCCGGAGCCGAAGCGGTCAGGGCGCTTGTTCCGAGAATCCAGCCGCCGATCTTGCCGCTCACGGCCGTGATACCGTTCCTGTCCAGCGTGACCTTTACGCTATTGTTCGCATCCTTGACGGAGATGCTGCCGTTATAGCTGCTCCCTCCGACAGTCAGGGCGGAATCCACGATAATCTGGTTGGCGCGTACGGTTCCCGTGTAAATGCCGTTGGCATCGATGGTGGTCGTGTATTTCTCCGTGGAGGTAAGGTCGAAGACCGTGGCATAGGCCACATACCAGATGACAGGCGTATCGGAAGTCCCCTGCGTGCCGTCCACGTAGAAGAAATGGGTGCTGGAAAAATCGGCGGTGCCGCACACGACCTTGTAGACGTATTCTTTCCAGTCGCCCGTGCCGGCGTTCGACGTAAGCCACCGGTGCGAACCTCCCGTGCCGACGCTGTTCGTCGCCCAACAGAGATTTCTGCCGGCGGGGATCTTGGCGATAATGCGGGCGACGAGCACCTTGCGGTAACCGCATTTCGCCCCGAAATAGAAGCCTCCGTTGCGAGGGCTGGCACTGCCGCTGGTCTGGATTTTCAGGACATACTTGCTGTCATTGGGTGCCGTGGCATCCTGCTGCCGGGTAACGGTCACCATACCGTTCTGGGAGTTGTTGTAAACCACGACACCGTTGTTTCCGTTCCAGAAAGTCGGGTCGCGGTAGAGCATCTTCCCGAACGCCATGGCCGAAGCGAGTTCCTGCGCCGTCGTGATGCCCGTAGTCCACTGGGCGGATACGGATGCGGCAAAGGTAACCGTGCCGGCGGCATTCCATGAGATATTACCCGAGGCTATGTGCCCAGACCCGTCGTTGTTCAGACTCCATTTCGTGGAGTTGGCGATAGATCCGTCGCTGCCCAGCGAGATGTTGTTTTTCCAGATATGGTTGTGGTCGAAGGCCCACCCCGCGATACGGTTGTATACCTCCTTGCTGCCGCTTTTGGTATAGTTCACCGAGAGGCAGAAGTATTCCAGATTGTCCCATGACATCATCTGAAGACCTATGAATCCGGTCTTGACACTGTTGCCGGATGCCGCCACCTGCCCGAGGACGATATGCCCTGCATTGCTGCTCTGATACCACGTAAGGCATATACCCAGCGGCTTGTAGGCTCCCGTGTACCAGTAACCGCTGCCCGTGGAGGCGGAACGGATTTGCAACGGGATGGCACCCACAGCTCCGACGTTCCCTATGGTCATGTTGTCACTGCCGATGGAGAAACCGCCGATCTTGCCCTTCGTGAACGTGCAGCTGAGACCGTTGATGTAATCGGTATTGATAATGGACGACTTGATACCCACGGCATCGAGTTTCGAGGCGCTGATGCTGCCCGCGGCGATACGGTCTGCCGAAAGTGTTCCCGTCTTGATACTGCCGGCATCGATCGCCACGGCGTTGACCTGCGCCGCGGTAAGGGTGCCCGTGTAAATCCCTGTCGAGCCGATATAGGTCAGCGGGTGCGCCGCAAGCGTGCTGTCCGTGCTTTGCGCCAGAGCAATGAACCGATGGCGGCGGATCTCCTCCTCGACGGCAGCCGTGAGGGTGCGCGGCGCGGGGGCATAGGCTTGTGTGGAACCGCTCTGGAAGATAAGGTCGTTGCCGTAAGCGATTTGCGGAGCTGCCGGAATCGGCGAAGGACTATAACTGCTGCTCTCTATCGGCTGGTCGGAGTAGAGGTGGTACACGGCACCCGTATCGCCGCCGCCACGCAGGAAGACGGCGAACATGCAGTAGTTGCCGCACAGCTGCGCCCCGGCGAACATCCGGCAGTAGGTCTCGGAAAGGTCATAGATATCCCATGAATAGGCAATGCCACCCCAACCGCCGAAGTTGGTTTTGATAAGTACGATCAGACCTCCTTTGTGCGTGGATGTGTTCCACGAGACCGGAGCCTGCTCGGCATATCCCCGACGGACGAGAATGGTACGTTTGATGTTCTGGTCGCCACCTTTGAAAACGACTGGATAATAGGTCGCTTCGTCGCCGTTGATGATGAGTTTCTTGTAATATCGATAGCCGAAGTTCGTAACCTTGGCCGCTTCGATGTCGTTCTTCCATTGCAGCGATACGGAAGCCCCGAACGTAACGTTCCCGGCAGTGTCCCATGCAATGTTGCCCGAGGCGATCTGCCCCGAACCGTCGTTGTTCAGTTTCCATTTCGTGGAGTTGATGATCGAGCCGTCGCTGCCCAGCGACACGTTGCCCTTGCGAATGGAAGTCGTGTCGATCGTCCAGCCGGCTATGCTGTTGCTCGAACCCAGCTGTGCCACGCAGTACCCTGCACTGTCCGTGGTATAGAGCCCGAAGTCCGTGTCGCTGTTGTAGTAGAGCTGCACCCGCTGCCCGCTAGCGACACCCGAATTGGCCCCGTACACCGCGATGCGTCTGTTGCCGCTGTCTATCGAGATATGCGTGGCAGTGAGGGCCGAAGCCCCGATCATCCAGCCGCCGATTTTTCCTTTGGTGAAGGTACAGCTCAGGCCGTTGATATAGTCCGTGTTGATGATGGAGGACCTGATGCTGGCGGCATCGAGCTTCGAGGCCGCTATACTGCCTGCCGCTATGCGGTCGGCGGAGATGGTTCCTGCGGTAATCTGCGAGGCGGTGATACTGCCGGTATAGATTCCGTCGGCCGTGATCTTCGTCAGCTTGGGATAGCCGCTGCCGCCCAAAGCCGTGGTGAGGGAGCCGATAGGTGCCGTCCACAAGGCACTGACCGTCGAGGCGAACGTGACGTTGCCCGAAGCGTCCCACGCGATGTTGCCGCCCGCGACCGCTCCGGCTCCCGAGGCATCCAGCCGCCATTTATAGCCCCGGATACCGTTCGAGCCGAGCGTAATGCTACCTGCGGCAGAGGTGCAGCTCCCCACAGTGTTGTTCTTCGTACCCCGGTAAAGGGAGTCGGCATCCACCGTCCAGCCGCCGATTTTCCCTTTTGTAACGTTCAAGGTCAGAGCTTCGATGTTTCCGGCGGTAATCAAGGAGGCTTTCAACGCCGCCGTGTCGATGCGTGCCGCAGCGATAATCCCCGATGTGATCTGGGAAGCACTGATGGAAATCGTCTTAATCGTATCGGCCGAGAGTGTTCCGGTAAAGACGCCGTCCTTGTCGATGTAGGTCGCACCGACCCAGTTCAGACTCACTCCGCTGCCGAACTCGACCTTGCCTGTCGTGGCGTTATACCTGACATACTGGTCGCCATAACCCAACTGGGCGTTACCGCCGTTATCTACATAGAAGGTTTTGTAGCCATCCCTAAATCCATAGATGCCGTTTACCGCCTCTGCGGCGATCGTTCCCGAGGAGGTCTTCGTATTGAGTGTAAACGAGCCTATGGCTATCCCGGAGACGGTGCCGTCGCTGTTTTTCGTGCCCGCAAAGAGTTTGGGGGTGATGACCGTGTTGCCGTTGATGAGCGTCTTACCCGTATTCCACTCCTTGACCCAGTCGAGCATGTCGGCATCGACCCCGTCCTTGCCCGGGATACCCGCCTTGGCTTTCGACCAGACGAACGACAGATGATAGACAATACCGGAAATTGTCACGGGAATATCTATTGTTCCGTGGTCGGCGAGGGTCGTCGTACCGGCGGTGATAACGTAGGTTAAGGTCTTCGTGCCGTTATTGACGGTAACGGATGAGAATCCCGCCGGCTTACCCACCGCACCGATGGTAAAGGCCGTGAGTTCCTCGTCCCCGCACATCACCCGTACGGTCGAGGTGAGAGTGACGGACGAGAGAATCTTCCCCGTGTCATCCGCGGGGAACACGTATTCACCCAAAGACTGGGTTATGGTATACCCGTCCTTCTGGACATAGATGGTCGCCTGTCCCCGGGCGATGAGAATCTTTGCCATGAAACCTTTTTCTGAAAGTATAGTGCGGAATGATTCCGGCAGGTTGCGGATTTTTTTTCGTGTAAATGATATTATTATAAAAAATATTTGTATTTTTGTAATTGGAAATGGTTCCGGGCGGTTCGCCGCCACGGATGAAAAGGGAATCCGGTGAGAATCCGGGACAGTACCCGCTGCTGTAAGTCCCCTCAAGGTTGCCGCAACCTGCCACTGGTGTAATGCTGGGAAGGCGCGACGACGGGGACGAGTCAGAAGACCTGCCATGACCGGAAAAGGATTTACACCCGCGGGAGAAAATCGGGTTGCGATCAGATACGGAATGCCGTAGGAGTCATTCTCATATTTGAAGACAAACATAATCCCGTTCGTGTAAACCTGCGCGAACGGGATTTTTTGTGTTTGTTAAAAATATGTTTTATTAAAAAACAAGTAAGCTATGAAAAGAAATTTACGCTTTCTGGCGGGAGCTTTCCTGTTGACGGCAACCGCCCTGTTCACCGGCTGTAATTCAGACGATGACTTTTTGATGAATCCTCAAACTGATTCAGTAACTCCCGAAACCCGAGCCAACTTTAATGATGATGGCACTACAACCATTACATTCGATGACTTCGATGAAACATTCATGGCGGTTTCGCCTAAAGCAGAGAACTACTACACGCTTTATGGATATACTGCAGAGAACCAAATCAGGGAAATATACGATCCCGATTTTGTGTTTGTCTCCGACATGAATACTGTAACCAATTCTTATGGAGCGTATACTGAATTTTCCAGTGGTGCCATTGCGTTGTCGAAATACAATTATCGTTCTGATTCTGCTGCCGGCAAGACTTCTGGAACTAATTGGTGGTATACTTGGGAGAATCAATGTAGTGTCTATAATACAGCATCCACAGATGGGGCCAATACAGGGGCAGGTCACAGCGGTTCCAATTTTGCTGTTGTATACGGCTACTCTGATTTCGGAAATACGGAGTGGATGGCCAAACCTGAATTCTATTTTGACTCCCCTCGCAAATTCAAGGGTTTATGGTATTGTAACACAGCATATACCTATGGTGTGATTATAAATGGTAATCAGTTCGGAACATCGGGTGTTGCAACACCGTTGAGTAATCTGAAAGATTCTGACGGCAACAATATAGGATATTTCCAAGTCAACATCGAATGTTATGACGTAGATGGAAATTTGATCACCACTGTATCGAAATTGTTGGCCGACTACCGATATGATAAACCAACAGTGTCCCCCGTAACTACATGGACATATTGGGATATTAATGTAGCGGATGTGCAAAGTGTAAAATTCAATTTTGAAGGATCTGATGTCGATCCTATATATGGACTCAATACTCCGGCGTATCTTTGTATAGACGACGTTACAATAGAATAACAATTTAATATAGTTTGGCATAGAACTGATTTCAGTTCTATGCCTTTTTTATTATGAAGGCTTTCATATTTAGTATTCTTGTACTTTTGTTTTTTATTACAAGCTGTAATAAGAACGATGTAATTACTGAAGAAATAAAACAAGCTCCTATAATTGAACTCGATAGTGAGACTGGCATTTACACTATCAAAGTTGGGCGTGAACTGACAATTGCCCCGACATATAAATATGCGAATAATGCACTTTATGCATGGACAGTAGATGGAAAACTTCTTTCATCTGAATCAATATTGAAGTATACATGGAATCAGGAACAACATCTATATATCAAATTGCGAGTTGATACACCAGAGGGTTATGCGGAAGAAGAGTTAAAAGTAGAAGTATTGGAGTTAACTCCACCTACAATTTCAATCATAATCCCCTCTAAAGGATTAAAAGTGCCTCAAAACACGGATTATATTTTATCTCCAGATATTCAACATGACGATCTTGAAAATTTTAGAATTGAATGGGTACGCGATGGAGAAATCGTCGGAACAGAAAAAGCATATACGTTTCACGAAAAAGAACTCGGTACATATTCGATAACAATCCGGGCATCCAATATAGACGGAGAAACAATCCGTGATTTCGACGTAGAAGTTGTGGAAACAATGCCTTATTCCGTACGGTTTCCGACACCATCCTATACACAAACTTCTACGGATCGTTATACTTTTGCAGGGCGTCCTGTATATTTGCGGCCTTTGCTGGAATATTTCGATTATCCACAGTATCAATGGCAGGTCAATGGAAAAATTATGGAAGCCGCTACCGACAGGGTTTTTAAATTCACGCCGACGACTCCTGGAGAATATTTCGTTGCTGTTACTGTTACAGAAAAAATGCCCAACACACAGCCACTTTCACGTAACATAACACGTAGTAATACTTCAATTACAACGACAGTTAAGGTTATTTGTGAAGAAAAAACGGAACAAGAACGCTATCGGCAAGCGACAGCGACAAGTTCAGGTATTTGGGATAAGGTTTATGAATTCATTCCTGCTCCCGGACAGTTTATTAATGAGTTATCCCAAAATACCGGATTTATAGGAAATGAAACGACGCCCCAACAAGCCATAGAGTATGCAACGAAACGATTGAACAAAAAAGCGCATGTTTCACTGGGATCTTTCGGTGGTTATATCATCATCGGTTTTGACCATAGTATTGCTCCGAGTGGCCGAGAATACGATTTTGCAATACAAGGAAATGCTTTTAACAGTTCGAGCGGTGGCTCAAATGAGCCGGGCATTGTTTGGGTAATGCAAGATATAAATGGCAATGGCCAGCCAGACGATGAATGGTATGAATTAAAAGGATCTGAAACCGGCATCGATGGTACAATACAAGACTACGAAGTAACTTACTATAGACCTGCACCCAGAGCACATACTCCGTGGGTAGATAGTGAAGGTAATTCAGGTTCTGTCGATATGAATGCATACCATGGCCAAGAATATTATTATCCCAATTGGATTAAAGAAGATAGCTATACATTATATGGGACGCGTCTGACTCCTCGCAACAATCAAGATCCCGTTACAGGATATTGGGCGAATAACGCTTATGAGTGGGGGTATGTGGATAATATGGGTTCAGATAATCTGGTAGGAGGAAATGTCATTGATGGTAGCGGTCAGCGCAACGGATTCAAAATAGCCAATGCAATATATCATGACGGGACTCCAGTAAAATTGCAATATATAGACTTTATCAAAGTTCAGTGTGGAGTATTATCGAAAAGTGGTTGGCTTGGAGAGATATCCACAGAAGTATTTTCATTTGAAGACTTATCAATAACTAATAATCAATAATATGAGACAGTTTTGGCTTTTACTATTCATTGCCCCATTTCTTTTTTTATCATGTTCAGAAGATAATCAGACTCCAGAAAGTCCTGCTGATGCCGATGACAATTTTATCACATCAGTCGTGATGACTGTGGCAAGTCAATCCTATACAGCGGAAATAATTGACAATATAATTACCATAACAGTTCCATATACTGTTTCGTTAAATAATGCTCAAGTCGAATTCAAATACACATCCTCGGCAACAATTATTCCCGATCCGGCAAGCATTACTGACTGGGATACGGAACGAACGTTTCGTGTAACCTCTTACAATGGAGAAGCGAATGATTATACATATAAAGTCATTAAAGACGAGATTCGCTATGAAGGGGATGTGGAATTGAAGACAACAGCGGATGTTACGGCTTTCATTGATACGGACGTAACGGTTATCAAAGGTGATTTGATTATCGGGTCGGATGCTGAGGATGCAGAAGAATTGTCGGATATCGCCGCATTAAAAATATTGAAGGAAGTCGAAGGAAACATCATCATTCGGAAAAGTTATGTTGGACAAGATCTTACGGGACTTGATAATATCACTTCAATTGGAGGTTTGCAAATAGGAACTGAAACTGCCTTTGCGACCAACAGTAAATTGCAGATGGTCAGTATGAGATCTTTGCAGCATATTACTGGCGACATCGTTGTCTGCAACAATCAAGTAGCATATGTGCAATTCGACAACCTTGAAACGATTGATGGAAATATAATATTCAGGACTTCATCTCTACAAAGTTTTGAATTCCCTAAATTAACCACTGTCGTAAAGGATTTTGATCTCCAGTGTCTGACAAGTGACGGAGAACCAGGAGGAGAAATCACATCTTTGAGAATTCCTGAATTGACAAAAGTAAACGGTCGCTTAGGGGTTAATAATTTAGGCAAAATGATTTCTTTGGAATTTCCGAAATTACAAGAAGTTGGAAGTGTGGATTTTGCTTCTATACCGATTCCGTTGGAGACCCTTTCATTGCCGGAATTATCGGTAGTAAACGGCGACCTTAATCTCGTTTCCAGTTATATTGCGTCCGATGCTTTTACATCTACGGGAAATAATAAATTACAAGAAATAGATGGACTGTCTAACTTGTCGATTGTTAAAGGCACATTGACAATATCTAAATTCCAAGTCTTGAAAAAATTACCGGATTGGAGTAAATTAGAACAACTCGGAGGACTGACCTTGCTGCGTTTATTGGAGTGTTCTGATCGAATTTTAGATTTGAGCAAAGTAAATTTTGTACCTTTTGAGGATAACGAACCTTTAATTTCTATTACAGACGGGACTATATTCTCAAAAATTATCACAAAAGAGGATATGTCGCAAGTTAGCATGTTTCTAGCTCCGAGCGGTATTACCGGTTCAAGTGTTGGAATAGATCCAGAATTGAATTTTAAGAGTATTAAGAATTTTAAGTATTCTAGCAATATGACAACAGATCCTGTATTCCAATTTGAACGAGTTTACGGGAATATGGAAATTATAAGAGGTTCAAAAAAAGGCGTTTCAGCCCCTAACTTGGTAAGTGTAGATGGATATTTAAGCATCGAAACTACAATGGCAAACAATATCTCGTTCCCGAAATTGGAAATTGTCGGAGGTCAGTTATGTATTATCGGTAATCTGAACGCTGTTTCTAACTATGATTATGATTTTACGAATTTAAAGTCAGTCGGTTGTTCAAGCAATCCTCAATATATCAAAGAAGGGGTGATTAATAATATTTTATATGGTTCTTTAGATTTTATGGCATCAAATAAAGATTTTACATTTCCGTCATTGGAACATGTCGGGGGTGTTGGTATGACTGTTCGTGCCGTAAAAACTATTTCATGCCCCAAATTGCAGGCCATTGATGGAACACTTTGTGCTGCAAATGCAGCATCGCTTACGACTTTCAATATGCCAACTTTAACAAAACTCTCAGGAGTTCGATTTATCCGGTTGACACGGTTTGTTGATTATACGTTCTTCAAATCTTTTGTAGAAGAAGAGCAAATCAAGAAAGAAGACTGGCTTGTAACCAATTGCGGTTATAACCCCACCTACGAGGATATGCAAGCCGGTCGCTATACCCAGCAGTAACACCCATTATTTTACAAGGGAACAGGGTACTGGCCGAAAGACCGGTACTCTTTCCCGTTTATAACAAGCCAATGAAACATCTGATACGACATATCATTCTTCTATGCGGGTTGCCGCTGTTGCTGGCGGGCTGCATGGAGTGGGACTACGGAGATGCGGTGGAAGATTTCAACGCTACCGGAGCCGGGTTGTTCATCACCAACGAGGGCAACTTCCAGTACGGCAATGCCACGTTGTCGTACTACGACCCCGAAACCCAACAGGTGCAGAATGAAGTGTTCTTCCGTGCCAACGGCATGAAGCTGGGCGACGTGGCGCAATCGATGTGCATCCACGACAATAAGGGCTGGGTCGTGGTGAACAATTCCCACGTGATTTTCGCCATCGACCTCAATACGTTCAAAGAGGTGGGCCGTATCACGAACCTGACTTCGCCGCGCTATATCCATTTCCTCAGCGACGAGAAAGCCTATGTCACCCAATTGTGGGACAACCGCATCTTCATCATCAACCCCAAGAAATATGAAATCACCGGTTACATCCAGGTGCCGGACATGACGATGGAAAGCGGCTCCACGGAGCAGATGGTGCAGTATGGCAAATATGTCTATTGCAACTGCTGGTCGTACCAAAACCGCATCATCAAGATCGATACCGAAACGGATCAGGTGGTAGAAGAACTGAAAGTCGGCATCCAGCCCACCTCGCTGGTAATGGACAAGAACCACAAGATGTGGACGATCACCGACGGTGGGTACGAGGGTTCGCCCTACGGCTACGAAGCCCCGTCTCTCTACCGCATCGATGCCGAGACGTTCACCGTAGAGAAGCAGTTCAAGTTCAAGATGGGCGACTGGCCTTCGGAGGTGCAGCTCAACGGTACGGGCGACAAGCTCTACTGGATCAACAAGGACATATGGTCGATGGACGTGGATGCGGAACGTGTTCCCGTGCGCCCGTTCCTCGAATACAGCGGTACGATTTATTACGGCCTGACCGTCGACCCCGTGCGTGGCGATGTCTACGTGGCCGATGCCATCGACTACCAGCAGCAGGGCATTGTCTACCGCTACTCGTCCGAAGGTGAACTGATCGATGAATTCTATGTCGGGATAATCCCCGGCGCATTTTGTTGGAAGTGATGGGCAGGATACGACACCTATACCATCTCATCTTCGTTACCAAAGGACGCAAGATGACGATTCCGACAACGGGAAAAGGATTGATGCTCGAGCGGATGACACGGATTTTTACAGGGAAAGGTTGCCGCGTACATGCCGCCAATGCCTTTCTCAACCACGTGCATGTACTTGTCGAGATTCCGAATTCCGGGGATTTCAGCAAGATCGTGAACAAGGTGAAAGGCGCCACGGGAACGGTATACCAGAAAACCCCGGAATATGCCGACTTCTCCGGTTGGGCTGCCGGATTCGACTCGTTCAGCGTGTCGTTCAGCGACCTTCACCGGCTCAGACGGCACATCGAGGAGCAGCATACAATCCATCAGGAGATCTCGTTCGAGGAAGAATACGGACAACTGCTTGAAGAGAATGGGTTCGACCCGCATCAAACGTCCGTGCCGGCATCCTCCACGGTACATTTTTCCGCGAATACCCACCCTAAAAACGGAATCAAATGATTTATACGAAATACATACTTTTCTCGCTACTGCTCGTCTGTCCGTCCGTATTGTCCGCGCAGGGAATCACACGACGCATCCACCAGATAGACGAGGTCACGGTGTGGGGCAAACGCCCGATGAAAGAAATCGGCGTGCAGAAGACGAAGTTCGACTCGCTCGCACTGAAAGAGAACATTGCCTTATCGATGGCCGACATTCTGACGTTCAATTCGTCCGTGTTCGTCAAGAGTTACGGACGCGCCACGCTCTCCACCGTTGCTTTCCGCGGCACGTCGCCCAGCCACACGCAGGTGACGTGGAACGGCATGCGCATCAACAATCCCATGCTGGGTATGACCGACTTTTCCACCATACCGTCCTACTTCATAGATCAGGCCTCGCTGCTTCATGGCACGTCGTCGGTGAATGAAACGGGCGGCGGACTCGGCGGACTTGTCAAACTCGGTACTACGCCGCAGGTCGGCGAGGGCTTCCATGCCCAATACGTGCAGGGCATCGGGTCGTTCCGCACGTTCGACGAGTTCGCCCGCTTCACCTACGGCAGCGACCGATGGCAGGTCTCGACCCGCGCGGTCTATTCGTCGTCGCCCAACGATTACAAGTACACCAACCACGACAAGAAGATAAATATCTACGACGAGGAGAAGAACATCATCGGACAGTATCATCCCAAGGAACGCAACCGATCGGGTTCGTTCAAGGACCTGCACCTGTTGCAGGAGGTATATTACAACACCCTGAAAGGCGACCGTTTCGGGTTGAACGCATGGTATATCAACTCCAACCGGGAACTGCCGATGCTCACGACCGATTACGGCGATGAGACCGCCTTCGAGAACCGCCAGCGGGAGCAGACGTTTCGTGGTGTCCTGTCATGGGACCATATCAAAGAGAAATGGAAAGTCGGCGTGAAAGGCGGTTATATCCATACGTGGATGGCCTACGACTACCGTCGTGAGGTGGCGCCGGACAACTGGGCCTCCATGACCCGTTCGCGGAGCAAGATAAACACGTTCTACGGACAGGCGGAAGCGGAATACTCGCCCGGCAGGAAATGGTTCTTCACCTCGAACGTATCCGTGTACCAGCATCTCGTGCGCAGCGAAGACAAGAACATCATCCTTCAGGATGGCAACAAAGCCGTCGTCGGATATGACAAGGGGCGTGTCGAGCTCTCCGGTTCTGTATCGGCCAAATGGCAGCCTGTCGAGCCGTTGGGCTTGTCGCTGGTCTTGCGCGAGGAGATGTCGGGCGACAAATGGGCTCCGCTCATCCCGGCATTCTTCATCGACGGACTGATTTCGCGCAAAGGGAACGTGATGGTGAAAGCCTCCGTATCGCGCAACTATCGTTTTCCGACTTTGAACGACCTCTACTTTCTGCCGGGCGGCAACCCCGACCTTAAAAACGAACACGGCTTCAGCTATGACGCCGGAGTGAGTTTCGATGTCGGCAAAAAGGGGGTATATAAACTGGGCGGCAGCGCAAGCTGGTTCGACTCCTACATCGACGACTGGATCATCTGGCTGCCGACGACCAAGGGGTTCTTCTCGCCGCGCAACGTGAAGAAAGTCCATGCCTACGGTGTCGAAGTGAAGGCCAACCTTGCCGTGCAGCCGGCAAAGGACTGGCTGATAGACCTGAACGGTTCCTATTCGTGGACCCCCTCCATCAACGAGGGCGAAAAGATGTCGCCCGCCGACCAGTCGGTGGGAAAACAACTGCCTTACGTGCCGGAGCACTCCGCCTCGCTGACAGGACGGCTGTCATGGCGGACGTGGGCGTTCCTCTACAAGTGGGCTTACTACTCGGAACGTTTCACCATGTCGAGCAACGATTACACGCTGACAGGCCACCTGCCCCGGTATTTCATGAGCAATATCTCACTGGAGAAAATGCTGTCGTTCAAACCGCTGGATGTACAGTTGAAACTTGCCGTCAATAACCTGTTCAACGAGGACTATCTCTCGGTGCTGTCGCGTCCTATGCCCGGCATCAACTTCGAGTTCTTCATCGGCATCACCCCGAAATTCGGGAAAAGCAGAAAATAATGTAAACGTAAATAAGGTAATGATATGAAAGTATTAAAGAATTTGAGCCTGATGGTGCTGCTTGCGCTGGCATTTGCAGGCTGTCGTGGCAAGAGTTCCCAACTTGCCGATTTCAACAAACAGCTTTACGCTCCCGAATATGCCTCGGGATTCAAGATTGAAAGAGCAGACGGCAGACAGAGCGTGCTGGTTTCCGTCATGAATCCGTGGCAGGGCGCGGATAGCGTCACCACCCGGTTGTTCATCTCCCGTAACGGGGAACCCGTTCCCGAGGGTTTCGACGGGCAGGTCCTCGAAGGGGATGCGCAGCGCATCGTGGCGATGTCCTCGACCCATATCGCCATGCTCGACGCCATCGGCGAGACGGCACGTGTGGTCGGCGTTTCGGGACTCGACTATATCTCCAATCCCGACATTCAGGCACGCCGCGACAGCATCGGCGACGTGGGTTACGAGGGAAATATCAATTATGAACTTCTGTTGTCGCTCGACCCTGACCTTGTGCTGCTTTTCGGCGTGAACGGGGCCAGTGCGATGGAGAGCAAACTCAAGGAGCTCGGCATCCCGTTCATGTATGTCGGCGATTATCTCGAAGAATCTCCGCTGGGCAAAGCCGAATGGCTGGTGGCGCTTTCGGAGGTCGTCGGGAAACGCGCGAAGGGCGAAAAGGTATTCGCGGATATTCCGATCCGATACAATGCGCTGAAACAGAAAGTGTCCGGTGCCGTTCTCGATGCCCCGTCGGTCATGCTCAATACGCCCTACGGCGATTCGTGGTTCATGCCCTCGACGGAAAACTATGCCGTGCGGCTGATTACCGACGCCGGAGGCGACTACATCTACAAGAAGAACACGGGCAACTCTTCGACGCCTATCGACTTGGAGGAGGCATACCTGCTCGCTTCGGAGGCCGATATGTGGCTGAACGTCGGCATGGCGAACACACTCGACGAACTGAAAGCCGCCTGCCCGAAGTTCGCCGATACCCGCTGCGTCCGAAACGGCTATGTCTATAACAACAACGCCCGCACCAATGCCGCCGGAGGCAACGACTACTACGAATCGGCCGTCGTGAATCCCGACCTTCTTCTGCGCGACCTCGTGAAGATATTCCACCCCGAGTTGGTCGAAGAAGATTTCGTATACTACAAACAACTGAAATAGATGCGTTCACGCCCCGTCATCCTGTTCACCGCGTTGTCCGTGCTTACGGTCGGCCTCTTCCTGTTGGATTTGGCTGTGGGCGCGGTTCGCATTCCCGTCGGCGACGTATGGGCGGCCCTGACGGGCGGCGACTGCCCGCGGACTACGGCGAAAATCGTACTGAACATACGGCTGATAAAGGCGGTTGTGGCTCTGCTGGCCGGGGCGGCGCTATCGGTCAGCGGCTTGCAGATGCAGACATTGTTCCGCAATCCGCTGGCCGGCCCCTACGTGCTGGGCATCAGCTCGGGTGCAAGCCTCGGCGTGGCGCTCGTGGTGCTGGCAGGCGTCGGCTCGTCGATAGGCATCGCCGGAGCGGCTTGGCTGGGTGCGGCCGTCGTGCTGCTCGTAATCGCTGCCGTCGGACACCGCATAAAGGACATTATGGTGATATTGATTTTGGGTATGATGTTCTCGTCAGGCGTGAGCGCTGTCGTGCAGATATTGCAATATCTGAGCAAAGAGGAGGCGTTAAAGGCGTTCGTCATCTGGACGATGGGGTCGCTCGGCGACGTGACGGTGCCGCAGCTCGCCATCCTCCTTCCGTCGGTCATCGTCGGGTTGCTGCTGGCCGTATGGACGATCAAACCGCTCAACCTCCTGCTCTTCGGCGAGGAATATGCCGTAACGATGGGACTGAATATCCGCCGTTCGCGCGGTCTGCTGTTTCTCTCGACGACGCTGCTGGCCGGCACGGTAACGGCTTTCTGCGGCCCGATCGGCTTCATCGGTCTTGCCATGCCTCACGTCGCGCGGATGCTCTTCCGCGAGGCCGACCACCGCGTGCTCCTGCCGGGAACCCTTCTCTCGGGGGCGGCGGTATTGCTTCTTTGCGATATCGTTTCCAAAATGTTCACTTTGCCCGTAAATGCCATTACCGCACTGCTGGGAATCCCGATAGTCGTATGGGTGGTTTTACGCAATAAATCGATGACGGTATGATAGAACTGTGCGATTTTTCCATAGGCTACGCAGAGAAGAGGCTTCTCGATAAGGTCGATGCCTCTTTCAAAAGAGGACAGCTGACTGCCCTTATTGGCAGGAACGGCACGGGGAAATCTACACTTCTCCGTGCCATAGCCGGACTGAATCATAATTATTGCGGTAAAATCCTGCTCGACGGACATTGTATCGCAAACATGAGAACTCCGGAGAAGGCAAGGCAACTGGCATTTGTCACGACCGAGCGCACACGCATCGCCAACCTGCGGTGCGAGGATGTCGTGGCTATCGGCCGCGCCCCTTACACCAACTGGATCGGCCGCATGCAGCCTCAAGATAGGGAAATCGTCATGCGGTCGCTCTCTTCGGTCGGAATGGAGGCGTATGCCGGCCGCACGATGGATAAGATGTCGGACGGTGAATGCCAGCGCATTATGATAGCCCGTGCTCTGGCTCAGGAAACGCCCGTCATCCTGTTGGACGAGCCGACCTCGTTTCTTGACATGCCCAACCGTTACGAATTGTGTTCCCTGCTCGCACGGTTAGCGCATGCTGAGGGCAAATGCATTCTGTTCTCCACTCACGAACTGGATATAGCCCTCTCGCTGAGTGACAGAATAGCCCTTATCGATACGCCCGTCCTTCACTGTCTGCCGACCTCCGAAATGATCCGCAGCGGGCATATCGAGCGGCTGTTCAACAATGCCGCCGTACAATTCGACCCCGTGAGCGGGATCGTGAAATCCATGCCAAGAGACTGACTTTCCTGTCGGGAAACACGTCAGACGCAATGAGGGTGTCCCAAAAAGTATTTGGCACCCTCGTATTCGTTGTAAGACATGTCGTTTATTTCGATACCTCGCACATCAGCACGCCTTTCCCCGTCACATCGGCTTTCGAGACCGTGATGGATTTTCCCGTGTAGGTCTTCACGACGGAAGTCCCGGCAGAGTTCCACAGTTTCCATGTATAGGTATAAGCTGTCCCGCCCGTGTCGATTTCCTCACCGCCCCTGTATAACACGGCTTTGGCATCCACGTCATTGCCGTTGTTCTTGATGGTGAACCCCTTCTGGCTGACCAGATCAACCGTGATGGGGTCGGACATATCCGTGAAGGAGATGATGTCGCAGACGACCTTGTTCGCCGAGGCGTTGCCCGCCGAGGTGTCCGTATCCTTGATGGCGCACTTGAAGGTCTCGAAGTTGAGAACGGCATCTGCCGTAATCGTGATTTCGTTTGTCGTCCAGCCTGCCGTCACGCCCCGAGGATTGGTCGAGGTAAGGCATGCCCAGCCGGCACCCAGCATGGAGTTGTAGTAGGGACACGAAACGGCGGCTCCCGATGCGGCTGCGGCACTCAGTGCGGAGGTCAGCGTCACGACCTTCGTGGAGGCGTTGACTGCCGAAATGGTGTACTGTGCCGATCCTATGGTTATCCTGCCTCCCGCCTCCATGTTCATTACCGAAGCGACCGTTATGGTCGTGGCTCCGGCTGCCGCGGCAGCTGTCAGTGTCGTGCCCGCGAATACCGCCGAATCCTTGATGCCCCACGCGTAGGTGACGTTCGTCGTGTCGATAGAGGCTCCGCGCCACAGGTCGCAATGCGCCCTGAGCGTCGCCACCTCGTCGTTCTTGAATACGATGCCGTCGGGTGCATACGCCACGGCGGCGATCATCGCTCCGGCGTTCAGGTGCTGCGTGAACTGAATCTCCGCCCGGAACGGAATCTCCAGCCCGTTGGCGTCGATGTAAACCGCCTCGAAAGTATAACGCACTTGCGGAGCGGAAACGGTCATGTGGTTGGCTTTGACGGTAAGGGCATACTTGGCCGATGCCGCGCCGATGGTGCAGCTGTCCTGTCCGGAGACGATCGCCGTACCGTTCTTGTACCACTTGGCCGAGCCGCTCTTCACGCCTGCCGTAAGCGTCGCGGCATTGCCTACCGAGGTGATCTGGTCGGTCGCCGCCTGACCGCTGACGAAGAGCGAAGGGGTAAGTACCAGATAGGGAGAAGCCGCCCACGAAGGGGCATAGGCATTGTTGTCTCTGTTGTACACCTGTGTCAGGGGCTGCGAGGAGCCGATGAATGCCTGCAACGATACCGCGTCGTTCTGGTCGATGATGGTGACCTGCCCGCGGGCTACTTTTACTGCCATAATAGATTATCGGTTATTTGTTATTTCCACTTCGCAATCGAAAACGGCCTTGCGCCACACGTCCCCGCCGGTTATCTCTATCTCCCTGCCGTAACGCGGTGCGGCGTTCCATATCCTGTCACTCTCCGTATCGCGGCTCGTCCGTATCCAGCGGAAATTGCCGTCGGGAATGAGCGATGTAATCTCTTCACCGCCCCTGTACACCCTGGCACGGAGTACCGTCGAGACGATTCCGTTGCGGAATGTCGTGCCGTTTTCAGACTCCACATAAACAGTATAGGAGGGAGATCCGTCGTAAAGTTTGAAAAAGGTATGGGTCGCACTGATTTTTTCATTACGGTATGTTGCCGTGTAGCGGAGGGTCAGCACGTCGCGCCCTTCCCAGCCATGAAACGGGGGTGTCATTTCAAATACGGCGGCATTGCATCCGGCATCTTTCCATATGCCGTCAACGGCAAGGTATTCCCACTGCCGACTTTCCGGCTCGAAATTGTATTCGGTCGCCACAAGCGGGATATTCTCCGGCTCGCATGCGCCTGAAAGCTCGTCCTTGAAATGGAACGCCGTGCCGCCTGTCAGGGAGACGGAACGGGGCTTGAGCAGTTCCTGCGCCTCCTCATCGAGGTCTTCCCAGCGGATGGTCACATCGCGCAGTTCGATGGTATCCTTGCCCCACTTGAACCGTCCCGAGGCGAAATGGCCCGTCCCGTCCGGATGGATGACGAAAGAACCGTCCCGTGAAACGATCGAGCCGTCTTCGTTCAGCCGCAACAGGGGATTCTGTATGGTACCCCCGATACCTCCCTTATTGAACCAGGCACCGTAATCGTCCGTGTAGGACAAGGCTTCATCGGTCGCCTGATAGGGGGTCACGTTCCTTCCGGCCTCCAATTGAGGGGCGGACAACGACAGGGGGACGGAAGCGGCAATGCCGAGACACATGACGGGGGAATCTGACCCGCGTATGAGGAACGGGACATTATAACGGACCCATCCTTTACCGGCAGCCACCGTCCGATCACCGACAAGATGTTCATCCTGATAGAACCGGATGGCTGCCGTATCTTCCGCTTTTATCCAGACTGAGAAACAATAACAGACTCCTGTATGAGCCTCCCGCCAGGCGGCACTTTGCGCACCAAGAAGACTGTCTCCGGCTATCCGTACACACCGCCCGAGTCCGGCGGGAGATGTTTCATCCAGCTCTTCCGAATGGCTGAACCGGCAGGACAGGCTGTCGGGTATGACATTCTTGTGGATTTTGCCCACATAAAACGTGCTTGAAAAACCGTTCTCGTCTCCCGCGGTAAGCGTGCCGGCTATATTGACATTGCGTGTGGCATAGAGATTCTGGAAATAGGCCCCGTAACCATCCAACATGCCGAAGACCGGATCGATGATGCCGCTGACCTTTCCCACACGGGCCTTGCTCGCCTCGCTGAAAGCGGATACGGAGGCAAGACGAACAATGTTCAGGTCGGCGACCTCGCACCAGTCCCCCTCGGAGGCCAGGCTTGATGTCAGGTCAAGAAACAGGCTCCGGCTGTACTGTGCCGGGTAATCCACGGTGATGACCCATAACTTGTACTTCCATTCCCGGCCGATGGAGATTTCATCTTCCGCATCCGTCTTTTCACGGTTCGTATAGCCGAATCGGATCGGTACGGAACCTGATGTTTTGGAAGACCTGACCTTGAACGATACCAGCAGGCGCTCCGGGTATCCGACCGGTTCTTCCAATGTCAGCATCAGCCCGAAGGAAGCGTTTCCTGCCGGTTCCGCGTTGCGGATAATGCGGACAATGCGTGTCGCTTCCGAATCGGCATCCAGATATTCCGTTTGCAGCATGCTGCCATAAACGGCGTACCTGGACTTGTCCGGCACTCCCGCCATGCCTCCGTCCATGACGGGATAGCACAGGGAGCGTTCGGTCGCCATGCCGTCGATGACATCCATATAGGGTGAATCGCTGTCAGAAGCCGTCAGGTACAAGGCGCCGCTACGTGCCGTATCGAACAGGTTGGTAATCCGCACGAAGTCCAGCAGTTCACCGCCCTGCGGTTCGTCCCCGTCCAGCAATGCCCCGATGAAATAAGGGGCGTCCTTGTCTCCGACAAGCTCCGTTCCGGTTTCTGTCACGCACATCAGCGAATAGACGGTACGCTCCCGTTCGGCATATTGCCTGCGGATGATATCCCCGGCTTGCAGTCCCTGTGTCTTCTGCGAGTCGGGGGCAATACGGATCTTGTATGTCGGATAACGGAATACGGACATGGATTATGACAGTTTTTCCACGGTGTCTCCCGAACAGCTGTCGCTGATCCAGAAGGAACCGTTGGTTACCGAAGTCTTTTCGACCTCGAACTCATAGGCGCGGAACTTACGGCGGGCCACCACCTCGTCGAATGTGGCGGAGACGCCTCCTGTCGTCCGGTTCCGGCGGACAGCCCATCCGCTTCCGGAAAGGCCCGGGGAAAAGAACTCCGAAGAGAGCGACCCGGTAAAGACGCTGTTTCCGTAATGCCGGATACCGTCCTCCACCGCTTGCAGGCGTAACGCCTCTGTCAAGTATAGGATTCTGTCAGTAATCCGGGTGGGCGACGCATGGATTCCGATATGCCCGGCTGCTTCCAACGGAACAGCGACCGTAACGAAATCGGCATCGGTGCGGATATGGAACGATTCGCTGTGACGGTTCTGCGGGGCATAACAGCTCACGGACGGACGGTGTGAAAAATCCGTGCTGTGAGGGATAGCCGTCCTTACGTCCTCTTCCTCGTAGATTACCTCGGAAGAAAGCGATACGCGCTCCCTGTCGCCTGTGAACATAAATCCCTCTGCTGTGCCCATCCGCAAGCGCTTGTGGATAACGATACCTTCATCGGAAGTGTCTACCCGGTATGAGGAGAGCAGGTCGGCGCCGTAGTTGTGGCGGACAGTCAGCGAGCCCGGAAAACAAGCCTTTCCGTAAGGGGAAAGCATCAGACACTCGCCGTCCACGTCCGATATGCCGGAGAACAGGCGTATCTTCGGGGTATGGTCGCCGCCTAAAAGAAGGTCACCGCCGATACTTCCGAACTGTATCTTGTCCTTGTCGGTACAGAGCAGTACGGGAACATCTCCGATCCGGATGCCGAATCCGTCCAGGAACGAGAGGAACCCGCCGAGCGCGACATCCTCTTCCGAAAACGAAAGCAGACATTTCCCTTTGTCGCCCAGTTCCACGCCTTGCAAGGCTTTCAGTCCGCCATCCATGACCGTACTCCCTCGCACCGTCAGATTCCGTCTCACCATGCCGTCCCGCATCGTCCAATCCACCGTGTCCGTATTGGCGTTGCCACGATGATAGACATCCTGCCCGCCCACGGCCAGCCGTGTCGGGGAGATGGATATTCCTGTATCCTCGTCCCCGATAATCCATGCCCCTTTGGAATGTACCGTCGCATCCAGAAAGTCTATATGGGAAGCGTTGATTGTAGCGGTGGCCTTGTCCGCGTCGTAACGGAGCAACTGCCTGCCGCCGATATGCAGGCTGTCGCCCCCGACTTTCAGGTTGCCGGTAATCCTGATACCGTACTCGATGGCAGTTACCACACCTTCCGGATCGGTAATGTCCTGCGAATAGGTTTCCAGGATACGGGTGTTTCCAATGCCGGCTTCGAAACCGTAATTGGCACTGAGCTTGCCGGTCATGTCACCGCCCGATTTCTTCAGGTAATCCAACAGCAAGCCACCGCTTCCGGAACCGCCTTCTCCCGTAACGGCTCCGGCAATGGCGGATGCAAAACCGTAAGCGGTATTCTTCAGTCTCAGGCTGGTCTCGTCGCCTTCCTCGATGCCGTAAGGATGCTCGTCGTCCTTTTTCTGCTGGGCATTGAAAAAGTTATGGTACAGCTGTGCATAGATGGAATAGCACAGGCTCTCCTTGTCGAGGGTTTCTATATCGGGATGCAGTTGTACGCTCATTTGGTATAGCTGGTCTTGGAAAGAAATTTCTGGATACGTGATGTCAGCGAGATGAAGTTCGGCATATTGATCGGCGACATCGTGCCCATCAGTGTGGGAGTCATGATTTTCGAACATTCCGTCAGGAAGTCGAGCATCAGCCGGGCAAGCTCATTACCCAGAACCAGCGGCTCGGTGGCATTCTCGTCACCGAGCGTCACCTTGTTGTCGGCAACGGCAACGGTCGTGGAATTGACCTTTTGTACCACTTTATCTGCTGTCTGTCTGACTTCAGACTTGTCCACCGTATGCGTGATGCTTTCCGCATCGATAACGGTTGTCGCTTCCTTGTCCTTGTCATTCCTAACGGTTGTTGTGACGGCCGTCGGCGTATAGTGGGTGGAGGTCTCGTTACCGGTGGTTTCCAGTTCGTCGTAGTCCGGGGAAGAGTCGTTTTCCGGATCCAGTTCCTCCATTTCGGTCACGCCGATGACGGTTTCCGTGCGGGCATTGAGCCGCAGGATATCCACATGGGAGAAGTTAACCACATAGGCATAACGGGTGGCGGCATCCATGAAGATGGTCACGTCGGAAAAAAGTGCGGGGACGATCAGGAAGCCGCCTTCGCTGTTGGTGGCGGCCGAGAGCAACACGCCTTTATGGATAACAGGTTCGGCGGAGGCCGTCTCGTCCGGGTACTCGCCGACATCAATGGTACCGCCGTAGTCGGAAAACTCCTCGTCCGAGGGGTTGTCGTGTATCTTGGCGACATAGCCGTGTATCATGCGGGCCGTACCGATACCGGACATGCCTCCGGGAGCCAGATTGATACGCTCCATACTCCGTCCCAAGGCTATCTTGCGGATAGCCTCACGGATAAGCAACTGGTTGGATTTGTCTGAAGACATGAGTTTTTTGAAAGAATAGGAGGAGCATAGTTTATTGGTTGCCAATTATTTTGTACTTTTGCAAAGACAATGATATTACTTATGAAACAAGAAATTTTAGAATCCTATATTACATATATATTTGATTTCTTTCAAAAATCAAGATGCTTTAAAGCCGGGCAAGGTAACATGCTCAGAAATTTTAGATTTGCAGCTGAAAAGCAATTTACTCGTAATCAATTGGGTATATTGTATTTCCTGGTAAATACCCTCATTGATAATGGCTATCTCTACTTAAAAGATAGAGATTTTATAGCTCTTACGGAGAATGGTGCCGATGTTATAAATGGGGGAGAGTGTGTTATTCCTAAAATTTCCCTTGAGCGGACAATTTATGAAAAAGAGACCAGTAGATCAGATATATATGAACAGCTTTGGAATATTATCGGATCGAACAAAGAAAATGATTATGCGCCGCTGTATGTAGATGGACCATTGTTTTATAATACAATCAGGCCATATTTAACAACATTGTCGTTACCTCATACATATGGGGAATATATGGCAGAATTGCGGGAAAAGGAAGAATTTACATCAAGAATTAAATGGTATAGGACTTTATTTTTAGCTCTTGATGAGAATGATGTACAAAAATTCCTCAAAGATTTGTCTATCAAAATAAACAGGCTGCTGCTAATGAATACTCCAAAAGATGCGATACAAGAAGCTTTGAATCCTTGGGCAGATGTAGACATTCCTACAATCGATAATACGCCTCTGCCTGAAATTCTCAATAAAGTGGCGGAAGAACCAATTGTGAATAAAAACAAGCCGTTTGTGTTGATTTCGTATGCGTGGGAGGTAGAAGACAATGTCTTTATGAATTGGATTCAAACTTTCGCCAAAGATTTGCGAAGACGAGGGATTGATGCTCAAATAGACCAGTATCAACCTCATGGAACTGACTTGCCTAAATTTATGCTTGAAAGCATCCGTAAGGCAACTAAAGTTCTGTGCATTCTGACTCCAAAGTATAAAGAGAAAGCTGAATCCGGTAAAGGAGGTGCCGCTTATGAAGGGGGTATAATATCACATGAAATATATAACAATCAGGGAACCACTAAATTTATACCGGTTGTACGCAAAGGGTCTTTTGAAACTTCGACACCGGATTTCATTAGTGGAAGAAAAGGTTTTGATTGCTCTACTGACGATAAATACAATAGCGAACTTCCGAATATTATCAAGGTAATAAACGAAGAACCATTGATAGAAATTCCTCCTGTTGAATAACGGTAAATCTTATTTCCTAATTTTATACGGAATACTCAGTTGTTGCCTGTATCCACCCACCCCGAAAGTAGTCGTTACCTCTTCCACGAGGTATACGCCGTTCTTGGAAGGATTACGGTAGTCGATCAGTTCCACCTGTACGGCAGGAGACAGTCCGAAATCCCCGAATACTGTCACATTGCCGGTGATTCCGTTCAGATTGTAATTCCGAAAGTATTCCGTCGTCTCTTCTACAAGCCGGTCGGAATTGATTCCGACATGAGGTGACATATATGGTACGATGGTATATGTGGATAAATCCACCTTGGTCCTGGTCTTCGCTCCTGATGCCGTCGTGTTGCCCGTTACTTTGTGCGTCTTTTTTGAAATCTGCGTGGCATTGACCGTCTGAAACTCCTTGCTGCCCGGCGTCGCCGGGTCGTATTCAGGATTCATGCGTACTGTCACCTCAAAGAATTTTTCATCCGTCCCGAGTGCCTTGCCCGTCACCGCCAAAAACTTCGGATCGGTCTTGACCACTTTCAGGTTGCTCTGCGCCACATGCTCGTTGAAGTATATCCTGTACGGTCCTGTCGATTCATCCTCCGGGAATACCGGCTGAGCCTTGCTGGACGAATAAGGACGCCCGACGGCAATGGACGGTATGGCCCCGTCATCATCGGCATCGTATTTTAAAAAACAGTAGACCTTGTACTTCGACCATTCGGAAAGGATATCCGCTACCGTGAAGTTGTCCGTGACCTTTACCTTGCCGATATGTATCTCAAACCGCTTCGTATCCGAGTGTATCCTGAAGCCGGTATCTTTCAGGATATTATACTTGCCTTCCAGCACCTCGTTCACCGTCGTCCCTTTCGCCGGGGTCTCGAAATGAGGTGCCTGTTTCAGTTTGAGTTTGTAGGCCATATTCTCACACTGGATTTCCAGCGTGCTGTCCGAATTGTATCCGGTAATGTATCCGTCGAACATATTTTTCAGCACGCCGTTGTAGCCCAGCTTGATATTGATGCGCTGTCCGACCTTGAATGTCGTCTCGTCAACCAGACGCTGCGCGCTGCGTTTCTCGATGATGACACCGTCCTGCATCACCTCCGTCGTTATCCTCGACACGTCCTTGCCCTCCAATGTCACGTTCCCGATAATCGTGGAGCGGCATACCGACCCTTTCGGGAATATCACTTTGGCCGTTCCGATCAGCTTCTTGTAACTCTCGTTGATTTCGAGCGACTGGACTTCCGTAATCTCCACGCCGTTCTGTATCCTCATCGGATTGGATGGGTCGGCATCCCCGATGGTGATGCGACAGCAGAGGATATCCATTGCAGCTATACCCATAAACGTGTCAGTTTAAGCAACGAGGCGGGGTCGATGACCTCCGTACCGAATTTAACATACTTGATCCACTTGTTCGTGTGCTTGATGGCCGTGTCCACCTTTTCCTGTTCCGCCAGTTTCAGTTCCACGGCTTCCGATGGCTCCACGGCGACACAGTTCAGCGAATACGGCTGCACGTTCCGGCAATCCGTAGGCTGTAAGGTATAGCCCTGTATAATCAACCGTGAAATGTTGAACTGGCGCAATACCGTGTTGTCGCAATCGATGACACCCTTGTATTGTACCAGCCTGATAAACTTGGACACTTCCGCCTCGGGATACACGTCCGGGTATTTGGAGGTGATCTTGCCGTTGATGGTAATCTCGAGGTCACCCCCGGATATATATTCCTTGCGGGTATAGTCCCGCCCCTGTACCCGGGTCAGCAGGATATTGTTCCGGCTGCTGACCTGTACCTGCGGTCCCAGGTCCACGAATGTCACCAGTCCATACCGGCTGTTCGGCAAAACCTTGCACTCGCTGTTGTCATAATACTTCCCCTCCTCTGATATGGACAGTTCCAGAAAATCCGCCACTGTCCGGCCGACGATGGAATCGATATGGTTTTTCTTCTGCGCCACCGCCTGCTGTTCCCTGATGAGCTGGTAGTACTGTCCGGTCTTGTTCGCAAGGCTGGACTGCGACTGTGTCTGAAGATATTTGTCCCGCACCTGCTGTTCCCAGTATTTGAGGTATCGGGGATAGGAACGTAGCAACCCGTAAGCCGTCTGCGAGGCAACCTGTATGGCTGCCCGTTTGAGCAGGTCATGGTGCCTGGAGAAGTAATGTACCTGCCCGTCCTGCAATTCGGCAAGCCCCATGCCCAACGCCAGACGCGTGGCGTTGCTGATGTATCCGCCAAGCGAACCGTGGTTGAGTATGCCTCCGCTCAACAAAGTCGAGGCCGCGATTTGTATCAGTCTTCCCATAATCCTTTCATTTTATGCGTTCCAGGAGGCATCGAAGTCATGCACGACATCGATGAGCGCCTGTGCCAGTTGTTCTTTCAGGTTCTGTATCTCTTCCGTCTGCCCCTCCTTCGACTTCATCAGGTCGATGGTCCTGACACTGAGCAGGCTCTCTATGTTCACGATGACCTGTTTAGGTGCCGCCGAGGACAACCGCCCCGTGCCGGAATAGTTGCCGCCGGCCCCTCCGTCATCCAGATGCGTGTTGGTAATCGGGTTGGCAGCAAACGGACGTGTATCGTTGGAATCCGGTTCGTTGCCGTACTGGTCGGGAGTGAAGCCCGCCACGCGGAGGATGTTCTCGGCTGCCTCCGCCGAACCTCCGAAAGTCTGCCGGAGCGATGAAAAGAACTTCACGAGTGTCGTATGTGCCAGCTTGCGATGCGCGATGTTGTCTATACGCTGCGCATCGGTGGCGTTCTGCCCCAGTGCCCGCTGTTTCCATAGCCCGTTTTCGTCCTGCTCGAATCCCCAGGCCCTGAACTGGTCAAAGTCGAACCCTCCCTTACGCATCAGCTCATGCGCATTGGCGGCACTCGATATGGCATTCCGATAAGCGGTGGCGGCACGCACAATCTCCGGAACGGTCTGCGTGTTCATGTACCGGGCATAGTCGTATGTGCGGGCGGCAACCGCTTCCGACCTGTCCCCGATATCATTCACATAGACGGCCTTGCCATCCTGCATACGCCACAAAGACTTGTCGAGATCCTTCTCCTGTTGCCCGAAACGCTCCTTTACCGTCTTGAGGAAAGCGTCCACTTCCAATACCGTACCCATCTTCCCGAACTCGGCGTACGCGGCATCGATACGTGTCTGGCTGTCGCGTTTGGCAAGGGTGACAAGCGCATCCCTTATGTCATCCTGACGGGCTTTGTCCATGTTATACACATGGTCTCGCGATACCATCCCCTCAGATGAAGCGATGGCAAATTCCCCCAAGAACCCGGCCCACCAGTTGGATGTGAAGGCTCCGATTTTATGTCCCGAAGCCTCTTCGATACTTTTGCCGGCAACGACCTCGTCCACGGCACGCTTTGTCTTGACAGCCATGTTATAGGTCTCGCTCAGGGAGGAGTAAAGTGCCTCTATGGACGGATAACGGTACTTGCGGTTCGATTCGATCTCTTCCAGTACGGCATCCTTCGCCTCCTTTATCTTCCAGGTCTTGTAAGCCACCCATCCCAAAGTCCCGACCAATGCGGCTATACCTGCCGTGGCGGCAACCGCGCCTGTACTGATGGCACTCAACGAGGCGGCAGCACCGGTCAGTCCGCTGCCGGTAGCCACCTGTGTGGCAAACAGCGACTGCAGGACTCCTTTGGCTCCGATGACACCGCCCCCGGCCATCAAGGCGCGGTTCATCGCTCCCCGTCCCGCCACGCCTGCGGACTGCATGGCCGACACGATGGCCCGCTTCTGGGCAAACGAAACCTTACCGATACCACCCGCCCCCAGCAGCCCCTGCACGGCACTGATTGATGTCGTGGCCGCAGACTGTTTGCCGATAAACCCCATGGCGATGCCGATATTCGTCAGGGCTCCCGCCACCTTGAACAGCCGGGTCGCGACAACGCCTGTAAAGACAAGCGGTTCTATCCAATGGAAATTGCGGGTCACCCATGCGCCGATATTGCCGATCACGGTGAAGATGTCCAACAAGGCATTCCCGATGGACACCAGGCCACGGGTAAATTCCGGAGCCTTGAACTTTGCCAGAAAAGTGCGGAGCACAGTGCGGATAGAGGGTTCCAACACCTCGTATGCCTGCATGAACCCTTCGGTCAGCTGGGAGGTCACCTGCGCCCACAATCCCTTGGTCGTATTCTGCTTTACCAATGCCAGTTCTGAGGAAACGCCCTGGGACCCCCGGTTATATGAAGTCAGTTCTCGTAGTTTGTCGTAGTTCTTCAGGAACATCATCGCCGCGTTACCGCCAATTTTCCCGAAGATTGCCTGGACATCCGCCATCGACGCGCCCTTCTTGTTCAATTCCTCGAAAATGTCCGCTATAGGACGGAGTTTCTCGACCTGCACCCCCTCGATGTCGCGCATTTCCGTGAACCGGATGCCCAGGCGGTCCAGAACTTCCTGTGCCTCCTTGGTAGGTTTGGCAAAACGTGTGGAAAGAGCACGCAACGAGGTTCCCGCCAGCGTTCCCTTCAGACCCATATTGCCCAAAAGACCGATGGCGGCACTGCTTTCCGTGAAGTCCACGCCCGCCATACGCAGGTAACCGGCAGCCATCTTGTATGACTCCGCCATCTCCACGATATTCACATTCGAGCGGGAAATGGTGGAGGAGATAATGTCCGCCACGCTGTCCATGCTGTCGTTATGGATATCATAACCGGCCATGATGTTCGTGGCCAGGTCGGCGATATACGACACGTCGTTGTCACCGATAAGTGCCAGGTTCGTGATCGGGCGGATGGACTTGTTGATTGTCTCGATATTCATGCCCGCCATCGACAGGTATTTGACGGCACCGGCAATCTCCACGGCTGTGTATTTCGTGTCGATGCCGATTTTACGGACATGACGGGCCATACTGTCAAAACGGGTCTCGAATGTCTTGAGGTCGCTGTCCGCCACACGGAGGATGGAATGTGCCGATTCCATGATGTTGGAATAGTCGATGGCCTTCGTCAGTTCCGAACGGATCAGGCTGTAACCCATATAGGCATTGAGCATCGAAGCGAACGGGAGGTTCCTGAGTGACGGCGCTTTCGAATACTGGATACGGTTGATGGCGGCACGGCGTTTACTGCGGTAGAGCGTACCGGCTGCAGTATGTTCCCGCTGCATGAGCCTGACGGACTGCATCGCATTGCGCTGTTCCTGCCGTCTTGCAGCCTGCTCGGCCTTTATACGTTCCGTTTCTGCCTTACGGCGTGCCTGTTCTGCCTGCCGGCGTATTTTCTCCGCAGCACGGGCGGCATTCTTGCACTCCCGTTCTTTAGCCCGCGCTTCATCGGCACGCCGCTTTTCCGCCGCGGCGGTTTCTGCCAGAGCCGCCTTACGGCGCTGGTCTGCGGTAAAGAGCTCCTCCGCGTGGACCAGTTTCTGGCGATGCAGCTGCTGTCCTGCATAAAGCCGTTCCATCAGTTTTTGCCGGGCCTTTTCGGGCATTACGAAGGCCTGCGGAGCATATGGCACCGGAACGGAAGGTGTGAGTCCTTCGGATGGTATGCCTCCCTGCATGTTGAAAGAAATGACAGAAGCACTTTTGATACGACCCAATAGGGAAAGTATCTGCTGCAACCTGTTTTCCGCCGTCCCGGTCTTGATTTGCAGTTCCCGGTCACGTTCCATGGAAACCAGGGCGGAGTTGATTTTCCCGATGGCTTTGGTAATGCGTTTCTGCGCGTCTGCCATCGTGCCAACGGACGAGGCGGCATTCTTTTCGATCTCCGCTTTGCGCATCTCGGCAGCCTTTTTCTCGTAAAGGCTTTTGGCGTTGGCCTTGATTTTCTTGCTGTCCAAAGCCTGACCGGCATTGATGGTCAGGCTGATGCCTTTGGAAAGCGTGGAAATATCCGTGAGTAACCCCTTGATACGTTCCAGCTTCTCTTCGCTTTTTTTCGTATCGATGGTCAGGCGGTAATCGAAATTACGTTTCTTGCCGTTCTTGGTGCGGAACACGCGGTCTATCTCGTCCATCATATTCTTGATGTTCGTGACGGCCGGAGTCAGGGACGCTTTCGCCTGTACCAGCTTGCCTACCGCCTCACCGAAGGCGATAACCTGCTTGGTGCCCTGAGAGGCATCCACGTTGATGGAGTAGTTGACCTGATAGTTCTGTTCCTGAGCCATGGTAATGGGTACTGCGTTAAAAGAATAGTCTTTCCGCAAGGGCGGAGATTATGAAACGAAGGCCGCCGCAAACCGGAAGCTTACGGCGGCAGGTCAAGGAGTCCTCTCCGGCAATGACATCGGAACGGGCATACGGCTGATGAGCATCTGCTCGTGCAGCCACAACGCCTCTTCGGAAAGCATCGCGAACTCCTCGTCGGAAATCGTGTCGAGGTTGACGCCGGGAAAGTAGTGGCGGACATAGATCATCCGCTGGCGGATGCGCTGCTCGTCGGTCACTACCCACCGGCTTATAAGTTTACCAGGACACTCTGGCGGGTGGTGATCAGCTCGGAAAGCTGTCCCATCAGACCGAACAGGAAGAGCGACTCGTCGTCCACGAGTTCCTTATCTCCGTCCACGAAGCAGTCGCGGGCCAACGTGCGCATGGCGATTACCTCGTCCTTTTTGGAAGCGGCCATGAATTTGCTGAACTGCGGAAAGCTCGGTTCGGACATGTAGGCCACATAAATCTCTTTCTCGCCGTTTGCGGTGTCTCCGAAAACGACCATCGGACAAATCTTGCGGAGTTTCTTCTCCTCTTTCAGTTTGAGGGCTTTTTCCTTGATCTTGATCTCCTGTTCCAATGAAAGCATTTTTTCGTCCATATCGAATTTGTTTTGATTCACCGAAAGAGTAGGACAAAGAATCGTGGAAAGGTTGAAGACACGGTTCTTATTCACTTGTAATCCATATGTTATACAAAAAACTTCTTTGCTCCTGATATTCCCAGATCAGTCTTTAAAGGAAATTTCGCTGAATATATTTCATATATTTCTTTGATATATAGTATATAATCGTTAATTTTGCATATTCTCAAACATAAATGATTATGTGCAAAATAGATGATTTTATAGATGTGACAAGCCGGTACATCGCTGAATTGCTTGATTTGAGGGCGGACATCAGGCCGGTCGAAAAGGATGTCTTGCATACATTCCCAGCCAATATTACTGCCGGTTATACATTTTGTACGGCTAACTTGTTGGGGCATGACGTAGTTCTTCTGTATAGTGCAGACAGTTCTGCATATACTCCGGGGCAGATGCGGAAACAAAAAGAACTGGTTGAGCGAAAAGCCCAATGCCCGGTAATATTTGTATTGCGTACAGTGGCGGCCTATAATGTACGGCGTCTTGTCAGACATCGTGTAAATTTCATCATACCGCAAAAGCAAATGTTCATACCGGATTTGTTGATAGATTTGAAACCGCATAAAAATAATATCGGGGGCGGTGAAGAAACGCAGATTCCTGCAATTGCCCAATGCATAATCCTTTATCATCTTGAAGTAAAGTCTCTCGAAGGGAAAGGAACTTATGATATTGCAGATCTTTTCAACGTGTCGTATGCCAATGTAAACCGGGCGGTCAGATGGCTGAAAGATAAAGAAGTTATCGCTTTATCCGGCGGCAAGACAAAGAGTATGATATTTCAGTTCAAAAAGCGTGAATTATGGGACAGGATGTTGCCGTTCCTGGCGAACCCCATCGAGCGGATTGTATATACCGATAGTCTGCCTGATGAAGTATTTTGTATTAGTGGAGTAAATGCCTTGTCGGAATATTCAATGCTGAACAAGGAAAAAAATGACACTTATGCCATTGCAAAAGAAGAAGCTCGACGGTTGCAAATCCGGACAGACAAGGAATATGGCGAGACCCGCATAGAGATATGGCGTTACAATCCATGTTTTTTCTCAAAAAACGGCATTGTAGACAAATTGTCTTTATTTCTGGCCATGAAGGATATGGATGATGAACGCATTCAAATAGAATTGGAAACTATGATAAATAATATGATATGGTAAGAGGAATTGATAAATTCAGGGAGTTTTTCACCGGATATGAAGGAAACTATGTCATCATAGGTGGTACTGCCTGTGAAATGCATGAAGAAATATATGCACAAACTCCAAGGGCGACCAAGGACATAGACATTATACTGATTGTGGAGGCGCTGTCTTCGGATTTTGCTGCAAAATTCTGGGAGTTTGTAAAAACCGCAGGGTACAGACAAAGGAATAAGGGAACCGGGAACGGGGAATGCAGGCATGAATATTACAGGTTCAAGGAACCGGGAAATCCGGATTTCCCGTATCAGATAGAACTCTTTTCACGAAATATCGGGGTTGTCAAATTCCCGGACGATGCCCACATTACCCCCATTCCGGTTGATGATGACCTGTCAAGTCTGTCAGCCATTTTGATGGATGATGACTATTATAATTATACCATTGAACACAGCACGTTGGAGGAGGGCGTACATATTGCGAACATTGAAAGTCTTATCTGTCTGAAATGCAGGGCCTATTTAGAAATGACCGAGCGGAAAAACAATGGAGAACAAGTGGACAGCAAACATATCGTCAAGCACAAGAAAGATGTATTCCGGCTGGTTGCCATGCTTGCTCCTGCCGACACCTACGAAGTTCCTGATTCGCTTAAACAAGATGTTGACAGGTTTTGCCTGGCTGTCAAAGAAGAAGTGCCAAACTCTGATTTTTTCAAATCGGCAGGACTTAAAAGCATTTCCGGAGAACAGTTATTGGAACAACTTGAAGCCAATTTCATAACACAACAATGAGAATCCAATACGCATCCGACCTGCATCTCGAGTTTCGGGAGAACAGCAGTTTTTTGAAGCACAACCCGCTGGCTGTTGCCGGAGAAGTGCTTGTCCTTGCCGGAGATATAGGATATATCGGAGATGAGAACTACTCCAGACATCCGTTCTGGGACTGGGCTTCCGGAAATTACAGCCGGGTCATCGTGGTTCCCGGAAACCACGAGTTTTACAAGATGTTCGACATAGACAAGCTGTATAACGGCTGGTCGCTCAAAATCAGGGAAAACATCACCTGCCACTATAATGCCGTTATCCCATTGGGTAACGATATAGAATTGATCGCTACCACACTGTGGTCACATATCCTGTTGCAGGATGCCTATGAAACTGAGGCAGCCATCACAGATTTCCGCAGGATGCGTTACGGCAGCGAACCGCTGGACTGGACAAGGTTCAATGACGAACATTCGCGCTGTTTCCGTTTTCTGGAACAGAGCGTAAAACAAAGTACTGCCAGACATCTCATTGTCGCCACTCATCATGTACCGTCATTCGAACTGATGGCGCCGGAGTTCAAGGGCAGTCCGCTCAATGGGGCATTTACCGTGGAGCTTGGCGGTTTCATTGCAGACAGCCCGATTGAATACTGGATATATGGCCACTCGCACCGCAATATCAATAAGGTCATCGGAAACACCCGGTGCATATGCAACCAGTTGGGCTATGTGTTCAGTAACGAGCATACGTCATTCGATAAGGAAGCGCATATTTCGATTTAAGTCTGCCATACATAAATCCCGTCTGTCAGCCAAGGTCAATATCCGGCAAACAGACGGGTTATTATGTAACAAATTTATGGTTGACTATTGAAGTCGTGGCTTCACCAACTTCCCGTCGATACCGCATGTTTCCAGAACCGCGGTATTTTCTTTGTTGAAGGCGATCAGGCATGACGGCGCTCCGGCCGTACCACCCTGTTCCCCCGTAACATGGTAAAAACTGAGCCGTCCCTTGATAAAGAGTATTGAATCGGCGTTTGGGAATATCAGTTCGTGGAACAGGCGCGTGTCCGTGCGGGCAAAAGTGAGCGCGACGGCATTCCTGTGTTCGACACACCTGCGGATAAACCGGACAATCAGTGCAGTGTCATAGGGAGGATTGCAGAACACACGTCCGAACCAGGGTTGTTGCAGGCCGTCATCCTCAATGGTATAGTGATGTCGCGCCGTATCCCATGGGCGGTTTACGGGCGAACACGGATCCAAATCGAACGGCCCCAGCCTCCGAAGCAGGCAGGGAGGCGTGAGCCATTCGTTCTTTCCGGTAGAAGATTTCCCCTCGAAAGTTACATCCATGACAGCTTAGATTGTATCACCCGAGCCGATTTGGATATCGAACGGGTTGAGATCGAATTCATGGGTGATATTGGTATCATCCTGCTGTGACTCGAGACAATCCTCCGTGAAGATGCAACCTTTGAGCGTTACGGTCGTCGTTGTCCAGTCCTCGCCGGCCATCGGGTTGGCAAAGCTGATAATCAGGTCGAACTCGCCGATTTCGAGCAGCGAGCCGTACACCGAACGCAACAGCTGTTGCGTGGCATAGTCCATCGTGATGCTCGCCGTATAGGTAATGTTCCCGAACCCCCTCGACACCGGCCGTCCTCCCATGCCGTAGTTACTTTCGACCTTGCGCTTCTTCGACCATTTGATGGCCGACACGCCTTCAAGGGTCGTGGAACCTTCATCGATTCCCAGGGCGGTCGATGACAGGGTTATCATCGACCACGAGTATGCTACATTGTTGATTATTGCCATATGCTATGTCTTATTTGCGGTTAATGACAGTCCTTCCTCTACATAAATCTTCACGGCCACGCCCACCGGGACAAGGACATAGGAGATGCGCAGCGTGTCGTCCACCAACACGTTCTGGTTCGGGTCGATAGTGACGGCGTATCCTGAAATTTCCTGCGCCGCCTGCATCTTGGCCAGTATATCCCCGATGAGTGTCTTGAAAGCTGTAATCTTCGACGGGGCGAGGAACCCGGTTGAAGGATTGACCATCAGCGGTGAGTTCACATACGGCAGCAGGGCTGCACGCACGGCACGGCGGCTCTTGTTGATGGTGCGGTTCCGGGCAATGGTACGGAAATCCCCATGTGAGCATGTCTGGTCTTTCGAGATGTAGATCCCGTTCTCGCGGCCGGCATACTTGATGGGAAAAATATACCCCTTATCGTCGAGTTCGTCCAGCAGTGACGGGGAGAGTGACTCGTACCGGTTCAGGCTGAGGAAGTTCTCCTCTGCCTCGTCGAGGTTGATGTCCCCGAACCCCAACTCTATTTCCTGGAAATCGTCCGCGAAGAGATTGAACTGCTTGACCCATGCGATGGATTCGTGCACGTTGGCCTTTGCTATGGCTCCCATAACCGCTCCCAAAAATCCCACGGGCGTATGGTTCCTGTTGCACATCTGCATCGTGGAGATCTTTTCGTGATGCGCCTGGCCGAATATACAGCTGATACGGCTTGATTCACAGATGCATGAAGGTATTTTATTCAGGTCAATCTGACGCCCCTCAGTCGTATCCGCCCCCGTATTGGAAGGATTGGCGGAAAGGATGAGCGAGAGCGGCTGGTTCTGCTCCGCAAGCCCCACGGCCACGTCGTTGAGCCCCTTTACCAGATTGAGGTTGTATTGTTCCGATGCGCCGTTCGCTTTCCACAGCGGCTGTTCCGTCCATATGCCTATCTGGTTGATCATACCCCCGGCAGCACGCTGCATGATTTCCAGCGCATCCCAGTTCGCCGAACAGTCCGCGAACATCACGTAGAGTTTTCCTGAACCGCCCGGATTGCCGGACATGCGGAAAAATTCACGGATATGGTATGCCGGGATGCCGTGCAGGAAATTGACATTCATCTCCTCCTCGTCGGTTGCCTCCACACGTTCGATGATACCGAAGTCGTTCACGGCGGACTTGAACGAGGTGATGTAGCAGACATCGCCAGGCTTGAGCCTGGTCTCATTGGTTTTACCATACCCCTCCGTGAAAAGCGTCGGCTGGAGGGACACGTCGAACAGCAGTCCCGTCACCTTCTCGCCCGACGAGCCGGTATCGTAAGGAATATTGCCGTCCACATCCTTGATAAATACATTACCGAGTGCCATTATGATTTCTTTTTAAGTTCGTTGTAGAAAGGATTCCTGTAGAGTACGGCCTTGCCCCTGATGGCGGCCGCCGTGTCCGGCGCATAGGTTCCTCCGTGCGTGTCGATGTACAGCGACGGATATGCCGGGAACTTTTTCAACAGGGACAGGATGTGAGGCTCTGTCGTCTCCTCCGACCCTGCATTCCCTTTCCCCGCGGTCTTGGCCGGCAGCCTGTCTTCAGTCTCGCCGCCTGTCCCGAGGTTTTCCGATGCCGTTTCCGGAACGGGCACCGCCTGAGCCTCCGGTGCAGGAATATTATTGTTGTCTGTCTGCGGAGTTTCCTCCGTGTTGATTTTCTTTGCCATAACAGTAGAATGAAAATGGGGAACGGGGCCTTGCCTCCGCTCCCCGGGTGGATATTGAGAATGAAGAAAGGTGTGTTATTCGCTCTTCTTGTAGGCGGTATGGACCACGATCTCCGCCGGGCGGACGATGTTCACGTCCATTTTCATGCGCATCTGGAAAAAGAACAGCTCGGAGTTGGCCTGCAGACGGTCGATTTTCAGGATGTCCGTGTCGTTCGCGTAATCCACCCCCATCCACAGGTTGGAGTCCATGCCGGTGGAGAACTCGCCGAGCACCATCGTGTGTTCGGGGATTCCCACGACCGGGACGATGCGCTTGCCCTTGAAGCGATAGCGGTTGACCTCGGTATTCTCGGAATACTTGACCTGCTTGTCCGAGATATATTGGTCATACGCGTCCCAGGCGTCCCATCCGACCACAAAGGTCAGAGATGTCTTCTTTCGGATCTGCTTCGGACATTTCCTCCACATCGCATAGAGCGCCGCCTCCACCGCGGCCCCGTCCGTCAGCTCGGTCGTTCCCGAAATGATGCACTGCCCTCCGGCAACCACCTCGGCATCGGAGGAGTTCACATTGTCGAGGATCCGTTTGATGACCCCGTCAAAATATTTCTCCTTGTTGGCTCCGATTTTCGTGCAGCCTTCCGGTGCGGTAATCTTGGCCACCGTCTCTCCTCCGCGGGCGGAAGTCCAGATGGCGTTTCCGATATACTCGTTTTTCTTGTCCATAAGGAGACGGAGCATCGTCGCCTGGATTTTCGGGTCGAGCTCGCGGAACACGAGATTGCCTTCCGGCTGCGCGAAACGCCAGTACTTCTCGTAGTCCCTCGGGTTAAACTCGAGATAGACCATAAAATCGGACGGCTCAAGATGGCGTTCGGTGAACTGGTACTCGTTCGTGCCGTCATCGCCCTTGGCTCCGTGGATGGGTTGTGGGGTCGGCACGTTGTCCTGGATAATGTTGCCCAGCTTGATGGCAGGAAGCGTATAGCGGTGCTGGATGCCCGTCTTGATATGAATCAGTCCCTCGCGGACTGTATCATTGCCCTGCACGGTATAGGTCAGCAAGTCCTCAAGTACTTCGCCGCTATACCCGTTTTGAAGAAAGTTTACTGTATCAGCCATTGTCGTTTTAAGTTTTCCGTTGAAGAATGAAACTCGGCCGACTGGCGGATACCTGCTGTTTCCGCGCGAGACACTGCGGTCTCCGGCATGTCAGTTAAAATCGGGCGGACGCCCGCGGATAGTCTGTCAGAGCTTTCGGAACTTGAAATCCGCACCGACCACTTCCGCCACCTTCTCGGCCATCAGCTGTTCGGCGGTCTTTGTCGCTTCCGCCGTGGCCTGGATGTTGGCAGGGTCATCGGCGATTTCCTTCGAGATTTTCTCCCGCGCGGGAATGGAAGCCAGCGTGCTTTCCGCCAACTCGAAGTTGGAACCGGCCATCTCCACCCACTGCGTTTTCGCCTCACGGTCAATCTTGCCTTCTGCAATGGCATTCTCCACCAATGTCTCGATACGGGAAGCCTGCTCGTCCTTCTCTTTCTGCTCGTAGGCGGAAAGGCGTGCCGTCGCTGCGGCCAGGTCTGTCTGCAAGTTCCGGATGGAGGCGTCTTTTCCGGCGATGACGGTCTGCGCGTCGCTCAGTGATTTCTGTATTTCTCTGTATTTGGGTTCCATCGCGGCCAGTTCAGAGATACGTGCCATCACGTCCTTGACCTCACCGTCCTTCATGCCCAGCGAGGCTGCAATCGCCCCGTACTCAAAGCCTTGTGTCTTGTTTTCGTTTGCCATATCGTTTTCCGTTTCTGTAAGAGTAGGTTCAATGCCTTTGAAAGGTTTATTTCCCGCGCTGACACGGCTCATCAGTTCCTGGATGGCGGCCGTATCGGTCAATCCTTCTATCTCGTCATGCACTTTACGGCAAAGCTGCTTCGAGGTATGGATGACATGCTCCGCAGGTATGATGCCGGCCTTGACGGCAGCCTGTGCGTCGAAATAGGTCCCGTCCTTTCCTGCCTGTCCGTCCATGATGGCCCGCACATGCTCCGCTTTCAGGCCGAACCGTTTCCGGTAAATCGTCTCGATCTGTTTGGTAAAAGCCGTTACCATGTCCGACGGTTCCCCTCCGTCATCGTCCGGCAACATCGGGTTATGAATCATCAGTATGGCATAATCACGCATGAGAGAACGCTTGCCCGCCGCCCAGATGATGGAGGCCATCGATGCCGCGACCCCTTCGATGATACATTCCGTATCCACCGTGGCATTGGCGATGGTGGAATAGGTGGACATGCCGTAAAGGACACTGCCGCCCTCCGAGTTGATCAACACACGGATACAGGAGGGACGGATGATATTTTCCAAAAAGTCGAACTCGTCATTGAAACGTGAGGTCGTCTCTTCCGTCACGCGACCGAAGAAACGGATAACAGCCGGCTGGCCTGCCTTCGCCTCTCCGACGACATATTGAAGTGTGTTCATATCCATATGCAAGGGTTATTTGAACAAGAGTAGGCGGTGGGAAAAGAAAAGGTTTTGCACTGCTATTTATGGAAGTGGAAATATGAGAATCCATCCATTTATGGAAATGCGATTATCTTTACAGTATAATAGATTGTTCAAATTACAGACCGGTTGCAACTATTTGTATCAAGACCGGCATGCTGAACATTCTAAATTCAGCAAGTACAGAAAATGTATCATGAGTCTTGTATTATCTGCTGATTCATGTCTGTTTATACGCAGTGCGGATAAATCTCCTGCATGGATTTCAATTTTTCGATCCGGTATCCGAAAAACCAGATACTTCGTCATGTTCCGGACGCGGATGGAAGCCGTGTCCGCCGCTGTCATGTTGCGGCGCATCGCTGTGTTGGGTGAACGGGGGCATGACCACATACCTTTTTACCCAGTCCCTGTATTTCCACGCGGAAGATTCCCTGAACCATACCTCGTAGTCTATCCAGTACGCCTGCAACATATTGGTTGAAAGCGGCATGTCGAAATAGGTCAGGTTGCACCGCTCGCTCAGCGCCGGCTCATGGTTCTTGGCATCCTGTATGGCTACATTGAGCCGCTGGAAGACCAGAAACGCCTCGCATTCCTTGTCTTCGTCCGCATTGTTGAGCGTATTCAGGATAAACCGCACGCGCATGGTGGCGCGTCCCTCACCGATACGCTGTTGCTGTACCAGGTACCTCACGTTGATAAAGTGGATGAACACGGCAGGGAACACAGTCTCATACTCCGTGTTATCGTCACGAACAATGCGGGCGAACTGGCCGTTGTCGATAGCGACGGTTTTGAACAGGGGCGGCGACAACGGGTCGTCCGGATTCTCCCGCAGGGTCAGGACAGCCCGCTTAACGGCCCGGTATATCTCCACGAAAGGGTTCGCGGAAACTTCTTCAGGCAGGCTCTCCGCCGGTGCCGACGGTTGTGCGGGCTGTGGTGCGGGGTGTTTGTCTTTTATCATAGCGGCTGGTGTGGAAATCCTTTAAAAATCATATCTATGAAATGGACGGCGATATAGTCGTCCGTTTTCGGTGAGAATCCGATGAACTGCCGGTGTACGGGACGGCGCGTGGAATACTGGTTTACCGTGTACAGCCCGAACTTCGGATCGGTATTGTGTATGGCGGCATAATGCCCGTAACGCTCCTTGCTGCGTCCCCGCTTGCCCTTGACTGGAAAGCTCTTTTCCGTAGTCCACATGCAATACCTGGCGCCTTTCCGGAAGATGCGCGTACGGTCCGAACGCCGTCCCACTATGTCTGTCCGGCCGGCTTCCGACTGTATGCTCCGGGCCAGAGTCCCCGTATCGTTCATGAGAGGATGGGTGAACCTCTTTCCCCATTTGGAGGTACGAGGCGCCCATTTGCTACCGTTGAATCCCCCCGAAGCGAATGAGGACAGGAACTGCTGCCTGGTATAGTCACCGGCAGCAGTTGCGAAGTCGAATACGTTGAACTCTAGCCGGCTGGCCATGACGCGCGTACTGGTCCTGCTTACCCAGTGGCTGCAAAACTCATCAAGCGTTATCTTGGGCATAGGCGAACTTTCCTTTAATGCGTTTCACAATATCATTCATGTAACCCGGAAGCGGGACGGAGAAATAGCGGTGCGCATCGGAAAAGATACGCCCGCCGGTTGCCAGGCTCTCCCGGAAGACCGGATCCACCTTTTCCAGATAGTCTCCCTTATCCGGCAAAGCCGCCCGGACAGCGGCGAACCCCTCCGCGACCAGAAAGCAGCGGCATCCCCATTCGATCGGCGGTATCAGTTCCGGAGGAAACTCGGATTTGCGGAAGGAAATCCCTTCCAATGAAAGATGCCAGGCACGTACCCGTTCATCGCCTTGTGTCATGTAGGTAAGCACGGTATCCATATCCACCGCCATCCACCATGCGGCCATCGAGGCCGCGAAGAATACCTGGTTGTTCTCTTCCTCCGCATGGACGAGGTTATACCTGCGGCATATCTTTTCGTGTGCTTCCATGTCCTGTTCATCCGCTGTCTCGGGCAGTTCCCCGAGCATGGAATACTCCTCTGCCGCGGCAAAATCCACCAGGTTGTCTATGGCTGCAATCAGGATGTCACGCTGCTGCCGTTCCCTCTCTGTTGTAAAGGAGTTGTGATTTTTCAGTATCTCCAATGCCCGGTCCATGTCGATTCGCAGACCTGTCAGCGCACGGTCTATGAGGAAAGAGGCACGCAGGGTGATGATGTCCTCTATAATGTCGAGACGTTCCGCGCTGTTCTCCCAATAGAGGATCAGCCTGCGGAATGCATCGAAAATGACACGATACTCCTTTTCCGTATCGGATTCCGTGGTTGCAGATGCCCTGACAGCTCTGAACGGAGCGTTGTCCGGGAGCGGAAGACGGGCTTCTATTCCGCTCCCCGCAGAAAATTTCCGACCTTCGCCCCCCGGGGGCGTCCGTAACGCCGGAAATACTCCTCGTCCGACATGATGCCCCGGTCGTTGTGGCTGAGACCGGATGAGCCGCCTTCGGCTCCGAAACCTAATCCCGGGATAACATTGAGCTGCCGGCCCACATTGATACCGAACTCTTTCTCGATCTCATCGGCCGCCACTTCATATTTGTCCGTGATCAGCGAATAGAGCTTGATGCGGTCCTCGTTGCTCATCTCTATCCGGTTCGAATACCGGAACTCCAATCCTCCGGGGATATACCCGATAGCCACCAGGCGGGGGATTATCTCCTCGTTCATGATGTTTTCGATATACCGACGGTAGACTTCGATACGGTCGCGGAAAATGTCCTGGTGTGCTTTCGTGGAACCCACGTACGACTGCATCCCTCCGGCCATCGACTCGGAGCCGAGCACGAGGTTGGCAACTTCCTTGTTCACAAACTCGATAAGCCCGGTATATATCTTTTCCGAGTTGGACATGGTGAATGTCTTGATATCGACCTCGTCCTCAATGCCGGTAACCACCACCTTGTTCTGTGCCGCGTTGGCTATCTCGTTAGCCAGCCTCTTGCGGTCGGCGTTGCTCTCGCTGACCGTCTTTCCGTGGATAATCGGCTGTCCGTAAGTATGGGAAAAGTTCACATAGTTGGCCACCGTGAATTTCTTGGCCAGTATCAAAGGGGTCGTGGCGGAAAAAAGTCCCAAGTCGCCGGAGTTTACCAGTACATAACAACGGTAATATGCCGGGTCATGTAAATCCCAATGCGGCTCCCACAGTCCCTGCCGCTTCAGTACCGTTTTCTGGTCCGGTAACACATTACGCCGTTCGATGATGTTGACTTCCGCCAGCCTGCCCGTTCTGGGGTCAGTATGCGGCATGATTTCAAGCAGGGTGTACCCGTAGAGTTTGGATTCCACTATGCCCTTGATTATCTTGTCGAACTGCGAACCCTGTATCTTCAGGGAGTTCGCCACGTCCTTGATGTATTTTCCCTTTTCGTTTACACGGGCAAGCATATAGCGGTCGCCGAGAATCTGGCTTTCCAGTGTCTCGACAACGGAACGTATATGAGCGTCCTGTTGCAGGCAGGCTTCATACAGGTCAATGAGCCGGGCGCGGTCATCGAGAATATATCCCGAACCGGTATCCTGACGACATGAACGGTAGCGGTTGTTGCGCTCGATTTCGCGAACATACTCCTGAATTGTCTTTTTGGAGGTCTTAAAAATACTCTCCAAGAGTTCCCCGTTAAATGATTTGTCCGATGTAGCCATAATTTTTTTGTTTCTTGTTCAAAGAGTAGAGACAATCCTCAAGAGAGGTTTTTACGGCTAAAAGAATATATGGAGAACGGGACTCTTAATGCTTGATTTACAAACCGAAATATGCAACTTAAATATATAGATATTTCGGTTTTATTTGCGTTGTAAATATCTTATTATCAGTAATTAACAATTTATTAAAAGTGTAATTTATGTATATATTTATAGTGTATTTCATATTAAAAAGATATATCTTTGCACCACGTTAGATACAAATCCAAGAACAATGAAAAAGAGAACATGAAAGAAGAAAAGATTCCCTGCCGGATAATCCGGTACAGGGAGTTCCCCGATCTGCTTTTCGGAACGTTACGGGAAGACGGACCGGTCTATTTCGACGCGACACGCTTCATCCAGGCCAAAGGAGATGCACGCCGGCATAATGTCCGTGATTTCCGTGTCGCTTTCCATCACTGGGCAACGGCGTTGGCAGACGCCTACGGAATAGACAGGGAAAAGATGATCATCCGTGACGAGGCGTCGGGACACCTGTTAATTGATGAATGTCTGGCTCTATTATTTGTCGTTTACATCGATCCCGCGTTCGGTGTCTACCTTCTGGAGCGCGTGGACGAACTGCTGTCCGGTGGATTTACGGTTTCAGACACTTGGCTGGTACAGGCTGCCGGTCTTAGATTTACAAAGGAGGAATTAACGCAAATTTTAGAACAACATGAGACGCAGCACATTTAAACGACCCAAGATGGTGCTCATCTTCAACGGGGCACAGGTTCTTGTAGCGGTCACGCGCTCGCTGCACAGCGCGGCGGAATTGACAAAAGGCAACTTGCAGGCTATCTCATTCTGTTGCACGGGCAAGTATGTATGCAGCGGCGGACTCTATTTCAGGCATCTGCATCCGGATGTGGAAATCGAGCTGGCCGACCTCGGCACACTGATGCTGAAAGATTATGACGCCCTTTGCGGCGAGAAACGCACGTACTATCCGGTGCGCAAGATGGCACATAAGAGAGCCTTGCTTGAAAACAAACGTAAGTCTGATAACCAAAAGAAAGGAGGAAATACCTATGAGGGAAAATAGGAATGTTCCGTTCCGGGACTGGAACATAAGGGTTTCCCGGAACCATAACGGCCAGCTCCATATCTGCGCCGTGGATATATGCGATATACTCAAGCGGGACGAACTGCTTGAAAACGGCGCCATCGCCCGTGTTTGCCCGACGGCATTGAAAATCAGTTTCCGGAAAAACGGCAGGGAACAGTGGGGTTTCCGTCCCATCGATATGCGTCGGCTTTTACAACTGGTACGCAAGGAGACTATTATACCCCGTGACCTGCTTGATGAATTGGAAGTGTGGGGCAACAAGCTTCTGGAACTGGAAGCCGGGGAGCTGCACGCCGTCCCGCAGGACGACATCGTCATGCACTTCGAGGAAGGGTTCCCCGTCACGTTCCGGCGTGTCGGCGACAAGCTGATGGTCAACGCCACGCAGATCACGATGCACTTCGGGAAAATCCCGTCTGAATGGCTACGCATCGCTTCCACGGATATGCTCCGCAGGGAAATGGCCGGCAACGGACATACCGGGAAATACGAGTCGCAAGTCTTCACCACACGGGGGCGGGGGCACGGTGCGACCTGGTTGGAATCACCGCTTGTCATACCGTTGGCCAGATGGATCGCCCCTGACCTGTCTTTGGCGGAATGGTTGGGCGAGGCTATCGGCAAACTCTCCGTGAAACGAGGGAAGACAATCGTACGCGAACGCCCCAGGGTGGCGGCACCCGGTCTGCCCTGTATGGATTGTCCCATGCCGCAGGATATGGAATCGGCGACGAGACTGATTCTGGAACTGCGGAAGGTGGTGAGTGAATCCCTGCCGAAAATCGTATTCTACGAGGAGTTTATCGAGAACAGGGACTGGTTCAAGAGCACGCGCATCGCTGACGAACTCGGCATATCGCCGCGACAGTTGCACCAGTTCCTTGCCGAAGAGGGCATCTGCAAGTACGAGAAGCGGCAATGGGTGGTCTTTCCTTCCTGCCGGGCCTGGCAATGCGATGTGCCTTACACGTGGGAGAACAGCCGGGGCAAGGTATATACTTTCGGATCCACCAAACGATGGACACAGGCCGGACGGGAGTGTATCATAGAACTGTGGCGCAAGAGGAACCCTGAATACTGCCCACCGGGTGCATAGCGATGGAAACGGCATTACAGCGGATCATCCGCAAGACAGGAAGACGGCCGGTAGAGTGCCGTTGCCGTCTGTGCAGGCAGCAATGCCGGATACCGTGCCTCGGTACGCCGGAAGACATCCTCCGGTTGCTGAAAGCCGGATACAGGGAGCGTCTTGCACCCACTCGGTGGGCGGTAGGCCTGCTGTTGGGAAAAATCCCGTATATCGTGCCGATGGTACAGGCGAAACAGGAAGCAGGCGGGTGCACGTTCTTTCAGGACGGACTGTGTGAACTGCACGCGGCAGGGCTCAAGCCCACTGAAGGCAGGTTGTCGCACCATACCATCACCATGGAGAACCTGAAGTTCGGAATGTCGCTCTCGTGGAACGTGGCCAAAGAATGGCTGGACGAGCGGAACTTCGACACGATACGGGAGATTGTCCGGATAATGGGAAAATAGATGAGGGACGGTTTCATGAATGAAGTATCAGTATAACCGGTTGATTCCTCCTTTGCCGATTTCATGGAACCGCCTCTTATTAATTCATACCATTTGCAAACAGTTCGTATTAGTCGCGGCTATCCTTTATCAGGAAAACATTTAAACGCGAATGATATGAAACTGAAAAGCAGAATGACCGTCGGGGAGATGTCGGAACACCTGACGGAACATACCGGCAAGTTCGCCAACCGCGTATCCGTGGGGCGTTACGCCAAAAAACTGGGATACGCCGTGTATAAACCGATGATAAACGGCAGGATATGCCAGTTCTATGTCAATCCGTCGATTAAGGATGACGGGGAAGCGGAAACATTACGGACGAACGAACGCGAAAACGGACATGAAAGGGAATGACGACAAAAGGCAACACGTGATACCGTTTATGAAATGCTTCACCGGGCTGGTCGGCGCGTTCACCCCGGAAGAGGTCATCTTCATGCTGTACATGGCAGACCGTACACGCCTGCGTGAAAAAGGTTACGACACCTTGCGCAGCAAGCGGTACTACATGGAGAACATGGAGATGGGTTCGCGGATTTTCGACAAGTGCGTGGAAAAGACAACGCGTATGGGATTGCTTGAACGGGTGCCGGTCAGCGGGATGTACGATTACCTGTGGCACATGGATTCCTACAACCGGCTTGTAGGGATATTGGCGGAACTTGGAAATCCTTTTTCTACCAGGGCATTCTGTCATCGGATGTTCGATGTGGAAAAAAGGACCGTGGCATCCGTCTCTGACGAAGAGGTCAGCCAATGGAAAGAGAGACACCGAAAAGTTTGAGCGTATCTGTCCACGGAACGTAAATGAATAAAAACAGACGGCATCGTTGTGATTTGCCGTCTGTTTTTGTGTTTTTGCGACATAAAATCCGATAAAACCGGAAGGAGGTGGTAGCCGGGTACAATATTATCCGGGCAAACGACAGAATATGCTAAATATACTTATTCAGTTCTTCCACAAGAAGATGCACCGTTGTCGAAGATTCCGCTTGTGCCGGCGGTATTCCCTCCATTCGGCGCAATACGGCTTTTGCGTTCGTGATGGCCTGAGCCTGTTTACCGCCCAGCTCCCTGAAAACACGACCGCCTGTACCGGCTTCCTTGTTGTAGGAGAAGCCCAACAAGCCGGATAGCTTTGTTTCATATTGATTTCTGTGCATCGGGCCTTGTACCAGGTTATAGTGCAGCAAGAACCAATACTCGAAAGCCTGGTTGCTGTATGCCACCCTCATGCCACCGGCTTCCGCCATACCGATAGCCCGGTTGAAATCCCGATCGGGAAAGTCATCCTTGTCAAATACCACCCAGCACTGGTCATACTCGCGTCCTTTCTTCCGCTCTTCTTCTTTCATCCGTAAAGCCTTTTGGACAAGACCTACCGTATTGAGTCCCTGGCCTACCGCTTTAATATTGGCGGAGGTCAGGCGAAACGCATTGAAATAATCCGGTTCCGTATTTACCCCCTCGCAGATGATCAGGAAGGATTGTTTGACCTCACGGACAAAACTGATACGCCTGAGTGTCCGTGCCGCGCGTGGATCACGCTTGTTCGTCCGTGCTGCCATATTCTTCCTCCCTCAGGTCAAATAACCGTTCAAACTGGCCGATGACAGGGATACCGCCATATTTCCCCATCAGGTACTCCTTTTCGAAAGGTGCACTGTTGCGAACCTTGTATTCCGCCAACGAATAGAGTTCCGAGGCTCCAAACGAATCTTTCTGTGTAAACCAGATCTGATCCCTGCGGAACAGGCTTGCATTAAGCAGGTTGGTGTCATGTGTCGTGAAAATCAACTGTGCATTCCTGGGATTTGTCACTCTGGAATTGAACAGCCCGATGATGCGACTGGTCAACAGAGGGTGCATTTTCGAGTCGAACTCGTCGACAACCAGCCTTTTGCCATGATCCAACGCGTCGATTATAGGATAAGCCAGCGAGAAGTATTTGATCGTACCCTCCGACTCGTTTACGCGGAACGGGAAAGTGACCGTCTTCGTGGCGTTGCCCTCCTCGTCATATTGCTGGTGTGAACTGATGACTGTATTGTCAACCTTGCGTATGTCGTCGATTCCGAAGTCTGCAAACCGGGCAAACTCCACAATACGCCTTTTCATGGACGGATCATCGATCTGGGCTATCGCCATTTCCCAAATCCGCTCGTCGCTGCTGCCAAGAACAATCGTGGTGTTGGCCAACCATCCCATGATTTCCACCGAGACGCTTTCGTTGAACTGTGCTGCCACGGAAAGAAGCAGCGCATTGTCGCGCACCATTTTTTTGGCGACAACCTCTTTGCCGACCGAAAATTTGGGATGCAGTTCATACTCATCGCCGTCACGCAGGAACAGTTCCACCTCCTTTGCCTTGCGCTTGTTGCCCTTTTGATAAAGCCACTCCCGGTGTACACGTTTTTCATCGACTTCAAACCCATAGCGGTATTGGACCGTTTCGTCGGCAAAGACCGCCTCAAAATAACTGGGCTCCTGTTCCGTCCTCCGGTTGAGACGGAAACTTTCCACCCGTATGCTTTCGCCGGACTGCACGCCTTTGGAGGAATTGATGACAAACCATTTGAAGAAATCGAGCGCTTTGACTAGATTCGATTTCCCGCTGGCATTGGCCCCGTAGATGACCGCACTCTTCAGCAAAGAGAGGTTCGTACCTTCAAGCTCAAAAACAATCTCATCGGACCGGGTCTGTTTTTCTTTCAGCGCGGAAGCAGCCAAAGACAAGGTCGCCGGCTCCTTGAACGAAAGGAAATTTTCGACTGTGAACTGAATAATCATATTATATCGCAGTTATATGTAAATTTTATGCAAATATAGGGGATATTTTTCATATATAGATGTTTTATCGGATCTCTTTTTGCGGTTATTTTCCTGCACGTGAAAATCAGACCGTTTTCGTTCTTGCAATGCTGCCCTGCAAAAGGCGACTGCAATTTTCCGAAGCGGCAACATCGGCTTGCGATTCATGCTCCCGATAGTGGAATTTGGGTGGAAAGACGCGAAATTCGCCACATCTTTCCCCTCAATGTGGTACAAATGTACCGTGTATCTGACAGGAGGGGTGTTACAAATGTAGCAACAATACTATAAGTAGTATTATACAAGAAGAAAGAAGAAAGATGTACTTTTTTCTTTGACGCAAAGAAAAAAGATACCAAAAAAGAAACAAATCATGACAGACGGCACGCCGTCTGTTTTTTTGTTTTTTTGAATCGGAAAGTGTTGAAAACGGATAAGATGAGGATTAAAGGACCACTTCCTCCCCAGATACAAGAGAGAGAAACAGAACGAATACCTTATACCGTCACCCTCTTACCGTCTGGCATCCTTGTCGCGGTTCAGCCTTACGACAGAGCGCACGCAGTCACGTACCAGTTCGGCATCCCTCCGCTCCATGAAATAGTTCCCGCATTCCAACCGTTTCCTGTCCGCCGGCCTGTTGTTGTCCCTGCATTCACGGATTTCCAGTATGTCATTCAGGTAATAGTACTTGTCACCGCGTCTGACACGTGTTGCCAGCCGTTCGAGTTCCTTCAGCCGTCCGTTCCATGCAAGCCCTTTCTGGCGTAGAGCATCGGAAAGCCTGCTACGGCCACTGGTTCCGATAGGCAGTATCTGGAGATTCACCGCGTACCCGACTGTTTCATGCAGGGAATAGCGCAGGCTCCCGTCTTCGTCCAGCAGGCAATACAGCACAACACGTCCTTTTGCGTCGATTTCCTTGAAAGCCCCCAGTATTACATGCTCATCCAGGATACTGAGTTTTACCAACTGTCCGTCTTTGGGAGCATAGAGAGATTCCGAACATACACCCCGGCGCTTGTCCCATGCAAGATGGCCTTCGTTCAGCAGGCGTTGGAGGGCAATCTTTTGCTCTGCGCTCGCTTCCCGGCAATCATTCAGAAACATGACCGCGTCATCGGTAACGAGTTCTTTGCCCGCAGTCATCCTTACCGGAACCGACACGCAATTACCCGTGACATCTCCCACAAGTCCGGTTTCCGATGTCCCACCGTTGAAGACGACCATTCCCTTGCGAATGGACGACCCACCCGTGCTGTCTTTCGGAATACTCCCGATTTTCTTCTTATGATATGATTCCATTCTTTCGATTCTTTATCCAGATATTTCCTGTAACAGCAAAATGCCATACTTCATACATAAGTGGATACAATACGGCAAATATACGTATAATTCACCAAAAAGGCAGGTAACTGAACCCCATTTCTTCTGCATTTCCACGGTTTCCTGTATAAAGTCACAAAAACCGTACAAATAAGTCGGAATCCATGTGGATAGCTTCGTTCTGTATATTCTATATGATTAAGGAACAAAACATTACAAGATTGTCCGATTGTGAAAAGCATATCCGAACATACTGAATGACAGGAATACACATCCTCCTTTTCCGTCGTCCAATCCGGTTAAGAACAGTCAATATACCGACGTGTCTCTATATATTTTTTGATACGTTTTCAGCGTATCTAAAAAACAGCTTCAAGCCGGAACCCGGAAATCGTGCAGAAAGTCTGTACACCCGTGAAAATTGAAAGGACAGGCATCCACAAATGAGAATATTTCAAAAATATGGGACATGGTGAACACCAGCACCTTAAGCAACCATGATAAATACAAGTACTTTACTGTATATTTTTTGATACCTGCTTACAGTTTCAATCCGAAAGCCGCATTTTGAGCCGTTTTGGAAAACCGGACTTGAAAAAACGGCCCGAGGACAGAGACCGAATCCGCACCCGAGGGTACACCCTCCCCAATCTTTTTATTTTTATTACACCATTGAATATCAATAATTTATTAGGTTTACTTTTGTATAAAGTAAGCCTAAAAACGTCTTTTACATTATCTTTGCTTACAAATTGAAAGTAAAAAAATCTTTTCAGTCCTATTTTATCCATTTTAAGCAGCTAATAATCTGATAATCAATAGACAAAACTGATTTTGATTTTATACATACGTTGAAACGGGGCTTTTTTGATTTTTGCAAAGGAAAAATTTTTTTCAAAGAAAATCATTTTTTCTATTTTATTGATATTCAACTATTTACAAATTCACTTCGCGCGCGTGCGTTCCATATTCGCAAAAAGGCTGTTTTTGGAACGTTCCAAATTTTTTTTCTCAAAAAGTTTTGCAGTTCTGAAAAACGGTTTTATAATAGTCATGTACTCGAAAGCCAAACAAACGGCAAACAAGTACGGAGAAAAACGAATAAAAAAATAGATAGTAAAAAACAGAATTAAAAAACAGAAAAGCAAAGACCGCCGAGAGCGAGAAACAAAAAGCCCTTTTTGTGGGAAACCTATTTTTGAGGCTTGGAAAATCAAAAATTCGCCTGTTCGCTTTGGAGCGATTAAATAGGGTGTTAAATAACCACACCGAGCAGGACTACAGACCAATGTAGCAAGTTGGAACGGCTAAAAACGTGTTTTTAGTCCGCATACGCAAAGCACGCAAATTTGGGAGTGCGAGAGTTGTATGGAAAAAGGACGTGTAAGAATAATGCCATAATTGCGCCCTTGTGCGCTCGGAATAAAATGCACGATAGCGGTAAAAACTATCCGCATAGAGGACGCTGGTAAATGTATATGCCAATGCTATACCCAATACCCAGCTCGGTGGTAACGCCTAAATGCCTCACCTTACAGTTAGCTGCCGGATTGGGAAAGATCCGGGACGTGCCAGAGAAGCGTCTTGCCGAAATTGGAGTAAAGCAGCGCAGAGCCACGACACGAGTGATGCGTGAGTAAGCCGATACACGATATGCCGAAAATGCGCTCATTTGGATAGCCTGCTATGGGGTACGTTTTAAGTGCGACAAAGTTACGAAAAATTTTGCCGTGCAGGGTGAAATGCACGGCAAATTTTTGGGCGCGTGGCAGGAAATGCCACACTTTGCGCTATGGTGCAGAGTTCGGGGTTCGACTCCCCGAGTGCCCGCAATGCGTGATTTTGCGCAGTGTTTCTAAAATTTTATCATTATGGCAACTTCTAAATTGAACAAGGAACAGTATGCAAACATCGGTTCGTTTGCAGGTATCATGTTGGTTTACAACTCTACCAACAAGGACGGTGAACTCGTGCAGACGGCACAGCACTTTTTCGGTGCGGACTTTGAGCCTGCCGACAAGTCGGACAACGAGATTTTCCGTGTGATTAAAAACATGGTCGCAACTATGTGGCACACCATTGCGGAGGAAAAGAAACTGCGTGCCGATGCCGACGGCATACGCTCGAAATTCCGTGCCACAACCCCTGCGGAAATCATCATCTGCGAGAAGTCGGGAAATCGTATCAAGAAGTACGACCTTACCGACAGCGTTTGGGCGCGTATCGGTCTTGTGCCGACCAAAGTAGACCTCGAGAAGTCAAACCGTGATTTCCAAAAGACAATCCATGCCGCTGCAAAGGCTATCCGCAACGCCATGAATTTCGCCCCGAACCTCGCCAACCTCGAAAAGCCTGCCGAGAAAACGACCAAGACCGGCAAGGCTGAAAAGGTGGCGGAACAGCCTGCCGGAACGGTTGCCGATGAAAGCAAAAAGGCGGCATAAGGGCAACGGAGTAACTGAAACCTGCCCGAAAAAGGCAAAAGGACGGCAGGCAGCCCGCTGAACGTGTGGGACTGCCTGCCCTTTTCGTATCTGCCGTCGTAAGTGCGTGTTCTTGTGGCGTATGCCAAGAATACGCGCTTTTCATTTCGGGCGAAAGCAACTGTAACGTGATAGGCGAAAAGAATTTCCCGGCAAAAAACGGTGCCGGGACTGTACCTCCGCCGCAGGACGGGGAGTACACCGTGGACGACCTGAAGACCGCTCTGGAAGAGTCCGAGCGGTCGCTGCATGATGCCGTCTTCATAGCCCGCCAAGTGTGGGAGAAGGACTGCGATGCCGTGAAGTTCGACATCGACGACCTTGTGCAGATAGAATCGGCATTGCAGGAGATATGCAACATCACCGCCGGAATTGACAGCGGGGACGATGGCGAGTAACATGACGCGCATACGTGCTGCGGAAACTGCGGGGCGTGCGCGCTTTTTCGGGCATTGATATACACTGTGTCAGGATTGCACCCTGAAATGCCCGCACTTTTCTAAAATTCCCTCCGATATGACTTCCTTGCGCCGTGAGGCGTTGTGCCTACCTTGTATATAACACGGTTAAGCACGGTCTGGCGTTCTGCGGAACCGCCTGCCGTGCTTCCGCTGTTATCCTATGCGGGGAAGCGGAGAACGGATGTGCCAATAATAAAACGAATAAATATGATAGAAGTGTTTGACGCAAAGCGCACCCGCAGTTACGGGTGCTTTGCCAGTTTCAAGGCTGCCACCGATACGCTTGACAGCCTTGCCGCGACGGGACAGCTCGGAAGTGTGCCCGCTGTCAGCGTGGCGGCGTATTGCAGCGGCGTGTTACAACGGGAATATGAAGCGGTGTTTGTCGGTGGGAAATGGCGTGTGCCGAAATCTCCGAAAAGGCGGATGCCGGAAACGAGACCTGCCCGTGGGAGACGTCGGCGGAAATGGTGCAAGGAGTACGCTACGGCGGAGCTGATGTTCCGAGAAGGGTTTCCCGACCATTTGAACCGCAGTTATCCGCTCTCGGCGGACAGCCTGAGACGGTGCAACCGGAAATGCAGAATTTATATGCAATAATAAAAACGCAATGAGTATGAAAACATTAGCAGACGTGAAACGGAAAATGACGCTTGGCTCGAAGTGGCGGTGTGTCCGGCTGTTCGAGGGCGGAAAAGACCTCGGCGTGCGTGAGGTCGGGAAAGTGCAGGGTAATGCCGTGGCATTCCTCAAACCCGACGGGAAACTCTCGTGGCTATGGTGGCCAAAGGCAAAGGACGTGCAGGTGGAAGAAAACGCCTTCACCGTGCTCCAGAACGGAGTGCCCAAGCTCAAGTACATCTATGCCGGATAGGTGTTCCGGAAAAAATCATGCAAAATAATATGAATTAATAATCCCTATGTTTACAATCAGGGTAAGCCGCGATGATAGCGGATAAATGAAAAAGCTATCGAGATTTTGGTTAGATTAAAGCTGCAAAACCTTTACTAACTAAAACGACGATAGCCATGAGAGAGCAAAGAAACAAAATTAGTTTCAGAGGACAAAAGATTTATGTAGGAATCGACGTCCATTTGAAGAGTTGGTCGGTTACGGTCTTGTCCGAAACCTCCGTATTGAAGAAGTTTAGCCAGCATCCGAGCCCAGAAGCGTTGTACGGATTTTTAACTCGGAGTTATCCGGGCGCCGAGTATCACTCGGTGTACGAAGCGGGCTTCTGCGGATTTTGGATACACGAGCGTCTGACGGCCTTAGGGATCGACAACATCGTGGTCAATCCGGCCGACGTGCCGACCAAGAGCAGCGAAAAGCTGCGTAAGACCGACACCGTGGACAGCGGTAAGCTGGCGCGGAGTTTAAGAGCCAACGAGCTGAAAGGCATTTATACGCCGGACAGCGTATCGTTGGAGATGCGTTCCTTGATAAGATTGAAGAACTCGATAACCAAAGACACGACCCGTCAGAAGAATCGGCTCAAGTCTCAACTTCGGTATTTAGGCATCGAGATTCCGCAGGAGTTTCTCACTCCGTTTTCCAACTGGTCGAAGCGCTTTTTCGCCTGGTTGAAGGAGATAGAGACGCTCACCCCGAGCGGCCGTCAGGCCCTCGACATTCATATCCGGCATCTGGAAGAGTTACGCCGTCAGAAACTGGAGATGACACGGGCTTTACGGACATTGGCCAAGACGGATCGATTCCGCGAACCGCTGCGGTTGATTATGAGCGTTCCGGGGTTCGGGCAGGCTACGGGAATGGCGTTCCTCTCCGAGATATGCGACATAACCCGCTTCCGCAATGCCGAACAACTGGCTGCCTATATCGGAATGATCCCGATGTGCCACTCCAGCGGAGAGAAAGATGGGACGGGGGATATTACCATACGAAAACACGCCGTTATGCGCTGTAACCTGATAGAAGCGGCATGGGTGGCGGTACGTCAAGACCCTGCGATGAACCTGTTCTATACGGAACAATGCAAACGGATGCCCAAGAGCAAAGCTATCGTAAAGGTCGCCCGCAAACTGGTAAACCGTCTATTCTTTGTGCTGAAACATCAGACCGAATATGTCAATAGTATCGTGTCATAGAGAAACCCTTCCGGTAAACGGATTTTCCCAGAGAGAATACTACATAGTTGTTGCGGCGTTAACGTCCGCTTAAAATAATCTGCTCCTCTGGCCTTTGTAAACTAATAAGGGATATGCGGCAGAGAGCTGACCGCTAAGGAAAATCTGTTTATCGAAGGATTTTTTCGGGTTCTGAAATCTCGGCTTTCGAGAGAGCCAAAGGTGTTAAGCACGATGTGCCTCCGCACCGGCTCGATCAAAGGCCGGCGGAGGCTCTCGTGCCTTGACCTTTGGCCGAGAAGTTCACCAAGAAATGCAATACGCTGTAAATAAGATAAAAACAAATTTAACCGAAAACTTTGATCCAATTTTATTTGGATTGTAACAGGAAAACAACTATGGGGGCGGAATGCCCCTATGCTTTTATAAACGGATAAAGAAAATGACAGAAATAACGAGAAAGCAGATATCTGGTCTGCGGGTAAAGATGTATTAACGGCTATGGGAGAGGAACATAGAATCAACGAGATAAAAGGTGTCATCATCAGCCGTGCCCTGCTCAAGGAATACGGGTATGATGGCGATATGCCCACCGACAAACAGATGCAGGTCATCGGCAACGGGTTACTTGAATACTGGGGCGTAAGCGACGGTTTCAAGGAAGCCCTCGCCAGTACAATGGAGAACATGTTCGGTGTAAAAGCAAAAGATTAGGTCTATGGAAACGAAAGAACTTACTACCCACCAGCGTGGTGTTATTCTACGCGGCATCTGCGGCGGGGCTGCATTGAAAGACAAGTCGCCGCAAATATCTGAAAACAATACCGTCATAACCTGCGCCGGAGGGTTGGAGATTTGGGACATCTGCTGCATCAGCAGTGATGCCGAAGCCTTCGGCCTGAAACCGTCCTTCGGTTATGACGGGCACACGAGAATCACTTTCACCCCCAAAGAATAAGCGGAATGAAATCATATTACTACTTGGACTACCTGCACCGTGAAATCTTCCTTGAAGAGGAGGATATTCAGACCGTTCCGGAATCAGGCAGGGCGGACGATGCCTGTTCCGCCATTGCCGAAAAGCCGTATGTCGTGGAGCAGTTCATGGCGGACTCTTTCCGGACACTCAAAGATGTGGCCAGCCGCCTGTGCGATTCCCCTGATATTAAAAGCCGCCACGATGCGCTGATGTATATCGTGTGGAGGGTGGCACTGGACATCAAGGAGTGGCGGACTCTGAGCCATAGCGAAGCCGCCGTCAAGGTAACCCGTGAGGACGGTTTCGTGTGGCTGCTTGTATCGGCGGAAAATGCCCGGAAGCTATGGGAGGCAGACGTATTCTCCCTGTACAGGCTTTATGCCGATGATTCGGAATCCCTGATCGAAAGCGAGGCGGAGCTGGAATCGACCATCAAGGGCGGATACCAGATAGGTATCGAGGTGGGGTTCGCCTCTGTAATGGACCATGCCGCCCGGATGAAGCAACAATAAAAATCGGAAACAATCAAATAACGAAATCAAGAAGAAAGGTATGGAAACAACATTATTGACAAAGGAAAATGCCCATCGTGTGACCATGGTGCGGCGTGTGGATGCCCCGGAAAGCGAACCGGTAGCGTTTCTTTTCAGGGGAAAGAGACACGGGTATTGCAGCTATTCCCATCTTGTAGGGAATCCGGGCAAGGAAGAAATCCTCGCCCCGGCGGACTTCAAGGACTGGGAAGTTGTGGAAGTGGCGCACCCGGGCTATCTGGAAGAATATTTCAAGCAGGCGTGCAGCTCCTACAACCTCACCTCCTTCTCACCCGACGAGCGGGGTGAGTCAGACATCGCCTCGCACGAAAAGGAACTGCACGAGGATTTGCAGTCGATGCCCGAGCAGCAGCGGGAACGTTACATGGAAAACTACAAACGCTATTTCTCTGCCATGATCGCCGCCAACAGCCGTTGTGCCAGCGCGATGATTACGGGACCTGCACGCTTCAACACGGGCCGCAACGAAAAGGCCTGCAACAGCCACGCCAAGAGCGTCACGGCGTTCCGGGAATGGCGAGAACGTGCACTCGAAGCGATTCGCAAGGCTACCGAAGCGGCCAAGCCCGAAGAACAGCGTCTCGAGGAGGAGTGGCAGAAGGTCAAAGCCTTTATCGACGATGCCGCCTCGACCATTCACGGTATCGATACGGGTACGGCACGAGGCTATAGCCGGGCTCTCTTCGTCAGCAACCTCGCCGGGCGACTCTCCACCTATGTCAACCATGGCAACGTGGAAATCATCGACCGTGCCGTCGCTCGTCTGCGAGAGTGGAACGACAAAGTCAAGAAACCTGTCGTCACGGCACGCCATTCAATCTTCAAGTATCCCGAACTCGTCCGCAAGGTGCGGGAAAAGCAGCAGGAACGGGCAAGCCGTGAAAATCGTGAGATTCCGTTCGATGGCGGCAAGGTGGTCTACAACTTCGAAGAAGACCGCCTGCAAATCCTCTTCGACAAAATACCCGATACCGATATGCGTACGACCTTGAAGCGTAACGCTTTCAAGTGGGCGCCACGCAACCAGGCATGGCAGCGCCAGCTCACCCGCAATGCCGAATATGCCGCCGGTCAGGTGTTGAAAATAACCATTTAATCCAGTGCCCATGAGATACATCATCGATTCACGTTATTTCGACGGGACATGCCTCACGTCGATGTCGGATGACATGCACAGCGACTACGGCGGCGAGACGCTGGAAGCACTGCGCGAAAGGGAGAAGAACCCGTACCTGGTCGCTGTATCACCGGTACGCATGACACTGCTTGTGAAGCGTTATACCCGGGCACTTTGCAAGCCCTTCCATGAAATTACGGAGGAACGTTATTACGAACTGCTGGAATGCCTGCCTCCGGCCCGCATGCAGAGCGACTGGTTCTTTGTCGGGGAACCGTATTACCGAAACCTGTACGCGCTCTGTTTCGAGTCGGACGGCAGGTATTTCCGGGCGGAACGTCCCGTACGTCTTTCCAATGTGGAAATCTACCGCCAGATTCGGGAACACATGGAGAAAGTAAACCTGCATCCCGCCATCGTCAAGAAGGCTTCCTTTGTCAAATATGTCAATTGGTACAAAAAGACGGTCACCTACATACCGTACTATTTCGAGTATGGAGGTAAAATATATTTCCTGAAGAACCTCGCCACTCGGACGGGATCCGAATTTGGCGACCGCCGGGAACGGAACGAGATGGCGGCATTGCTGAGGAACCTGCGCGGAAACCGCTACGAATACTGTACTTTCTACTCCCAAAAGAAGGACATCTTCGAGTTTTTTGACTGGCTACGGAAGAACAAATACACGCTGGAAATCCAGGGCGACTTGTTCGACTTTGCGGATGACCGCTCCCACGTGGACTTTCACGGCAATGTATGCGAGTATTCGGCTGTGTTCCATTACCGCATCTATTCACGCAAGCTTTTTGGCCATATCATTAACCAGCTACGCACCGTGAAACGGTATCACGCGTGGCATAAAAGGAGGGAAATACGATGAAAATCTCAAATGAACCTACCCCATACCTCCTGCTCAAGGCAGGAACTGACAGTGCATGGGATTGCTGCGACTTTGCAATCGTGTACCTGTCAAAAGAGTGGAGACAGACACAGTCCGGCAGGCTGGAAGCCGTCAAGCCATTCAAGGATGACATCAGTTTCCAGTCTTTGAACTTTTATGACATATCGGTTGGTTTTTACCAGCCGGACGAGGACGGGATACTGGGCAGCGAGGACTTGCCGGAAGACAATAACTGGTGCTTCGTGGAACTGACCGAAACGGAACTGGAAAGGTTGGTTCCGCCGGACAATGTGCTGGTCAGCCATATCTTGGCGGTATTTGCAAACGGGGAAGCCAGATACCGGGCGTACGGCAAACATACCGACGAGCGATTCTGGACTGAAAAATTCCCTTTGCAACAGATTTTGGATATACTGGCGAGTCATGAATCTTAAAATTTCAAAGCAACTATGACAGAAATCATCAAAACGGACGGAACACGCCAACCCGTGCAGCCAGCCAATGGCTCAGACTTCACGCTGGAGGAGATGCAGGCGATTGTCGGCGGCTACATCGAACTGGTGGAACTGGACGGGAACACGACAATGGTCGTCAACGAGGAAGGCAAATTTATCCCTCTGTCCCTCAATCTTGAAGCGAGCAGGATATTCCGTGCTCATCACCCGGCGTCGAAAGACTTCATCGTTGGGGACGTACTTGTGTGCAATAACAATCAAATCAGATAAAATTATGGATAAAGAGAAAGCAAAAGCGCTCAGCAAGACCCTCGCATGCTACAAAGAATTACAAGAGAATAACAGTGTAAACCTGATCGAGTTCCATACCGCTGACGGGCAGAAACACGGTATCGGCAACCCGGAAGCCATCAAGCTGTTGCTTTCGGTGGCCGTCATCGAACTGGAACGCCAGCTCCGGACCGCACAGTTCGGTGATATTCCGGAAAGCCTGGAGAACAGCCGCGAGTACAAGGCGGCCAAACAGCTGGAATACGCCATGAACGATTTGGGATTCAAGTCCGAACGTTTCGCCCAGGCTCTTCCTTATTTCCACAAGACACTGGAACAGACATTCTTCAGAACGGTAAAGGCTTCCATTACCGCTATGGCAGGGCGTGATTCACGCTGCATTGACGACCGCAACCGTGCTTCATACGAGATGTGTCAAATGCTGGCCTCCATGCTGGAAGATACCCGTCTGCCCTTTATCTAAATGCCATGTTCATAGACGAGAGGACACAAAACCGCCTCCATGCCGTGCCGGGAGAGAGTATCTCCCACGGCACGATGCGCACGCAGGACCTGATTCCGGCGTTCTTGGACGTTATCCGTGACACACCGGAGTACGTGCAGGTGATGAATGCCATCCCCGCCCATGCCATGGAGGACAAAGAAGCAGACTGGTGGAACAGCGATGACGCGGCGGGATTGCTGGAATCGCTGTTCGACACGCTCGATAGTTACTCACCGGAGGGGTACTATTTCGGTGCTCATCTCGGTGACGGGTCCGATTACGGATTTTGGAAAATGGACAAGTGAATGTCGGAACATGGTACGGATTACAAAAGACAAGCGGCATGACATTCTCAAAGACGGGATTCGTATCGGGCAAATCTATCTTGCCCGTGCCGAAAGCAGGAAATTAAGATACTGGGCAATCTCTTGCATGAGTGGAATCGGCTTCAACACTTTCAATGAAGCCCGCAGTTATGCCAAGGATTTCCTTTAATAAAAGAATCGCATGAAAAATTGGATACAACAGATGCTTTTGTGGCGTAAAAAGACGGACAAGGGCAGAATGACACTCGGAAAGGTGCAGAAAGAGTATCGCGAGAATGACGTATGCATGGGAGAACTCCTTGATGCCCTTCCCGCCGACGGCCTTTCCATAGAGGAAGCTTTCGAGCTGGCTATCACCGCCAAGAAGTGGGCGGACGGAGACCGTTTCTACCGGAGTATCAACGATGGAGAACCGGAAGAATTGTAAGGTAAATAACAATAAACAATAATGACAAATGAGCAGATATGATTTTATAAGATTCGGCGGCTTTGTCAACTGGGCGGACGAGGACACGGACACGTTCCGGAAAATGAAAGTCTGCCTGCCGGTAAAGGAGCCTGTCGAAGATGACACGAAAATAGGACTGATTTCCACGGACGAGGACAATCCGGAAGAAATCGCGGTTTCCTATTCCGTCAGGGCAGCCGAACTCATCCCTTGGACGGACTCATTCCAGGAAGGATACTGGAAAGCCCTGATAGTGGCAGAGGCAAACGGAGCAGGCACGGACGTATTGCTGCCCATGCTCAAAGATGCCGGACTATGCCTGATGGAATGTGTCTTCCTGATGCTCCGGAGCGATGCCTGCAAACTGTTTCCGGTCCTGTGCCGGCTGTTCCCGGAAGTGGAGGAAATGTTTGAGATTATCACATGGAATGACAGGGAATATTTTGTCAGGGAACTGACGCTGTTCCGTGGAACGGGCGGGGAATACAAAACCCTGGTCTCTGTAACGGGTCTGCAAGACGTGCTGGTCGGCAAAGACGGCGCACCCATATCGGACGAGGCGGAGGCCGTGGACCGGAAAATCTGCTATTACTTCACGGACGAGGAGTTCCTGCTGCCGGAAGAGCGGCTTGTGGCCCTTGCGGAGGATGCGTGAGAAATCATAATGTATGTACAAAGACCAGAAAATGAATAAAAGAATGAACAAACAGCAAACCACTCCCGTTACCGACACTTTTAAGGGGATGCTACTTATGTCAATGGGTGTCCCTGTAGGAAACATCCGTCCCTACCGTTTGAAGTCGGCACCTTCCTGCCTCGGCGGTTTCGAGCGCATGAGCGTAGCGGCAGCACGAGCCTCGGGAATGGATATCCCGGAGACGGAGAAAGAGAACGATGAAGTTTACATATGCCGCTTGGGACCCGCCGTCTTCCATAAATGGATGCCTGTCTGGATGTTCGAAACCGCTTTCGAACCGGTTCCCGAGCAGAGACGCGGTGACCGCATCCGAACACTTACGGAAGAGATGAACAACCATCACGTGGCGGAGAAAGCCCTGAATGAAAAATGTTACGCCCTGTCCGTGAAGCTGCTTTCCGAGTGTGGCGGCAGCCTTGATGACAACGGTGAACAATCCTCGACCTATCTCCATGTTGTGGACCGTGACCCCGTGGAACTGGTCATCACGAACGCGTCGCTCCGGAAAGACGGGAAAATCTTCATCATGGGTTACAGTTACTACACGGGCGAGGAGTACGAGCAGGAATGTGACGTAGAATCCGGCATGGACATACTGAATTTTATCCTTTCCCAAAAAAGTTTTGAGTGCCATGAATGAAGACAAGATATTGCAAATGTTCTTCGACATAGGCCGGTGGACGAAGGCCATTGAGAAAGGCGTGCTGAAAGACATTAGGAAAGACCAACTTATTCGGCTGACCGACGAGCATACCCGTATGGCGATGGCCTATGCCATGCGCCGGGGAAAGTACGAGATTTCCCCTCCCCACACGGCGCAGATACCCAAGGACAACGGTGAGTTCCGCACAGTGTACGTAAACGAGCCGATGGACCGCGTAGTACTGGGTATCGCCAACGACCTGCTCTTCGAGTTGATGCCGGAGATGCTGCACTCTTCGTGCAAGTCCTACCAGACCGGTATAGGGTGCGGCAAGGTAGTTACGGAAGTCAGCCACCGGATGACAGAAACCGGCAATAGCGGCTGTCTGGGCTGGAAGTCCGACCTTTCCAAATACTTCGACAGTGTTCCGATACGGTTCATCGACGAGGCGTTCGACAAGGTGGAGGCCAAACACGGCCAGTCTGCCCTGATAGACGTACTTAGGAAATATTACCACTCGGACCTCTATTTCGATGAAGATAACCGGTTGCAAAGCAAGTATCAATCCTTGAAACAGGGTTGTGCTGTGGCTAGCTGGCTGGCGGATGTACTGCTCTACGACCTAGACAGGGAACTGTCACAAATGAACGGCTACTACGTCCGGTATTCCGACGATATGCTTTTTATCGGCAAGGATTATGAAAAAGCGATGGACACACTCCAAAAACGCCTGGAAGATAAATCCATGAAGCTAAATCCCAAGAAAGTGGAATACCTGGCAGCCGATGTCTGGTTCAAGTTCTTAGGATTCAGTATCAAGGGCGGCATGGTCTCGCTCTCGTCATCACGCATCAAGACCTTCCAGCACGAGATCGAGCGGCGGACAATCCGCTGCCGGGACACGACACTGGCAAAAGCCGTGGACGCCGTGAACCGTTACCTGTACAAGGGCGAGTTCAGCTGGGCGATACAGGTATTGCCGGTCTGTAATGTGAAGAGTGACCTCAACGAGCTGAACAAGTTCGTGATGGACTGCTTTAGAGCCGTTCAGACGGGCAGGTGCAAGATCGGCGGTCTGGGATATGTCCGAACCAAACCGGATGGCTGCATCGTCCGGGGACGGGGACGCAACGTGAAGGCCAACCGCGATAAAACAGACCGGGACATACCGGGTTACCTGACTGTCGGCTGCATGCGTAACGCCCTTCTGACCAGCCGGGCGGTGTACAACACGCTGGTGGCATCGCTATAAGTTACGCCGGGCACACGGCAGAACGGGTGGACGGGCAGGCTATTCAACGTTACAGGCTTATAACCAGAATCCATATCGAGATTAACCGGTCTAACACCCGGTTAATCCCATCTCGATTCTGGCTGCGCCTGTAATGTATCGGGAAATTAAAGTCATGTGCCGTCTGTCCCGTACCCGTTACCGGAGCACACCGGGAAAGTTCAAGGAATAGGTTTGGGCATCCCGCGTACCAACGTCTTCTTTCCGAGTCTGAAGGCGGCTGACCGTCGCCTTCGGACTCCGCAGAAGACCCATACGCGGGATACATCGGAAGCATAAAGCCATGTGCCGGTATTATGAGAACTTTCAGTCTTTTCCAGCACGGGAACGTGCGGTTCGGGGGAATGGATTCAGCCTGCTGTCCCCGATAAGCCCGTCTCGCGCCGTCGTATCCCTAACGTTATACGACGGCGCCATTCCGGCTTCCGCCACAGCAGACATCGGACCTGTAAAGGAACGTGCCGGCATTCCGGGAACCGCAAAAAGAACAGCACAGGGCAAAGGGGGCAAGGCCGGGATTTCAACAGAGCCGCAATTCACACGGCTGGAGCCTGTGTTATCTCCTGCTAACACGACAGATGACACAGGTTCCAGCTGTACTCGCGGCCCGTATCAGGTTTTTAAAGGGATGTGCCGTCCGGATGAGTCCCCTGAACAGAAGGTAGCGCGACCGCATATGCACGAGGGACCCAAATTCAAGATACAGTATTCAAGCTTGGTCCTGAGCCAGGCAACTACCTGGTTCAGGACCGAAGTCCTACTGTATTTATCAGGACTATAAAGATACGCGCCAGGGGTTTGAGTGCCATTAATTGTAAACAGGTGAGAAAATGGAAGATATTTACCGAGAAACCGTCACCGCCATAGAGAACGGCGCAAATTTCCGGATTGATTTCCAGTCCAGAAGTTTAAAAGTAAACGGGAGACACATGATACGGAACGGCAGGTATGATGGCGCTCCGTGGTTGCCGGAGTACGGCTGCGGGGATTTTTTCACGGATGTGGAGGAGCTGTACCGCCGCTATAAACATTCGATACCATCGGAGCGCAGCCAGAGCAAGTCCCGCCGGTATTTCATGGCATTGCCCGAAAGTGACCTCGAGGACGGGGACATGCTGTACGGGCAACACCGGGATACCGCGCAATTCGAGCTGGAATTCTATATCCTCTGCCGGATTATAGGCGGGTTCACATGGAATCCCGAAACGATGGGCAAATGGTTCTGGCAAAGCGAAAAAGACAAGGACCTGGTGATACTCAGAAAATGGGTGGAACCCGGAAGTAATCAATTATTAACAAATTCACAATGAGTAGAAAGAAACAAGAAACAAAAGTCCTGTGCCCCGGATGCGGCACGGAATTCGCCATCGCGGACAAGGAATTTGCCGCCACGGGCACCGTTATCGGCAAGAATTCGGATTTGGGCACCGTCTATCCGGTGGTGGCCGGCCATAATTCTCCTGCCGGACTTCCCAAAGGGGCGCGGGAGCGTATCGAGGCACTCCGCGGTGCCGGTGTGGACGTGAGCTGCCTGTTCGCCATGCAGGGAGCCGAGGGCGGCGAGTATATCGCCTCCAACAAAGACGGGAAACTTACCATCCTGGATGACAACGACCCGATATTCGGCAGCATCATGGCACAGGGTACCGTTCCCAACAACCGACTCTTCCGCCGGTGGGTCATGGCACAAATGTTCCATATGATGTCATACACGCATTACCGTGAAAAAGAGCCGGCAGGGGTGACCGAGATGATTCACCGGAAAGGCTATGATTACCAGTGGAAAATGCTCTTGAACGAGCTGCACGCCCAGATGAAGATGGAACACAAGGACATCACGGGTTTTGCCGAGAGAAACCGCTGGTTCAACCGTGATGTGGTTTTGGCCATCGCGAGCGACTATGTCAACGCGCTGAAAAAACACGTGGGCAACCTGGAAACAAGAAAATGCAAGGGAGTTCCCTACAAGCGTATACACGGCCGTAATATTTTCGTGGAGGACCTGCAATCCAAACTGTACTACCCGCTTTCCATCGCGATAACCCACATCAGGCACGCGTTGGACGCCACACAGCTTTACAACGCGGTCAGACAGTTCAATGACCGTCGTATCCGGCTGCCATGGGGCACTCCTCAAAGCAAGGCATGGATGGATGCCTATAAGGGAGCCGGGGCGTTCTTTACCATGCAGAACCTGATTCGTTTCCACGGTTGCACGGCTGTCAATGACCGGGGTCGGCGTCTGGACAAGTACCAGTCACTGACGTTCCTGTCAGCCAAGGCGGAAGAGTATAAAAACGGAGAAGGCTGGCGGTTGCTGGCAGTCCTGAAAAAAATGCTGGCGGACAACAATATCAACATCAAAAAGAAGATGGCGGCATGGCGTAAGAAATAGGCCGTCATCACCATCCGCCCGGTAGGCGGCGCGGTGTGGCGGGTCAGAATAAATTAGTACTCCCTCCATTGAAATGATGCTCATCCCTGTTAACACAAGATGAGCATCTTTCAATGGAGGCATTACATCGAAAACGTAAAGAGATGCCCCTGTTTGACGACCACACCGCTATTCTAATCAAAACGACATAATCCTTTATACGATGAGCAAGAAACAACTACGACGCAGGGCCTACCTGCTGTACCGGTTACGAAAACAGGGTATCCGATGCCTGACACGTTGCCGGACCATCTTCTACCTTTACGGGGAGGATCCTAAATCAGTACCGCAGATTTGCAGCCTGATAAGCGAATTCCATTTCCATGTCCAGTTTGAAATACCCGCCTGACATGAAACCGGGAGACATTGCAACGCTGAAAGTGCCCTACAAGGGCTATCGCCGTATAGAACTGTTGGAACGGCTCCAATACACCTGGCTGGTACGCATCTGCGAGAGCAGGAAGGAGATCGAGGTCTATGAAGACGAGTTCGAAACGGATTAAAGGCACGGAACAATGAAAGGAGAACAACAGGAAGAACGCGTACCGAACTTCATCGGCAATGCCGTCATTATCCTCACGGCCAGCCATCTGGGCTGCGAGGTGGAGATGCTCGCCACCGCACAGGAGGTGTGGCGGACGAAACGCCTGCCCGAGGCGGTACTGCTGGGCATGTACGAAAAGGCCGCACGCGATGCCGTGTCGGCTGTCCGGAAGAGAGGTCTGGCGGAACAGGCTGACCGTCTCGGAGAGATATTTTACAGGACGGGGGAATTTCCCCCGCCGGAAGAAGACAATACATAAAAAGGAGTAACAAATGAAAACAAGGACTTTTCAGGAAATATATGATTTCTGCCGTACGGACGATACCTACCGGAGCTATTTCGAGGCATCGGACGAGTCCCGCATTACCGGAGCAAGGGCAAGAAAGTACTATTACGGCGACATCCGCCGAGGCCAGTGCCGCGTGGGGACATTCATCTACCGCCAGTCGATGCGGCAGCTTGAAAGGTTCCTCGGGGGCGCAAGGCAGGACCACTACATCCATGTTGACCCGCCGGCCTGCCGGGGAGTGAGCCTCAAGGACGATATGTTCCCCGGCCAGACCGCCTATATCGTGGTACATGTCAGGAGGCAGGGTGTGCAGATTGAAATCGAACACCCGTTGCATGGTGGATGGGTGCATTTCACGGCACGCTCCCACCGTCCCTTCACCAGGGAGGGAATCATAGCCGAGGCGAAGTCCTACATTGACAGCCACATCCTGCTGGCACCGGGAAGATACCGGGACTTGCAGCTGGAAAATATGGTTTCCAAGGAACAGTTCCCCGCATGGTACAGGCTGTATAAAATGAGGCTGCACGACCGGGCGGAAGCCGAACATCGGGACATGGTGGACAGATACAGGCACAGGAACGACCTTACCTACGGGGAAGCCCGTGACATGCTCGCGGCTTCGGGTATATTCTTCGACCTGAACTGCGACGAGTTCGAGCGGGACGAGATTACGGAACAATTTGTAAGACTTTGTAACAAGACATAATACCCAGGCAAATGAATCTATATAATCAAATCAAATATAACGGGTACCGCATCAACATCTATTATGATGATGACGCCCGAAGCCCGCGTGAAGCATATGACAATCTCGGTACGCTTTATACGGCACATCGTCGCTACCGCCCGGAGAAGGAGTTTGATGACCACTTCGATATCGACAAGGTTTTTGAAGGGCATATCGGAAATTTCCGGGAATCGTTCCTGAAGGAATATATCGCCCTGCCGGTCTACCTCTACGACCATGGCGGCATTACAATATCCACCTCGCCGTTCAGCTGCCCGTGGGATTCCGGATTTTTCGGAATCATCGCGGTACCGTTGGACAAGGTGCGCCGGGAATACGGGTGGAAGAACATCACCGCGAAACGCAGGAAGCGGATCGAGGGATACCTGCAAGACGAAATCAGTACCCTTGACAACTACTATACCGGGGAAGTTTTCGGGTATCGCATCATGCCGGAAAGTGACGATGACAATGAACTGGACAGTTGTTGGGGATTCTATGGTACGGAATGTATGAAAGAACTGGAAGCCGAATGCAGGCATATTATCGACGGGCAGAACAAAGCGGTAGCATAAAATAGAAAAATACGCATAATAACTGGAAATACAATGAAGACATCATACGGACTTGAATTTGACACGGTAACAGAAATCAATCCTGAATGGAGCGGCTATGACAAGACGATAGCAGGATGTCACCTGGCCAATGCCAGGGTGGTCATCGTGGATACGGAATACGGGCAACCGATAGACAATGAGCATGACCTTGAAGAAATCTACCGGATTCTCGAAAAGAAAAAGACAGGCCATACTAAAAATGAACGACATGGAAGAAAAACGAGATAACAAGGAAATCAGGGTACGCCTGCACCATATCGACCGTGGAAACTGCACGGAAGTGTGGGAGGTGCAGACAGAGAAGGGTAAGCCCAAACGCTATCTGGGACGTGACGACGGTTATGGACCGAAGGAGTGGTACACGCTCTGCGATGCTCCCTACGGCTATTGCGAACGCGACTGCCATGTGAGGGAGGACCTCACCCTCATTGTCTGCGACAAAGATTGGAACGAGGTGTTGCGAGACGGAACGGACAGGGAACGCTTTCCTGAAAGTTTCCCTTCACTGGATGAAGCCTGCAACGAGGCATGGAGCAAGGTCGTGAAAGTGCTTCCGCATGTCACGCACAAAGGTTTCGGGCAGTGGATCACCAAACAGTCATTCCTCCCGCTCAGCCAGACCGAAGAATTGAATTGGCGGGATAGCTACTATGAGGAAGAAGCGAGTGAGATACTCTCACGTTTTACATGGATCGGTGAAGAGTATGCCATATTCAAGGTTACCCAGAGGCACACCAAGTGCGACGCCCAATGGTACGAGTATTACGCGGGGAAGACAAACCGGCAGGAACACGAGTGGTATACCCGTTTCTTCGGTTACGAGTACCATGACCGGCATATCAGCGACGTACTCCGGACACTCGGAAGGCGGTGCGACGACATCATCCGTACTGCGGTGGAAACCCGCACGGACCACTATTACGGGCGTACGGTTTCCTGTTTCATGGACGAGTTCATCGGTTACGACCTGTCCCATGAACAGGTCCGTGACGCCAAGGAATGCAGATTGCGCAAGGCACGGGAAGACTACGACGAAGCGAACGCCTACTATTACAAACTGAAAGAGAATGAGGAAAGCATCCGTGGTATCGAATTGATGCTGCACTGCATAAGACAACAAATCCGAAAAATGAAAAGATAATGGCCAGAAACTACATGTAGCCAGAGTTTGGCAAATCGAATACAAATATCCGGGTATGTATGGCGGGGGCGGTCAGGATATCTTTTATGATATCCTGACAATGTTCGAAGTTGATAACTCCGCAGAAGACGCCTATACCGATGACTTCGAAATAGCCCGTTCGGGTCTGCAGCAGCTAAGAAAACATATCTCAGAACAGGATGAAACCTTCCGGCAGAATGCCGAAGAATTTTATTCCTGCCTGGCAAAGGCCGGGATGGACCGGGAAAAGTTTATCGAAGTACTTGATTGTCTAATCAACGGCAGTGACCAAAGCGATGCCTATGTGCATGTCTCATGGTTTTAATGATATGCCATGAAGGCGTTTCGAGCAAACCTGCCGTAACATCAAACCTGTATGAAACCTAAAGATAACGGGCTGGCCAACCTTCATGACCGGAAACGTGAGGAACGCGGTTTCTGCTGCATGCAACTGATCATATTCCTTACAGACAATGGAGTGAAGAGCTGGGATGAATGGCACCGGGCGCATACCGACGCGGCCCGGGGCGAATGCAGATACCGCAAGCGGTGCCCGGTTTATGGACGTAGCAAACATTTAATGAACAATAAATAATATGGTACTTAATATTGTAAAAAACGACCTGCCTGCCTCATGCATTGCAGAATATGTAAGATGCGTGTTTGACAATGCCAAAGTAAACATCAAAGATGAAAATGCAGTATCCGTCGACATCGAAGTGACCGGAAAGAACGAGCTGCACTCTTTGGAAGGATTAAAAGAGTTGGAATACTATTTTAAAGATTATGACATAAGAATATGGTGACCGCCATGCAACGGGCGGCAAACCGGAAATTGTTCAACTACAGATAAAAAACAAGCAACATGGAACAGGAAAAACCTACAAAGCCGGAAACAGACAGAACCTTTCCGGAAGACGATGACACACTTTACCGTGAAATGACAGTGCACATGCCCCGCTGCTATTTTCCGACTTCGCTAGGCGAGAACAGTATCCTCAAATTTGCCGGAGAGGAATTCCGCCGCGTCAAGAATATTGTCTGCCGGCGCTACAACTTTAACGAGGACAAATATATCCGGGAGAACGCCGGCGTATCCCCTTTCGACTCTGTTCGAGGCAACTTCGAGCAGGAAGTGTACAGACGTCTCCGTAAGGATTATGCGCACCTCAGTATCATCTCCATCAGAAGATCACTTATGGAGAAAATCCGCGACGCCGTGAAGAAGGAGAACAACATCATCGGCACGTTCTACCGCAACTGCGGCGTACATTACCGGGAGGCGGAATCAGCGGAGTATGAAACCTCCCCGATAGTGGTGGTCCACAATTCCGCTTTTTACGGATACGGCGGTTATGAAAGTGCGACCGTTTATGAACTTTTCATCGACGGGAACGGCAAACTGCTCTGCACGCTCAACGGCGAAGCCGGCGAGGATTTCGATGAGCCCATCGGACAGGTACAGACCGAGGGATTGCTTGAGATTGCCCACTGGCTGGAAGAACACGGGTTCATCTCCGCTGATGTCAATGACGACGAGATTGTCGTATGCGAGGGGTGCGGTTCAGACAATATACAGACCCAGGCATGGGTGGATCCGAATGCCCGTACATTCATCGGTACCACGGGTATAGACCGCTATGATAACTGGTGCGACGAATGCGAGGACCATCAGCCATTCTGTACTTTAAAAGAGTTCAAAGAACGCATGGAGGAATGGTGGAACTCGTTGGACGCAAATCAAATGGAACAGATCACGGGTTGCCGTCAGGACAAGTGTCCGGCCGGAGACAACCATCAGGGGTTTGCCGAAACCTGCAATGAATGGTGGGAAAACAAGGGCTATGACGAGAAACGTAAAATCTGGAAAGAACATAATGACTGCTGATTATGATTTACAATCTTCTTAAACGCATACAGAACCTGTTGGCTTCCAAGCCGTCCGGGACAAAGGAGGAACAGGAAATCCTGAGTCTGGTCAGCCAGGCGCTTCCTGCAATGCTCAATGGGCATGATACGGAAACACTTGCCGCCAATGAGCTGCTGGTACGGATATGCCCCGACACCAAACGGCCGGTCCTCGTATGCCATAACGGCAACGGGCAGTGCCTGTGCCTGCACAATGGGACGACGGAAGAGGATGCCGTCGACGTGGACTTATGGCTGCGTTCCAACGGTAGAGAGTGTAACGGCTACAACAAGTTGCAGGAGGCTGTCGTGGACCTTGCCTACAATGCCGGGGCGGACAACCTGTGGGAGGACAGGGACTCCCGTGCCGTCAATGCCGAGATCGTCCAGTGGGCGGAAGAATTCGAGACTGAGCATGCGGGCACTGATTGGGATGCGGAGGACTACTTCCTTGCCATCGACAGGTTTTACAAGGAAAAGACAAAACAAATGAATCCGGTTACAATACCGGCGAACTGAAAAAATGGCAACCGAATGGACAAGGAAATTGCAGAAGAAATCATCCGGGAAAACCGTTATCCGTCCGGATATGACATACAAGACTATCTGTTTGACAATGAGGATACTGTGCTTTCTCTGGAGGACGGAACGGAGCTGCTTGATGACTTCGACCTCTGGAAAGAACGTTCCGACCTCGAACTTGAAAAAATCATGGACCGGAACTACTGGTCCTCGACTGGTGGATATTAGATTAAAAACAGGAATATAATTATGGTAAGAGAACTTTATCAACGGCTCAGGGAATATTTCAACAACTTACCCGAACCGACAGAAGAGGAAAGACAATTTATCCGGGAGCTGAACGCCGGGTATTTCCCTATCACGTCCGTCCACCGCGATGACCTGGAAGGACAAGGTTTCGATGTGGAAAAGATCAGCGATGACGACATGCAGAATCTGGCGGAAAAGATGGCCGACGATTACTGCGAACAGTTGTTCTGGCCCAGCATGGAAATCATTGCCGGAGAAATCCTGAGTTTCCCGAAAGTAAAAACAAAAGACATTATCTGTCCGAAATGCAATTCGGAAAATATCCGTTATGATATTCACGAAAGTCGGTTCCACTGCGGCGAGTGTTCCCTGGCATGGGATGACAAGTTATATGCACTCGTGGAATTTCCCGAGGAAAGTGCTCCTTTCGAGGAAGAAGGAACCGGTTATCCGGCATGGGGAAGCGGGGAGAACGGGGCGCTTTACGTGCCCGAGGAAGACTATATACGCCATACCGGCAAATCTCCCGAACGGGACAAGTGTTACCGTGCCGTGTGTTGGCCGGACTCCCAGAAATACATGGGAACGAAAGGTTGTGAACCCATACAGGATGAAAACGGGATACGGGATTTCGGCACATCGGCATACTGGGTGCCGCTGCTTCTGACGGAAGAAGCGGCAGAGCGACGAATGGACAAGAAAAAGGTACCGGTATGCCCCGAATGTGGGGGCACAGATATTGACATTCTGAGTGACGAGGGCGTGGCCGTATGCAATGACTGCTGCCTTGAATGGCCTTACGCGGAGGATTGAGAATGGAAACGGTAGATGTTTATACGGAACGAGGCGACCTGGTCACCTGTTCCGATTGCGGCAAGGTGATGCTCCTGCCGTATGGAGCGGATAAATGTCCCGCCTGCAAGAAAGAAGGTTGCCTGGTATGGACGGACGAAAGCTTGCGGGAAGCCGACATCGACTCCCTGCTCGAGAGGCACTGTAACCTGCACCAGAAGAGCGAACTGCAACCGGAGGAGTATCTTTCACTTTCCATACTGGTGACCGAGTATATTCCATATCTGGCCGATAAACCGCAGACAGCGCGTGAAACCCTGTTCCTACTCCTTGAAACCGGCTCTCTTTTCGAGAAATACTGGCGGGATACAAGATGCTTCCAATCCGAAAATATCTACACGCCCGCCATCAAGACACTGCTTGACAAACTGGACGTGAAACTGCGAGAGGGCGACACGATTCCGGTAGAATACCAGGATTGCCGCTCCCTGGAGGACTTCTTCAGGGTCGTTGCCGGCGAGCGTCCGGCAAAGGAAGAGGTATCGTTTTCTTCAGATAAGGAGGGAAACTATTATTTCAACGGACGCAAGGTCAAGGTGGAAAATTCTGACGAGTACGCCTACCGCCTGCTGAAAACCAAAATACAGACGAGCTACCGGCGTCCGGTAGATTTTTACTTCCGCTTCCTTGCCCGTTTCGGACCATACGGAACTTATGGCAACGTGTATTACCCGAGTATCACGGACCTGATATGCAGGCGTTACCTGCCTGAAACCGCAAAATGAATTCCGGAAAGGCGATGGACAACGGTTCACCGCCTTTCTTATTGTATAACTTTTTTAATATCAATCATTATGGCAACAGCATTAGCAACAACGGCCGCCCCCGTGCAGTTCGATTTCCAGAACAACAACGTCGAGGTGATGACGCTCGACACGCTCCGGCGCACACACAAGGAAAATGACATCTATGGCAACCCGCTCAAGGGAATCTACCATTACGAGGTGATAGAGCGCATGGCGGACATCTGCCAGAAACACAACCTGAATTACGAGGTGGAGGAAATCTTCGCCGCCCAGAACAAGAACAAGGCACAGCCCGGCGTGGTCGTCCTGCCCCAGGTGGAACAAAAGTACGGGGCGATGGCCGTCGAGGCGCATATCCTGCGCCGCGTTTATACGACCATCCGCATTAAGGAATGGGAAACGGACGAGCTGACCACGACGCTTGTCATCGCCTTCCATCAGGACGGCATCCAGGCGGCCATCGGCCCGTGCGTCAGGGTGTGCCACAACCAGTGCATCCTCTCCCCCGAACGCAGTGTGTCGAACTACGGGAAAGACAAAGTCACCACCGAAGAGCTTTTCGGTCGTGTAGACGAGTGGCTCTCGAACTTCGAGGTACAGATGAACGAGGACAGGGAACGCATCCGCCGCCTGAAAGCGAAAGTAATTACCCCGGTGGAGATGTACGCCTACATCGGATTGCTGACAGCATTGCGCGTATCGCATGACAGTTCCGACAAGCGTCTTTCGTCCAAGGTGGAGACCTATCCCCTGAACCAGTCCCAGATTTCCATCTTCACCGAGGACCTGCTCAAACTCACCGAAGAGAAGAAGACGCTCACGGCGTGGGATATCTATAACGTGGCAACCGAAATCTACAAGCCCGGACGTACGGACATTCCGGCCATGATTCCCCAGAACGGGGCGCTGGCCGAGCTGATGCTCTCGGAAGGGTTGCCGGAATCTTAAAAGGCTGCCACGTGACAAGAATCAAGGGACAACTGACGACAGCCGACTACCTGCCCATAGCGGAATATAACAGGCTGGTCCGCGGGCTTGAGAAGGACGGCGAGTACCTGTGGGAGACCTACTGCTGGCTGTCGTTCTGCACGGCATGCAGGGCCTCCGACGTGAGGACCCTGCGCTGGAAAGACATCTTAGGAAAAAGCACCATGACCCGCATCGAGCAGAAAACAAAGAAAAACCGCCTGATCAAGTTCAACAGGGACGTGCAGGAGAAGAACCGTTTCCTGTACGAGATGCTCGGACAACCCGCCCCCGAACAGTACATCTTTCTCAGCCCGCGTACCGGGAAACCTTACTCGCTGGAATACATCAACAGGCTGCTCAAGGTATTCAAGGTAAGGTACAGGCTGCCGATCAGGGCATTCTCCACACATACCTTCCGCAAGACTTTCGGGCGCTATGTCTACGAGCTGATGGGACGCTCGGCCGAGGGCCTGATCCTGCTCAACCAGATATTCCGCCATTCCAACCTGGAAACCACCCGGCGCTACATCGGGCTGGCGCAGGAGGACATCGACAAAGTGTTCGATTCCATACGTCTATGAGAATATTTTCAACGATGCCCGGAACCCGAGCGGGAGGTTCCGGGCTATGCTTTATATAACATATCAAAATCAGAACTGTAAATGGACACACCGATATATATCGACACATACTTCCGCGTCGAGTCCGGCTATGACGGCGGTCGCATGCCGGAAGAGAAAGCCGGACGCTTCTTCGACGAGGTAAAGCGCCTTTTCACGGAAACAGGGTTCAGCATCAAGGAAAACAAATACAAAGACGGTTGTCCCGAGGTGTATCTCGGAAAGACATGCCTGTACTGTCATCCCCAATCGTTATCGGGCCCTGTTCTTAAAGAGCACATGGAGCTTATCGAGAAGATTCTGGCACAAGGAACGACCTTCCGGTACCTACGTACTGACACTTACGGCGAGATTCTCGACCTGACGGAGGAGGAAGAACTCGCGTATTACCACAAGACTCATGACATGACTATCGGGGGTGTCTTTCTCGACGCCTTCCGCACCAAGCGCCGGAACCTGTACAAGAGCCGGGAGCAGGTGCTGGAAATACTCGTCGAAAAGCTGCGTGTCAAGACACTCCGTGGGAAGTCCGTTTATTCGAACACCTCCCCGGCATACCGTTATATCAGGGAAATGTACGGGAAAATGGTGTCTGAAGGACGGCTCGTCGAGGGATGCAAGCAAACCGCTTCCGGGAAACTGCCGCTCTGCCGCACGGCAACCGGCAGGGAACTGAAAATGAAAAGACGGGAAGACGACAGGACGGAATGACACGCGGTTCCGTACCGGACATGGCCGGATACCAGTCCGAAGACTTCTGTAAATCATAATTTTCAAGCCGGACTGTCAATCGAAAGAAGGACGACCCGGCTATACTTCAACAACAAGAGATAGCACTATTATGAGCATACAAATCGGAAAACTGTTGCCGGACGGCAGTGTCCGGCACATCAAGGCGCTCCATGAGACGCTTTCAAAAGACCTTGTGAGGAAACTCCGGGTGTTCTATCCCAATGACAGACGGGTAGATGCCCTGCTGTCGCTGGGCGACATACAAAAACTGGGACCGTCACCCTATGGAAAATGGACAGGAACCGGCGATACCGTCCACTGTTTTTCAAAGATCCGTGACGGACGGGAAACACCGCGGCAATCCGCATCACGCATCGCGGACAACGCAGACATTTTCGGCCGCATGGAGGACACGTGCCTCCTGTTCGATAACGGCAGATGGCATGTCATGGACAAGGGAGAATACTGTGAACAGCCGCTCTTCGTCGAAGATACGCCCTCCCATGACAGCATGAAACCGATCACGGTATATGTGAACAACCATGTCCGACTCGAAAAGATAAATACACCGCAGCACTGGCAGGGACTTGAGGAACTCGCCGAACGGGAATCCAGGATACTCTATGTCTACCGGGGGTGCCGCCTTGTGAGAATCGTCCGTTCGTCCAACCTTAAAAAGAAACTGTATGCGGCACAATAACATCGTATCGGCCATAGAATGGCTGCCGGAACACCTGTTCACGGAAGAGATCGTGGAAGCAGCCGTCGAAAGCAAGGAAATAGAGGTGCTGAGCCATATTCCGGGACGTTTCCTCACACCCGGACGTATAGAACGAATCATCGCGGGCAGCACGGAGAGCTGGCACAGCTTCGAGCTGCGCAATATTCCGGAGGCGTACCGTTCGGGAGCAGTCTGTGACTACGCCATGCGCAAAAAACCGAAGAATATCACGGCCGTTCCCGAAGCAATGGTTACCCGAGAAATGGCAGAAGCGGTCATCCGAAACGGACGCGGGGATTTCGACATTCTCGCCTTCATACCTGAACGCCTTTGGGATGCGCAACTGGCATACCTGGCCTTGCGCAGCTATATTTACGACCCGTATTACACGGACAGCAGGACAGACGCCGTCATGAAAACGGGGCTTATCCTCGGATATGTCCCCGTTGAGGTAAAGACTCAAGAGTTCTATTACGGGATGCTCGACGGGATGAAAATATTGAGCACGGTTACCGATGCCGTCGTGCCGTCCCGTTTCAAGACTGCGGCATACTACCGCAAGATGGCGGAACATGACCTCTCGCTTGTTCCCGCCCGGTTCTATTCCTATGAGATTCTCCATGCGGCTGTCTGTTCGACCGAAGGAAAAAACTTCATCACAGACCCCCAGTTTTTCAAGCCGTTGTCGGTATATCTGGACGACATGCTGGCGGACCGGCTGATGGAGAAACACCCTTACATGTTCGGGGAGTTGCCGAAGCGGTTCAAGACACCGGAAAGACTGGTCATTGCCATCGATAACAGCAAACGGGAGACGAACTGCTATATCGACGAGGAAACTGAACAATCCCTGCTCACGGTGGAAGTGTGCAAGGCATTCATCCGAAGAAACGGCAACTGTCCCGAATTTCCTGAAAATGTATGGACGCGGGAATTTGTCGACTACTGCATGGAGCACGGGACGAGTTTCCGCTGGTTCCGCCAGATGCCCAAAAAGTTCCAGAGCTCCGCGAACACGCAGGCGGCGTATGATTACGGTCATTACCATATCTGTGACTTTGCCAAACGGTTCATCACTCCGCAAATGGCGAAGGAGTGCTACCAGGAGCGCAGTTATGCACATGCCATCCCCGGACATTTCCTCACGGAGTTCTGCCGACAGACCGGACTGCCCGAGAAGTTCTACGGCGGGGAAACCACGATGCTGTCGCTGAAAAACAGCCGTGACGACTATACTTACTGCAAAGTCGGCAATACCTGTCTGGCCTTTTACCTGAAAGAACAATACGAGCCGTCCTCGGCACATCTGATGATGACGCGGTCGGATTCAAAATACTGCACGCCGGAGAAGGTGTTCGACGTGCCTGTCGGAACCTTCCACCGCACGTGGCTGGAAAAGATCGTGGCGGAAAACGACCCCCGCTTTGTCAAACCCCGTGTGGACAAAGCGTTGAAAGCCGTACAGGCGGTCTGCTATTACGGTGTCGAGAAGTTGAAGGACCTGAACCGTACGGAAATCTTCCGCAACACCTTCATGGGTGAGACCATCGGTTACTGCGCCCGCCGCAGGGACCTGACCTACCACAGCGACAACTGCGGGACCCTTATCGAGGGCTTGAAGTTCAAGATCCGGGGAATGGCTGTCCCCGTAACCTTGGCGGAAGACATGACTCCTTATACGGCCGACATGCTGCACCGGAAGTTCGGCTTCTGCTATATCGGAATGACGGCATTCGCCACGGACTACGGCCTGGACATGGAGAAGGCATACACCTTTGCACAGATGCGCCAGATCGTAAGGGAGAAAGGGCACAAGCCGTCATTGAGAAACTACAAACGTGAACTGAAACAAATAAACATCATACAATGAAAAAATACCGGATAGCTATCGAAGAGACGCTCCGTAAGGTCGTGGAGATCGAGGCAGAAACGCCCGGTCTGGCCGTCTGCAGGGCGGAAGACGAATACAATGAAGAGAAACACGTGCTGTCAGCCGACAATTTCGCAGGAGCTGACATCGCGCTCTCGACTGATGACAGCACGGTCATGGAGACTCTGGAAGACGTGGATTTCATCGGATACGTGCAACGCCGTTTCGAGGAATGCCGGGAGTCCATATCCGTCGAAGACAAAGTCCGGCTGGCATTCGGAAGTTTCGACAACGCCCTGTATGAGTTCGGCGAATACCGTAAGGAGGCGGCTCGGAACCGCCCGCAGGTCTACCTGCTGTACCGGAGCGATGCCTGGCACAACCGTTCTTCCATGGAGCTCATAGCCCCGTTCTCCTCCCTCGAAAACATGATGGAGTACCTGCGGCGTAAGAAGAAGGAATTCCGCCTGACGGAAAGTGATCTGGAAGAGTTCAAGAACAACCGGCAGACGAAGGGGCGCGACGAAAACTACCTGTACGAGTCGGATTATTTGGATGTGCTGCCGGAACAGGAACCCGAACTGCCGCCGAAAGATGACGCTTTCTATGACAAGGTTTTCACCTGCGGGCAATCCGAGCTGTCACGCAGGGAGTTGGAATCTCTGCCGGAGCCGTTCGATACCTACCATGTTACGGACGAAGAAATGGAACAGATTGTGTACGAAACGGAAATGGAGACACGGGACCGGCTGCGGCTCGGTAAAAGAAAGCCCATAGATTTTGACAATGACCGCCATAGTGAAATCTGGTGGGAAGAAATGGAAAAAGCAGTGGTAAGGCACGGCGTACCGTACTACGAGGCCGAATAACGAAAATAGAACCTGTTCATCACATGCCATAATGATGACGGGCCGTCGCGGCTACGGCTGCGGCGGTCTTTTTTTTCAAAACGAGGTGAGTATTCCACCCCTTATACAAAACGATTACCTACTCTTAAAAAAACGGATTTATGAAACAGACAAGACAGGATTTCTTCACGGCGAACGGGGAAGGAATCAAAATCATGACATTTACGGAGTTCGCCCGGCATATCCTGCGTATGGAATGCGGGGAAAGTCTGGAACTGTATGCCGTTGTGAACCGGCAGACACGGGAATGCTCCCGGCCGCTCTCTGTCAGAAAGGAACAATGGAACGGTACGCCCTTTTACCTGCTCGGCGGGCACGGGCAGGAAGTCCGTACCATCAATTTTGCGGGTCGTCCGAAAGAGGAGTTTGAAACGACCTGCCATGATGTCTTGGACAGCTACGATGCCGTGGAAAGTATCGGGGCGGTCGTGTCAAGACTGCGTGAATTATCTCCTGAAGAACTGCATAAGCGGATTGCGGAAGAGATGAAGACCGGCTGTAAATACCTGTTGGTCTACCGCAGCGAGGAGGAGATGACGGCCGCACTCGACGGCAAGATATACGCCATCAGCGATACGGACGGCAAATTCCTTTGCGACCTGTATCAGCCGGATTATCTCCATCTGGAAAACGGGGGCGATATTGTGGACACCGCATCCATTCCGGACATGCATTTCCATTCCGATTGGGCAATCGCCAACCCCACGGTACGCGACAAGGTGCTCTCCTCCCGGATGGTGATTATATATACCCACGAAACGGTAACGCTATGATAGAGATTGGCAACAGGATAGAAACGCCGGAAGGTGTGTTCTATGAACTGGAATACGGAGGGGAAGGAAACATCTACAAGAACGAGGATGCCTTTCTCAACCGCCCCGATGAAGTGTGCTATGTACCTGAATACGCGGCAGAAGACCGTGAGGACTGGCGTGTGTCGGAGAGCAGTGACGGCTGTTTCACGCATAACTCACTGCTCGCCCTGTGCAAGGGTAATGAAGAGGTGTGCCAGGATCTGTTTTACAGCCTTGAATGGACGTACCCGACCACCTTGCTGGAAGAATGGGACTCGAACGGCTATTTCGATGAGATCGAGGGCTGGTATGACAGTAACGATTAAATGGAACGGCATATCATGGACAGGAAATACAAAATCACATACTCGGGAAAAATCACGGGCAAGACCCCGAACTACATATTGAGCCTGCGGGCGCATCTGAAAGGCATCTTCCCTGAAATGGAACGGTATGGTAAGGAAGAATTCGACCACGTGCTTCATTGCATCAGCTCGTTCATTGATGATTTTACCTTCAAGGTACGCAATTCCCGATACCGGGGAGACATCCTGAAAAGGACTATCAGTAACGACTGCCTGAAAGTGTTCAACCTGGGTGACGAGAAAGTGATACTGACCGTCTCCTTCACCCCGCTGGAAACATGAAACCAACAATATGACAGATATGGATAAAATACAGAAAGACAATGCGGAGCCGGGCAAAGCCCCGGACAAAATGAGCGCCGACAAGCTGCATCTGTTCGCCACCCAGTACGCCTTTATCGACGGACGGCTGCACGAGGCCGAGCAAGCCATGCTGAAATTCATGCTGGAGTTCCTGGCACAATATGGCCGCGTATCACTCGGCCTTACAGAAGAGGAGGAACTCGATGACAACAACTTCCCCGTCACGACAACCTTGTACGGGAAGCACGACACGCCCCGTATCAAGCTTACCGATGTCTACCTGACGGATGACGGGGAATATCTCCTTGCTGACGGAATAGATGCGGAGACCGGGGAAAAACGGGACGGATTCTATATCTACAGCGAACAATACGCCGATATCTTCCAGTTCGTCGGCCACGCTTCGGAGATGAACTGACGAATGAGGAACAACCATAAAACGAAATATCAATGGACTGTATCAAAGATTTACAAGACGCCATCCGCAACATTCTCGTGAACAACGGCCTTACGGAACTCTGTCTGGGAGAGCCTGACGAACTGGACGATCCCACCTATATCATCTGGTATGACAGGCACTGTGAGCCTCACGAAGACCCGGTATTGAAGGTTTACCTTGAAAATGAGGGCATTGCCGTTGAGGTCGAAGCCCGCAGTTTCGGGAACACGATAACCGTCTACGATTATGACATAGACCGTATTGAATGGTGGAAAGGCATTCATGCCAATATTCTGGAAGTGCTGGAGCGTGACGGCAAGCGCCGGTGTCCGGCCTGTGGCAGGACGGTCAAGGGGAAGCAGCGGTATTGCGGTGCCGGATGCCGTGATTTCATGACTCCCGGACCGACAGTGGAGCAGGTCGCGGAAAAAGCCAACCGGAATATCCGCAAACTGGCAAGCCTTGCCGCCGGAAAAGACAAGGCGTACCGGAAGCGGCTGATAGAGAAATATACCGTCGGTCCGTCATAAGCCGGCTTTGTTACACTAAAAAATGTATGATATTATGGCAACAAGAACCATTTACCTGACCGTACGGCTCGATATCGACAACCCGAAGGCTGATGAAATAACGGACGAAGAGGTTGACGAAATTATCAGCGAAGTGGACTATGAATTCAAAAATTACGGGGACTATGAAATCGACACGGAAATCTGCGGGAAAAATGACGAAGGTGGTCTTTAGACGCTATCCCGACGGACAGGTCATCGCCCTGTTCCCGGACATACCGTGGAGCGGACGGCGGGGTGAAATAACCTCCTACATGCATGTCGGCCAGCATGGCGCAGCCGACTATGCGGGCGTGATCGCCATGACACGGCCAGCCCATGAAAAGGAGTACCGCAACCCGCTTTCCGAACTGAGAGCCATCGGTTACGATGACCTACACATCATGCGGCGTGCAAGACCGAAATTCATAAACAGCTAAAAACAAATCTTATGTCTCATAAACCGAATGCCGTTCCTGTCTTGCAGGAGGGAACGGTCTATACAATTATACTTGACAACGGACGAAAGGTCCACGACGTAATCTATCATGCCTGTGTCGCCTCCGGCAAGTCGTATTTCGCCAAAGGCGATAAGACCTATCCCGCCGAAAAGGTGCGGAACCATTCAATCACCGGACATGCCGCATCGGACGGCTCTAGAAGGAACGGCACACCCAATCCCGACCGCTTCGCCATCACGGATGAAGTGTGCGAGGTCGTTGATGTAGTTACCACGCCGGAAACCAATCCGGAAATGTTCCGGTGTCGTGTCAAATGCCTGATGTATTCAGGCCTGTCACAAGCCGAGGCTGAGAAAGTCATCGCTTCAACGCCACTAAAGCTGGAACTCTTCTACGACGTAGGCCGTGGCAGTTTCGCTATTGACGCCGAGGCAGTTGGCAACACACCGCTGTATAATCCTTACACGGGAAAGGAAATCCCGGATGAAACCTAAGCCGAACTACATCGAATATGAGAGAACTATATATCAAGAATCTCTGCATCGAGATTACCCGACGTTGCAACATGCGCTGTACCCATTGCATGCGGGGAGATGCCGAATCCGTGGATATCCCTTTGAAACATATAAGCAACCTGCTGCGGCATGTCAGGCATATTCACCATTTCAACATCACGGGCGGCGAGCCGTCGCTTAACGTCCGGGCCATCCGCCATATCCTCGAACGGGTACGCGCCTACGGTATTACTGTCAATGACTTTTATATCGTAACCAACGGCTCTGCCACATCCCGTTCGGAGGAATTCATAGAAGCCTGCGCCGCACTGTACGAGTACCAGGAGGAAAAGGAACAGGACTCCGGCCACATGCTCGAAATGAGCGACGACCGCTTCCATGATCCGGCAGAGCATGCCGCCACGCTCGCGGCACTTTCCCCGTATCCCTTTTTCGGAGTCCGGGGACAGGCCGAGCGTATCTTCCTTTTCCGGGAAGGCCGCAGCACGGAGGGGTTTCCGAACCCTGTTCATGGGATTTATCTTACGGAGGAGAACTACGTTTACGGCGACCTCTGTCTCAATGCTGAAGGCATGGTTCTCTCCAACGGGGACCTGAGTTATGCCCGCCAACGGGAACATGCCCTGTGTCCCTGCGGGAAACTGATGCAATATCTCCGGATGACCTTGAAAAAGCGTCAAAAAGAAAGATTGTACGAATAAATACACAAATCAAAAAACTTATGTCAATCGTATGCAGTATCTGCGGCGGCACTGGAGTGAAATGTACCGCCGTCATCGACCCGAACACCAGACAGTTCCTCGAATTTACCCGCAACGCCTTGTCGGACGGCCGGTGCAGCCAGTGCGGCAACGTTGCCCTGACCGACCCTGACGAAGTAAAAGCCGGGCTGGACAAGCTTTGGACGGAATATACGGCGCGGCATCGTGCCGCCCCCAACTACACCTGCTGCGACATTGTCCGGCATGGTGATTACGACGGGTGTGAAAAGGCGTATATCCGCATCGGAGGCCCGTCAGACGTGGTCGAGAAGTATCCGGTCGTGGCCGTGTGCCGCGACCTCGAAGAGCTCAAATCACTTGCGCTCCCTGACCCGACGCGAGAATTTACCCTCATGGGAATTCAAGGGTTCGAGTTCCACGACGTGTTGGAAAACAAGACCTACGAGATCGGGGTGGACGACCTGAAAATTCCCGTCACGACGAAAGAGGTGCTGGACTTTTACCCGGCGGAACATCGGCTGAAAGAAACGGACATCGAACAATATGCCGCGGCTTACACGGCCCGTATCAAGGCGTACAGGGAGTATACCCGTCAGCTCGACGCCACACTCGTGCGGCGGCTTCTCGACAAAGAGCGGCTGATGAAAGTCGGCGAGAGCGACGGTTTCCGCTTGAAACTCCATTTCGACTGGTTTGTCATTTTAAAGCGGGAGAACGAAAGGATGTACGCGCCTTTCAAATACGCTGTAAATGCTTATTGTCTGGATAATATCCAAACTTTCGACCGTCGTTATGTCACGCTCGAAGATGCCTTGCTCCACTGCCTGAACGGTTTCAACGAGAACGCGAACATTCCTAACCGTTACAAGTCCATCGGGCATTACCTGTCGGGGAAATCCTGACGACGGGCAGTGTATCGACGGGTTACCGGAGGCCACGGGTGCTTTCCCCTTGACCGGAATACCGTCGGAACAAGTAACAATGTAACCAAAGAATAAAAAATATGATGAATGATTATAAAATCAAGAACATTCTCGAATCCCTGAAAGAGGAGGTCGAGAACGGGAAGGTATCCCTGCGGGAAGCTGCTGTCGAACTTCATAAAGCCGGCTGGACGAATTTCATCGACATCGACGCCACGAGGAACCTACTGAAGACCCGGAATGTAACGGGGAACGGAAATGTCCCGGGAGTTTCCGACATGATGGGAAAATACCGCGAGATGAAAGCGGCGCACCCGGATGCCCTGTACATTTTCCGAAACGGGGAATCTTGTGAATTGTATGAGGATGATGCCATCGCCGCTTCCGGCATTTTGGGCATTGCCACCGCCGAACGCGTCGACGGGCAAGGGAAAGGCGTCAAGGAACTGCGGTTTTCTTTTCGTGACCTGGACGTGTATCTCCCCAAACTGATACGCGCCGGAAACCGGGTGGCTGTCTGCGAACCGAATCAAACCGGTTCGGGCAAACGAGTTTGATAACCATTAAATAACAAATATTCAAAACCCAAAGACACATGATAAAGATAACAACGATTTTCGGCGAGGACGCCGTACGGGAATATGAAGAGAACAATGAACTGCCTTCTGAAGAATGGCTGGCGGATAACGGGGGCGTCGTGGACGAGAAAGAGTTCGAGACTGAGGCGGAGTACAATGCCTACATCGCCGGGGTAAACGATGCCGACGGATGGAGTGATTATCATATCATACGCCACCGGTCGGAAGAGGCGGACACCTCGAGAGAGGAAAATCTCTGGCTACGTCTCGGAATTAGCGTCCGGGGCAGCCGGGAGGACATCGAAAGGATTCTAAACGGGGACACCGAAACCCTTCGGAAACTGCTCGATGCCGGACGTTATGGGATTGGCGGAGAGACCTATGTCCCTGGTTCGACCGTCGAGGGGTACAACGAGGACCACGACACGGAGTTCGAGGAGGAAGACGTGGAGTTCCATTTATAATAAAACCACACCATCTGCAATAATGATAACAGTAAAAGTTCTACTCGGTAAGGATACTGTAAGCATATACAGGAAAACCGGGGATATCTCGTCGGTGGAGAGCACGGCCGAATCCGGGGGATATGTGATAACCCGACATTTCGAGACCGAAGCTGAATACAAAGCCTACGCAATGGCTGTGGAAGACCTGGACGGACATGAAGACTGGCAGATGCTGACTCCTGCCGTTACGCCGGAAGCTCCGTTCCGCAAAGGGGAATTTGTCCGGCTGACAGACGATGCAATTAAGCGGATACGTGAAAGTTTCGGGGACGGACCGGCTGACTACAGAAAGGAAATGATTTTGGAGGTGATTGCCTGGTGCCGCTATGAAGGCACATGGATCATTGAAGTCCGAGATATCCGTGAAGACGATACTCAGGAGTTCGATGCCGTTTTTCTGCGCCCCTTGACGGCACGGGATCTCGTGGCTATTTCCGCACCCCGACACCCGCTATCCACTGCGATATATCCTATTCACATCCGATAACTTAAATGATGCATGATGGAAAATATATTCATACTGCCCGGAAACGAACAGGAACTGTTTAACCGGTATTTAGATAACAACGAATACGGCCCTCTGAAAGAACGGCTGGAACTGGTCAGGAAAGCCTTGAGCAACAAGCTTTCCCCGGATGAACGCAATAAGCACGGGCTGAACGTGGGTGTGCATGAACTGTCCATGGAACGTAAGGAACTGGAAAGAAAGATATTCCAAATGGCACTCAAATCCTTTGCAGAACGGGTTTGTGACGAGCAACGCGCTCTTTGCGAACAGGGGTTCTGGCAGGCACCGTGCGGCAAAGAGGCGGAATATATCTCCTCCGCTCCGGTTCCGGACCTTGTAACGGACGTGAAGCAGTACAAGACCATTTGCCGCTGGTGGGAGAAGCTGTCCGATACCAGGAGGCTGAAGGTAGCGGCGATGTTTGCAAACGAACTGGGACCGATATACGGGCACGACACCGAAACGCTGGAACGGATTTATAGCCGCTGGTTTCTACTCTCCTTAGATGGCAAACAACGCATCTACCATTCATGGACCACAAACGAAAAACAGACTTCACCATGCCATACAAAAGCTCGGGAATAATCATCAGCGGGACACAATATGACCGCAGGCAGAAGCTCACTCCTTTTCAGAAGGCTGAAATTTTCCACCGTTACATGACAGAAGCTGTCAGCCAGCGCCAGCTTGCCCGGGAATACGGTGTCAGCCGCAGGCTGATAACCTTCATTGTGAACCCAGAAAGCGAAGAGCGGAACAAGGAACTGCTGAGAGAGAACAAGGCAAAAGGCTTGTATAAATATGACCGGAAGAAACATACCGAAAATATACGCAACCACCGTCGTTACAAACAGAGATTATTTCAAGAAGGTAAAATCATACTAAAAGATGGATAGACAATGAGAATACAGGAGAAACAAAAAGCGTTGGAACAGGAAGTTATAGCCAACCTGTGTGCGATACCGAAAATGCCGGAAAATATGTTGCCCCATACGGTATATGTCGAGGAGGAAGGGGAAGACGGGTATGGCCACGGGATACCGGTATACACCATGTACCGGTTGGAGGAGATACGCACGGACGGAAGCTGCACGCTTTACAACGCGGAAAGCCGGGAGCGTTTCACCTGCCGCCACCTGCATGAGATTAACATGGACTGGCTGGTGACAGTCTGGGAACGTTATCTGGAACTCTGTGTCGAGCAGGATATCTGGAAAGGGAATGCCGTTGCATTCCTGAAAGACCGTACCGGCAAACCGGAAGAGGAAATCATTTCATTCGTGGAAACCTCGTGGGACAAATGCCAGGCTTATACAGACAACCTCAAGGCGTTTCTTGGGGAAGATAAAGACCGGGAAATATGGATATTCTCTTTCCCGCTGGACGAATTTGAACGTGACGTTCCGGCCGGGAAAATCATCGTTGATTACGAAAATAACCCCGCAACGCGGGTTGAGAAGATGACACCGCTGGAATTTACGGCCAACATCAATGATGAATGTTTTGATGACCGGAACAATTGGGTAAGAGCCATTGAACTTCCCAAGCAGGAATAATAAACTATTTGAATCAATAAATATGATTACAAAAGAAAACATTGGCAACGAGACCTTTGAGTCTATGACCATCAATGACACGCCTGCATTGTTTACGGATATGCGGATTGACCGGAATGCCGTTCCGGAGGGACTGTACGCATACGATATCCGGGAGTCGGATGACGGGGACCGTCTGGCGACCATCGAACCGACGGTGATGGTAAATCATGGCGGAACCATCCTGACCAGGAAAGAGTTTATCACGGAAAAGGACGGCTATGTACAGATTGACGAATACGGTTTCGAGGCCTCCATGACACTGGAAGAGTGGCTTGAGGAAAACAATTAAATGTATAAAGGATATGGATATTAAGGAACTGACAGAAAGGTATCAGGATCGTTTCGATGCCCATTACCTGCAAGACGATAACGGAACCGGCAGAAAAGGTCGGAAACGGAAAAAGGAAGTTGAGACCCCGAATTTTCTCAAGGATGTTATCCGGCCGATCCTGGACACTTTGCCGGACTTGTTGCCGGAGTACGGGTTCACCAAAACTACGGATGATTACGCCATGTACGGCGAGTATTACCGTATCAAGGCGGGTATCGTCCTCGTGGGAGGTTTTTCCATCGATGAGGATTTTAACCTGTACTTCACGCCATTGTTCCATGGCAAAGCCTGCGGTAAGAGTCACAAAATCGACAGCATCGGACAACTCGTTGAAATCATCCGCGAACAATTTGAAAGAAGGGAGGTGAAGATGAAAGGATAGTTTCATGCAATAGACATGGGTCGTTCCGTAATTTATTGTATATTTGTCAGATGAAGAAAGTCTGTATATGTATTTCGGACGAAAGCCCGGCAGTTGAACGGATTACAGGCACTTTCATGTTTGGCTGACATCAAACCTAATATATCTATTTGATATGAAAAAGGAAGAGATTATTCGCCGCTGTTACGGCGGCATGAAGGAAAGGCATGGCGTGGAAACCATCATCCTTTTCCATGTCGGAGATTCATTCGAGGCGTATTTTGATGATGCCGAAACGATTACCCGGATCACGGAAGTGCCCCGGTTCAAGATGACGGCGGCAGGTATACCTGCCATCAGGATTTCCGACGCCGCCTTGGAAGAATGTAGAAACCGGTTGCTGGATGCAGGATGCAAGGTATGCGTGTCCGAGGTCCGGGGGGTATCCGGCCGCCACATTCTCAAAATCAATGAAACAAATACGGAAACGGGCCGATGAATTGATATTGATAGCGGCAGCAATAGGTCCTTGGACACTGTTGGTGGTAGCGGTATTAATCATCGGAACGCTGAAATGCTGTCTGACCACGGACTCGGACAGCATTGACGAAAGTATCAACAAATCACCGGGGATAGTCGCGCATGTCATGGTACTGGACAGTACGGATAATGGTTTTCGGGTGGTTTATGCGACGGCTGCGCCGGTAACGGATGAAAGGTTTGCCGAGATATGCGACAGGCCGGGTATTTTGGAGGGGTTCGAGAACCTGAAACGGAAAGCTCCCGAACACTTTGGCGGCAACCTGCTGGAAACCGACATCTGTGACTTCGCGTTGTACGCCTACCGGTTTCCTATCGATAAGGACGTACGGATACACAATATCTTTGTCGCCGGTAAAGAGAAAATGGACTTCTATGTCCGGAACAACCCGGACCTGCCCGGGTGCGCTACATGGATGCACCACGGTACGGAACAAGGGAACCAATATCTGAATGCTGACGATATAAATCACTGTATACCCAACGGAAGGCGGATTTACCGTTATTGGAAATGCCGTTATCTACTGCAAACTTCTGATACTGACGAGCGTTTCAGTCATTTTACAGAGGAGGAAAGGCTGTACTGAATGCAGCCTTTTCTCTATATATATTACACATAACCATCTGAAAATTAATAACTAAAACGTTTTGTTGGCGTGAAAAATTGGCATATATTTGTATGGAAAAGTGACCCATTGAAAACAGATTGTCAATTGAAAGCAATAGATTGAATATGAAAGAACAGTAATATGACATCGGAAAAATCGCAACTGAAGTTTGCGAGATCGGAAGAGACGGGCGAACTGATAGGGTTCGTTTCGCGCCATTCCAAGACACGTAAATTGATGGGAGTCCGTGAAGACTCAAGATTCGGCAAGCAGATTTGTGTCCTTTCGGAAGACCTGAAAGGAACTCTCGAGCCAAACATACTATACTCGGTAGAGTTGAAACCCATGCACAAAGCCAACGGGTATGTAGTCGTTGCCGCTACCCCCGTGTTATTTCAGGCGCATGTGGAAACAGTGATCGTCCCGAAGACATTGTATCAAGTAACTGTGACGTTCGGCAACAAAAAGATTTTCTTCGACCCGAAAGACGGCAAGAGCGTAATGAGCCGCACAATAGACGGTGTGCTGGAAATCCTCAAGGGACGCAAGGATATCAAGTACAAGGAAGGTGTCATCACCGACTATCTGAATCAGGCGCGTGCTCTGGTACGACGTATGGAATCCGACGGGTTCATCTATACGGGAGACAGACATCAGGGAGGAATTCAATGAAAGAAAAACCGGTCGTGGGTATTGCGACCGACGGTGCCCATTCTGCAAAAGAGAGGTTGACACGCTTCCGGGCTGTCGACCTCTCTTCAGGAAAAGAACTCTTTTCCAAAGCTATCGGTAACTGGACGAACAATATCGGGGAGTTTCTCGGCATTGTCGAGGCGGTCAGATATGTCATGGAACATCCGGAAAGTCCGCGAACAATCTACTCGGACAGCATTACAGCCATCACGTGGTATCGTAACAAACAGACAGCCTCTTCACGCAGATGCCCGGCATTGCAGAAAGCGGAGATATTCCTCAAAGTGATGGAGGCAAGAATCAAGGACATCGAAGTGCTGCACTGGGACAACCGCCTGTGGGGTGAGATTCCTGCCGACTTCGGAAACAAATAACAACATCAATATGGCAAAATTAAAATCACAGTCACAGAAATATGTTGAGCTGAAGGAGGAAGACTACCTGTTGCTCATCGAGAATACCATCAAGATGGAAGCCCTGAAGATTGCCGGTATCGAAAAGATGCCCATATACAAGGCTATGGAACATATCCTTGAACACGAGCACATCGACCTGCTCGTCAAACCCGTTTCAAGGAGATATTCTTGATTTTTTTAGGTGGACAATAATACACCCCACAAGCAAAATCAATGCTTATCAGTACCAAATGATAGTATATAATAACAATTAATGTAAATCAATGCAAATCAGATGATTAAGAAAGTGGCGCATGTACGGAATTATCTATACCATACATGCGCCACTTTGCTCTATACACTTTTTGATTTCCTTGATTGATAAAAGAAGGTTCTTTTCCAGTGTTTTACAATCCGACTTTTTTATATACTTTTGTCTTCAGTATCAGTTGGTTATTGAAACCCTCTATGTATGCTTATAAGTAGAGATTAGCTTTTTTAAGCGAAACTAACTACTGGTTATCAATCAATTATCAAACAAAAAAAGTTTGCCATAAAGACACACTGCCTTATTTTTCTATTACCAGTTGAACAAACCGACGCCTGCGGCGACGATAAAACCGGTTGCGAATCCCGCCGCCACTTGCGACAGCGTATGATACCCCAGTTTCAGCCGGGCGGAGCCGAGCGCACCGGCAGCGAGCAGGGCTGCGACAAACGCAGCGAAGAGTCCCCCGCCGCTGGCGATATTGATCAGAACGATAAAAGCCACGGCAGCACCCAACGCCGTCATATGCAGGCTGATCTTCCAATAAAAGCTGACAAACAGACACACGGCGACACAACAGGCTCCCGCAAACATAAAACGGCTCAACATCTGCGCCGAAGGAATCCTCGCAATAGCGACGGCGCACAACGTATAGCAGGCGATCATAGCGAGCAGCGGGATGAAGCGTTCCTTGCGGTCGCTCAAATCCGCATCGCCGATCTTACGATACGACTTGAGCAGTGCGATCACCAAAACCGGAATGATCGTCGTAAAAAGCAACGTCACCCAAATAAGGTATATCTTGACCTTGAGCGGATAAAGCGAATAGACCGTACCGGCCAGCAACAGCAGCAACACCATATAGAGCGGCACCAGGAACGGATGCAGCACAACGGAAACGGCTTTCGACAAACGCAAATACATCTTCTACGCGATTAAATCTGTTTACGGAGCCGTGCCACCGGAATACTCAACATCTCCCGATACTTGGCCACCGTACGACGTGCGATGCGGTACCCCTTCGAATTGAGGATATCCATCAATGTTTCATCGGTCAGAGGCTTGCGTTTATCCTCCTCGTCGATGCACTGCTGGAGGATATTCTTGATTTCATAGCTCGACACTTCCTCGCCGCTGTCGGTCTGCATCGCCTCCGAGAAGAGCGACTTGAGCAGAATGATGCCGAACTGGGTCTGTACATATTTGCTGTTCACCACGCGCGAAATGGTCGATACGTCCAACCCCGTGCGATCGGCGATATCCTTGAGGATCATCGGCCGCAACTTACTTTTGTTACCGTCCTTGAAATATTCCTGCTGGTAATCGAGAATCTCCTGCATCGTCCGCATCAGCGTATCGTGCCGCTGCTTGATCGCCGAAATGAACCACTTGGCCGAATCGATCTTGCTCTTGACGAACTGAATCGCCTCGCGGTCCTTCTCCTTGACCCGACCGTCGGAATCCACCATGCCCCGCATCATTTCGATATAACGATGATTGATTCTCGCTTCGGGAAGATTACCCGAATTGAGCGTCAGGTCGAAATGCCCTTCGTGGTAATCGAGGATGAAATCCGGCGTCACGTAAGGCGTCGTATCGGCCCCGCCTTCGGAGTAAAGGTTGCCCGGTTTGGGTGAAAGGCGGGTAATCTCTTCGATCGCCTCGCGGAATTCGTCCTCGGAAACCTGAAGCCGGGCCATCAGTTTTTCGTAATGCTTTTTGACAAACTCGTCGAAATAGCACTCCACGATCTTGCGGGCCAGCCGGCGGGAGCGGGTATTAAGATTCTCCTGATCCAATTGCAACAATAAACACTCCTGCAGGTTGCGGGCACCTACACCGGTCGGTTCGAGTTCGTGGATAATCGACAGCAATCGTTCCAAGTGCTCGACCGAAACATCTACGCCCTGCGTGAAGGCGATGTCGTCGGCGATAGCCTCCAAACTCCGGCGCAGATAGCCGTCCTCCTCGATACTGCCGACCAGATAAACGGCCAGACGCATATCCTGCTCCGAGAGATTGCGGTATCCCAACTGTTCGACCAGGTACTCCTGCAACGAACGTCCGCCCGCAAGGGGGGCCTGGCGCGGTTTGTCGTCTTTCGAATAATTGTTGATACGGCTCTTATAGGAAGGAGTTTCGTCTTCCCGGAGGTATTCCTCCACCGAAATCTGCTGCGGCTGCTCGTCCTCCGGAGTATGATCGTCTTCCTCCAACACGATGTTCTCCTCGATCTCCTGCTTGATCCGCTGCTCGAGCTGCATGGTCGGCAACTCCAACAATTTGATCATCTGAATCTGCTGGGGTGATAATTTCTGTTGCAGGGACAATACCTGCTTTTGATTGATCATGCTCATACTTGTCTCCTCCCAATTATTAACTTCGAAATTAGTAATCGGCTTCTTCTTTTGATAAAATAAAATATTGCAGTTCGTGATAAAAGTATTATCAGGAACGGCTGAAAACGGGTTAATAGATAAATGGTCCGGATTTAATTAAAATTCCGCATTCTTGGGCGTACGGGGGAAGGGAATCACATCGCGGATGTTACCCATACCCGTCACGAAGAGCAGCAGGCGCTCGAACCCGAGTCCGAAACCGGAATGAGGAGCCGATCCCCAACGACGGGTGTCGAGATACCACCAGAGTTCTTTCTCGTTCATACCCAGTTCGTGTACACGGGCCGAAAGTTTTTCGTAGTCGGCCTCGCGCTCCGAACCGCCGATAATCTCGCCGATCTTCGGGAACAGCACGTCCATCGCACGGACGGTCTTTCCATCCTCGTTCTGCTTCATGTAGAAAGCCTTGATCTGCTTCGGATAGTTGATAAGGATCACCGGACGCTTGAAGTGCTCCTCGACCAGATAGCGTTCGTGTTCTGACTGCAAGTCGCACCCCCAGTCGCAGGGGAATTCGAACTTGCGGCCCGAAGCCTTGAGAATCTCCACGCCCTCGGTGTAATCCAGCCGCTTGAATTCGTGGTTCAACACGAAGTTGAGCCGCTCGATCAGACCGTTGTCCCACATCTTGTTCATGAACTCCAGATCCTCGCGGCAGTTCTCCAACGCGTAGCGGATCAGGTATTTCAGGAAATCCTCGGCCAGCTCCATGTTGTCCTCCAGCTCGTAAAAGGCCATTTCCGGCTCGATCATCCAGAACTCGGAGAGGTGGCGCGGCGTATTGGAGTTTTCGGCACGGAACGTCGGGCCGAAAGTATAGATCTGCCCCAGCGACAAAGCTCCCAACTCGCCTTCGAGCTGGCCGGACACGGTCAGGCTGCACGGACGGCCGAAAAAGTCCTGCGAATAGTCCACGGCCCCCTCTTCGGTTTTGGGCAGGTTGTTCAGATCGAGCGTCGTCACCTGGAACATCGCCCCGGCGCCTTCGCAGTCCGAAGCGGTGATCAGCGGCGTATGCAGGTAATAGAAACCTTTGTCGTTGAAATATTTATGTATCGCATAGGCCATCGCGTGACGGATGCGGAAAATCGCACCGAACGTGTTGGTACGGGGACGCAGATAAGCGATGTCGCGCAGGAATTCGAGCGAATGTCCCTTCTTCTGCAAAGGATAGGTTTCGGGATCCGCCGTACCGTATATCTCGATCTTCTCGGCCTGCACCTCGACGCCCTGTCCCGCACCGCACGAAGCGACCAGGCGTCCGTCCACACGCAGACAGGCTCCGGTAGTCACCTTACGGAGCAGCTCCTCGTCGAATTTCGCCAGATCGACCACAACCTGCATATTCGCCACACACGATCCGTCGTTCAGGGCGATGAAAGCCACGTTCTTATTTCCACGTTTGGTTCTGACCCAACCTTTCACAACGACCTCGGCGTCCGTCGCCGGCGACTGCAGCAATTCTGCGATTCTCAAGCTTTTCATACGTTCGGTAATTTCTTCTTGTTTTTACTCATTCTTAAAGATAGACAAAGATAGGATATATTTGTGATTTGTCAAAAAAAAAGTACCTTTGTCAATCGCATTATAGTACAATTCCGCCATGAAACGAATTTTCCTCGCAATCGCCGTCCTGTGTTACACCGGGGCCGTTTACGGACAAGACGGGGGACGCATCCACCGTTCCGAATTCGTCCCGTTCGACACCCGCGAAGACGCCGATGCGCTCAACCGGAAAAACACCGACAAATACCTGGTTTTCGCCCCCGGGCTTCTGAACGACGGGGAAGAGGTGCTCGGAATCGGGGATGTGGTCAATCTTCCGAACGGTTGGTTCGACTCGTTCATCTACCTCCATCTCGAAAACACGGGCACGGCCTACACGCTCCGCGTCAATGACCGCACCGTAGCCGTGGTCGAAGACCCTTTCGCTCCGGCCGACTTCGACCTTACCCCCTACGTCAAACAGGGCGACAACCTCATTTTACTGGAACTGCACGAAAGTAATACGCCCGAATTGCAAAAAGGTTTCACTCCGACCCCGGTAAAACCGTTTACCAACAGTTATCTTTTCGCCCAGGAGAAACGCAGCATACGCGATTTCAACGTAGCGCTGATCCCCGATTCGACCCGCAAATTCGGCGTGCTCGACCTGGAGGTGATCGTGCAGAACGGCTACAACTACGAGGAACCGATCACCGTCGGGTTCGACATTTACGCCCCCAACAGCAAGCTGCTCGATTTCAGCGTAAACGACATAACCGTTCCCGGACGCTCGCTCGACACGGTACGCTTCTCGCCCTACATTTATCACACCTACGAAAATAGCTGGGGAGCCAAAGGCGCCGCCCCGCTCTACCGGGTCATGCTCTACACCAAACGCAAGGGAGTCTTCAAGGAGTACATCCCCCTCAAAGTAGGATTCGGAAAGACGGAGATGAAAGACGGGAAGATTATCCGTTTCGACAAACCTGTCACGATCGTTTCCGAAAGGTACAACGCGGCAGCGGACGCCGCTGCCACGCGCAAAGAACTGCTGGCGCTCAAGAAAAAAGGGATCAATACCATCTGGCCCAATGCGCCTCAACCCTACTGGTTCTACAATCTGTGCGACGAACTGGGCCTCTTCGTGATCGATCAGGCCAATATCAACGCTCCGGAAAAGCGCGACGACCGCACCACAGGCGGCACACCGAGCAACGATCCGCGTCTTGCGGACGAATACCTCGAACGCGTGCGGAACATGTACTACCGCTCCCGCAACCACACCTGCATCATCGGATTCGCTCTGGGCGGAGAGTCGGGCAACGGATATAATATGTACAAAGCCTATCAGTGGCTCAAGTCCGTGGAACCTTCGCGTCCCGTAATCTGCATCGATGCCGACGGAGAGTGGAATACGGACCTGGAAATAGTCCCCTGAAAACCGTAACGTACCCCGGCCGCACATTCGGCCGGAAACCGTCATGCCTGTTGGCGAATCGCCGGACGCAGAAACAACCTCTCGCCGCTCCGCCGCCAAAAGCCGCCGGCAGGACGACCATAAACCAACCAACGTGAACATCGAACTGATCGTAATCGGAAAAACGGACTCCAAGGAGATCGAATCGCTGCTGGCCATGTATGCCCGGCGAATCAATTTCTATTGCCGTTTCGCCGTCACAGTCCTGCCCGACGTAAAAAACACCAAGAACCTCTCGGCCAAACAGCAGCGCACGACCGAGGGCGCCAGCCTCCTGCGTCAGTTCGGCGACGGGGATTACGTGGTGCTGCTCGACGAACGGGGCGACGAATACCGTTCGATCGACTTCGCCTACTGGCTGCAAAAACGCATGGCGAGCGGCATCCGGCGGCTGGTCATGGTCATCGGCGGCCCCTACGGATTCTCCGACGAGGTATATGCACGGGCCGATACCAAACTGTCGCTCTCGAAGATGACCTTCTCGCACCAGATCGTGCGAGCCATCTTCGCCGAACAGATATACCGGGCTTTCACCATCCTGAACAACGAACCCTACCACCACGAATGAGCTGTCCCCCGACAAAACCGGCCATCGCCGTCATTACGCCCAACATCCTGATCGGGTTGGGCCTGCGGACGATTCTCGAAAAGGTAGGTCCTCCGGGAGAGATCGCCGTGTTCGACAGCTTCACCGAATTCATCGCTTCCGGACCGGAACGCTATTTCCACTATTTCGCCGCCATGCAGGTTTTCATGCGCCACCGCACCTTCTTCCTGGAAAACAGTCACAAGACGATCCTGCTGGGCAAAGGGTATTCGGCCCAGTTCGCCCGAATGCGCCAGATCGATATCTTCGGCGGCGAAGAACGGCTGGTACACGATCTGCTGTGCCTGCGCAGCGAAGCGCCTCGACCCGACCATGCCCTTCCCCGGCAGCACGGCACTCCGGCCGCCAACCTGCTCTCCGTACGCGAAACGGAAGTGCTGACGCTCATCGCTCAGGGTTTGCTGAACAAACAGATCGCCGACCGGCTGCAAATCGGGCTCACGACCGTCATCTCCCACCGCCGCAACATCATGCAGAAGCTCGGCGTACAGTCCGTCGCCGCACTCGTCATCTGCGCGGTCAGCATGGGCTACGTGGACGAAAGCGACATCCGCACTCCTCATAAATGAGGGTTGCAAAAACGATCGGAATATCGTTCCTTTGTCCTCGAACAATCGCGGTAAAAGCGAACGCGGCGCTCCGGCGAAATCGGAGAAAACCGACGGACTCTACGGTCTGCGCCGTTTTTGCCGTTCGAAACGATCCGATGATCCGCCAGGCGATCCATATCATCTTTCTGTCGGCGTGCATACTCCTGCACGCCATGAGCGTATGTGCCGCCCCTGCGCTGCCGGAAGACTCCACTCCGGTACTGGCGGACTCCGTTATCCAGGTGGAAGACATCCAGGTCACGGCCATCAAACAGGGCCTCAACCTGCGCAACCAACCCGTAACGGCTTCCGTAATCGGACGCACGGATCTGGAACGGCGGCACGTCGCAGCCCTGAAAGAGGTTTCGCAGGTGGTTCCCAACTTCCACACCCCGGACTACGGCTCGCGCATGACCTCTTCGATCTACATCCGGGGACTGGGCGCCCGCATCGACCAACCGGTGATGGGGCTCAACATCGACAACATCCCCTACCTGAACAAGGACGCCTACGACTTCGATTTGACGGACATCGAGCGGATCGAAGTGCTGCGCGGCCCCCAGAGCACGCTGTTCGGACGCAACACGATGGGCGGCGTAATAAACGTCTATACCCTGTCGCCCTTCACCTTCGAAGGAGTGCGGCTGGGCATGGAGTACGGCAGCGGCAACACGCAGAAATACCGGATTTCGACCTACTACAAAACCAGCGAGCGGGTCGGCTTCTCGGTCGGAGCCTACTATTCCAAGACAGACGGCTTTTTCAAGAACCTCTATACCGGTGAAAAATGCGACTGGGAGAGAAGCGGCGGCGGCCGGTTCAAGGTACAATACCGCAACCTGCACGGACTTCGTATCGACAACACCTTCTCGTTCGTCAAGCTGGAACAGGGCGGCTACCCTTACGCCTATGCAGAAACCGGCCAGATCGCTTACAACGACCCGAGCGATTACCGCCGCACGAACTTCAACGACGGACTGACGATCCGCTACGAAGGAGAGAAATTCTCCGTAGCGAGCATCACCAGCTATCAGTACCTCGACGACCGGATGAACCTCGATCAGGATTTCCTGCCGCTCTCCTATTTTACACTGACACAGGCCCGCCGGGAGCACGCCGTGACCGAAGACCTCGTGTTCCGCTCCCCCGACGACAAAGCCTACCGCTGGCTCCTCGGTGCCTTCGGCTTCTACCGCCATACCACCATGCACGCACCGGTGCTCTTCAAGGAGGACGGCATCCGCAACCTGATCCTCGATCGTTTCGAACCGCAGGGGATTCACGCCGAATGGGGCGAAGATACGTTCCTGCTCGACAGCCGCTTCCGCACGCCCGACTACGGAGCGGCCCTCTACCACGAATCCACCTACGACGCCGGCCGATGGCGCTTCACGGCAGGCCTGCGCGTTGATTTCGAGGCTTCGAAGCTCCACTACCGAAGCTATGCCGAAGCCACCTACACGACCCAAACACCCGACGGCACGAGCTATCCCCATGCTATTCTGGTCGATCAGCCGGGTACGCTCAAACAATCCTTCACGGAGATACTTCCCAAAATATCGGTGCTCTACCGGATGGGCAGCTCACGGCGTAACACGCTCTACGCCACCGTCAGCAAAGGCTACAAGGCCGGCGGATTCAATACCCAGATGTTCTCGGATGTCCTGCAGCAGCAAGTGATGAAACAGATGGGATTCGGCTCGCTCTACGACGTGGCCGACGTGGTGACCTACAAACCCGAGAAAAGCTGGAACTACGAGGTGGGTGCCCACCTCTCGACCCCTTCGCACAAGGTGCAGGCCGATCTGGCGCTCTTCTACATCGACTGCCGCGACCAGCAGCTCACGGTCTTCCCCGAAGGACAGGTCACGGGCCGTCTGATGACTAACGCCGGCCGCACGCGCAGCTTCGGCGGCGAAGCGTCGCTGCTGGCTACCCTCTGGCGAAACCTCGACCTGCAAGTCGCCTACGGCTACACCCGCGCCACGTTCGTCAAATTCGATACGGGCAAAGCCGACTACGCTGGCAACTTCATCCCCTACGCCCCGCAGCACACGCTCTACGCCGGAGCGTCCTATACGCTCCGCACGGGCTGGAACTGGCTCGAATACGTCATCTTCCGAGTGGCTGCCAACGGTGCGGGCCGAATCTACTGGAACGAAGCGAACACCTTCTCGCAACCCTTCTACGCCCTGCTGGAAGCCTCGATTCGCTTCGAACACCGCCACTGGGCCGTCGATGTCTGGGGACGCAACCTGACCGACACCCGCTACGATACATTCTATTTCATGTCGATCGGCAACTCGTTCCTGCAGCGGGGCCGGCCACGCACTTTCGGCGTTTCATTGAGCATCACCCTATAAAATTCCATACTATGAAAAAATTCTTCACGTTTCTCCTCCCCTTCTCCCTGCTCGCCTCGGCTGCTTTGAGCAGTTGCTCGGATGGCTGCACCGGCGATCCCGATCCTACCCCGGAACTCCCCGACGGGTATACGTATGCCACGGAAAACACCTCGATCAACGACGGAACCGTCACGGCCAACATGCTTTTCTTCGGCACCTCGACCGTCACGACGGTCGCCTCGGGCGCCACGTTCACCGACGGGAAAGCTCTCTTCGAACTGGTTGCCGACGGCGAAGGCAAGGTGCGAATCCTGATGCACGAAACCCGCTTCGCCGCCGAAATGCCCGCCCTCGAAATGGAGATACCGGGCATCTCCTACTCAGGCGAGGAAAAAACCATCGACTTGAGCGCCGCCTCGGTCACACCGGAAATCAAGGGCACGCCCTTCGCCAAATACGTAATCACCAATCTCACGGGAAAAGCTGACAGCAAGTACTTAACGATTACCTTCACCTGTGCGGGAGCTTTCGATGTAAACTATCAGGGACGCCTGATTATCGAAAAATAAAATATTTTCGTATTTTTGTGGGTGCCGGAGCGGAGCGGTAATCTTTGCGGGCCAAACGCACGGTTACCGTTCTCTCTTCAGACATTCGTCCGGCCCTGCCGAACGAAACGATTCGTTTCACCCATAAAAACCGAAAAAATATGAAACCCGAATACAAACCTTTCGTCGATGCGCTCATCGAACTGGCCATCCGCGAAGACATCGGCGACGGCGACCACACTTCGCTCTGCTGCATCCCCGCGACGGAAAAAGGCCGCATGCGCTTGCTCTGCAAACAGGAGGGTATTCTCGCGGGCATCGAAATCGCACAACTGGTGCTTCGACGCCTGGACCCCGACATGCAATTCGAACAGATCCTCCGCGACGGCGACCGCGTGAAGCCGGGCGACGTGGCCTTCTACGTTTCGGGACGGCTCCAGTCCCTGCTGCAAGCCGAACGCATCCTGCTGAACATCATGCAGCGCATGAGCGGCGTGGCGACCCAGACAGCCGTCTATGCCAACAAGATCAAAGACCTGCATACCAAAGTTCTCGACACGCGCAAAACCACCCCGGGCATGCGCGTATTGGACAAGATGGCCGTCAAGATCGGCGGCGGTGAGAATCACCGCATGGGACTGTTCGACATGATTCTGCTGAAGGACAACCACATAGACTTTGCAGGCGGCATCCGCCCGGCCATCGAAGGAGCCAAAGCCTATCTCAAGGCAAAAGGCAAGAACATTCCGATCGAATGCGAAGTGCGTTCGCTCGAAGACATCGACGAAGTGTTCGCCGCAGGAGGCGTGGACCGCATCATGTTCGACAATTTCACCCCGGAACTGACGCGGCAGGCCGTCGCGAAGGTCGCCGGACGCTGCGAAACGGAGTCGAGCGGCGGCATCACGCTCGACACGCTGCGCGAATACGCCGAAACAGGCGTGGACTTCATATCGGTCGGCGCCCTGACGCACCAGATCAAATCGCTCGACATGTCGTTAAAAGCCTGCTAAGGTGGAACGCTGGCTACATAGTAATCCGGGCATGCTCCTGCGGCGCATCGTCCTGCTCTACATCGTCCTGCTGCTCTGCCGAATCGTCTTTTACTGCTACAACTACGCCCTGATCGGCCCCCTGGGTTGGCAGGAGGTCCTGACATTGGCGGGGGGGGGTCTGAAGTTCGACACCGTATCGGTTCTCTACGCCAATCTGCTTTTCATCGTTCTCTCGCTGCTGCCGTTCCATTTCCGGAAGCGGAGCTGGTATCGGCGTATTCTCTTCTGGTACTATGCGGTGATCAATTCGCTGCTGATCGTGGCCGTAAACCTGGCCGATTGCGTCTATTTCCGCTACACGCAGAAGCGTTTCACCGCCGACGAAATCTTCTTCGCCGACAACTCCAATTCGGTGCAGCTCGTGCTGAAATTCGCCGCCGAAAACTGGTACCTGCTCCTCGTCGGCGCAGCCCTCATCTGGCTGCTCGTTTGGGGTTACGGACGCAAGATCACACCCCGATCGCCCCTGCGCGAGGGCTGGGTTTATTACTCGGTCAATACGGGACTGCTGGTGATCGCCATTCTGCTCGGCATCGCCGGCATGCGGGGCGGCGTAACGCGCATGACCCGCCCGATCACCCTCTCGAACGCCACGCTCTACGCCTCGACCAGCGAAAAGGCCAACCTGATCCTGAGCAACCCCTTCTGCATTCTGCGGACCATCGGCAGCGGCGGATCGGTCAAATACACCCGCTACTTTTCGCCCGAAAAACTGGACGAATATTTCACCCCGACCCACCGCCCCGACTCTTCGGCCGTGAACCTCGAAGGGCGCAACGTGATGGTTTTCATTCTGGAAAGCATGTCGGCCGAACATTCGGCCTACCTCAAACCCGAATTGTACGGCAACGGCACGCAACCGGGCTATACGCCGTTCCTCGACTCGCTCATGCGGCAAAGCCTCTGTTTCGGACAGATGTACGCCAACGGCACCCGCTCGATCCAGGCCATGCCCGCCGTACTGGGCAGCATCCCCTCCTTCAAACAGCCTTTCGTGCTGATGCCCCAGTCGCTGGGCAAAAGCCGCCAACTGCCGCAGATACTCCGCGACAAAGGCTACCGAACCGCCTTCTTCTGCGGTTCGGAGCGCGGTTCGATGGGTTTCGGAGCCTACGCCCGCAGCGCCGGCATCGATCGGCTCCTGAGCCGCGAGGATTACGAAGCGGCACACGGCACGGAGGATTTCGACGGTTACTGGGGTATCTGGGACGAACCGTTCCTGCAATTCACGGGCGAAGAGCTCTCGAAAATGCAGGAACCTTTCTTCGCCACGCTGTTTACCCTCTCGTCGCACCATCCCTTCGTCGTGCCCGAGCAATACGCCGACAAGCTGCCGGCGGGAACGACCAAAATACACAAACCCGTAGCCTACGAAGATCTCGCCTTCCGCAACTTCTACCGCCGTTTCAAGGACGAAGAGTGGTTCCGCAGGACAATCTTCGTCTTCGTCGCGGACCACGTTTCCTCGGAGAAAATGGCAGAGGAAACCCGCTCCTATCCCGGCAACTACCACATCGTCGGATTCATCCACACCCCCGACGGCGCACTCGCACCGCAATTTCTGGCACAGACCGTGCAGCAGATCGACATCATGCCGACCCTGCTGGGACTGTTGGGAAACCGGGAACCCTATTTCGCATTCGGACGCGACATTCTGAACGAACCCGACCGCGAACCGTGGGCCGTGATGTACGATTCGGAATTCCGGGTCGTAACGGACGAAGCGCTCTTCTCGTTCGACGAGGAATGGATGACCGGCGCGACGTTCCGAAACGAGACTTCGGACCGGGAACAGACCGCGTCGGTCGAAAATCGGCTCAAGGCCCTGATTCAACAGTATTACGGGCATGTGGAAGCCAAAAATTACACCGTAGAAGACAATTTATGATTACCTTCAAACCCATTACGATCGAAGACAAGGCCGAAATCGAATCCTTCACATTGCCTTACGCCCCGGCGAACTGCGACCTGGCGTTCGCCAACATGTTTTGCTGGCAATTCCAGTTCAAAACCGCCTGGAGCGTAGTGGACGGCTTTCTGGTCATCCGCTTCCAGATCGGGGGCAGCGACCGGATCGGCTACATGCAGCCTGTCGGCGCAGGAGATTTCACCCCCGTCCTGCGGCATCTGGAGGAGGATATACTCGCTGCCGGACAACGGCTTCGGATCATCGACATGACACCTGAAGGGCTCGAAAAACTCCGCAGTGTAGGCCACTGCCAGTTCGCTTTCGCCTCCGACCGCAATCTGGAAGACTATGTATACAACGCTTCGGACCTGCGCGACCTTCCTGGCCGGAAATACCAATCCAAACGCAACCACATCAACCGCTTCGAGGCGGAATACGAATACCGCTACGAGCCTATGACCCGCGACCATGCTGCGGAGTGCATGCGTCTGGAAGCCGAATGGCGCAAGACCCGCAGCGGACATACGGGCGAGCTGTCGGCCGAACAGCGGGCCATGCAGCGGGCTTTCGCCCATTTCGACCGGCTGGGACTTATCGGTGGCTGCATCTACGTCGGTGATAAACTCGTCGCTTTCACTTACGGCTCACCGATCAACGACCATACGTTCTGTGTTCATGTCGAAAAGGCCGACACCGAATACGACGGGGCTTTCACCATCATCAACCGGGAGTTCGTGGCGCACCTGCCCGAGCAATACACGCTCATCGACCGCGAAGAGGACCTGGGTATTCCGGGACTACGGCAGGCCAAGCTCTCCTACCATCCGGCATTCCTCGAGAAGAAATATACGGCCCTCTGCCTCTACCCCGACGAAATAGCCTGCAAACGGCTCTGGATAAAGTGCTTCGGAGACGAAGAAACCTTCATCGACTCCTTCCTGATCGGCCATTACAGCCGCAAGCGGATGCTCGCAGCCGAAGAGGACGGCCGTCTGGCGGCCATGCTGCACCTGATCCCGTTCGAAAGCGAGCTGGGGCGCACGACCTACATCTACGGCGTGGCGACCGACCCCGACTACCGGGGCCGGGGCCTGGCCTCCGGATTGATGCGCGAGGCGATGCGGCGGATCGCAGAAGAAGGGGCCGACGCCGCGATCCTTATCCCAAGCCAGGAAAGCCTCAAGGACTTTTACGCCCCGTTCGGCTTCGAAGACCGGTCGCTTCCGGTCGTTTTCGAAGCGCCGGACGACTTCGACTTCGGCTCGGGCAATCAGGAACAGGATCGGGCTATGGTCTGGCGCCGCAACAACAGCGCACCGCTGCCCGAACGTTTGCACTGCCGGCTTCTCTGATCCCGCAAAGAACCGTTCCGCAGAAAGTACGGCCGGACGCCTCGAGGCGTCCGGCCGTACTTTCTCAGGTCCTTCCGAACACCCGCTTCCGCGCGATCGGATCCGAAGATTCCACTCTTTCGGAGAAGAAGTGACCGATTATCGACAAAATCGACAAAAAAACGTCGAAATCATTGCAAATCATTCGTCAAATGTTTAATTTTGTTAGATTAAAGACTGATATTGTTAATTTTAAGTAAAATCAATCACCATATGAAGAAGCTTATATCTGCTGCCGAAGCGGCGGGAATGGTAAAAGACGGAATGACGGTCATGATCGGCGGCTTTCTGGGCAACGGAAGCCCCCACGCGATCATCGACGCACTGGTTGAATCGGGCGTAAAGGACCTCACCCTCATCGTGAACGATACGGCTTATCCGGACAAAGGCTGCGGACGGCTGATCGCCGGGAAGCAGGTCCGCAAAGTGATCGTATCGCACATCGGCACCAACCCCTGCACCAGCGAGCAGATGAACAGCGGCGAACTGGAGATCGAATTCTGCCCGCAGGGAACGCTGGCCGAACGGGTTCGTTCGGGCGGGGCAGGTCTGGGCGGTGTGCTCACTCCGGTCGGACTCGGAACGATCGTAGCCGAAGGCAAACAAATCATCAACGTCGATGGCAAGGATTACCTGCTCGAAAAACCGCTGCGGGCCGACGTAGCCCTGCTCGGCGCGAGCCTGGCCGACCGATCGGGCAACCTGGTCTATAAAGGCACGTCACAGAATTTCAACCCGTTGATGGCCACCGCAGCCGACCTGGTGATCGCCGAGGTGCGGGAGCTGGTAGAAACCGGAGCGATAGCCCCCGAAGCGGTCCGCACGCCGGGTATCTTCGTAGATTACATGGTCGCTCCGGCCAAATAACCGAACGGCCGAAAGAACAAATCCGCATCTCAATCGAATTAAAAATATCAGGTTATGGAAAAATCAATGATACGGCTTCGGATGAGTGCCAAAGACGCTCATTACGGAGGCAATCTGGTGGACGGCGCCCATATGGTGCATCTGTTCGGCGACGTGGCCACCGAACTGTTGATCATGCACGACGGCGACGAAGGACTGTTCGTGGCCTACGACAACGTCGAATTTCTCGCCCCGGTCTATGCCGGCGATTATATCGAAGCGGTGGGCGAAATCGTGAAGGTGGGCAACACCTCGCGCAAGATGGTCTTCGAAGCCCGCAAAGTGGTCGCTGCACGCCCCGACATCTCGCCCTCTGCGGCCGACGTACTCAAAGAGCCCGTCGTGGTCTGCCGTGCCAGCGGTACGTGCGTCGTAAAAAAAGAGGACCAGCGCATCCCTGAAAGCCGCTAACGGAGTTTTCGGCCCGTTCCGGACACGAAAGCGTCCCGCGATGCGAAGACCGCAGGCAGGAGCGCCGGAGAGAGAAAACGGCCGATGCGGCCGGAAATTCTCGGCGAACAGGTCCGAACAGGTTTAGCCGCCACATCGGACAAAGCAACGGAATTCAACCATTTTCAAACTTTTCAACCAAAGACCCCATGGAAAAACTGATCATAACGGCCGCGATCTGCGGAGCGGAAGTACTCAAGGAACACAACCCCGCAGTCCCCTACACGGTGGAAGAGTGCGCCCGGGAGGCCAAGTCGGCCTACGATGCCGGCGCGAGCATCATCCACCTGCACGTGCGCAACGACGACGGCCAACCCACGCAGGATAAAAACCGCTTCAAACAGGTTATGGACGCTATCCGTGCGGTTTGCCCGGACGTAATCATCCAGCCTTCGACGGGAGGTGCCGTCGGCATGACCAACGACGAACGGCTGCAACCTACGGAGCTGCTCCCCGAAATGGCGACCCTCGACTGCGGCACGCTCAATTTCGGCGGCGATGAAATCTTCGAGAACACGGAGAACACGATCAAGTACTTCGGCCAGAAGATGATCGAGCGGGGCATCAAACCCGAGCTGGAGGTCTTCGACAAGAGTATGATCGAAATGGCGCTCCGCCTGCACAAGAAGGGCTATATCGCCGCCCCCATGCATTTCGACTTCGTGATGGGTGTGAACGGCGGCATCGGAAGCGACATCCGGGATTTCGTCTTCCTGCGGGGCAGCATTCCGGCCGATGCGACCTACACGGTAGCCGGCGTGGGACGCTACGAATTTCCGCTGGCGGCCCTGGCGATCATCGACGGCGGCCACGTGCGCGTAGGTTTCGAGGACAACGTCTATCTCTCCAAAGGCGTTCCGGCCAAATCCAACGGCGAACTGGTCGAGAAGGTCGTTCGCATGGCCAAAGAGTTCGGACGCGAGGTCGCCACACCGGACGAAGCTCGCCGCATTCTGGGACTCAAGAAATAAGATCACGGAAAAAACATCAACACTGCAACACAACAAAACACCATAATGAAAAAAGGACATAAATACGGCACACACCGGGTAATCTCCCCGAAGGGCGTGCTTCCCCAGCCGGCAGACAAGCTGGACAACAACATGGACGAGATCTACGACAACGAGATTCTGATCGACGTACAGACCCTCAACATCGACTCGGCCAGCTTCACCCAGATCTCGAACCAGGCCGGAGGCGACAAAGCCAAAATCGCCGAGATCATGCTCGACATCGTCGAAAAACAAGGCAAACACCGCAATCCGGTAACCGGATCGGGCGGCATGCTGCTGGGCACGGTCGAGAAGATCGGCGACGCGCTCGTCGGCAAGACCGACCTCAAGGTAGGCGACAAGATCGCCACGCTGGTTTCGCTGTCGCTGACTCCGCTACGGATCGACAAGATCAAGGAGATTCGCCCCGATGTCGATCAGGTCGATATCGACGGCAAGGCGATCCTGTTCGAAAGCGGCATCTACGCCAAAATACCTTCCGACCTGCCCGAAAAGCTGGTAATGTCGGCCCTCGACGTGGCCGGAGCTCCGGCACAGGTAGCCAAACTGGTTCGCCCCGGCAACACGGTGCTGATCATCGGCGCAGCCGGCAAATCCGGCATGCTCTGCTGCTACGAGGCTCGCAAGCGGGTCGGCGTAACGGGCAAAGTGATCGGACTCTGTTACAGTCCCGAGGAGAAGGAGCGCCTGGACAAGCTGGGCTTCTGCCACGAGGTCGTCTGCATGGACGCTCGTCAGCCGATTCCGGTACTCGAAAAGATTACGGAGCTGACCAATGGCGAAATGTGCGACATCACCATCAACAACGTGAATGTTCCCGACACCGAAATGACCAGCATCCTCTGTACCAAGAACACGGGCATCGTCTATTTCTTCTCGATGGCCACGAGCTTCACGAAAGCCGCTCTCGGCGCCGAAGGCGTCGGCAGCGACGTGACGATGATTATCGGAAACGGCTATACGAAGGGACATGCGGAGATCACGCTTCAGGAGTTCCGCGAATGCGAAGCCTTGAGAAAGATATTCACCGAGCTGTACGCCTAACCGATACGAACGACACCTGCCGCCCTTCCTCATCGTCCCCGCCGGCGCAAATTAAAAAAGCAGGACGGATCCGACTTACCGAGGCAGGGAGGCACTCATCGAAAATAGCCGTCCGCCGCATCCGTTTTCGATGAGCGGACGGCGAAAACAAACGCTCGCTACATCGGCGAAAAAACACAAATCACAACAACGTAACAACCGAACGAAACAAATAAAATCAAATGACACCTCTCACACCCGCAATGAGCCGCAGAAAAGAATTCTTTCCCGAAGTGACCGACCAGCAATGGAACGATTGGCACTGGCAGGTAAAAAACAGGATTGAGACCGTAGATGAGCTCAAGAAATACATCAAGCTGACCGCTGAAGAGGAGGAAGGCATCCGTGAATCGCTCAAAACGCTCCGCATGGCCATCACGCCCTACTACCTGACGCTGATCGATCCGGAAAATCCGCACTGCCCGATCCGCAAGCAGGCCATTCCTACCGTCGAGGAGCTGAAGCGCTCGCCCGCCGACCTGGAAGATCCCCTGCATGAGGACAGCGACTCGCCCGTACCGGGTCTGACGCACCGCTACCCCGACCGGGTACTGTTCCTGATTACCGACATGTGCTCGATGTACTGCCGTCACTGCACGCGCCGCCGCTTCGCCGGCCAGCACGACTGTGCAACCCCCGAGAAACAGATCGACGACTGCATCGACTACATCGCCCGTACACCGCAGGTACGCGACGTGCTGCTCTCGGGCGGCGACGCCCTGCTGGTGAGCGACGAAAAACTCGAATATATCATCAGCCGTCTGCGTGCCATTCCCCACGTGGAGATCATCCGCATCGGCTCGCGCACCCCGGTCGTGCTGCCTCAACGCATCACACCGGAATTGGTGAACATGCTCAAGAAATACCACCCGATCTGGCTGAACACCCACTTCAATCATCCGAACGAAGTGACCCCCGAATCGAAGCAGGCCTGCGCACGTCTGGCCGACGCCGGTATTCCCCTGGGCAACCAGTCGGTGTTGCTGCGCGGTGTGAACGACTGCACGCACATCATGAAAAAGCTCGTGCACGAACTGGTGAAGATGCGTGTGCGTCCCTACTATATTTATATCTGCGACCTGTCGCTGGGCATCGGACACTTCCGCACTCCGGTATCGAAAGGCATCGAAATCATCGAGAACCTCCGGGGACACACCTCGGGTTACGCCGTTCCGACATTCGTCGTGGACGCTCCGGGCGGTGGTGGCAAGATTCCTGTCATGCCGAACTATGTCATCTCGCAGGCTCCGAACCGCGTGGTACTCCGCAACTACGAAGGTGTGATCACGACCTATACGGAACCGACCGACTACAAGGACGAATGCCACTGCGAAGAGTGCGAGAAAGCACGTCGGAAGGAAGGCGTGGCCGAGTTGTTGAGCGGCGGACGTCTTTCGCTCGAGCCGTCCGAATTGAGCCGCAAGACCCGTAACCACAACCATTAGAACGTAACGCTGCAAGACCAGCCCGCACCGGATTGGGATTCGTAACGAACATATCGGATTTCGGCAGCCTGGCCATCGTCGGTCTGGAGAAGAACACGGGTAAAACCGAATGTCTGAACTACATTCTGGGACAACTCGGTGGTCAGGCGGACCGTTTCGCCCTGACTTCGGTCGGAATCGACGGCGAGAGCCGGGATCAGGTGTGCCAGACGGCGAAGCCCGAGATCGAGATTCCCGAGGGAATGATCTTCGTCACCTCGGAGAAACACTACCGGGAAAAACGGCTCGCGGCCGAGGTCCTCGACGTGAGTCTGGAGCGGACGGCGCTCGGGCGGCTGATAACGGCCCGCGCGAGGATGAGCGGCAAATTGCTGCTCTCCGGACCTTCGGACACGGCGGGCCTGAAAGCCCTGATCGACCGGCTCAAAGCCCGGGGCGTAGGCACGACGATCGTGGACGGCGCCCTGTCGCGGTTGAGCCTGGCTTCGCCGGCGGTCACCGAAGCGATGATCCTGGCCACGGGAGCTGCCGTCGCGGGAAATATTCCCGAACTGGTCCGCAAGACGAAATACGTTTACGAACTGATCGGAATCGAAGAGATAGAGGAGGCGCTGCGTACCCGGCTCGATCCTCTGACACAGGGGGTGTGGGCCGTCAGCGACGGCGGCGAACCGATCGACCTCGAATTACCCTCGGTGCTGATGCTCGAACGGAGCGGAGAGAACCTGTTCCGGCACGGCCGGCGGATTTACGCCATCGGCATCGTCACGGACAAGCTGTTCCAACTGCTGCGAACGCAACAACGGGAAGTGGAGTTGATCGTCCGCGACTTTACGCGGGTGTTCGCCTCGCCCGAAGCGTTTTACGCCTTCCTGCGCCGGGGACACCGGATCAGGGTGGTACACCGCAGCCGGCTGCTGGCCGTCACGGTCAATCCGACGGCTCCGTCGGGGCTGGTGCTCGACTCCCGACGGTTGTGCGAAGCGATGCAGGAGGCGTTGCAAATACCGGTTTACGACGTAAAGAAAATGCCCGAATAGGAACGAATACGGCTCCCACGAACAGAATCGAGGATCTTAAAATCCCCTCCGAGGAGGGGAGTCAAAGGAAGGTCAGACGCTCTGACACGGCAGAAGGCCGTGAAATAAATACGCGAAACCGTGCAAAATTGCATCGAATAACCAGAAAACGAATGCGACTCAAAGAGGCCATACAACATACCAGCGGACTGCGCTGCGTCGTCGAAGGAATGGAGATCTGTTCCTCCGTCGGGCGACGTATGCTCCATGAAATGACATGGCTCGACAAGGAGTCGGCGATCACGGAGGAACACGACCGTATCGCCTCGGTGCTGCGCCTGCTCGAAACCGAAGAGGGACGCGACCGCACCGAAACGATTCGCCGCAAACTGGCCCTGCTGCGCGACATCCGCTCAACGATCGAACGCACGGGCGGCAACTGCGTATTCGACGACATCGAACTGTTCGAATTGAAGTTTTTCGCGCTGCTGGCGGAAGAGCTTCGACCACTGGCTTCGCAAGGGCATCTTGCGGAACTTCCCGAGCTGAACGGGGTCGTCGATCTGCTCGATCCGGAAGGCAACCGGCTCCCCCATTTCTTCGTCTATGACGCCTACTCGGAGGAGCTGACGACCCTGCGCAAACAGATCAAAGCACGCAAACAGGCCGGAGCCGACGAGTCTCAAGTGCAGGAGCTCTATTTCCGCAGCGTGGAAATCGAAGACCGCATTCGGGAGAGACTCTCCGTCGAATTGCGGAAATACCACGAAGCGTTGCAACAGGCACTCGACCGGATGGGATGGCTCGATGTGGTGATCGCCAAGGCGATGCAGGCCCGCGACTGGGGCCTTACCCGTCCCGCGATAACGCAGGACACGACCTCCTTCCGAGGCTTGTTCAACCCCGAGTTGCGGATTTCGCTCGAAGCGGCCGGGAAGCGATTCCAGCCCGTGAACATCCGCCTGACGACGGGACCTACGGTAATCACCGGCGCCAACATGTCGGGCAAAACCGTGTTGCTGCACAGCGTCGAGCTGGCCCAGTACATGCTGCAATTCGGATTTTACATTGCGGCCGAAAGGGCGGAAATAGCCCTTGTGGACGAAGTGCACTGCTCCGTCGGCGACGGACAGGATCAATTGAGCGGCCTTTCGTCCTTCGCGGCCGAGATGATGCGGATGGACGAACTGGCCAAAAGCGTCCGGGCAGGCAGGCGGGTGCTGGCTCTCATCGACGAACCGGCCCGCACGACCAATCCGGTCGAAGGAAGGGCGATCGTGAACGGTGTCCTCGAATTTCTGGCCGACTACGAAGTCCCTTCGCTCGTGACCACCCACTACAACGGCATCGCGGCTCCGTGCTGCAAGCTGAAGGTAAAAGGCTTCTCGGAAACGAACGCGGAGGAGAAGATCACGCTGAAAAACATCAACGATTTCATAGACTACTCGCTCGAGGAGGTCACGACGGACGAAGTTCCGCACGAAGCGATCCGGATCGCCCGTATTCTGGGCATCGACCCGGAGATCCTCCGGCGAATCGAACGCAACGAAGAACTCAAAAACAACCAATGACGGCAGCCGTACGGCACAGCCTACATGAACGATATGAAAAGCAAATTAGGAATAGACTTTAACCAGGTGGAACACGCCCGGAGCGTAGCGCGCAAGATCGCCGACGGGGTGCAGGATTTTGTGGAAGGTTATACGACGGTAGCCGTCGAGCGAACGCTGTGCCGTCTGATCGGCATCGACGGCGTGGATGCCAACGCGGTACCGCTGCCGAACGTGGTGGTGGAAGAGCTGCGGGAGAAAAACGTATTGGGCGAAGGCGCCCTGTTCTTCCTCGGCAACGCGATCGTCGAAACGGGACTCACACCCCAGCAAATCGCCGAAGAGATCGCTGCCGGCAAACTCGACATCACCCGCTCGGCCGTATGTACGGCAGCCGAGCGCGAAGCGGCGCTGAAACCGTATATCGACGCCAGCATCGCCAAAATCGCAGCCAACCGCCAGCGTCGAGAAAACTACATCGCCACCATCGGCGAAGGGCCGCGCCCCTACCTCTACGTAATCGTAGCGACGGGTAACATCTACGAAGATGTCGTACAGGCGCAGGCCGCAGCCCGACAGGGCGCCGACATCATCGCCGTAATCCGCACTACGGGCCAAAGTCTGCTCGACTACGTGCCCTACGGCGCGACGACCGAGGGATTCGGCGGCACGTTCGCCACGCAGGAGAACTTCCGGATCATGCGCAAGGCTCTGGACGAAGTAGGCGAAGAGGTCGGCCGCTACATCCGCCTTTGCAACTACTGCTCGGGACTCTGCATGCCCGAGATCGCCGTAATGGGTGCACTCGAAGGTCTGGATGTGATGCTCAACGACGCCCTGTACGGCATTCTGTTCCGCGACATCAACATGCAGCGCACGCTGGTCGATCAATATATGTCGCGCGTAATCAACGGCTTCGCCGGCGTAATCATCAACACGGGCGAGGACAACTACCTCACCACGGCCGACGCGGTCGAGGAAGCCCACACGGTGCTGGCTTCCGACCTGATCAACGAACAACTGGCCCTGCTGGCCGGCCTGCCCGAGGAGCAAATGGGTCTGGGACACGCCTTCGAGATGGATCCGATGCTCGAAAACGGCTTCCTCTACGAGCTGGCGCAGGCGCAGATGACCCGCGAGATCTTCCCCAAGGCTCCGCTGAAATACATGCCGCCGACGAAGTTCATGACCGGCAACATCTTCCGGGGACATATCCAGGACGCACTGTTCAACATGGTGGGCATCTGGACTTCGCAGGGCATCCAGTTGTTAGGTATGCCGACCGAAGCCATCCACACCCCGTTCATGTCGGACCGCTACCTTTCCATCGAGAACGCCCGCTACATCTTCAACAACATGAAGAACATCGGCGACGAAGTGGAGTTCAAGGAAGGCGGACTGATCCGCAAACGTGCCAAGGAGGTGTTGGACAAAGCTACCGCACTGCTCGAACGCCTCGAAAAAGAGGGACTCTTCTCGGCGCTCGAGAAGGGAATCTTCGCCGACATCAAACGCCCCATGAACGGCGGCAAGGGTCTGGAGGGCGTGAGCAGCAAGGGCCGCAACTACTACAACCCCTTCGTGGAGATTATGAAAAACGGCAGTCGCGCCGCAGCGAAAAAATGATATTCCGATGCTGCAAGCACGACCAAACGCCTTATTTTAACTATATTAGCATATTGATTCTATGAGTGGAGGATTATATTCAACCGAAGGCAGGGATTTCGACCAGACCCTCGACCTGAAAAAGATAAAGCCCTACGGCGACACGATGAACGACGGCAAAACGCAGTTGAGTTTCACACTGCCCGTGCCCGCCGGCGACGAAGCCATCGAAGCGGCCAAACAGTTGATGAAAAAGATGGGCTTCGAGAACCCGCAGGTGGTATTCCACCGGGAGCTGACGGCCGGTTACACGTTCTTCAACTGCTACGGAAGCTGTACCCATACGGTCGATTATTCGAATATCCATGTCCCGAAAGTCGAATCGACCAAATGGGACATGGCCGAAACGGACAGCTTCATCCGCGAGCAGATCGGCCGCCCGATCGTGGTGATCGGCGCCAGCACCGGCACGGACGCCCATACGGTAGGTATCGACGCCATTATGAACATGAAAGGCTTCGCAGGTCACTACGGACTGGAGCGCTACGAGATGTTCGAAGCCCTCAACATGGGCAGCCAGGTAACCAACGAAGAGTTCATCGCCAAAGCGATCGAACTCAAGGCCGACGCCCTGCTGGTTTCGCAGACGGTGACCCAGAAGGACATTCATATCAAGAACCTCACGGAGCTGGTCGAAATGCTCGAAGCCGAAGGGCTGCGCGACAAAGTGATTCTGGCGTGCGGCGGCCCGCGCATCTCGCACGAACTGGCCAAAGAGCTGGGCTATGACGCCGGCTTCGGCATGAACACCTACGCCGACGACGTGGCGTCGTTCATCGCCCAGGAGATGGCCCGCAGAATGCACCGCAAATAGGAAACGGTCCCGGATTCCAGAACCGCCCCGTTTCAAGACAGTACGACGAACAGACAAAAACGACATAAATCTATGGAAAAGGAACAGATCAGAGAAATCATCGCCAAACGCGTGGCGATGGAACTCAAAGACGGCGACGTGGTGAACCTCGGTATCGGACTGCCGACGGCCGTCCCCGATTACCTGCCGGAAGGCGTTCAAATCTTCCTGCAGAGCGAAAACGGCCTGCTCGGTATGGGCCCGACCCCCGCACCGGGCGAGGAAGACCCCGAATTTATCAATGCCGGCGGCGGATTCGTCACGGCCCTCGAGGGCGCCTCGTGCTTCGACAGCGCCACCTCGTTCGGCATCATCCGCGGCGGTCATGTGAACGCTTCGGTACTGGGAGCCTTGCAGGTCGATGAAAAAGGCGACCTGGCCAACTGGATCATCCCGGGCAAGAAAGCTCCCGGCATGGGCGGTGCGATGGACCTGCTCACGGGTGCCGACAAGGTGATCCTTGCCATGGAGCACACGGCCAAAGGCGCACCCAAAATCCTCAAGAAATGTACGCTGCCGCTGACGGCCAAAGGCTCCGTGAACATGATCGTAACCGAAATGGGCGTCATGGAGATTACCCCGGAAGGCATCGTGCTGACGGAAATCAACCCCGAATTCACCGTCGAACAGGTTCAGGCCGCTACCGAAGCGCACCTGATCGTGTCCAAGGATCTTAAACCCATGAAAAAATAGGCCCGCCATGATCAAAACAGGAGATAAATACCGTCACGAAGTGACCTATACGCAGGAAGGCGTGATCGCTTTCGCCGAAATCACGGGCGACAAAAACCCGATCCACCTCGATCCGGAATTCGCAGCCAAAACCCCGTTCGGCCGTCCCATCGTGCACGGATTCCTTTCGGCCTCCGTATTCTCGAAGGTCTTCGGAATGCTCTTCCCGGGACAGGGCACCATCTATCTCTCGCAGGAGATGTCGTTCCGTGCACCCGTCTTCGCCGGGGAGAAATATACAGCCGAATTCGAAGTAATCGACGTAAACACCGAAAAACACATCGGTACAATCAAATGCCTGCTGCTCGATGCTGCCGGCAAAGAGTGCATCACGGGCACCGCCAAACTCAAACACAACAAAGAATTCATCTAAAAAGAGATAACCATGAAAAGACTTGAGAACAGAGTCGCCATCGTCACGGGCGGCACAGCCGGTATCGGCGAGGCAACGGCACTGCGTTTCGCACGCGAAGGCGCACAGGTAGTCGTATGGGCACGTAACGAAGCCCGCGGTAAGGAAATGGAGAAAAAAGCCGCAGCCGAAGGGCTCGCCATCACCTTCGACAAGGTCGATACGAGCGATTTCGAGGCGGTAACCGCTGCGGCCAAGCGCGTCGCCGACAAGTTCGGCAAGATCGACATCCTGATCAACAATGCCGGCATCACCAACGACAGCACGCTCAAGAAAATGACCGTCGAACAGTGGCAGAACGTGATCGACGTCAATCTTTCGGGCACGTTCTACTGCTGCAAGGCCGTGTTGAACTACATGCTCGAAGCCGGCTACGGACGCATCGTCAATGCCTCGTCGGTAGTAGGGCTTTACGGCAACTTCGGCCAGACCAACTACGTGGCCACGAAAGCCGGCCTGATCGGTATGACCAAAACGATGGCCCGCGAACTGGGACGTAAGGGTATCACGGTCAATGCCGTAGCCCCGGGCTTCATCGAAACCGAAATGGTTGCCAAGATGCCTGAGAACGTACTCGACGGCATGCGGGCCAAAGTTCCCGTAGGTCGCCTGGGTCGTCCCGAGGAGATCGCCGCCGCCTATCTCTACCTCGCATCCGACGAAGCGGCCTACGTCAATGGTGCCGTTTTGAGCGTAGATGGCGGTATGACTGTTTAAAATCATTAAAAAACCATACTTATAAAATGAATTTCGAATTGACCAAAACCGAGCAGCTGTTCCGGCAAATGATCCGCGAATTTGCCGAAAACGAGGTGAAACCTCTGGCTGCCGAAATCGACGAAGAGGAGCGTTTCCCTGTGGAAACCGTAGAGAAAATGGCAAAACTGGGAATCTTCGGTATTCCCTTCCCCGTCAACTACGGCGGTGCAGGCGGCAACAACATCCTTTATTCGATGGCCGTCGAAGAGCTGTCGCGCGTATGCGCCACTACGGGCGTGGTCGTATCGGCACACACGTCGCTCTGCGCCGCTCCGATTTATGAGCACGGTACCGAAGAACAGAAAATGAAATACCTGCCCAAGCTCTGCTCGGGCGAATGGCTCGGCGCTTTCGGCCTTACGGAGCCCAACGCCGGTACGGATGCTGCGGCACAGCAGACCACGGCAGTCGATGCAGGCGACCACTATATCCTGAACGGCAACAAAATCTTCATCACCAACGCCGCTTACGCACACGTTTATATCGTGATGGCGATGACCGACAAGTCGCAGGGTACGCGCGGTATCTCAGCATTCATCGTCGAGCGCGACTTCCCCGGTTTCTCGATCGGCAAGAAAGAGAAGAAGATGGGTATCCGCGGTTCGGCGACCTGCGAGCTGATTTTCGAGAACTGCATCGTTCCCAAGGAGAATCTGCTCGGCAAGGTCGGCAAGGGCTTCAGCATCGCTATGAAGACCCTCGATGGCGGCCGTGTCGGTATCGCTTCGCAAGCCCTCGGCATCGCACAGGGGGCGATGGACGAAACCGTGAAATACGTCAAGGAGCGCAAACAGTTCGGACGGACGATCGGACAGTTCCAGAACACCCAGTTCCAACTGGCAGACCTGGATACCAAAATCGAAGCTGCCCGCCTGCTGGTACGTGCCGCAGCCTTCAAGAAAGACCAGAAGCTCCCGTTCTCGGTCGATGCCGCCCGGGCCAAGCTCTTTGCAGCGGAAACCGCAATGGAAGTGACGACCAAGGCCGTGCAATTCCACGGCGGATACGGCTACACGCGCGAATACCCCGTTGAGCGCATGATGCGCGATGCCAAGATCACCGAGATTTACGAAGGTACTTCCGAAGTACAGCGGATGGTGATTTCGTCGGCACTGTTGAAATAGCGGCGGGCGACCGTGCATCCGGTTCCGGAATAAACCCCGAAGCCGGTCGTACTCCCCTCGCAAGGACACATAAGGTAAAAACAATAAAAAACAGATATTCGAATGAAAATTGTAGTTTGTATAAAACAGGTTCCCGATACGACGGAAATCCGCCTCGATCCCGTTACGGGAACGCTGATCCGCGACGGTGTGCCCAGCATCATGAACCCCGACGACAAGGCGGGACTCGAAATGGCTCTGGAGCTGAAAGACCAGTACGGCGCACACGTCACCGTTATCACGATGGGTCCTCCGCAGGCCGACGACATCCTGCGCGAAGCCTTCGCAATGGGTGCCGACCGTGCGATTCATCTGAGCGACCGCAAATTCGCCGGTGCCGATACGCTGGCGACTTCGAACGCTATCGCCGGTGCTCTCCGCATGCTGGAGTTCGACCTGGTAATTACCGGTCGTCAGGCTATCGACGGCGACACGGCCCAGGTAGGCCCGCAGATCGCCGAACACCTCGGTCTGCCGCAGGTGACCTACCTCGAAGGCATTAAATACGAAGGAGGAAACCGGCTCGTCGTCAAGAAATGGACGGAAGAGGGGTATCAGTTGCTCGAGGTGGAAACCCCGTGCGTGGTAACCGTACTCTCTTCGGCCAACCGGCCCCGTTATATGTCGGTACGCGGCATCGTGGAGGCATACGACAAGCAGGTGGAAGTCTGGGGTTTCGACAACATCTCCGTCGAAGAGTCGAAACTCGGTCTTGCCGGTTCGCCGACCCGCGTCTTCAAATCCTTCACGAAGGGTGCGAAATCCGCAGGTAAGGTCTTCGAGCTGGAGCCGGCCGAAGCAGCCGATCTGATCGTCGAGAAGTTGCAAGAAAAATTCATAATCTGATCGGCCCCGGCAACTGCGAAGCTGTAAATTACCGATCGTTCATTTACAACAGTCGTTTTCTGCACCCGGCAAAAGCCGAATCCTTTCGGTCCAGCCCGCCGAAAACGTTCACAAAAAACACAGTTACTTACCAAGATGGATAAATCTCAATATAAAAACGTTTACGTGTTCGTCGAACAGCGTGACGGAGTCGTTCAGAACGTCGCTCTCGAACTTCTGGGAAAAGCCCGCGAACTGGCCGACGCACTCCATGAGCAGGTAATCGCCCTGCTGCTCGGCAAAGGAGTCAAAGACAAGGCCGACGAGCTGATCGCAGCCGGAGCCGACGTGGTCCTTTCGATCGAAGCCGACGAACTCGCCCAATACACCACCGAGCCTTACGCACAGGCCATCACCCAGGTAATCCACGAGCGCAAGCCCAGCATTCTGCTGATCGGTGCCACCAGCATCGGCCGCGACCTCGGTCCGCGTCTTTCGGCACGCATCGGCACGGGACTTACCGCCGACTGTACCGGACTCGACATTTCGGAAGACGGCGACCTGCTGATGACGCGTCCTGCCTTCGGCGGCAACCTGATGGCAACGATCATCTGCAAGGAACATCGTCCCCAGATGTCCACGGTACGCCCCGGTGTGATGCGTGCCAAAGCGGCCGATCCGACCCGCAAAGGAAAGGTCGAGGACGTAAAAATCAATTTCGACAAATCAAAGTTCCGCGTACGGATTCTGGAAACGGTCAAGGAACAGAAGAATATGATCGACATTACGGAAGCCAAAGTACTCGTTTCGGGCGGCCGCGGTGTCGGCACGGCAGAAGGGTTCCAGACCCTGCGCGAGCTTGCCGACGTGCTCGGTGCCGAAGTATCGGCTTCGCGTGCGATGGTCGATGCAGGTATTCTCGCACACGAGCGACAGGTCGGACAGACCGGTAAAACGGTTCGTCCGGATCTCTACTTCGCCATGGGTATCTCGGGTGCGATCCAGCACCTGGCCGGTATGGAGGAGTCGGACTTCATCATCGCCGTGAACAAGGATAAATTCGCTCCGATCTTCAACGTCGCCGACGTGGGTATCGTATGCGACGTGCACAAGGTCGTTCCGATCCTGACAGAGAAACTGAAGACGATGAAAAAGTAAGTCCGGAAACTTGCTCTTCAAAATAAGGGAAGATTCGCAATGAATCCTCCCTTATTTTTTATGGCCGGTGCGAAATCCGCTGAAACCCGACCGCCCGGACCTCTCCCCTCCCACATATTCACAAAAAACAGGCAGTTCGGCCCTTGTGAAACAAATAAAAAAGCAGACGCAAGGAAAAACCTTGCGTCTGCTCCTGATATCGAGATATAATCCGCATCAAGGCAATCCGTCCTCATTCGGCACGATTGCACAGATACCCGGAATCTATTTCGCAACTTTTTTGAGGAATGCCTCGATCGTATTCTCGATCAGACAGGCGATCGTCATCGGACCTACCCCGCCGGGCACTTTCGTAATCAGCGAAGCCTTCGGCTCGCAAGCCTCGAAATCGACGTCGCCGCACAATTTCCCCGTTTCGGGATCTCGATTGACACCCACGTCGATCACCACGGCACCGTCGCCCACCATGTCCGCTGTAACGAACTTCGGACGGCCGATCGCCACGACAAGAATCTCCGCTTCGCGTGTCACATCCGCCAGGTTCTTCGTCCGGCTGTGAGTAATGGTCACCGTAGCATTCTCATCGAGCAACAGCTTGGCAACGGGAAGCCCCACGATCGTACTGCGGCCGATCACAACGGCTTTGCGTCCGGCCAGCTCCACGCCCGAATCCTTCAGGAGCTTCATGATACCCTTCGGCGTACAGGGCAGCACGCAGGGCTGTTTCTGCCAGAGAGCCGCCACATTGAGGGGGTGGAAGCCATCCACATCCTTCTCCTGACGAATCCGTGCGATCACCTTATCCGAATCGATATGTTTCGGCAGCGGCAGCTGGATCAAAATTCCGTCCACCGTATCGTCGGCATTGAGGTCGTCGATAATTTTCAGCAACTCCTCCTCCGAAATGTCCGCCGGCTTGCGAATCGTCGTATTCAGGATACCGACCTCGTCGGCAGCCTTCGTCTTACCCGTCACATAGGATACGCTGCCCGCATCCTCACCGACCAGCACCACTACCAAATGGGGCAGCCGGCCGTATTTCTCCGGGAATGTCTTCACCTGCTCGGCCATCTTGGCCTTGCAAGCCGCCGCTAATTCTTTTCCGCTGATTACCATATATTGTTTTGATTTTAAAGATTGCTTATCCGTCCCATCCAGGGATTCGAAGGACAAATATAACTATTTTTTCACTAAAAACGAAAGAGCCTTCATACCGATATCGGATCGATAGAAAAGATTCTCGCAACCGATTTTCCGGACCTCCTCGAGCGCCCGGCACCTGGCCTGCTCCGGGTCGGCACTCCGGCAGACGACGATCATCACCCGGCCGCCCGAGGTAACGAGCCGCCCCTCTTTTATCGCCGTGCCCATATGGTACACTACGCCGTCCACCTGCTCCGTTCCCGTAATTTCATACCCCTTCTCATAGGAGCCGGGATATCCTTTCGATGCCAGCACGATCCCCAGAGTCGCAAAGTCGTGCCACTCGGCCTCGCCCGGATCCCGTCCGTCGGCTACGGCGCTGAAAATATCGTAAATGTCGCTCTTCAGGCGGGGCAGCACCACTTCGGTTTCGGGATCGCCGAAACGGGCGTTGAACTCGATCACGCGGATTCCCTGCGGGGTCTTCATCAAACCGCCGTAAAGCACGCCCGTGAAAGGACATCCCTCGTCGCAGAGAGCGTCGGCCGTGCGCTGCATCACCTTTTCCAATGCGAAAGCCTCGTCTTCCGGAGTAATGAACGGCAGCGGGGAGTATGCTCCCATACCGCCCGTATTGGGACCTTCATCGCCGTCGAACGCCCGTTTGTGATCCTGCGCCAGCACCATCGGCAGCACCTTGCGCCCCGACACGAAACACATGAACGAAAATTCGGGTCCGGTCAGAAAATCCTCCACGACCACACGTCCCTTGCCGAACTTGTCGTCCAGCAACATGTCGCGCAACGCGGCATCGGCCTCCTCCATCGTCCGGGCGATAACGACACCCTTTCCCGCAGCCAGACCATCGTATTTCAGGACGGCGGGCAGAGGGCGCGAACGAACGTACTCCGAAGCCTTCCGGTAATCGTCGAACGCCCGGTAACCGGCCGTCGGAATACCGTACCGCCCCATCAGATCTTTTGCAAACTCCTTGCTCGACTCGATGCGGGCCGCCGCCTTCGTCGGGCCGAAAATACGAAGTCCCTCCTCACGGAAGCGATCGACGATACCGGCCACGAGCGCCGCTTCGGGTCCTACCACCGTGAGGTCGATCTCTTTTTCACGAGCAAGGGAAAGCAATCCCTCGACATCGGTATCCTTGACCGGCACACACTCGGCCTGACGAGCGATACCCGCATTGCCGGGAGCGCAATATATCTTCGAAACCTGCGACGAACGCGACAACGCATCGACGACGGCATGTTCGCGGCCACCGCCGCCTACGACTAAAACTTTCATAACCTATCGTTTATTCCCGACCGCACTTTCCGCAAAGAGCGGCTCGGAAATCGTCCATAAAAAATAATCCGACCGACGGACACGAAATCCGCAGTTTAATGTTTGAAATGACGCATCCCGGTAAACAACATCGGAATACCCGATTCATTGGCCTTCCGGATCGAATCCTCGTCCCGGACGCTGCCTCCCGGCTGCACGATCGCCTCGACGCCGCTCGCAGCCGCCAGGCTCACGCAGTCGTCGAAGGGGAAAAAGCCGTCCGAAGCCAGTACCAGCCCTTCGGTCACACCCTGGGCATGGGCCTGCTTGAGCGCGAGTTCCGCCGAGCCGATGCGATTCATCTGCCCCGCTCCGACACCCAGCGTACGACCGTCCTTCACCACTACGATAGCGTTCGACTTCACATGCTTGACAATACGCCAGCCGAAATCGAGATCGGCGAGCTGCCTTTCCGTCGGCCGCTTCTCCGTCACGCACATATCCGCCGTCACGGGACGTGTTTCGAGGTCGAGGTCCTGCACCAGCAATCCTCCCGTCACACTCACCAACTGGCGCTGCTTCGCATCGCTCTTCTCCATCGGAACTTCGAGCAGACGCAGATTCTTCTTCGTCGAGAGCACTTCGAGGGCTTCGGGCGTAAACGAAGGGGCCATGATGATCTCCAGAAAAATCGGCTTCATCAATTCGGCCGCCTCACGGGTCACAGGTCGGTTCAGGGCGACGATACCGCCGAAAATCGACACTTTGTCGGCCTCGTAAGCCTTCGTCCAGGCATCCGCCGCATCCCGCCCCACCGCAGCACCGCAGGGATTCATATGTTTGAGTCCCACGCAGAACGGCTCATCGAACTCCCGCACGATCGCAAGGGCTGCGTTGGCATCCTGTATGTTATTGTAGGACATCTCCTTGCCATTGAGCTGCCGGGCATAGGCCAGCGAATAGGGCACCCGTTCGCCGCTGCGGTAGAACTTGGCCTGCTGGTGCGGATTCTCGCCGTAGCGGAGCGGCTGAACCAGATCGAACTCCAGGAACAACTTCTCGTCGAGCCCCGCTTTTTCACGCATGTACGTAGCGATCATCGCATCGTACTCGGCGGTATGGGTATATGCCTTGGCCGAGAGCTGCAACCGCAATCGGGGAGTCGTATTGCCGTATCCCCTAATCTCCGCAAGGATCGTGTCATAATCCGCCGGGTCGCACACTACGGTCACGTCCTTGTAGTTCTTGGCCGCACTGCGCAACATCGAAGGTCCGCCGATGTCGATATTCTCGATCGCCTCGTCCATCGTCACCCCTTCGCGGGCGATCGTCTGACGGAAGGGATAGAGATTCACGCACACCATGTCGATGAACTCGATGCCGTTCTCCCGCAACGCTTTCAGGTGGTTCGGATCGTCGCGGCGAGCCAGCAGGCCGCCGTGCACCTTGGGATGGAGCGTCTTGACACGTCCGTCGCAGATCTCCGGGAACCCCGTCACATCGCTGATGTTGATCACCTCCACGCCGCTTTCAGCCAACAGTTTCATCGTACCGCCGGTGGCGATCACCTGCCAGCCGAGCTCTCGAAGTCCGCGCGCGAACTCCACCACGCCGGTCTTATCGCTCACACTGATTAATGCTCTCATATTGCTAATTTATATAGGCAATCATATCTTTCAATACACCATTTCCGACGATCTCAACACCGAATCCGAGAGTCGCTTATTCGCGGTCCAATGACCGCATTTACCACTCCGCCTTCCCCTAATCCTTTCTCGAAAGGGACTCGGGTCGCTGCATTTCCAAAGAGGTACACTAAAGGATATGATCGCGTTAATATATACGTAGTTTTATCGTTTTCGACTCGCGGTCGCCGTTATTCACGGTATCCGACGATGTGTTTCCAGGTCCGAATCCGCACTAAACCGCGACGTTCCCGCGATCCTATTGCTCCGCAACCAACTTTGCCACCGTTTCCACATACAGCGGATGTTCGACGGCATGCACCCGGGCTTCCAGCTCTTCCGGATCGCTCCCCAGATACTCGAAAGCCCGCTGGGCGATGATCCGGCCCCCGTCGAGCTCTCCGTTCACATAGTGGATCGTCACGCCGAAGACCTTGACGCCGTAAGCAAAGGCATCGGCAATGGCATGCGCCCCCTTGAACGCAGGCAACAGCGAGGGATGAATATTGACGATCCGGTCGCGGTACGCCTCCAGCACCACATCGGAAAGGATGCGCATATACCCCGCCAGACAGATCAGCTCGACCCTTTCGGCCCGAAGCCTGCGGACGATCTCCCGTTCGTAGTCGGCTTTCGAAGGGTACTCTTTGGGGTTGAACGTAAAAGTCGGAATACCGTAACGGGCAGCCCGCTCGTTCACGAAAGCCCCCGGCTTGTCGCAGACCATGAGGGCGATGCGGGCCGCAATGCGCCCATCGGCACAAGCCGCAGCCAATGCTTCGAAGTTGGAGCCGTTTCCGCTGGCGAATACTGCGATCGTCTTCATCGCCCTATCGGATTTCCACGCCCGGACGATCCGTCGCCCGGCCGATCACCGAAGCTTTCTCGCCCTGTTTCTCCAAAATGGCAATCACTTCGGAAGCCTCATCCTGCGAAACCGCGATCACCATACCGATACCCATGTTGAAGATATTGAACATCTCGCGGTGAGCGATCTTGCCGTATTTCTCCAACAGGCGGAACACGGGCAGGATCTCCCACGTCCCCTCGTGAATCTCGATACCCTGGCCCTCGCTCAGGATGCGGGGAATATTCTCGTCGAAACCGCCGCCCGTGATATGACTGATGCCGTGCACGTTACAGGCTCGGATCACTTCGAGCACCTGTTTCACGTAAATTTTGGTCGGCGTCAGGAGCACCTCGCCCAACACACGGCCGTCCAATTCGGGATAAGCCTTGCGAAGATCCAGTCCTGCATCGGCAACCACCTTACGCACAAGGCTGAAACCGTTCGAATGGACACCGCTCGACGCGATACCCACCAACACGTCGCCCACACGCACCTTCGTACCGTCGATCAGGCGCGACTTCTCGACCACGCCGCACGTGAAGCCCGCAATATCGTACTCGCCGCCGGCATACATGCCCGGCATCTCGGCCGTTTCGCCGCCGATGAGTGCACAGCCGGCCTGACGGCAGCCTTCGGCCACACCCGCCACGATCGCTTCGATCTTCGCAGGCTCGTTGTGCCCCACGGCTACATAATCCAGGAAGAAGAGCGGCTCGGCCCCCTGCGCCAGCACGTCGTTCACGCACATAGCCACGGCGTCGATGCCGATCGTGTCGTGCTTATCCATCTCGAAAGCCAGCTTGAGCTTGGTTCCCACGCCGTCGGTACCGCTCACGAGCACCGGCTCCTTGACATTAAGCGCCGAGAGATCGAACATTCCGCCGAAGGCGCCGATGTTACCCATCACGCCCAACCGCGAGGTCGAAGCCACGTGTTTCTTGATGCGGCGCACCACTTCGTATCCGGCCTCGAGGTTCACACCGGCCTTTTCATAACTTTCCGCCATAACAATAGTTGGTTTTAGCTGTTTCCTGAATATTTCCACCCGATGTTTTCGAAATACGCATGCAGGACAGGTTCTTCCCTGACACCGCAGATCGAAAACGAAGCGGTTTGTTTAACATTTTTCTTTTTTGTTCGCCTCCTCGATCGTCCCGTAAAGCGACGTCGGATAATTGCCCGTGAAGCAGGCCATGCACAACTCGCAGCGATTGCCCGCCTTCAGCAAGGCATCGGGCGAGAGGTAAGCCAGCGAATCGGCTCCGATATACTCGCACGCCTCCGGAACCGACATGCGGGCGCACAGCAGCTCCTCGTACGTCGAAGTATCAACACCGTAAAAACAGGGATTCTTGAACGGAGGGCTGGCGATGCGGACATGAACTTCCGTGGCCCCCGCCTCACGCAACAGACGCACAATGCGCCGGGAGGTGGTACCGCGCACGATCGAATCGTCAATCAGCACCACACGCTGCCCCGAAACGATACCGCTCACCGACGAAAGTTTCATCCGCACGCCCTTCTCACGCATCGACTGCGACGGCTGGATGAAGGTGCGGCCGATGTATTTGTTCTTGATAAGTCCCATCTCGTAGGGAAGACCGCTCGCTTCGGCGTATCCCATGGCAGCGCTCAAACTCGAATCGGGCACTCCGACCACGATGTCCGCGTCTGCCGGCGCCTCCTTGTAGAGCAAGCGTCCCGACTCCTTGCGGAAGGCGTGCACGTTACGGCCCTCGATGTCGCTGTCCGGGCGGGCGAAATAGATATACTCCATCGCACACATCATATGGCGCTTGAACATCGAATAGTCGCTGCTGCGGATGCCGTGCCGATCGATCGTAACGATCTCGCCGGGCTCTACGTCACGCACGAATTCGGCACCCACCACCTCGAAAGCACAGGTTTCGCTGCTGACGACATAGCCGTCTCCCAACTTGCCGATCGAAAGGGGCCGCAGACCGTGTTTGTCACGGCAGGCATAGATGCGGTTAGCCGTCATCACCAGAAACGCGAACGCTCCTTCGAGCATATTGAGCGCCTCGATGATCGAATAGATACGGGGCCGGTTGTGGTTGCGTACCTCCTTTTTGATAAGATGGGCGAACACTTCGCTGTCCGAAGTGGACTGGAAAAGACTGCCCTTGTTCTCCAGGTAGTTGCGCAGCAGATCCGCATTGACGATATTCCCGTTGTGGGCCAATGCGAAATCACCCGTGTTATGATGGAACAGAAAAGGCTGTATATTCTCCGTCCCGCCGCCACCGGCCGTCGAATAACGGACATGACCGATGGCCATATCGCCCGCAAGGTTTGCCAGCTTGGCTTCGTTGAACACCTCCGTAACAAGTCCTTCGCCCCGAACACGCCGCATCGCCCCTTCCTTCGAAACGCTTACGATACCGCACCCTTCCTGCCCGCGATGTTGCAGGGAATGAAGGCCGTAGTAGGTCAGGTTAGCTGCGTCGGGCACTCCCACGACGCCGAAAACGCCGCACTCCTCGTGCAGCTCCCGGTCGCAGATCGGCTGCATTATGCTCTCTTTGTGCATCGGAACTTATTTGATTACTTTTTCCAGACGGGCCAGGATCTCCTCGTAAGCCTCGCGCACCTTACCCAAGTCACGACGGAAGCGATCCTTGTCGAGCTTCTCGTTGGTAGCCATATCCCACAGCCGGCAGGTATCGGGCGACACCTCGTCCGCCAGAACGATCTCGCCGTCCGACGTGCGGCCGAACTCGATCTTGAAGTCGATCAGGTTGATATTCATCTTGGCGAAAAGCTCCTTGAGCACCTCGTTGATCCGGGCGGTCATGGCATAAATCTGTTTCAACTCGTCATAGGTTACGACACCCAGCGCCACCGCATGATGATCGTTGATCAGCGGATCGCCCAGCTCGTCGTTCTTGTAACAGATGTCGAAAATCACGTTCGAAGGCTTCGTTCCCTCCTCGATACCCAGACGCTGGGCCATCGAGCCGGCGATGACGTTACGGACGATCACCTCCAGCGGAATGATCCGCACACGGCGGCACAACTGGTCGCGGTCGTTCAGGGTCTTCACGTAGTGAGTCTTGATCCCCTGCTTGTTGAGATATTCGAAGATCAGGGTCGAGATCCGGTTGTTCAGCACGCCCTTGTTCTCGATCGTGGCCTTTTTGATGTTGTTGAACGCCGTCGCCGCATCCTTGTAGTGAATCAGGATCATATCCGGATCGTCCGTCAGGAAAACCTGTTTGGCCTTACCCTCGTAAAGCATTTCGCCTTGTTGCATAGTGGTTGGTATTTTATAATTGTTATTTTGTTTTCCGGAAATAGTTCACCGCATTCGTGAAGATGTCCTGCACCTTCTCTCCGGCGATGTTCTTAAAGAGGTTCTCCCCGTAACGCTCCGTATGGCCCATCTTACCGAGTATCTGCCCGTCGCGGCTCACGATACCCTCGATCGCATAATACGATCCGTTGGGATTGTACGGGGCTTCGGCCGTCACGCGGCCTTCGGCATCGACATACTGGAACGCCACCTGCCCGTTCTCGAACAGCTCGCGGGCCAGAGGCTCGTTCACGACGAACTTGCCCTCGCCGTGGCTCACGGCGATCGAATGGATATCGCCCACCGAGAAACTCGACAGCCACGGGGAGTTGGTCGTCGCCACGCGGGTCGAAACAATCTGCGACACATGACGGTTGATGTCGTTGCGGAAGAGCGTCGGCGACTCTTTGGTCACCAGGCCCAGCCGTCCGTAGGGCAGCAGGCCCGACTTGACCAGCGCCTGGAAGCCGTTGCAGATGCCCAGAATCAGGCCGCCCCGGTCGAGCAGACGATGTATTTCCTCCGAAATATCCTTGTTGTTCAGCACATTGGCAATGAATTTACCGCTGCCGTCCGGCTCGTCGCCCGCCGAGAAGCCGCCGCAGAGCACGAAGATATGGCACGCAGCGATCGCCTCCTTCATCCGGCGGATCGAGTCGAAAATAGCCTCCGCCGTCAGGTTGCAGAACACCTCGCTGCGCACTTCGGCACCCGCCCGGCGGAAGGCCTTCGCGGTGTCGTAGTCGCAGTTGCTGCCCGGGAATACGGGGATGAAAACCACCGGACGCTCGACCGCCTCGCCCGGATAGGTGAAGCTGCGGAGAGCCGGCATCGCCTCCATGACCGGCGCATGGTTGATTCCCTTATCGGGATAAACCGTCGCAAAGCGTTCGGTATTGGCCCGGTAAAGCTCTTCGAGCGGCATTTTTTCGCCGTTGATCGTGAGCGATTCCTCCGCCTCGGTATGTCCCAGCAACTCGGCGGCCGGGAAATCGAGCGGCTCGGTGCTCTCCACCACGATCGAACCGTAAGAGTTGTCGAACAACGTCGCTTCATCCACCTCGACATCGGCACCGATGCCGTTGCCGAAAGACATCTTGGCCAGCGCTTCCGCCACACCGCCGAAGCCGACGGCATAGCCCGAAACGATCTTGCCGGACTCGATAGCCGAACTTACGAAATCGAAATTCCGCTTCAACGCCCCGGTATCGGGCATATGGTTTTCGAGCGGGGTATGACGCACTAGGTAAATCGAATGGCCCGCCTTCTTGAAATCGGTCGAGATGACGCGTCCGGCATCGACAGTCGTAATACCGAAGGCCATCAGCATAGGCGGGACGTTGATCTGCTCGAAGGTACCGCTCATCGAGTCCTTGCCGCCGATCGAGGGCAGTCCCAGCTCGACCTGCATCTTCAGGGCACCGAGCAGCGCCCCGAGCGGCTTGCCCCACGTACGGGGCGACTTGGTCATGCGCTCGAAATACTCCTGATAGGAATAGCGCATCTTATCGTAGCGGGCACCCGCCGCCACGACTTTGGCCGCAGCGTCCACGACGGCATAGGCCGCACCGTGGTAGGGACTCCACGACGCCAGGAAAGGGTTGTAGCCGAAGGCCATAATGCTGGCCGTATCGGTATATCCGTCCGTCGGCAACTTCTGCACCGACACTTGTGTTTCCGAACGTTGCGTACGACCGCCGAAAGGCAGCAGCACGGTCGAAGCGCCGATCGTAGAATCGAACATCTCGATCAGCCCCTTCTGCGAGAGGACATTGTCGTCCGCCAGGTTCGCAAGCATCTTTTCGCGCAGCGTACCGCCCTTCACCTCGCGGCGGAAAGGATCGCGTTCCTCGACCGCACCGATCGCGGCCTGGGCATAGTGCTTGGCCCCTGCGCTGTCGATGAACTCGCGCGAAAGATCGACCACTAATTTGCCCTTGTTGTACATCCGCATACGGCGCGAGTCCGTCACGTCCGCCACATGGGTCACTTCGATATTCTCCTCGGCGCAGTAGCGCTTGAACTCCTCTTCGGCACTCGCTTCGATCACAACGGCCATACGCTCCTGCGACTCGCTGATCGCCAGCTCCGTCGCATTCAGACCGCTGTACTTGGTCGGCACGCGGTCGAGGTAAATATCCAGGCCGTCGGTCAGCTCGCCGATGGCTACGCTCACACCGCCCGCACCGAAGTCGTTCGACTTCTTGATCAGGCGCGTCACTTCCGGACGGCGGAACAACCGCTCCAGCTTGCGCTCTTCGGGGGCGTTGCCCTTCTGCACCTCACTGCCGCACATTTCGAGCGACTTGTCGGTATGCTCTTTCGACGAACCCGTCGCACCGCCGACACCGTCGCGGCCCGTGCGGCCGCCGAGCAGCAGGACCACATCGCCCGGCACGGGGGACTCCCGGCGCACGTTTTCGGCTTTCACGGCACCGACCACGGCACCGACCTCCAGGCGTTTGGCCACATAGTCGGGATGATACACCTCGCGGACGTGGGTCGTGGCCAGTCCGATCTGATTGCCGTAGCTCGAATAACCGGCAGCGGCCTTGAGGCTGATGACGCGCTGGGGCAATTTGCCGGGCAGCGTTTCGCTTACGGGTTGATAGATATTTCCCGCACCCGTCACACGCATCGCCTGATAGACGTAGCTGCGACCCGACAACGGATCGCGGATGGCACCGCCCAGGCAGGTCGAAGCTCCGCCGAAAGGTTCGATCTCGGTCGGGTGGTTATGGGTTTCGTTCTTGAATTGCAGGAGCCATTTCTCGGTCCGGTCATCGACGTCCACATCGACGAAAACGCTGCATGCGTTGTTCTCCTCGCTCACCTCCAGGTCGTCGAGCAGTCCCTTGCTGCGCAGGTAACGGGCACCGATCGTCGCCAGGTCCATCAGGCAGATGCTCTTGCCCTCGCGCCCCAGTTCGCGGCGGATTTTCAGGTAAAGCGCCAGCGTGCCTTCGATCTCGTCTTTCACGAACGACTCCTCGACCGTAATGTTCTCCAGCTCGGTCGTGAAGGTCGTATGACGGCAATGGTCGCTCCAGTACGTATCGAGAATCCGCAGCTCGGTTTCGAACGGATCGCGGCCCTCGTTCCGGAAATATTTGACCACTTCGCGCAGGTCGTCAGCATTCATCGCCAGACCGTTCTTCTTGCAGTAAGCATCGAGTTCCGCATCTTCCATCTCCCGGAACCCGTCCAATACCGGCACCGGTTTCACGGGGGCGCTTTCCAAATCGTCCAGGACCCGCAAATCCTTCTCGCGCGACTCCACGGCATTGATATAATAGCGACGAATACGCTCCATCGTCTCCTTGGGAAGTTTCGAAGGGAAGATCAGCAGCTTCGAACTCTTGATCTTCACGTCGGCCGAAGGATCGATCAACCGCACGCAGTCCACGGCCGAAGCCGCTCGCTGGTCGAACTGTCCGGGCAGGCACTCCACAGCCAGAAAGCTGTTGCCGCCCAGATCGCACGAATCCGTCACGGCATCGGTAACCACCTCGCCGAAGACCCTGTAACGGCTCTTCTCCAGCAATTCGTCCGAAAAACCGAACAGGTCGTACACGTTCAGCAGCCGCAGGCCGTCGAGCGAAAGATTCAGGTTGGCATTCAGGTCGCGGAGCAGGCTCTCGGCCTCGACCCGGAATTCGGGGTATTTCTCAACGAAAATACGGTAACTCTTCATTATCTTATTTTTGACTTTATTTCACAAATCTGTCGGCCCACTTGGCGGCATACTCCTCGCCGGTCACACCGACGAAAGTCACGTGTCCCATCTTGCGCTTGGGCTTGGAAACGGTCTTGCCGTAAATATGGACATACACACCGGGGCGATTCTCCCGGGCAAGCGCCTCGGCCCGCTCCAGATCCTGTCCCAGGATGTTTTTCATCACGGTAGGGGCCTTCAGCTGCGGCTCTTCGAGGGGCATATCGAGCAGGTAACGGCACAGCTCCCGGAACTGATTGGTCGTCGAACCCTCGATGGTCCAGTGTCCGCTGTTGTGCGGGCGCGGCGCCATTTCGTTGAAATAGACCTCGTCTCCCTTCACGAAATATTCGATAGCCAGAATCCCCCGGTAACCGCAGTCGCGCATGAAACGCTTGCTCTGGGACACCATCCGCTCCCGCACCTGGTCCGGCATCTCCGCCGGCACGATGCACAGATCCAGAATACCGTCCTTGTGGATATTCCGCCCTACCGGGAAGCAGATCACGCGCTCGCCGTCCGACACCAGCACCACGCTGGCCTCGAAATCGAACGGGACGAACTCCTCCAGAATGCAGGGCACCGCGAGCAGTTCGCGGGCTTTCGCAAGGTCGGCCTCGCCGCGAAGCACCGCCTGACCGTGTCCGTCGTAGCCCAGCGTACGGGTCTTGAGCACGCACGGATAACCGATTCGCGCAATGGCCCGATGCAGCGACTCCTCGTCATCGACAGCCATGAAAGCGGGCGTCTTCAATCCATGATCGCAGGCATTGCTCTTCTCCCGCAGGCGATCCTGCGAGTCGAACAGAGGCCTGAACCCTTGTTTGATATTGTATTTTTGCTCGAGAGCCACCAGCAGATCGCCCGGCACGTTCTCGAACTCGTAGGTCACCACGTCGCTGCGGCGGCAAAGCTCTTCTAACGCCGCCGGATCATCGAACCGGCCCACGATCCGCTCGTCGCTGATCTTAAACGCCGGAGCATCCTCCGCCGGATCGAGGCAGATCGTCCGCGCACCCAGCAGATGCGCCTGCTCGATGATCATCAGCCCCAACTGGCCGCCACCGATAATTCCGATCGTCTTCACCGCACTCATCGGTCTAAAGTTCCGCTTTAAGTACATCCTCAGTCTGTTTCGCACGGAACATCTCCAGACGGGCTGCCAGCGCCTCGTCCTTCAACGCCAGGATCGACACGGCGATCAGGGCCGCATTCTTCGCCCCGTTGATCGCTACGGTCGCAACCGGCACGCCGCCGGGCATCTGCACGATCGAAAGCAGGGAATCCAGCCCGTTCAAGGCTCGAGATTTGACCGGCACACCGATCACCGGAAGTGCGGTCATACTGGCCACCATGCCGGGCAGGTGCGCAGCGCCTCCGGCTCCGGCGATGATTACCTCCAGTCCGCGCGACTTGGCCGTTTTGGCATACTCCACCAGCAGATCGGGGGTGCGGTGGGCGCTCACCACCCGCTTCTCGAACTCCACACCGAATTGCGCGAGCGTCGCCGCAGCGTCGGACATAACGTCCCAGTCGCTGGTCGAACCCATGATTACTCCAACTTTCATAGTAAGAAACGTACTAAATCAACCAAAAAAGAGCCGCTACGACAGAATTCGTCATAGCGGCAAGATTATATTGCTGCGGGAAGCCGATTCGTGCCCTCCTGCATAGTTCCGTCGATAAAATCCGATGCAGGAACGACACTGCACGCTCCGGCCGCACATCGAGCCGACAGCATCTGCTGTCGCTTTCGCCGGGTATGGTGCATCTGAATCCTTTCCATCGTTTCGGAAGTCGTAGCCGCCGACGGGCCTGCGGCCCATCGCCTTTTACTCGCACAAAAGTACGAATAATTTCAACGACAACCTAACAATCCCGACAGTTTTATTTCGACATTGTATCGACAAAATCCGCTACCGGATTTTCGCCTCGCAATAAGCGCAGCGGCAGGTGTCTCCCGCTTTGACAAAAAGCGGATCGACATCCTCCGTAGCCGAAATACACCGGGAGTTGGGGCATTTCATACTCCGGTCTATGAACATCCCCTCGGCCAGGTCGGGGACTGCGGCGAGCTTCTCGCCTTCGGCCCACTTCAACAATGTATAGATCAAGGCCATACGCACGAATTTGCCGTTCTCGACCTGCCGGAAATAGGCTGCCCGGGGATCGTTGTCCACCGCACGCGTGATTTCGTTCACGCGGGGCAGCGGATGCAGCACGATCATATCCGGCTTGGCCGTGCGGAGTTTCGACGGATCCAGCACGAAACTGTCCTTCACGCGGTTGAACTCCTCTTCGTCGAGGAAACGCTCCTTCTGCACGCGGGTCATGTAGAGAATGTCCAACTCGGGCATCACCTCCTCCATCGTCGATACCTCGCGGAATTCCACCCCTTCGGTCTGGGTTTCGATCTCATGAAGCATATACTCGGGCAACCGCAGCTCGTCGGGGGCGATCAGCACCACCCGAATCCCTTCGTAGCGCGACATCGCCTTGATAAGCGAATGCACCGTGCGGCCGAATTTCAGGTCGCCGCAGAAGCCGATCGTCAGGTGATCCAGCCGCCCCTTCTCGCGCTTGATCGTCAGCAGGTCGGTGAGCGTCTGCGTCGGATGGCTGTGGCTACCGTCCCCGGCGTTGATGACCGGGATACCGGCATACTGCGAGCCGACCAGCGGCGCCCCCTCCTTGAAATGGCGCATGGCGATAATGTCGGCGAAGCAACGAATCACCCGGACCGTATCGGCGACCGTTTCGCCTTTCGACACCGACGACGAAGCGGCGTCCGAAAAACCGATGACGCTGCCGCCGAGCTCCAGCATGGCCGAAGTGAAACTCAGCCGCGTGCGGGTCGAAGGCTCGTAGAAGAGCGTCGCAAGTTTTTTGCCCTTGCAGGCTTCGCTGTATTTACCCCGATTGGCGATGATGTCTTCCGCCAGGGCGATGATCTGCCCGATCTCGGCGACCGACAGATCCGTAGGGTCGATTAAATGGCGCATAGCGGTTTATTTGTTGATCCAGCTTTCGTCCGAAGGATTGTCGCGGAAGGCGATCAGGCGCTGCCGATCCTCCGGCTTGATATACCCCTCCTCGGCCGCTACTTCGACCAGCGCATCGAGATTCGAAAGGCTATGGTTGATTACGTCGGCTGCAGCAAGCCGCACCAACCCTTTCTTCATACCGTACGTAAAAATGCTCACCACGCCCAGCACCTCGGCACCCGCCGCACGCAACGCCTCGACCACTTCGATGCACGATCCCGCCGTCGAAATCAAGTCTTCGATTACCACGACTTTCTGGCCCTTTTCGAGTTTGCCCTCGATCTGGTTTCCCCGACCGTGATCCTTCGAGCCGCTGCGGACATATCCCATCGGCAGGTCGAGGATCGTCGCGGCGATGGCCGCATGAGCGATGCCTGCCGTCGATGTTCCCATCAGCACCTCGCACGCGGGGAATTTCGCCTTCACCGTTTCCGCAATCGCGGCCTCGACCTTCTTCCGCACCTCGGGGGCGGTCAGAATCAACCGGTTGTCGCAATAAATCGGGCTTTTGATACCGCTCGCCCAGGTAAACGGCTGCTCGGGGCGCAGGAATACCGCACCGATCGAGAGCAGGCCTTTGGCAATTTCTCTTTCCATAACTATTTCTACATTCTTTAGATTGTCATTCCTTTTTCCGCAAAAACGGCTTTCCGCCTATCGCTCGTCGAGGGCCATACGGAGTACGGCCTCCACCTCGTCGGGCATAATACCGCCCTCGTGCACTTTCTTGTCCCCGACGTAAAATGTCGGTACGTAATAGTAGTCGTAACGGTCGGCCACTTCGGGTTCGGCCAGTTCGTCGATCATCCTGATTTCGATGCGGCCGTAAGGTTCCTGCCGCTGCAGTTCCTCCAGATAGCCCAGCGCCTTCTTGCAGAAGGGGCACCGGGGCTGATAGAAAAGTGTAACCGGTTTCATAACTTCCTTGATTTAGAGTAAAACTTATTTCCCGCTTGCAGCGATAATCAGCTTCTTCGGTCACCGCAATTCACCGCGCATTCCCTTCACACGATCCGGCAACTCCCGTGCCGACCGAAGTTCCGCGAACTCCACGCTCCCAAACCCATTTTAGACAACTGCCGCACGACACGAATCCCGTCCGCATCGCTCGATCCGGACCGCAAAACAGCCCCTCCTGCCGTACCGCCCGAAATACTCCCTTCTGTCGCACACTCTATTTCACGAACTCCTCCACGCACCGGCGATAGGCCGCCACGGGATCGGCTGCCGCCGTGATGGGACGCCCCACCACGATATAGTCCGAGCCGATCTCCCGCGCACGCGCGGGAGTCGTGACCCGCACCTGATCGGCCACCTCTCCGTCCGCAAAACGCACGCCGGGCGTGACGGTCAGGAACTCCCGCCCACAGGCCGCCTTCACCATACCGGCCTCCAGCGGAGAGCAGACCACGCCGTCCAAACCCGCTTCGCGGGTGTTCTGCGCATACTTGACGATCGTATCGTTGATCGGCGCCGAAATGAGCAGCTCGCGCTGCATACGCTCCTCCGAAGTCGAAGTAAGCTGCGTCACGGCGATCAGCAGCGGGCGCGTGCCGTCCGGACGGGTCAGCCCTTCGATCGCCGCACGCATCATCTCGATCGTGCCGGCCGCATGGACGTTGCACATGTCCACGTCAAGGCGCGAAAGCACGGCCATCGCCTTCTTGACCGTATTGGGAATGTCGTGCAGTTTCAGATCGAGGAAAATCCGGTGCCCCCGGCGCTTGATCTCACGCACGATTTCGGGCCCTTCGGCATAGAAAAGCTCCATGCCGATCTTCAGGAAAGGTTTGCGGGCCTCGTTCTTAAACAGATCGAGGAACCGGAAAGTCTCTTCGGCGCTGCTGAAATCGCAGGCGATGATTACGTCTCTGTTGGTCATATCTCTTGCTTCTTTATAATTTTCACAAAATTACTTCACGATGCCGATAATATCGGACAGCCGTTCGATCCCCAGCCGCTCCATTTCGCGGGGCAATGCCTCGACGATCTCCTTGCAGGCATAAGGGTTCCGCAGGTTGGCGGCCCCCACCTGTACGGCCGTCGCCCCGGCCATCATCATTTCGATAACGTCGCGGGCCGTTTCCACGCCACCGCAACCCATCACCGGAATCCGGCAAGCCCGGGCTACCTGATAAACCATCCGCACGGCCACGGGGAAGATCGCCGCACCGGAAAATCCGCCCATAACGTTGGCGATGATAGGCTTGCGGCATTTCACGTCGATCCGCATGCCCAGCATCGTGTTAATCAGACAGATGCCGTCGGCCCCCGCCTGCTCGCACGCCCGGGCGATCGCCACGATGTCCGTCACGTTAGGACTGAGCTTGATATAGACCGGCTTGGTAGTCACGGCTTTCACGGCACGCGTTACCTCGGCCGCCGCTTCGGGCGACGTTCCGAAGCTCATGCCGCCGTGCCGCACATTGGGACAGCTTACATTGACCTCGATCAAACCGACCTGTTCCTCCTTGTCGATCCGCTCGCAGCAATAGGCATATTCCTCGACCGAAAAACCGCTGATGTTGGCGATCACCGGCTTGCGGAAGAATGTCTTCAGCCGGGGAAGCTCTTCGCCGATCACCGCATCGATACCGGGATTCTGCAACCCGACGGCATTGATCATCCCCGCCGTACACTCGGCGATGCGGGGCGTGGGGTTGCCGAAGCGTGCCTCGCGCGTAGTTCCCTTGAAGGAAAACGACCCAAGGATGTTGATGTCGTAAAAATCCTTGTACTCGTTGCCGTAACCGAACGTACCGCTGGCCGGCACGACTGGATTATCCAGCCGAAGGCCGCTCAACGTCACCGACGTATCGAAGTTTTTCTTGGGTTCGTTTACCATATAATCTCCTCCTTTTTCAGTACGGGTCCCTCCTTGCAGATGCGTTTGGCCCCGTTTTTCGTCTGACAGGAACAACCCATGCAGCCGCCGAAGCCGCAGCCCATGCGCTCCTCGAAACTCAATTCGCCCGGTATGTCGCCCGTCGCATCGCTCAATGCACGCAGCATCGGCAGCGGGCCGCAGGCGTAAAAATAATCAAAATCCGGCTTCTTTTCGGCGATCGCCGTCGTTACGAAACCCTTTATCCCGTGCGTGCCGTCCGCCGTCGTTACGAAAACCTCCGCACCGAGCGCCCGAAACTCCTCCTCGTAGAAAACCTCCGACGCGGTATTGAAGCCCAACACCACAGTCACTTTTCTGCCCTTGTCAATCAGTTTCTTGGCCAGGTTGTAGAGGGGCGGAACGCCCACTCCGCCTCCGACCAACAGAGGCCTGCGGCACTCCGCATCCGGATCGAACCCGTTGCCCAGTCCGGTCAGCAGGTCGAGCTTTTCGCCGGTCTTCATTTCACTCAACCGGGCCGTGCCTTCGCCGACGACCTTATAGATCAGTGTCAGCGTCCGCTCGTTGTAGTCGCACACCGAAATCGGACGGCGCAGGTAGAGCCCTTCGACCTCGATATTGACGAACTGCCCGGGACGGGTCAGGTATTGCGTATCCCCCTCGAGCGTCATCCGCCAGACGGAGGGCGTCAGCGGTTCGTTGGCCGTAACAGTATATATGCCTTTTTTATACATTTTTCTTTTCCAAACTATGTGCTTCGCTTTCGTCTCAATTTCAAAGGAGCCGGTTTCGCGCCGACCGAAGCAGGACACGGCAAGAGCATACTCGCTGGTATGGGACTGTCGCGGACTGCGAGAAGGTGCGAAAGGTGCCCTCTGAACGAAACTCGCTTTTGATTTCAGGCCGACAAATGCGGTGCATCGTGACTTTGAAGCGGATGGGGAACACTATCCGTCTTTTCCATTCGGATCAAAGAGGGATGTGACGCAGTTGCCGCATGAAATCGAAAACTATTCGGCATCAATGGTCGAAACACCCAGGGTTATCTCCTCCAATACATCCAGCAGGACCTTTACCGTTTCGAGCGCCGTGAAGATCGTCACGTTGTTCTCGACGGCCGTGCGGCGAATCTCGTAACCATCCAGCCGGGTGTTGTGCTGGTTGATGTCGATCGTATTGATGACATAGCTCACATGGCCCTGGCGCAGCGAGTCGATGATCTCCGTACTGCCTTCGCTCAACTTGCGGCGCGTACGGGTGCGAATACCATGCTGACGCAGGAATTCCGCCGTGCCCTTCGTCGCCTCGATATTGAAACCCAGGTCATAAAAGCGCCGTACCAGCGGCAGCGCATCCTGCTTGTCCTTGTCGGCGATCGTGAGGAAGATCGTACCGTAGTTGGCGACGGTCATACCCGACGACTGGAGCGCCTTGTAGAGCGCCCGGGTGAGCTTGTTGTCGTATCCGATCGCCTCGCCCGTGGATTTCATCTCGGGCGAGAGGTAGGACTCCATGCCCCGGATCTTGGCGAACGAGAAGGCCGGGGCCTTGACGAACCAGCGGGAGCGCTCCCTGCCATATACTTCGGTAATGCCCTGCTCCCGAAGCGAATGACCCAGGATGACCCGTGTGGCGATGTCAGCCATCGGGACACCCGTCGCTTTCGAAAGGAACGGCACGGTGCGCGACGAACGGGGATTCACCTCGATCACATATACGTCCTCTTCCCCGTCGAGGATAAATTGGATATTATACAGACCGACGATACCGATCCGGCGGCCCAGCCGCACGGTATAATCGATGATCTTGTCCTTGGCTTTCTGGCTCACGCTGAAGGTCGGATAGACGCTGATCGAGTCGCCGGAGTGGATGCCCGTCTTCTCGACGTGCTCCATGATACCGGGAATGAAGACATCCTTGCCATCACAGATGGCGTCCACCTCCAGTTCGCGGCCCATAATATAACGATCGACCAGCACAGGGCTGTCCTCATTGACTTCGACCGCCGTCTGGAGATAGTGGCGCAAACGCTCCTCGTTCGAAACGATCTGCATGGCCCGGCCGCCCAGCACGTAGCTCGGGCGCACCAGCACCGGGTAGCCGATCCGTTCGGCGGCTCGCACACCGGCTTCGATATCGGTCACGGCCTCGGCCTCAGGCTGGGGTATTCCCAACTCCTCCATGATCTTCTCGAAACAACCCCGGTCTTCGGCATTCCGTATCGCCTCGACACCCGTACCGATGATCGGCACACCCAGTTCGTGCAGCGGCTCAGCGAGGTTGATCGCCGTCTGGCCGCCGAGCGACACGACGATCCCTTTCGGTTTTTCGAGCGTAATAACGTTCATCACGTCCTCTACGGTCAGCGGCTCGAAATAGAGCTTGTCGCTGGTGGTATAGTCCGTCGAAACGGTTTCGGGATTGTTATTGATGATGATCGCCTCGTACCCGGCGGCGCGGATCGACCAGATGGCATGCACGGTCGAATAGTCGAACTCGACGCCCTGCCCGATGCGGATCGGTCCCGACCCGAGCACCACGATCTTCTCGCGTTCGCTCACGATCGACTCGTTCTCCTGCTCGTAAGTGGAATAGAAATACGGCACATAGGAGGAGAACTCGCTCGCGCAGGTATCGATCATCTTATAAACCGGGAAAATATTGTGCTCGCGCCGCAGCAGGAACATCTCCTTCTGGCTCATGCCCCACAACTGACCGATGAACTTGTCGCTAAAACCCATGCGTTTGGCGTCGCGCAACGTTTCGATGTCGCGGGGATTGGCCGCTACGACCTTTTCGAACTCGACGATGTTCTTAAACTTCTCGAGGAAGAACATGTCGATTTTGGTGCTGTTGTAGATCAGCGCCAGCTCGACGCCCCGGCGGATCAGCTCGGCGATGGCGTAAAGACGGTCGTCCGTTCCCTCCTTGATATAGGAGAGCATCCGATCGACCGTCCAGTCGTCGAATTTCTTATGGTAGATATGGCAGACCCCCGTTTCGAGCGAGCGCACCGCCTTCAGGAGGCTCTCCTCCATCGTGCGGCCCACGGACATCACCTCGCCCGTCGCCTTCATCTGGGTTCCGAGCTGGTTCGAAGCGTCGCTGAACTTGTCGAACGGGAAGCGGGCGATCTTGGTAACCACATAGTCGAGAGCCGGTTCGAAGCTGGCCGGCGTATTGGCGATGCGGATCTCGTCGAGCGTAAGGCCCACGGCGATCTTGGCGCTGACGCGGGCGATCGGATAGCCGCTGGCCTTCGACGCCAGAGCCGACGACCGCGACACGCGGGGATTGACCTCGATCAGGTAGTAGTTGAACGAGAGGGGATCGAGCGCGAACTGCACGTTGCAGCCGCCTTCGATCTTCAGGGCACGGATCAGCCGCAGGGCGCTGTCGCGCAGCAACTGATACTCCTTGTTGGTCAGCGTCTGGCTCGGAGCCACCACGATCGAGTCGCCCGTATGGACGCCGACCGGATCGATGTTTTCCATATTGCAGATCGCAATGGCCGTATCGTTGTGGTCGCGGATCACCTCGTATTCGATCTCCTTATACCCCTTGATGCTCTTCTCGATCAGCACCTGATGCACCGGGGAGAGGGAAAGCGCATTGCGCATCATCTCGCGCAACTGCGTCTCGTCGTCGGCGAAGCCGCCGCCCGTACCGCCCAGCGTAAAGGCCGGACGCAACACGACGGGGTAACCGATCCGCTTCGCCGCCTCGACCGCCTCGTCGATATTGTTAGCAATCAGCGACGGCAGCACCGGCTCGCCCAGCGACTGACAAAGCTCCTTGAAGAGTTCGCGGTCCTCGGCCTGCTCGATGCTCTGGAACGAAGTACCCAGAATCTCCACCTGACACTCCTGAAGCACGCCTTTCTTGGCGAGCTGCACGGCCAGATTCAGGCCCGTCTGCCCGCCCAGTCCCGGCACGATGGCATCGGGACGCTCGTAACGGACGATCTTGGCCACGTACTCGAGCGTCAGCGGCTCCATATAGACTTTATCGGCAATCTGCACGTCGGTCTGGATCGTCGCCGGATTGGAATTGACCAACACGACCTCGTACCCCTCTTCCTTGAGGGCCAGACAAGCCTGCGTACCCGCGTAGTCGAACTCCGCAGCCTGGCCGATCACGATCGGGCCGGAGCCGATCACCATCACTTTCTTGATATCCGTTCTCTTAGGCATTTTGACTCTCCTCCATCATTTTGATAAACTTATCGAACAAATAGGTGCTGTCCTGCGGACCGGGCGCACTCTCCGGATGATACTGGACGCTGAAAATCCGATCGGCGCGGCATTCGACGCCTTCGGCGGTATCGTCCAGCAGATTCAGGTGCGTAAGGGTCAGTCCGGTGCCCTTCAGCGACTCCGTATCGACCGCAAAGCTGTGGTTCTGGCTCGTGATCTCGACCTTGCCCGTTTCGAGGTTCTTCACGGGGTGGTTACCGCCGCGATGTCCGAATTTCATCTTGAAGGTGCGGGCTCCGTAAGCCAGCGAAATCACCTGGTGTCCCAGGCAGATACCGAAGATCGGCAGGCGCCCCCGAAGCGTGCGGACCATCTCGATGACCGGCTGCACGTCGGTCGGATCGCCGGGACCGTTCGAGAGGAAAAGTCCGTCGGGACGGAAAGCCATCACCTCCTCGGCCGTAATATCGTAGGGCACTACCGTCACGTTGCAACCCTTCTCGTTGAGCTTGCGGATGATGTTGTGCTTGATGCCGCAATCGACCGCCACCACGTCGAAACGATGATTGGCCGTGCGGGAGAACCAACGCTTGCGGCAGCTCACGCGCTCGACCATGTCGCGGCGCACGGGCGCCTCCTTCAGGCGGCGCAGGGCCTCCTCCTGCGGCATCGACGCATCGACGACGATCACCCGCTGGGTACCCTCGTCACGAATAATGCGCGTCAGCATACGGGTATCGATCCCCCAGACGCAGGGTATGCCGTACTCCTCGCATACTTCGCCAAGGGTCTTGGTATAGCGGAAATTACTCGGCAGGTCGTTGTATTCGCGCACGATCATACCGCCGATAGTCGGATACTTGGTTTCGTAATCCTCGTCCGTAATGCCGTAGTTGCCGATCAGCGGATAGGTCATCACGACCATCTGGTCGGTATAGGAGGGATCGGAGAGAATCTCCTGGTAGCCGACCATCGAGGTATTGAACACGATCTCGCCCGTCGCCTCCCGGTCCGCGCCGAAACCGTAGCCGTAGAACTCGCGGCCCGACTCAAGCACGATTTTTTTGGTGAATGGTTTCATATTCGGTTATTTCGTAATTTGTCTTCGTTCATTTTTCAATTTCCGGCCCTGTTTCCCGCATCCGGCAGAATCCGCGACGACCGCAGTCACCGCCCGTCGAAAAACGGAATCGCATTTCGTATTCCGATCCGGGACAATCCGCGCACATCGCTCCCGCCCCGTCTATCGGAAACGCTCCGTCGCGTATGCCGTACGTCCTCCGACCAGCGTCCAGAGCGTACGGCCCGCAACCCGCCAGCCGGCAAAAGGCGTAGCGCGGCCTTTCGACAGGAAGGTTTCGGGATCGATCTCGTACTCCGCATCGAGGTCGAACACCGTTAAATCAGCCGGTTCGCCCGCCTGCAAGCCTCCGCCGAGGCCGAAAATCCGGCGCGGAGCCATCGACATCCGCTCGACGAGCTGCTCCAGCGTAAGCAGCCCCGGCTTCACCAAATAGGTATAGAGCAGCGGGAAAGCACACTCCAACCCCACGATACCCATCGCGCTGCCGGCCAATCCGCGCGATTTCTGTTCGGCGGTGTGAGGCGCATGATCCGTGGCGATCACCTCGATCGTCCCGTCGGCGACGGCCTGCCGCAGGGCTTCGCGGTCTTCACGTCCCCGCAGCGGCGGATTCATCTTGAAACGACCGTCCTCCTGCAAATCCTCGTCGCAGAGCAGCAGGTAGTGCGGAGCCGTTTCGCCGCTGACTTTCAACCCGGCGGCCTTCGCCCGGCGAATCAGCTCGACGCTCTCCTTGGTCGAAACGTGGCAGACATGATACTGACATCCGGTTTCGGCTGCCAATTTTATATCGCGTTCCACCTGCCGCCACTCGCTCTCGGAGCAGATACCCTTGTGTCCGTGCTCGCGGCAATAAACACCGTCGTGGATATACCCTCCTTTCAGCAATTCATCGACTTCGCAATGGGCCACGATCGGCTTGCCGACCGCTGCGGCGCGACGCATGGCTTCGGCCATCAGCTCCTCGCCCTGCACCCCCCGTCCGTCGTCCGAGAAGCCCACGACCTCTCCGGCCAGAGCCCCGAAATCGACCAGCTCCCCGCGTCCCTTCTGTCCCCGCGTAATGGAACCGTAAGGCAGCACCCGAACGACCGCATCGCGGCGGATCAGAGCCAGCTCCGCTTCCAGATGCTCCGGCGAATCGGGCGCCGGATTGAGATTCGGCATCGGACAAACGGTGGTATAACCTCCGTGCGCGGCGGCAGCCGTACCCGTCGCAATAGTCTCTTTCTCCGAAAAACCCGGTTCGCGCAAGTGGACATGCACATCGACCAATCCCGGCAACACATGACAACCCGTCAAATCGACAGCCCGGTCGTCCGCCTCAAGCGCGACCCGACCGCCTATGGCGACGATTTTACCGTCTTCGATCGCCAGATCGCCCGTTTCGAACCTTCCGTCCCGATAGAACTTCGCACCTTTGAGAATCGTCTTCATTTTGCTGTACCGTTTCGCACCTCGCCGCAGCGGGTGCACAAAAAAATAGGGCAACTTGGACAGCTACCCTAATAACTTGGAAAAATTATAATAAAAATTGGAAATATTTTCCGAATGATTACCCCGGAAATGACGGCGCCGTACGTACTGGGCCTCCTGAAATGCGTTCGGTATGAAACTAAACATTGGCTTGATCGGGTTCCGGTGTTATCAGGGGCAAAGGTAAGCATAATTTACGGTTTCGGCAAGACAACCCGGCCAAAAAATTTCGCCGGCATCCTGCAACGACAGAACGATACGCCCCGGCAGAAGTTTCGGTCCGCGCTCCGACGCCCGTCCACCCGACCGGACGGCCATCGAGCGTTCCTCCGGAAACCTCCGCCCCCATCCCCCGCCGGAAAAAGCACGGCCTTATCGAAGAGCGGGGAGGGGCGTTCAACGCTCCTCCCCGCTCTTTCCGGCCGATCTGAATCAATACCGGTTGCGCCCGTAACTGCCGCCCTGATTGGAGCCGTAACCACCCCGGTCGCTGCGCTCGGTCTTCGGACGGGCCTCATTGACGTTGATAGCCCGCTCGTCGAGCTCGAAACCGTTCAACGCGTTAATCGCGTTCCGTGCGGCCGACTCGTCCGGCATTTCGACGAAACCGAAGCCGCGCGAGCGGCCGGTTTCGCGGTCGGTGATGATGTTGGCGGAAGATACTTCTCCGTACTCCCCGAATAAAGTCTGCAAACTCTCGCCCCGGGTGCGGAAGTTCAAATTCGATACGTAAATGTTCATTTTTTCTATTTTGACTGTGGATAAATGTTTATTGCGCAAATGCGATTTTCACCGCATTCATACCGCGTGTACCCCGCATGAGTTCGAAAAGGACAATCCGCCCCTCGCCGATCCCTTCGGGAGCCGAAGATATATGGAAAAAATATTTTTCCGTCGAAGCCAGGTCCTTGATAAACCCGTACCCCTTCTCGGTATTGAAATACTCGACACGCCCTTTCAGCGGTTCGGCCGCAATATCTTCCTTTTTAGGCGTGGCTATCACGATATCCTCGAGCTGGATCTCGACTTTCGGCCGCAGCTGGGGCGGAGTGTCGGTAATATTCCCGTTCTCGTCCACATAGGCGATCATATCGTCGAGTGAGGAGCTTCCTCCGGCCTGGCGTTCTTCCCTGCGTTTCTGTTTTTCGAGGCGCTTGGCCTGCTTTTTCTTTTCGTTCTCTCTTTTTCCGAATGTTTGCGATTTTGCCATTAAATTCAACTTAAAGATTATTATGCACGGTATGTTTCCGCATTGAGTTTTTTGCCCGTCAGCCGCTGTATGTCTTTCATGAGCGGCCGCTCGTCCGGGGTGCAGAACGTAAAGGCTGTTCCGGAATGTCCGGCACGACCGGTGCGGCCGATACGGTGTACGTACGTTTCCGGCACATCCGGCAGATCGTAATTGATGACGATCTCCAGTTCCCGGATGTCGATGCCACGGGCAGCGATGTCCGTAGCGACCATCACCCGGATCTTGCCGGACTTGAAATCCGCGAGTACGCGCTGGCGGTGATTCTGCGACTTGTTGCCGTGAATCGCCTCGCTTCGAATACCCGACTTGGAGAGCAGACGCGAAATATTGTCCGCTCCGTGTTTGGTGCGGGAGAAGACGAGAACGGACTTATCCTCCTCGCGGAGCAGAGATACGAGCAGTTTCTTCTTCTCCGGCTTCTCCACGAAATAGACCCGCTGATCGATCGCAGCCACCGCCGACGAAACCGGAGTCACCTCCACCCGCACGGGGTCGGTCAGCATACTTTTCGAGAGCGCCACGATGTCCGCAGGCATCGTCGCCGAAAAAAAGAGGGTCTGGCGCGACTTCGGCAGCAGCGGCAGCAGACGTTTGATGTCGGCGACGAATCCCATGTCGAGCATCCGGTCGGCTTCGTCCAGCACGAAATGCGTAATCGCGTCGAGTTCGACGAACCCCTGTCCGATCAGATCGTGCAGGCGCCCCGGCGTAGCTATCAGAATATCCACGCCGCCACGAAGCGCCTCGACCTGCGGGCCTTGTTTCACACCGCCGAAAATCGTCAGATGCTTCAGACCGACATATTTTCCGTAATCCGAAAAACTGTCGCCGATCTGCACGGCCAACTCCCTGGTAGGGGTCAGGATCAGGGCCCGGATCGGCCGCACTCCGGATTCCCGATCGTGATTCCGCCCCCGCCGGTTGCGGCGCGGCACGTCGGTCGGCTCTGCCTGCATCCCACTGCTCAAATGCTGCAGGATCGGAATGGCGAACGCCGCCGTCTTACCCGTCCCGGTCTGGGCGATGCCCAGCATATCGCGCCCATCGAGCGCCACGGGAATACCCTTTTGCTGAATGGGCGTAGGAGTCAGGTATCCTTTTTCACCGATCGCCTTCAAAATAGGGTCGGTAATTTTCAATTCGTTAAATGTCATAATCATCGTATAATTCCGTCGTACGACGGAGTTTTCATCTGTCGCGGAGGCATCCGGTGCGGAAGCGGAAAAACGGAAGCGAGGAAGTTTCCTGTTCCCGGTCGAAACCGCAGTCACGCACACCTTGTTCCCCGACAGCGCAATCTGCCCGAACCACGCTGAAAAAGGGCGGTCAGAACGGGCGTATGCAAGTAAAAAAATAATCTCAATTTCGGGACATCGTTAAAACCCGGCAACGGCTCTCTTCTGCCTGCGACAGACATACTCAAGCGAAATTGCCCAAACAAAGAAAGTTTACAAAGGTCGATTTCAACGATGGAAAAATCCGGACGGGATATAGGTCCGGGAAAATGCAAAGAAGATAAAGATCAGAATGAACCTGCCTTGTTTATTGGGTAAAGGTAACAATTATTACACCATTCGCACCATCTTTTCCGAAAAATATCGTCCACTTTCACCCTAAAAATACATATAACATTACTTGTCAGCAAATTAAATAAAATTTCTTCAAGAATAATTTCATCGTGCACTGCGCTCGATATTTTCAAGCGCCGCAGAAAAAGACCGGATCGGGAAAACACGCGACTCGCCGGGAATAGTGATCTTCTCCTGCCGAAAGTAGTGAATCGATCGCCATACGACGGGATTTTCACACAACGTACACTCCTTATTCGATGTTCTCCGGCAAAGAAAGGATAAAATTCACTAACTTTACGGCAAATAGGCAGCCCCCGGCCGCTTCCGACAAACCCGAACGGCTTCCGCGTGCACGATCTTTACAGAAAACAGGCGGCGCCTCAGCTGTAACCAAATAAATTTGGCACAGCTTTCGGCTTGCACTATCTTTGCAAAGACCAACTGAAAAACAGTATTCGAGATGGCTCACACTCTTTTTGTACCCCTGATGCTCACCCTCGGCGCCGGTCTGGCAACCGGTATCGGCAGCACGATAGCCCTTTTCGCCCACCGTACCAACAAACGACTGCTTTCGTTCTCGTTGGGACTGTCGGGCGGCGTGATGATCTACGTTTCGTTCGTCGAACTGTTCCAACAGGCACGGGAGGCTATCGGAGCCATCTACGGACCCCAAACCGGAATGGGTATCACGACTCTGGCCTTTTTCAGCGGCGTACTGCTGATCGGCGTCATCGACCGGCTGGTGCCTTCGGTCGAGAACCCGCACGAAGCCCATATGATCGAAGAGCTGGAGAAGAAACCGAAAAATGCCAAACTGATGCGCATGGGACTGATGACCGCCCTGGCTATCGGCATCCACAACTTCCCGGAAGGCATCGCCACCTTCGCCACCGCCGTCGAAAATCCCACGCTGGGTATCGCCATCGCCGTCGCCATCGCCATACACAACATACCCGAAGGTATCGCGGTTTCGATCCCCGTCTTTTACGCCACCGGCGACCGGATGAAAGCCTTCCGCTATTCGCTCCTATCGGGTTTGGCAGAGCCGGTCGGCGCCCTGCTCGCCTATTTTATCCTCATGCCGTTCATGTCTCCCGTCATGATGGGCTGCATCCTGGCAGGCGTCGCCGGAATCATGGTTTTCATCTCAATCGACGAACTGCTGCCGGCCGCCCGCGAATACGGCGAAGCCCACATCTCGATCTACGGCGTGATGAGCGGCATGGCGATCATGGCCCTCAGCCTGATCCTGCTCGGATAAAGTATGCGGCGCGATTATATACTTTAATGTACCTCTTCGAAAGCACAGCACCCCAAATCCCCTCCGGGAAAAGGATGCAGGCAAGGGGCGAATTATAAACGCGGCCACAAGCCCGCGAATAAACGTCCCTTCGGATTCGACGCTGCAACCGTCGAATAAAGGGCCACGAAAGATATATCTCAATCAATATACTGCCCTCCGATCCGAATCTGACCGACAATGCTCGGACGTTTCTCGCGCCCTCCCAAGAAAAAAGTTCAGGGTGAACCCGACATCGAATAACGGCCCGCAAAATTGCGGCTACCGCCGAATTCAAAAAAAACGGTCGCATATAATACCATAATTTAACAGATCTCGGTAAAGCCTTTCGGCCTACCCCGTACATTTCATCCTCAACGCCCCCTGCCCCGAATCATCGTAAAATTTCAATTTTTCAGGCATTTTATTTGGTTTATAAAATAAAGTAGTTTATATTTGTAATACCAACAAAAACCGAAAGCTATGGAAACAACTCGAAAAATCGATGCGAAAGCCGCACGCAGAAAGCGCCGGCTCATCCGGGAATGGATAACATACGCAGTAATTTGTGCATTTCTGGCCGGAGTCAATGCCCTCACGACGCCCCACTATTGGTGGGTGCTGTGGGTCATGGCAGGCTGGGGGCTCGGTCTTATTCTGGATCTGATATTCCACCTGACAAAACTCTCGGACGATGACGATGCGGAGTGATCCGCCGACGGTCGGACCGCACGAAAAAACTCGATTTCCGATACGGTCGGACAACAGCCCGAAATCATTCGGGGCGAGGGATGCCTTGTAAACACAGTCAAAAACGGCTGCCAACGAACGGATACCCGAATCTGCAAAGAAAAAAGCGGCATGCTAAAATATATAATCATCAAAACTCACTGCGTATGGAAGAGAGAAAATTAGACGCACGAGAGAGTATGGAACTCATCTCGCGCATGATTCAAAACACCCGCAACCGGCTGGAAAACCATGCGGGACGCCCGTTCCTCGTATGGGGCTATACGACCGTCGGGATCGCCCTGCTCAATTACTGGTTCAACATCGCCGGATGCCATCCCGCCTGGTGCTTCACCTGGTTTCTCATTCCCATCATCGGCTGTCTGCTGATGCGGTTGTTCCCGGACAAGAAGCCGACGGAGCCCCGCACAGAGATCGACCGCATCGTCGGCAAGGTCTGGTTAGTATCCTCATTATCATTGATTCCGATCTTCCTCTTTTCGCTATTTCACGGACTCTCCTACCGACACAGTCTTTTCGAACTCATTACACTGGTGATGGCTACGGCAACGGCAACAACCGGAATGATCGTTCGTTCGAAAATATACATCGTCGCAGGACTTACCTGTATGGCTCTTTCAGTCCTCTTCCCTTTATACGACTATTTCCTGAAAAAAATCGCAACTTCTGACGGAATTGAGATAACCGCCGGACTCCTAAACAACGAAATCCTTATCTTTGCCGGCGTATTTTTCATCATGATGGTCGTCCCGGGACATATCATCAACTACCAATCGCACAAAAGATGTTCAAGGAACTGAATCCCCTGCTGCACTCGGAACTGCGCCTGGCGGTAATGTCGATCCTCCTCGGGGTCGAAGAGGCCGACTTCGTTTTCATCCGGGAACAGACGGGAGCTTCGGCGGGCAACCTGAGCGTACAGATCGACAAACTGCAAAAAGCCGGCTACATCACGGTCGAAAAGACCTTTCGGGGAAAAATACCCCGCACGCTCTGCCGCATTACCCCGACAGGCGTGGATGCTTTCGAGGAGTACGTCGAAGCGTTGAAGAGCTACATAAAAAAGTAGGAAGGAAAACAGATTCTCGGCTCCGGCGGCGACAACGACCGGTTCGGAATGGGGCATAAAGGTCGTTATGCCCCATATTTTCAACCCCGACCTCGAATCCGGCCGAATCGCCAGCCGGCAATCTCCCGGCGGGCCTCCTTGCTGCAACGACCGGAAAGGCGAACAGCGTAAATCAGCCGCAGCCCCGCAATTTCGGCGAGTTTCGGATCCCGCCATACGCAAACAAGCCCGGAGTTTCGCTCCGGGCTTGTTTGCATCTATTCTTCAAACGATTAGTCCTCGAACTTCGCCGAGAGGAACTCCCGGTTCAGACGGGCGATGTGCGAAATCGAAATCATCTTCGGACACTCGGCCTGGCAAGCTCCCGTATTGGTACAGTTACCGAAGCCCAGTTCGTCCATCTTGGCCACCATCGCCTTGGCGCGGCGGGCACCCTCGACACGTCCCTGCGGCAGTTTCGCGAGCGACGACACACGGGCGGCGACGAAAAGCATCGCCGAGCCGTTCTTACAGGTCGCAGCGCAGGCACCGCAACCGATGCAGGCAGCGGCATCCATCGCAACGTCGGCATCGGCCTTCGGGATGGGAATGTTGTTGGCATCCTGCACGGCATTCGTACGGACCGAGATGAAGCCGCCGGCCTGAAGAATCTTATCGTAGGCACTGCGATCCACCACGAGGTCCTTGATTACGGGGAAAGCCGCCGAACGCCAGGGCTCGATGACGATCGTCGCCCCGTCTTTGAAACGGCGCATGTAAATCTGGCAGGTCGTGGCGCCGTCGCCCGGGCCGTGCGCACGGCCGTCGATGTGCAGCGAGCACATACCGCAGATACCCTCGCGGCAGTCGTGGTCGAACGCCACGGGCTCCTTGCCCTCGTGGATCAGGTTGTTGTTCAGAATATCCAGCATCTCGAGAAACGAGGTGTCGGCGGAGATGTTCTCGACTTTGTAGGTTTCGAATGCCCCTTTTGCCTTGGCGTCTTTCTGGCGCCATATCTTTAACGTGAAATTCATAGTTTCAAATTGTGTATTAAAGTTAGACGACAGAAGAATTAGTCCTTGTAGTTACGCTGTGCGGGGTGTACGAACTCGAAGTTCAGCGGCTCCTTCGTGAGCTCCGGCGCTTCGTTCTCGCCCTTGTACTCCCACACGGCGGCATATACGAAGTGCTCGTCGTCGCGTTTGGCCTCGCCCTCTTCGGTCTGATGCTCGACGCGGAAATGTCCGCCGCACGACTCCTCGCGGTTCAGCGCGTCGCGTGCCATCAGCTCGCCCAGCTCCAGGAAATCGGCCAGACGCAGCGCCTTCTCCAACTCGACGTTGAACTCGTTCGCCTTGCCTACGACCTTCACATCCTTCCAGAACTCCTTGCGCAGCGCCTGGATCTCGACGATCGCCTTTTCGAGCGACTCCTTCGAACGCGCCATGCCGACGTTCTCCCACATGATGTGTCCCAGCTTCTTGTGAATATCGTCCACCGACTGCTTGCCGTTGATGGAAAGCAACTTCGAAATCTTATCCTTCACGCCCTTCTCTGCCTCGTCGAAGGCCTTGGTATCGGTCTTCACCTTCGGAGCCTGGATCTTGTGCGACAGGTAGTCGCCGATCGTATAAGGCAGCACGAAATAACCGTCCGCCAGACCCTGCATCAGCGCCGAAGCACCCAGGCGGTTGGCACCGTGATCCGAGAAGTTGGCCTCACCGATGGCGTAGAGACCCGGGATCGTAGTCATCAGGTTGTAATCGACCCAGATACCGCCCATCGTATAGTGTACGGCAGGGAAGATCTGCATCGGCTGTTCGTAGGGATTTACGTCGGTGATCTCCTCGTACATGTCGAACAGGTTGCCGTAACGTTGTTTGATGACATCCTTGCCCAGACGCTCGATCGCGGTCTTGAAATCGAGGAACACGGCCAACCCCGTTTCGTTCACGCCGAAGCCCGCGTCACAACGCTCTTTGGCGGCACGCGACGCCACGTCGCGCGGCACGAGGTTACCGAAGGCCGGATAACGGCGCTCCAGGTAGTAGTCACGGTCCTCTTCGGCAATATCCGAAGGTTTCTTGGCACCCGAACGGAGGGCTTTCACATCCTCGATCTTTTTGGGAACCCAGATACGGCCGTCGTTACGCAGCGACTCCGACATTAGGGTCAGCTTCGACTGCTGATCCCCGTGCACCGGAATACAGGTCGGGTGGATCTGCGTGAAACAGGGATTCGCGAAGCCGGCACCCTTGCGGTAGCACTGGAAAGCGGCCGAACCGTTCGAAGCCATCGCGTTGGTCGAAAGGAAGAACACGTTGCCGTAACCGCCCGAAGCGATCACTACGGCGTGTGCGCCGAAACGCTCCAATTCGCCCGTCACCAGATTGCGTGCGATGATACCTCTCGCCTCGCCGTCTTCGATCACGATGTCGAGCATCTCGTGACGGGGATAACTCTTCACCGAACCGGCAGCGATCTCCTTGTTGAGTGCGGCATAAGCTCCCAGCAGCAACTGCTGGCCGGTTTGGCCGCGGGCATAGAACGTACGCGAAACCTGCGCACCGCCGAACGAACGGTTGTCCAGCATACCGCCGTACTCGCGTGCGAACGGAACGCCCTGGCCGACGCACTGGTCGATGATGCAGTTCGAAACTTCGGCCATGCGGTAAACATTGGCTTCACGGGCGCGGTAGTCGCCGCCTTTGATCGTATCGTAGAACAGCCGGTAGATCGAATCGTTGTCGTTGCGGTAGTTCTTGGCCGCATTGATACCGCCCTGCGCCGCGATCGAATGCGCACGGCGCGGAGAGTCCTGGATGCAGAAAACCTTCACGTTGTATCCCAGTTCGCCGAGCGAAGCGGCTGCGGAGGCACCGCCCAGGCCCGTACCTACGACGATAATATCCAGTTTGCGTTTGTTGGCAGGGCTTACTACCTTGATCGCCGCCTTGTGGTTGCTCCACTTTTGCGCGAGTTCCCCGGCGGGTATTTTTGAATCTAATTTGAAAGCCATATCTCTATATTTTTATAATTCAACGTAAGATGTTAGCAGACACAACCGCAGCAAAGACTCCGGAAGAAATAGACCAGCACGACCACAGCGAAACCGAGGAACACGACGGTCGCCACGATGTTGGCGATACATTTCAGGCGCGGATACCAGATGTCGTTGCCCCAGCCCACCGACTGGAACATCGACCACACGCCGTGCGTAAGGTGGAACCAGAGGGCGAAGAACCAAACCAGGTAGATCACCACGTAGTACCACTGCGAGAAGGTGTACTGAATCAGCGCAGCGCCGTCCTGCGGCGAGAAGCCGAGCGAATTTTCATGGTGTCCCAGCACCTCGACCAGCTGCATCTTCGACCAGAAGTTGAACAGATGGAGCAACAGACCGCCGAGGATGATCCATCCCAGCGCAAGCATGTTTTTCGATGCCCACTGCACACCCTTTTCCTTCACGGTAACGGCATAACGCTGCGAACCGCGCGCCTTGTAGTTGTTCACGGTCAGCACCAGCGCATAAATGAAGTGGATCAGGATACCGGCGACCAGCACCAGCGTTCCGACCAACGCATACCAGTTGGCACCCAGGAATGCGCAGACCGTGTTGTACGCCTCGGGCGAGAAGATCGCCACGATGTTCATCGACATGTGGAAGAGGATAAAGAGCACGAGGAAACAACCGGTAATGCTCATTACCAACTTCTTGCCAAGAGAAGAATTAGTTAGAAAACAGCCCATAATGTTTGAAATTTGTTTATTTTTGTTAAAAATTTGTTTGCGCTTCGGCAAAGATAGTCATTGTTTGCATAATAACAACACAAAACAATTCGAAATTTACGCTTAAAATCAGGCATTTTATGACCAAAACGGAAATCCGGAAACAGATGAAAGGGCTCAATACGGCCCTTTCTTCGGAACAGCGCGAAGAGCTTTCCGCACGTATTTTCAACGAAGCGGAGAGGCTTCCGGCCTTCGCACGCGCCAAAGTGGTGGCCCTTTTCGCTTCGCTCAAAGACGAACCCCTCACCGCCCCGGCACTCGAACGCTGGAGCCGCTCCAAACGGATCGTGCTGCCCCGCGTGGAAGGCGACATAATGCGATTCTACGATTACGATCCCGCCTCGATGAACGATTCCGGCTCGTTCGGCATTTCGGAACCGGAGGCCACAGCGCTGTGCCGCCCCGAAGAGATCGATTTCATCATCGTGCCGGGCGTGGCGTTCACCGCCGCAGGCATGCGCCTGGGACGCGGCAAGGGATTCTACGACAAATACCTGTCGCAGCCGGGTTTCCGGGCTTTCAAGGCAGGCGTGTGCTATCCGCATCAAGTCGTGGAGGAGCTGCCCGCCGATCCGTTCGACGTTCCGGTCGATCACCTTTGCTGCGGACGGTAAAACGAGTGCCGACTTTGGTCCCACAGTCAAATCCGACCGTTCCCACGTGTTCTCCGAACCGAAGACGTACCCCTTCGGGATTCCGCCATCGAAAACCGGCAAACACCGGTTACGGCAAAGAATCGTAAAAAGAGAAAACACCGCATCAAAGAAGCCTGCATCGGTAGATGCAGGCTTCTTAACTAATATCATACAATATTATTATCGGTAGAGATACTCTCCCGGAATGCGGTGGCTGCGCCGCCCGATCGGAACGCCGATGCCGAGCGTCACGTTCATCGAAGTCGAAGTGACGGGCAGGAACTGCGGCGTATGGCTGCAAATCAACATATCGGTCGCCAGGAAGAAGTTGATCCAACTGGGGCAGGCATTGATCGCCACACCGAGGGCGTGCCCCTGGCCGTTGAGAAACGAATAACTGGTAGTCAGCGTAAACCAGGGAATCGGGTGGAAGTTCACCGAGGCGGTCAGGTTGTGGAACGTCTTCACATCCCAGACACGTACGTTGTAAAGCAGACCCAGGCCGATCTTGTGACGCCAAACCTCGTACTCGGCCCCCAGATTGATCGAGGTGCGCAGCATCTCGGTCTTGCCCTTGGAGGCCTGCACCCGGTCGAACTCCAGCTCGCCGAAATCGAACTCCGGATCGTGAACCTCACCGTCGATGATCTCCACGCCGGTAAAAGATTGGGATTTGGTCATCTGCCCACGCTCCAGGTATTTCTTTCCCCACGAAATGAAACCCAGGTCGTTCACGGCGAAAGAGAGCTGCAAATCGGGAATCACGTCGTACGTCACACCCAGATCGACGGCAAAACCGTAGCCCGCAGGTCCTTTGTAGGAAGAAACGTCGAAATCGTCGAACGAATAATATTCCGACCCGTCGGGACGCTGCATGGAGCTCATCTCAAGGCCCGACATTTCGAACGAACCGTCCGCATCGATATTCCAACTATTCTCCTGCAATTTTATATCGAGCCGGTCGATCGACGTCCGCGCACGGGCCGCGCCGACGAGAAACTTACCCCGTGCACCGAGGTAAATCTGATCCGTCAGCGGAAAAGAGTAACTGAAAGCGGCCTCGAGATAAGCCTGCGTCGAGGCTTTGATGTCGTTGATAACGGCCTCGTTCCGTCCGTTCTTGAGAAAGTCGAACAACGAATAGGGCATATTGGCCTCCGCTTCCATACGCACATTCAGGTCGAACGACCAGAATGTCTTATGATCCTTGCGGAATGCACCGAAACCGACGATATTGATCCGGGCATCGGTTCCGAGCATATTTTTCGAGCGCAGATTTCCCAACGCCTCGGCCGCAGAAACATTCTTGTCGAACAGCGTTACCAAACTTCCGTTCACCGGATAAAAAATATCGCTGACGGAGAGGTTACCGGAAACGTTGACCTGCACACCGCCCAATACGGGAATATTCACATAGCCGCGCAGCGGAGCGAAAGCCGGGTTAAGCTGGCTGCGGAAAGTCGAACCCTCCATAAAGTAGGCACTCGGCGTCTGTGCCACGGCCGTACATGCGACAAATGCCGCAATCAAAGTATATATGATCTTTTTCATATGAGGAATCCGGATTAAAGGTTCAGATTAAGACCGCCGCGTTTCTTCAAATGCAGCATCATACGAATCGACTGGCTGTCGCTGAATCCGATGCGCGGATAATATTTCTGCGGCATAAAATCGACATTCAGTTCGAAGAAAGAGAACAAACTCCGGATATCATCCTTGTAAAGCCGCACGGGAGCGATGTCATTCTCTTCGTCGGGTTCGACCAGGAAAGGCGCGATAGCCACGTTCGTTTCGGAAAAATCCGCAGCTACTTCGAAGCTCACCGGCAGACTGCTCCGCACCTCGCCGTACAGATCGAGCGTATTGACCGGATCGACGGTACCCTCGGGATCGAGGTTGTCGGCAAGCATATCGATCAAATCATCGTCGACATCCAACGTCGCATTATAAGTAATCGTATTGATTTTAATCTGGGAAAGAAATTCCCGCGCCAGCTCGCCCATCGTATCGCGCAACGCTTCGCCAGCCTCGTTGTCCTCGCCGAAAAACTTCTTGAATTCCGCCTTGAAAAGCTCCTCGCTATCGGCCGGAATCAACGCCGTAAAACGCTCGCGGTAACCTTCGTTGGACCAAATCAGATCGACCACTTCGTCCATTTTTTTCGATCCGGGAACGAGCATCTCGTCGATAAGAGCCTCCAGCATTCCGTCCAGATAAGTTCCATCGCTCGAAAGACGGACGATATCGACCCACTCCGCATTGCCCGGGAGCGTCGTCGGCAACCAGATATCGACCTCGTCGAAAATAGCGCGGATATCCGCACTGCCGTCCTGCAACTCGTCCATTCCGACCGTGATCTGCGCCAACGGCATAATCCATTCGCTCTGGTCGTTGCCGATGGTTACATCGCCGGATTCGATCTTGTTCAGATCATACGCCTTGTCGCAACCGACGCAGAGCGAAAAAATACATAACAGGGATAAAAAATTTTTCATAGGCAGATTTTGCTCAATAAAACGGCCCAAAGGTATAATGTTTTCGACAAATAATCAAAATATAAATACTTTTCAACCACGAACAATCTGTTCAATCGACGACTTCTGCCGAAAAACTCCGGCTCATTCTCCGATTCAGCGCACGGCAGAGGTCTTTGTTAAAATTTTGCTACTTTTGCGACAGATGGACAACGTAAAAAAATACGGGTTGAAAGAACAGGTGGCCCTGCTGCCTCTGTCACCGGGCGTATATCAGTTTCTGGACAAGAACGGGACGATCATCTACGTCGGCAAAGCCAAAAGCCTGCGCAAGCGGGTCAGCTCGTATTTCATGCAGAACAAGGAACACAGCGCCAAGGTACAGGTACTCGTGAGGCAGATCGCTGCGATCCGGCACATCGTCGTCGATACCGAAACGGACGCCCTGCTGCTCGAAAATTCGTTAATCAAGACCCTCCAACCGCGCTACAACATCCTGCTCAAGGACGACAAGACCTATCCCTGGATCGTCGTGCGCCGCGAACCGTTCCCGCGCGTACAGTCCACCCGCGTCCTCAACCGCGACGGCTCCCAATATTTCGGTCCCTACGGCTCGGTAATGATGCAGCGCAGTATCCTGGAGTTTATCCGCGAGGTGATTCCCCTGCGAACCTGCTCGCTCAACCTTTCGCCGACGGCTATCGCCAAAGGGCGCTATTCGGTCTGCCTGCAATACCACCTGGGCAACTGCAAGGGACCTTGCGTGGGAGCGCAAAGCGAAGAAGAATACGACGCACTGGTCGATATGACGGTTTCGATTCTCAAAGGCGACCTGCGCCCCGTGCGTACCTATCTTGAAAAAGAGATGGAGGCTGCCGCCCAAAACCTGAAATTCGAAGTCGCACAACGCTACAAGACACGCCTCGACGCCCTGGACAACTATTCGAGCAAATCGGTGATCGTCAGCGCACGCATCGTGAACGTGGACGTCTTCTCCCTACTGGTGGACGACGACGTGGCCTACTGCAATTTCCTGCGCATCCGCCACGGTTCGGTCGTGGGCGTCTATACGATACGGCTCACCACGGGCATCGACACCGACCCCGCTCAAATGCTGACCCTGGCCATCCAGCACATCGCCGAAACGATCGCCGGGACGCTGGCCAAAGAGGTCATCGTTCCCTACCTCCCCTCGGCCGCGCAACTTTTCGACGGGGTGACCTTCACCGTTCCCAAGCGGGGCGAAAAACTCGATCTGCTGGAGTTCTCGCTCAAGAGTGCCCGTATCTACCGCGCCGAACAGCTCAAGAACCTCGAGATCAAGAATCCCGAACGGCATACCGAACGGCTGATGGCCGCCATGCAAAAGGAGCTGCACTTGGACCGTCCGCCCCGCCACATCGAATGTTTCGACAACTCCAACCTACAGGGGACCAACCCGGTAGCTTCATGCGTGGTATTCCGGGACGGCAAGCCTTCACGCAAGGAGTACCGCCATTTCAACATCAAAACCGTCATCGGTGCAGACGACTTCGCCTCGATGCGCGAGATCGTCTTCCGCCGTTACAGCCGCCTGATCGCCGAAGGAGCCGAACTGCCCGACCTGATTATCGTGGACGGCGGCAAAGGACAGCTCTCCAGCGCCTATGCCGTGCTGTGCGAACTGGGAATCGAAAAACAAGTCCCCATCGTAGGCCTGGCCAAGCGGATCGAAGAGATCTTCTTCCCCGGGGACCCGATGCCCTACTACTTGAGCCGTACGGGTGAACCGCTCAAAGTGGTGTGTCACATCCGCGACGAAGCCCATCGCTTCGGCATCACCTTCCACCGGCAGAAGCGAAGCAAAGGTTTCATTCACAGTGAACTGGAAAATATCGAAGGAGTCGGCCCGAAGACCATAGAGCTCCTGTTGCGCCATTTCCGTACGGTGGAGAAAATCCGCACGGCCCCCGCCGAAGAACTCTCGGCCCTCATCGGACCGGCCAAGGCCGCCAGACTCCTCGTCCACTTCGGCAGACAGTAAGGACGCAGAAAAATGCGAAAAAAATTTGGAGTTCCTCGATAAATCATTACTTTTGCAGAGCAAATCACCGATTTAGCAGCCCGGATGGCGGAATTGGTAGACGCGTTGGTCTCAAACACCAATGACAGCAATGTTGTGCCGGTTCGATCCCGGCTCCGGGTACTATTGAAAAATCCCAAATGATTTATAAACAATCATTTGGGATTTTTGTTTTACTCGTTATGTCCGCAATTTGTCCGCATTCACTGTGAAGTCGAATAAATAAATGAATTTTATCAAATTATTTTTCAATACATAGCTTTTAATAGGGTCAGAAGTCACACTTCTTTATTGAATGCAGGGATTTATGCCTCACGAATAGAATTGAATGCTCAATTTTAATCAATTTACCTGTTTATCTGTATCTTTGTAAAGCAAACAGTCTTTAAGGCAAATGGGAATAGCGAACTTTATAAAAAATATAGGCCAGTATAAAACAACGGCCTCTACTGCTACGCCAAATATAGATTCTGCGGAGTATCCTGCAGAGTATACCAGAACTATAGCGTTTAACAAGGCATTCAAGGATTTGCTATCCCAAGATCAATTCATAGCCCAAAGCAACTATAAAGACCTCGTCGAACAATACCGTGATTTATCGCAATTCTATGCTACGCTTGTTCAGTCGAACATATTAAACGAGTATGTTGCCAAACATAATCTCGATATGGAAGCCATTAGCTATTTTCGGGCGAAGTTCGATGAAATGGCTGACCCTGCAACGGAATCGCCGACTATCCGAAAACATAACGATGCTTATGTTTCGCGCCATATCGAATCGGAGAAATCCTATCTTGATAACATACTTAAAGCCTGTGATCCGGCTATATCGCTCGACCGGGAACAGCGAGAAGTGGTACTTTCGGAAGAAGACCATACGCTGGTAATTGCCGGAGCCGGAGCTGGCAAAACCACAACGGTAGCAGCCAAAGTGCGTTATCTCGTAGAAAAACGAGGCATTGATCCATCTCAAATTTTGGTGATTTCCTTTACTAACAAGGCCGTAGAGGAGCTTCGAGGACGCATAAACGGCAATTTGGGAATACCTTGTCCCATCAGTACGTTTCACTCCATCGGCTATACGATTTTGCGTCAAGGCGAAGAGGAACGCAAAAAGATTGTCGAGGGCGGATATATGTACACGGTCATTAACAACTATCTGAAATCGTCCGTGCTGCGTAATCCGGAAGTCGTAGACAAATTGATTCTATTTTTCGGTTCCTATTTTACCGCACCCTATGAAGGTGAAAAACTCAACGAATATTTCCAATTTGTCGCCCAAGCGGACTGTTCGACCCTGAAAGGCAATCTGCACGAATACGTTCAACGAATCGTCGATCGCAAGACCTTGAAAACGCAGACATTGAACAATGAAATACTGCGGTCGATGGAAGAGGTGCGGATTGCTAACTTTCTATATATGTATCAGATAGAATACGAATATGAGCCGATATACCAGTATCCTATCCTCGATGCGAACAAACCCTATACGCCCGACTTTCGCATAAAACAAGGCGATAAGGTTTCGTATATCGAACATTTCGGGATAACCGAAGATCATAGAAGTGATCGTTATACGCCGGAGGAGTTGGAGAAGTATGTTTCTCGAATCGACGACAAAAAGCAGGTGCACGTGAAGCACAAGACCGATTTGATATATACCTACTCACAATATATCGACGGTCGGGATTATCTGCTTCATCTGCGCGAACAGCTTATTGCGCGCGGTTATGAACTGAACAAACGCTCGACGGCGGAAGTCTATAAAAAGCTGATCGAAACGGAGGAGAGCAAATACATTACACGGCTGACCTTTTTGATCTGCACCTTTATCAACAACTTCAAGACGCAGGGCTACGGATTAGAGAAATTCTCAGAGTTCAAGGCTGCGAATAAGAATGTTCGCACCAAGTTGTTTCTCGACATCTGTAAGGTATGCTTTTATGAATACCAAAAGGTATTGGAGGAGCAACATTGCATCGACTTCCAAGACATGATAAACGAGTCTGCCGAGTTGATACGCCAAAAACGTGTCGGCAAGGAGCAGCTCGATTACAAATACATTATTGTAGACGAGTATCAAGACATTTCACGGCAGCGTTACAACCTGATCAAAGAGTTGTCGCAGTTGTGCAATGCCAAAATCATGGCTGTAGGTGACGACTGGCAGTCGATCTATGCTTTCAGCGGCTCAATTCTACCGTTGTTCACCCGATTTTGCGAAGCCGTCGGTTATGGGCAGGAGTTGAAAATAACACGCACATACCGCAATGCACAGGAGATAATCGACATTGCCGGAACATTCGTACAGAAAAATTCGGCGCAAATCAAAAAGGAGCTTGTCTCTCCGAAGCGAATCATCAATCCGGTTATCATTTACCCGTATGTCGAAACTTTCGATAAAGGAAAAGAGCGGCCGGAAGGCGGCAAATATCACTATCTGGGAATTGCTGTAAACAAAGCTATCGAAGAAATATTGGAGTATAATGCGGCTGAAAAGAAATCCCGAATCGCATCCATTCTGTTGATCGGTCGCTATGGGTTCGACGCGAGGAATCTCTGCTATTCCAAACAATTCAACTACGACGAGAAAACGGGGAAAGTTTATTCGGTAAAATACGGGAACAAAATCAAGCTCCAATTTCTGACGGCCCACAGTTCGAAAGGGTTGAGTGCCGATAACGTAATTATCATCAATGCAAAGGATGAAATCTATGGTTTCCCGTCGAAAGTAGACGACGACCCCGTGCTGAACTTGGTCGTGTCGAACGATACCTCGTATAACTATGCCGAAGAGAGACGGTTGTTCTATGTGGCTCTTACCCGAACCAAAAACCGAGTATTTATAGTTACTCCCGAAAAACGCCCCTCGGAGTTTATCAAAGAATTGTTGAGTGATCCGAAAAGCTATCCCAATGTTACGCTGCAAGGAGAGCTGAAAACCGACCTCGCCATCTCGAATGTCGTGAAAGATCGTTGCCCGATATGCGGCTATCCGATGCAATTTCGGTGGAATAAAAATTACGGATTAAGACTATGGATTTGCACCAACGATCAGGAGATCTGCGGATTTATGACTAACGACAAGCGCGGCGGTGAGCTATCCATTCAGAAATGCGATTGGTGCAAGGATGGGTATTTGGTAGTTAAGAAAGGACGAACGGAATATATTTTAGGATGTACGAATTATAAGCTGGACAAATCGGGATGCGGCCGACTGCTCAGTCTGGAACATTATCGTGTATGGAGAAAGGACGACTTCGGCATGGAAGATCCGTCGAAAGATAGACCTGCTTACTTCCGTATTCCTAAATCTTCCGCAGGGAACTCGCAAGTTCCTGAGATGATTCCGGCAAAGGCAAATCCTGTGATAAAGAAAAAGGCTGAAATCTACACGATCGGCTATTCGGAACGGATGATCGAGAAAGACGGATTCAAGGTGCTTGTAGATGCGAATGGCGACATACTTACCGACATGCAACTGCTCGTCAAGTTGCGAACTCTAAGACAAACAATCGCACAAGAGAACGGAGTGGCAGCGTCTCGCATCATGTACGATTCAGTATTGGTATTATTGGCGACAGACAGACCGTTGACCCGCGAAGAGTTTATCGACATAAAAGGAATCACTATCAGTACATATATGCGATTCGGTGAACGATTCATTGCAGAAATCAAGAAACACGTCGAATCCTAATTACAGAAAAAGCGATGCGTGTAACGCATCGCTTTTTCTGTATGAATAAAATGCTACAAATCATCCATTGCCGCCGAACGTACCGTATCAGTATTTATCTTGTCGTAGTATTTGAGTAAAACGAAATACTGTCCGAAGTCACTTTTCTGCAAAGATAATTGGATGTCGCCTTTCGTCGTCTCAAAGGCCGTGTACCAAGTACAGCGATCCATCATCAGTTCATGCAATTTTTCATTGTTCGTATTTGGGTTGGTTCTCCCTTGAAACTGCTCCACTACCTCAGTCGGTTCGCCATATTTTTGAGTTAACATGGATTTAAGATGGTCATAATCTCTTTCCAACGAGCTCCAATCATCATGCGAGGGAAAGATTACACCGATTGTGCTGACTACATTCACAGCTTTCAGCGTGGATACGCCTACCGTACAACTTTTGAAGCCTGCGAAATCGCCTTGCAGAATAGCTGTACCGTCCTGCGTCCCAAGGTACGAAAATCCGGCTGCTTTCATTTTTGCCACATATTCATTAAGAGTTCCGTCAATAGGTACTCCTTTGAAAGATAGATGCTCCGATTTGTCTTGCGCCAATGAAATAAGAATTGTGTTTACAAAAAGCAATAAAAAGATTAACCGTTTCATAATAAGATTGTTTGAGTTATTTTTATTTTGCGAATAAGCCATCTAAGGCGCGTTTTATCGCTTGACGAATATCGTCCGCTTCGGTCGAGCCCTGCCCCTCTGCGGTGCAGGAGCAAAACATTTCGTGCGTATACGCCGATATAAATTGGATCGTTACCTCTATTGTGTAGCCTAATCCACGGTTTCGCCTGCCACTTTCGCCATAGTTTACAATTAGCGTCTCTTTTGCTAATTCGAGATTCAGTTCAGGTAGTATTACATATCCTTTTTGAATCAGTATTCCTGCAATGACATCGCTGGGGTTGACGCTTTTGGTCGTTGATGATCCGTATATTCCATACTGTCCACCGTAAGTGCTCCCAGTACTGGATGTTAATTCTTTTGTCGGCGAGATATAAGCATACTTGAATGTTTCAATCGGTGCATTTTTTACAATTACGGGAATTTTGAGCGGGGCACAAGCATCCATCAATAAGATGATGCAAATCGCCGAAATCAATCTTTTAAGGGCGTTCATATGCAATCTGTTTTTGTTCTCCAGCTGCCACAAGAACCTTTATAAAACACGGAAGCGTGGAACTGCAATGCCACGTCTTTATTTGGAGGTCGTAGGAAACCTTGCATACAGATGTAGTGATAGCAGCCCACGCTATATGCGTGAGAACCACTATGCCATCTGAGTATGCAATTTGAAAATTTCCTACGTTTCCAAATACTTGATGAGCATAACGCTTCTTTTCATATGTCTGGAACGAGTTTCCCCATCCCACTACAAAAATAATTAAAAACTACGATAATACGCTACACCTTTACAAGTTTTATTTCAGCGATCTACATTTTCAACCCTCTTACATTCCGTTCCGGCTGAACATAGTGTTGTAATCGCTCTGCCTGTTCTCTGAACCACCTGACAATAGGTATCCCGTCGATTTTAAGGCCGAATTTGCGGCTGTTTGTTTCGTCCGAAGCGATTCTTGCAATCACATTCTCGGCGTTGAATCGCTTTCGGTACGTTTCCGAATAGAGGGTACCGTTGTATCGTAACGGTTTACCACCGATTAGCGCTTCGGTCTGCTCGTCATTGAATCCCACTTTTCGGCAAAGTTCGTCCATGCGCAGCATTTCGCGGAAACGAGGGAACCATGCCAGTGCCTTGCGAACGACCGATTGAAGAAAAGACAAATCTTTTTCGTATTGTTTCTTCATGTTCGCGATTTCCGTCACGTGCCGTGCCTGCATAGTCGTCAGTTCCCGACTATGTTCGCTTTGCATGGTCTGAATCTTCGTTTGCAGGATCTCGATACTCTTGTCCCGAGTAGACAACTCGTGTTGCAGTCGTCCGATTTCCTGCTCCTGCCGTTTGACCTTCGACGTTCCGATCATGGAACCGATACCGTCGAGAATGGTCGTGCCGACCTCGACGGCGGAGTTCTTCAGTTTCTCGGTCTTCAGTTCACTCTTTACCGCTTTCAATTCCGCTTCGGTTCGTTCCTTGGCAGCACGTGCTTTCTCAGCCTCCTGCTTCTGCTTGGCGATGATGTAGTCCGTTCGCTCCAGATGCTCGCGCCCTGTCTGCTCTTTCGCCGTGCCGCGCTCCATATCGAGCGCTTCGGCAAGTATGGTCTGCATTTCGCTCATGTCTTGCGGCGTGAGCTTGCAGGACTTCCCTGTATCGTGGTTCATCCAGTCCCATACGATATGAGCATGGTAGTTCGGCTTCCATGTGGTTTTGTCATTGGGTATTCCGTAGTGCCCCTCGTCGCGGTGGATGAAGATTTGCAGCGGGGTAATGCCCCAACGCTCGCGGCATAACTCTCCGTATCGTCGCAGCTGTTCCATCGTCGTGTCTGCCTTGCAGACCACGACACCTTCCTTGATAGGTGTACTGCCGCGCACAACGACGTTCTTTCCGGTCTTCTTGTTCAGGCGTGTGCGGTCTTTGGTCTGCATTGCCCGCCCCGTCTTCGTCTTAACCATCTCGCCAAGGTATTTGTAATACTCCCTAAGCGACACGCCCTCGATACGTGGCGACACCCACACTTCGTTGTCCTTCATAAGGTCGGTGCGCAGGTAGATATTTTCTTTGTTGATATAGGAGAGGTATTGGGGTGTTCGCCTGTTATGCGCCTCGCTCTGCCCGATGTTGCACGGGCGTATGTTGTCCGATGTCTTTGCCATAATTCTTGATTGCTACAAAAGGGTTTGGGGTCTTGGGGCGATGCCCCGAGCGGAGTTTCCAAAGAGAAGGTCACTCTTTGGTCGGGTTGCATAGGGCTGAAAGCCCTTGCCGGGTCGAGGGCGGAGCCTTCATGGGACGGGGCGAAGCCCAGCCCCTCGGGAGAGCCCACAACTACGAAAGCGAAGCGAGTAGTTATAATGGGCTATAACAAGGCAAGCCTTGTGGTTCGTGCGGCTCCCTCTGGGTTGCAGCTGCTTTTTATTCTTCCCTCTATTCGTTCGATGTCTGCGATGTTACAACTTACAGCCGTGCGACCGTCTGTGTTCTTTCACGGGACAACGACTGCGCAGGTAGTCGTTCAAATCGTTGTACTGCCGATAGTGAATGGATTGGTCTGAGAGGTTCCGACATGCGGCTTTCAATTCTGCCGTCGCCTTTCGCCCCGCTTCGTCATTGTCAAGGTAAGTATAAACCCGTTCGTGCGACGCGATGAACGGAACGGTTTTGGCAAGGTTCGTTACTGAGTTCAGCACAGCGATATCGTGCAGCGGGGTTGGGTTGTGCTTGAGCGTCAGAAACGAGAGGTAGTCCATAAATCCCTCGAAAACGAGGCACGTCGGATAATCACCACGTCGGGTTGTCGGGGCTTTCGAGGTGCAACCCTTGAAATAGCGGTTGCGCAGCTCCCAGCCTCCGGTATCGTTGCGGAATCCAACGGCGAAATAGGATTTGTCCGCCACACGATAATCAACCTCCAAACAATGTACCCGCGCTGTATCAAGGTCGATACCTCGTTCCGCAAGGTAGTCAAGCAATGCGGAATTTTCCAACAGCCGCACTTTCTCGACGATAATTGAGGAAGAACGCTTCGGGACAGGATTTTTTCGTAAGAAAGTAGAAACGGACATCCCGTCGATGTGTCGTTCTAGCCGCTGTATGGCCTCCCCTGCATCGCACAGCTCCATGCACATCACGAGGTCGATAATCGAACCGCCCTCGCCCAGTCCGAAGTCATACCATAAGTTCTGCTCGTAGTCCACTTTGAAGCTCGGCGTATGTTCTTCACGCAACGGTGAAAGATAAAGGCCGTATCGCGGATTATCTTTGGTCGGGTACAAACTCCGTTCGGCAAGGTAATAACGAATCGAAATCTGTTTTATATGTCGTATGTCAGCCATCTTTTCTGTAAGTTTGTTGAAAAATTGCTACAATGCTCAGTGAAATAAAAAGTTATACGTCTTACGCCGTTCTTACACTCGATTTCAGCCGTTAGAGCGTAAGTATTTGTTGGACGTTGTAAGAGTTTTTGTAAGACGCGTAAGTCTTTAAGAATAAAAGGCCTATATTTCTATCCTTACATTCTTACATACTACATGATCGAATCGCACCGTAGCAGTTCATCGAGCAGTTCACGTGCGACCGTATAGACCCTTGCCGTTTTGCTTTCCTGCTTCGTTATTTCACCGTTGTAAGTAATCGTGTAACGCTGGTAATAGGTTGGCCGTGCAGGCACAAGTCGCCAATTCTCCGAGAGAATCCGCCGCACGGTCGGATGATCCGAACGGATACCGCGTACCTCCAGCATATTCACCATGTCGCTCACGTCGAAACGATACTCCGCAAGAGCCTCGGCCTCCATAATATCGCGGACAATCGACAACATCTCCGCCTCGGTTTTACTGCGGTTGTAGTGGATGATCCGGCGTAACGCATCGGTCGCCAGCAAGCGCGGAGAGAACCACATGCGGCTCTCTTCGCGGGTAGACAGTTTACGATGAAGCAGAAAGAACAGAAAACCCGGCAATTCATGCCGCATATCGGAGAGCAGATTTTGGTTGTCATGCGTTAAAGGCGGCACACGTCGCACCCAATAACGAGTTTCTCCAACTTCAATCAAAACGGGATTGCGCTCATTGTTGGAGCACAATACGAACTTGCCGAAAAACTCCACTTCCCGACGGTCGCGCCCTTTCGCCTCGGCCTTATAGCTTCGTGCGGTAGATAGGTTCTTAATCCGCTCGGAATCCTCGCGGCGGTTCAGCAACACTTCGTCCACACAGACCAGCAACTTACCCGTCCAGTCGTCGTTGAACTGCGAACGGAAATCCTCGTTGGTGTTGAATGTTACGTTGCCCTCGAAGAGCAGTTTCAGGAAATTGAGAAAGGTGGTCTTTCCCGTGTTGCGTTCGCTCGACAACCAGCAGTACGATCGGCAGACGTTGCAACGGACGCAGGTAGAGCAGTTGCAAATAATCCAAGCCCAATTCGATTTGCTGACCGAAAATATGACCGAGAAAATCCCGAATATGCGGAAACTCGCCCTCGGCAGGCACGGTCGAAATCGGTTCGTAACGATTCAGAAAACCGTGAATCTCCCGATGATAATCCGTATGGCTTGGAATGGTGCAGAATCCGTCGTACTTCGGCACTTGTGCAAGATAGTCCTTGCTGTAATCCTGCCGCAGCGTCTCAACATTCCATGGAATAAGTGTTTCGACGTTCCGGCCGTTACTCAACGGCATCAGTACACGTTTGAGAATCGTCGTACCTACACGCAAGTAGGGAATTCGCTCCGTTTCATCTCTACCTTTCATCGCGGCCTCCTTTCTTTCCAGTGCGTATTGCCTCGACATCCTCGCGTCTGTAACGCTTCCGTCCGCCGAACGGATAGGATTTGACATACCCGGTCTTCTCCCAGCACCAAAGTGTCGAAGAGTCGATCTTTAGAAGTGCCAATACCTCCTTACGCGAGAGGAACTCTTCTGTCGTCCGTTCTTGTGCAACAGGCCTTACGCCTTTTGCCGCTTCGTTGAAAATCGCTCTCAAATCGTCGAGCGTCACCGTCACGCTGACGTTTGCCCCCGACTCCAATAAATCCCTTAAATTCATAATCGAAGTTTTTAGGTTAAATATGGATTTGCTGTTTCCGTCCAATCGGAACTGGGGCAAATAAAAAGGGAGATTTCGGAGAGAACAAAAACACTCGTTATCTCCTCGCAATCTCCCGTAAATATCTTATTCAGGTGATTTTCAACTGTCGTGTTCGGCCATATATTTCGGAATATCCGCTATGTTGGGAATGATAAATTGCCGTGTCTGTGGGGAATATAGTTTCCCTTTGATATAGGAATCCTCCAACTCGGCAAGCAGAGCAAATGCGGATTTCAGCCACGGCACTACCTCCTGTTTCGGTCGTCCGAAATAGTGTGCCATGTTCCATCCGAAATGGAATAGATCGGCATTTTTCAACTTTTGCGGACGGATAGGAGTAAGTTCTGTCGAGCCGGATTCCTGCAACGCATAATACTCGATGTAGCGATCGAGCCGCACAAGTTCATCGGAAGTGATGTAGGGGCCTACCTCTCTATGCGCATAACGTCGGAACAGTTCGATCTGTCCTTTCTGCCGTTCGAGAAATCGTTTGTCTACCTCCTGCTTGATTTGCTCAATGTCCATATCCGAAACATGATTGGCAGGTTCTGTAATTTTTGCTTCGACGGCAGGGGCATTCTTTCGGGTAATTTTCGGGAGAATCTTGTCAACAACGAAATCCGCCACGCTGGAAAATGCCGCCATGACGGTCAGATAGAATATCGCGCAGACACCCATTACGATTATGAAAACGAGATTCGCCGTACCCGTATCCGCACCTTTCTCCAAGATCACGAACCGCGCGATCATAGACACGAGCAATCCGACGACAACGACTATCGCCAGCAGAATTGCATAACTGTTGATCTTGCGGAAATCCATTGCATTATTTCAGTAGTTTCCGCTCCTCGCTGCTTTCCAACACCTGCATTTGCTGAATGGCGATCCGGTTGAGTTTTACGAGCCGTTCGCCCTGAGGCATTTTCTGGTCGATGAATACGGCATTGAGGTTTTCCATATTGGACAGACAGATCAGTTCGTTGATGGTTGCATAATCCCGGATATTGCCTTTCAAGTCGGGATTCTGCTCGCGCCACGTCTTTGCAGTCATGCCGAACATGGCCACATTCAACACGTCGGCTTCGTTGGCGTAGATGATGCTCGCTTGTTTCGCGGTCACTTCGGCCGGAATTAGGTTTTGTTTGATCGCGTCGGTATGGATGCGGTAGTTGATTTTGGACAGCTCGCGTTTGGCACTCCAGCCGAGTTGTTTCTGTTCCTCTTCTTTCAGCCGCTGGAACTCTTTGACGATATACAACTCGAATTCTACGGAGATCCAGCTCGCAAATTTGAACGCAATATCCTTATGAGCATAGGTTCCTCCGTAACGCCCCGATTTGGAAATGATACCGATGGCATTGGTCGTATTGATCCACTTTTGCGGCGACAGGGTAAAGGCATTCAGTCCGGCCTCCTTTCTAAACCCCTCGAATTCGAGGGGTTTGAAATCCGGATTATACAGGCTTTCCCAAATTCCGAGATATTCGATCGTATTCCGATTGCGCAACCAGTTGCCGATCACCGCATTCGGGTCGTCGCTCTTGTATCGCGCGATGTCCGTCAAGCAGATATAGTCGTTCTCATTGAGCGATATAACTGTAACATTTGTGTCCCGTACCGTAATCTTTGCCATATTTGTATTGTCTTCTTTACTGCAAATATACTATATATATAATTTGGTTATCCTATAATCCCACAATAGACTTTAAATATATCTTTTATTACTTCGTGTTACGATATTAATAGCTTACTTAAGGTAGTTGAATTTCATATCGCCAGATACGAGCAATTCCATCGGAATTATCAGTTATATATTGTTGACAATACGGATAAATCAAACTAATGTTTTTATTAAATCCATGTTCCCATAAAAAATACAAAGCCATACCAAGAGCATGAGGTTTCGTAGATAATGGGGACAGGTAGATATTTGTAATGGGTGCTCGCTTGTTCTGCTTTTCAACGTACTCACTTATAGCCTGCGCTGTAACAAATGGATCATATGCTGGTGCATATATATTCGAGTCCATATCTTTAAAGCACTCCGTTCCTATAGCCGCTTCAGCCTCATGCGCTCTTAAGATATTTTCCTGAAACATACCAGGACTAATGGCTGGAAAACCAAATAACAACACTTTTTTCTTGCATCCTTTCTTTTTGGTTGCCACATCTACAATACGACTATGATCATATCCTGCTGCTATAATAAGCAAATCATTGTCGTCCTTTGACGTATGAATACCAGACATTCCATGCATCTGTTTTACTTCGTAAAAAAAGTCAGAGAATTGAGTGTTTTCAGCACATCTATATTGTGTGGGTTCAGTATATAATATATCAAACTTATTAATCTTATACATAGACATGCACCGCATTAGAAACATCAAATACGGGACCCTGAAACCAGTTGCATCCACACAAACAGACTTGCCAGATAATTGCAATGTGTCTAATTTTTCTGTAATTGGAGCATAATCTTCATTCGCTTTGACAAACGTAACATCTTTTCCAGATAGATATAGATCCCGACCTTCTTCTTCTGTTGCAAACCATATTTTTTGACCTGCTTGAATGTTATCTGCAGGCTCCTGCACTCTCTGTGAATTTACATAGCTAGATATGAAGATATCATATGGTAGCAAATTTTGAATTTCATCAATTCTCTGATAGCTATGTTTGTATAAATAGGTATAATCCATTATTTAAATAAATCAAATGACATTTGTGATTCTCCTGTATTGCCACCAAACGGAAAGTTGTATCCTCGCAGTTTGTTAGTAACAAATTGTTCGTACTCATCTTTCTTTTCAAGGTTAAAGAATAGCTCTGCATCAGCCGCGGAAAGATTGATTGCTCCTCTTTTACTTAAAGCAAGTTCATATTTGGGGAACAAGATGGTATTCAGGCGATATACATGTGTCTTGTTATCAGAGTTTATTTGCCTTCTCTCATCTGTTTGTACTATATAAGAATAACTTACTAGTAATTCAAAAACACTCCTGGCCTCTGGCGATAACTCACTAACATTCAACGTAAATATATTGATACTACATTGAGGCGGTAAGTCTGAAAATCTTACAGATCTTAGATAATCACCAATTCTTATCACAGCATCAGTAGCTCTAGCTTGAGCCATTGATGGTATTCGATTTTCCTCAAAAAACCAATCATGCGTATTTTCTATGCCGATTCGTTGTGATTTGACTGTTAGTTTTCGTCCCTCCTCAAAAGGCGCCTTACCTGTATTAAAGTACTGATTGTTGAACGCAGCCTTTAATAAACACAAAATAGTGCGAGGCGTACCGCAAGATAAATCAATCAATCTCTCCAATCCATTATAAGGGATATCAACACGACCTTCACGTGCAAGATTATCAATCAAATCTTGTTTAAATTTATCCAGTTTTGTGGCATGCAAGGTGTCTTTACATTTACCCTCTGAATAAGCATGCGCCGAACGACTGATTTTGCGTGATGCTTCAATAAAGAGTTCTGCAGAACTATCCTTGTTTTCTTTGATAGCACTATACATGAGCATAACACTTGTGCGTTCAACCAAAATGTTATTTGGATAAGCAATGTTTTCTAAAATGGCTGAGATGTTCTCTTCACTGAGAGAAAGTTTCTTCAAATTACTTCTCAGTTTATCCATATATGATCGACTATGTTTGTCTTTTTTTGCTGCCACCATTTCAAGAATTTCAGCATTGCTCTGCACCTCAAACAAATCATGCAATTTAAAATTTCGAGGAAGAGAAACTCCGCTATTTATAAGTCTGCTCTCTATAATATTGGCCACGTATTCAGGATAATGTACATAATTCCTCAAGAACTCATCCAAGAAAACGCCTTCAAACTCGGAGCCATCGTGGTTCTCTTCCACACCTCTCAAAGTTTTAAGAGTTCTTATTCCATAAGGTCGTGTTCCCACTCGAAATGTACATGATGCTGGTTTTTCTCTTATCAAAGTCTGAATTAGCTGTTGCTGTTCTGCAGAAAAATTTTCCAATTCATCAATTAGATAGAGAATATATTTATTTTTAAAAAATGCTATCTTTTCCTTGAATAATGCTGGAATACCATATGTTAATTTAGCCGTATTTAACAAAACTTCTATCTGTGGACATTCTTGCCCCATAAACATAAAGTTCTGCACCTGATAATCTACATTTCGCTGTAAATCTAAAAGGTAACTACTTAATTCGTCAAATGTATTTATACCATTTATTGGTTTAAGGAACATTCCCAGAATATCATGTACTATCTCTGTTTCATCAACGCCCTCCAAAGATCCATTTTTCTGGAGGTCGATTAATACATTTACAAGCCGCTCGCCAATCCATAACTCCCAAAAGTAGGAATGCAGAATAGACCATAGTTCCGCACTAACACCTTTCCCACTAAATTTATCAGAATTAAAACCACTGCATCGGATATAAATGCCAATAAACTTTTCTCTTGCAAGTCCCTCTTGCATCGAAGTTGATTGGGCCAAGCATCGAATCTTCTGCAATTCATAAGAGAAATATTTCATCACATGGGTTTTACCACTTCCTTTGCTGCCCACTATTATCATAGGGATCAGTGTATCAGGCTTGATTAACCTTTCGAATCCATGATTTTCATTTCCAAGATCCACCCAGTATTTATAAATTTCAGCATCGGTATAATCGACTGCTTTTGTAATATCAAAAGGATTGCTTATCATATATTTAATAAACTTTATTATAACGTTTGAAAATAGGTTCCCATAAACCCTCTATTTCGTCAAACCATATGATCGGGAGAGTATTATCGGGGGTATTATGATGCATACTTATAAGTAGTTGGCAATCACCAAATCCTAAAGCGTGTTTCTTTGCTACGGCGTCTTGTTCATGTACAAGGTAGCCACACAATTGAGAATAGGCATGCATCAGATCGTAACCATATTTATAAGCTACCTCTCGAGCAATTGTCTTATCGTGCTGACCATCACTAAAGAACCTTGATTTGTCGCTAAAACATTTATAAGACTCGTCAAGTTCAACAACCGCCTGCGCGTAGTCATAGAGTTTACTATTTTTGACGACCTCAACACCCTGTGAAAGTCCGAACAGCATTAAATATGAAATATGCGCATCAGGCTTTAATTTTCTGATGTCATCAACACACCGCCTTACATTCGTGTCCGTAGTAGCTTGATATCCAGACCCACAAAGATCATCAATAAAAACAAATCGTGTGGCGGAACTAAAATTATCACGTAAAGTTATATCCCCATCAGAGTGACGCTCTATTACATCGTCAGTATTCACGAACAAACGCTTAGGTATCTTGTTTTCCTGACGAAAATAATAAAGTAAATGCACTCCACTCTCAGAGGGGTTACCCACGCCTAAAAATCTGGTATTATATAACTCTTTTTTAAATTCTCGCTCAATGAAATCTTTGTCAAGTGTATTGTTGTTATTCTTTCTGATTCTCTCAATTACTGGGTATCTATAAAGGTCACGATACAGAGCCTTCAATAAATTACGTATATTCGAGGAATTAAAATACATTAATCTTGATAATAGATACAATGCATACTCTCGTTCTTGGTCTGTTCCGAAGTTAGCAAGCCACTTATCTATTCTAGGTCGGAGAGCTCTGTATTCCCATAAAATAGAATTTAGGACTTCAATTTGTTTATCGTAATCTTGATTACTCATACTATCTGTTTTACTTTTTAAATACCAATACCCATTCGCAAGAGATGGTACTTGCAGTCTTATTGCGTTTGGTCATTAGTCCGTACGATTTAATATCATCAATCAGTTTAAATTGAAGTTTCATACCCTTTGATTTAAGGTAAGTGGTAAAATAATCCTGTGTATCGAATGGTCGGTTGCAAACTGTATTATTACCAATGACTATAACCATATAGCCACCTTTTTTAAGGACTCTTATACTCTCATCTAATGCAACCTTCATTTCGTTAAGATAATTACCCACTATATAAGCTCGTTCTTTCTTACCTTCTGCATAGAGTGATTCAAGAACAGCATCAGCCGCTGCTATACCTGTTTGTATATGCTGGTTTATTTCCGATTTATGGTAATCCTCACGGCCAATATTCATATTATTCAATTTGCGAATTTCTTCGGGCAGCTTCTCCCCTAACCAATACAGATTTAGCCATGAAGAACGAATGTATTTTTGAGCGCCTGCATATGGCGGTGATGTCAAAATCAAATCCACACTTTCGTCTGCCCTTTCTTTATAACCCCCATATGTTTCAGTAATTCTTCTCGCATCACTGGACACGATCTCTGTCGCAACTCCCATTTCTTTAATAGGGCGCAGAGATTCTATACGTCGAATATTCAACTTACAAATATCCTCAAACTTGTCATACACATCAATACATTGCAATGTCTGTAATTTGAACTCAGTTGCTTTCTTGCGTTCTGGATTCTTAATAAAGCGTTCTGGATTTAACTTTACAGGAACAGAAATACTCGGATCAGCAAAACTTACTTTTTTGATCAAATTCGAAAAACAGAGCAGAAAAAATTTGCGTTGCTCGCAAGATTTAATTTTGCCTATTGACTCTTCGAGACGTGTGAGTTGTGTAATAGTACTTGGTGAAAACCAACGTTGTATGGATTCTGTGCTTTCTGATGCTTCTGCATTACTCCTCTGCGCTCTAGATAAAACAGAGAATAGGGTTCGTTGTAATTTTTCTGATGGTATGTAAGTAGTCTTTACTTGTGCTATTAAAACTGCCAATGGGTTGGCATCTGCTCCTATAGCCGACCTACCCGATACATTGGCTTCGAGCATCACCGTGCCTGTCCCACAGAAAGGATCAAGTACTAATCCGTTTGCAGGGCAGAAGTAATTCGACTGTAAAAAGAAATATGGTATGTTGCTCAAAAGTTTAGCAGGATACGAATGAATTAAGTGAGAGTAACGCTCGTTATTGTTTAATTCCGGAACTAAATTGCGAAAGTTGATTTGGATAGGCTCCCCTGTGCTCAAATATTCTCTGCTGAAATAATGGTACATTTTGTATATGTCAATATTCATATTAATTTCTTATTTTTTTTCGTAAAGATAACAAAGTATTGTTATTGTCGACAGATTTAAGGCGTCATTTATGTATAGTTATGAAATATACTTTAATCAAGATACCCGATCATCTCTTTTTTCATATCATCGTCGATGTTCCGATAACGGGCAAAAGCGCGGCTTCCCTCCTTATGACCGCTCAATGCTCCGACCATGTTCGGGTCTTTGACCTTTTTATAAATATTTCCAATGAACGTGCGACGCGCCATGTGCGACGATGTCACCTCGTATATCGGTTTCTGTACCTCCTGTCGTGTCCTCTGGTCGAGCACGGTAACGGTGCGATTCAGTCCGGCAAGTCGGAAAGCCTCCTTGATTTTACGGTTGTAGTGTTGTTCCGTTGAGAAAGGGAAAAGGCTTTCACGTCCCTCCTCACGGTATTTGTCAATCAGAGCAACAGCCGTTTTGCTCAACGGTACGCGGACGGTTACCGGTCGATCCTCCTTTGTTTTTCTTTGGATATACTCGATGGCGTCACCGATGATATTTCGGTAAGTCATTTTGAATAAGTCGCTGACACGGCATCCGATAAAGCAATGAAAGATGAAAATATCCCGTTGCGTTTCTACTTCTTTATTGCCAGACAAATCGGCTTCGAGCAGTTGCGTCCGCTCTTCATTGGTTATGTAAATGGGCGTTCCGTACACGATTTCACCGATGGTGAAATGCTTGAAAGGATTGTTCGTCGTGTGGCCGTTGTCGATCGCCCACAGAATAAATGCCCGAAAACGAGTCAGCATATCGGCAACCGTATTCAGCCCTCGCAGTTTAGGTAACCCTTTCGGAACTTCGTTACCTTCCCCGTCCAGTACGGGAGGTCGCTTGCGCTTCGGGGTTTTGACTGCGACCTTTGCCGAATAGGGATATTGTTCGTATATCTGCGGATAATGCAAGAATACCGATCGTTCATCGAGTAAGAAATTCTCGATTCGGCGCAGCAATTCCGGTGTAAGCATCATGAACGAAAGCGAAAATCCGCGGCTTTCCTCTGCTCGCATGTATAGCTCGAAACGATGTAGGCAGCGTACCAGCACCCGAAAGTTCTTCAATCGGTTTTCAGACAACTTGTGTGTGGCGAGGTAAATATCTATTACGTTGAAAAAGGTCTTTTCGTGTTCTTTCTTCGCCTTGGTCGGTTTGTGGAATCGCTTGACGATACCTTGCATATACTCACGTGTGATGGCGGCCTTGTCGGGTGTGGTGTTAATTTCTTGTTCCAACAGGTCGGTCAAGGCTTTAAGACGGGACCGCTTTCCCAAAAGCTGTTCGCGCTCCTCGCCCTGAATCAGCGGAATATTGATATCATTCTTTTTGCCCCAACGTTTACGGTCGATCCATATTCCGGAACCGATACGCAAGCGGACATCACGCGAAATATAGAGTCGCAGGTTGATTTCAGATTCTCCTGCGCTGTTGGTCGTCCTGCCGATGTAGTAGTTCGTCTGTGCCATGCCTCGATTTCTTTGTTTCAAAGGTATGTAAATTCATGGATTCGCGCAACTTCTCGTGTCCGCAATTTGTCCGCATTTTCAGAAAACTGCGAAAATTCCATTCTTGCCAGTCCAAACAAATACAATTGTTATGTATTGATATATAAACTATTATGGTTTATTCCCGATTTATGGCATTTGCGTAGTTTTTGACTTTTCAATACCGGCTCCGGGTACTATGGAACGGAATTCGGTTTTCGACCGAAAATTTTCCGACAGCCTACTGCGATAAAGTATCCTGCGGGATACTTTATTTGTTTTTAACCGGACCGTGCGACGGGAACAATAGCCGCACGCCTCAAAAACAACTGAATTATATAAAACATAATTACCCTACCCGCTATGGACGACGGTTATTATTATTGCCTGTATTCAGACCCTTAATTTCTAACTTATATTAAAGAATGAAAAATGTCAAGTTTTTCAGAGGCGAAGATCTGCCTTTGGAATTGCACAAAGTGCGCGTAGTACAAAAATTGCATCTCGTTCCTATCGAACGTCGTCTCGATGCCCTGAAAGAGGGCGGCTTCAACACCTTCCGTTTACAGACGACCGATGTTTTCCTCGACATGTTAACCGACAGCGGTACCAATGCCATGAGCGACAACCAGCTCGCGGCGATGCTCCGCGCCGACGACGCCTATGCGGGTTCGCAGTCTTTCGTGCGTTTGCAGAAAGCTGTGGAAGACGTATTGGGTAAGAAATACCTGCTGCCCGTCCACCAGGGACGCGCTGCGGAGAACATCATTGCGCGTACTTTCATCAAGCCCGGTCAGACGGTGCCCATGAACTACCACTTCACCACGACTCTGGCTCACATCCAGGAGAACGGCGGTAAAATCGTGGAGCTGATCTCCGACGCAGGTCTCGAACTGCACTCCGACAACCCCTTCAAGGGCAATATGGACATTGAAAAACTTGAAAAATTCATCACCGAAACAGGCGTGGAGAACATTCCGTTCATCCGCATGGAAGCCTCGACCAACCTGATCGGCGGCCAGCCCTTCTCGATGTCCAACCTGATGGACGTGCGCCGCATCGCGGACAAATACAACCTGATGCTGGTACTCGACGCCAGTCTGTTGGGTGAAAACGCTTACCTGATCCAGCAACGCGAAGAGCACTGGAAAGAGAATTCGATGGCCGACATCATCAAGGCAATGACCGGACTGGCCGATCTGGTTTACTTCTCGGCCCGCAAACTCAGCTCCTCGCGCGGCGGCGGCATCTGCACCAACCGCAGGGAACTTTACAATAAAATGGAAGCTATGATTCCTCTGTTCGAAGGCTTCCTTACCTACGGCGGTATTTCGGTTCGTGAAATCGAAGCGATGGCCGTAGGCCTCTACGAAACACAGGACGAAACCGTCATCTGCCAGAGTATCGACACCATCCGCTACCTGGTGAACACGCTCGATCCGAAAGGCATTCCCGTCGTGACTCCGGCCGGCGTCCTGGGCGGACACCTGGACGCCATGAAATTCTGCGAGCATATCCCGCAGGAGGAGTACCCCGCCGGAGCACTGGCCGCAGCCCTCTACCTCTGCTCGGGCGTACGCGGTATGGAGCGCGGTACGGTATCGAGCGTCCGCGACGAGAACGGCAAAGAGATCCTGGCCGACGTCGAGCTGGTACGCCTCGCCTGCCCGCGCCGCGTATTCACGCTTTCCCAGATCAAATACGTCATCGACCGTCTGGAGTGGCTCTACGAGAACCGTCACCTGATCGGCGGTCTGCGCTTCACCTACGAGCCGCCCGTGCTCCGGTTCTTCATGGGCGGTCTGGAGCCGACTACCGATTGGCCGGCACGCCTGATGGAGAAATTCCGCAAGGATTTCGGGGACAGCTTGTAGGAAAAGCCTCCTCCCCACACCTACTAAATAAGCAAGTGTTTGCAGCACGGTATCCGAATCCGCTGCAAACACTTTTCTTATACCTCCGGCAGATCACTTCGCCCGCACCGCCTGCGCACGCCGTTCCAGAATGGCCGGCGTGTTCTTCAACGCCCACTCCACCAGATTGTTCAGATACGGCATCAGATCGCCCCCGGAATCGGTCAAACGATACTCGACGCGGGGCGGCACTTCGGGATAGACCTCTCTATGGACCAGCCCGTCCGCTTCGAGCGAACGCAGGGTGACAGTCAGCATCCGCTGCGAAATATCCCCGAGCGAACGTTGAATGTCGTTGAAACGCATCGTCCCGTTCGAATACAACGTCGTCAGCACCAGCAGCGACCACTTGTCACCGAGGCGGCTCAAGATATCCCGAATCGGGCAAATTCCCTCGTGTAAAAAAGTTTTCATTTTTTTTGCGGTTTTATCTCTTTGTCGTTCAACATCGGTTACCTTTTTGTAACTCGCTTACCAAAAAATCACCTCTTGCAGAACCCGATTACTTATTTTATGTTTGCACTACAAAAGTAACTAACATATCATTAATAACCATAAAACTCAAAAATTATGGCAAAGAAAGTAGCTGTATTGGTCGTAAACCCTGTCAACGGATCGGGCTTGTTTCAGTATTTGGAAACCTTCTTCGAGAACGGCATTCCCTTCAGGACATTCGCGGTAGCGGATACCACGAATGTAAAAACCAACTCGGGGCTTCGCCTCCAGACGGACGATGTAATCACCTCACTCAAAGGCCATGAACACGAATACGACGCCATCGTATTCGCCTGCGGCGACGCCATGCCCAAATTCGCGGAAAACGCAGACAAACCCTACAACGTGGATATGTTGAGCGTCATCAAAAATTTTGCGGCCCAGGGAAAAACGATCGCAGGGCATTGCGCCGCAGCACTGCTCTTCGACAACCTCGGCATCGCACAGGGCAGACGGGTGGCCCTGCATCCGTTCCTCAAACCGGTCGTCAAAAGCTGTATCGGAACGGACGAAAAAGCCGTCATCGACGGCATCTTCTACACGGCACAGAACGAGAATACGATTTCCTGCCTGCTGCCCGAACTGTTGAAAGTCCTGAAATAATCCCCGAATCGTAAACATCGAACGAAGTCCCGGCTTTTCATAGGCCGGGGCTTTGCAATTTATCCGAAGCTTCCGCCTCCGCTTATCGGAAATCCGACTGTACCGCGATACACAGTCCGAAAACGGCCCGTTTCCACACAGCTTCCACACATTTGGGGCACGATTCCACAGTCATCGACCGCACGAATATCGCAACAACAAATTATCAATCAACATTTTGAATACAATGGCACACGATTGGATATTTCTAATTGCAAAAACCAAATTCCAATACCAATGAAGACATTCAGACTTATTCTGGCTTTCGCAGCCGTAGCGCTGACCGCAGTGTCATGCGTCGAAAAATCAGGAAAATACCAGACCCTGCTCGCCCAACGGGACTCGCTGCTCACCGTCGAGCAAAAGTACGATCAAACGCTGGAAATCCTCAATGAGATCGAAACCGGATTTCAGTCGATCCGCGAAGTCGAAGACCGCGTGATGACTCAAATAAGCGACATCGAAAACAAGCCGCTGGACAAAAAACAACAGATGGTATCGCAGATCAACCAAATCAAGGGTATCCTGCTCCAAAACAAGGAGCGAATCGCCGAACTCGAAGCACAATTCGCACAAAGCGGCCGCAAGAACGCTTCGCTGGCCGGGACGATCAAACGTCTGCAGGAAGAAATGACCCGGAAAGTCGCACAGATCGAATCGCTTCAGACCGAGCTGTCCCAAAAAAACATCGAGATCGAGGAGCTCGCCGGTACGGTCGAGGAGCTCAACAAGGACATCGCCGGATTGAACGAAGTCACTGCCAGCCAAAAAACTACGATCGAGGAACAGGATAGTCAGCTCAATGTCGTCTGGTTCTGCATCGCCGATATGAAGCAGCTCAAGGAGGCTCGCATCGTCGAAGGCAACGGACTCTTCAAAACCAAGAGCATCATGGATGGCGACTTCGACAAATCGGCATTCACATCGGCCGACCTGCGGAATCTGACCCGAATCGAAACGGGCAGCAAAAAGCCCAAGCTGCTCACCTCGCACCCCAAAGAGAGTTACACGCTCACACCGGGCGAAGACAAACTGGTAACGCTCGAAATCACCGATCCCGCAAAATTCTGGAGCATATCGAAATACCTGGTCATTCGGAAATAAACCGATTCCGACAGACCGAATACCCCTGCCCGAACTGCAGGGGTATTTTTCATCCGGGAAAGTATATCGGACCATAACCGTCGGCCCAGATAAGAAAACTCGGCAAAGCTCAAACGACGCTCGAAACGGGAGCAGTGAACGCTTGCGTACACTGCCCCGCAAGGAGGAGGAAAAGGAACTTAAATAAATTTGGGGCTGCGCTCGGCTTTCACTATCTTTGACATAGTCTTAAATAGGATGCGCCTCGGAAAATTGGGAACAAGTTCCCGTTTTCTCTCGGCTTTCACTATCTTTGCCCTATGATCCGATTATCGCTCATCATCGCCACTTACAACCGCTCCGCAGCGCTCGTCGAAGCGCTCCGGTCGGTCGTGCGGCAGGATTTCCCGGCCGCAGAGTGGGAGTGTATCGTCGTGAACAACAATTCGCAGGATGACACGCTGGCCCGGTTCGAAGCGTTCGCAACAGAACATCCCGCAATCAACCTTCGGATCGTAACCGAAACCCGGCAGGGGCTCTCCCATGCCCGCAACCGGGGTATCGACGAAAGCCGGGGCGAATACATCGCCATCATCGACGACGACGAACGCATCAACGAACAGTTCATCTCTTCGTACGTCGCCCTCTTCGACGCCTACCCCGACGCTGCATCGGCCGGAGGCCCTATCATACCCGAATATCCTGCGGGACGCCCGGCCTGGATGTCGAGTTATACCGAACGTCCGATAGCCAATCCGATCGACCTGGGGCGAAAGATCCGCCCTTTTCCGAAAGGACGTATTCCCGGCGGCGGCAACATGGCCCTGCGGCGTTCGACGGTCCAACGATACGGCGCCTTCGACCCTTCGCTGGGGCGAACCGGAGAGCAACTGATCGGAGGCGAAGAGAGCGATCTTTTTCAGCGGTTGGCAGATGCCGGAGAACGTTGTTACTATGTTCCGACAGCAATTATGTGGCATATCATTCCGCCGCGAAAGATTTCCCGGGAATACTTCGAATCATTATGTTACCAGGTCGGACGCACCCAACGCCTGCGGGCCGGAATGAGGGGGCAAACCGTGCGTCTGTTATCGGGCGAAGCCGTCAAGTGGGGTGCGACACTCCTGTTGGCTCTCGGCTTCCTATTGCGGTTCTCCGTCCCCAAAGCCCGCTATCTGCTCCTGATGCGGAGGCAAATCACACGGGGAATATCGGGTCGAAAACCGTAAGACGCAGACTTGGGGCTCTGCCAGTGAAAATACCGGTTGCATCGCTGCAAACCGGTATCAGAAAATTTTGCTGTACAAATATGTTCTCCGGATGCGGGACTTGCCGCACAGAGCCGTACATACGTATCCGCTATTCCAGTGAAACAGGCGGCGAAACCCCAGACCATAGTTCGGACGAGTATCCGGCGGAGGAACATCTTTATTTATGTTTCCCATGCGACGGAGGCGTGCCGGGCTTATGCCCCGGTCGGGGATGTTTATGGGGCTTCGGAGCTTTTTTGTGAGGCGGATGCGGCCGTTCATGAAAATGGTGCACCGAAGGCGAATTCGGGTGACGAGGGCAACGGGAGGCACACGAGGTGACGAGCATCGCCGATAAAACAGCGACCAGAGTCCAAGCCAACATTCGTTTTGCTTTCATAATTCTACTCTCTTAAAAGTGGCACAAACAACTACCGTAATGCAATAACAAAAACAGTCGGCACGCCGATAAGAGTTTCCCTTTAGAACAGGTATTTCTCCGACCGTACTTTCTCGACCAGCTGGAAAGCGTGCTGCCACGCCTCCTCGCTGAAAGTCGTTCCGACCACTTCGATCACCTTCCCGGCGACGATGGCACCGATCGTACCGCACTGACGCAGCGTCAGCCCCTCGCATAACCCGGAGAGGAATCCGGCGGCATACAGATCGCCCGCACCCGTCGTATCGACCCGCTTGGCTGCAGCCATGATCCCCACGTGGACCACTTCGCTGCCCCGCTTGATCAAAGCCCCCTTGATACCGACCTTCACGACGGCCAGTTCGCACAGCTCCGAAAGCATCTGCAAGGCATTGAGCGGCTCGCCCTCGCCGGTGAAGGCTTTCGCTTCGTCCTCGTTAGCAAAAACGATATCGACGTAATCCTGAATGAGCGAGCGCAGAAATTCCAGGTTGGCCTCCACGACATTGAAACTCGCCAGGTCGATCGCCACCTTCAGACCGCAGGCTTTAGCCGTACGGACCGCACCGGCAATCAACTCGTGATCCTGCACCAGATAACCTTCGATATAAAGACAGTCGTAACCTTCGAAAATAGCGGACGTAACCTCTGCCGCACTCAACTCCAGCGCAGCCCCCAGGAACGTCACCATCGTCCGTTCCCCATCGGGAGAAATAAGCGACACACACCTTCCCGAGCGCTCCTTCCCCCGGAAAATAAAGGGTTCTATACCCAGGTTCTCAAGAGCCTGAATAAAGAAATCTCCCGTCTTGTCGGTTCCCACCTTGCCGATAAAGCCCACGTCGCAACCCAACCGGGCCATCGCCCGGATCGTATTCCCGGCCGATCCGCCGAGCGAGAGCGAGTAAGGCAGACCGGCGACCGATTTCGAAATCTCGGTCTGCAAGGCCGCATCCACCAGGCTCATCGAACCTTTCGGCAAATTGAACGTATCGAGTACTTTGTCGGTCTTCAGATTGACCAACATGTCTGTCAGAGCGTTTCCTATTCCTATTACGCGTTTCATGAAGTCAGTATTGTTCGAAAATAATGTCAGATAGAGAGGATGCGCACCAGATCCACCGCTCCACGGTCGATAGTCCGGTCGTGGCTGACGGCACGCGAGAAGGGGACATAGACGATCTGCCCGTTGCTCAGACCGATCATCACGTTGCGCTGCCCCTCCATGAGCGCTTCGATGGAGGCTTCGCCCATACGCGAAGCCATGATACGGTCGATTGCCGACGGCGACCCGCCCCGCTGGATATGTCCCAGAATGGTTACCCGGGCATCGTACTGCGGAAACTCCTGCTTCACGCGTTCGGCAAGCCCCATGGCACCGCCCGTAGCGGGATTCTCGGCCACCAGCACGATCGCCGAATTTTTACTTTTGCGGAATCCCTGGTTGATGAGCTCGCCCAGTTGATCGACCTCCGTGTCCATCTCGGGAATGATCGCGGCTTCGGCTCCCGAAGCGATCGCCCCGTTCAACGCCAGATAGCCGGCCGTATGTCCCATAACCTCGACGAAGAAGAGGCGTTCATGGCTGGAAGCCGTGTCACGCAGTTTGTCCACCGCCTCGACAATCGTATTGAGCGCCGTATCGTAGCCGATCGTAGCGTCCGTACCGCCCAGATCGTTGTCGATCGTACCCGGCAGGCCGACGATCGGCACATCGAACTCCTGGGCGAAAATACAGGCGCCCTTCAACGAACCGTCCCCGCCGATCACCACCAACGCATCGATACCGCTGCGCTTCATATTCTCATAAGCCCGGCGGCGCCCTTCAGGGGTCATAAACTCCTGGCTGCGGGCCGTCTTCAGCATCGTGCCGCCCTGCTGGATGATATTGCTCACGGAATCCGATTGCAGGTCGATGATTTCGTCATCGACCAATCCCTTATAACCGCGCATAATACCTTTTACGGAATACCCGTTATAGATCGCCGTACGCGTCACGGCACGGATCGCGGCATTCATCCCGGGAGCATCGCCCCCCGAAGTCAGCACTCCGATACACTTAATTGCAGCCATACTTTTTCTTTTTACTGAAAAAACGTTCAAATATACGAATAAGTCGAGAACAAAAGCGAATTTTATTCGGTTTTGTCGAGCGGGAGTATATTGGACGAAGTCAAATATACGAAAAACAACCGTTCTCCGCAACTTTACTCCGAGGGAAACGACCGTCGCACGCGGCAGTCCCGCTCCGCCGGAGCCGGGAAATTCCGAACGCCCATTTCTTCAGCCACACAACTTCCGTGCAATACGCCTTGCGGCGTGCCCCTTCGGTCCGCCACAAAAACCGAAGCCGGACTTTTCCCACAGGAAAAAGATCCGGCTCCGACCTGAAAAACTTTTTATTTCGATCAACGCTTTTATTCGAAATCAATCAAAATCATCGCATTCGGCCGCAGGCTCCGTCGCAGTAATCTTCACACCTTTCGAGCCGACATGAATATCGACCTTCTCACCGTCCTCCTTATCCTCCACCGCGATTTTCACCCGGCCTTCCCCGGCACTCAAATCCACGCTCCCGTCGGGCGTATCCACCCGCAGCAAAGAGGTATCGGCGGAACGGGGCTCCGGCAGAGCAGGCAATTCCATATCCGGATCGTAGCTTTCCGTCCTTATCTCATACCATTCATATCCCCGCTCACTCTCCCGGACCGCAGAAACACCCAGGCCGATAATAATCAAGATCCAGATCAGGAAAGTCGTCAGAACAGCCCGGCGGCTCGGTTTGCGGGAAGCTATCAGACACATCAACACGTAAATCAGCAACAGCACCGGCACCAACGCGGTCATAATCCCCAGCGACACCGTCCAGATGCCCGCATCGACAGACACAACCTCCGGACCGGCCATCCCGACAGCAAACAGACCGATAATCAATGCGCATGCACCCAAAATCAACCCGAATACCAGCAAGCCGGCCAGGAGTTTCAATACGATCAGGACGACCTGCCCCAAGGCATAAACGGCCTTGGCAACGACCGGTTTGGCATCAGCATCGACATCGTGATTCGCCGCCGAAGCCTCCTCGATGGATTGTACGGTAATCCGCTGTCCGTTTTGTTCGAGCTTCTGACGCGCAGTACGGGCTGCCGGTACAGCGAACCACATAATCAGGTAGCAAATAAAGAACACGCCGAGCAAGTTGCTCATCAGCGGCACAAGCCACCAGAAAAACGGAATCCATCCCAACAACAGCAACAGAATGAGCGGCAGGAACATCAGCAGACGGATCCACGTGGGACTGGTCCCGAAATACTTGGCCACACCCGAACAGACACCGCCCAAGCGCGCCTGGTCCATATCCCGGTACAGGCGGCGCGGAATCCGGCCTTCGCCGCGCGGGGCTTCACGGCCCTCCTGTTCCCGAATGGCTTCGGCAGACCCCATTTGGGCAATGATCTCCTCGACCAACGATAGCTTCACCACTTTAGAATTATCCTGGTGCGAGAGAATCAGCTCGGCGATACGGGCCTCGATATCCTCGACGATCTCCTTTCCGCCGTCGGTATTTCTATACGTATCGTTCAAGCTCTCCAGGTAACGCGAAAGCACCTGAAAGGCATCGGCCTCCATCGTGAAGGCAATCCCCGAAATACTACATTTCTTAACCTCTTTCATCGCGATCGGTCTATTTGAGTTCGTTATTCGCTGCACCGCGAGTAGAACCGCCGCTCGTATCGGCAGAATTCACACTGCACGGTCCGGCATAGGAAACGCTTCCGGCGCTCGACGTTCGGGATTGCAAAGCCTGCTCGCAATAGACCCGAATATCGGCGGCGCTCGACGCCTCCGCCTCGCAGAAGTGTGCGACCAGCTTCCGGGCATCGATCGACGCAGCGGAAGAGGCTTCGAACACCGCTTTCTGTACCGCACCCTGCAACAGAATCGACGATGCGCTCGAAGCATCCGCTTCCAGACGGTCCGCATCGATCTGCGCCACGACTTTAGCGCTGCTCGAAGCGTCGATTTCACACGTTTCGACCTGTGCATCCACACGGATCCTGGCTGCGCTCGACGCCTCGATCTCCAGCATTCTGCCGGTAAAGAGTGTCTTGGCCACGATCTTCGCAGCGGAGGAAGCCTCCAATTTGCGGATATTTCCGTTGTAAGGTACGCGCACCAGGATCTGCTCCGAAGGCACTGCATGAATGCGGGGAGCGACCGTAATCTTCAACTCGCCACCATCGATCCCGACCCGCACGTACTCGATCAGGTTATCATCCGCACAGATCTCGATATCGCCGGGCTCGTCGGTAAGCAGGACCTTCACTCCGCGCGAAGCATCGATAGTATGAAAGTTTCCGACCGCCACGGTGCGGGTTATCAGATTTCCGCTTCCCTTGATCCGGGTTTGACCGAAGATACTGCCTCCGCACGCTGTCGTACCGAACAGAACGGCCATCATTGCCAACAGGGCCATCATCAATTTTTTCATCGTTTTCAGTTTTTTAATTAATCAATCGGTTATGCCGGGTCGTTTTCCCGGTGGCGAATCATTTGAATTTGTCCTACCAGTTCCTCCCACGCTTCATCCAGCGAAGCCAGGTACTCCCGGCCCTTGTCTGTGAGCGAATAGTACTTGCGGGGCGGTCCCTGCGGGGACTCTTCCCACCGGTAAGTGAGCAGGCCCGCATTCTTCTGCCGCGTCAGAATCGGATACAGCGTCCCTTCGACCACGATCATCTCCGCCTCCTTGAGTTCGGCGATGATCTTCGGGGCATAAGAATCCCCCTGCGAGAGGATCGCCAGGATACAGTAATCCAGAATACCCTTGCGCATCTGCGCCTTTACGTTATCCTCAACCATATCATCGTTGTTTATACATTGAATTTCTTATTTCATGTTTCAGCTCCGGGTCCGGTCCGCATATCGGAAATACGCAAACCTCTCCCCGTACAGTCCCGGGCCGGACTCGGCCTACCGGGAATTCCCTTCGAGCCGTTTGGGACCTTTGGGCACGACGATCCACAACAGGATATAGACCCAAATCGACAACCCGCCGACCAGCACCAGGAGCAGCGTCGCCAGCCGCACCTTTCCCGACGGAAGTCCCAAATAATCGGCTACTCCGGCGCACACACCGGCAATGACTACATCGTCCGACGAACGGTACAATCTCGCATGATTTCTTTCTGCTTTCATAGATTTCCATTTTTAGAAGCTGTTTGAATTTTATTCGAGATTATTCGAAAGCCGTTTTCGAGTAGATTCTTTTTGGGTAGTTGCCGTAAATTGCGGGCTATTTTCAAAACCAGCTAAAAAAGAAGATACCGAAAAGAGGCTCAAAGAAGCCGAAACACTTTCTCACAGCGAATGTTCAACTCATTTATAAAATTCAAAACATATTTTTAGATTTCGAAGAGATACAATTCAAAGGTTCCGACGGGATCACGATCCACAGGATGATGTAAACCCACAGCGACAGACCGCCGAAAAGAATCAGGAACAGCGTGATAAGGCGCAGGATCGTCGAGTCGATCCCGAAGAACTCAGCGATTCCGCCGCACACGCCTGCGATCGAACGATTCGTCCGCGAACGGTACAAGTGCCGGGAATTGACGCACGAGGCACTCTCCGCATCCACGGACGCCTCGTCCCGCTTCTCCCCGGTCGGCAGCTCGCCGAACTCCGATGGATCGCCCATTTGAGCCATTGCACCCTGCACCATCTGAAGGGTAACGACCATCATCGGCGATGAAATCCTGGACCGGAAAATCTCGGCCAGACGGGCCTCCACGTCGTTGAGAATTTCCGGATCACCGGCCGGCAACCGCCGACGGATCGCATCCAGGTACTCCTTCAACCGACGGTAAGCATCCTTGTCGAAAGTAAATGCCTGGGAAGCCAAATTTACGCTAATAGTCTCTTTCATGGTCAATATCTATCATTAATAAATGAGTTGTATATTCTTTACAGTTCTATCACACCACAAATATAATGTAAAAGTAATTACCATGCAATACATAGTACTATTTTTTCAACAAAAAATTTCGTTTACCAATAATTTCACCTCTATAAATATAAAAAAAGCGCCAGAGGTAAACCGGACGCTTTAACATAAGATAGAAAGACTAAATATATAATATTTCCACGAAACTAATAAATGCCTCTTTCCTTTAATATCATCCCCCAACCACTTCCATCCTTATATTTAAATAATATAATTTGGGTAAGAGCATTCCCTTTACCAACTTCTATTGTACCATCAGAAAACACATAAAGATAAGACTTAGAAAATCGCTTCCTATAAATCTTTTTACCCGTATTATTATCCACAACAACTACTTTGACTCCATTGGTAAAATAATCACCAAGTTCTGCTGCCTTAAATTTAACAATCACATCTAAATAATTGTTCTGTTCTATTGCCGCCAATGAAACATTTCGATATAAAGTAATTCCCCCTATTGGCTTAACACTCTCGCCTTCACTTTGCGCAAAAGTGGAAACGGTTGAAAAAATAAACAAGAATACAACGAATACTTTTTTCATGATATCAAAAAACAATTAGATAAAGAACAAAACACAATCATTAGACCTCATTTCCATTAAAAATCATCAATATAAAAAAAGTGGACAATTCTCTCGAATTGTCCACTTTAGTAGCGGGAGGAGGACTCGAACCTCCGACCTTCGGGTTATGAGCCCGACGAGCTGCCAACTGCTCCATCCCGCGATATATCGTTTATTCGATGCGAATATTCCGCTTTTGTGACTGCAAAGATAAAACAAAAAAATGGTTCTGCCAAATATTTCGACGATAAACCCAAAAACAAATACCGATTAAGCAGGCCTTCAAGCCGATGAATCACTCCTCGCGCTTGCAGCCGGCACCAATCAATTCCTCCTGAAAGCTCGCATACTCCTCCGGAGTTACGAATTTGTCGGCACTGATCGTCAATTGTCCGACCGGAGTATCGATCCGAATCCGAACATCATCGCTCGTAACGATCTTCAGGTTCTTTATCTCGACATTCAACCGTCGGGTCTCTCGACCACGGACCACGGAGAGGTGCAATACTCCCTCCTCGATCTCGATCGCTCCATTCTGAATAGACCATCGATCCTGATCGCGCATCTTCCGAAACACAGGATAGACCAGTACCGCAACAGACAACAAAAGAAAATAGCCGAATATCAGTTTCCAATGGAGCGAGGTAAATGGCAATTGCTCCGCAAAAAAGATTTTCAACAGCAAAAAGAACAGAAGCATTGCGACTCCCATTCCCAAAAGAAGCCGACGAAAACGCGTCCGTCTCGTATCGTCATAACCGTATTTACTCATGGCTCGATTTGTTAAATGCCGGATAGAAACTATCCGACTTCATCCTCTACGAACCAAATATACGAAAAATTAGCGAATATACTTCCCCGACCCCAGAAAAATTCCGCAATACGGCTCTACAACGATGTTCTGCCACAACAGCGCCCTCTCATAGAAACCCTACTTCATACGCCTCTCACCGCTCCATACGGACATACCATCGGAAGCGGACGAACGTCAGACGCCCTTGTCGGGCACAGCCGCCACTGTCTTCGACACTAAAGCAGCCGCCACGACCTCAGCTAGATCCAGCACCTCCCGGCCGTCAGCTCCGCGTGCGATAGCTTTTTTACAAAGTGGACAAGCCGTTACGATCGTCCCCGCTCCCGTAGCGCTCAGCTCCTTCGCCACGGAACGCGCCAAGCGAAGCTGCTGCGCGTCCGAAATCGCCGTATTGGCCACCGAAGAGCCGCAGCAGAGGGCGTGTTCCCGCGTCTGGGCCGGTTCGAGCAGCACGCCCACCGCTTCGATCACCTCGCGCGGCTGGTCGTAAATACGGCTCCCGCGTCCCAGTTCGCAGGGGTCGTGGTAAGTGAATGTCTGCGCCCCTCGGCGAAGCTGCAGGCGGCCGTCCCGGATCAATCGCAGCATATACTCGGAATGGTGCAGCACTTCGATTCCTTCGAGATGATACTCCTCCCGGAATACCTTCAGGCAGATCGGGCACGAAGTGACGAGCGTCGTAATCCGGTGCTTGCGGAAAAGCGCAATGTTGTAATCCATCATCTTGCGGGCCGAATCGGTTTCACCGGAGAGCTTCAGAGGCCGGCCGCAGCAAACGCCGCCCTCCTTGTCCGCCCACCAGACCTCTTCGCCCGAAGCCTTGAAAATCCGCTCCATCGCCAACAGGATACGGGGCGTCAGCAGGGTCATACACCCGGCGAAATAACCCACGCGGCCCTCGCCGGCCGAACGGTCCACCCCCTGAAAATACTCGTAGCGCTTCTCATCGGGCGTATTGCGCATCGTGTCGCGGGAATTCAGACGCAGCGTATTGAGTTCGATCCCCACCGGACAGCGCTGTTCGCAACGGCCGCACATCAGGCAGTTGTTCGCCACCGACTGACGCAGGTGGTTATACCGCCGGTCACGCAGGAAATAGACCGACTGCACGTCGTCGATCCCCAATTCGCTCTGCAACTGACAAGGGTCGATGCAGATGCCGCAACGCGAGCAGGCATCGGTCTGGAAACGATCGAACGATCCCTCCTTCTCGGTCGAATGCAGCTTGTAGCGGCGCAGAAAAATCAGGGGAATTTCGGTGAAGATATGCATATAACGCGAGAAAGGCAGCGCTACGAAGAACAGCCCCAGACAGATCGAATAGGCCCACCACAACGGCTCGTACAGCGTCTGCAGGACGATCGGATTGACATGATGCGCCATCCACTCGCCGATCGTACCCGTGAGAAATCCCCCGCCGCCGTGCAGAGCGCAGGTGATGCTTTCGGCCAGCAGGCGGGCCGGGAAGATCAGCCACAGCACCGACAGGGCGATTCGGTCGCCCAGTACGTGCCTGGTCGTGCGGCGCATGCCCATCGCCTGCGAATAGATACGCTTGCCGAAAGCCAACGTCACGCCCGAAAGCACGAACAGCAGCAGCAGATCCATCAGGAAATCGAAGACCGGCTTGTGCGGCAGTTCCGTGGCGAAATATTTGAAAAAGACATGCCCATGCAACGGAACGTACCGGAACCCCAGGTAGGCGACCGTTTCGATCCATCCGACAACGATCAGCAGGAACCATCCGAAGGCCAGGCTCATGTGCATATAGCCCAGCAAGGGATTGACCTTGAAGATGCGGCGGTGCAGCAGCGATTCGCGCACCACTTCCCAGACCGCCAATGGCGTCTGCCGCGAAGGAATGCCCTTGACGATCCGCATGCGGTCGGCAGCCGAAAGACCGAAGATCCAGGAACCGTATTTGACGATCAGAACGACGAACATCGTCACGACGCCCACGATGAACGGAATAGAGAATGTCGCGTAAAAATTCATCGTCAGAAATCCCCCAGTTTACGTTTGATGAGCATCACCACAGCCCGCGTATTGATTCCACGAGGACACACCAGGCGGCATTTGCCGCACAACATGCATTTGTTCATCTGTTCATAGACGCCCTGATATTCGCCCCGGCGCACGAGCGTATGGAGTTTGCGGAAATTGAAATCCGTAAGGTTGCCGGCCGTACAGGTCGCCGTACAGCCGCCGCAGCCGATGCAGGTCTGCAATTCGGGCATCTCGCGCAGGATCTCGTCGCTCTTGCGCAGGTTGTTGCTGTCGATGTCGATCACGCGCGGCTTGTTGATCGCATATCCCCAGTTGATCGCTGCCATGACTATACCCTCCCCAGATAAGCCGTCAGGGCTTCCGCCGCCGCATCGGCCTCGTTCAATGTTTCTCCGATATTCTTCGGCGCGGTGACCGTACCGGCGTAAAAGATCCCGTCCACACCGCTGCGGGCGCTGTTCAAGAAGAGGTCCTGCGGTTCCATGAAGCCGCTGGGCGCCTGCCTCAACCCGGCCGAAGCCGCGAAATCGGCGTTCGAATCGTTCGCCCGCATCCCGACGAGCAGCACCAGCATATCGACGCTCATCCGCAAAGGACGCCCCGTCAGGGTATCTTCGGCCTTGATCTGCAACCGGCCATCGTAGGTCGGACTCGCTTCCGAAATACGTCCGCGCACGAAATGAATATTATAATTCTGTTGAGCCTCGCGGTACATCTCTTCGTAACCGGGCCCGAACATACGAATATCCATATAGAAATTAAAGACGTCGGCATCCGGAAACAGCCGCTTGAGTTCCATGGCCTGTTTGACGCCCGTGATGCAGCAAACACGCGAACAGTGCGCCTGGCACACCTTCTCGTCGCGCGATCCCACGCAGTGCAGCAGGGCGATCCGACGCGGACGGCGACCGCTGGAGGTAGTCACATTCCCTTCGTTGAGCATCCGCTCGATGTCGGCCGAAGTGAAAACATTGTCATAAACCCCGTAGCCGTATTCCTCCTTGAGCCGGGCATCGAAAAGCGTGAAGCCGGAGCAAACGACCACCGAGCCGCACTCCAGGGTGCGGCCGTCGGCCAACGTCACGCTGCCGGGGGTGATCGACACCGCTTCGGCGGAAGTCATCACTTCGACATCGCGTGCCGCCAGTCGGCGGCGCAACTCGGAAAGCACCTCGGACGCAGGCGTCAGCGACGGGAACAGATGATACCATCCCCGGAGCTTGCCGCCCAGATCGGGCTCTTTCTCGACGATCGTCGGACGGATGCCGCGATCCGCAAGCCGCAGTGCGGTCTGAATACCGGCGACACCGCCGCCTACGATGATAACCTCTCTTTTCATTGTGCCTTGATATTATAGATCATATCCTGAACGCCGCAATTGACGGCCGAAGGTGCCGGTTTCCCGATGAATTTTCCGTGGCGCCCCAGGTATTTGGCCGCAGGATCGTAGTCGATGCCCATTTTTTCGAGCAGCGGCTCCACATCCACCTGGTGCATCTGCATACCCAGTTCCCAGGGATCGTAACCCAGCACCAGACCGGCCATCTCCTCGTACGTCAGTACCGGAATACCTCGTCCGTCCTGACCGTAGGTGACGCCCTCCATCTCGGCGATCGTATATTGCCATTTGTCGAGGAACATGGCGCAGCCCGGACAGTTGGCCACGATGAAATCGGGCTTGTAGGGAGCCATGCTCTCGAGTTTCTTGTGCGAATTGGCCACCGAATAGCCCCGGTTGGCCTGCACCAGGTAGTTGCGGAATCCGAAACCGCAGCAATGGCGCCGCTCGGGATAATCCACGCACTGACCGCCCCACGCATCGATCATACCGGCGAGCACATAAGGAAATTCCGAACCGCCGATACCCGCCTTGGGAAAAATCTTGGCGTAGTGGCAGCCGATATGTTCGACCACCCGCAGCGGCTCTCCGGTGGCAGCATTGACCAGCCGGTATTTCGCCTTGCGGGCGATCTCCTCGCGCAAGTGGAAAACGATGTCCGAAGTGTGGGCCAGGCTTTTCGGCTTGCGGAACTCGCGGCCGGTAGCCTTGTAAAGGTATTCGCGCGTCTGCTCCTCCTTTTCGGGAAACTCCTCCCAGGTGGCCAGAATTTCGGTGTAGATGCCGAACGAAGTGATGCACGAAGAGATGAAATTCTCATACCCCGCATCGGTCATCAGCGCGAACTGCCGGGCCACGACCGTCATGATCGTATCCAGCGGCACGATGTCCGAATGGTAGCCGATGCCCGTACACGAGGTGTGCAGCGGATCGTCGAAGACATCGCGTCCCAGATCCTTCTGCAACATGTTCAAAAACGCCTTCTCGCTGCCCGGAAAAAAGTTCTGACGGATGCAGCTGCGCACATAGTAATATTTGTCGTCGGCGATCTCCTTCTGGTAATCGCTCCAGCTCGACCGTTTCATACGCTAATAATGTTCGTTGGAATTTTTGGTGTAGGTATCCATCATGTACTCGTCGTCCGCACCGTCGTATCCCATCTCGCGGGCCTTGCGGTCGGAATGCTTCTCGATCGTGTCGAAAAACTCCTTGCCGCCCGTGACGTCGAATATCCGGTGGAGTTCCTCCATGGACCGGTCGTCCAGCTTGCGCAGCGCCCCGGCACCGGGACGGTTGTAAGCGGCGGAAAACTGTCCGTAAATCTCCTCGTCGTTCTCGTAGATCCACTCCCAAACCGTGCCCTGTTCGGGATGCAACTCGGGCTTCACCAGTTTCGGGGTCACACAGTAACCCGTACGGAGGATATTCTCCCCGATCGTGCGCTTGAGGGCCAGTTGCTGCCGCCCCTTCTCGCTCTCGACGAAGAAACCGAGCTTTTGGGAAAGCGTCCGCAGCGCCTGGATGACATAAGCGGGAGTATTGCCTCGGGGACAGCGGGGCCGGCACGACATACACTCGCCGCAATACCAGATCACGTCGCTGCGCATAAGCTCCTCGATCGCATCGTCGTCCTGCGTCTGCACGATATTGACGATCTGACGGGGATCGTAATTGTAAAACTCCGCCGCCGGGCAGACACCCGTACACACCCCGCAATTCATGCACGAATGAAGCCCCTCCCTCATCCGCACATCTTCCATCAGCATATCGAAATACTTACCCATACAAAAAAGATAACTTCGCAGCAGCAAAGTTATCCATTCCCCAGGTACCGTACAGTAGTAGAAATACCTATTTTCGCCGTCTGTAATGTTCGAACGCAAAGGGGTAAGGAAACTCCTTCCCCGAAGCAAACGACTCGCTGTCAATAATTTCCCATTCCCGTTCATCCCACCTCGGAAAACAGGTATCGCCCTGGTAGGCATGGAACACCCGCGTCAGGTAGAACTCGTCGCACAGGGGCAGCGCCTGGGCATAGATCTGCGCCCCTCCGATGACGAAGACCTTCTCTTCCGGGCGGAAAAGCGCCAGCGCCTCGTCGAGCGAATGCACCACGTCGCACCCTTCGATCGAAATATTCTGCCGCGTGACGACCACGTTGCGCCGACCCGGCAGCGGACGTCCCAACGACTCATAGGTTTTGCGGCCCATCACCACCGGATGTCCCGTAGTGACGGCCTTGAAATGCTTCAAATCTTCGGAAATATGCCACAAAAGGCGATTGTCACCGCCGATCACTCCGTTTTCGGCCACTGCGACTATTATTGAAATCATCTATTCTAATTAATCTATTTCAATACCGTTTTTTAACACATCATAGGCAAGCAATACATCCTTAATGCCATTTATTTCGGCAGTCGAAAGTGTCTTGGTTTTGGTGTATTTCCCTCTCAGCCTCATTTTCAATGTTTTTCCATTAACCATTTCTTTTAAGAAAGAAAGCGTCGAATTATCTACGGATACGTCAATCCATTCCCAGCAAGTTGTGTAGTTATCCGTCTTTTTATCTTGGTATTCATTGAAAAAGATTTCTTTTGTTTTGCCATCATAAAAAAGGTAGGCATTTTCAAAGAAAATCCAATCCTCTCCATAGTAAGACATCTTCAATCGCAACCACGGAGAGTATCCTTCTTGCACTCCAATATATAGGGAAATATGATTTGAATCGTTATAGTGCTCGAAATAAGGATTGCTATACCAGGTAATTCCGCTTACATCATCAAATTTCTTTTTCAGTTTATTTACAGCCGACATCCTTTTTGCTTTCTCTGCTTTTTTCGTTGCTTCTTGCTCCGAGATCAACTTTTGCAAGGCAGTCTGTGCTTTTTTGCATTCTGCAGAGGAAGGATGATATTTTTCTAATTGCCTACAAATGGCTGACAATGCTTCAATATTTTTACTGTGGATACAAGAATCGGCACCCACGTAAAGTCTGTCGGGCGCATTCTTGTAGTTTTCGACTTCGGTTTGTAGCTTTCGGCATTCTTCTTTCAACTGACTATTCTCGTCTAAAAGAGCTTGATAACTACTTTGAGAAGGACCGCATGCTGTGATTATGATTCCGAGAAAAAACAGCGAGAAAAATTTCTTCATAGTATTGAGTTTTTTGTTTTTTAAAACGACATCGGAGCCTTGATCGCCGGCCAGGGATCGTAATTCTCCAACGTGAAATCCTCGTAACGGAAATCGAAAACCGACCGCACCGCCGGATTCAGCCGCAGGGTCGGCAACGGCCGAGGCGTGCGGGACAGCTGCTCGGCAACCTGGTCGGCATGGTTCAGATAAAGGTGCGCATCGCCCAGCGTATGAACGAAATCGCCCGGACGCAATCCGCACTCCTGCGCGATCATCATCGTCAGCACCGCGTACGAAGCGATGTTGAACGGTACGCCCAAAAACGTATCGGCGCTCCGCTGGTAAAGCTGACACGAAAGGCGCCCTCCGGCCACGTAAAACTGAAACAGCACATGGCAGGGCGGCAGCGCCATATCGTCCACCTCGGCCACGTTCCACGCCGATACCAGCATCCGCCGCGAATCGGGGCTGTGTTTGATCTGGTCGATCACCTGCCGAATCTGGTCGATGCACCCTCCGTCGGGACGGGGCCAACTGCGCCATTGATAGCCGTACACGTGGTTCAAATCGCCCGGACGGTAACCGTCGATCGACGAAGGCTCTTCCCGCCGCACGGCATCGAGAAAGGCCTCCCGCTCCAGCGGCAAAACCCCGTGACGGACACAAAGCTCGTTGTAATAGCGATAAGCGTCGTTATCCCAGATATGGACCCCGTGATCCAGCAGGTATTTTATATTGGTGTCGCCCTGCAAAAACCAGAGCAGTTCGTAAATCACCCCTTTCAGGAAAACTTTCTTGGTGGTAAGCAGCGGAAATCCTACCTCCAGATCGAAACGCATCTGGTAGCCGAAGATGCTGCGCGTACCGGTTCCGGTACGGTCGCTCTTCACAATGCCGTCCTGTCGGATCTTACGAAGCAAATCGAGATACTGTTGCATGGTCGAATCAATATTTTTTCAACGAAGCGTTGCCCTCGGGGTCGATGACCGCATAAACCGGATCGGAGTGCCACTCCCCGAGGCACAGCACCCGCAAATTTCCTTCGGAATAGTCGCGCGGCTGGTGCATATGGCCGAAGATGAAATAATCGGGGCGTTCGGCACCGGCATATTCGCGGGCATATTCGATGAGCGGGTCGGTAATATGGTCTCCCATTTCGCTCGCCAGATGACTTTTGCGGGACTTGCCGCTCCACCACTGCCCGAAACGCATCGCCCAGTCGGGATGCACGAGCCATGAAAAAAGGAAACGGATCGTTTTGGAACGGAACACGGCATTCATAAAGCGCAGCACAGGAAGATGATCGATCTTCATATTGTCGCCGTGCGCCAGGAAAACCCGTTTGCCGGCAAGCTCCATGATCCTGGGCGAAGTATAGACCTCCACTCCGCACTCCGCTTCGAAATAGTCACGAACCCACATGTCGTGATTACCCGTCATGAAAACCACCCGAATCCCCCGGTCGGTCAATTCGCACAACTTTCCCAATACGCGCACAAACCCTTTGGGAACGACCCGTTTGTATTCGAACCAGAAATCGAAAAGGTCGCCCAGAATAAAGACCGCATCGGCATCGCGGGAAACTTCGTCGAGCCACGCCACGAAACGTTTCTCGACCGCACGGGCCGCAGCCGGCCCTCCCGCGCCCAAATGAATGTCCGATGCGAAGTAATACATAGCCTATTCGAATTGCGCTTCGAGCGCCCGTTGCAACCCCGTACCGTAAAGATCGCGGGCCACTACGATACCCTCACGATCGATCAAAAAGTTAGCAGGCAGTTTCTGCACGTTGTAAAGCCCCAGTGCGGGAGAATTTCGTCCCCGGAAATCGCAAACCGAAATCCAGGGAAGCTGCTGCTCCTGCACGGCGTTGATCCAGATATCTTTCGAAACATCCACACCGATCTGGTAAATTTCGAATCCCCGGTCGGCATATTCGGCATAAACCTCCTTCAATTCGGCGTTGATGGCGTTGCTGTTTCCCAATTCGGCCGACCAGAAATCCACCAGCACGACCTTTCCCTGCAACGAACTCAAACGCACTTTACGGCCGAACATATCGGGCAACTCGACATCGGGAAAATTCGTTTCGGCGATATTCGACATCAGATTTTGCCGCGCATCCATGCGGGCGATCTCACTGGCCAGCAACGGCAGGTAGGAAGACTCCGGATAACGCTCCTCGATGGCTTCCGCCACCATGCGGTAGTAAATCACATCTCCGTCGAGGTTGAAAAGGTAAGTTTCGCCCGGAAGCCGCTGGTACAAGGCATATACCCCGGCCAGGGAAGACTTATGCTCGACGATGAACTTGATCTGTTCGTGTTTGATCCGGCGGTATTCGGCCCAATATTCAGACTCGATCCGTCGAATCTCCTCGTCGGTCATCCTGTAAGTTTCCGGCGAAGAACTCAACGCATCGAGCCGCTGCATCCCGGCCACAAACGGCTGATAAAATCGGCGCAGCAACTCCGACTCCTCAGACCCTTCGACCGTATAGTTGTGCACCACACGTCCGACCGAGCTGACCGTCAAGCGATCTCCGCCCTGCAGGAACAGGGGAATCTTATCGCCGTTGCAGACCAGGTTGTAAAGCGCCGGAGTACGGTCCACATCGCACAATTCCAATTTGTAATTCCCGGTTTCATCCAGTTGCGCCGAATCGATGAGCGTCTGCGCCAACGGAGTAACCTGCTCGAGATAGATCATCCGGCAATCCGAACCGACTATACGACCCGAAATCTTAACCGTAGAAGAGTGACAGGAAACCGCCAGGAGCGCCCCTGCCAGAAAAACGATCGAAATAAAAAATCTGCTGCGCATGTTGCGAGAAAATGGTTTATCAAAAAACGGAACCCTATTTCGAGGTATTGTGCCGTGCGCCCCCGTTCTTGCCGTTGAAATTGCGCGACTGATGCTGATTCCGATTCTTCTGTTGCCGTTGCTGCGCTCCCTTCTGACCTTTCTGACCTTTTTGCGGATGCGCCATAAAGGGCTGTTTATAATCGCTTCGGATATTATTGAGAGCCACTTCGTCGATTTGGATCGCATTTCCGGACATTTTTTTTATGTCTTTTATGATAACCTCGTTATTCGGATGTTCCTGATTGTACTCGTAGCTCTTGGTGCGCATGTAACGCGCCAGGTTATCGACGGTCCGCGAGACTACCTGGGGATTCTTCTCATCGGCCAGACGCCGGATCATCCGTTCGACATATTTGCCGTAATGCTTGTACTCGATATGTCCCGACGAATAGGGCATACGCCGGGGCACCGTGGTAAGTTCCTGGCGCGAAGGCTGCGGATAGGGGGAGTCCACATCCAGTTGAAAGTCGGACATGATGAACAGGTGATCCCACAGCTTGTGAGTGAAGTCGGCCGTATCCCGCAACAGGGGATTCAGGTTTCCCATAACGGCGATGACCGCACGGGCCTGCCGGTTGCGCTCGCGGCGGTCTTCGATCTGCATCAGCGAATCGACCATTTCGTGAATATGGCGGCCGTATTCGGGCAAAAAAAGCTTCCGTCTTTTATAATTATAATTTTTTTGCATAATTTTTGCGGGAGTTCGGTGGCATTGTTATTGCGAACCGTTCCAATAACATTCTGAAAAGATTTCGCGGATATAAATTTCAAAGCGATCGTAAATTCACCTTTGAAATCAACTTTATCTACAAAGTTGGATTCCTGCGAATAATATATTAACTTCGTCACAAAAGTACGTAAAAAAATCACAAAAGCAAGGTATGGCAAAAGTTTTAATCCTGGATCAATCGAAAAGCATACGCAACACGCTGCGAGAACGGCTGGAGTTTGAAGGAATAGCGGCGGAAAGCGCTGAAAATGAAGCGGCGGCATCCGTATTATGCGAACGTATCCCTTTCGATCTGATCATTTCGGATCATGAAACGAGGCTTCCCGAGAGCGACGTACCTTTCATCGTACTTTCCTCTGAAGCGACGGTCGATTCGGCTATCAAGGCACTCCGGAACGGAGCGCAGGACTACCTCACCAAACCGATCGACATGAACCGCCTGATGCAGTCGATCCGACAAACGCTCGAACAGGCAGCCGAAGCGCCGCGCACCGCGACAAAAACCAAGGCGAAACGCAGTTCGACAGGTCATACGGAAGAGATAATAGGCACTTCCGAGCCGATGCAACACGTGCGGCGTCTGATCGATAAGGTCGCACCGTGCGACGCCCGCGTTCTGATCACGGGCGAGAACGGCACGGGCAAGGAGCTCGTCGCCCGCTGGCTCCACGCCAAAAGCAACCGGGCCGGAGCGCCGTTCGTCGAGGTCAACTGCGCGGCCATTCCCTCCGAACTGATCGAAAGCGAACTGTTCGGCCATGAGCGGGGCGCTTTCACCTCGGCCATCAAACAGCGCAAGGGCAAATTCGAACAGGCGAGCGGCGGAACGCTCTTCATGGACGAGATCGGCGACATGTCGCTGGCGGCGCAGGCAAAGGTGCTGCGGGCCCTGCAAGAGCGCAAGATCAGCCGCGTAGGCAGCGACAAAGACGTCGATGTCGATGTGCGGATCATCGCGGCGACGAACAAGAACCTGCGAGAAGAGATTAAAAAAGGAAATTTCCGCGAAGACCTTTTCCATCGTATCGGCGTTATCCTGATCAAAGTACCGCCCCTGCGCGAACACTCGGAGGATATTCCCCTGCTGGTCGATCACTTCATCGATATGATCTGCGAAGAATACGACATGCCGCGAAAACCGATGGATAAAAAAGCGGTCGAAATGCTCCGGCAAATGCCGTGGACGGGCAACATCCGCGAACTGCGCAACGTCATCGAGCGGCTCGTGGTCCTGAGCGGCACCAAAATCACACCGAACGACGTAGAACTCTACTGTTAAACATTTCAGAGCAACTCGAGAATCTCACCGGGGCGGTCCACTACGTGGTCTGCCCCGTGTTCATACAACTCCGCCCGGTCGCGGAAGCCCCAAGTCACACCGACCGACCGGACACCGGCTGCCCGGGCCGTATCCATATCGACGCCCGAATCCCCGGCGTACAGCACCGCTCCGGATTCCGCATCCGTATCGGCGAGAATCTCCCGCACCACCTGCGGATCGGGTTTGAGCGGGACTCCGGGGCGCTGACCGAAAACCGCATCGAAACGGATCGACGGGAAATAGATCCGCACCAACTTCTCGGTACCGATTTGAAATTTGTTGGAAGCGACAGCCAGCCGGACTCCACGCTGCACCAACTCCCGGAGCAATTCCGGAATACCCTCGTAGGGACGTGTAAAGCGGTCGATATGTTCGGTATAGTAAGCCACGAAATCCGCACGCACCGCCGCCACCGTTTCCGGCGTGCGCAGCTCCTCGGGCAGCGCCCGTTCGACCAGCCGCATAACGCCGTTGCCGACAAAACCGCAATACTCCTCATAGGTATGCAGGGGCAATCCCCGCGCAGCCAGCACATGATCGCAGCAAGCCGCCAGATCGCCGATCGTATCGAGCAACGTCCCGTCCAGGTCGAAAATCATCAATTTCGTATCCATATCAAGTCCTTGAATTACAAATAAATAGTCCGAAAACGGGCAGGAGCCGTGTTCCTGCCCCGTAAAAACGGCCCCTATCGGCCGAAACGCCCAAAGCCGAGCCAAAGATACGAATAAGCCGAGCGCAAAAGCAAATTTATTTGCGTTTTGCCGAGGCGAAATATCTAAAATTACAAAGGAGCCGAGCACAAAGGCGAATTCATTCGCTTTTACCGGTCCAAGCGCTTGAAACGGCCCCGAAAAAGGGACAAAAAGCTGTCCGAAGGCAACGATGCACGCGAAACATTTTGTTATTTCGGGATTTTGAGTTTACTTTGTCATCATCGTATAAATCGGACAAAACCTATGAAAACAGACATCGAAATTGCACGCGAAACGAAATTAAATAAAATAGAAGACATAGCCGAAAAGCTGGGGGTTCCCCGTGACGAAGTCCAGAATTACGGCCGTTACATCGCCAAGGTGCCCATCCACCTGATCGACAAGAAAGAGATGGACAAGCACAACCTGATCCTGGTTTCGGCCATCACCCCGAACAAGGCGGGCGTCGGCAAGACTACGGTATCGATCGGCCTGTCGCTTGGCCTGAACAAAATCGGAAAGAAAGCGGTGGTCGCCCTGCGCGAACCCTCCCTGGGTCCCTGCTTCGGCATGAAGGGCGGCGCAGCCGGCGGCGGCTATTCGCAGGTGCTGCCGATGGAAAACATCAACCTGCATTTCACGGGCGACTTCCACGCCGTGACATCGGCCCACAACATGATTACCGCCCTGCTCGACAACTACATCTACCAGAACCGGAACAGTTGCGAGGGGCTGAAAGAGGTCAAGTGGAAGCGGGTGCTCGACGTGAACGATCGCAGCCTTCGTAACATCGTATCGGGGCTGGGAGGTTCGGCCAACGGCATTCCGACCGAAACGGGATTCGACATCACGGCCGCCTCGGAAATTATGGCGATCCTCTGCCTGGCCACCGACATCGACGATCTGAAGCGCCGCGTCGGCAATATCCTGCTGGGCTACACTTATGACGGCAAGCCGTTCACGGTGAACGACATGGGCATCGCAGGCGCCATCACTGTCCTGCTGAAGGACGCCCTGCTTCCCAACCTGGTGCAGACCACCGAAAATACCCCGGCCTTCATCCACGGCGGCCCGTTCGCCAACATCGCCCACGGCTGCAACTCCGTGCTGGCGACCCAGATGGCCCTGACCTACGGCGATTACGTCATCACCGAAGCCGGCTTCGGCGCGGATCTCGGTGCGGAAAAATTCTTCAACATCAAATGCCGCAAAGCGGGCTTGTCCCCGAAACTGACCGTTATCGTAGCGACAGCGCAAAGCCTGAAGCTGCACGGCGGAGTCCCCGAAGCACAAATCAAAGAGCCCAACAAGGAGGGGTTGATCCGGGGATTCGCCAACCTGGACAAGCATATCGAAAACATGAAAAACTTCGGCCAGCAGGTGATCGTCACCTTCAACCGCTTCGCCAGCGATACGGACGAAGAGATCGCCCTGGTCGCCGAACACTGCAAGGAAAAGGGGGTCGGCTTTGCGGTGAACACGGTCTTCGCCGACGGTGGGAAAGGCGCAGTGGAACTGGCCCGGCTGGTTGCCGAAACCATCGAGAAAAACCCATCTAAACCCCTGAAATTCACCTATGAAGAGAGCGATTCGATACGGAAAAAGGTGCGAAAAATCGCCGAAGGAATCTACGGAGCCTCCTCGATCGTCTATACGACGCTGGCGGAAAAGAAACTCAAGGAGATCGAAAAGCTGGGCATCGCCCACTTCCCCGTCTGCATCGCCAAAACCCAGTACTCCTTCTCGTCCGACCCGAAAGCGTACGGCGTAGCGAAAGATTTCGAACTGAAAGTCCGCGACATCATCATCAACAACGGCGCGGAGATGATCGTAGTGGTCATGGGCGAAATCATGCGGATGCCGGGTCTTCCGAAAGAGCCGCAGGCCCGCCACATCGACATCGTAAACGGACTGATCGAAGGATTGAGCTGATTCTGCGGGGTGCGATAAAAGATCGAATTTTATCGCACCCCGATTTTTCACGGCACAAGTTCCGCAACAGTCCGTCCCGATTTGGCGGATTCAACTATTATTTCTATTTTTGAGTGTTTTAAAATCGTTGAATTTCTCGACTATTTTGTGCCCGGCATAACGAATCGACTCGCTCTGCCCTGACTGATCGAAAACACTTCAAATAATGGCAAAACGCATCCCGACCCCGGCCGACATCTTCCGATTCTACGTGGACGGATTCCGCTCGATGACCCTCGGACGGACGCTTTGGGCCATTATCCTACTGAAACTCTTCATCATGTTCGCCATTCTGCGACTTTTCTTCTTTCCCGACCAACTGGCCGGCATGAGCCAGGAACAGCGCAGCGAACACGTACTCGAACAATTAACCATTCCCGACGTTTCCGGCAAGTGAGGCCACCGCAAGCCCCTCCCGGACAGCGGAAACGAAGACTAAAACTCAACTAATTATCTCAAAAGTATGTTGTCGGACTATCTACAAACCGTCGATTGGTCGCGGGCCCAATTCGCCATGACGGCGATCTACCACTGGCTGTTCGTCCCCCTCACGCTGGGATTAAGCATCATCTGCGCGATCATGGAAACCATCTACTACCGCACGGGCGATCCCTTCTGGAAACGCACGGCGAAATTCTGGATGCGCCTGTTCGGTATCAATTTCGCCATCGGCGTAGCCACGGGCCTCATCCTCGAATTCGAATTCGGCACCAACTGGTCGAACTACTCCCACTTCGTCGGCGACATTTTCGGCGCGCCGCTGGCCATCGAAGGCATCCTGGCCTTCTTCCTCGAAAGCACGTTCGTAGCCGTCATGTTCTTCGGCTGGAACCGCGTCAGCCGAGGCTTCCATCTCTCCGCCACCTGGCTCACGGCCGTCGGCGCCAATCTGTCGGCCCTCTGGATCCTGGTAGCGAACTCCTGGATGCAATATCCGGTAGGCTGCACCTTCAACATCGACACCGTCCGCAACGAGATGACCTCCTTCTGGGACGTACTCCTCTCGCCCGTAGCGGTCAATAAGTTCACCCATACGGTCACCTCGTCGTTCGTGCTGGCCGCGCTGTTCGTCTGCGCCGTCTGCGCCTGGTACCTGCTCCGCGGCCGCGAACAGAAGATGGCTCGCAAGAGCATCGCCGTCGCTTCGGTTTTCGGTCTGGTATTCGCTCTGATTACCGCATTCACGGGCGACCGCTCGGGAGCGATCGTGGCCCGGGTGCAACCGATGAAACTCGCGGCTCTCGAAGCCCTTTACGACGGAGAGGAGGGGGCAGCCCTGACCGCAGTCGGCATCTTGAGGCCCGAAGCCGAACGCTCGAACAACGAGGATGCCTTCTATTTCAAGATCGCTATTCCCAAAATGCTGTCGCTGATGAGTTTCCGCGACGCCGACGCCTTCGTACCGGGCATCAACGACCTGGTGAACGGCAACCCTCAATACGGCATCATGCCGACGATCGAAAAGATCGAACGGGGCCGCGTAGCCATCGCGGAACTGGAGCGTTTCAAACAGGCCCGCGAAACAGGCGACGAAGCGACCCTCGACGAGATACGGGCCAAATTCGATCCAGACACCCCCGAAGGAGCCGTCTTCCTGAAAGAGTATTTCGCCTATTTCGGCTACGGTTACCTCGACTCGCCCGCGCAAACCGTACCCAACGTACCGCTGCTTTTCTACTCGTTCCGCCTGATGGTCGGCGCAGGGTGTCTTTTCATCCTGGTGCTGGCTGCCGCCTGGTGGTTCAACCGCAGGGACACGCTCGAACGCAAGCGCTGGATGCTGTGGGTGCTGCTCCTCTGCATGCCGCTCGCCTACCTGGCTTCCCAGGCAGGCTGGATCGTCGCCGAAGTGGGCCGCCAGCCCTGGGCGATACAGGATCTGATGCCGGTCGGTGTCGCCGCTTCGCGCATCGCCAGCGGCTCGGTCGCCACGACCTTCTTCATCTTCCTGGTGCTCTTCGCCGCACTGCTCGTGGCCGAAATCAGCATTCTCTGCAAACAAATCAAGATCGGACCTGAAAAAGAGTAAAAATTATGGATACTTTGGCATTGCTGCAACACTACTGGTGGTTCCTGATCTCCCTGCTGGGAGCTTTGCTGGTCTTCCTGCTCTTCGTGCAGGGCGGCCAAAGCCTGCTCTACACCATCGGACGTACGGAACACGAACGCAACCTGATCGTCAATTCGCTGGGCCGCAAATGGGAACTCACGTTCACTACGCTGGTAACTTTCGGCGGCGCGTTTTTCGCCTCGTTCCCGCTTTTCTACTCGACCAGTTTCGGCGGGGCGTTTTACGTCTGGATGCTGATTCTGCTGGTCTTCGTCCTACAAGCCGTTTCGTACGAATACCGGCGAAAACCCAATAACGTATTCGGAGAAAAGACTTTCGACTGGTTCCTGAAGATCAACGGATTTCTCGGAACGATCCTCTTGGGCGCCGCTGTCGGCACATTCTTCACGGGTGCGAATTTCACCGTCGATCGGTTCAACATGGCCAACCTGGGCGGCGACACCACGATCTCGCAGTGGACGACTCCCTGGCACGGACTCGAAGCGGTGCTCGACTACCGCAATGTGGCGCTGGGACTGGCCGTGCTGTTCCTCTCGCGGATGCTGGCGCTCCACTACTTCATGAACGACATCGACGACACACAGATCCGCGAACGCTCGCGCCGCCGCTCGCTCTGCACCGCAGGAACATTCCTCGTGTTTTTCCTCGTATTCCTCGTAAGCCTGCTCTTCGCCCAGGGTTGGAGTGTCGATCCGGCGACGGGAATCATCGCTCCGGAACCGTATAAATACCTGCACAATTTGTTGGCCATGCCCTACGTCGGCATAGGGCTTCTGGCGGGTGTGGCGCTGGTTCTCTGGAGTATCTGGCTGGGCTGGCGCGGCAGTCGCAAGGCGATCTGGCTGAGCGGATCGGGAACGGTCCTCACGGTGCTCGCCCTGCTGCTTACGGCCGGATGGAACGATACCTCCTACTATCCTTCGCTGGCCGATATGCAGTCGTCGCTGACGATCTACAACTCGTCGTCGAGCGAATTTACCCTCAAGGCCATGAGTATCGTATCGCTCTGCATTCCATTCGTCGTCGCCTACATCGGCTACGCTTGGTGGGCCTTGAGCCGCAAACCCCAAGACGGCTCCAAAGAAGAACTCAAATACTAAAGACACTTCGACGATCCCTCGATCAGCGGGCCCGGAAGAGTGATCTTCCGGGCCCGCTGCAAAATGGCAAAACCGTCAATTCAGGTTTTTCTCGATAAACTCCTTCAAAATCACCGCATGGTTCTCAACCCTGTTCTTCGAGGCATAGAGCAACGTCACATCCGGATAGGTCCGAATGCGGTCGAGAAAATCCTGCATGGCAGCCGAACTCCCCAGCTCATCGAGGTACTTGCGCCGAAACTCCGCCCAACGGCCTGCCGGATCCCCGTGATACCACACCCGCAGCGACGTCGAAGGAGCGATCCGCTTCGCCCACAAATCGTAATGAAACGCCTCTTTGCGAATGCCCCGAGGCCAAAGTTTATCCACCAGCACCCGAAATCCGTCTCCGGGACTTTCAGGGTCGTAAACCCGTTTCAGCCGTACTTCCATATTCGTCTTAACAATCTGTACTCGCTTCAACAAATAACGGGCAAAATACCCCGGACAACTTCAAAAAAATACCGATATGTATAAAAAAGATGGATTCATCACACCATCCGAACACGTAAATTTCCTGGCCAAAAATCTGTTCGGAGCCTGCGGCCAGATCGTAAACGGCGCCATCGCCTATCTCGCCCCTGACGGCGGCGGCCCCGTCACGCCCCACACCCACGCTACCGACCACCTGTTCATCGTCACGCAGGGAGAAGCCAAAGTGCTGCTGGACGGACAAGAGCGAATCATCCGCGAAAACGAAGCGTTCATCGTCAAAGGCGGTATTCCCCACTCCGTATGGAACAACGCACAGGCAGAAACCGTCATGATAGGCATTACCATTAAAGAGAATGACAAAGAGTAATAATACAATCCGACAAAACCGTCTCAAACGGCTTACCGGAAATCTACCTTACAATTTTTTCAGAGTACCGTAATAATGGATAAATACGACCTCCGTCACTATTGCAAATCAAGAAAAAGCTCCAGAAGCTAAACAGATGGCTTCATTCTAAAATACCAACTTTCAAACAATTAACCCATCAACCCCATAAGAGCTATCAGGCCGCAAAAAATTTGGAATAAATCATACAAAACTAACAGTTGCGGAAATCAAATCTTCCAGTGCATTGCGTACTTCTTCAATACTATCAATAGAATCTTGCATCTCATTAAGTTGCTCCTGTAATTTATACATCATATCTTCCTGTCGCTCTGTCAATTCATAACGACATTCATACTCGATTAATTTATTTTCTACAATAGACATTTTCTTTTCAAAAATGTCTATCATATTCTCAATCTCTAATTTATTAATTTCTGCACTCCTATGAATTGCAGCAAGTTTGTCGGAATCTGTCTTATTCATTTTATTTTGATCATCTATTGAGCCATTAGTTTTCTCGCTTCGTTAATGTCGATTCTTGCGTGTTGACCATGCTTTTCTAATAACCATAAAAGATTCGCGCCATTCATCAAGTGAATCGGCTTATCTTTTGCGAATTCGTATGAATCGCCGCCATAGTCTGACGTCGTAACAAGAATGCCCTTCGTTGCACCTTCATTCAAAACAGTTCCATATAAATCCCTGACCGCAGAAACACCAACCGTGTTTGTGTACCGTTTTGCTTGAATTACAATTTTTCCACCACGAATAGGGTCCGGATCAAAAGCAATAGCATCAACACCCCCATCTCGACTGGCTTGGGTAACCTTTACCTCACCTCCATTACAGCTAAACTCCTTTTCAAATAGCTCTCTAATCAGATGTTCAAAATCCTCCCAATGCATAGAAGCAAGATTGGTAGAATTGTCTATTTCGGTTCCTACATCATAATGTTCAATAAACCTTTTATCCGATCTATTAAGTGCCACAATAGGCTGTATGGCTGTAATAGTATAAAGCTGACTACTTGCAACACCTTTTAGAGATTTGAAACAGGCTTTCGGGCTAACATTCATAAAGTCAATGTCAGTAATCTGTTCTCTATTTGTTTTAATCGACAATATACAATTAGTTTCTATTTTGCCATTAGCTTTATTAAGAGCACTAACCCACCCGTTAAATGCAACAGAATTTACAAAACTTAAATATTTATCTGCAAAAATCTCGTATATAGATCGCAATGTAATCTGATAAAGCGCATCATCATAGTGCTTGGAAAAAACTTTTTCTGTCATTTGGACTGGAACACATTTCCCTTTGGTGAATTTCATTTCAACCAACGATGGGAATGTATCGACAGAAGGAAAGGAATAATCTATTACCAAAAGATCTTGATTGCATGTTAGTATTATATTTTTATCATACTCAATAGGATATGCAGAATATTCCAACAGCAAAGAGCAATATTCCTCAATAGCTTCCTTTTTCCCATTGATTATATTGTCTTTAAATGTCTCAATCTTGTACTCTATTTCTTGCTTCTTACTCGAATATTCCTTTTCATCCTCTTGCAAGTTTTTTATTAATCGATCCTTTTCTCTCTGGTATTCTAACAACTCCTCCGAATATTTCTTGAATTCCTTTTCGTATCGATTCTCTTCTTCAAGATTAAATTTATAAACATCATTGCAATTACACTCGTAAAGCTGGTATGCCCGTTCAAACTCCTTCTTCTTTTTAGAATCAGCTATTGATTTTAGAAAAGGTAAAACTTTATGTATTATTGTATATTTAGCCACAAAATCAGATTGCAGAGGTCTAGTCGGATTCTCAAGTTTAACACAAGCTTTTGGCAAGGATGGTTTCTTTAATTTACTGATCGCAGATTTTGTGCTTTTAATAGAAACATCTAGTTCTGCTAGTTCTTCTTCGGCATTATTTTTATAATGCTGAAATACGTCAATATTCTGAACCAATCCATCTAAAAGGATATTTTTTATCTTATAGTTCAGCTTTTTGATTTCCAGTGTTTTATTATGGGCAAATTCAGTATTCTTTTCCTTATTGTCCATTTCTTTCCACTTCTCAATAAGCTTATCTACCTTTTGCCTGACGATGGCTAGGTCATAGTCTTTTATAATTTTATGCTCTGCATACTTGATATGCATAATATCAGCAACATACCGCGTACGCCAATCTCTTGTACGCTCTTCATAATAAGATAGAACTATATTACTGTCCATAATACGATTATTTTCACTCGTGTCTAATCATTTGTAAATTTAACAAATAATTTTTAAAAGAAATATATACACCTTTAAATCCTTTTTGTGTTCCATTGCTGGAAGGAGAGGAATGAGGTAGAAACTTCGCCCTCCATTTTCCCCGATCCGGCCGGAGGTTACAAATATCCCGAAACAAAAAACGTATCAGCCATTCTCTATCGCCGCAGTCCATTCGAACGACCTTGCCGCGTTGCAGACACAAAAAGGCTGTGCTTCCGTACAACATTTCTCCCCGTTTCCACTCTTCGGCAGAGCGTGCTGGACTTCGCGTTACCGCATGCCGCCCGTCCTTCCCTCCGTCGGACCGGAGGCGACCTTGCGAACTCCTGATTTTCGCCTGCCAGCCATACGACCAACTTTTATCTTCAAACCGCTCCGGACAAATTTGTCCACCCCGAAAATAAAAAAGGTTGCAAACATTCGTTTGCAACCCAACCGACCTTCCGGTCGTTTGCGGAGAGAGAGGGATTCGAACAATCCTTCCAATCCTCAATATATCAACCTGTTACTCGGAAATAAAAATCAAAGTACACCGAATAACCCACAGATAATCTGCATAATTTTACCCTTGCGTCGTACTTGGTTGTGGCAAAGATAAAGAAATTTCACAAAAAGAACAAATAATCTCGATCATCATTCTCACAAGCCTGGAAATGCCTCAAACGGACATTTTTGTAAAACGGTATTCGAACTATTTTCTTTGCGGATTACCGGAATATTCCGGCACAATCTACAATAAAACATTGTGCAGTTATGGAGTTTCAAATGATCGAACAGAGCGCTTTCGACGAAATGAAAACGCTCGTAACAACCTTACGGGAGCGTGCTGAGCGATTCCGAGAGCTGTTCTCACCGCCGCAACCGCGACGCTGGCTGACAGCCGAAGAAGTCTGTAAAGCACTGCGCATCACCAAACGTGCCTTGCAGTACTATCGTTCGGAAGGGATCATACCCAGTACATCATTGGGCAATAAGATTCTGTACAAAGAATCAGACATCGCGCGTATTCTGCAAAACAACCTCATCGCTCCTTCTAAGTAATGGACGACGTACTCTTGCGAACCTCACCGGAATACAAGGAGTTCCGGCAGGAAATACTTCGTGCGATTCATTTGCTGGATACATCGATCGCGGCCCATCGTCCGACGATCGTCACGGAAAGCTACCTTACCGGCGAAGAGGTGATGGAGCTGTTTTCGTTATGTTCCCGCACCCTGCAAAACTACCGTGACCGTCGGGTACTTCCCTACACGACGATCGGCAGCAAAATCCTCTACCCGCGTTCGGAGATCGAAAAGATTCTGGACCGAAACTATCGTAAATCGCTGCGATAGTGCATTGTCAAATAGTACGGGCGGCACACAATGCCGTCCGTACTGTTTTTATTTCATCTTTGTATCCATTGTCTCGGAGAGTTTTTCGTACAGGGTTTCGGCCATAGCGAAGCATCCGTCGAGTTTAGGCTTGGCTCCGCTTTTCGTGTGCGAGTGACAAATACTGTCTCGGGAGAGTTCGATTACGCTTCGGGACAGGGTTCCGTGCGTGCGAAGCGGTATGGGAATCTGTTCAAGTTTGCACAGGCCGATAAAATCCACAGAGGAGATGGATTCTCCTGCGAGGAACCTGTTCCCTGCCTGCCGCAACCGTTCGCGCCGTTGCTCTTCGGCTTGTCGTCGCTGCTCCTCGTTCCGGCGTTCCCGCTCCTCGTACTCTCGCTGCAAGCGTAGCCGACGTTCTTCCCGGTAACGGATCAAAGGTGCCGCATCGAGGCCCAGTTCTTCATAAATCCGCACGATGAGGAGTGGCAGATGCCGTCCTTCCTGCATGATCTGTTCAACGGTCCGATGAAAATTTTCAGGACTTCGGTTCCGGCAGCGGCGACTTCCTTATCATCGAGGAATCGGCGGCATTGAGTGCCGTATTCGAAAAAGACGTCTTCCAGTTGCAGGACGGTAGCAATCATATCGTTCTCTTCACGATATTGATCCTTCTGTTGAAGATAGGTGTATACACCCTCGCCGACTTTTTCCAGTTCAGCGTAATGCCAGACGACCTGATTGTGGTTCGTGCGGCTGTAGCACAAAAATTTTGTTTTCATAGAATTGATTATATAACCTTGTTATGATCGTATTTTGCCGTTTCTTGAATTTAAGCGTTTTGGACCAACAGCCCAAAAGCGTCGAACAGTTCCACGACGCATAGGTCAGACACCGGTACCGTCCGCAGTCTGCCGTCGTCGTAATCCAACAGAGCATAGAGTACATCTTCGTTCACTCGGAATCCGTACACGTAGCAGGCGTCGTGGTATTCGTCGCTGATTAGGACGGAGTGGCCTTCGGTTTCGAAATTTTGGTCTTCGAACTGAACGACGAGACTCTGCGTATTTTAGAGATTATCCAACTGAATACTACAACTTATAATCCCTATTCTATAAAGTCTTCGACGATTCGTCCCTGCGTATATAAATCGCGTTCTATTCCGAGGCCGCCCGGCAGCACGATACGTTGCAGGTCGGAGAGCATCAGGTAACCCCATTCCCACTCGCAAATGTGGCAGAACCCGAAGAGTTTCCAATCTCCGTCCTCCTGTTTCTCCGCCTCCGTAATGAGCCATGTTCCGGCTCCCATGGGATTGAAATACTTTACAAGCACCTCGGCCTTCAGACCTTTGCCGTCCTGCGAATAGATCGGATGTTCTTCGAATTTCCGAATAATCTGTTTCGTAAGCAATTCCATAACTGTTTTATGCAGTGTTTATCCTCCTGCGCCGGAGTTTTACAGGACGGCCGCTCCTACTGAAGGAGCGGCCGTCAAAGGTTCGTATTGTCTGCAACTTAGCAGGTTGTTTCTGGTTGTGTGATCCATTCATCGTATGTCATCGCATCAATGAGTTCGTCGTCACCGTCCATATCGATTTCGATATAACCTTCAGGACCCATTTCGATGGATTGCCGGGTTAGGATCATTCCCGTATGGTTGACCGTAACACAAGGTTCGATCGTTCCGAAAGCGTTATCCTCTCCGCCCCGTATGTCATAAGCATAAATACCTTCGGGAAGCGAAGCTATGTCGATACGCTCTTAGGTAAAGGTGTCATTCCTGTAATCGTTTTTTATTGGACGAATCGGAGGTTTTTTGTCGATGTTGCAGAACAGCTCGACGTAATCGCAGCAAGGCATTCTGATAACGATGCTGTTTTTCTCGCAGCTTCTGCCTGAAACGCAGCAAATCGGGATATGCCTGTTCGTCGTAAAATAGCGGATAACGCAATCGCTGCTGCGCAATATACTCCCGTTCCCGACGTTTGGCAAGCGTAATCTGTGCTTTTGCCGCCCGCAGCTTCGACAGACAGGAATCGACGTCTAATTTCAATCCCGTGCGTTTGTCGTAATAACCGTATGTCGTTGTGATCGTATCACGCGGGAAACGGCATTGAAAACGAGCCGTGCGCCAGCGTACCACCCATCGGTAACGTTCGAGCATCGTACGCGGCAGATCGTAACGGTAGAGAATCTCGATCGGTCCGTCCGTCTTTCGAAGCTCGAAAGTGACGATTACCCAGCGTTCGATTCGTAATGCACGTTCAGCTTGAGCATAGGCTTTGGCCAACGCCATAAAATCTTCTGTCTCGTTCTTCATAATTTGCAGCATCTCGACGTTCTACATAACCTTGCAAGCGAATCGCAGACCTGCAATTTCAGACGATGCAGCGACCGTCTTTCCCGACAGGTTATGCAGCAGGCGCCATCGAGCGTATTGTAATATCCGTGTTCGGGTACGATCCTGCACCCGCAGGCACGACAAGTCAATTCATTCATCGGAAACAAGTTCGTTTTTATCTGCATGGCAAATGGTGGTCTTTAAGTTGTTCGGCAATCTCGCGGCACATCCGATAGGAGGCGCGGTTACGGTCGTCGATATGCACGTTGCCCTCTTCTGCCATGAAGAGGATGCACGTGCGCAGCAGAGCGAAGAATCGCTGCTGCACGGTCGGATGTTCGTATTGCAGTCCTGCGGCAAAGGCTTTGCAGTCGAATCCGAAGTCGTTCAGCCCGCTCATCAATGCGCGGAAAAGTTTATGCTCCGGCATCTGTTCCAGCGTTGTGTGGGTATATTTATCCTTTACCTGTTTCATAGCGTCGTCAGTTGTTCACACGGTTAAGCAGTTCTCCCGACAGCTCGTGCAGTTCGCGTTGTCGTGCCGGCTGTGTTTCGCGGGCATAGGCCGTTATCGCCTGCGTCAGTTTCCAAAGCGTCGGCCCTCCGGCGAGTCCGTCGTCGGGATTGTTGTTCATCAACAGTTTCCGCACGCCTTCGTTCTCGGTTTTCAGCAGGCGGCCTTTCTGCATGAGCCGTTCCAGTTCTTGTGTGAAGTTGACCTCCTTGGCTGCCGCAGCCTTTATTTCGAGCGCTTTGCGACGGATGTTGTCACGGCCGAAGAGCTGGGACGTAAGGTCGTTCACCGCAGACACGGTGATCTGCGTGTCGAGTTCGTACGTCCGCTGCGAGAGCTGGATATTATCGGGCAGCTTACCGCCCAGATGGATCTGTTTCATTACGTTCTCGCGTACCATGCCGTTCAAGCAGACGCCGTTGAGCAGGAAGACGCGGATGTCCACCGCCCCGTCGCCGAAATCCGAGGTAGAAAAACGTGCTCCCATATAGATTTGTACCTCGCCATTAAACTCGGTGGGGATGCAGATCGGCTGAGGAAGGATCGTCTCGACATAAATCTTCGTATCGGTCCACAGCGCATCGTATGCCACGGCTCCCTGTTCGAGGGCCTTGCCCAGAAATGCAGAGAGGATGCGCTGGCTGTCGAGGCGGCGGTAGCTGTCCGAGAGGATGCCGCGCACTTCGTCGCCTACGGCGCGGACGAGAACACGGCTGCGGTCGCTCCACGAGGAGTGTTCGTTGAGTATGCGTGCGGCCAGTGCGCGTTTCCACGAGGTTCCGCCTGCCAACTCGCGCAGGTAACGCGACGGAACGTTCATCTTCTCGGCCGCCTGTCCCACGGCGTTGTCGTGAAGGCGGAAGCGTCCTTCGGGCATCTGCATCGTCAGACGATTGCCGTCGTCGAGAAAGAGCACCTTGCGTGTACTGCCCGTTTCCCGGTATTGGGCACCGATCGGAAGGAGGTAGTCTTGCAGCTGCGCGGATTCGACGATCATGCGCTGGATGGTTTGTTGCACTGCGGGTGCCCGGTGTTCTACCAGGTGCCGTACTCTGTCGGCTACGACCCGGTTCAGTCCTTGTTGGTGTGCTACACATGCGGAGGACGCACTCGTTACGGAAGTATTCATAAATTTGAATTTTAAGTTTCGCCGCTCGAACCATTCGGGCGGCACGCAGAAGGCCATAGTCGGGGACGGGACTGCCCGCAAGGTTTTTCCGTAAGGAAAACCGGCAGGACTTGCGGGCAGGCACGGACACGACTACTTTTGCCGGGCCGACCGAGATCGAGAGGATGAAGAAAAACACCCGAAAAACCTTTACTCGGCTTTTCGGGTATTTTCGAATTTATCGGACGAAGCGAAACCGCTCATCTCTTACCGCCGTTTTACACCGTGTATCCGATTCGGCGGCACGGAGGGAACATGCAGGTCCGAAATGTCGTCGTACTTGTTCCGATGCGGTTGCATGCCCCGTCTTAGGGGATAGTTCTTTTTCAGTATCTCAGCGGCCAACTGTCGGGTTCGTTCCTGCAACTTCCGCTGCGTCGCCGAACTTTCCGCTGATGTTCCGTATTCGCGTGCCAGCGTCTCAAATGCTTCGGCACTCGGGAAAAGACCGTTCATAATCCCGTACACCATTCCTCCGCCCATTCCGTTCTGCTGCATCGTCTGTAAAACGGCGATGTCGAAACTGTAGCTGCTGTAATGCGGGGTGTGCGGAACGTTGTCGATCAGCTTCTCATAATTCTGTACCGTTGGCGCAAGATCGAACGTGTCGGTCCGTATGGCGTACGCCAGCAATGCTTTCGGGGCAAATGTTTCGGGCGGGATCTCGCCGAAGGCATACCGTCCCCTGTCTTTATCGTCACGGTCGAGCCGGAACAGATCGGCGTACTTCTGCCAGCCGGCATCGAACTGCGGAAGCCGATACATCCGCAACTGCGTATCCTGTAATTGAGGGTGGAAGAAGTGCAGCAGATAGTAATCCCACATCTCTTCATAGCACTCGTCCCCCGAGGCGTATCCGTAAACAACAGCAATCCCTGTCGGGTCTCTACGGCTGTCAGGGTGTCGAAACTCGGCAGTCTTTTCATTCCCTCACCGAAGCAGAACATCGCACGCTCGTAGCCGTCGTGGTGCCGGAGCCGTTCCAACTCCGCCTCGGGCGAGAGGTAGGAAATATTCATCTGCCAGCAAAAGGCGGCATCGCGCAGGCGCACGATGCGCTGCGGCGCCACACCCTCTTCGAGCAGAATCGGCAGGCTGTTTTGCAGGAAGTCGGGGCCGATGAGCCGCTCCTGCTGGCGAATCCGGAGGAGCACGTCGTCCGGAATCGTGTACTGAAAGAGCCAGTAGTCGGGATAGTTTCCTCCCGAGCGCTGTCCTTCGACATTGCGTTGGATAAACTGCTCGAACCCTTCGCCCGTATCGTTTCGAATGGCGTAGTCCCGTACTTTGCAGTGGGTGTCGAGCGTAAAATAGAACTCGAATCCGTCTTTCTGTGGTCGTGTCATAGGTCTTCAATGTCGTTTCAGATGAAATTCCGCGCCTCGTACCGGCTCGTCGCGCCGCCTCTGATATGCTTCGAGCAGCTTGTCGGGCCTGAAGAGCAGATTTATGGCGTCGAAATTCCGGAAGGTGCGGATTCCTTCGGCCTGCATGGGAGGTATCTCGGACGAAGGCCGACGCCGTATCGGGAACTTCCGGTCGAGGATGTAGGCGGCCAGATTGTACTGCTCCTCGCGCTTGGCCGCCCGCCCCTCGTCCGAGAGGTCGGAGGCGTACTTGCGTTCGATGTTGTCGAATCCGTTGCGGAAGACGAACTCCCGGTTCCAATACCTTTCGGCATTCTGCATAAGATACCCGTAGCCGCGCTGCATGATGATCTGCAACCCCGTAAGGTCGCGTATGCCGTTGGAGACATACAGGTTCTCCCCGTGCTGCGGATTCACGAAGGTCCAGAAGTTGTCGGCCGTAGCCCGCATGTCGTACTCTTTGAGGCAATATCCGCGACGCAGAACCTCGGCATCGACGAAGGGATGCTCCGGGACCCACATCATACCGCCTGCCGTGGGCAGCACCTGCGGATTCACCTTGTCCCAGAAGCCGTCGGGATCGGCCTCCACCTCGTACACGCGCAGGGTTTCAACCCCCAGATCGGGGTCGAAGAAACAATCGGCGTGATGCTGCATGTAGCGTTCGCAGGCCTCCCGACCGTCCGGCTCCTGCGTGAAGAGCACCGTACCCCGCTCGGTCTCCACGGCACGGCAGCGCCGCAGGTCCTCACGGGCGACCGGTGGCAGCCCCTCGTTGCGGAACTGTCGGTAGTCGGCCTTTGTCGAGAGCATGTTGCCGCAGTTACCCTCCGCAAGGGGGTCGAGGTCGTACTTGTAACAGTAGAGAAGGTCTTTCAGCGTTACGGCGTGCCGGATGTCCAGCTTCTCGGTGACTGTGGACGGATCCAGCAGGTAATTGTGCTCCGCCGCTTCGATGCGGGGCAGCAACGCGGCATCGGTCGTGCGTATGTCGAAAAACAGCACCGAGGGAATCGCCCCGCAATTGGCGGCGTAGTCCGTAAATTCGTCGAGCAGGGCGCGGAATCCTTCGTCGCTGCGACGGGATCGCTCCATAGCGATAATCTTGTTGCCGTCGTCCACGGCGACGTACAACGCACCCTGCATCTGTTCCTGATCTTGTTCCATCGTCATTAGTGTTTGAGAATGTGACAAGGCATCTCTCTTCTGTCCCTGTCGCGTTCGTAGCGCTCCAACAGCCTCTCGGGTCGGAACAGCAGGTCGATAGAGAGAAAATCCCTGTAAAAGCGAATGTCTCCGCTCGGCAGCGGACACGGCGGCTCCTCCCTTGCCGGATCGATACCGAAGCAGGTGCGCAGGATGTCGGCCGCCGTCGTATGGCCGTCGTCCGTCATGGCCGCTGCAGGTTTCCGATCGGCGTTCTTGAACCGATCCGCGAACGGGAAGTCGTATCCCGGAAAGTCGGAGCCTCCCCAGCAGAAAGGTTCGTAGCCGTTGCGTGCGATATGCCGGAGCGTTACGATCGTCAGCAGGCGCTGCAACGCCTCGGACGATGCCTCGGTTCCGGAGTCCGGAGCGGCCGCGAGCTTCGCGGCCCCGGCCCGCATGTCGTACTCTTTGAGGCAGCAGCCCCGTTGCAGCACGCTGTCGCAACGTCCGCTGTGGCGCGGCACGAAGCGCATCTGCTCGTGGTCGAAATACGGCAGGCACGCCTCCGAGGAGTATTGCTCCTCGGAGAGTTCCACATCGTATATGCGCAAAGTTTCGACCCCGCAGGTGAGTCCTCTGCCGTCGGGATGTGCGGTGAGGAAGGCGAAGAAGCTGCGGGCCGCCTCGTCGCCACGTTCTCCACGGCGGAAAAGAGCTACGCCGCCCTCCGTTTCCACGGCTCTGTAAGGTGCTCCGGGCTGCGACAGCGCGGGAATAGATTCGTTGCGGAAGCCCGCGTAAGCGTCCTTGTAGCAGAGGTTCCGGGCGGTGTTCTGCGCAGCCAGCGGGTCGAGGCCGTGCTTGCGGCAATAGAGCAGGTCGTACAACATCAGGGCTTGACGAATGTCCTTCACTTCCAGCGGTGCCAGATGCGCCAGCCGGTAGCCGCGTTCTTTGGCTTCGATCGGCGGCAGCCGCGAGCCGTCGTCGACGTGAAAGTTCAACAGCAGAAGATACGGGATATATCCCTTGTTGGCCGCATAATCCGCAAACTCGTCGAAGAAGGTTCTGAAACCCTCGTCGCCCCGTCGGGATCTCTCCAATGCGACGACCGTATGAGTACGATCGAGGGCGGCATAGACGTTCGTAATATCGGAACTTCCCATCCGCTATCGTTTTGTGTCGTCCCAGTCGGGTACGACGATCGTGCCGTCGCCTTCGGGTGCGCGGATCACCTCGATCTCTTCGACCTCGTGGAACGTGCAGGCGCCGAGGCCGCAAAGTGCAAGCAGAAGAAGCATCGCCGCGAAGATGCGGCGCAGATGATTTGTCGTCATAGTATCAATTTTTTAAGAGTTCATCGATTTCGGGGTCGAGCGCCGCACGATACTCCATGCGCTCATCGCGGCGGCAGGCTTCGAGGAAGTGTCGCCGTCCCTCGGCCTTGCGGCCCAGCCGCGAGCAGGCGATCGCTCGAAGATACTCGCTTATGGCTGTCGCGGGAAGTGCTTCGAGGATGCGCAGCGCCTCCCTGTCTTGTCCCAGCGAGAGCAGTGCGATGGCCGTATTGCGATCCCGGTAGTCATGAAGGACGTAGAGCGCCTGTGCGTATTTGCGTTTTTCGAGCAGCTGCCGGCCCCGCAGGTAGGCCGTATCCAGTTCGGTCGTGTGGATCGTGTCTTTGACCATACCCACGCGGCGCAGATGGCAGCGGAGTTTTACGGCCCGCAGCGCGGGATAGTGCTCCGCACGGATACAGGCATATTCGACCGGGTAGCGGCGGCGAATCTCCTCCTCGCGCCGGTCGGGATCTCCGATGCGGCGGATGATGCCGAGAATCTCGTCGCGGTGCGCGAGGCGGTCGTCACGGGCGATGCGGGCCGTCAGCTCCGGCCACAGCTCGCCCGCACTGCGTATCGTAAGCAGGCGGTCCGCACGCCGGCCGAAGCATCCCGCAAGATAGCTGCGCAGCGCCTCGGCACGCGCCTGCGAAAGCCGCTCGTTGAGCCCACGACGGCCTTCGGGCGAGGCCGAAGCCGTAAGGACGATGCTGTCGACATGGAACTCCCGCTGCGCGACGATACGTTCCATGAGTGCGGCGATGCGTGCCAGCTCCCGTGCGTTGTTACCCAGCGTATCCACGAGCCGTGCGTCGCCCGTAAGGAAGCTCAGGCTGTAACGGTCGTTGACGGTCACGTATTTGTCGATGACGCGGATACGGTACCGGGGCAGGGTGTCCAGAAACGACAGCAGCGACGATACGGTATAGGTCAGCGTATCGGACGGCGGCAGCGTATAGGCGCTGTCGTCGAGCCCCTCGACGCGGCCCCGCAGCGTGATGAGCATCTTGCGGGAGGTCTCCTCCGTAGGTACTTCCTGCGAATAATAGTAGCTGATCGAAGTTCGGTTCTCGATAAGCGAATCGAGCCGCGCATCCTGCGCATAGGGATATTTCACGAACCGCTGGAAAGCCCGCTCGGCCCGCACGCTGTCGGGGCGGAAGCGTCCCAGGTAGGTAGTATACTGCCAGTAGTCGCGCTGCTGCACGCGGTCGAACAGCGCACCGCGTATGATGATGTCGTCGAGCGGTATCTGTTCGTCCTGCCGGTGCAGGAAGGGCGTGATGACCACGCTGCGGCTGCGCCCCAGCAGCTCTTTGGGCAGTTCGACGTTGAAGTCGAGCGTCACACGCCCCCGGCGTTCGGGGATCGAACGGACACGGGCCACGACGACGACCTCCTCGATCGGAACCGTGCCGAGGGCTTCGCCCTGCCCGTCCCGTTCGACGGGGACAAGGTAGTAGTCGCTGCTGTCGCGTTCCACGCGCACGACCTGCGGGCGGTCGTCACGGACTTTGGACTGGCGTTCTGTACGTGAGAGTTGCGCCAGGTGTGCCGTGGCCTGTCGGCGCGTCAGCCGTGCGGTCGTCGAGCAACCCGCAGGCACGCCTGCGGCCGTCAGTACGGCGATCAGGGATAAAATGTTACGGAATAGCATATCAGAACAGGTAGTTGAAGGAGACTTCCAGTTTCGACGGTGCGAGCGTCCAGCGCCGCGCGTGGCGGATATAACGGTCGCCCCAGTCGCTCGTGACCGGATCGCGGCGCGTGTCGCGCGTGCGATAAAGTCCCGCACCGGCCTCCACGACGAGGTTCCAGCGCTTCGAGAGGATCCACGCATAGCCGTAGCTTATGCCGATGCCGTAGGCCCGCCCGTCGTAGGTGCGGCGACGATTGCCGATGCGGTAGTCGACCCAGGAGGCGTGCAGCCCCAGAAAGTGCCCGACGAAATCTTCGTAGAACCAGTGTCGGACGCCGAGTTGTACGGCCCCGACCTGCGTCGTGAGGCGCTCCGTGCGGATCGGATTCCAGTAGGCGGAGGTTTCGACGGTCCAGTTGTCCGTCAGCGCCGCCTCGGCACCCACGGCGACCGTGCCCGTCAGCGCTGCCAGGGCGTTCACCCTGACGCCGAAGAACTGTGCGGCGGCACGGTGGTGTATGGCTGCGAGGCACACCAGAAGTGCCGCACAGCGGATGATCGTTTTCGTTTGCATAATCGGTTATTCTTTTACGCACCTCACAGGATAGGCTGCGGCCTGATGATTCTGACGGTAGAGTTGCAAGACCTCGGGCGGCAGGACGCCGAAGCTCACGGCCGTCGTCGCATCCACACGTGACGGATCGGAGGCAGGACTCCCCGGGGCATTCGTCCAGAGTTGTGTCCGTATCCCGACGCCGACATACATTTCCTTGCCCGTAGGCATGACATGCAGCAGCCCCGCATAGGGATAGTACGGCCATACGCTGCCGGTATAGAGGTAGCACCCGCCTTCGATAGTGCTGGAAACAGTCGTCTGTTCGAGCGTCCACGCCTCGGGCGGCGGCACGCGCCAGCCCGGAGGGCAGGGGTCGTAGATGGACTTCGCGCCCGCAGTCGTGGGACGGCCGCCCGTCGAGGCATTGCCCCAGAGGTTCGGCGAAGGTTGCCCCAGCCACGAGCTGAGACGCTGCGCCGGATCCGAAGGGTCTGCAGCACGCCCCAGAAGAGTCGCGGGATGTGCCGCAGCCCACGCCACGGTCGCCGTCGAAGAATCTTCGCCGTAGTATGTCCCGAAGGCGAACCCTTCGCCATAGTCGAACGCTTCGAGATCGTACGGGAAAGGATCCTTGCGGCCCCATTGGTAGTAAAGGCCTCGGCTGGCCGGATCCCCCGGATCGAGGTTTTCAGCCCCCAGATTACGGTCCATAAACACATATCCCGAAGGATAGACGTGGGTGGTCAGAGCGCCGTTCGTCGCCCAGATATGCCACGACCAGATACAGCGTCCCGCAGCGTCGAACAGCCCGATAAGGGCGTTGCCTCCGATGGCCGTACCCGTGCGGAAGCTGATGCGGCTGCCGTTGTAGCCCACATCGCATACGACAGCCCGCTCCGCCGTTCCCGTCTGCCAGATAAGGCGGACGGATGTCCCTTTGAGTTTCTGCGGCGTGATGCCCGTGGTCGCTCGTCCGTTGCCCTGCACCGTTGCATCGAACAGATATATCTCCTGCATGCGGGGCGCGATGTAGCTGTTGGCCGTACCTGCGGCACTCAGGTCGGTACCTTCGGCGTAGTCGGGCGCGATGATCCGCTTCTCGGTGGCGACGAAGGAATAGGTCTTATCGGCGGTGATGAGCTGCCGGCGGCTTTTGTCGAAGGCATCGTACCAGCCCGTGAGCAATGCCGGCTCCATAGCGCGAATCGTGCAACGACTGCCCGCAGGCACGATGAACGACTCCTCGTCCTGATCCACCTCGACGGGCGCGTCGCACTCGAAACGTACAGTGTAGATGTCCGTCAGGATATGTACTTTCTCGGTTACGAAGAGCGGATAAAGCGACGTTGCATACGTCTTGGGCACGTAAGAATACGTTTCGGACTCGCAGAGCAGTTCGCTATGCCCTTCGTCGGCATACCATCCCGCGAAACGATAACCTGCGTCGGCTGTCGCCGTGAGGGTGCAACCCCGCTCGTAGCAGGCGGCACGCAGCATCCCGCCGTTCGCCGTTTCCGCGTGCAGAGCACCCGCCGCCGAAACCGTACCGCCGCCGGACGGTACGACGTAGAGCGCATTGGCAAAGCAGTGCTCGAAACGGCTGCGGCTCTCGTATCCGTAGCTGTCGCGCACACGCACTTCATAAGCGAGCCGTGCGCGAGCTTCGGTGATGACCTTCGGGTAATAGACCAGTTCGTAATAGTTCGATCCCTGCTGGTAATAGAGCGAGAGATCGTAGCGGGGATCGCACTCATCGTAATCGACGAGGAACGTCCCGTCGGTCGGGGTCAGCAGCTCCAGCTCGCCCGTAAGTGTCGGCTCGCGCTCCGTACGTTCGATATTCACGTAAAGCGAAGCGTTGAACGGAAGTACGCAATAGTCGCCGATGCGGTTGCTCTCGAAATCGTCGGTCACGCTCAACGTATAGCCGTGTACGCGGGTGTCCACCTCATTGTCGCCCGAGATCGTGATGTCGAGCGTATGGGACGTATTACGCCCTACGTTGAAGTCCGTCGTACTGTTCTCACCCAGGTAAACGCGGTAGTCGAGGATGCGGCTGCCCCGTGTGGCGCGGATCATCAGGTACGAAGCGCACGAAGGGGCGTTGTCGGCGTTTTTGTCCTGCTGGTCCGTAATCGAGGGTACCGTGCCCTGCGGGTTCTCGAAGAGGTATTGCACGCCCGAACAGCTGCGCCGCGCGGCGTCGGGAAGCTCCACGAGCGGAGCATCGGTGAAATCCTTCTCCGAGGTCGAAGGGGCACTCGCAGGCGTGAAGAGCGTCGTACGTCCGGGGACGGAACACAGGCGTACGGAGCGCAGTTCGAGGTCGGGGACCTTATCCGCCACGCGGATGTTGTAGGCGATTTTGGCCACGGTACGCCGCACGCTCAATGGAGGTAACGTAACGGTGTTGTTCTCTTTGTCGGGCGCGATCGCAACGGTCATGACGGCCGACATGGGAAGCGTCGCATACTCCTCCTGCCGCCCGATCGTATAGTCGAGGAGCTGCTGCGCACTCCGCTCGCCCAGGTCCGCACCCAGGTTGGCGGCGACGTAGAGATCGTACTCCCCGGGCAGGCACTCGAACCGCACCAGCGCCGAACGGAAGTAAAAATGCAAGCTCTGGCCGTTGCTGCGGCCGAACAGGTAGAGGTTGATGTCGCGGATCGCCTCCTCGTCCGCCGCGCGGGTGATCCGCTCCGCAGGATCGGGCGACAACTGTAGCTCGACCTTCACGGAGCGGGTCGGAGGCGTAGCCGTCGCCGCGAGATCGGTGGCACAACCCCAGCCGATGCCGGAGGCCAGCAGTGAGAGAAAAATGAGTAGTCGTGTCATGGTAATTTGAAAATTAGGTGTCGTGGTTATTCGGCGACGCATCGCACCGGCAGGGCGTAGTCGCGTTGTAGGTGTCCGGCGGCATCGACCGCCGAAGCGGAAACCGTGAACGCCGTACTCGTGGAGAGGCAGCGTCCGTTCAGCTGAGCCGGAGCGTTCGTCCAGACGTCGACCCGTGTGCCGTTGTCGCGGAAAGCGTGACCCGTAAAATAGCCGCCCAAAGGATAGGTTACGGAGGTGCCGGTGCGGCTGCGGAGGTAGTAAACATTGTTCCGCGAGGTGCCGGTACGGCTGAAAGAAGCCTGCTCGAAAGCCGCAGGAGCCGGAACCCGCCACCCCGGAGGACAGGGGTCGTAAATCGACTTGGAACTCGACGTCGAATAACTTCCCGAACGGCTGGCATTGCCCCACAGATTGAGGTTCTGAGGCGTCACCCAGTCGCCGATGTCGTTGCTGTCGCCCGCATACAGCCCCGACCAGTAGGCCCAGGGTTCCGCCAAAGCCCGCGCTGGGGTCATCGACACAGAGCCGCCGTCGAGCAGCGGATCATGGACATAATACTCGTATCCCGCAGCGGAGATAAACGCAGCTGGTACTGTGCTCGTCACGGAGGAGGGATGAAGAAAGGGGGCGGGGCGTCCCCACTGGTAGTAAAGTCCCCGCAGCGAAGGATCGCTGACGCTCGTTGTGAGCGCTCCGAGATTGCGATCCATGAACGTATATCCCGAAGCGCAGGTCTGGGCCGTGGCCCAAGGATCGTAGTTCGTATGCCAGATATGCCACGACCAGACGCAGCGTCCCGCAGCGTCGAACAGCCCGATAAGGGCATTGCCGTAGTTCGGACCCGTACGGAAGCAGATCGTACTGCCCGTATGCTCCACCTCGGCGACGACTCCGCCCCGCGTCCCACCGCTCTCCCACAGTACGCGGGCCGTCGTGCCCGAAAGCGTCGCGGGCGTCAGGCCCGTCGTCGCGCGGCCGTTCCCCTGCACCCGGGAGTTGAAACGATAACCCGCATTGTGTGCCGCAGCGATGTAGCTGTTGGCCGTACCCGCAGCGCTGAGGTTCGTTGCAGAGAGGTAGCCCGGCATCACGGCTCGTTTTTCGGTGGCTGTGAACGTAATGCTTCGGGCCGTGCCGAGCAGCACGTTCTGGCCCCCGGTCTGATCGTACCAGCCTCGGAAGAGCGGCAGCTCGTAGTTGACGCGCAGCGTGCAGCGGCTGCCCGCAGGTACGATGAACGACTCCTCGTCCTGATCCACTTCGTATGGAGCGTCGCATTCCAGACTTACCTTGTAGATGTCCGTGATAATATGGACCTTGGAGGCCTCGAAATACGGGTAAATCCACGTTCGGTATGTTGCGGGAACGAAGGAATACGTTTCGGTTCCGCAGAGCAGTTCGCTATGCCCTTCGTCGGCATACCATCCCGCGAAGCGGTAGCCCGCAGCGGCTTTCGCCGTGAGGGTGCACCCCTGCTCGTAGCAGGCGGCACGCAGTGTCCCGCCGGTAGGCTTTTCCACATGCAGTGCCCTGGCCGCCGTTACCGTCCCGCCGGTGGGTGGCGCGACGTAGAGCGCATTGGCGAAGCGGTGTTCGAAGCGGCGGCGGCTCTCGTATCCGTAGCTGTCGCGCACGCGCACCTCATAGGCGAGCTGTGCATGAGCCGCCGTAACAAGGGGCTCTGGATAGTAGATGACTTCGTAGTAATTCGATCCCTGCTGGCGATTGATCGGAAGGTCGAGGCGGGAAGCGCACTCCTCGTAATCGACGAGGAGGGTCCCGTCGGTCGGGGTCAGCAGCTCCAACGCGCCCGTGAGTGTCGGCTCGCTCTTCGTACGTTCGATATTCACGTAAAGCGAAGCGTTGAACGGAAGTACGCAATAGTCGCCGATGCGGTTGCTCTCGAAATCGTCGGTCACGCTCAACGTATAGCCGTGTACGCGGGTGTCCACCTCATTGTCGCCCGAGATCGTGATGTCGAGCGTATGGGACGTATTACGCCCTACGTTGAAGTCCGTCGTACTGTTCTCACCCAGGTAAACGCGGTAGTCGAGGATGCGGCTGCCCCGTGTGGCGCGGATCATCAGGTACGAAGCGCACGAAGGGGCGTTGTCGGCGTTTTTGTCCTGCTGGTCCGTAATCGAGGGTACCGTGCCCTGCGGGTTCTCGAAGAGGTATTGCACGCCCGAACAGCTGCGCCGTGCAGCGTCGGGAAGCTCCACGAGCGGAGCTTCGGTGAAATCCTTCTCCGAGGTCGAAGCTGACGCGGCCGCTGCGAAAAGCCCTGTCCGCACGGGTATCGAGAACAGTTGCACGGAATATAATTCGAGGTCGGGGACCTTATCCGCTACGCGGATGTTGTAGGCGATCTTGGCCACGGTGCGCCGCACGCTCAATGTAGGAAGCGTAACGGTCCCTTTATCGGGCGCGATCGCAACAGTCGTCACGGCCGACATGGGAAGCGTCGCATACTCCTCCTGCCACTTGATCGTGTAGGTACGAAGCTGTTGTACGCTCCGCTCGCCCAGGTCCGCACCCAGGTTGGCGGCGACGTAGAGATCGTACTCCCCGGGCAGGCACTCGAACCGCACCAGCGCCGAACGGAAGTAAAAATGCAAGCTCTGGCCGTTGCTGCGGCCGAACAGGTAGAGGTTGATGTCGCGGATCGCCTCCTCGTCCGTCGCGCGGGTCGCAAGGCGAAGCATATCTTCGGTCGTAATACGCAGTTCGGCCGTGACCGGACGTTCCGAGGCTGCGCTATCGACCGGCATAGTCACTTCCCGGCTGCACGAGCACAGCAGCAGATAAAAAAGCGGAAGAGAGATTGTTCTGAACATAGGAATCGGTTTTTTAGAACAGTCTGCCGCCCTTGCGGGCGACAGACTGTCGGGAAAAGGTTTCTCAGGCTCCCAGATCGATCTGCTGCGTTACCGGAGACTCCCAGTCGGCGACCGTGATCGTAAGGCCCACCTCCGAGCCTACCAGACCCGTGATCGCAGCTTCGATGCGGTAGTAGCCGTTACGCACGATCGCTCCGCCTGCCTTGCCCGTGACAGGTACCGTATAGACGATTTCCGTACGGTCGGAGGTCGTCGAGGTGCTGCCGTCGGCGTCGTAGCTCGCCGTGATCTCCAACTGTACACGGTTGCCCTCGGCAAGAGCGCCGTTTTCGAAGACGTAGAACAGGTTGTCGTATCTGCCCGCTGCGGCGGTGGCGGTCTGCGTATGGGTATAGCTCATCGCGCCGGGCGAAGGAGTTGCGGGCGCGATGACAGGCGACTGGCTCGCCGCTTTCGAGAGCTTGACGCCCGTGACGGTGATCGTTCCCGAATATTTCTCCGCGAAGGCCGCATCGATCGTGGTCTGCACGGAGAGCTTGGCCACCGTACGGCGGAGCGCCATCGCAACGTCGGTCGTCGAACCCTCGGCGATGGATTTGCTCGCAGAGGCCGACATCACGAAGCCGCCCGCACGCTTGGCCTTGGTCGAGACCTCCGCGAAGGTGCCGTTATAGTCCGCAGCGGAGGCTTCGACCTTCGAGAGCAAGGCCGATTTGGTCGTAACACCCGTGAGCGAAAGGTTCGCAACGGCGTAGAAGTCGCACGTCGTACCCGCTGCCGAATGCGGCAGCGCGAAGGTCGCCGACTTGTCGACGAGTTCCTCGGAGGTGAACGAACGCTGCGCAACGAGGTTGCCTTGGGAGTTGAAAACGTAAACCGTCAGCGACGTGAGGCTCTTCTCCCACGTTTCGGCGGCGGCAGTCGAGTTCAGGGATGCGCGCGAGGCCGGGGCATCGGTAAATGTGAGGCACACGGCAGCGCCGTCCAGCGGCTCACCGTTCGTACCGTAAGTCACGGTCTCCTCCTTCGAGCAGGAGACCAGCGCAAGGGCGGCCAAAGCCGCGACAAATGTTTTTTTCATATATGGAATAAAGGATTAAAGGGTCGTTATTTATTTCGGTTCGTTTTTCTCGGCTCGCCGTCCCGTATCTTCCGCGTGCGTACACGGTGGCGGAGCTTGGCTTCATAGCCCGGAGGGCCGTTGTCGTCGATCCACTGCCGGATGCCGAGGCGCAGCTCGGCTTTCAGCTGCCGGAACTCGGGACGCGAGGCGAAGTCGTCGCCCAAAGCATAGCCGGCGAAGATCGGCTCGCAGGGCGTCAGCAAAGCCCGGGCGACGGTGCGGCGCTGATCTTCCGGAATGTCGGGGAAATCGTTCGCGAGGATCAGGTCGATCGTATCGAACTTCGAGAACAGCAGACCTCGGAAAAGCCTCCGGTCAGCAAGGCGAAGCGCACACTCGGCACTGCCGCCCGCGTCACAAGTACGACGGTAGAGGTCGGCGGCCACGGCGCTGCGACGATCCAGAAGTTGTGCGCGGTACTGGAGCTGGGGATGGCGTTCGCGAAGGTAATAATCCAGTCTTGTCCGGAACCACGGCTCGGAATATATCTCCATAGCGGTATGCTATCGTTTCCGACCCCGCCCCTGCTGCGACTCATCGGCCCCCTGCGAGGCCTGATGGGATGCTTCGGCCGCCTCGCTGCGCTCCTGACGCGACAGAAAGCGGCTGTAAGTACGGTTGTCGCGCGGGTTCACATACAGAACCTTGTTCTTCATCGGCTCCCCGAACGAATCCTTGACCTGATCCGCCGAGACCTGGCCGCCGGCAAGCAGCGTCTTCACATCGGCATCCGAGAGCTGGTCACGAAGGTACTTAGGGACGTACGGCTTGTCGTAAACCGGATCGCTGATCGTATAGCGGCCCCGATAGACATCGTAGTTCAGGATGCCCTTGTAGGTGTTCTCCGTATCGCCGTAGGCCGTGCATCCTTCCAGCGGGATCGAGCCGCCGCTGCGAAGGATTTTTTGTCCCGCATCGTCGATGCGACGTCCCTCGGCGAACTCAGGGATCTTGACATCGCGGTGCGGAACCGCCACAAGGCGGTTCGTCGAAGGGTTGAAGGCCACGTGGCAGCGCTCAGCTTCCCCCGTGATGCTGTTATGGACCGTGACAAGGTGTTGCAGCGTCTTGCCGCGAGCCAGAAGTGCCTTGTCGTCGGGCGTGATCTCCGAGGCATACTCCTCACGTTCGTATTCGGGCTGCACAAGCGGCGTATCGAGGCGGAACTTCAACTCATCGTTATGATCCCGGTAGAAACTCAGGTTGAAAAGACCCGTCGTCGTGCCGTGGTTCGAAAGCTGGACCGTCGCAGGAAACAACTCTCTGGTCGGGAGCCCCAGCATCAGGCTCCGCTGCGTGCGCTGCGGCAGCGCATCGAAGTCGATGCCCAATTCTTGCAACTCCGCGCGTGGAATCTCAACCTTGTCGTATTTCACCTGTTCCAGTTCGGCCGTGTTCACGACGTACTTGTTATACGTCTCCCAGCCCTCCTCGCTCTTCGGATTGCTGACGAGCTTGCCCAGCGATGTGACGATCTTGCCGACGGAAAGGACGGGCACTTTCAAAAACTGAAACTGGATCGGATTGTCCTTCTGGGATTTGAAACCTCGGATGAAAGCCGCTACGGCATTGCTGCTCCGGAACGGATAGAACGCTGGACGGTTCTTCGCAAGAGGCTGCACGGTATGCACCTCTCGGCGATCCCCTTTGGTCACCAGCTTGGAAACGGCCTCTACCTGGCCGCTGTCCGGATTGCGCACGAGAAGCGTTTCCCGGTAGTCGTTTTCCTGTTCCTGACCCTCGGTCGGATTTACATTTTCTTCTGTTGCCATAATACTGTCTTTTAGTTAATAATGTGTGATTTGTACTTCGACAGCGGCAAATATAGAGGCCCGGAAGACGATCCCGACGGATGGCACGTCAGGGCCGTTCTGGGCGTGAAGAAAGACGAAAATAGCCCGTAAAATAAAAAACGCAACAATTTAACTGAGATTCCAAATAGAATCGTTCAAACGATCCAATCTAAACAAGATACGAAAATCTGAAACCTGCTTTTCGATGCTTCTTGTGAAAACTGTAACTTTTGTGCCTTGCTGTGCTAACTATATTGTCATTTCAAACTTTAGAATAAAATTCGCGAATGGGCATATGGGCATTCAACCTAAATATATCAAGTCATTTTTGTGTTCATCGAGTTAAATTCGTATATTTGACAACCTATTTAATCAAAGCCGGTATGAAAATAGAGAAAATAAAAATTGAGAACTATAAGGTATATCGAAATACAGAGATTCGAAATTTATCCAATTTCTCTGTTTTCCTGGGGGCGAACGGTGCTGGGAAATCAACGCTCTTCGACGTATTCGGTTTTTTAAGCGATGCATTGAAGGCGAACGTAAAAACCGCACTTAACAAAAGAGGCGGCTACAGGGAAGTATATTCGCGTGACGGAGAGGGGCCTATACTTTTTGAAATAAAATTCCGTAACGATAAGATCGAAGGAGAAACACAGCCTCTAATTACTTATCGCTTGGAAATCGGATTTGAGAATGGATTGCCTATTATCACTACTGAAATCCTGAGTTATCGGCGCGGCGGATATGGACGTCCGTATCGTTTCCTTGATTTTCATCGGGGCGAGGGAACGGCCATTATTAATGAAGATGAGTATTCTTCTTCCTCATCATCCACTTTTCAGGACCGTCGGGAACAGCAAACCCTCGACTCTCCCGACATCTTGGCGATAAAGGGATTGGGCCAATTTCAGAAATTCAAAGCAATCAGCTCTTTTCGCAGATTGTTGGACGATTGGTATGTGTCGAATTTTCAGATACAGGAAGCCCGTAATGTAGAAGATGTCGGCTTCAGCGAACATCTTTCTACGAGCGGAAATAATCTGGCACAAGTCACCCGCTATATCTGGGAAAATCACCGGAACGTATTCAATACCATTTTGGAGAAATTCAGAAAACGTGTTCCAGGTGTCGAGAATGTCATTGCGGAAGAGACGCAGGATGGTCGTATTGTTCTTAAATTCAAGGATAATTCTTTCCAAGATCCTTTTGTCGCGCGTTTCGTATCCGATGGTACGATTAAAATGTTCGCTTATTTGGTATTGCTGAATGACCCTGTAAAACATCCTCTGTTGTGCGTGGAAGAACCTGAGAACTATCTGCATCCCGAACTGTTGCCCGAATTAGCGGAAGAATTCAGAGAATACGCCGACAAGGGCGGGCAGGTTTTCATCTCGACTCATTCGCCCGACTTCGTCAATGCCCTGCAACCCGATGAACTGTTCTGGCTTCAGAAAAGCAATGGCGCCACAACCATTCGGAAAGCATCCGAAGATGCGACCATCAAGGCCTTATATGCCAATGGCGATAAATTGGGATGGCTCTGGAGAGAAGGTTATTTGAAAGGAAGCGGACCGTACTAATCGAGGAAAGCATGGACCGTTTGGAATTTCTTGTCGAAGAAAGGTCGATGGCAGAAGTGTTGAAAGTGCTTTTGCCTCGGATATTACCGGCATCTTGGGTGTTGGATGAGAATTATTTCATCCGTCCACATGAGGGAAAATCGGATTTGAAACGTTCCATTCCCAAGAAACTGAAAGGATTCGCCCAACATAAAGAACAGACCACCGGTTTTATTATCATCCAGGATCAAGACAGTAATGACTGCCGACAACTGAAACAAGAACTCGTAGCGCTATGCAAGGCAAACCAGGCACCGAATATTAAGTTTCTCGTTCGTATCGTCTGTCATGAGTTGGAGGCTTGGTATTTAGGGGATATGAAGGCTATTCAGGCCGTGTTTCCCAGATTCAACCCTGCGAGACATCTCAAAAAATCTCTGTTTCGTTTGCCAGATACCTGCCAAAATCCCAAAACAAGGCTTAAGGATATTGTAGGCGACTATCAGCAAATTGCAACGGCACAAATGATTGCTCCTTACATCGACATTGAGCATAACCGTTCTGAAAGTTTCCGGCAATTCGTATCGGGAATACGAAAATTCATCACGGCAAAAAGGTAATGTAATTTTTAGCTATTTCTTTGCCAACAGATGTCGCAGTGCAGGATCTTCGGCGATGCGTCTGAGTTCCCGTTTTATGATTTGCGTGACGTCCTCCTTGATCTGCGTATAATTGCGTCGGATGATCTCCTCCATACGATCCACGCCGTCGGCATCGCGGAACGAGGATATTTCCGGGATCGGAACGTACGACGCCGTCTCTCCGGCGAGCTTCTCCCTGTCGATGACGATCTCGGCGTGGAAGATCTTCTGCTCGATGCGTTCGTCGAAGTTGTCCGCCACGGCACCCACGAACATACCTTGCGAGAGGTTGGAGATCTTCGAGGCGGGAATCAGGCTGTCGAGCTGCGTATTGGTCGAGGTGGTGAGGTTGTCGTTGCTCAGCGAGTTGGAGGTCCGCAGCTGCACGATCCTGCCGAAGCGCTCGCTCAACGTCTTGGCCGTATCTCCCAAAACCTGACCTGCGAAGATGTTGCCCACGGTATTCTCGATGACCTTGGCTTCCTCCTGGCCGTAGTCGCGTTCGAGCTGCGAGAAGTCCTGAAAGCTCAGGCATACGGCCACCTTGTTCGAGCGGGCCGTGGCGATCAGGTTGTCTAACCCCCGGAAATAGATCGTGGGCAGCTCGTCGATGATGATCGACGACTTGAGTTTTCCTTTCTTGTTGATGAGCCGCACGATACGCGAATTATAGAGGCCCAGCGCTGCCGAGTAGATGTTCTGCCGGTCGGGATTGTTGCCCACGCACAGAATCTTCGGATCTTCGGGGTTGTTGATGTCCAGCGTAAAGTCGTTGCCCGTCATCACCCAGTAGAGCTGCGGGGAGATCATGCGCGAGAGGGGTATCTTGGCCGAAGCGATCTGCCCCTGCAACTGGTCCTGCGCCCCGCCTTTCCACGCATCCATAAAGGGCGACAGGTAATTTTCCAGTTCGGGATAGGAGGTCAGGATCGTGAAGATGTCCTCGTAGCGTTTGCACAACAATTCGATGGCGTGGGGAAAGGTGCAGTACTTCCCTCCTTCGTAGATTTTCAGGTACCAGATAATCGCAGCCAGCAGGATGATCGGAGAATCGACGAAGAAGTCGCCCTGCTTCTGTATATCGGGTAAGTCAAGGGCATTGCTGCCCCCTTCTCCCCTAAGAACCGTACATGAGAGTTTCCCCTCATACGGCTCAAGCAACTCAATATTTCTATTTGTTGTTAGAAATCGGCTCATACTTTCAACATTTTCGTTTATTTCGCTTGTAGCAGTTGTTGTGGACAAGTTGCCGTACAATCGAACCACCAACAGATATTTCGTTGACGTTCCATGCTTTTGTACAATCTATTTCCTTGCCACATAACGGACAAATCCGGTTCTGCTTGTTCCATAAATATAAGAGAGACTTACGTCCCTTGAGAGATTCCAGCATTTGTTGCTCCTTTCGCTGAAAGAAATAATCATCGTATTCCGGGTCGAAAGGGTTTGCCTCACCTTTGATTTGCTTGTACGGGGTATAATGTATATCCGACAACCTTTTAAGGGTCAGGTAGTTCACTTTCTTGCTCTTGGTTTCATATTTCCATGCAAACGTCCATTTACGCCCCCGAATTTCATGCCAATATTTGTCTGCAACCCAAGACTTGCGTTTCTTTGGATGGCGACGTAAAGCCCATTTCTTCGTGAGATTGTAAATGTGATTGTCACAACCATGAAAAGCATCGGTTGATGCACCATATCGGTAATAGTTGCCCCAACCTGTGATTACAGGATTAAGCATTCGTATCAGCGATTCCTGCTTACACATTTTATGTCCTTTAACGATGTCACCGATTTTTGCCCTGAAGCGTTTCTGTGCATCTTTGGACGGGGATGTGTATAGCCTTTTGCCAAACTTCCTCACATTGAAACCTAAGAAATCAAAACCGTCGTATATGTTCGTAATGGTAGTTTTCTCTTCGGATAAGGTCAGCCCTCTTTCTTTGAGAAATTCTATCACGATAGGTTTGACTTCGTTTTCCAATAGCTCCTTATCTCGACCTGTGATTATAAAGTCATCCGCATAACGAATAAGGTTTACCTTGTAGTGGAATGTCTTATTGTTGCGCCATAATCTTTTGAATCTTTCAGCCAAGAGTGGTTGAAGTCCGTCAAGTGCTATATTTGCAAGTGTCGGTGATATGATACCTCCTTGTGGTGTACCCTCTTCTGTCGGGAATAGTTTGCCATTGAATACAGCTCCACATTTCAGCCATTTTCTGAGTATCGTCTTATCCATAGGGATATGATTAAGAAGCCAGTCGTGGCTGATATGGTCGAAGCAGCCTTTAATGTCTCCCTCCAAAATCCATTCGGGGGAATGCTGGCGGTTTAGAACCGTATCAATCTGACGGATAGCGTCCATTGTCCTGCGTTTCTTGCGGAAACCATAAGAAAAGCGGTCGCCTGTCGTTTCGGCTATCGGTTCCAATGCCATGAGATATAATGCCTGCATCGCCCTGTCTTTCATTGTCGGTATTCCCAACGGTCGGAGTTTACCGTTCTTTTTCTTGATGTGAACCCTACGAAGCGGCTGCGGATTGTAACCACGACGTTTCAGTTCACCGATTGCTTTGTACTTGCGCTTGGGAGAATCCCAAAGCTGTTTATCTACTCCAGACGTTTTCTTCCCTTTGTTGGAAGTAACCCTCTTTACCGCCAATGCCTTGGCGTAAAAAGAGTGGGTCAGCATCCACTGCAAGGCTTTCACCTTGTTATGTCTGCCTTCCTTTTGAGCCTTTACAATACGCGCTTGTAGCTTTCGAACATAGGCTTCACACTTGGACCAGTCCATGCCGTCCCAAGTTAGATTCCTACTATCAGCAGGCGCACACGATGTTTTAGTTTCGTTCATTTGCTTTCCTCCTTTTGAAAGTTCTAAAAGTTATCTTGTAAAGAGTTACCATATACGGAAGTCTGCCCACTTTCGTGTCGGATGATGTCACCAATAACAACCCGTGATGTTGATTCAATCCGTATCCACCCCATTACAGGGTGGCATTCGCTTTTTCCGTTATCTCATACCTGCACCCCATTCGGCTTGCCTTGCGGTTCGCTTACTCGCATTCTTACGAGAGAGATACAGGCTTGCCCTGTTCCACGTAATTGACAAACGGATAGTTTAGGTTCTGCCAAGTCCGCCGGCAGTGCTGTGTCCGTGTAACCCCAACATGGGCAAGGGTTATCCGACTGCTTACCTTTTGGTGAGAGCTAAAGTATCTTGCGCTCCTTCAAACCTTACGACGGCTAAAGTCAGTTCACTTACGTTAACCATGCTATCCAGCCTCGCCACTCAACGGTATGATACTAACCGTCCTTGACATTCCCTCACGGTTCAGTCTTGTCCTTTCGGAAAGTGTACTTTGTCCTATAAGCTTGGCACAACCCATCACTGGAGATGCACCTTATAGTAGGCTACCGCTGACGGAACAGCGGGTTAAATCATGCAATTAATATTGCTGTCTAACAATCAATTACGTGACTTTACAGGTCACACCCACGTCTTATTGAGGTTGAGCATGATCGTATAGGCCGATTCGTAGGCGTCCGAGATGTCGGTCATAAACTCCGGAGCGATGGGATTGCAGCGGTTCGAACGACGGGGATCGTCGAAATTGATGATGCAGAATTTCGGTCGGGTTTCGTAGGCGTCCAGGTGATTCAAAAGGTGGTTGTAAGCGATCGAGGACAAGTCGTCGAATTTGAAGTCGTAGAGGTACATGGCGAAGCCCTTCTCGATCTGCTGGCGGATGAAGCTGTTCACCACGGTGTAGGACTTGCCGGAACCGGGCGTGCCGAGTACTATTGTCGCACGAAAGGGATTCACCGCATTGATCCAGCCTTCGTGCCATGCCTTGCCGTAGTAGTAACGCGAACGGAGGTTGACCGAATATTCGTTCTCGATCAGGCGTGTTTCCTGCATGAAACTTTCGTTTTCGTCGTTGAACGGGTCCTCGCGCAGCCGCTCCTTGACCAGACGTCCGATCCATAGACCCGCCAGAAACAGCGAGAGGAAGCCTATGCTTGTAGCTGCGACATAGAGCGGTGCCGCCCACTGCGGCGGCAGGTGCCGCAGCGGATCCCCGAAGAAGAAAAGCAGCAGGCCCGCCGCAGCTGCGAGAAGAATCTGCCGGTGCGTGATGCGCTCGGAGCGCACGCTGCGCGTACCCCAGCAGCTCAGAGCCAGAAATCCCGCAGCGAAGAGTTTGGTCAGGTACGAGTAAGTGAAAAGCCCCGTCGTACGCTGGACGTTCCGCAGCAGACGGTCCAATACGCCGAGCGTGCAGCCGTGCATATCGAACCATCCGTAGCAGAACCAATAGAAGTGGAGCAGCAGGAACAAAACGCTTATGCCCCGCATGAGCTGCATGACTTTTTCCAATCCTCTCAGGTCATCTTCCTGTTGCATGATATACGGTTTTTGCAACGAAGATACCTTCGCTTCCGGGCTGCTCGTGTGTATGTCCGTTCCGGGCACATCCAGGCCGGTTGTTTTGCAAAATTCATATTATACGGCGTGTAATTCGAAAAAATCACACGCCGCGTATCATTATCGTTGGCTTCGTTCGACGAGAGCCTGTTTCGATGCATCCAGAAATTTGGTCACGTTTACTTTCCGATTAAGCGTGGCATTGCGGCAGCGGTCGGGATTCTTGAACGAAACATTCAGCAGCAGTTCGAAAGTGCGGACGAGCTTGTTCAATTCGGCAGGCGTACCGTCTGCCTTGCGGATCGCACCCGACGCATGGAGCGCCGAGATCAGCTCCATCAGGTCGGTCAGGGTGTACTCTGCGGACCAATAGTACGGCGAGCGGATATGCTTGCTCTGCCGAGTCGCCAGAGCAGGATAACGCAACTGCACCAGCAGGATTCGTCGTTCGATCTCTACGTGTGCGATGATCGTTTCGAAATATCCCTTTTTGATCGGCTCTTCGGCGTATCGATACTTCATACGTTCCAGATAACCGCACAAATGCGCCAACAAGCGCAGCTGGTCGATCACGGGTCGTTTTCTTAACAGTCGGGAAATACGTTCCACGAAATGTTCGATGGCGGCTTCCAGACGTGCGGAAATTTCATCGGATGAAAATGCTTCGCCGCAGAGTGAGAACAGCCGGAAAAGTTCACACTCCGAAATAATCTTGGTAGCTTTCATAATACATAATTTTGAATGGGTTAATAAAAAGCGCGGGAAAGGCCCGCGCTCCGAGAGATAGCTATTCGATCTGCGCGAAACTCTCCGCCATAGGAGAAAAAGCCTCGCGGAATATTCGTTTTCTCCGTTTTTATACCCCTTTCATCTTTGTGCGATGCCTTACCGAATTTACTGAATATTTGCGAACGACTCCATCCCTCACCGCTTCGCACGGCGTTTCTTACGTCGCCGGCGCTCGCGCGGGATCGGCTCCTCGTACTCCTCCTGTCGGCCGGCCGCGAGCAGATCGAACAACTCTTCCAGGCCCATGCCGTCGACGGCCGTACTTCTGCGGGTATCTCCCCGCTCCTGCGCCGGGGGATATTCGCGCCTTCGTTCCGGCTGCCCGCCCTGCGGGATCTCTTGCGTCTGTTCCTGGACCTCCTCAGCCTCCTGCATCCGTTGCTCGGCTTGGCCAGCGTCGAAATGCGCCGCCAGACCGTTTGCCGCGAACTCCCGTCCCAGGCGCGAACCGTTGACCGCGACACCCGCACGGTGATCGATGAACGTCGTACCGTAGATACGTCCTGCGTCGGTGCGGCGCAGCACGGCCGTGATCCCTTCCGCTTCCAACAGACGGCAGAACTCCTCCGGGGAACGGGCAGCACCCAGCACCCGCACGACGGCCTGCCGCGTACCGTCGAGCGCCGCACTGTCCCGCAGTGCCTCCCTGCTGCGGGCGTAGTACCGTTCGAGTGTCCGGTGTCCTACGTCGCGTCCTATACGGCTCGACTTGATCGGTACACCCTGTGGCGTGGCGTCGTCATCGAGCGCACCGTAGAGGATACCGGCATACTCGTGTCCGTGTGCCGTACCCCGGCACTCTTCGATGGAGACGTTGAAATATTCGAGCAGCGTCCGCAGCTCCCCGAAGGAAGTGCAGCGGTAACGGTGCAATGTCAAGCGCACGAGCGATGCGATTTGTCGTTTGAGGTCGCTTTTCGTATAGTCGAGTTTCGACAGCGTGTCGTACGTCTGCTTCGCGTCGCCCTCGGCGGCAGGGCGCAGGCCGTAGCGTCGTTCCAGAGCATCGAGGATCTCGCGTGACCGTCGCGCCTCGAAGTCGTGCGCCAGCTTGCGGCCGTCGAGCCCCACGCGCAGCGACACGATATGGATATGCCGGCGTTCGATGTCCTCGTGCAGAAAGACGAAACAGGGCTGTGCGCCGTAACCCATACGCTCCATATACTCGCGTGCGATCTGCCGCAGCTCGTCGTTCGAGAGACGGTCTTCGGGAGCGGGATTCAGGGAGGCGTGAAACACGGGATTCTTCGTGCGGCGGTTGGCTTCGAGGTACGGTTCGAAACAACGCAGCGCCTCGCGGATGTCGAAATATCGCTCGTCCGTGACCTGCATCGGCGTATTGAACGCCACCAGAAAACGGCCCTCGCCCCGGTCGATCTTATCCTTGTTGTAATAAAGAGCTCCCGCCGGTGTAGCCCCGGAGGTTATCCGCGCGACCATAGCTCGTAAAGTTCGCGGCTGAGCGCGATGACCTGCTCGGAAAGGGCTTTCAGCTCGCGCGTGCGGCGCTCCAGAAGGAGCACTTGTCGCGGGATCGCCGTGTGCGAAAAATGCGTGTTGACGGCCCGTACGATCTGGTTGTAGTTGTTGCCCACGCGCTGTATCTGTTCGTAAAACTGATTCAGACGGGTCACATATCGGCCCAAGGTCGGGTCGATACGCACCACGCGAAACTCTTCGGCGAAGATTCTTTTGACGATAAACCGGCTGCGGTTGTGTTCCAGTCCAGCCTCCGCAAGCATCCGGCAGAAACGGATATTTTGCTGCTCATCGAGCCGGAACGAGTACTTGTAACTGGCTTTTCTCTCTTTGTGCTGTTCTTCCATATGTCAAGGTTTAAGGGGGCGCGACTCGGGAGCGGCACCCGGCCTCGCAGAGAAGGACCTTTGTCGGACAAACACCGGTTTGTCGGACAAAGGTACACCTTGCTACCGTCCGGCGACGGTAAATGCGTCGAGACGACGCAGGGTACGACCGATGGTTCGAACCCCTCGGCCCGCGGTGCTTCCCGGGCTGCAATATTACAACGCTTTTCGCTTGATAACAAGTCGTTTGATCGGCCTGGAACGGCCTCCATGCGACATACGTCGAAAGCATCCGAAGGGATACTATCTTCGCTCCGCGGATGACTTCCGCCAATGACTTGAGTCATCCATGGACTTATGTCCGTCATTGATCCGATTCACTGCACGAAGTAATTCATTCGGTGAAGCAATTCATTCACTGACTTCATTCCGTCACGGAATTCAATCGTTCGGCGAATCGATTCTTTCACGGAGGTAAATCATTCTCGATACGCATTAAAACCCGTTTTGCCTATGGATAAACAACCCGTATTCTTCTGCGTCTGCTCACAAAAGGGTGGTGTGGGAAAATCGACCTTCACGATTCTGCTCGCAAGCTGGCTGCACTATGCTCTGGGGCGCGATGTGCTGGTCGTGGACTGCGATGCTCCGCAATGGAGCATCGTCGCGCAGCGCGAACGTGAGCTCGATGTACTCGAACGCAACGACCGCTACAAACTCATGATGGTGAGACTGTTCAAACGTACGGGCCGCAAGATCTGGCCTGTGGTGCGCTCCACACCCGAAGAGGGGCTGCAAGCCGCCCATGCGTACCTTGCCGCCGGCGACCGCGAAGCCGACTTCGTGCTGCTCGATCTGCCGGGCACGGTCGCCGCACCCGGTATCTTCCGCCTGCTCGCCCGGCTGGATCATCTGTTCATTCCCTTGAAAGCCGACAAGCTGGTCTTGGAGAGTGCCCTTTCCTTTGCGCGGGCCGTCGATGAACAACTCGTACATAACGACGCACTCCGGCTGACAGGGCTGCACCTGTTCTGGACGATGGTGGACCGTCGGGAACGCACACCGCTTTATGAAAGCTACGGAAAAGCATTTGCAGCGTTCCGTCTTCCCGTGTTGCAGACACAGGTGCCGTACCGCAGCCGTTTCAGCAAGGAGATTCTCGACACGAGCGGTGCCGTCGGACGTTCCACGCTCTTTCCTGCCGACCGCGCCTTCGCCGCCGATGCCGCGCTCGACGCGCTGGCCGCAGAAATTCTGTCTCTTATGGAATAGCGTATGGTCAGACGCAATGACCCGACAATCGACGAAGAGGCGCTGCGGCAGGCTATCGGCCGTCAGTCGTCGCACGGCTCCGTGCTCCGCACTCGGGAAGATCCGACGACAGACGATGAACCGGCTCCGCCACCGGAAGCCGCTGCATCCGAAGCGTGCGAGCCGCGCCGTCGGCGCCTGCGTATGCCTGATTACGAGCAAACCTTCCTGTGTGTAAGTGACGTGCAACGACGTGCCGGAATTTACGCTTCGGAAGAGACCAAACGCAAACTGCTCGACGTCGTGCAACTGCTCGGACGGGGCAACCTCTCGCTGACGGCCTACGTGGACAACATCCTGCGCCATCACCTCGAATTTTACCGCGAAGAGATCAACCGCCTGCACAAACAACGAAATTCCCAAAACATTCTCTAAATCTATAATCTTATGTATGCAACCTATTATCTGATTCCGGGCAGTTGTGCATTGGCGTGCCTGCTCGTCATACTCCTGCTGCGACACAAATCTTCGTCGCTGCGTCCCGCAGCCAGGTATCCCGCCGCGCCGACGATACACAAGGACTGCCGGCATATTGAAAAGAAATCCTCTTCATATAACTATGTACAGCGCTTCTTGCGCTCACGGGTGCTGCTGCAACACCGCCACGCAGTCTACATCGATACGGACGTACACGACACGCTGTGGCGCGTGGTACGCGCGTGCGGTGTGCGAAACATCACGCTGAGCAGCTACGTCGATGCTATCGTGCGCGAACATCTGGAACGCTACCGTACACAGATCGAGGCCCTGCACGCTCCTGCCGACGAAAACTCCCGCACGCGATGTTCATCGTAACGCTGCTCGAAGCGTGCCTCACCTTCGTTCGGCGCAGGTGTTTCCGTGCGCTCTACGGGGCAGGTGTCGGAAAATCCCGGCGCCGGCCCCGTGCTCCGGCTCCCGACACGGCTCCGCAGACAACGCCCACGCCGGCGTTGCCGGTCATCATCCATAAACACTATGTGATCGGCCCTGAAACGCCTGGAGATGCCACGCCCCGACCGCCGGAACAATCCGGTGCGCAGCGTACTATCTTTGCCGCCCCGCAGTCGGAAACTCTCTCCGCCTGGGAGCGGCTTGCTGACGACGACGAACCCTTCGACGACGGAGAGCCGCTGGACGACCTGCCGGACGATGTGACCGAGCAGGAACGCGCCGAGATCGAACGCTTCGATCTGAACCGCTACCGATAAACTTGTGTCGAACCCCGAGCAACGAATCCATGAACCGTATCCGCAACCCGTGCGGCCCGCATTTCATCCGTACGACATTCATACATCATTCAACCCAAAATCAGACAAAACATGAGAAAAAAATCGTTATCGACGGCCCTGCTCGCACTGCTCACGGCGAGCGCCTACGCACAGGGCGGCGACGGCATCGCCGGTATTACCGAGGCCACAAGTATGGTCACGTCCTATTTCTACCCGCTCGTGCAGCTCATCTACGCCATCGGCGCCGTGACGGGACTCATCGGCGGGATACGTGTGTACCAGAAGTTTTCGTCGGGCGACCCCGATACGTCGAAGACCGCAGCCAGTTGGTTCGGCGCCTGCATCTTCCTGATTCTCGTGGGAACCGTCCTCGAATCGTTCTTCTTCTGATGGAGTACGGCATGAACAAAGGCGTGGGCCGCAGCGTGGAGTTCCGGGGCGCGCACGTAATGGTTCTTTGGCAAATGCGTCGATAGCAAGACGTTAGGCAAGTGTTCGATAGCCTATCATCGATCGGCTTATCCGAAAGGGAAACCGGACGGGGAGTATAGCCTGCCGATAAACTGATAAGTCATACAGTTACCAAGTATGCGACTGAATCAGGAGATGAAAGATAGATACGAGGATAAAGTCTGGATTGATTGAACGATAGTCCAAGTGGCACAACTCGAAACTGTGGCGGAAGGTAACTACAGACGCCATACTGTAACACACTCGATTCGACCTTGGAGGGTTGGGTGCAGAACAGGTTACAGCACAACTGCGATAAGCAGAAACGGGCGAAAGTCGTATCCGACAATCTATCAAAGCTATGTTGCCGAAGAATTAAACGTGGATTGCCTAACCCGGAATGCCGAAAGGCTATTAGGTTTCAGACCTATGAAAATCCGGTATGGCAACGGAGCCACCGTAGTAGTCCGAGCGAGGGAAAGCCTCGTACATGGCGAAGGGTGGCAGCTAACATTTTTAATACAAATTAACGGATAATGTGTGAGACATTATGAGAAATCCAGAGAGAGTATTAAACAGTCTGTCAGAGCACAGCAAAGTTTCGAGCTACAAGTTTGAACGGCTCTACAGGGTTCTATTCAATTCGGAGATGTTTCTCCTCGCCTACCATAATATACAAGGTAGGCAGGGAAATATGACGGAAGGTTCCGACGGTAAAACTATCGACGGAATGAGCCTGAAACGGATTGAAAATTTGATTGATGCGCTCAAAGATGAGTCGTACCAACCAAAACCGGCAAGAAGGACGTACATCCCGAAGAAAAACGGGAACATGCGACCTCTCGGCATACCGTCTATCGACGACAAATTAGTGCAGGAGGTATTGCGAATGCTGTTGGAAGCAATTTATGAAGGTAGTTTTGAGAACACCTCGCACGGCTTCCGACCCAAACGCAGCTGCCACACCGCACTGATACAGGTGCAGAAGAATTTTACTGCGGCCAAGTGGTTTATCGAGGGCGACATTGAAGGATTCTTCGATAACATCAACCATGATGTACTTATCGGAATCTTGAAAGAACGTATCGCAGACGACCGCTTTATCCGGCTAATGTGGAAATTTTTGAAAGCTGGCTACATCGAAGATTGGACATTTCATAGAACATACAGCGGAACACCGCAAGGTGGCATCATTAGCCCGATACTGGCTAATATCTATCTCGACAAGCTGGATAAGTACATGAAAGAGTATGCCTGTCAATTCGATAGAGGCGACAGACGGGCAATGAACCTTGAGTACAAACGGTATTCCAGGAAAATTTGGTGGCTCGGTACAAAACTGAAGCAAACCGAGGATAAAGATACTCGGAAGGAACTGATTGACGCGATTAAGCAACATCAGAAAAACAGGATGCACTTACCCTCTGTCGATGAAATGGACGAGGGATATAGACGGATTAAGTATGTGAGGTATGCCGATGATTTTATTATCGGAGTGATTGGCAGTAAATCGGACTGTGAGGCCATCAAAGAGGATATTAAGAATTTCCTCGGCGAGAAACTGAAATTGACGCTCTCCGAAGAAAAGACCTTAATCACGCACGGCAATAGAAAGGCAAAATTCCTCGGCTATGAAATCTATGTCCGACCATTCACGGATAAGACGTTAAGAGGCGAGAAATCGGGAGTACTTATTAAGGCTTACGGCAAAAAGGTAGTGTTGGAAGTGCCAATGTCCACAATGCGGGATAAACTTCTCTACTACGAGGCGATGGAAATTCATCAATTCGAGGGTAAAGCGAAATGGAAACCCACAAGCCGGACAAAGTTGCTACATCTGGACGACCTCGAAATACTGGATGCCTATAACAGAGAAATCCGAGGTTTTGCAAACTATTTTTCTATCGCAAATAACAGTTCACACCTGAATTCTTTCAAGTACATCATGCAATACAGTCTGTATAAGACTTTTGCACGAAAGTACAGTACGACAGCCCGAAAGATTATCGCAAAGTATCGACATCACAAAGATTTTGCGGTTTTCTATGAGGACAAGAAAGGAGGAAAGAAGATGCGGGTATTCTTCAACGGGAGCTTTAAGCGTAAAACAACCGCGATGGACGCGAGTTGTGATTATGTAGCCAACACGATTTTCAATACCACTGTATCAAGCCTTATACAAAGGTTAAAAGCGGGTAAGTGTGAATTGTGTGGCGCAACGGAAAACATTGAAATACACCACGTCAAAAGACTCAAAGACTTAAAAGGCAAAGAGCCATGGAAAATCCAAATGATTGGACGTCAGAGAAAGACGTTAGCTGTATGTATTCCCTGTCACAACAAGATACATCACGGGATAATAGACTGAATATGTTAGTGGAGAGCCGTGTGCGCCGAGAGGTGCAAGCACGGTTCGGAGGCGAGTTCTTGGAAACCTACCGTAGAAATACGGCAAGGCACCGGGTTCTTAGCCTACGTCTCACGTCGCAATATCTCTTCCTCTTCGCCGCCGGGATGCTCGCGTCGCTGCTGCTGACGATGGTACTCTACATGGCGGGGGCCGACCGCACGCTCTGCATTCTCGTGGCGCTGGTCTGCATGTCGCTCGTGGTCTGGGGGACGTTCCGCATGAATCGCTGCTACGGCCCTCACGGGCTGATGAAACGCCTAGCGGCGCGGCGGCACCCGCGCCGCATCATCCACCGCCGGAGCATCCGGCATCTGATCGTTAAACGAAACTAAACTATGCGAGGAACACTGAAAACGGCTGCACTGGAACATTACTTTCCGCTGCTGGCCGTAGAACACGATTGCATCCTGTCGAAGAACGCCGAGGTGACGGTGGCCTACCGTGTCGTGCTGCCCGAGCTCTTCACGCTCACGGGCGCCGAATACGAGGCCCTGCACGGCGCCTGGCTCAAAGCCCTGCGTGTGCTGCCCGACTACACGATCGTACATAAACAGGACTATTTCACCGAGGAGCACTACCGCCCCGACCTCGCCTCGGACGAGAGCTTTCTGGGCCGGGCCTTCGAGCGTCACTTCAACGAGCGACCCTTCCTGCGGCACTCGTGCTATCTCTTCGTCACGAAGACCTCGAAGGAACAGATGCGGCGCCGCAGCGACTTCTCGTCCCTCTGCCGGGGTTTCATCGTGCCCCAGGAGATCCGGGACACGGAGTCCGTAACACTGTTTCTGGACGCTGCGGAGCAGATGCGCCGCATCCTCTGCGATGCAGGCTTCATACGTCTGGAACCTCTTACGGCCGATGAGATCGTCGGCACCGCAGACGACAGCGGACTTATAGCCCGCTACTTCGCACTGGGCACCGAGGGCATCGTCACCAACGAGGACCTGCGGCTCGACGACGGACAGATACGCATCGGGAATCGCAGCCTTGCCATGTACACGCTTTCGGACCTGGACTACGTGCCGCAGGCCGTCGGCACGGACAGCCGCTATGAACGGTTCTCGACGGATCGCTCCGACTGCCGCCTCTCGTTCGCTGCACCTGCGGGGCTGCTGCTCGGACATCCGCACATCTACAACCAATACGTTTTTCTGGACAACCACGCCGAGACGCTCAAAAGCCTCGAAGCGAGAGCCCGCAACATGAACTCTCTGGCGCGGTACTCGCGTGCCAACTCCGTGAATAAGGAGTGGATCGACCTCTACCTGAACGAAGCCCACACCGAAGGGTACCGCTCCGTGCGCTGCCACTGCAACGTCCTTATATGGGCCGACAGCGAAACGGAGCTCAAGGGCATCTGCAACGACGTGGGCTCGCAGCTCGCGCTCATGGGCTGCACGCCTCACCGCAATACGGTCGATGTGCCGGCACTTTTCTGGGCCGGCATACCGGGTGCCGAGGGCGAGTTTCCCGCCGAGGAGTCGTTTCCGACATTCCTCGAACAGGCCCTCTGCTTCTTCGCTGAAGAGACGGCGTACCGTTCTTCGCCGTCGCCCTTCGGCATCAAGCTCGTCGATCGTCTGAGCGGCATACCGCTCCACCTCGACATCTCCGATGAGCCGATCAAGCGCGGCATCACGACCAACCGCAACAAATTCGTTCTGGGACCTTCGGGCAGCGGCAAGTCGTTCTTCATGAACCACCTGATCCGCCACTATTATGAACAGGGGGCGCACGTGCTGCTTATCGACACGGGAAATTCGTATAAAGGATTGTGCGAACTCATCCATCGCCGCACACGGGGCGAGGACGGTATTTACCTGAATTACACGGACGAAGCACCGATCTGTTTCAACCCCTTCTACGTCGAGGACGGGGTGTACGACGTCGAGAAGCGGGAGTCGATCAAGACGCTGATCCTCACGCTGTGGAAACGCGAGGACGAGGCCCCGACACGCTCGGAGGAGGTGGCGCTGTCGAACGCCGTAAACCTCTACCTTACCAAGATCAAGAGCGATCCCGCCGTCGTACCTTCGTTCGACACCTTCTACGAGTTCGTCGCCACCGACTACCGACGGCTGCTGCAACAAAAGAAGGTTCGTGAGAAGGATTTCGATTGGGCGAACTTCCTGAACGTCCTCGAACCGTTCTACCGAGGCGGCGAGTACGACTACCTGCTCAACTCGAACCGTCAGATGGATCTGCTGCACAAGCGGTTCATCGTCTTCGAGCTGGATAACATCTCCGAAAACCGCACGCTGCTGCCCGTGGTGACGATCATCATTATGGAAACCTTCCTCGCCAAGATGCGGCGGCTGCAAGGCGTGCGCAAGGTCCTGCTGCTGGAAGAAGCGTGGAAAGCCATCGCCAAGGAGGGAATGGCATCCTATGTAAAATATCTCTGTGCGCCCGTACAGGCTGCTTAGTAAATATCCCACTGGCAAGGGATCAGGTAAGTGTTCTTTGAAAAACCTATCATCACCCGACTTATCCGAAAGGGAAACTGGACGGGGAGTGTAGCATGTCGGGAACGTCGTAAGTCAGTCAGTTACCAGACTGCCACTGAACGGCAAGATGAAACGATGGATATGAGGATGAAAACCGAATTGTTTGAACGACAGTCCGAGTTGCCCTACTTTAAGGCTATGACGTAAGGTAGCTGAAATCGTCATACTGCGGTACTGCTCCGGTGAAAAGATACGGATGCAGCAAGAACTTGCCGCAGAGCAACCATGATAAATGGTAAAGGACGGAAATCGCATCCGACAATCCATCATGCCAACAGTTACTAAGTAAGTAAACGGGGATTACCTAAACCGGAACGCCGTAAGGCTATGAGGTGCAGACCTCTGAATATCCGGCACGGTAACGGAGCCTCCGTAGTAGTCCGGGCAGGGTAACGCCCTGCACATGGCGAAGGGAGGCAGCTAATTTTCTTTAATACAATTTAATGGATAATGTGAGAGACATTATGAGAAGTCCGGAAAGAGTATTAAACAGTCTGAACGAACACAGTAAGGATTCGAGCTACAAGTTCGAACGCCTTTACCGGATTCTGTTCAACGAAGAGTTGTTCTATGTTGCCTACCAAAAGATCGCATCGAACGGAGGCAGTACGACCAAAGGCTCCGACGGTCGCAGTATCGACGAGATGAGCCTTGCCCGGATCGAAATGCTGATAGCCTCGTTGAAAGACGAAAGTTATCAGCCTCACCCGTCGCGGAGGGTGCATATCCCGAAGAAAAACGGGAAAACGCGCCCTCTGGGAATACCGGCTTTTGAAGACAAGCTGGTGCAGGAGGTAGTCCGCATGATTCTGGAAGCCATTTACGAGGGACATTTTGAGACCACCTCGCACGGTTTCCGACCTAAACGGAGCTGTCACACTGCATTACTTCATATTCAAAAGACGTTCAGCGGGGCGAAATGGTTTATCGAGGGCGACATCAAAGGGTTCTTCGACAACATTGACCATGATGTACTTGTCGGAATCCTGCGGGAGCGCATTTCAGATGACCGTTTTATCCGTCTGATACGGAAATTCCTGAAAGCGGGATACGTCGAGGATTGGACGTTTCACAACACTTACAGCGGAATGCCGCAGGGAGGTATCGTCAGCCCGATTCTGGCGAATATATACCTCGATAAATTAGACAAGTACGTGAAAGAGTATATCCGACATTTCGACATGGGAACCAAACGCAGGCCGGGCAAAGAGAGCAACGATTTGGCCAATGAACGAAAACGGACTGTGCGGAAACTGAAAAAGATAAAAGACGGGACTGAGAAGGCGGCTTTGGTCGCAAGACTCAAAGCCATCGAACAGGAACGTGCAGCATTTCCAAGCGGAGATGAAATGGACGGAAGTTACCGCAGGCTCAAATACATCCGTTACGCCGACGATTTTATTCTGGGTGTAATCGGTAGCAAAGAGGATGCACTGCGGATAAAGGAGGATATTAAATCATTCCTATCCGAAAGCCTCGCCCTCGAACTGTCCGAAGAAAAGACGCTGATAACCCATACGGGTAAATCGGCGAAATTTCTCGGATATGAGATTACGGTAACACGGAACAATCATCAACGACGGGATGTGCAAGGACGTCTGCGACGCACCTACGGCAAGCGTGTCCGGCTGAATGTCAGCATGGCAACGCTGCGGGACAAACTTCTGGAATACGGAGCTATGGAAATCAAGCTCCGCAACGGGAAAGAGATTTGGAAACCCAAATGCCGTTCAGGATTGATATTCAACGACGATCTTGAAATCCTCGACCGATACAATCGGGAAACAGTGGGATTTTGCAACTATTACCTGATCGCCAACAACTGCGTCGTACTGCACAACTTCAGATATATCATGGAGTACAGCATGTATAAAACATTTGCGGGCAAATATAGGAGCACGGTACGAAAAATCAACAAAAAGTACCGTCTCAACAAACTGTTCACCGTAAAGTACGAGCAGAAAGGGGTAATCAAGTTCCGAACCTTTTACAAGACGAGTTTCAAACGCCGGACAACGGCCTTCAACGGAAGCTGCGACATCGAACCGTACTCTATCGCAGACGTGAGCCGAACCAATTTGACGGACAGGCTCAAAGCGGAAAAATGCGAATTGTGCGGGGCAACGGGCAAGCTGATTATGCACCATGTCCGCAACCTCAAAGACCTGAAAGGGAAAGAGAGTTGGGAATGGCTCATGTCAGCCCGCAGACGCAAGACCATTGCGTTGTGTCCGAGTTGCCACAGGCTGCGGCATCTGGGAAAAGTTTAGACTGAGAAAAATTAGCGGAGAGCCGGATACGCCGAGAGGTGTAAGTCCGGTTCGGGGGCGAGTTCTTGGAAACCTGCCGTAGAAATACGGTAAGGCGCCGGGTGCTTAGCCTACATAAGACCGTCCGCAAGTACTTCGGCGAGGCGATCGTCGTCACGCAGGAGGTCGAGGACATCATCTCGTCGCCCATTGTCAAGGAGTCGATCATCAACAACGCCGACTGCAAGATTCTACTCGACCAGCGCAAGTACCGCAACAAGTTCGACCAGATACAGACCTTGCTGGGACTGACGGACAAGGAGCGTGCGCAGGTTCTGTCGATCAATCTCTCGAACGACCCCGCACGCCGCTACAAGGAGGTCTTTATCAGCCTCGGCGGGGTGCAGTCCGCCGTCTATGCTACGGAGGTCTCGGACGAGGAATATTTAGCGTTTACGACGGAACAGACGGAGAAGATGGAGGTATACGCTCTGGCCGAGAAGCTGGACGGCGACATCGAGGCGGCGATCCGGCAGCTGGCCGAACGCCGCCGCAGGGAGCGGGAGGCGTAGGACCATGCGGCGATATGCCTTCGGGATTGTCGGCACGGCCCTCGCCCTCGTTGTCCTGCCATGCCTGCTGCTCCTGACTGTGGATATGGAGGAACGACGCATCGCACCCCTCGCAGGCCGCTGGGCCTCGGTGCTGCACCCCGGCGCCACGGCCGACATACGTCGCGGGCCGGAGTGCTACATCCTCACGCTGCGACGCCCCGGCGAGGGCTTCCGCCATGGCCGGACTTTCCGCCTGCGCTACCGGCGCGGCATCTACTACCTCGATGCGGGGCGCCGCGTGGAGCTCTACGCCCCGACGACGAATCGGCTGCTGCTCCTGCCGGGCGGCAGCTATCGAAGAATTACGAACCTTAAAAAACACGACTCATGATGGAAAAAATGAATCCCGTCGTCACGGCTCTGCGCGACGACATACGCCGCCGTCAGCAGGTGGTGCAACACATCGCCTCGCTCGAAGAACAGCTCGACAGCGACCGCATCTGCGGGGCCTGGCTCGCAGCACAAGGAACGCTCACGGCCTCCCTGCGCCGCATCGGTACGGCAACCTACCGGATGCTCGTCTATGACCACACGCTCTGCTACCGACGGCTGGTGCAGGATGCGGTCGTCACGCTGCGACGCCACCGTCTGCTCTTCGGTGAGGAGGAGGACTGCGGAGCCAACCGCGTGGAGTACGACCCTGCGACCGACCGGCTCACGCTGGGATGCTACGGCCTGTTCCTGCCCGACGACGCTACGCATCCCGCCGCCGAAGAGTTCGAAACACCCGTCGAATAGCTATGGAAAGACGTCTGGCACTTCTTCTGGTGTGGCTGCTCCTCGGCGCAGGGGCAGCCCGCGCCCAATGGGTCGTCTCCGACCCCTCGAACCTCGCACAGGGTATCGTCAACTCCACCAATGAAATGGTACACACCTCCTCGACGGCGCAAAGCATGTTGCAGAACTTCCAGCAGACGGTGAAAATATACGAGCAAAACAAAAAGTACTACGACGCGCTGCGCAAGGTCAACAAACTCGTGCGCGACGCCCGCAAGGTTCAGCGCTGTATGCTGCTCGTGGGCGAGATTTCGGACATCTACGTCAACGGCTACCGCCGCATCGTCACCGACACGAACTTCTCGGTCGAGGAGCTGGCGGCCATCGCCATAGGGTACAAACGCATCATCGAGGAAGCGGCCGGAGAGCTGAAGGACCTCGGCGAGATCATCAACCCCACGGATATGAGTCTCACGGACAAGGATCGTATCGACGTGGTGGAGCGCGTCTATGGCACGCTCATGCGCCACCGGCGCCTCGCAGGTTACTTCACGCGCCGCTGCATCAGCGTTTCGCTGCTGCGCGCACGCACACACCGCGATATGGAGCGCGTGGTGGCGCTCTACGGCACGGACGAACAACGCTACTGGTGATGGTTCACATGCTGCTATCGATGGACAACATGCACGGCATCCTCCGTCAGCTCTATACCGATATGATGACGCTCTGCGAGGGTATGACCTCCGTAGCTTCGGGCATCGCAGGTCTCGGAGCGCTGCTCTACATCTCCTACCGTGTGTGGCAATCGCTGGCACGCGGCGAGGCCATAGATCTCTTTCCGCTGCTGCGGCCCTTCGCACTGGGGATCTGCATCATGTTCTTCCCCACACTCGTACTGGGATCGCTCAACGGAATCCTTTCGCCCGTGGTGCAGGCCACGCACTCGCTTATGGTCGGCCAGACCTTCAATATAGAACGCTACATGGAGCAGCGCGAAGCGCTCGAACGCGAGGAGCGCGAGCGGCTGCCTGCGGATTCCTACTACGCGGAGGATCCCGAAATGGAGCGCGAGCTCGACGCCCTGGGGCTGGACGAGCAGACGCGCAGCACCCTCGACAAGATGGACGAAGAACGTTCCTCGTGGTCGTTCAAGGGCTGGCTGATGAAAGGATTAGCCTACATACTGGAGTTGGCCTTCGCCGCCGCAGCGGTCGTCATCGACGCACTGAGGACCTTCTATCTGGTCGTGCTCTCCATCCTCGGACCTCTGGCATTCGCCATCGCAGTCTTCGACGGATTCCAGAGCTCGCTTACCAACTGGCTCTCCAAGTACGTCTCGATCTACCTGTGGCTGCCGATCTCGGATCTCTTCTCGGCCATCATCGCTCGTCTGCAAATACTCGCGCTCCAGCAGGAGACGACGAGCGGCACGGCCGTCACGCTGATCTTCATGGTCATCGGCATCTGCGGCTACATGTGCATCCCCTCGATCTCTACGTGGATCGTGCAGACCGGAGGCATATCGAGCTTCAACCATACCGTAGCCCGCACCACGACACTGGCGGCCGGCTTAATGGGCATGGCCGCAGGAAAAGGATACGCCGGCGGCAAGGCCGCGTGGCACGGCGTCAGGTGGGTTGCCGGAAAACTCCGGGGAACACGTCATTAACCGCTTTACATTCGCTGTATGGAATTCAAAAGTCTTAAAAATATCGAAAGCAACTTCCGGCTCATACGCATCTGCTGCGCCCTCTTCGCCGGATTGTGCACTGCTGTGGCCGTAGCCTCTGTAGGCTTCTCCTATGCCTTCGCCGAGCGGCAGCGGCAGAAGATCTACGTCCTCGACGGCGGACGGTCGCTCATGGTCGCACTCTCGCAGGACCTCTCCCAAAACCGCCCCGTGGAGGCACGCGAGCACGTGCGGCGCTTCCACGAGCTCTTCTTCACCCTCTCGCCCGACAAGGCGGCCATCGAGTCCAACCTGAATCGTGCGCTGCTGATGGCCGACCGATCGGCCCTGTCGTACTATAAGGCCCTGAGCGAAAAGGGATTCTTCAACCGCCTGATCGCCGGCGGCATCTCGCAGACCGTACGCATCGACAGCATACGCTGCAACTTCGACAGCTATCCCTACCAGGTGACGACCTACGCCCGGCAACGCATCATGCGCGAGAGCACCATCACCGAGCGGTCGCTCGTAACGACCTGCCGCCTCATCAACGCCGTGCGCTCGGACAACAACCCCCAGGGGTTTCTGCTGGAGAATCTGAACGTCATCGAAAACAAGGACCTCGCAACTTATGACCGTTGACAGGCTGCGCGTACGAACACGTTATGCGAGGCGGTGGCTGCGCCGCCGACACGACCGTCTGGCGCCCCGCCAGCGGCAGTGCATCGCTCTTGCGGCGCTGCTGCTTTTCGCCGCTGCCGATATGTGGATGCTGCTGCGGGGCGTCTTATCCTGAATATCAAATTCCGATGAAGATGAAAGAACCAAAAGATGAAATCCGCTCCCGCAGGTGGCCGAAGGTCAACGTCCTGCTCGTGGCTGCCGCGCTGCTCGTACCCTTCACGCTGTTCATGTGGCGGATATTCGGCACGAAGGAGACACCGCAGCAGGAAGGGGCTGCGGGGATCAACTTCTCCGTGCCGGAGGGCCGCGAGCAACAGATCGAAAGCTCCAAGCAAAAGGTCGTGGCGAAGGTCCGGACCGAGGCGTTGCAGGCCCAGCGGCTGCTCACGCTCGGCGAGGAGTCCTTCTCGCTGCTGGACGACCGCACGGAGCAACCTCCGTCCCGGCAGAACCCCATGCAGGAGGCAGATGAGGCCAACCGCGCCCTGCAACGGCAGCTCGCACAAACCTATGCACCCCGCACCTCCGAGCGGGAAGTCGAGCATCTGCGGCGTCAGGTCGAGGAACTCTCCGCACGGCTCGATGCGTCGCCGCCGGCAGCTTCCGCAGATCCGCTGGAGCTGGCCGAGCGACAATATCAACTGGCTCAGAAGTACCTCGGCGGCGGAACACCGCACATCGACACCGTACCGGCCGAACGGGGACGGCTCTGCGTGCTGCGCCCCGTGCCGGACCGGGCACTGACGGCTTCGACGCTCGGCGCAGCGGCAGATTCCGCACAGGAGCGCAACACGGGGTTCCTGACTGCCGAAGGCGAAAAGATCCCGGAGCATAACACGGCCGTCTGCGCGTGCATAGCGCAGACACAGACCGTGCGCTCGGGAGAGATGGTCCGCCTGCGGCTGCTCGAAGAGGCCGCAGTCGACGGCGTACGGCTGCCGCGCGGCACCTCCCTCTACGGCGAAGCATCGCTCGACGGCGTGCGTCTGCGGATCGTCGTGCGCAGCATCCGATACCAGGGGCGGATCTTTCCCCTCGAAGCCGCAGCTTACGATCTGGACGGGCAGCCGGGGCTCAACATCCCCGACTCGCGCGAGCGTCGAGCCGTGAAGGAGGCCCTCGCCGACATCGGGCAGCAGACCGGCACGAGCATCGACATCAGCCGCAACGCCGGGCAGCAGGTGCTCGCAGACATCTCCCGCACGGCCCTGCGAGCTACGACGCGGTATGCGGCCGAGAAGCTCAAAGAGGTCAAGATCACACTTAAAGCCGACCACAGGATCTATTTACTGTCGAAAGAATAAAACCGTCATGAACCGATTATCCAGTCTTTTCCTTACGATCGCAGCGCTGCTTGCGGCCCTCGCCGCAGATGCGCAGCACGTCGATGTAGTACCCCGCCGTATCGAAGTGGGGTTCAACAAGACCGTACACATCCTCTTTCCGTCGCCCGTGACCTATATCGACATCGGGTCGATGGACATCATCGCCGGGAAGGCAGCAGGAGCCGAGAACGTCGTGCGCGTGAAGGCCGCCATCCGAGACTTTCCGAAAGAAACGAACCTCACGGTCATCACCGAGGACGGAGGCTACTACTCCTTCGATGCACGCTATGCCGAGAACCCGCAGGTCGCAACGCATGAGATAGGCGCTGCGACGTCCGCGTCCCCGGCCGTGCAGACGCCGCCCGCAGAAGGTCGCGTGCTGCTCGAAGCCACCGGACGCGAACGTCCCGCCGTAGTCAAGAAGACGCTCAACGACATCTACCGGCTCAACCGAACCGAGATGCGGCTGCGGAAAAAACATTACGGCATCGAAACGGAGGTGCAGGGTATCTACGTCCGCAACGACGTGATATACATCCATCTGTCGCTATACAACAACTCCAACATCTCCTTCGAAGTCGAGGACCTGCATTTTCGGATCGAGGACCGCAAGGTCGCAAAGCGAACGGCACAGCAGATAACGCCACTCGAACTGCTGCGCGTATGCAACGACCTGCGTATCGTACGTGCCCATCAGCGCCAGAGAACCGTCTTCGCACTGCCCAAGTTCACCATGCCCGACGACAAGATCCTCGTACTCGAAATCGTCGAACGAAACGGAGCACGCCATCAGCGTATCGAGATTCGCAACAAGCAGATCAGGCTGGCACGGACCCTTTGATCCGCAGCGGATCGCTCCGTCGGGCACAATAATTTCGGCCGGAGAGTTGTTATATTACTAAATATTGGTAACTTTGTAGCTGAACAAGAGAAGGAACTATGAGAACGACATCCGTAGCACTCGGAGACTATTTCGAGAGCTTCATCAAAGCCAAGATCGCCCAGGGGCGTTATAACAATGCCAGCGAGGTCATACGCGCCGGGCTGCGGCTGCTCGAAGAGAACGAGAGCCGCACGCTCGACCTGCAAAATGCCGTCGCCGAAGGATTCGACAGCGGCATCGCGGAAGGTTTCGATCCCGAGCGGCATTTGCAGCATTTGAAAGCCCGACGTGCAGATGACTGAACTTCGTTTTACCCGCAAGGCCGTCGAGGACCTCTCGGACATCTGGCGTTACACGGTAGAGCGGTGGTCGGAAGAGCAGGCAGACCGCTATTACGGATTGCTTGTGGCGACCTGTCGAAAGATCGCCGCAAGCACCGTCCCGATCGGACGCCGTTACGAACAGATCGCCGAGGGGTTGTATGGATTCAGAGTCGGACGGCACATCCTCTTTTACCGCATCGAATCCGACCGGATCATTCTAATCGTCAGAATCCTCCACGAACGGATGGACCTCGGAAACCGTTTCGCAGAGTAACGACCGCACAACATCGTCGCCGCAGGAGTCGAGTCCCCTGCGGCGACGATTGTTTCATACCGAAGCGACTATTTTTTAAGACACTCGACGAACGCCTTCGAAGGCTTGAACGCCGGGACGGTATGCGCCGGCACGAGGACGGTCGTGTTGCGCGAGATGTCGCGGGCCTTCTTCGCGGCTCGCTCACGGCGCACGAAACTGCCGAAGCCCCGGAAATAGACATTCTGTCCGCCTATCTGGGCTGCACGAATCCGCTCCAACAATGCCTCGACGACACCTGCGACCATTTTACTCTCCAGACCCGTTTGTCCGGCAATTTGCTTGACGATCTCTGCTTTTGTCATAAGTGCTGCATATTGATGTTCGTTATATTTGCAAAAATAGCGATTTTCAGCAGCACCGGCAACTCTGTTTCGCCGTTTTTTCCCGGATGTATCTCGAATTCGACTCAAGAATAACCGGTCTCTTCCGAATGATCTTATGCAGAAACCTTCAGCCTGTCCGATGCAGCGCGGCCAAGCGTTGCAATACGGGGAGCTTTATCTCTTTTATGGCGGGCGGCTCGGACAAGAGACATGTTGTCGTTCACGAGGCGGACGATGCGGTCATGATACTCCGTATTCCTATTGCACGCCCCGCGTGACTGCACGACCTGCAACCGCGACAGCGAAACCTCCACCGTTTCCACCCTCCGGTCCGCGATGCGGGCCGAGAGGAGGAGCGAATCGCTCTTGTCGTGATACCGCTCGACGCAGTGGTGCATAGCCTTGCCCTCCTCGATAAATTCCTGAACGCTTTGCAGCACCCGAACTTCGATCTCTCCGTCCGAAAAAGCGATGCCGAGGTACCTGCCCTTGGCCTTCCGGTACTGTTCCTCGTATTCGAGGTATTCCGCACGCCGGCGTGCGACCTGCTCCTCGGCCTCGATGCGGGCCAGAAGCGCATGGCAGCGGTCGTGCGCCTGCCGGAAATCCGACGGACAGACGTAGTGCGCGTTATGTATGTCCTTGCCCAACCGGCCCAGCATGTCGATATAGTCGCACCACGAAGCCGCATCGTCGATGCGGTAGCCGTTGCGCAGGCAGATGCGGAGCGAAGGCCAGTAATCTTCGATCCGACGCCCGCCCGCTCGGCAGAAGTAGCGGAACAAGTCGTGGCGCCCGATTTTAAGCAGCGTTTCCGCGTGGCGCTGACTGAGAGTATAGCGGAAGATACCGACAGGATCCTCCGCATAAAGGTCGTAGCGAAGGCCCGTCCTTCGCAATTCGGGGATAAGGCGGCGGCGAGGATAACTCCGTTCGACGGACATGCGGTTGTAAAGCCAATATTCCTTCCGCAGCGCCAGCGGCGTAGCGCAGCGCCACACATCATAATACCAGGACATATTGCGCAGGCGTGCTACGGTAGCGTATTTTCCGTCGGGCGCGATCCAGCGCTGCATGACCTCGCAGCATTCGTAGCGTGCGGGGTGGCCGTCCCGCACCCGCCGTTCGAGAAGGAAGTAGCGTATGACCTGCAAGCCCTCTCTTGTCGTGACCACAGAGAGGTAAGTCTTATTCCAGGACGTGCGCCGACGGGTGGTTACGACCGTAAGTCGCACGCCGCAATGCGGGCAGACGGCACGGTCGATTTGCTGATCTCCCTGCCACGTATGCCGACATTCGGTGCAGGTGATTTTTCCCCTCTTGGTGCGGAACGCTTCATGTGGCAGAAGATGGGCATAGCCCCAATGCAGCTGCGCCGGTGTGATCTCCGGCAGGCGGCCGCTCGCCGCCACGATGCGCCGTTGCAGTTTCGTTCTCGGCTTCATGGCTCAGAAAAGACTTTGTTGATTCGCAGCGTTTGCGGCATTCGACGCAGGTTGGGATTTGCTCTTGTGCGTTATCTTCGCATAGGCTTCTTCGGTGGCTTTGCGAAGCGCCTGCTCGTGCGCCTCGCGCTGCTCCTCCTCGGTCAGAACGATCGTATGGTTCACGACGACGCGGCAATCGAGCGGCTTGCCGACGTCGATGTCGTCCTCGTTGTAGTAATGCACGGCCAGCGAATAGATCTCCGCGTCCGTGAAGCCGTTGCAGCCGCTCTGCTGGACATAGTTCAGAATAAAGGTGATGCAGTCGTCGAGGTTTTTATGCTCTTTGGCACAGGAGGCCGCGAAAAGCGCATCCGCGCCTGCACGCTGCTCCAGATATTCCCGGATCGTATCCCGGAAATGTTCGCTCGGTTTTGTCATAATGGTGTTGGTTTTGGTTAGGGAATAAAAAGCCGGGAGGAGCGGATAACCGCTCCTCCCGGTATCGACATTATTTATAACTGTTATGCCGCAAGCGATGCTGACGCTTCCGGCCACAGATCAGGGTCTAACGGCTCTCCTTCGGGCTCCGGAACACCCTCCGCAGGGTTCTCCTGCGGGATGTCAGGATCCTCGGGAACCACCGGATCGAAGGCTTCCACCTCGGCGGCCAACTCCTGCGCCTTGCGCTGCTCCAAAGCGTGAAGCTGCTCTTCGAGTCTGGATTGCGTCTTCTCCAGGCGATCCAGATGCTCCGCGATCACACGCTCGCTCGTCTCCTTGTCCTGTTGCAGGGCGAACTGACGCAGCAGTTGCAGCTCGAACGTTTCATCCGTCTGCCGGAACTCTTCGATATGGTCCATGCAATCGAAGATCACCGACCGCATCAGCATATTCATGCGATCCCCGTCCAGATGATCGAGAAAATCGCCGATCTGTTGCACATCCTGCAAGGCTTCGCGCTCCAAACCCAGTTTCTCGGCGTAGCTCGACGGAAGCAGGCGTAGCAGCGAATAGCCGTACAGCCGGCTCTCGGAAGCCGCAAGAGCGGAGGAAGAAATCTCCGTTTCCCGAAGTACTCGTTTCAGGTCCGTCGTCATCTGCGTATAGCATGAGCGATGTGCCATAACGATGCGGCTCTCAAGCTCCTCGACAATGGGACGCGGAGCGATCGACGTATAGACCGTGACGCCCTCGTCGTCGGACGTCTCCTCGATCTGCTCCGGAACCTCCTCGTAGAACAGATCGACGTCCAGCATACCGATAAGGGCATATTTACGCACTCGGCCCGCGTCGATCTCCGCATCCAGCTTCTTCATATTCTCACGGTACTCCGAAACCTCGGATTCGTACTCCGCCAGAGCCTCTAAATACTCATCCCGGTCCTCGTAATCCGACTCTCGGGGAGCCTCGACGTCGGGAAGTACGGGGACGTCCGACTCCCACATGCTGTAGGTGTCGATGACCTCGACCGTATAACCTTGGGATGTGAGGCGTTCGAGAACGGCATCCGAATAGTGCCCCACCTCTACGGCAAGCAGCGTACGAGGGTCGTTCCGCTGCATCCGGATCGCTTTCTCAACTAAAAATTCGTCGTTCTTGCGGATCATGCAGGACCGGTTTTCGCAGCCCGCACACCCTTCGGCAAGATCCGAAAAGAGAATGTTGTTGGCCGTATTCTCGGCACAGGTCGAGCACTCCGTCTTGTCGAATTTATAGGTGTTCAGCTTGGTCATGTAGCGGTCGTGAAGGTATTGGCCCACCTGACGGGGCGACGTGTTCTTCCACGAGTTGTGACCGTCGTTTGCGAAATGCTCCTCGAAGACGCACTGCTGAACCTCCGAAGGGTATTTGGCCAGCTCGATGGCCATGCTTTCGATGATCTCCTCGCGTTCGAGCAGGTTCGCAAGCGGCTCGATAAGGTCGTTGAGCTTCAGGTGTGAACGGATGTAACGCTCGCTCTTGCCGAACTTGTCGACGAGCGTCGAGACCGTATGACGGCCCGTTTTGAGCGCTCGAAGGAACGCCGCAGCCTCTTCGAGAGGCGCTACGTCCTCGCGCTGGAGGTTCTCCGTGATGGCCATGTCCTCCGCATCCTCGTCCGTGAGATGTTCATAGACAAGGGCCTTGATGTGTGTGAAGCCCGCACGCTGCGCGGCCCGGTAGCGGCGCTCCCCGTAAACGATTTCGTAGTGCTCGCCGCTGCCGCGTACGCAGATCGGTTGCAGCTGGCCCGTCTGCTGCATGCTCAGGGCGAGTTCATCCAGCGACGACTCATTCAGATTGCGGCGAGGGTTATAGGTGCTGCAAACGATCCGATTCAGCTCCAGAAGGACGATCGGCGTAGCGGCAGGAGTGCCCTCCGAAGCGGACGCGACGGCTTCGGATGCGGCAGCGGAGGTTGTCGAACTTTGTTCCGAGAGCGGTGCTGCGGAAGCAGCAGTGGTCGTCTCCGGTGCAGGGAGAGAGGATTTCCGAGAAGCGGACTTCTTCGTCTTCGTCATAATGATTGGACAGTTTTTACCGTGTGTCTCACGTGTTGATGCGATGCAAAGTCTATTTGCATCGGATACGATAATCGATAATTCTTCGAGGGGCGATCCCGAACGGATCGGTTGCCTCGGAAAGAATACTGGTGCACCGTGCGAACGAAGCGACGGAAAAATACCGAAGCCCGCGCGAGGATGATTTTTCCGCCGCGGAGAGAGCGAGCGCCGCAGGCGCGGACGGGCACCTATCTTTTCCGACGGCAACCGAAAGAGGACGCTACTGACAAAGTGAAAATCGTTCCGACGGGAAACAGCAAGAGAAAAACATCATTAAGACAATATTTCGAAATTGGAATAGTCTTATAAATTTTGTTTTACAGAACAATAGATGAGTTAAATAATTGATGTAGATAAAACCGATATAAATCAAGCCCGTTTTATCGGCATCCAATGCAGAGAATTTTCCCCCGTCGACGCGATAACAATAATTCAACTCAAAGTTATCCGCACTCGACTTGATCTGCATTCCTATAATTAAATAAAATTCCAAAAAAATCCAAATCCAAACATATAAAAAACCGGCAACCCTGCAAAAGGATTCCCGGTACCTTATAAAAATTAGAATTAATTAAGCCGTTTTTTCGTCATATTGGATGTAACAACAACTTTCTTTAAGTCAAGTGGAGCTGACGATAATCTATAATTATTACCCCAAATACTATCATAAGTTACGATTATTTTTAGACTCGGTAGTATTTTCCTGAGCCATCGTAAATATACGCGATCAGGAATCTTATTTCGCCCCCAATCCCAGCCACAGGGGTAGGTCGATGACAACGACAACGTAAAATCTTCTGGAGTATTCATTGGCGCAACAAATCCTAACGAAATTCGTTTCGATTCATTCGCCCTTAAAAGCAACCCTTCTGGATAATTATCACCATCTATCCAAACCCCATATTTATAATAATCTTTTCCTTGATAGTTAAATCTCATTTCTATTGTTTTATCGACAAAATGAGCTCGTATCCATATATCATCATTACTATGATTCTTAATTATAGCTCCAATTCGAATAGCAGGAACAATACCTTCATCCGGAGTATCTTGGAATACAATACTAAATTCCGGTGTAACTGCAAATCCCAACGATTCTGTCGGACGGGAAATATCCACACTATCAATATTCATTATCACCTGTCCATATGAAAAATAAGTTATTAATAATGTAAATATTATAAGAATTAATTTTTTCATGAATAATTTCATTTTAACTGATAATAAAGCGGTCCATAATAATAGTAAGAATGCCATATCCCAGTTTGAAAGGCCGGTGTAGTATATTCCCAATATGGATTAATTTTTATTTGATATATATATTGAGGAAATTCGCGCACCGGCTTTGGCTTATTATGTTCCCCAATAGGATCTACAGTATAAGCCTCTTTATGCCCTGTTTCATGTGATAATACACTTGCTATATTATATATATTATCGCAATATCCTTTCTCTGCCATATAATTATGATTAATTCCAACATCATAGCTCAAGGTTCCATTCTTATAATCTACATTAATCCGAGCTAATTCGCCTTTTGAAAGCGAATTATTTATCCATAAATTTTGGGAATTAAGCGAAATCAATATAAAATTATCACACACCCACTTATACACATTCAATATGGCAAAATCGGGCATCGGTCCGCTATACGAAGCGTTAGGCACATCTATAATTGTCGCATATGAGAATAGAACACTTTTTATCCTTGCTTCATATTGATTGACCCGACCGAATAGATCCTTTTTCAAACTCAACCATCTTGAAAAAGCTATAATCCTAACATTATTCGTTATAGCATCATCTCTTCCAAGATACATCCCATATTCACTAAAATAATAATCTCTTACCCCGATCTGGCGTCCTTGCTGTGGCTCCAGTCCGAACGGATCGGTGTAACGAATAGGGTTGTTCAGACAGAAATTGTAGGGACTGACTCCGGCATATTGTTGTGCCAGCGGGTCCTGCGTCAGCCAGCGACCGAGGTCCGGATGATAGAAACGTGCTCCGAAGTCGAGCAATCCGGCGTCGCCGACCGTCTGCTCCTCCTTGCCGTTGAAACGGGACAAGTCCGAAGTAGCCGGAGAATTGGGTTTCAACCAAGACTTCCCAAAAGCGTAGTAATCGCGCAACGCGATCAATTCACCCGACCAATCCACAAATGCCCGGGGACTTCCCAGATGATCTTTCAAATAATACTCCGGAACGTAATTCGTATTCCAGCTATGAATGTTTCTCCGAAACCGACCGTCGCTGAAAGCGGCGCTCTCGAACTCTATCTTACTCCCGGCCGTTTGCTTATATACCAAAGACCCGATATAAACCAAACCCGTTTTATCGGCATCCAATGCGGAGAATTTTCCTCCGTCGGCGCGATAACAATAATTCAACTCAAAGTTGTCAGCACTCGACTTGATCTGCATGGGCAGGTTCAAAAAATTGTATGCAATAGTCAGGCCATTCCGGAAATCCCGGACCAAATTACCGAGGTTGTCGTAAACCACAGATGCCTGGTTAATACCATAGAGCTGACCGGCATCATTGTATTTGTATTCGAGCTGTTCGTTCAATCCACGGGTCATTTTCAGGATATTACCGTTGCGGTCGTATTTGATTCCGCGCTCGGAATAGCGATCGGTGCCCATATCGCCGCTGTAACGTGCTTCGGTCAGACGCGAAAGGGCATCGTACTCGTATTTATACGTATGCGGCATCGTACCGGCACCGCCCCAGTTCCATTCGGTAATATTCCCCGTGTACGAGGGATTCTCACTGTCGTAATACTTGAGCCGGGCACTGTAATAGGGGCTGTCCTGGCTCGTAAGCCAACCCTGGACGTTATACGTATAGTCCTCGATAAGCCCGTTGATGTTCTTGCGCACGAGCTGACCGATTTCGTTGTAGGAGTAGGTTACGGTAACTGGTTTCGACGTGTTGAAGGTCGAAGTCTGGGTAAGCATTCGACCGGCATTGTCATAGGTGTATTCCACCGTGAGAAGATCCTCCGCACAGCCTGTTTTGGGTACGACCCGTTCCCGTCGGAAGGTGAGATTACCCTGTAAATCGTAAGCCGTCGTGAAATAGCTGATACCGCCGAGGTAGTTCTTCTCCACGACTTGCAACACGCGCCCCAGCATATCGTAATAATAGGCCCGTTCGATATAACCCGCAGTTCGGTCCCGCTCGGTAAGCACCCGGATTTTCTCATAAGTCTTCAACCCTTTGACCGCAGTGCGATCCACTCCGGCCGACATATTGCCGATCGGCTCGCTCTTGTATGCCAATTCCGCCGGAACAGCTTCATAAGAATCGAACTTATAGTCGATCATCGTAATCGGATTGGACGGAAGCATTCCCCGGTTGCCTTGCGCATCCAGGCTGTAAATCGCGAACTTGACCGCATAAAGACGTCCCAGACCGTCGTACAGATAGCGGTCCGCATATTCGAGGGTTTTATCGTTGGTCACCTTGCCCCGGAAGCGGGTAGTCAGTTGTCCCCGTTTGTTGTATTCCAACTCTTCGCGGACTGCCCCGGGGAATTTCCGTTCGATCAGTTGTCCCTGGTCGTTATATCGGTAATAATAACAAAAGTTCTGGACGAACGCGGAACGCATCCCGATATTCGCGGGATCGGCAATCGTCGGAGTTCCGATCTGTTGCGACTCGTCGTCGGAAAGCGCCTGAACGTTGAGTTTACTCAACGAGGCGAAACCCGTAGCCCCCTGGGGCGTAACGACTACGGTCAGCCGTCCCAGAGCGTCGTAACCGTAATAGGTTCTTGCATTTCCCGAAGAACTCATAACGACCCGTCCCGCCTTGTCGGTGTAGGTTTTCGACACTCGGCCGTCCTCGTTGGTAATCGTCACCACGTCGAGCGAATAAGCCGGATAGACCCCGGTAATATCCATGTAAAAGCTGTCGTTTTTCGTGCCGATAACGATCTTACGAACTTCGTCTGCTGCGGTATTGACACCGTAGTCGTATTTGCATACGACACCGGCAGCCACGATCGCCTCGCCGGGCTTGATTTGAACGTTGGTCCGGTTAAACAGATCGGCTACAACAGTGGTGTAAGCCTTAGAATCCGCGTAATAACCGGAGGAAAACGATTTGACCTCGGACAATCCAACATAAGCTCCATTCGCCTGCCGAGCCGGTGCCGGAAGCCACGATACGGCTCGGCGGGTGGCAGGATCGTACTCCTGGAAGCTGACGAGGTCATTCCCCTGCGGCGTGAATCCCTGGCAAACCGTTTCCACAGTATTTCCCAGCCCGTCCGCATATTGATACTGTGTATAGGCGACATCCTTTTGGAAAGATCCGATCACCATCGTTGCCACGAAATTTCTCCCGGCAGGATCTCCTTCCGTCACGGCACGCTGTGCACCATCGGACGACAACGCGTCGCCAACCTGTGCCACAGAGAACTTTTGGGATTCCGGCACCGCAAATACAATGTTATTCGCAGAGGTTTCAAAACGATTCGCATTCACAGGTTCCGGCATATACAAATAAAAAATTGCTATGGCAATATACAATATTTTTTTCATATCGGTTCGAATTTTTATCGGTTAGCAACTGAATACTCATAACTAAAGACCGGAAACTCCATGTGCGTTTCAGTCACGAGCCGGCCGAAACTATCGTAACTGAACCGCTTATAGCGGCCGGACGGGTCGGTCACTTTACAAACTCCGACTTGTGGATTGTATTCATAAGTCGTCACCAGCGTATTCGGGATACTTCGAAGAGCGGCTTCTCTGGATGTGTCGAGTCCCTCTGTCAGCGGGAGAGAACTGACGATCTTCTGCTTTACCGTAGCATAGTCCGCACCGACGACTTGGGCTACAGGGTATAATCCGCGGTAGCCCCAGACATAGCTTACCTTGAGTCCCGCACGGTCCGTAGTCTGCACCAGACGCCCCATATCGTCGTATTGATAAACGGTAACCGTATCGCAAACCGGCTGGGTCGAAATAGCTTGAGGCGCTCCGATTCGGGCTACCTTGTGCATTTTAACCCGAATGATCTTGTTGGCGACAGCCATATACTCATACTGGTCTTCGGCGATCCGAAGTTCGGTTTCTCCGAATCCAGGGCGGTTCGGATCGGTCTTTCCGTCGGTGACGGTTTTCCAAACCTTGAGCGGCAAATTCAGCACATTCTTTGCGATCATGGTCGCATAAACACCGCTGTTCTGTTCAGTCGAGGAGAGGTCCGACACATATTGGGTCCGTTCGAACATCCCGGTACCGTCGCTCTCGGTACGGCGCACGCTCTTGATCTGCCCCAACGCATTGTAGGTATATGCATATTGCTTCCGGCTTTGCACCGTGGCACCCCCGGTTTTGAAATATTCCGTTTCGGTCACATGGTCCAGAGGATAGGGCTCGAGATAGGACCGCTGTACGTAAAAATAATCCCCGGCGAACTTGACGCTTTCGACATATTTCCTCCGGAATTCGGTCGTATCGGTCAAATAGGCATATTCCACTTTTTTCCGCAAAAATTTATTACCGGGCACATCGGGTTTGTCATAATAACTTACCGACAGTAATTTTCCCCGGTATTGTGGTTCGAAATCCGGCTCGGTCAGGAAGTTATTGACCAGCATCGGCAGGTCCTCGTGCTTAACCATTTTATCCGAACCGTCTACAAGATATTTCAAAACATCGATATTCGGATGTTTCAATGTCTTTTTATTGATCCGATAACTGTCCGGAGCATTGTGATAGTTGGAAAATTGGAAATATACGGCCGATCCGTCATCTGCCACTTCACGAACAACTGCATATTCCACATGAGGCTGGTCTGTACGATAACCGGTAATACCCGAATAATTATAACCCCATATCGTTTCACCGCCCTGTCTGCAAATCACATAATAGGCGACCGGATTTTTTAGTAAATTACCACTGCTTTGTTCTCCGTCATTCAAATAGAAGTAGGTCCGGCCGATCGAATCACCTGTAATCGGGTGATCCGTAATCCGGCGGATGCGCAAACCGCCTGCGATCGTATCTTTAACATACCTTTTCAAGTAAGGAATATTTTGACTACTGCGATCCCGGACCAGGTAATCCCGAAACATATGAGGTTCGTACTGATAGGTCGTATAACCGCCCGTAGGGTAGGTCAGTTTCGACAACATTCCCTGACGGGCATATTCGGGACCGGGTTTCCGGGGTCCGGCGGGGTCCGCGATTCTTTCGGTAAAATTGTAGCAAGAATCATTCAACAACGGAAACTGCAGATCGAACGGCTCGTATGTCGCCTCCTGGTTATAGTACCCCCAAAAGTCAATACTTGCCGTTCCCTGAAACGGGAAGGGTTCGTCCTGCCGATAATACTCCATACTGTAAGTTCCCTGACCGGGAATCCTCACGGAACTCAACAACAATACCGGGTTACCGATTCCGTAAGTATATTGCAAATAACATTTTCTCAAAGTGACGAACTTCGAATGTTCATCCGACCATTTAGTAATGACGATCGTATCGAGTTTTTCGGGAGTATCCAATGCTGTTTCGTCCGATTTCAACTCAGCACGCCGGTCGCCGTAGGCGAACCGGATTTTCGCAAGGCCGTCGATATCGATCGACTTCAACTGCACGGCTCGCTCCTTATAATGGAATACAGCAGGTTCTTCTACACCTCTATAACCTATAAAAGCACCCCCGACCCGGCAATTTTCCACATACCGAATTGTTTCGAGATCATTTCCGTAATCGAAGGTAACGACACGCCCGTTAGGAGCGGTAATCGAGGAGAGATACCAGTTTTCGGGCAGCTTTGCCGAACCATCTTCCTCGTCAGCTGCACGCGTTTTCGGCGACAAATGACCAATTTCGGTCCAAACAAGTCCGCTTCCATCGGCATTAGGCTCCGCCACGAACGCCTTCTCGTTTTTCGCCAGAAACTTATAACGGTATCCATCCCCCGTAACGATGGTAATGACCTTCGAAGTGACCAGCGGATCGTATATTTCGACGGAATACTCCCCATGCGGATCGTCCGTATCGAAAACATGGATTTTCCCGCCTGTCGATATGAATTTGCCGTAATGACCCGGGAAGCTGAACGTATAAATATCCGGTTCGGTTTCTACACTCATACTTCCACTTTTAATCGAATACATCTCTTTATCCTGGCCGTTGATATAGTTCGCCCACAAATTCCAGGATTCATTCGTAAAATCCTGGTTGTTGAAAAAATAACCCCACAAGCCCGCACTCATATAATCGTCGGGAACTCCCCGGACCGTACGGGTGATGACGCCGCCCGTATTGAGGAACCAGCCGAGTCCCACGTCACTGGCCTGAATATTCGGCATATAGCCGTTCGAAGCGTAATTCAGCACGACAGGCAACGTAAAATCCTCGTCCTGATAAGTGTAAAGAGGAATCGACGCCGATACAGTACCGGTATAGAGGTTCGGAGCGCTGCCTCCGTATTTGAGGAGACTCCAAACCTGCGGAGTTCCGGTATTGAGGTTGTTCCCGACACCGCCCGAAGACAAATAATCCGGAATAATCGGATTGTTCTGCGCATAGCAGAAAGTCCAGATACCCAACAGGCATCCGACGGTCAGTAATAAAGTTTTTCTCATGATAAATTTGTTTAAGTTGGTTAATAAAGGTATTACCCCATGATCCCTCCGAGGGAGAACATGGGCATATACATGGCGATCAGGATCACGGCGACGAGAATTCCGACGAGCAGGATGAGTGCGGGTTCGAGCATAGCACCCATGCGGCGGATTGCGTATTCGAGTTCTTCGGTGAGGGTCTCACCCTGCCTGCGGAGCATTTCGGGCAGGCGGTTCGTCTGCTCTCCGACGCGGACGAGCGCCGTGAGTTTTCGGTCGTAGAGATCGGGGAATCGGGCCAGTGTTTCGGCGAAGGCGTCGCCCCGTTCGAGCCGTCGCGCGATCTCGTCGAACGACTTGCGGTAGGGGTGGAATCCGATGACCTCGCGGAGCATTCCGACGCCGGCGAGCAGGGGCACGCCCGCGGCGCATAGCAGGTCGAGAAGTTTGCAGCACTGCGCCTGCATGTTCTTGCGGATGATCTCACCCGCGACGGGCAGGCGGAGCAGGATCGCCGCGCGCCAGCGCTGCACCTCCTCGCGCTGTCGGTTGGCGCGGTAGAGCAGATAAAGTCCCCCTCCCGCGATGACCGCGACGGCGGCATAGGCGGGAAACGCTTTCGAGAGTGCGATGATCCCCCTCGTGAGCGCGGGCAGCTCTCCTCCCATACGCGCATATACCTCCTCGAACATGGGTACGACGACCGAGAGCATGAATGCCACGACAGCCACCGCCACGGCGAGGATGACGACGGGATAGCTCACGGCCGAGGCGACCATGCGCCGCTGCGCGGCCCGCTTGCGGTAGTAGTCGCGCAGGAAGTCGAGTGTCCGGGCCAGACGTCCCGTCTCGTCGCCGATGCGCACCACGCCGCACTCCAAGGGGCGGAATGCCCCGCTTCGGCGCATGGCCTCGGCGAGCGAGAGTCCGCGCACGACGGCGGCGTAGAGCTCTTCGAGCAGCGCCTTCGTCCGGCGGTCGCCCTCGCCCTCGATGAGCAGCCGGAAGGCCGCCGAGAAATCGAGACCGGCCGTCAACAGTGCATGCAGCTCGGCGTAGAACATCTCGCGTCGGGCGTCCGTCAGTTTATGGCTCTTCGTATCCATGATCCTTTTCGATTTCAGCGATTCTTCGTCCGTAGCTTTCCCGTGCGGGCTGCGGCACGGGGAGTTTGAGCATATGGCTCCCGACGTCGATTTCGAGCGTATCGGCCGCCGCGTCGCAGCGGAGGAGCTGCATGTGCCCGACACGATGCAGGAGCGTATCGCGGAACTCCCCCGCGACGAATACTGCCACGGAGTCGCGCGTCGTCAGTGTCGTCTCGCCTCCTGCACGATAGAGGTGCATACACTCGCCGGCGTCGGCTCCGCCCTCTGCGCTGCGGATGCTGTCGGCCGTTGTGAGCAGCTGCCCGAGGCGGAAGATTCCGTCGCGCTGCCGTCCCGCCTCGACGAGCACGGCCGCGCGTCGGGCCACGAGCCGCGAGACGAGCGTCAGGGCCTCCATGGCGGCCAGGAAGACGATTCCCGTCACGAGCATCACGACCAGCGTTTCCGTAAGCGTCGAGCCGCGCAGCGTATGTTTCACTCGGCGCATTCCACCAGCTGTCTGTGTACGATCCGTTTGCGGCTGCCGTCGATGCGGACTTCGATCGTTATGAGTTGCACGTCACGGTATTGCCGATACGGCTCCACGCGCACCGTCGCTTCGCCTCCGCCGTACCGCTCGACGTACGTGCCTGCGGGCCATACGCCTGATCCGTATTTGTTGAAGGCGCACACGGCACGGTATTCGGCCTCGGCGACTGCGAGCGCATCGTCCCCGCGCAGCGTCAGACGGGGCAGCAGCTCCATTGCCGCCGTGAAAGCGATCAGCAGCACCACCGCCGCCACGATGGCTTCGACGAGCGAGGCCGCGCGTAGCCTTCCGCCCGAGGCCCGTTTTACTCGACGCATACAGCCTCCTTTCTGCGCACGGCCTCGGCGCCGCCGTGCCACAGAGGTTGCGCCGTGGCGGAATTTTCGAGCAGCGTAACGTCGTAGAGCATATCCTTGTAGTATCCCTGCGGCGAGAAGTAGACGGCCTGTCTGAGCTCCGCACACCCCGCGACGATCCCCTGCACCTGCGCCGCGCCATCCGCATGAAGAAGCCCCCGCACGCGTGCCGTGCGCGACTGGCGGTAGGAGGCAGCCATCTTCTTGTGCCGCACGGTGTCGCGGACGATGACATAGCCGTCCGCCGTCGCACGGTCGTCCAGTTCGGCGTACCGGCCGGCGTAGATGCCCGACGGATATTCCAGCACGGCGCACGGCTCTACGACGACCGTATCGCGTGCGAAGAGCTGCGCCGCGATGCGGGCTCCGCTGCCGACCGTGATCTTGCGTGCGCAGACCAATACGTTTCCCAGCCGGCAGGCGGAGTCGATGCGCAGCTCGTCGGCTGCGAGCACGATCCGCCCGCGCAGCGTGCAGCCGCCGATCTCGGCCGTGCCGAGGCGCAGGGCGACGGTCGGGTCGCGGAACGATACACCGAGGCTGTCGGACAGATCGCCGGCGGCCGGCAGCTGCTGCGCGAAAGCGAAGAGTGCGCCGATCCGTGCCGCGGCGGCAGCCGAAGGTGCGGGAAGCCTCCTCGCCGAGCTGCGGATCGCCGTGCGGGGAACCTCCTCTCCCCGGTAAAACTCCGCTCCCACACGGCCGTAGGTCAGGCCGTTCTGCGGCAGGCGGAGCGTCCCGTGCAGACGCGTGTCGCCTGCGAGGGTGACGGCCGTGCGGTCGTCGGCGTAGAAGAGCGTCCGTGCGGGATCGGGTTCGGCACCGACGATGCGGCTGCTCGCGACGAGCGAGTCGGCCGTCGTGATGTGCAGCAGTTCGTAGAGGCCCCACGGCTCGCGGCGCACGAAGATGCGCGACTGCGGCAGGGAGTCGTAGAGCAGATAACCTCCGGCAGCGGTCAGTGCCCGTTCGTCGGGATGCAGGCGGTGGAGCAAGGCGGCCGATTCGACGTCGGCGCGCGCCTGCCGCAGCCGCTGCGTGCGCGTGAAGAGCAGCGTCTCCTGCTCCCACAGCGCCAGCAGCCCCAGCGTCGCCGTGAGCATCACTAGCGCTGCGGCCACGACCGTCGGCAGCACGGCCCCTGCGAGGTATGTCGTATGCAGTTTCATCTATTCGTTGCAGCGTTTTACGCCGTAGACCGTTCCTTCGCGTTCGAGATAGAGCGAGTCGCGGTCGGCGCCCGTCAGGCGGAATCCCGCGGCCGTGTCGCGCAGGCTCAGTTCGTACTGTCTGCCGCCGATCGTCAGGATGTGGAGCGCCTGCCCGCCGGCTGTCACCGTCGCCAGGTGCGAGAGCTGCACCCGCTCGCGGCGTTTCGGTTCGGCTTTTCCGGCAGGCGGCAGGCGGCGCACGACGGACCGTGCGGCAGGTGTCGGAGCGGCCACGCCTTTCAGGAAGGGGTCGGGATAGTCCAGCCGCAAGGTCTCGGCGACGATCTGCGGTACCGCCGGAGCGTCGGTCGCGGGTCGGACATCCGGCGCGGCGGGTCGTGCCGGCGCGAGGATCCGCCACGCCACGACGCCCCAGACCGCCACGACGGCTGCGAGCAGCAGACAGGTCGTCCAGCGCGATTTCACGGTTCGGCGGATTCGGGATTGTCCGACTTCTCCGGCTCCTCGGACACGGGTTCCTCGGCGACCGTGAGCTGCAACGCAGGGGAGGAGGTCTCGTAACCGGAGTTGAAGGCTGCGACCGTCCATTCGTAACGGCCCGCTTCGAGCCGTAACCGGCAGCCGTAGCTGCGTGCAAGGCCCAGCGTATCGGCCGCAAGGAGCGTGTCGGCGACGATCCGCCCCTCGGTAGCGACGCACAATTCGTAACCCGTCGCACGGTCGACGGCCCGCCAGCGGAAGAGCGTCTCGCCCGCAGGAACCTCCGCGTCGTCCGCCGGGGCGATCGTCGTCACCGCACGGCCGGAGATATCCTCCTCGATGATTTCGCAGGAGACCATCAGGAATAGAAGCGGGAAATAGATCAGGTATCTTCTCATTTCGATTCGGTTATTAAGGTCAGTTGTTGTATGTAGAGCGTCAGTGTGAGCTGCGTGCGGCGGGTGCGGGGCCGTGTCGCGGTCTGCCACTCGGCCGACCGCAGGCGGCAGGCGGGCAGACGCCGTTCGAGCGTCTCGACCGTGCGCAGCAGCTCGGTGAACGGCCCAGTGAGCGTCAGTTGCGCCGTATGAATTTCGATCCCGTCCTGCCGCAACGTCGTCACCGGCACATAGCCCGTCGCGCGCACGCCGGCGGGAGCGAAGCGCCGCACCGAGTCGAGCAGCCCGCCCGAGAGGATCAGTTCGGGGGCTTCGACGGCAGCCGGCACGGTCGCTCCGGTCGCCGGTGTCGTCGGGGCGAGCGCATCCAGCCGCCGTTCCAGCCGGCCGCACTCCCGCCACGCGCCGAAGGTATCGCTCAGGGCGAAATGCCACGCCGCCCACGGCAGGAGGAGGGCCAGCAGCCCCACGAGGCTGAGACCCCGGTATCTGTACGGTAGGTTCATAGTCCGATCTCGATGCGGAACACGAGCCGTTCGGCATCGCGTTCCCGTTCGACGTTCGTCAGTCGTACCGTGCGGCAGCACGCCGCCCTCGCGAGGCGCTCGACGAAGGTCGAGACGTCGCCCGCCGCCGGAGCCGTGCCCGCGACGACAGCCGTCCGCTCCTGCCGCTGCAAGGGCTTCCCCGCCTCGAAACGCTTCGTGAGCGGTTCGACAGCAAGCCGCGTCAGTACGACCTGCGCCGGCACGGCCTCCGCAATGCGGTCGCACACGACGGCGCGGGATACTGCGGGACGTGCGGAGAACTCTGCCAGCAAGGCCCGCTGCCGGTCGGTAGCATCGGCTGCGGTCGAAGCCGTGCGTTCGCGCGCCGAGAGCTCCTTTTGCAAAGTCTGGCGGCGAGTGTTCAGCGACGGGGCGACGGCGGCATTGGCTGCCAGCAGGCAAAGAAAAAGTCCCAGCACCGGCAGTGCCGCCCGCCGCACGACGGCCTGCGCCAGCGACGAACCCTCGGCCGTCGGGCGGAGCAGCTGCCGCCAGCCGAGTCCTGCGAGAAGCTCCCTGGCCGCAGCATCGGGCGGCGCGGAGACCTCGATCCGCTGCGGATGGATGCCGGCCTCCGACAACTCGGTCAGCATTCCTTGCAGCCGCTCGCGCCGCACGAAGGCGATCCGGCCGTCGTGTTCGCGCCACAGGAAGGTCGCCCTGTCGTCGCGCACCCGCGCGGCGAGCTGCGAGTCGGCGGGCTTTACGATCGTGCCGTGGCCCGAGACCGTGACCACGGCGACCCCTTTGGCCACCGCCGCCGCGTCGTACACCGTCTGCTGCGGTTCGCCGCCCATCTTGCAGCGCCATGCCGCGATCGTATGGCCGTCGGATGTCAGCGTGACGTCCAACACCCAGACGGGGCCGAGGATATAGGGGAAAAGGTTCATTCTACGACCGTGGGTTTGATGAAGATATTGAGAGTACGTTCGACCTTGTTGCGCTTCTCCTTGCCGAAGAACCACTTGATGACGGGCACGCGCGCCAGAAACGGCACACCGCGCGAGGAGTTCTCCATCGTGTTGCGGTCCAGGCCGCCCAGGAGCACCATCTCCTCGTTCTGCACCTTGACGATCGACTTGAAGCTCCGCGTGGCTGTCCCCGGCGGAGCGTCCTCGACGTTGCGGTCGGTGAACTCCGTCTGCTCGAACTCGATTTCGAGGGTGATCTGCCGATCTTCCGACACGTAGGGCGTGACCTTGATCGAGAGGTTCGCATCGACCGACTTCCACTGGTAGGACTCCGACGAGATGGGGTTCTGCGTGCCGTAGTAGTTGTTCTGCACCTCCTTGTAGTACTGCGTCTCGCCGCTGGTGAGCGTCGCCTCGTGGCCGTTCAGGGTCGAGAGCTTCGGCGTGGAGAGCAGACGCACCACCCCGTCCTCCTCCAAGGCTTGCAGGCTCAGGTAGAAGTTCGGCGTCACGCGCCCCAGATTCACCGTGCCCCGGATGCGTCCGAGCAGATCGTTCACCGCATTCGCTCCGAAAGTCATATCCACGCCCGGTGAAAGCGTTCCGGAGGTCTTCACCGCCTTATCGCCCACGCCGGCCCCCAGACCGATCTCGTGAATCTTGCTTTTCGTGACGTCGGCGATCAGGATCTCCATCGTCACCATCGGAACGGGTTTGTCCACCGAGCGCAGGAAGGTCTCCACACGCGCCACGTCGCGCCGGTCGCCCGACAGGATCAGGGCGTTCAGATCGGGGAAGGTCTTCACCGCGACGTTCTGTTTCAGCGCCTCGGGGATGATCTCCTCGACCTTCGACACGGCGCGGTAGACGAGCGGAAGGACCGTCGCCGACGAGAGACCGTCCGACGCGGCCGCTCCGAAGATCCAGATGCCCCGTTCGGTGTAATAGCTGTACGGCGAGCCTTTGAGCAGCACCGAGAGCAGCGTCTCGAAATCCGTCCCGTCCACCCAGACGCCCGCCGTGAGGTTCACCGGCGACTGGAAGTAGTAGTTCAGCTCCAACTCGTCGCACAGGTCGAGAATCACGTCCTGCACGTTGCCCCGCGCGATGCGGGCCGTGATGCGCCCCAGCGAGTCCACACGCAGTTCGTTGGGCGTGAACTGCCGCCGGCGCATATAGGCGGGGCCTGCGGATCTCTTGCCGCCCTGCGCGGCCGGCTCCTCGCGCCACAGCGTCCACACGTCCTGCGCATCCCGTTCGGCAAGCAGACCGTTGACCGCGGCGAGCGTCCGCAGCGCGTCGTCGAAAGGCATACGACGCACGTAGCCCGAGACCTTGCAGTCGTACAAAGGTTCGGGGACGATGACGTTGCGCGCAGAGAGCCGTGCGATCTTCTTCGCCACGTCGATCAGACGTTCGCCGCGCAGGTCGTAGCTCAACGTCGTGTCGGCGGCCGCGTAGGCGACGTCGGGATCGGGTGCCGGAACCGTCGGCGCTGCCGCCGGAAAGATCGAGAGGATGTTGCCCGACGCGGCCACGTCCAACCGATACTCGCGGCAGAGAAAGCGTACCAGATCGTCCACACGGGCCCTGCGGAAGTTGCACGACACGGGGATGTTCTCCACGCTGCGCACCGACACGTTCACGCCGCTGGCGCGTGCGATATTGCGCAGCAGCTCCGACAGCGACAACCGACCCGACGTGACGTCCACCTCCCGCCGGAACGTCGAGTCGCGCCCGACGAGTGCCGCCAATTCCGAGTCGATACGCGACAGACGCAAAGAGTCGGGGTCGGACGGCGGATTCGGTACAACCGTCCGATGGAGCGAATCCGAAGACGGGTTCACACCAGCGGGTATTTCGGCCCGCTGTGCCGGACAGAGCACAGGTAGGATGCAAAGAAGTAAAAACGCAAGCGTGTATCGTCGTTTCATAGGCTTGGATCAGTAGTTCAACAGGGGTATCACTTCGTCGAGAGAGGTCTCGCCGCGTCGGAAGAGGTCGACGACGGCATCGCGCAGCGACGGTATGCCGCGTTCGAAGAGCAGCGGTGCGACGTCGGTGCGGCCGGAGCGTACGGCAGCCGCCAGCTCGTCGTCCATCGGGATCACCTCGTAGACCGCCCGCCGGCCTGCATAGCCCGTGTAGAAACAGCGTTCGCAACCCACGGGTTCGCAATAGCGGTCGATCGCTATGCCGGGCAGCAGGCGCCGCACTTCATCGGTCGCCTCCGCGTGGCGTTTGCAGTGGGGACAGAGCAGGCGCGCGAGACGCTGCGCGACGGTCATTACCAACGTATCGGCCACCAGGTACGGGTGTACGCCCATATCCGACAGACGGGCTACGGCGCCCCAGGCCGTGTTGGTGTGGATCGTCGAGAAGAGCAGGTGTCCCGTCAGCGACGACCGCACGGCCATCTCGGCCGTCGCCCCGTCGCGGATCTCACCCAGCATGATGATGTCGGGGTCCTGCCGCAGGAAGGTACGCAGTGCGGCGGTGAACGTCAGGCCGATCTCCTCCTTGAGCTGCACTTGGTTGACCCCTTCGAGCGTGTACTCGATCGGATCCTCGATCGTGAGGATGTTGTCCGTCAGGGCGTTCAGCCGCCGCAGCGTGGCGTAGAGCGTCGTGCTCTTACCCGAGCCCGTAGGGCCGCAGATCAGCACCATGCCGAAGGGCCGCGCGATGGCGCGGCAGTAGTCCTCGTACTGCCTTGCGGAGAAGCCGAGGTTGCGCAGTTCCAGCAGCTCGACGCGGCGGGTCAGCAGTCGCAGCACGACCTTCTCTCCGTAGATCGTCGGCAGCGTCGAGACGCGCACGTCGAACTTCTCGCCGTCGCGGTCGTAGCCGATGCGCCCGTCCTGCGGCAGCCGTTTCTCGGAGATGTCGAGCGAGGCGAGGATCTTGATCTGGTTTACAAGCGGCATGTACTGTGCCCGCTCGACGACGTAACGCTCGGCGAGCTTGCCGTCGATGCGCATACGGATGCGGCAGCGCTGTTCGTAGGGTTCGAGATGGATGTCGCTGGCGTTGTCGCGCAGCGCCTCGCCCACCAGCGCGAAGAGGAACTGCCGCCCCTGTCCGATCTCGGCCGTGCGGCCCGCGGCGGCGCTTGCCGTTTGTGCTCCGGGGCGGTAATGTTGCAGCAAAAGCCGTTGCAGGTCATCGGCGGCGATCGGCACAACTTCGACCTGCCAGCCGTAGAGCACCTCCAGCTCCTCGGCAGCGGCTGTGTAGTCATGTCCCGTCTCGCCGTAGCAGCGTATCCTGCCCGCCTCGCGTGCGAACGGCACAAGGCGGTACTCGGCGGCCTCCTGCGCCGTGAGCAGGCGGAGGATCTCCGTGGGGATATGTGTCGGGGTTACAACCATAAGCGGAGGAATTGAAGAGCGGCCCAGCCGATGAGCACAATGCCGGCTGCGCCGACGAAGGGGATCGTGCGACGACGACGGCCGCAGCAGACCCACCAGAGGAGGGCGACGACGCAGGCGGCGATCAGAAACCACAGAAACTCCGTCGGTGCGAACAGGGGTGCGACGGCAAGCAGGAAGAGGGTATCGCCGGAGCCGACGGAGTGTCTGACCGCGAGCCGCCGCAGGCGGAGGTAGCCGAAGAGAGCCGTTCCCGATAAAAGGAGCAGCGCGGCATTGCCTGCCGTTTGCAGCAACATCGTCCGCCAGCCGAGCGTGTGCCAGCTCACCCCGACAGAGACCGTCCCCAGCACCGCCAGCCACGACGCGTCCACCCGCCGCGTGCGGAAATCGTCGCGGGCCAGTACAGCGGCAGGCAGAAACAGCAAAAGGTAGGGATAGGAAGCAGGGAACATCGGGGCTGAAGGTTTCGATCAATCCTTGACCGTTTCGCGCAGGTTCTTGTCTTGGTCGATCTCCCAGACATTATAAACTCCGTCGCCGTCGAAATCCACGACGGCAGTCGCCGTGGCGCGGAATCCGTGCTCCGAAGCCTCGACGATCTCGACGAGGTAGTTGGCCTGACCGCCGTCGGTCACCAGCCGTGACTGCTCGAAGCCCAGCTCGTCCAACGATGACGAATAGCGCGAATAAGTGTAGAAATTCGACCGCTGCAACGTATGCAGGTAGGTAAGCTGCTGCTGCGCTTCGGTAGCCTTCGCTCGCGAGATCAACGGCATCAGATTCGGCAGCGCGATCAGCACCAGAATACCGATGATGACCAGCACGACCAACAGTTCGGGCAGTGAAAAGCCGCGGAGACGGCGACACGGATAAAAAGACAGTGTTTGCATAGACGGTGTTCGTTTGCAAACAAAGATAAGGTGGCTTTTGATTGATTTTTCGAAAAACAAACCTTACATTTCAATCTGCAAATACCTGTATATCAATATATTGATGAAAAATAATCTATACATACGCCTTTCACGTGTTTTTACCTTGTTCCACCCTGTGCATAATTCGGAAAAACCACCTCGGGAAATGATGACTGTTCGAGGAATAGCTACCATGAAAAAGGACCTCGACATAGAGGTCCAAGACATAATGAAAGTATGGGATTATTGATGCGTTACGGCAAAGAAATTCTTAAAACCGATTGCCAGCATACGGTGCCATACACGTTATAATTCCGAGGATCGATTCCAGTAACAAACCGAAATACATGAAGATTTATCGGTTGTTGACGCCGGATAAACCCGATCCGTCTTATTCGAAAATGATAAAATCTGACATATACCTCAGTCTCCGCCGACAGATTTATTCACATTTACGATCTTTGCTTTTATCCGGTGATGTTTCACGTAGATCGACCCGACCTTTCCGACCCGGAAAATAACACATAATGCCCGATTCGAGAATCCCGCTTCCATCAGACATAGAAATTCCTTTTCTGCCGGTGTCAAGTTGCTCCGGCGATGTCTTCGACAGTCGGACAAACGTAACGAATCATTTACGATATGATAATTCGAAAGCCGCTTAACAGATGCAAGCTCCTTGCAACGTGTATGAAATGAAACAGGATCATTGTTATATAAGTACAACAAATCCAGCCACTCCTCGATATAACGCAATCTGTTTCGTGCCAAGAGTTCGGCTTGCCGTCGTTGCTGCCATAAACGGTAAAGAATACCTGCCTGCAACATAATTATGGCACACAATATGAAAATCATAGTGCATACAATTTGTCGTCTCGAAAAAGTATGCACGGACTCTTTGTTTGCCCCAACTCCGGTGACCAAACCATATAGCAGCAAGCGAAGAGCCGTGCATAGCACGATTCTCTCGCTGTCTACCGCTATTAATGAAATTGGTCTTTGAGTTGTGAGCAGACAGAGAAAACCCGATAATAATTATCGTCTATTTCAAAGATAGAAATTATTGTACAATCCGGCAAATTATTAGCTGGAATTTTTATTTTTTCCTGCCTTATACAATCATTTGCATAAGTCGCTATTGTGACATCTCATTATTCTTATGAAAATCGATCGAAGAGCTATTTCGGTCGATTTTTATTTATTGTATTATACATTAAGTACTTATACGCTTTACTTATTATTTAACCCCTATTACGCTTATTATCAATAGATTGCGATTTTGTTTCCGAAATGAAATGCCGTTGATAAGATTATATTTTTGATTTCTATTGATAATCAGAAATTTAACAAGCAACGTGTAATATATACATTATGCCGTTTGGACAAACGGAGTCGAAATACGTGCTTTAACTTTGTTACATCGGCATATGCTCGGCATTCCGAGCGGTTCAGACCGCCACGATCATATTTTCATAAACTATCAAACACTAACCTTATTATGAAAAGATCTTCTCTTTTATTTCGAACTTGTATTGGGTGGCTTTGGTTCGGAGTTTTATTTTTACAATCCAGCTATGCACAAGATTCTAACAGTACAAACTCGATTGCCATGCACGCCGTACTCAGTGACGGTTATTTCAAGCCGCAATCTCCTGATGTATGGAGCATGATTAAATATGGCAATGCGAATATTGATTATTACACTGGCACTTTGGGAATAAGTATCCCAATTTATACTTATAAAGACAATAATTTTGAAATCCCTATTTCGATTGATTATGCATCGTCTGGTTTTCAACCTGGTTCTCCCAGTGGTTTAGTCGGTCAAGGTTGGTATCTGAACTTCGGAGGAGCAATTACGCGTGAGGTCAGAGGTATTCCTGATGATGCAATACAGGAAATGTATGATTGGCGGGAAAAAGCCGATCAAGAGATGAATGAGATTCCTTGGTGGGATAAATATACATTCCCCAATCAAGGATCATATATCTACGGTCATTCGGTTAGAATAGACGGATACGCACAAAGCTATTTTAAAACAACGCCGACAGATTCACTTAATATCGTTTATACTGGTGCTGCGGGACAGGAATACATGCCTTATTGGAAAGATGAAACCAATAATCGTCTCGGATTCGAGACAGAACCGGATGTTTTTAATTTCAAGGTTCTGAATTACTCCGGCTCGTTTATTCTCCAACCTAATCATCAGATTAAGGTCTTTAATACGAATCAACCTGCAGGAGAATTTCATGTAGAGTTCTCAATGGAAAATTATGCACCTTCGTCAACAAGTAAATTCATCATCACAACTGGCGATAAGACAAAATACTATTTCGAGCACATAGAATCTTGCCGAACCGTAAGTGATCTTCTGGGCGGTGGAGATAATCCGAACAGGAATTACACATGGAAATTAACCCGTATCGAGGCACCGAACGGCAACAATGTCAGATTCTTTTATAACAAGGTCAAATACAATACTTACGAAACAATTACGCCGGTAGTCACAATCGATTACCTTTCCGACCGCAATCCGGATAATGATCCGACACCTGTATATACAGTCAGTAATTTTGTTAATGAATACCTTCTCGACAGCATTGTCGTCGAAAATAAAGCTCGTATAGAATTCGCCTATTCTTCGGGAAACCTGACATCGATAAAAGTTTTTAATGATCGCGACAGGAATCCGGTAAAGAGTTGTGCTCTTGAATATTTTTTAAATGACAAGGGAAGTGGTTATGTTAATTTTCTAAAAAAGGTCGCTTTATCCGGAGAAGGACAATATACAATGGACTATTATGATGAAACATCGGAATTCGCGAACAATCATACTTTTAAAGTAGATCAACACGGATATTACAATGGACAGGATGCATACTCTAAACCTCCCTTTCCAGCAGATTTAAAGAAGTTGGCTGAAAAACTTCGTACGTGGCGTGATCCAAACGAAACATGTACTCGCATGGGTATGCTGAAGACGATCCACTATCCTACGGGAGGATATTCAAATTTCGGCTATGAACAGAACGAAGCCTTCTACTTAGGACAAAATATTAAAGTCGGAGGGTTGCGTGTTAAACAGATCGATGTCTTCTCGCAAGACGGGAATCAGACACAGAATCGAATCTTCAAATACACCCAAAAAGAGAATGCGAATCGCAGTTCCGGAGCAATGATTCATATTCCATGCTATTATTGGCAATATTCAATCATTGCCGCTGGGGCGTCGTTTAATCGAGAGATTGTCTCTTCGCTTAACAATGTGGGATTTGCGAAAGATTCCTATTTCGAATATTTGCGTGTCATTGAAGAGGTACGTAAGAAATCAACGGACAGTTCACCATTGTCGATCACCGAATACGAATTCTATTCAGCCAACGCCGACAACAACGGCGGAACCCCGAAAGAAATTTATGAACAAGCCGAAAATTTGCGAGCTTCGGATGGATGGACCGTTGAAGTTACGTTATATCCCAGTGCAGAATTCAATACGAGTATGCTGCATACTTCGACATTACGGGGAGGAAAGTTGCGTATGAAAACCGAATATGCGGGAGATATGGATCATCCGGTAAAACGGGAAGAATACGTCTACTCTGAATCCGATAACGATGAAATAGGTGTGAATACAGTATTCATGTGTATGGCAGCAAATCACATTTACAATCCGAATTCCATTGTTCTACAACAAAAAACCGAAGAAAACTATAATAAGGATGCTGAACTAATCTACCGCAATGAAGATAATTACTCTGTAAATGATTTGGGCAGAGTAAATTCTGTGATACGAACAGACAGCAAGGGAGATGAAATTCGTGAAATATATTCTTATTTGGAGCGTGTACCGGCTTATCCTACGGAGATTATTAAAACCAATAAAGGAAATGTGATTTCTGCAATGAAAATTGATTATGAACAGCAAAGTAATGCTGAGGATCATTACACTCCTTCGAAAGTTTGGAAAGGAGCAGTGGGAGTAACTCCTCCGAATATTGAATATCGCCCCGATTGTATATACAGTCATTACGATACACACGGAAACCCTCGTCAGGTAGTCGATAAAAACGGTAAGACGACTTGTTATTTTTGGGGATACAATGGACGACATATCGTCGCCAAGATCGAAAATTCGACTTACAATATTTTGCTCGGATATGGTATCGGAACTACCTATTCCGAAGCATTGCCTGCGGATGTCGAGGCTCAGTTGCGAAATGACGAGGAGGAAAATTTTATCGTTACGACCTATACTTATAAACCATTGGTAGGTATAACGAGCATCACCGATCCTTCGGGACATTCGGTCTACTATGAATACGACGATAGCGGGAAATTGAAAGTTATCCGCGATGACAAAGGCAAGGTATTGAAATCCTATGATTATCATATTGTAACCGACAATCAATAAACAGACGTATAGTATGAAAAAGATATATCTGTTGCTGGTGCTATTGTTCACCGGCCTGCAATCTGTATTTGCACAATTTATTTGGCATCCCGATCTGGGTACACCTTATGCAGGGGCAATCTCCCTACCGTGGGATACACGCAGCTATATGTTTCAAGTCGACAACGGCGAAGAGTTCGGCAGCCCAGGTGATATTTGGGACGCGCTCGATGCGCAGCTCCGGGCCGCCGGTATTACGTGGATCCGTGTGAATTCTGTCGAAAATCCGGCAGACGGAACTTTCGAAGTGTGGTTCGATTTGGATGAAAACAAAGATAACATGTCTCGTTCCATCCACATGGGTTACAGTTACAGTGCTTATTTTATCATTACGCAATTAAAGCAGGATCAAGAACACTTCGAGGGACTTGGCGCTGATCTGCCCGCGAATCGGAAGTTCGAGGTGCTGCCGGGCGAAGAAATTTCAATCCAACTGCATGGTCTATCAGCCGGAACGTCATACGACGTATACCAATATTATTCAGAGAACGATATAGACATATTCGATACGTTCTTCAGCAACACGGGCGGAGATTATCTTTACACGTCAGCATTTCCGGAGGGTGATTTCGGGTTCAGTTTCTCCAACAGTCAATTCAATGTCAGTTACCCCGAAGCTTATAGAAATCATTACTCCTTCGATACCCGAGCGTTGGCATTTCCTGCGGAGGGCGATGTCATGCGGGTCTATTTCGACTCCTATTCCAAATGGAACGGTATGAAAGTGGCAATCAACAGTCTTGCCGATCTGTCGTTTCTCGATCGAGTGGTGCAGGATCACAATACGGGCAAGATCGCATCTTGGAATCCCCGTATGCGATTGTCTTACGGGTACGATACGCAACTTCGACAAGCCTACTTCGAAATCGCTTGTCCTCCGAATCTGACAGACGAATTTATCCAAAGTACGTTGGGGATAATGAACGCTTCGGGATGGAACGCGACTGTTTCGCAAGATTTCGGAGGATCGGTTCGGACGGTTCCCGTATCATACGAATACGACAAAGAGACTTCTCAAATTATTGCGATAGTTGAATATACACAACCATTCGTAACGTATACGCTTTATAGGGAAAACAGCTACCTGCAAAGTCTTACAGGAAACGGCGGTTCGTTACGTCTCTCGACTCCTGCTACATCGGGTTACTATCGCATTGTTGCTACCTACTCCGAGGGCGGTTTGAGCGACTCTGCCGAATTGGAAGGCATCCGCTACAACTCCGATATGCTCTCGCTCAATGACGATCGTAACTGGATTCTGACACGAACCTTCAACTGCGACAACCACGGGGACACCGAAGAGGAACAAATCTCTTATGATGTAAGCTATTACGACGGATTGGGATATGCATTGCAAAACGTACAAATTTGCGCTAACGGCGACGGACAGGGAGATATTATACAACCATTCGTCTACGACGGATTGTACCGCGAGGAGTTACAATACCTCCCTTATACGCTGGATGCCAACAATGGGCAAAGTGACGATGCAGCATTGGCCAATCAAGAGGAGTTTTATAAAACCAGATACGGCTTGGCGACCGATCCTCACGCTTGTGTTCGTACCGAATACGAACCTTCTGCACTGAATCGGGTATTACGCACACATAAACCCGGTGCGGAATACCAATCTGATACCCGTTCCATGCAGACTTTTTATATGGGTAATGCCGTATCAACGGTTCTTCGCCTGCGTGTCGATCCCGATGATCGTTCGCTGACGGCAGACGGTTACTATGCCGCCAATGAACTCTCCGGCACACGTTCTACGAACGAAGACGGAGCCGTCGTCATAACCTATGCGGATAAGGAGGGTCGCACGGTCTATGAAAACCGACAGCTGCGCAACGGAAGTGCCACCGAGAATATAATCACCTACTATGCCTATGACGACTGCGGACGCCTTGCGTGGGTCATGACACCCAAAGGCAGCGATCTGCTCTCCGCCGGATCGAGTTTCTCGCCTGACAGCGACTTCGCAAAGCAAAACTGTTACGTCTATTTCTACGACGAGTGGGGACGGGTCTATGAAAAACGTTTCCCGGGACGCGAGGCGATGTATGTCGTCTACAACCGGGGCGATCGGCCGATGATGATACAAGACGGATTGATGCGTGAGAAGAATCGATGGCTCACCTTTCATTACGATGGCATGGGGCGTGTGACAGCACAGAAACTCGTCACCGATTCCGCACAGACACCGCAGACACGCGAGGCATTGCAAATGTCATTCGATACGAATTCTTATCCGCAACTTTATTCTTCGTCCGCATCGCAGATCTTGACACAGCATGTCTATGACCGATATCCGACGACGATGCCTGCGACTTTGGCTTTTGAAGAGATTTCCGACATGACCTGCGATCTGACGGGTATCGAACCCGAAACACTGCTCGATACTTCGACGACGGGACTTCCGACCTATGAAAAGTTGACTGCGATTACGGATTCCTCAATCGGCGGAGAATATCACCGTGCCTACTACTACGACTATAAAGGGCGTGAGATTCAGCGTGTGGAATGCGACTTCGAAGGCAATATTCTCCGCACGACCAGCCGATACGATCTGATCGGAAATCTGTTGGCGCAACGCGAAAGTTATACCCACGGCGGAACGATCGACGTGCTCGACCGTACCTTCGAATACGATTCGCGCAGCCGCATGACCAAAGAGACCGCACAGTTCAATGACGGAGAGCAGGCCGTGGTCGCCTATACCTACGACGAGTTGGGACAACTTTCGGGAAAGATGTATGGTACGGGAGCACATGCCATTCATGAGACAATGGATTACAACATGCAGGGGTGGCTCTCAGAGAAGTCCAGCGAACTGTTTGAGATGAAATTGCGTTATTACGATCCCGAGCCCTATTACGGTGGCGATGCTTATTATACGGGCAATATCTCCGAATGGTGGTGGCAGCACAAAAACGTGAACGGAAATTATGATGCGGATAACAATACCTACATTTTCCATTACGACGATCTGTCCCGATTGAACGATTCCCGATTGACCTACAATGAATCTGAAGATATTACAGACGAATTTGTGGAAAATGGCATCACCTATGACAAAAACAGCAATATTATTACGCTGAACAGATCGAGTCTGTCGTCGGATGACATGAAGAACTATCGGTTTTCATATTCTGGTAGTCAGCGCATTAAGGACGAAACAAGCAACTCGGACTACGAATACGACGCCAACGGCAACATCCATAAGGATGCCTTGACGGGCTTTTATATTTACTATAATTTACTTAACTTGCCTACGGTGATTTATACCGAAGGGGATATGGGATTGTACTATACCTATCTTTCCGACGGTACGAAGATCGAGGTGTGCGGATACGACGACAACGAACCCACACGTTACGCAGGTTCTTTGGTATATAATAACGGGACATTCGAAAGCGCCTCGTTCGGCGGCGGTAGGATCATAGGAACGAATGACGGAACAAGTTCGGAGGTACATTATTTCCTGACCGATCATCTGGGCAGTACACGTGTCGTGGCGAAGGTGACGCCGACAGGCCGCGAAGACCTTGATCGCAAGGACTACTATCCCTTCGGCAAGGCGTGGGAACAGCCCGACATGCCGACATCGGATAATCGCTACACCTTCTCCGGTAAGGAAAAACAACATCTGCGATTCCAAGAGATCGATTATGCCGATTTCGGTGCGCGGTTCTACGATTCCGAAGGGGTAATGTTCTTGCAGCAGGATCCGATGTCCGAGAAATACTATCCGATTGGCCAATACAATTATTGCTTGAGCAATCCAATTCGCTTGATCGATCCCAACGGGATGGAGACAACCGACGCTCTCGAAGAATGGATCGAAGAGTTGGAAAAGGAAATAGACGACATGAGACGGAGAAACAATGCGGAAATTGCAAGGTATGAAGCCGGACGGACAGCCAAAAACAGTAAAAGAACAGACCGTAAAATTAAAAAAGCAGAAGCAAGAAATGCGAGATTAGATCAGGTAACGAAAGAAATTGCGGCTTTACGTGATTCAGACCAGCTATATGGGATTACCATATCAAACGGCAACGATGGGAATGGAGCTTTTGTGTATAACGAGGAAGCCGGAACAATGGATGTGTTGATCCCTGCTGATAGCCCCTTGGGATTGTTTGCTCACGAATTGAAACATGCATATCAATTTGAAAAAGGAGAACTAAGTGCAGGGCCGGTTCATGGCGGAATGGGAAATTTTTTATATGATCTTACGGATGAAAAAGCAGCTTATGAACGAGGCAAGATGTTTGGACATTATGTATCGGATTGGAAAGGTAGAGACTCCTATAAAGCTCTACCTCGCCAAAGTATAACGGCCTATTCGACAAAGGAATTCACTCCATTTTCCAACGAATATACATATCAACAAGCTGCGAATGTGTTCAATCAAGCATTTAGAATAAATAACAAAACCTATTTACCAAAAAAGAAATGATGAAAAGGATTTTTGGATTGTTAGTGATTGGCTGCGTGCTATATGCCTGTTCTCCGATATTAAAATACGGGAAATATAGTTATAAATGTAGAGGTCTTAGAGGCCCTTATGAATGTTCTTACATTACTATTAATCCGGACTCAACATACCATCTTTTTAGATGGTATGATGTAGGAGGTGGGCTTAATTGGACAGGTAAATGGTCTCGAATAGGGAATACATTATATACGGAACAGACTATAGATAGTCAATATAGTGACATTGTAGAATTAATTCTACCACCACCCGCGAGGGATACCTTTATAATTAAGAAAAATAGATTAATGTTAGAAACACAAAAGGTTAAATGGAAAAAAGGAGAATATATATATAAAAATTCGAAAGCCAGAAGTAGATATAAGTTCGTTCCAGCAGAAAATTGACGTAAGACGCAGAGCCGTGAATATATTCACGGCTCTGCGTCTTTATTATGATGTAGAAAATTCACATAATAGAGAGAGTTCTTAGATATGTAATGACAATACAAATGAAGTTACGTTATTTTTTGACCGATCATTAGGGTTGTAAGCGTGTAGTGGCGAAGGAAAAGCCGGATAGAATCGATCTTGACCATAAGATTACTATCCCTTCGGCAAAACTTGGAACCAACTGCTGCACTTCTTCGGGGAGCGGAAAAGGACCGTGGTACCCTTGCCCCGTTATGCCGATCTCGGGGCGCGGTTCTATTGCGTCTTTGCTGTGTCATTCCGCCCGACTCTCGTCGTTCTCCATCCAGATAGCCTGTTTTCGTTCGTAATCAAGGTTTTTCCACCAGGTGTTGCAGGCATCGAGGAACGCTTGTCCCCCGTCATTCGCCGGATAATTCGCCGCAGACAATCCCGTAATCCGTTCCATTTTCGGGAAGTCCACTGCCAACCACCAGGCATCGAGGTTATCTCCGAACTCTTCGAGCGAGCAAAACCATACGTGCTCCTGACACGCGTCGCACCATTGATCGTCAGCATCCGCGTCTATCGAGGATACATACTCCAACGTATTAGGATCGACCCACGCCATCATCTGTATCTCACGCGAGCCGCATCTTTCGCAAACAAGGACACTCGGCTCCTTAGCAGGGCATTCCTCGTCTTGTCCTCGAACAGCACACGCAATGTGCTCGATCAACAACCACCGATTGCCCCTATCGAGAGCGACATAGAATCGTCGGGCTCCACTGCACAGGTCAGGTGCAATACTTCGGCACCACACTTTCCACACGCTCGCAGCCCGTGTGCCGAAGATCGTGCGGCATTCTTCTTCGCACCAGCTATCCCGCATATAGTCGAAATAGCGGTCTATAATACTTTTATTTCGTTTCATCGGTTCGTTTTTTATACGTCATTTATTAATCAAGATTCATTGTCAAATCAGAATCCGCATTTCACGTATGAATTTCCCAGCCGCAGATTTTCGGTTCGCAGTAACATCCCGAACGATCGGGTGTACCGTGATAGACCAGTCCGCCGACAATGCCTGTACTGCCGTCGGCATAGCGCTGCTTGAAAAGAAAGGAATAAGGCGCGGAATCCTTATACAGTTCGATTTCACAAGGACAGTTCGGATTCCGCTCCCACCGTTTCAGATCGTTCAACCGTTCTTGCAATGTTTCGTCGCCGATTCGTTCGGCATAACGCACTACTTCGTCGTAGTGCTCCTGACACATAATTTTCATATTGAGTTAAATTACAGGGTGAATATTTGAAAATCCTATTTTAGTTTTTCCGCCAAGCGATCGATCAATTCACAGCATCCGCGCAACGACGGGGTACGGAAACCTCGGCTCACGCCTTTGCAATGGATCTGCGTTCGGGATAAATCGGCAATCCGTCTTTGCAGCATGCCGAGCGTCCGGGGATGGATATTGATCCCATATTTGCCGCACAAGGCAATAAAGAGCTCCGTTTCGACGAATCCTCCCTCCCGAAAAGCAGCCTCGGCCCGTTTCAATGACGTTCTCAGCTGCGCTTCCTCTTGCCGCTGTCGTCGTTTTTCCCGTTCGATCCGCACTTGTTCCCGTCTTCGGTCTTCCGCAGCATACAGTTCGCGCATACGGGCGCGATGCCCCTTCAACGGCCGGGCATCCCAACCCAGCGCTTCGTAGGCTGCCACGTAAGACGACGGAATCCATTGGCGGCTCGCCATACGGCGTTGCACGGCGGCTCGCAGGTTGCGAGCTTCCGCAGTCCGCGCTTCGATATATTCCTTGCGGAGCATTCCTCTGCGAAACATACTTCCGGCTTCGAAACAAACGTCGCCGACACGCAGTACGACGACAATTATATCGTTCGCCTTACGGAACCGGTCTTTTATAATGGGATACCATCCGACGTGTTCGTTCAGGAAGGTCACATCTTCATAAGCCGCGACGATCCGGTCATCCCGACCTGCGGCCTGACGCAATAATTTCACTTGCATAGTCGTATCGAGGTTTTATAGGTTCGGCAATTCGACCGTCAAAGGTTCGAGATAGGTGGCCAAATGTCTGATAAACTCCCGTCGGAACGATACGTCCCGATCGCATCGTTTCCAGAGTTCGTAAACATCCATCCGCTCCTGCTCGATAGCGCGGGCGACGGCACGGCCGTGCCGCAGGTCGTTCTGCCAGACCCCCAGAAAAAAGAGATAGAGAATTTCCTCCTCCAGGCGTTCGTAACCCTCCTTGCGCAGCAGTTCGGTCAGGGGTCCGTATTCCTCCTCATGAAAGATCTGCGGTTGGATATTGCCGGGCGCATGGCAGACGATCACGCACCGGTCGGCGGTGACGAAGATGTTTTTGATGATTTCGTGGCTCATACTCGGTAAATTTTATGGTAAAACAAATGCGCCTCGTAATCGTCGCTGATTACGGGGCGAAACGGGGCGGAATGATATTCAGAGGTCTTGCAGCATCATCCGCAAGACATCGAAAAGCTGTCCGACTTCGAGGTTCCGCACCGGCACGCAGCGATCCCCTCCGTAGTCGTACGACAGGCAGGCATACAACACAGCATGTTTTATCTGGAAAGCTGTGACATAGCATTTATCCTGGCGTTCGTCCGATGCCGGATATTCGTTGCCCGAATCGAGGCTTTGGCCCGTCATTTCGGAAACGATTCCTGTCATCAGATCGACGAGGCGTCGGCGGTGTATTCGGTCGATCGCCTCGTATCGTTCCAGCATCTTATCTCTTTCCGTCGCGGTTCGGCTGTCGGAAAGTTTCGCATCCTCCGTTCGGAGGTTCTCGTTCGGGATTTCCTCTCCCGTGTAGGGATTGAACAGCGGGCCGTAGGCGAGCGGTTCGGCTTCGACAGCGAAGATTCCGCGCTCGGAGTCGCAGAAAAGCTCCATCGGAACGGGCGTCGTCGCAACGACATGCCGCGCTTCGGATTCGGAAAGTCCGCTTCCCGTCAGCGAAGCGGCCCGGCGTCGAAAGGTTTCGGGCGTCGAAGACTCCGAGAGCTGCAAGTCGAACGTATCGCCCTCGGTTTCGGTAACGATCAGTGTGTCGTCATTCATAATGTTATAGGGATTTAATGGATATGGAGTGTGGGCGGAACGTAACAGACGATCCGTTCGTGCCGAAGATCGTCGTAGAGAATCTTCACGGGTTGCGGGACGTTGTAGATATGGCAATTGGAGATCGGCGCGTCGAGCGCATCCCACTGCTCCTGCGACAGAGGTCTCTCCGCAGGGCGGTAGCACCAGACGACCAGCTGCCGGGGCAAACGTCCCGGAAATACGGTAGCTTTGTAGTCGTGCAGGAACGTCTGGAACGCTGCTTCGTCGCCGATCTCCCGGCCGTTCGTGCGGTAAAGATCGCTGCCGCACGGACGTTCGATCCGATAGACATAGAGCCTGCGCCACGCCTCGGTCGTAAAGTCGCCATAGAGCGGATCGGGTTCGCGGTAGCTCCACCCCGCGACTTCGGCTTCGAAGCGGATCGACCCGTTGCCGCAAGGTCCGTCGTGACCCCAGATTTTGAAAGAACCCCGCCGGAGACCCTCATAGCGGAATGCGGCAGCCGCGACATGGGTAAAGGGGCCTCCGCTGCTACAGCACTGTACGCCGTCGTTCGTCCGCGAGGCGAAGGGATCGTAAGGATAGATACAGACGGTGAGCATATCGTTTCTGTCGTAGGCGATCAATGCACTGCCGGCATAGTCGCCGTGGCGGGAAACGTATCGCACCCGATCGCCGCAATGCGGCCTGTCGGCGCTGCGTGTCGATTCGATGTATTTCTTCATGGCATTGACCGCTTCGACGTCCTGCTGTGTCAGGCCGTGTTCGTGGTCGTAAAGCGGATTCAATGCCCGTAACGTGTCGAGGGTATAACAGCCCTTCGTCGGATCATGTGTCATCGTTCGTTATCGGTTTAGAGATTCGTAAATGAAAAGCGAAGACCGAAGCGTCGCGGAACAACCTCGACCGCCTCCGAATCTGTCGGGCAGACGATCTGTATTATCCCGAACGTACCGGTTGCCTCGGGAAGAACACCGGTGCGCGACGGCGGCGCAGCGACGGGAAAATACCGCAAGGCGGAGGTGCGCCGACGCCGAGGATGATTTTCCCGTCCGCAGCCGACGAGGGCGCGATAGCGGCCGTGCGCGTGCCGAGCTTCCCCGCAGGCAACCGGAGGCGAAGGAAAATCGAAAATTACGTGTTCTTTTCGGTGTCTTATCGCTATATTTGCAGGCACCCGAAACAGAATCTCGCAATGGCACTCTACCGTTTGGAATCCGACCGTACGCAAATCGGAATCGATCTCGATACGAAAACGCGCGACAACAACCTGCGACACCCCGACTATGCCCGGCACGCGCAAATCATGCGTCTTGTTTATGTCCAGTCGCTGTTAAGCGGCCAAAGCATCCTGCAAACGATTCCCTCGCTTGCCGACCACTTTCCGCAGCTCGACCCTTTCAATCCGGAGCATCAGGCGTGTGTCTGCTGCATCTGGGATGCGGCATTCGATTTGCACCGTCCTCCGCACGTGCGTATCGGTCGCACCGATTGCGCCTATTTCTTCACGGAGAGAGCGGCCTGCGAATATTACAGGAATTACAGCGGCATGTCCTCGGCACAGCTATGCGAAGTGCAAGTCCTCGAAACATACGACTGTTTTACAGGGGACATGCGCTGGCTCGACGCCATAGACGAGAGTACGGCCACGGCCCGTGACATAGCCGCCGCAGCCGTGCGCTACTGGGCCGGGGAGATGTCCGCCGATCCGCTCCCCGAGGTGCTGTTTCAAGGCCGGTACAGACTCACGCCTGTTCCGTAAAATGTAGAAGAATGGATAAAAAAACACTGCGAATCTTTCGTCCGGGCCTGTCTACTCCGTGCGAAGTTCCTCTGTCGGGCGGCACGGTCAGGGCGGGGTTCCCGTCGCCGGCGGACGACTTTTTGGATATGCCGCTCGACCTGAACCGTGAGCTGGTGCCGAATCCTGCCTCGACATTTTTCGTGCGTGTCGAGGGCGACAGCATGACGGGCGACGGTATCGGCGACGGCGACCTGCTGATCGTCGATCGTGCCGTCGAGCCTTACGACGGATGCATCGCCGTCTGTTACGTGGACGGGGAGTTCACCGTCAAACGGGTCAAGCTGGAAGCTGCGGGGGCCTGGCTCCTGCCGTCCAATCCCGCATATCCGCCCATTCGCGTCGATGCCGACAACGAATTCTCGATCTGGGGCGTGGTGCGTCACGTCGTCAAAACCTTCAAATAACACCTTCGATGTACGGCCTTTGCGACTGCAACAACTTCTACGCCTCCTGCCAGCGGGTCTTCCGTCCCGATCTTGTCGGGCGACCCGTGGTTGTGCTGTCGAACAACGACGGCTGCATCATCGCCCGCTCGAACGAAGCCAAAGCCCTCGGCATCGGCATGGGGCAGCCGCTCTATCAGGTACAGGGGCTTATCGACCGGCACGGCGTGGCCGTCTTTTCGGCCAACTTCGCCCTCTACGGCGATATGTCGCGCCGTGTGATGGCGACACTCCGCACGCTCGTCCCCTCCGTCGAGGTGTACTCCATCGACGAGGCATTCTTCGACCTGCACGGCATCGCCGAGCCGTTAGACGACTACGGACGTCGCATCGGCCGCACGATACGCCGCAACACGGGCATTCCCGTGAGCATCGGCATCGCGCCGACCAAGACTCTGGCCAAGATCGCCTCGAAGCTGGCCAAGCGCTACCCGAAACTCGACGGCTGCTGTTACATGCATCGGCCCGAGGACATCGAAAAGGTACTTGCGACCTTTCCCCTGCACGAGGTCTGGGGTATCGGACGCCGCTACGGCAAGCTCTTCGATTCGATGCGCATCACGACCGCGCGGCAGTTCGTCGAGCTGCCCGAAGAGTGGATACACAGGCGCATGGGGATTACGGGTCTGCGGACGTGGCGCGAGTTACAGGGCATCGAGTGCATCGGCTTCGAGCAGATGCCGCAGCAGAAGCAGCAGATCACCGTTTCGCGCAGTTTCCCCAAGGAGATTTACGAGCGGGAGGAGCTCGAACGCATCGTCGCGGAGTTCGCTTCGATGTGTGCCGAGAAGCTCCGCGCCCAGCGTGCTCTATGCGGGCAGATACACGGATTCATTTTCACCAACCGCCACCGGGACGACCAGCCCCAGCGCTATGAAACGACCGTGCTGACCTTACCCGAACCTACCGACAGCACGTTGGAGATCGTCCGGCAGGCCCGTGCAGCGCTGCGGCAAATTTATCGTCCAGGGTTCGGGTACAAAAAAGCAGGTGTGACACTCGCGCAGATCGTACCGGCAACGGGCGTGCAGGGCACTCTGTTCGCACCGCCCGACAAGGGGAAGCACGCACGACTGATGGAGGCTCTAGATCGGGTGAACAAGGTCTATGGCCGGGGCAGCATCGTCATCGCGGCACAGGGAACCGAGCCGTTCCGTATGAACCGCGAACATCTCTCGCCGCGCTATACGACCGACTGGCGGGAGCTACTGACCGTAAAGGCGAAATAGGATGGATCGCATCGAACGGGAAAAACGGACGGTAGAGCGGATGATACGCCTCTATTGCCGTCGCAAGGAGCACAACGCGGAGCTGTGCGAGGCGTGCCGCAGCCTGTTGTCCTACGCCTGCCGGCGGTTGGAAACCTGCCGCTACGGCCCTCTCAAAGGCTCCTGCAAACAGTGCACGGTTCATTGCTACGCTCCGGCACAGCGGGAAAAGATTCGGGCCGTGATGCGCTATGCCGGGCCCCGGATGCTGTTGTATCATCCTCTCGAAGCCCTGTGGCATCTGCTGCGGTAAGTGATCCGATCCGTCGTCGAAAGGCGATCGCCCGGATCACGTGTTCAAGGCGGGGTTCAGCCGCTCCTTGAGTTTGGTATTGCGTTTCAGCACGGCCTGATTCCGGATGGCGCAGGCAAGGGCTTTCGTCGCACCGATCAGAACGCAGATCTTCTTGGCCCGTGTGATCCCCGTGTAGATCAGGTTGCGCTGGAGCATCACGTAATGGGTCATCAGCACCGGCAGGACCACGATCGGATACTCCGATCCCTGCGCCTTGTGGATCGTCGTGGCGTAGGCCAGCGTCAGCTCGTCGAGCTCCGTTACGTCGTACTCCACGCTGCGGCCGTCGAAATCCACCGTCAGCGTCCGGTCTTCCGTATTCACGCTCTCGACATATCCCAGGTCGCCGTTGAAAACCTCCTTATCGTAGTTGTTGCGCACCTGCATCACCCGGTCTGCCTGACGGTAGGTATAGCCTCCGCGATTCAGGCTCGGCCCCGAAGGGTTCAGGGCCTCCTGCAACGACAGGTTCAGGTTGGCGGCACCCACGATGCCCCGCTGCATCGGCGTGAGAACCTGAATCTTGTCCGGCCGCTGTCCATAGGCACGCGGCAGGCGCTCCTTCACCAGCCGAACGACCGTGGCTGCCACCCGTTCGGGGTCTTCCTCCTTCATAAAGAAGAAATCCGTATCGCGGCCGTTGCTCGTATCGGGGAAACGGCCCTGATTGATGGCGTGGGCGCTCATCACGATCCGGCTCTTCTGTGCCTGCCGGAAGATTCGCGTCAAGCGCACGACGGGAATCTTCTGCGAGTCGATGATGTCGCGCAGGACATTGCCCGCACCGACGCTCGGCAGCTGGTCGATGTCGCCCACGAGCACCAGACGCATCGTCACCGGAACGGCTTTCATCAGGTTGTTCATCAGCAGGATGTCGATCATCGAGCATTCGTCCACGATCAGGGCGTCGCCGTCCAGCGGATTTTCGTCGCCACGCTTATAGCCGTCCTGCGGATTGTATTCCAGCAGCCGGTGGATGGTCTTGGCATCCATCCCCGTCGCTTCGCTCATGCGTTTGGCCGCACGTCCCGTAGGCGCCGCCAGCAGAACGCGCAGCCCCGCCGTCTTTAACGCCGCGATGATGCCCTGCGTAGTGGTCGTCTTACCCGTACCGGGGCCGCCCGTGAGCACCATGACCTTGGAGGTCACGGCCTGCCGGATCGCGGCGAGCTGCACGTCGTCGTAGCCGATGCCCGTTTCTGCGGTAAGAACGCCGGGGTCAAGCTCCGTAGTGAACAACGTGCGGCCCGCACTCTCCGCGAGCTCTTTCAGCCGCCGTGCCGCGCCGCACTCCGCATGATAGAACGCCGGCAGGTAGATCGCCTCCCGCTCCGTTATCAACTCCTCGGAGAGGATCATCCGCTCCAACGCTTCGCAGACGGGTGCCGCGTCGGCTTCGAGCAGCGTGCAGGCCGCTTGCACGAGTTGTTCCCGTTCGGCATAGACGTGTCCCTCGTCCGAGAGTTGGCCGAGCGTGTATAGGATCCCGCTCCGACACCGGCGGGCATCGTTCTTCCCGTAGCCCATCTTGCCGGCGATGCCGTCGGCGGTCTTGAAGCCGATGCCCCAGATGTCGTCGGCGAGGCGGTAAGGATTCTCCCGAACCTTGTCGATACTCTTCGAGCCGTACTCTCGGTAGATCTTGGCGGCATAGGCCGTGCTTACGCCGTAGCTTTGGAGAAACAGCATCACGTTCTTGATCTCCTTCTGCCGCTCCCAGCTCTCGCGGATCTTCTCCACGCGCTTGCGGCCGATCTGCGGCACCTCGTAGAGCCGTTCGATGTCGGTTTCGATCTCTTCGATCGTCGCCGCACCGAATCGCTGGACGATCGCACGGGCGAAACGGGGACCGATGCCTTTCACCAGTCCGCTGCCGAGGTATTTCTCGATGCCGTAAACCGTAGCGGGCATCGTCTCCTCCCACGTTGCGGCAACGAACTGGCTGCCGTAACGCTTGTCCACCTTCCACTCGCCACGGCACAACAGGACACTCCCCACGGGAACTTCCAGCAGGTTGCCCACGAGCGTAACCAGATCATCGTAGCCCTTTACTTTGACTTTCAATACCGAATACCCGTTTTCGGGATTCTGATAGGTGATGCGTTCCACCACGCAGCGAAGAGTCGTCATAGGCGTCTTGCTTACATCATCGAACAATGTCAATACTCTGTAAAAGTACGGAAAATCGCGGAAACGGCAATACCGCAACCGCTCCCGATCCCGACCTGAAATGCAGAATCGGGAGCGAGCGGCCTGCCGGAATGCTTCGCAATGGATGCTATCGTCGCGCCAGAACGACTATTTCAGCCGCGACATTTGTCCGCGCAAACCGTTCCTGCATAGGTGTACGGTACAGAACCTCGAATTGCCGCAGCGTTTCCTGTATGCCCTTGGGGCGCTGTTTGTCGATGAAACCGTGCGGAAGCAGCAACACACTCCGGTCGCCCGGCTGTTGTACCTTCGCAAGCCACGAAAGGAAATCGACGACTTCCGTCGTTTCGAAGGGAGGGTTGGCAACGACGTTCTCGCAGCGGAAATCGATGTCCCGATATGGCCCGATCAGCGTTTGCGTCACAGGATACAGGCGTGCGTAAAAGTCCGCCAGTTCCCGGTCGACTTCCAATCCCACGATCTGCGAGGGATGTACGCCTGCGGCGATCAAGGCCCGGGTGAGTTGTCCCGTACCGCAGCAGACGTCCATGATACGGCTGTCATTCTCGAAATACCGCACGGCAAGGGCGGCGATCCGCCGGGCCGTAGCATCGGGCGTAAGGTACTGCGACAGGCGGACACCGCGTCGCTTCTGCCGCTCGTACAGTGCGTCGTAGGGCCAGTTATCCCCGTCGTAGCGGAACGGCAGTTCACCGTGTTGTTGCAGGTAATCGTGAATTTCGCAAAGCGTATCCGGCCAGATAAGCCGCCGGTTTTTGAAATAGCTGTTCGCAAGCGCATAGCGCTTAGCAATTTTTTCAAATCGTTTCATAGGTCTTAATTCAATTTAGCGTTTCGTTCGTTTCCGATGTCGGACCGTTGTCGGCGATCATCCGGTAATTGTCGTCGTCTACACTGTGGATTCGGACCGTAGCACGGCCTTCGTTCTCGGACGAAGCGATCTCTTGGATCGTTTCGTAGTGCGTTTCGCTCTCCTCGATCTCGATCGCTGCGTCGTCGCACGCCGCAGCGTAAAGGGACCTGTGAGCGATCGCCGCAGCTTGCGCCTCGGCCCTCTCGATCGTTGCGGCCTCGATGGAAAAGTAGATGCGCTCCCACACCGAGACCTTCCTGTCCTCATAAAATCTGTATTTGGTCATAGATTAGTTCGTATTGATAATTTTAAGCCTTCCGCTCCGGCATCTCGATCGGTTCGACGTTTCCTATCCGTGTGTCGGGATGTATAGGAAAGTCCCAATCCGGACACGTGAGCTCGTCGAGCGTCGTATGGATGTTGCCGCACGTCAGGCCGCATCGTCGTAAAACAAGCCGGGCGGCTTCCTTGTCGGAAACCGCCCGAACGGTGTAGGCTCCTTCGAACGTGTAGCGTACACCTACTCGAAAATTCCGTTTCATCCTATTAAAAGCTATTCCACATGCCGTTGTCGTAGATATGCGCTTCGAGGTATTGCATCCCCGGCTCACAGGAGACGATCTCGATATGAAGCGTCGGGTCCTTCTCCAACGTCTTCATCATCGCTGCGATCGCCTCCTCGGGATAGCACCATTTCGAGTCGAACTCCCCGCGCATCCAGTTATCGCGGCCGTCGAGATCGTACAGGTCGAACCGATCGCCGAGGCCGTAGAGAATCTTTTCGTAGTTCGCTTCATTGTCCGTCGAACAATAGAAGCGGTTGATACATATATTCGCCATCGTAAAACAGGTTTGCGTTCCCGCCGCTTTCAGGCGGGAACAGGTTACAGTCGAATGTTATGCCACCGGCCGTCACAATAGACGTTCCCTTCCAAATAGAGCGTATAGAAGTCGGTGGAGATTATCCGCAGACACAGCGAGGAGTCCTTGCGAAAATCCTCGGTCAGCGTCATAAAGAGCAGGGGCGGGAACCGTTCCCGCGAAAGGTAGCGTCCCGTAGTTTCAGCATCCGCAGGGTGGTAGTCATAGACGTGGAAATGCAGAAACAGCCAGCGGACGATCCGGCGGCGCGTGTCAGCGCTCCGGCTCGACAGCTGGAAGCGATGGACATACAGGTTGCGTATGAAATATTCCGGAAAGGGTATCATTCCCGATTCGGAATCGTTTTGAAAAAGGTTCAGCATTTCGGTCTGTAGCGGTTATCTGAAAGGGCCAGGAAGTCGTCGAGCGTACAGGGGCCGTAATCGAGCGATACCTTTTCCTGAATCGTGCCCGCTTCGTAACGGAAACTGTAGCAGAGACCGTTACGCTCGATAGATCCTCTGTCCCGATCTTTGTTCCACTTGACATCCGGGAGTTTGTTCAACCGCGATCGATGGGCGGCGATATGGGCATTGCGTTCTCGATCGAGGTGTTCCAGGTCGTGCCAGATCTTAGTCAGGTAGTCCACCCAAATATTGACCTTACGCTCGGAAAGGATACCGATGCGGTGCGGTGCCGGATATTTATCCCGGATATGAGCCTGCATATGAAGATCTATGTGCTTGAAATTCGAGGTGTCGATGTCGATCGCATAGGTCGGTTTGGGAAAATACTGCTTATTGATCCGAAAGAGGATTCCGTTGCGTCGGAAACAGATACGGCTCTGTTCGAACGAGCAGTATTCCGTATTTTCATTATAGAAAACGCCGTACAACAGTTCCGCATCGGGAATAATGGGCAGAACTTCCTCCAACAAGCCTTGTGCCCTCTGTATCTCCGAAGTAGTTCGATAGTCGGGAGTAAGCGTCAAGCGTGTAAAGCTCTTCTGGTCCATCCAGCATATCATCGCGCAGACACCCGCGTACGGCAGGATTCGATTTCCCGTACATGATCGTTCAGAGGAAGTGTTTCCATAACGCGACAGTTCCCGGCCGCTATGCCGAGCAGCACTGCAAGCTTCATACAGGCGGCAGCTTGTGTACGCGCCGCAACGCGGAAGAGATACATGGCGTAGCCTTCCGCCGAAATCCGATAGATGTTCATGGTTCGAAACAATTTGGTGAATATTCTTATTGTGTCGCCAGACCGAATGTCTTGCATGGTCGGACGACGGGGCGGAAACTGCGGCAGGCGCCCCGTGCGACTTTTCCGCGTGCGATACCGTTCGAAGAAGGGAAGATCGTGCGCGGAAAAGGCGATAAGGGTCTGTGAGCCTGCCGCTAACTTGCCCCGCGTCCGACCGGGACGATCCTGTATCATGCATAAAAAAGCGGGCAAAGAGTCCGACAGCAGCCGATTTTGCCTATATTTGTTTCATAACGACCAAATAAAAATCGATATGGAAAAATTACTCGAACAGATCAACGATCGCATCGCAGCATTTCAGAAGGATGCATACCTTCAGTGGTTCAAAGGCAACAAGGCAGCCGGACGGAGGGCTCGTAAAGCCGCATTGGAGTTGATGGCGCTGCTCAAAGAGTTCCGCAAGGCTTCCCTCGAAGCGGGCCGGTAGATCGGATATATGGTATTTGTCTATACCTCCTTTCTTCCTGCTGTCGTTTCGTCGCTTTTACGAAATCGGAGAAAAAGACCGGCCGCAAACGGCCGGTCTTGACAAGTTGAGATACAATGCGAATCACAGGCGTTGGCCCGTCGCATCGAAGCGGGGAGCTTTCGAGAGCCTGTACCGGATCTTATGGCGCACGAGACGTTCGGCGAGGAGTACCAGATCGTAGAGGCTGTACATCATCTGCCGCTGGAAAACTTTCGCCTTGATCTGTCGTTTCAGGCGGTGCTCGTCCAACTCGTCGCGCGTAATGCCGAGCACTTCGCACACGCCCTCGGCTGACAGGTACATCGGACGGTCGCTGTGACCGCAAAGATATTCGAAAGCCAGAAGCCCCTTGCCGAGAATATAATAGCTGCGCAGAAGACGTTCGAACTCCTCTTCCCCGATCAGCAGATACTTCGTTTCATTGGGATTGTTCGGTCGCTCCATAATCACTGTTCCATTGACTGTTCGGGATGTTTGAGGTTTTCTCTCTCCAAACGGGAGAGGTAGTCGTAGATCTCCGTCTGAAAGTACAAGCGCCGGCGGCCCACGTTGAACCCGACGAGTTCTTTGCGCTCACGAAGGCGCTGCACCTGACGGGCACTCAGGTGAAGCACCGAGCAAACCTCGTTGAACTCCAGAACCGGTGTCCCGAAAAGCACGTTGCGGTGGCGTCTCAAAAATTGAAGGTCCACGGAAATCGTCTTGACCATTGCATGAATTTCCGCAAGGCGGAGTTTGTCATCTTTATCCATAATCGAGATAGTTGGTTACGGTGCAAAGGTGACAACTTCCGACCGATATTCTTTGTAACTTACATTGTTACTTACATGAAATTTCCTTGCGGACAAACAGCGAATAGACAGTAGAATTGATAGCAGATAGAATATTTCTGCCGGAACCGAATAAATCGATTCCGGCAGAAATATTACCACAAAACGGGAATATACAAATCAACGAAATTTATCTGTCATAAATAGTTTTCACTATCTTTCTCTTATCTTTCACGATCATCGATGAGAAAAGGCAACACGATGATTACTGTGCCATATTTTTTGCAACAAGCTGCATATCCCGCATGATCGACGTATCCAAGATCCGTGCGTAATGACGTGTCATCTTCGTATCGGAATGTCCGAGCATTTTGGCCACATTCTCAATGGCTGCTCCGCTGGCAAGCGTAAGCGTGGCGAAAGTATGACGAGCCGTGTGGGTGGATAGATGCTTTCGAATACCGCATATATCTGCCAATTCCTTCAAATATAAATTCATCTTTTGATTGCTGCATACAGGAAGTAAAACTCCGCGCTTTTGGCAGTAATCGTTGTCCGCATAGCGCGACAAAATTTCATTTGCTGCATCCAACAGAGGAATATTACACATGTTCTGCGTTTTTTGACGTGACTTACGAATCCATCTCGCCCCATTGATGTCCAAAACAATATGTTCGGGCCTCAACTGTTTCACATCCGAAAAAGCCAATCCTGTGAAGCAGCAAAAGACGAAAATATCACGGATCTGGGCCATTCGGGGAATATCGATATGTTTATCTTTAAGACGTTGCAATTCATGCCATTCGAGAAAATCCCGTTCGACAGGTTTCAGATGAAATTTATACTCGGAAAAAGGATCTTTATTCAACCAGCCGCGGGCAAGTGAAAGTCGCGTAATTTTCTTGAAATTAGCAAGGTATTTGATCGTCGTATTGTGACCGCATTTTCGATTCGTTTTCAAATACAGCTCAAACTCCTCGATAAAATCCTGCGGTAATTCATTCAAATAAAAATCTTCTTTCTGATAATGAACGGACAAAAAATTACAAAGTAACTTCAAACAGGTTTCATACCGGGATACCGTCGCCGGAGCATAATCGATACCCGATAGTTTACGGCATTTCTCATTATGTGCACGAAAGACTTCAACAAGTGTCCGACGCTCCGGTAAATTCTTTCCCAAATAACGGTCGAGAATCGATCGTGCAGACAATTCTTCTCCCGCTAACTCCATATCTCGCAGAATGCGAAGAATATTCGAGGAAATAGCATCCAAATACAAGTTTAGATCCCGACAACCTAAACCTTTTTCCGTAGCTTTACCCTTACTTGAATTCCACAAACGTGGTGCGATGAAACGCTTGACTGAAGCATCCGAACGATTCCCGTTAACTGTAAGGCGCATAAAAATGGGCGCTTCGCCGAATTTATTAAGTTTTGTTCGGCGAATGTAGAATAACAAACTGAAAGATGTCCTTTCCATAGATACTTGATTTTAGGGTGCAAAAATAATATCCCAAGCACCTGTTTGTCAAGATGTAAAACAATGCAATACAACGCATTACAAGCTATTCGGTGTACTTTTTTTTTCGCAAAAATCAAGTACACCGAATAAGCCACGAAAAACTCGTATTAAAATGCATTATCTTGTATCTATGGCTCAAAAAGAAATCCCTACAAATGTTTAATTTGCAGGGATTTACTTCTTTTACGATTGCTTTATCGCGGAGAGAGAGGGATTCGAACCCCCGGTACAGTTGCCCGTACACCGCATTTCGAGTGCGGCCCGATCGACCACTCCGGCATCTCTCCCGGTCCATCACCAACCCTTCGGCCGGTAATTCGGAGTGCAAATATAGCTATTTTTCGCAAAAAAAGCATTTTCGGGACAAAAAAAGATTCGAATTTCTATTTTCACCCTCCCAACGTATTTCCCGATTTTATTGCTATTTTTGTGAGGTATTGACCCGCCGGCAATAAAACCGGTACGATTTTCGTTGAAAATATAACCACACAGTAACTCCGAAACACGATGAAAAACCGAAATTTCAAAATAGGTGCTCTGCTCGTGTCGCTCTTCGCGGCAAGCTGTTCGCCGGCACTCTACCAATCCGGCACCTACAACATCGACGACATGTACGCGGAACACGATGTCACCCGCATCGCCCAGGAAAAACAGGCGATAGCCGAAGCTCGCAAGGCCGAAGCGGAAGCCCATCGCGCCGAAATAGAGGCCCGGCAGGCGGAAGCCGCATACTACGCATCGGACGACTCCTACCAGGGCGTGCTGGCCGACACGTACGAAAGCGCCTATGCCCGTCGTTTGCGGGGATTCAGCTCCCCGACCTATCAGATGCCGACGAGCTATTTCAACCTTCGTTACAACGGCACCTACCAATTCGTTTCGGCCTACGACCCGGCCGTTTACAACATCATCGTCATGGGCGACGAAGTGTGGGTCGAACCCAAATACATTACTTCGATGTTCGGCACATGGGGTTCTCCCAGCATAGTGAGCTTCGGATGGAGCGCAGGTCTTTACAATGACTGGTATTTCAGTTGGGGTTACAATCCCTATCCCTGGGCATACCCCGGTTTTGGCTGGCCTTATTACAGCTACAACCCCTATTGGGGGTATCCTTACTGGGGAGGCTATTATCCCTATTGGGGGTATTATCCCGGCTGGGGAGGCGGCCATCACCACCACCCGTACCCGCCGCACCATCGGCCCAATGTCGTACACCGTTCGACCTATCGATACGGCTCGGGAGCAGGATCGAACATCGGATCGACCAGTTTCGGAGGGCGCGGCCAGGGTAGTTTGAACAACGGCTACAGAAACGGCACTACGGTCGGCAGCGGCAGCTTCCGGGGCGGCAGGACCAACAGCAATTCCAGCTCCAGCTTCCGAGGCGGCTCATCGTCAGTCAATCGAGGCAGCTCGACCTACCGCAATCCTTCGTTCGGAGGCAGCAGCAGCTCCTACCGGGGAAGCAGTTCGACACCGAACAGAGGGACTTACACCCCGGCCCCCTCGCAACCGAACAGAGGTTCGAGCGGCAGCTTCGTGGGCGGAGGCGGAGGAGTCCGCGGCGGAAACAGCAGCGGACGCAACTCTTACGGCCGTTAAACGATCACCCCGGCAAATTTCGACGGACGGCGCACAGGATGCACACGCAGGCGGCAAACGAATATGAACGCAACGACCGGTTTCGACCGGCAGCGGCGATCGTTTCCGCCCCTGCTGTCCCGAACGCCGGAAACGAAAAAAACAACTCAACGATTTTTGTTATGAAACATCTCGGAATTTTGGCGCTGCTTTCAGCGGCCTTGTTCGCAACCGCCCCGGCGTCGGCTCAAAGCTCCGGAGGTTTATTGATGGACCGTGACATCGTCACCCCGTCCGACCTCTTCGAACTCTCGCAAACGACCTTCAGCCTCGGAACGGCGCGGTCGATGGCCATGGCAGGCGCCTTCACCTCCCTCGGAGCGGATCTTACGTCCATGGCGATCAACCCGGCGGGCCTGGGCATGTACCGGCGCAACGAAATTTCGATCACGCCTCTGATGAGTTTCGCACGGGCGGAAAACAACGCTCCGACATTCAACTCCAACAGTAAAAACCGGTTTTCGATCGGCAACTTCGGCTTTACGGCCAATGTTTACGAAGGATCGGGACCGCTCGTGAGCGTCAATATCGGGTTCGGCTACAACCGCCTGCAGGACCTCAACTACCAATACTCCTATTATACACAGGGCAATGTCAGCTCGATCGCCGACGTTTTCTCCGACATGCTGCAATACAGCGGTATCAACAGGGATCAGATCACCGGCGGCTTCAACTGGAGCAACTTCAACCCCCGGCTCTGGGGTTCGATCCTCGGCTACAAGGCCGGATTCACGGATCAAATCGGCGGCAGGTGGCAGCCGACCTGGATCGGCAACAACGTCGATATCGGCAACTACACGACCGTCGTAAGCAATGGCTCGATAGGCGAATACGACATTTCGGCAGGATTCAACCTGAACAACAAGTTCTATATCGGGGCCACGTTCGGCATTCAGTCCCTGTATCAACGCAAAACCTACTATTACGGAGAAGATTACGTCTATCCCGGCAACGGCACCGATCCGAACCTGGACTACCAACTGCTCTATTCGAACTTCAACCAGGAAGTCATCCTGGACGGCGCAGGGGTCAACTTCAAGCTCGGCATGATCTACCGGCCCATTCAGAATCTGCGAATCGGCTTCGCTTTCCACACCCCGACCTATTACTGGATCGACCGTACCTATCAGGCCTACACCGATTCCGGGGTGCATGTCAATAACCCGAACGACCCCGACGGTCTCAAACCAGGTCCGGACGGCAACCAATATACGGACGCCCTCTCTCCCGTACTGGAAGATACGGGCGGTTACAACTGGGAGTTCACCACGCCGGCCCGCCTGATGTTCGGCATCTCCTACGCCTTCGGCAACCGGGGTCTGATCTCCGTGGATTACGAGCGCGACTGGTACAACGGGATGCGGATGAAAAACAATCCTGCGGGCGGCGATAACGAAATCTATAACGACACGTTCCGCTCCTGGTACAAAGGCGCCAATATCGTCCGCATAGGCGCGGAGTTCAAACCGCTGCCGTTCCTGGCGATCCGGGGCGGTTTCGGCTACATGGGGTCCATGCTGCAGGACGAAGAGCAAGTTTCAGCGGCCCCCATGACCAAGCAGATGCTCTACTATTCGGCCGGCTTGGGATTTTTACTCTCTCCGGGCGTTGCACTGGACCTGGCCTACAACTATTCCTCGACCGAGCAGACGGACTACAACCTCTACTACTTCGAATCTCCGAGCGGCATAAACGGCAGCGGCATCTACAATACCAAACTCAAGCGCCACTTCGCGGCCCTGAGCCTCAGCTTCCGCTTTTAGTTTCGCACGACATATCGCAACGGCAGAACCTCCCGTACCGGAAGTCCTGTCGTTTTTTATCCGGGACAGACCGGATTTCGGGCCAGAGAAGAAAACGCACCGACTTCAAAAACGCAAAACGAGCCATCGGCACCTTCGACCGACGGGGCAAAGCGGCCCCTCGCAGCGGGCAAATTCAAGATTTATCGGAGCGCAGTTGCGAATTTCTGCATAAATCGTTAATTTTGCCGACTAACCGACATACGCCGGCTCCGAAGCCGGTGACACGATTCCCGGAAGTTAAAAAATAAATAAGATATGGCAAAGGAACTTAAAGACGTAACCAAAGCCGAGGACAACTACTCGCAATGGTACAACGACCTGGTGGTCAAGGCTGGTCTAGCCGAAAATTCGGCCGTACGCGGCTGCATGGTAATCAAGCCTTACGGCTATGCCATCTGGGAGAAAATGCAGGCGGCCCTGGACAAGATGTTTAAGGACACGGGGCACCAGAACGCCTATTTCCCGCTCTTCATCCCCAAGTCGTTCTTCTCGAAAGAGGCCGACCACGTGGAAGGCTTTGCCAAGGAGTGCGCCGTGGTCACCCACTACCGCCTGAAAAACGATCCCGAGGGCAAGGGCGTCGTGGTCGATCCCGATGCCAAACTCGAAGAGGAGCTGATCGTCCGTCCCACCTCGGAAACGATCATCTGGAACACTTACAAGGGCTGGATCCAGTCCTACCGCGACCTGCCGATCCTCTGCAACCAGTGGGCGAACGTCGTACGCTGGGAGATGCGTACCCGCCTGTTCCTGCGCACGGCGGAATTTCTCTGGCAGGAGGGCCACACGGCCCATGCCACGAAGGAGGAGGCCATCGAGGAGGCTACCCGGATGATCCACGTTTACCAAAAATTCGTCGAGGAGTGGATGGGCGTACCGGTAATCGTCGGTCACAAATCGCCGAACGAACGGTTCGCCGGTGCGGTCGATACCCTCACGATCGAAGCGCTGATGCAGGACGGCAAGGCCCTCCAGAGCGGCACGTCGCACTTCCTGGGCCAAAACTTCGCCAAGGCATTCGACGTACAATACATCAACAAGGAGGGCAAACTCGAATACGTATGGGCCACTTCCTGGGGTGTTTCGACCCGTCTGATGGGAGCGCTCATCATGGCTCACTCGGATAACAACGGCCTGGTGCTGCCTCCGAAACTCGCCCCGATTCAGGTCGTCCTGATACCTATTTATAAAGGAGAGGAGCAGATGCGGCAGATCGTAGAACGTCTTCGCACCATCGCCGAAGAGCTCAAGTCGAAGGGACTCTCCGTGAAGATCGACGACCGCGACAACGTCCGCTCGGGCTTCAAGTTCGCCGAATACGAGCTCAAGGGCGTCCCCGTACGTCTGGCTCTCGGCCCCCGCGACTTGGAGAACGGCACGATCGAACTGGTCCGGCGCGATACGCTCGAAAAGGAAACCGTTCCCCAGGAGGGACTCACCGACCGGGTGGCGGCCCTGATGGACGAAATCCAGCAGAATATCTTCCGCAAGGCGCTCGACTACCGCAATTCGATGATTACCAAAGTGGACACGTGGGACGAATTCGTCGATGTGCTGGAAAACAAGGGCGGCTTCATCTCGGCCCACTGGGACGGGACGGTCGAAACCGAAGTGGCGATCAAGGACGCTACGAAAGCCACGATCCGCTGCATCCCGATGGATGCGGTCGAGGAGGAGGGCAAATGCGTATTCAGCGGCAAACCGTCGCATCGCCGCGTACTTTTCGCCCGCAGCTACTAAACGCTGTCGATACCGAATTATCACAACGAAGACGGATGCCATTCAGAGAAGTGTCCGTCTTCGTTTTTGCAGGAAACAGGTCATGAACTATCAAAACGATTCAGTCCGTCGGCAGGACCGCTTGCTCGACCAACCGGAGGCGACGGAGCTGTTGCGGCGGGGCGAATACGGCATACTCTGCATGCAGCGTCCTGAAGGCGGCGGCTACGGAGTGCCCCTCAACTATGTCTGGGACGAAGCCGACGCGATCTACATCCACTGTGCCCCGGAAGGACGCAAGTTGCACTGCCTCCGGGAATGCGACCGCGTCACTTTCTGCATCGTCGGCAAAACGCAGGTGCTGCCCGCACGGTTTACGACCTTCTACGAAAGCATCCTGCTCGACTGCCGGGCCCGCACGGGGCTCACAGCGGAGGAGCGTCGGAGGGCCCTGAACCATTTGATCGGCAAATATTCCCCGGAGTACAAGACAATCGGCAGGCAATATGTCGAAAAGTCTTTCCACCGGACAGAGATTATCCGGCTCGACATCCTGTCGTGGAGCGGAAAATGCAAGGATAACCTACATCCGGGTACGACACCGCCCGGAGCAAACAGCAACCGGACATGAATCAACCCACGGAACGCACCCGAAAAATTTACCGGGTAACCTGGATCGGAATGGTCGTCAATATCGCCCTCTCCCTCCTGAAACTCGCGGCCGGCATCCTCGGCCGAAGCGGAGCCATGATCGCCGATGCCGTGCACTCGATATCGGACCTGGCGACCGATGTCATCGTGCTGATCTTCGCCCGGATCTCCTCCAAACCCGAAGACGCCGGCCACAACTACGGACACGGCAAGTACGAAACCCTGGCCTCCATCCTCATCAGCCTGGCCCTGATCGCCGTCGGCGGAGGCATTCTGGCCGACAGCATCCACAATATCCGTCTGGTATTGACCGGAGAAATAATCGGACGACCGGGCGCGATCGCCCTGATCGCCGCCGCAATTTCGATCGTCGCCAAAGAGGTCCTGTATCGCTATACCGTTCGTGTGGGACGTCAGACGGACAGTCCGAGCGTCGTAGCCAACGCCTGGCACCACCGCAGCGACGCACTTTCGTCGATCGGCACCCTGACGGGTATCGGGCTCGCCTATTTTCTGGGCGACAAGTGGCGCATCGCCGATCCGCTGGCAGCCCTCGTCGTTTCGGTCTTTATCTTCAAGATCGCGTTCGACCTGCTGCGAAGCGGCCTCGGAGAACTGCTCGAACACGCCCTTCCCGCCGCAACCGAGCAGGAGATACTGAACATCCTGACCCACTCGAAGGAGGTGACCGAACCGCACCATCTGCGCACACGCCGTATCGGAGCCACCGTCGCCATCGAAGCCCATATCCGCGTCGATCCTCGGATGAGCGTGCTCCGCTCCCATCAACTGACCGTCGATATCGAACGCCGGCTCAAAGAGCGATTCGGCCCCAACACACTCATTTCCATTCATGTAGAACCGATCGAAACTGAAAAACTTTCATCTTCAGCTCCGGAGAAAGATAAAAATATCTGATAGATTTTATTTTTGGCATAGTTATTGTTAATTCATCGACACCCTGCCGGAAAAATAGAAATCTAAAAAGTTTGTTTTTTTGGATAATTATTTCTACCTTTCCGACACAAAAGATGCCGAAACAAGTATTCGGTATATCAAAAAACAGTAATTTAACAACTTAAAGGATTGCCTATCGAAACATTCTACTCTTAATAACTAATTCAGGAGAAAAGAGTATGAACATTCAAGTATTAAGCGACCAGCACTTGCTTAATAATTATCGTTCGGGTGATCAGAGTGCCATTTCCAAATTGATCGAGCGCCACAAGCGTCGGGTTCGGGACTATATTTACATGATGGTCAAGGACAACGACGCAGCGGACGACATCTTCCAGGAAACATTCATCAAAGTCATACGCGTCATCGACGAAGGCCGCTACACCGACAACGGCAAGTTCCTTTCGTGGGTTCTGCGTATCGCGCACAACCAGGTGATCGACCACTTCCGCGCCTGCAAGCAGAACAAGCAGGTCAATGAAAGCGAAAGCGGCTACAACGTACTGGGATCGCTGCGTTTCGCGGAAAAGACGATCGAAGATGAATTGATCTCCTCGCAAATCGAAAGCGACGTGCGCAACCTGATCGAACTGCTTCCGGAGGAGCAGCGCGAGGTGGTGATGATGCGCTACTACTCCGGTATGAGTTTCAAGGAGATCGCCGAGCAAACCGGCGTAAGCATCAACACAGCGCTGGGACGCATGCGCTATGCACTTATCAACCTGCGGCGCATGATTAGGGAAAAAGAACTTATTTTATCTTAATCCGTATGCAATAAAGCCCGGAGGCCACCGTTTCTTTAATGTAACGAAAGAAGAAATACTAAAAGGGCCTCCTATGATTGAAAACGACAAAACGGATACATCAAGGTCTATCTCCGACGAAGAACTGATGAAGAACGAAGTGATCGGCGACGATGCAGATCTGTATTATCTCGATTGCTATCTTTCGGACATTCTTGGAAAGGGATAATTTTAGGGTTAATTTTTGATGGGAGGAGGCGACAAGATATCTTGTCGCCTCCATTTTTTATACCGGTTTCATCCGACGACTACCGCCGGAGAGCCGCACGCCCACATCCTGTCACAACCCCTGCATCTCCTCGCGCGTGATATGCACCTCGACACCGCCCAGGGCATAGCATCCGATGTCGTAAGGATTATAGTAAAACGTAATGCCGTCCTCGGTCACTTCGAAATTCTCGGTCGTGGAAATGTATTCGGGAAAAAATCCCTGCGCCACCAGACCTTCGTCCCCCGTGACACCGAACTGTTCGTAAAGCTTGTTGCGGATCAACCCGATCAAAGCCTCCTGTCGTGCCGCATCGAACAAGTCGGACAAAGCCAGCTCATAACCGCCCGCAATGGAATAATTATGGCAATTGATGCTGTACATACCGTGCGCACCGCCCGTATAGTTCGAACTCGAAATCGTATAGACCAGCAACGTATCCACCACACGGGCCTCGGACTCGACCGCCATCTCCATTTCGGTTTCCCACTGGGGTACCGACTCATCCAGGGTACCGATATACTCGTCCATGAACTGCCCGATAGATAGATCGACAGCCTCCTGCACCCCGCCCTGGAAATGCTCCAGTCCGAAGAAATAGAGCATATTGGATTCCTGGATCGCCTGCAATGCCGGAGCTTCGTCGGCATTGGCGATCGAGGTAAAGGCATACTGGAAGCGACAGGGTATTCCGCCGCGTACCGCTACGGTATCCGTCACCACGATATCGAATTGCGGCATCACGGTCTGCCGGCGGCACGATCCGAAAGTCAATCCGGCAAAAACAAGAAAAAGGAGAATCACACGTTTCATACGAATCCGAAATTTTTTCTAAACAAGATATAACGAATGTCCCATGCAGAACCGCATATAATCGGGTTATGCCCAAGTACATCCTATCTTCTACAAATGTACATAAAAAGACGGACGAACAAACGGCCCGAGAAAAAAACAACAGTTTTCACGAAAAAAAATTTGTAAATTCAAAACATCGTATTACCTTTGCAACACCAAATTTCAACGGTGGATTCATCTAAGGGTTAGGATACGTGCCTCTCACGCACGACATAGGGGTTCGAATCCCCTATCCACTACCAAGAGCGACTGTAACAGTCGCTTTTTTTATTACTGACTCTCCGGAGCAACGGGACAAGGGGAGGAGAACCCCATTCGAACAAACGGAGCAGCGAGACCCGGACGAACTCCGTTCGAGCCGCCGAGTCGTGACGTTTGAAGACAGGCGAAGCGAAATCAATTCCCTATCCACTACCGAAAACAACTGTAACAGGTCACTTTTTATTTTGCACTCCACGGCTCCGGTACAAAGACCGGGAATCCCGATTCGAACCGGATGCGCAACGGAGCAATGCAAAGACCGTTTATCTCGACGCAAGGCAGCGGCTCCCGATATAGAAGAAGCACACCTTGCCGTCCTTCGCCCACAACTCCTGCCCAAAAGTCGCCGAAATTAAAAACATTCCGAAATCCGATCGGCAAAAATCATAAATTTAAGATTAATGACCTGCACAAGCAATATTTCAGTTCAAACCGCTATCTTTGCAAGCGGATTAAATACATAATATATTTTTCGCATGCCCACCGTTTCGGTCATTGTTCCCAACTACTGTCATGCTCCCTATCTCGAGCAGCGTATCGAAAGTATTCTGCAACAAACGTTTCAGGACTTCGAACTGATTCTGCTCGACGATTGTTCGACAGACGGCAGCCGTGAAATTCTCGAACGATACCGCAATCACCCCAAAGTTTCCGGCATTTTCTATAATGAACGGAACAGCGGATCACCTTTCAAACAGTGGAAAAAGGGGTTGTCGAAAGCCACGGGCGATTACGTGTGGATCGCCGAAAGCGACGACTTTTCCTCTCCCTGTTTTCTGGAACGGTGCGTCCGGATTCTCGACACCCGTCCGGATTGCAGCATAGTTTTCACCAGCAGCTATATCGTCGATTCCCACTCCCGGACCATACGGGAGGAGGCGCCCGTCAAATATCCCAAACACAAACAGATCCGATTCGGCAGCCGTTTCTTCCTCTACCGTTTTCTCTGCCCGAGGAACACCATCTACAACGCAGGAATGGCACTGGTGCGGCGCAGTGCGCTCCCTGCGGACGACAATTACACCCAATACCGTTATTGCGGCGACTGGCTGTTCTGGATACAGATCGTATCGGGGGGGGGAAATGTCGTCTATCTTGCCGAACCCCTCAACTACTACCGGGTACATGACAGCAACACCACCGCAGAATCGATCGTCACGGGACGCAAGCACATCGAAACGCTCCGCATCCTCGAAGAAACCTTCCGACTCATAGACCCGCCCCTGATCTGCCGCCTCTCGATCGCGGGCAAACACCTGCTGCGGATCCGCAAAGCCGCCGGCAGCCACTGGAACGAGGAGCCCTATCTCTCGGTCCGCCTCGCCTGGCGGGAGCGCTACCGTCATCCCCGGATGATAATGTTCTGGCACAAGGTGTTCAAAGATCTTCCCCGCAGTTTCGCCCGCTAAATTCGCCGGGAATCGATCCGGCAACGACCGGACAGCCCTCTAAAAATACCGCATTGGAGCGATACTTCCCATTTCCGGATGCAAATTGCACCGGAAATGGGAAAAAAGAGTTATTTTTGTAAAGTTTAACCTTTACCCCGACACAAATGCTCATCACCGTCATCGTTCCGATTTACAACATGGAAGCCTACTTGTGCACCAGCCTGGACCGCCTGTTGCAGCAAAGTTTCCAGGATTACGAAATCCTGCTCATCGACGACGGCAGCAAGGACTCCTCGGGCGAAATCTGCGACCGCTATGCCAGGGAACACTCCCGGATCCGGGTCGTCCACAAACCCAACGGAGGATTGAGCACGGCCCGCAACGCGGGTATCGAACACGCCCGGGGCGAATACCTGACCTTCTGCGATCCCGACGACTGGGTCGATGCAGACTACCTGCAACAATTCGTCGAAGCAGGCATGGACGAACATACGCTGCCCGTGACAGGCATCCTGCAACACCGGGAAGGCAAATCGGACCGGCGGCTGACAGCGCCTGCCATGGACGTACAGGGCCAAGCCTGCACGGAAGCCATCGTCGCCCTGCGGCGGCACGACATGCTGGGATTCACCGTCAATAAATTGCTGGTCAAACGGATCATCGACGAGAACGGGCTCCGCTTCATCGAGGGGCTCTCGCACCGGGAAGACGAAATCTTCCTCCTGCAATACATTCCCCACGTTTCGCGCATCGTCATCAACGAAAAAACGCCCTACCACTACCGAGTCCTCGGCAGCGGCCTCTCCAAAAAACGCAAGCCGACGGAGCTGATTCTCCGTGTTTCCCGCCAGCTACACGACCTTTTCCTACAGGCCGCACCTACCCCGGAAGGGCGTTATGTCGCAGCCCGCATCCGGTTACAACAATGCTGCGAAGCGGTCGCGGCGTCGAAAACGAACGAGGAGCTGCATATTGCCGCGAAAGCGGCCCGCAATGCCCGCAAAGAGTATCTTTCGACCTTCGACCCCGCGTTTCTCACCGACCGCCGGGATCGGAAAGTCGCAGCCCGCAGCCGGTGGGTCTTCGCCCTCGGAGCTCTCTCCGGCAGGCTGCTTCGACGCCTCACCCGATTGATTCACATATAAACCCGCTGCATCATGTCGAAATACGATTACCTGATCGTCGGAGCCGGACTTTTCGGCGCAGTCGCAGCTTACCGGGCCGCACGGTCCGGTAAGAAAGCGCTGGTCATCGACCGACGGCCCCACACGGGCGGAAACGCTTACTGCGAGGAGCGCGAAGGCATCCGCGTCCACAAATACGGCGCCCACATCTTCCACACCTCCAACCGCGAAGTGTGGGAGTTCGTGAACCGCTTCGTCGAATTCAACAACTACATCAACTCCCCGGTGGCCAACTACAAGGGCAAGCTCTACAACCTGCCTTTCAACATGAACACTTTTTACGCCATGTGGGGCGTTACCACGCCCGCCCAGGCAGCGGAGATGATCGACCGTCAGCGTCACGAAGCAGGCATTTCGCAGCCCCGCAACCTCGAAGAACAGGCCATCTCGCTGGTCGGCATCGACATCTACGAACGGCTCGTGAAAGGTTACACCGAAAAACAGTGGGGACGCGACGCCACCCAACTGCCGGCATTCATCATCAAACGCCTGCCGGTGCGCTTCACCTTCGACAACAACTACTTCAACGACCGCTGGCAGGGTATCCCCATCGGCGGCTACAACAAACTCGTGGACGGATTGCTCGCAGGCGTCGAGGTGCGCTGCGACACCGATTTCTTCGCCGACCGCACGCACTGGGAAAGCCTCTGCGACCGCATCGTTTTCACGGGCCGCATCGACGAATACTACGATTTCCGACTCGGAGAGCTGGAGTACCGCTCGCTGCGCTTCGAACACGAAACGCTCGACCGACCCAACTATCAGGGCGTCGCCGTAATGAATTTCACCGAGCGCGAAATCCCCTACACCCGGATCATCGAACACAAGCATTTCGAACCGGGCGGCGATCAGCCCCGCACGATCATTACCCGGGAATACCCGGCCCCGTACGAACATGGAGCCGAGCCCTACTACCCCGTCAATGACCAGCGCAACACGAAACTTTACGAAAGCTACAAGGCGTTGGCCAACCGGGACCGGAAAGTCATCTTCGGCGGCCGACTCGGAGAATACCGCTACTACGACATGGACAAAGTGATCGAAAGCGCTCTCAAACTCACCCTTTAGAAAAATGAGCAAAACCGTCATCCTGGTCTGCGCCCACAAGCAGGACGCATGCCTCAAAACCCCGCCCTACCAGCCCGTTCAGGTCGGACGAGCCATTTCGCAAACGGAACTTCCGTTCGCCGTCGGCGACGACACGGGCGACAACATCAGCGACCGCAACCGCCACTACTGCGAACTCACGGCCCACTACTGGGCCTGGAAAAACCTGCACGACGCAGACTACATCGGGTTGAACCACTATCGCCGCTATTTCGACTTCGAGGGCGGTTCGGTCTGCTCGCTGCGGACGGTTCGCTCGGAAGCCTTCTTCTCGGCACCGCATCCGGTCCCCGACTTCGACCGCCTCTTCAGCCGCTGCGATATCGTCATGGCCCGGCCGAAGATCTATCCCTACAACCTCTACACGGATTATTGCAAGTGCCACATCGAAAGCGACCTGCTGACCGCACGGCAGGTGATCGCAGAAAAATATCCGGCCTACCTGCCGGATTTCGATCGGGTGTTCTTCCGCAACAACCGCCTCTCGCATTTCAACATGTTCGTCCTGCCGCGCGAGCGGTTCGAGGCTTACTCGGCATGGCTGTTCGATATTCTGTTCGAGGTGGAACGGCGGATCGAGATTCAGGACGACCCCGTGCAGGGACGCGTGATGGGATATTTGAGCGAACGGTTGCTCTCGGTATGGGTCCGGCACAACCGGCTGAAGATTTGCTACAAAACCGTTCTGATGGTCAATGACCAGAAGCGGAAAGGGCTGGGCAAGCACCTTTTCCATACGACGGTCAATACTCTGGCGTACTGGATCACTTATCCGCTGCGGCGCCGCTCGCCGCGTCGGGCAGCGGAATAATCTGCTGCCAGAAGCGCCACATCCGGGGCTTCGACCAACTATGGCACCCCATCGGCAGGCGACTGCCGCACAAGCGGTAGCAATAGCGGGGATTGGTGTCGAACGCAAACCGCAGCGCCTCCTCCTGCGAAGGATAACGAAACCCTTCGGGAACGACGGCCCAGAAAACATCCTCGTTGCCCAGGTGGTTGCCCATCGAACAAAACCGCTCGATCTCGTCGCCGTATTTTTCGCACGCGGCCCGAAAACTCTCCACGCGGCGAAGCGAAAGACCTCCGTTTCCGATCTTCCCGTAGAGCGACTGCCGGATCATCCGGCCCGCCCGCTCTGCGCGGCGAAGCCTCCACCGCAGGTATTGCTTCAGAATCGGCAGATCATACACTTTGCGGCGGACCCAGGGAGCGGCCACACAGTCGTATCCCCTGCGGCACCAGTCGGCGAGTTCGTCCCGGAAAATCCAGGCGTCGGTATGGCAGATCAGGAGATATTCGTAATCGCGGAACAACTCGTAGAATCCGGCCGAAAGCATCATCCGGTTGTATCCCGCAATCCCGTTCCTGCGGCCCAGCCATTCGTCCGACACCTCCCGAACCGGCAGTCCGGAGACCTCACGCCGAATCGCCGAGCAATCCATACCGCAGGGAACCAATAATTCGACCGGATAATTTTCCTGCAGCACCCTAACAGTCTGCCTCAACGACGCCCGTTCCCAGACGGTCAATTCCGGCCGGTAAACAGGAACGACGACCACCACTTCCTTCTTATCCATACGCTATTTTTTCATCCGGTTCACTACACTGATCGAAAGCCGGATATTCCAACGATTACATTCATTCCGACGTTTTGCAACACCAAACTCCAACCGGGAACTTGCCATAAAGATAGATAATTTTCCCCGAAATTCGATTATATTCTTCGAACAATCATACACTCTCATAATAATTAGGAGGGCTCCTCCCGCACCCGATTCCCATCGAATAGTCGAAATCTATCCTAACGGAACACATTATTTTTACTATCTTTGTAGAAGATAGGATGCGGTTCGGCAATCTTGCGTGCAACCCGCACGATTGCACTCACCTTTCGCTATCTTTGAATAAACATCGGCTCAATAGATCCCAACCATTATCTTCGATAATCATGAAATATACATTATTCTGCATTGCATTTATTTGCAGCTTATGCTGTTACAATTCCAACAGTTATGCTCAGGAACGACCTACGGTCCCGTCCTCGGTCAATACGGTCGAAGACAAAGTGTACGCTTTGAGCCTGTTATGGTCCGAAATAAAATACAATTTCGTGCATATCGACCAAGTAAATTTCGATATAGACAGCCTGTATCGCGCGACGATGCGCCGGGTGCTGAAAACGGAGAACGATCAGGATTTTTACAAAGAAATCGACCGCTTTCTCGTAAAATTCAAAGACGGGCATACGGAATTGGTAATCAGGCCGGAATCGGGAGAAGAGAACACGGATTATCCCCGCTACGGCACGGCTCTGTTCGGGGATAAATTTTACTTTACTTCGTATCGGCTCCACAGCGATACGGACTCTCTGTTGCTCGGCGCCGAAATCGTGGAAATAGAGGGAATCCCGACGACGGAATACGTCGAAAAATACGTGCTGCCCGATATCACCGGCTCGACGCCGACTTACAACCTAAAAGTAGCCGGAGCACTTCTTTTGAATGGAAAGGTACATACCCGTATAAAAGGGAAAGCATTGACCCGGGCCGGAAAGATCGTGAATTTCGATGTTATCCGCGATGGAGAATCTACCCGTACTCCCGACGAACAATGGTGGGAACCGAAATCCGAGCGTAAAAGAAACTGGCGGGACAAAATCGCATTGAATTGGGAAAACGATATCGCAATCGTTTCGATCGACAAATTTTGGCCGGAAGAAGAGATGTGCCACAAAATCGACAGCATCATGCAGATCGTCCGGAAAGAGAATCCGGCAGGACTCGTAATCGATTTACGAAATAACGGCGGAGGATCCACGAACGTCGCACAACACCTTCAGATGTACCTTACCGATGCCGATTCCCTTCGGACATTCGGCTGGCAGACCCGGAAAAACCTGGGTTACGGACGGGCGCAGGGAAATTACCGCGAAGAATACGAAGATTATTTCGAATACACCGCATACGAAACATATCCGCCGGAGATCTATGTCCGGGACAAGGCAATCGAGCCGATCGCGTGTCCTGTCGTTATCCTTATGGGAACCTATTCGTTCTCAGCTTGCGAAGACTTTTTGGTTTGCATCAGCGAGATGCCCGGACATCCGTTGCTTATCGGAGAAGAAACAGCAGGCTCAACCGGAGCTCCGTTGGTGATTTATCTTCCTCACGGCGCTGTCGCGCGTATTTGTACTTTGCGGGAGCTCTATCCGTATAGCCTCAAACCTTTCGTAGGAAAGGGCGTAACACCCGACATCGAGGTAAAGCCTACGATAGACGATTATTTGGACGGGAAAGATCCCGTACTGTCGAAGGCATTGGAGGTGTTGAACGATCATTAACTTTTAATCCGGGGTTTCCTTCTGGCCCCGGATTTTTATTTCGTAGAAGACTCCCCGTTAAAATAAACGAGGAACAAAGCGCAAGCAAGACCGCCCTCTACTTTATGTAATTTACAACGGCATCGGCGATACGCTCGCCATCGAGCGCCGCAGAGATGATTCCGCCGGCATACCCGGCCCCTTCGCCCGCAGGGAAAAGCCCGGCGACCTCGGGGTGCATCAGCGTCTGCGCATCACGCGGAATGCGCACGGGGGTCGAGGTGCGGGACTCGACGCCCACGACCAACGCTTCATTGGTCAGGAATCCCCGCATCCGCCGCCCGAAAGTGGCGATACCCGCCCGCAGGGAAGAGGCGATAAATCCGGGCATCCACTTATCCAGCCGGGAAGGCACAACGCCCGGTATATACGAGGTCCGGGGCAGCGAACCGCTCGCACGTCCCGCCACGAAATCGGCGACACGCTGGGCCGGAGCGATCTGATGCTCGCCGCCGTATTGCCGGGCCAGCCGCTCGAACTGCTGCTGGAATTTCAGCCCGGCCAGCTCGCCCCACTCTGCCCGCAGATGCTCGAAATCCGCAAGCCGCACCTCGGTCACCAAACCGGAATTGGCGAAAACGGAGTTCCGGCCGCTGGGCGACATACCGTTCACCACCGATTCGGCCGCATCGGTCATCGCCGGAACGATGAATCCCCCGGGGCACATACAGAACGAATAGACGCCACGCCCACCCTCCTGGCTGACCAACGAATAGGAGGCCGCAGGCAGATACTCTCCCCGCGACTCGCAGTGGTACTGTATCGAGTCGATAAGCGCCTGCGGATGTTCGATCCGCACGCCCATCGCAAAAGGCTTGGCTTCCAGACGCACGCCCCGCCGGTGCAACAACTCGTAAATATCCCGGGCCGAATGTCCCGTAGCAAGAACCACAGCCGCTCCTTCATAAAGGGTATCTCCGACCCACACCCCTTTTACGCGATCGTCGTGCAATTCGACATCGGTAACCCGCGCATCGAAAACGAACGATCCGCCGGCTTCGAGAATCGTCCGCCGGATATTGGAGATCACCCTCGGCAGTTTATCCGTTCCGATATGGGGATGGGATTCGTAAAGAATTTCGGGCGTGGCGCCGTGAAAAACCAGCGTTTGCAGCGCCTTGTTGTAGTCGCCCCGCTTCTTGCTGCGGGTGAAAAGTTTGCCGTCGGAGAATGTTCCGGCTCCGCCCTCGCCGAAAGCATAGTTCGAATCGGGATCGACCGCACCGTTGCGGTTGATCTGCGCGATGTCCCGCTTGCGGGCCGACACATCGCGTCCCCGTTCCAGAATCACCGGGCGATACCCCCGTTCGATCAGCCGCAGAGCCGTAAACAACCCCGCAGGGCCCGAACCGACGATCACGACCTCCGTACGCCCCGCAACCGACGGATAGTCGAAATGCACAGGTGCGGGCTGCGGTTCGCAATCGGCATAAACTTCGAGCGTAAGATTCACTTTGGGCTGCCGCTGCCGGGCATCGATCGACCGTCCGACGACCCGCACCAAAGCCACATCCTGCTCCGCGACACCCGCACGGCGAGCCGCCTGTTCAGTATAGTATTTTACGTCGGCAGCCTGCTTCGGAGTAAGAACCAGTGTCAGTTTATACGGCATAATCGATTGAAATAGTTTGCAAAAGTAACCAAAAATCGGCAAAATCGCCCGGCATCCATTCGAGAAAAAGGTTTTTTAGTTATCTTTGCCAACAGATAAGAGGCGGCTCGGGCAAGCTCGAATTTGTTTGGCTTGTCGCTTGCTTTCCTTATCCTTGCAAAGGACAGGAACCGATCCGGTAATCTTTGCGGACAATCCCGCACGATTGCGCTCGTTTTCCGGTAGCTTTGCAAAGGACAGGACGCGTTTCACGCACCGCCTAAATCCGGTTTTACACCCGGCTTTTGCAGTTCCTGTTCGGATATTTGCGGATATGGTGTAATTGGTAGCCACGTCAGACTTAGGATCTGATGCCTTAGGGCGTGGGGGTTCGAGTCCCTTTATCCGCACAAAGGAGCCTTTTCGAAGGGCTCCTTTTTCGTTGCCCGTTCGGTGCAAACAAGTGCAAATTGATTGTATATCATCGTTTTGCAAAGGTGTCGGCAAATTCTCTGAACCGGAAGCCGAAAGCATTTCGCAGCAAACTCGCGGGAGCACGAAAGGGAGCGGAGGCGAAAAACGGGCTGCGCGACGGAATTTGCTCCCGAGTACGTTTGCAATGCACTGTTTCGCTGCGTTTTACGTCGTAATAATTCTCTCTTGCGGACGTTTTGTTAACCAAAAAATTTCAACGTCATGAGACAAGAGACATTTGCCATTCTTTTCTTGATGCGGAAAGGACGACCGAAGAAAAACGGATTGGCGCCCATCTTCGCACGCATTACGACCGGAGGGCTCCGGCAAGAGGTCTACACTCAGTGCGACAGCAATCCCGAAACGTGGAACCAGCACAAGGAGCGCGCGATGGGAACGAACAAGCTGGCCATTCAGGTCAACGAGCGACTGAACGATTTCCGCGTCAAAATCATCGACATCCGCACCAAGCTGCTGGCCGAGGGCTATGCGGCCAATGCGGCGCAGATCAAGCAGCGCTACCTCAACCCGACCTGCAACACGATGATGCTCATCGCAGGCCTCGCCGACTACGCGAAGCGGCGGCAGGGCGAGGTGGGCGTGCGCATCACGCAGCGCACGGCCGACAAGTACGAACGGCTGCTGCGCTACCTGAAACAGTACCTCGCCCAGCGCGGCAAGGCCGAGGACATTCCCGTCGAGCGGATGAACTACGAGTTTCTGGACGGCTTCAACCTCTTCCTGCAAACCGCCCACCGCTGCCGCCACAACGGGGCGGTCGCCGTCATGGACTGTCTGCGCAACTTCGTCCTCTACTGCCTGCGCAACGAGTGGATCACGAAAAATCCGTTCCGCTACTATAAACTCAAAGAGGACGAGGTGCAGGCCAAAGAGCACCTTACGGCGCATGAACTGGAACTGCTGACCCGCAAGGAGCTCGACCACCGGCTGGCCCGCATCCGCGACGTCTTCGTCTTCTGCTGCCTGACGGGGCTGGCCTTCGCCGACGCCGACCACCTGCGGCGCGAGCACCTCTCGCAGGACGACGAGGGGCGGTGGTGGATCCACAAGCCGCGCGAAAAGACCTCCGTCATGAGCCGCATCCCGCTGCTTCCGGCCTCGCTCGAAATCCTGCGCCGCTACGAGCGGGACGAGGCGTGCCTCGCTCGCGGGCGCGTGCTTCCCACGCCGAGCAACCAGAAGATGAATGCCTACATGAAGGAGATCGCGGCCGTGTGCGGCATCGACAAGGTGCTGACCACCCACTGCGCCCGCCACACCTTCGCCTGCATGGCCGTCGAATACGGAATGCCGATCGACGTGCTGGCCAAGATTCTCGGGCACTCGAACACCAACATGACGCGCCACTACGCCAAATTCTCCGAGACGGTCATCGGCCGCGCGATGGAGGCTTTCGGCGAGCGGCTGGCGTCGGCGGCTTCGGCCGAATAACAGGTCGTCGAGGTCTCGGACGGATCGACACGAGGAAAAGAAGATTACCCCGCCGTTGAGCACGAAGCCGGCTGCATACCGACTCCGACGGCACGGTAACGGAGCGAGCGGCCCTTATCGGGCCGCTCGCTTTGGTCGTTACGGAGATAATCGGCAAAACGAAGTTTGATGCGTATCGTGAATGACTTGCGTCCGTGACGGAATGAAGTCAGTGAATGAATTACTTCGTGCAATGAATCGGAGCTATGATGGATATACGTCCATGATAGCAGTACTTCATCGATAGCAGTACATCCGTGACAGACAGCTGTCATCGCATGATAGCAGGAGGGCTGTCATTCATCTCGCGGAGCGAAGATAGTATCCCTTCGGATGCTTTCGACGTATGTCGCATGGAGGCCGTTCCAGGCCGATCAAACGACTTGTTATCAAGCGAAAAGCGTTGTAATATTGCAGCCCGGGAAGCACCGCGGGCCGAGGGGTTCGAACCATCGGTCGTACCCTGCGTCGTCTCGACGCATTTACCGTCGCCGGACGGTAGCAAGGTGTACCTTTGTCCGACAAACCGGTGTTTGTCCGACAAAGGTCCTTCTCTGCGAGGCCGGGTGCCGCTCCCGAGTCGCGCCCCCTTAAACCTTGACATATGGAAGAACAGCACAAAGAGAGAAAAGCCAGTTACAAGTACTCGTTCCGGCTCGATGAGCAGCAAAATATCCGTTTCTGCCGGATGCTTGCGGAGGCTGGACTGGAACACAACCGCAGCCGGTTTATCGTCAAAAGAATCTTCGCCGAAGAGTTTCGCGTGGTGCGTATCGACCCGACCTTGGGCCGATATGTGACCCGTCTGAATCAGTTTTACGAGCAGATACAGCGCGTGGGCAACAACTATAACCAGATCGTACGGGCCGTCAACACGCATTTTTCGCATACGGCGATTCCGCGACAAGTGCTTCTTCTGGAGCGCCGCACGCGCGAGCTGAAAGCCCTCTCCGAGCAGGTCATCGCGCTCAGCCGCGAACTTTACGAGCTATGGTCGCGCGAATGCGAATAATACCGGACCAATTATCATCTTCTTGCCCATCGCGGCAAAATGACTATCTTTGTGAGGGTAAAGCGGTTTTTAATTCCCGATAAACGACCCGAACGATGACCGACCAACTGATTTTCGTACACGACAAGCGGCGCGACGCCTACGTTGACAAGACGTCGGAGATCGTCGGGCTGCGACCGGCCGGAGCGTATGTGTATGTCGATTACGGCGCGGCGCGGGTATTCCGCTATCGCAAAGAGCATGTAGTCTGTTATCCCCTGCTCGCCACACGCCGGCAGGTACGCATCTACAAGGACGGAACGTTGCAGGAGCCGTACGATACGCTGTTCGACTACGGGAAATATGTCCGGCTGGGCGCCGGAGAGGGCTTGCGTTCGCCGGCGATCGAGAAGTCGCGGATCGAAGCGGTCGATGCGCAGCCGCTCCCCGCAGACAAAGAGCGGCTACTTTCCTATTTCGCGGAGGTTCTCGCAGCCAAAGCCTCTCTGGAGTCGGAGACCGATACGGAAGCCGCAGAGGAGGTTCCCGAAGGGGAGAAGAAAAGTTCGATCGCCGCCCTGCTCGCCGAGACGATGCAGCGCATCGATCCGCAGGATCCCCGTACGGCGCTGTATGCCTATCTGAACGGGCGGACGGCGGCGTGCGATGTCGACAACGTGGCCCTCGTCTATCCCTTCGGCTGCAACGCCAGCCAGAAACTCGCCGTGCAGCGGGCGCTGGGCAATCGGGTGAGCGTGGTAGAGGGACCTCCCGGCACGGGAAAAACGCAGACGATTCTGAACATCGTCGCCAATCTGCTGATGCAGGGAAAAACCGTCGGTGTCGTGTCCAACAACAATGCGGCGGTGGACAACGTGCGCGACAAACTGTCGAAATACGAGTACGGGGCGTTGATGGCCGAACTGGGAAACCGGACCAGACGGCAGGCCTTTTTCGCGGACAAACAGCAGGATTTCATGCCCGACCCTACGTGGCGGTTGCCGGCGGAGGAACGCACGGCCCTGCGAACGCGGCTGGGCGAGCTGTCGGCGGCCATAGACGAGCTTTTCCGCGTCAACGCGGAGCTGGCCGACCTGCGGACGAAACGCTCCTATGCCCAATGCGAGTACCGTCATCTGCTGTGGGAACAACCGCTGGACGAAGCGCGGATGCGGCGGGTCGACCGCTGTTTCTTCCGTCCGATCGACAGCCGGCGTGCGCTGTCGTTCCGGCATCTCGTTACCGAGAGGTGGCAGGGCGGAAGGCCGTCGCTCGCTTTGCGGGCCGGACTGCTGTTCCGGTGCGGCGCGTGGCCCGGGAAGCGGCTGTTCGCGGATGCGGAGCTGCTGCCCGCCTATGCCGATCGCAAGTTCTACGAAACCTATATCGCCGAGCTCTCGGCCCGCATCGCCCGGCTCGGGGCACCGTCCGACGAGCAGCGTGCGAAGAGCCTGATCGAAGCATACGGGAAGGTGTCGGAAGCGCTGTTCCGCGATATGCTCTACCGCAAATACGAACGCCTGAACGAAGCGCGGCAAGAGGAGCGGCCCCCGTTCACGATGCAGAACTACCGGACGCATTTCCGCACCTTCGTCGAACGCTATCCGGTCGTGCTGAGTACGACCCATTCGCTGTGCGCTTCGATCGGCGCGGGGCACCTGCTCGACTATGTCATCATCGACGAGTCGTCGCAGGTCGATATCCTCACGGCGGCCGTCTGCTGCGCCTGTTGCCGGAATATCATCATCATCGGCGACAGCCGGCAGCTGCCGCATATCGTGGAGGAGCAGCTCAGGGCGAAGGCCGAGGAGCTGCGCGACAAACATCGGGTGCCCGACGCTTACGATTACGTGCGGCAGAACATCCTCTCCTCCTTCAAACGGGTCTTCGGGGAACGGCTGCCCGTCACGCTGCTGCGCGAACATTACCGCTGCCATCCGCTCATCATCGACTTCTGCAACCGGAAATATTACCGGAACGAGCTGCTCATCATGACCGAACCGAAGGGCGACTATCCCTTTACGGTCCTGACGACAACCGCCTCGAAAACCTACTCCCATAACGGCCGGATCTACAATCAGCGCCAGATCGACGCCACCTGCGACTGGATCGAGCGGCAGCATACGGAGTACGCCGCCATGCGGTTCGCCTCCGATGCGAAACGCGAATCGCCGGCCGAACGGATCGCCGAACGGCTCATCGGAGGAATTCTCGCCGAGGAGGATCGGTTTTCCGCCATCGGCGTCCACCGACACTACCGGCTGTACGATCTGGTCGGACGGAACGTCGAGCTGTCCGACGAGGAGCGCCTCTTCGTCCGCCGCCGCTCGCATCTCGACTTTCTGCTCTACAACCGGATGGACAACACGCCGATTCTGGGGATCGAGGTGGACGGCGTGCTCCACCACCGCTTCGACGAGGTGCAGGTCGCCCGCGACCGGCGCAAAAACGGTATTCTCGTCAAGATCGGCCTGCCGCTTCTGCGTCTCTCCACGGACGGCAGCAGCGAAAAGGAGCGGATCGTAGGCGCGCTCGAACAGGCCATGCAGCAGGGGTGAGTGCCGAGCAGCGACAAATCCGCAAGGCGATCCGAGACCGACAGGATACGGTTCGCAAACAGCGATGAGCAGAAAATTCACGGAACGAAGCCGCAAGGCCGAAGGAGGAATATCCAAGACATAACGATTCCCCGGCAGACCGGAGTTATCACGCTTTTCCGACGGCCAATCCGTCAGCTGTTTTCACTCCACATGTCGCACTGCTTCATGATCGTACTCAACGCATCTTCCTGTCCCTCGGGCGGATAATCATACTTCCTGAGCAGTCGTTTCACGATCCGACGCATACCGGCACGGGCGCTCTCCTTGAGGTTCCAGTCGATCGTCTTGTTGCAGCGCAGCGCATCGGTCAGTTCCCGTGTAATGGCAACCAACTGTTCGTTCGTATAGAAATCGCGTACGGCCTCGGGTTTGGTCAGCGCATCGTAAAATGCCAGCTCTTCGTCGTTCAGATCGAGCGCTTTGTCGGATTCTTTGCCGTGGGCGATCTCGTGGGCGATTTTCAGCAACTCCTGAATTACCTCCTCGTTGGTCAGCAACCCTTTGAGGTAATTGCTCATGGCACGGGACAGAATCTCGGAGAATTTTTCGGCCCGCACCGTATTGGTCCGTTGATAAATTCGCACCTGTTCGGCAATCAGCTTGCGCAACAGTTCGACGGCGAAGTTTCTCTCCTTCATCCGGGAGATCTCTTCGAGAAATTTCGGATCGAACAGCGAAAACTCCTCCTCGACGTCGGAGAAGAGGTTGATTACACCGTCGCTCTTGATGCTCTGTTTGAGCAGCTCGTTGATCCGTGCGTTGATTTCGCGCAGCGACATTTTGCCCTTGCCTTCGATGCGCGTCAACAGCGTGCGCACAGCTTCGAAATAGGCCGCTTCGAGACGCTGCTCGTAGTTCAACAAACTCTGACAGAGCGACAACGCCTGCCGCAACAGCAGCGCCTCCTTGATAAACAGCTTCTTCGGCTCCTCGCGTTCGGGAGCTTGCAGAAAATCGACTCCTCCGCTGATCGCTTTGGCCCGTTCCAGATCGGATTTGCCGAAAAAGGCCGTATAGTCGAACCCGTGCAACAAATCGAAACATCATACAATCTCTATCTAATTGAAAATTAAACAGTTATTTCTGTTTAACTAATATCAGGTAACGATTTAGAAACGAGCGAATTACAATATTCTGTTTTCTTTTGCCTCTGTCAAAGAACGATTCTTTCAATGCAAATATACACTTTACTTGTGACAAAAGCAATCTTTTTCTACATTTAATCGACTTACAGTCAGCCTTAAAGAGGGTATCTGGTCTCATTCCATCTTCTTCCTCAAAAATAACATAGCAGTCTAAATTGGTTTATGTATGGGATAGGTCTTGTTCATTCGATCCGGTAGACTACTATACATAAAAGTATAAAGGCGAGATACGACAAGGAGATGCCATGCTTTTGTGTAAGGGGAATCTCTCTTAGCTTATCGCAGACCATGTATAGCTAAGTGTTTTGAGAATAAACAGTCTGTAAAAAACGGAAAGACACCGATTATGGGCCGTATCACCATCAATGGAACCCAAGCCGGTTTCAGTTGTAAGAAAGAAGTGTCCCTCGCTTTGTGGGACGTCAAAACCAACCGGGCCAAAGGCAAGTCCGAGGAGGCCCGTACACTCAATCAGGAGCTTGACAATATCAAGGCGCAAATCACCAGGCACTACCAGTACATCTGCGACCACGACAGTTTTGTTACAGCCAAGAAAGTCTATAACCGCTATGTCGGCTTCTCAGAGGAATGCCACACCCTTATGAACCTTTTCAGGGAACAGCTGGAACCGTATAAAAAGAAAATCGGCATAGAGAAAGCCGAAAGCACCTACTGCGGTCTGGTTGCCGATTACAAGAGTCTCCTGCTTTTCATGAAAAGCAAGAAGAATGCAGAGGATATTGTCATCGAAGAACTTGAGAAATCATTCATCGAGGATTACTACAACTGGATGCTCGGTACATGCGCTTTGGCAAACTCCACTGTCTTCGGGCGTGTCAATACCTTGAAGTGGCTGATGTATATCGCGCAGGAAAAAGGCTGGATACGGGTTCATCCGTTCGCATCATTCGAGTGTATGCCCGAATACAAGAGGCGTTCTTTCCTTTCCGAAGAGGAACTGCAAAGGATAATCCATATAGAACCGAGATACAAACGCCAGCGTGCCATGCGCGACATGTTCCTGTTCATGTGCTTCACCGGTCTTTCCTATGTGGACTTGAAAGCCATAACATACGATAATATCCATACCGACTCCGACGGCGGTACATGGCTGATGGGCAACCGTATAAAAACGGGAGTGGCGTATGTCGTAAAATTATTGCCCATTGCTATCGAACTGATTGAAAAATATAGGGGTACGGATGAAAAGAAAGACTCCCCGAATGTGTCTTTCCGGTAGGTGAATACAATGCCATGCGGCTCAGTCTTGGAATCATAGGCAGGAAATGCAACTCCGGGGCGAGGTCACCCCGCACATCGGACGCCACGCATTTGCCGTTCTGGCCATACTCAAGGGGATGCTGCTGGAAACTCTTCAGAAAGTGTTTGGGCATAAGTCCATCACATACGTCCTGCGCATCCATTCACTTGTCCGGCGCAGGCGGGGCAATCTTTTTCTGGAAGTCGCCCATCTGTACGACCAGCGTGCTGACCAGCTTTCTCAACTCCTAATACGCGCTTGTTTCAATAATTGTCAGTTCCATACTAAAATTCTTTTTAAGATTCTGAATATGCGACAAAGTAACGCACATCCTATATCCTTTCCAAACAGATAATATCAGAGTCTTCCGTTGGCGTGCATTGGCGTATCCAACGTTAAAAGAGAAGGTCCTTCACCTGCATCCATGCGGCAACGGAACTTCCATTCCCTTACTTGTTTTCCATAAATTTATAGGATTAATTTCTGGTGCATGATATTAATAGTCATTATTCTGTCTGCTTTTTTTGCTTGTATAATTGCAGCTAACGGTTATCTATTCCAGAACGCATTGCTATGGAAAATGGCAAGCTGTTTTGGTGCTTTATGGATATTGTGTATGATAATTACCGTCTTCGTTTGTCGTAAACTTGAATGCTCTAATTAAAGCGACACGGTTATCATGCTTTGTGTGTTTTATCGTAAATATTATGTGAATTGTTTGGATATGACATGTAATATAGATAATTTTGCAGCCGGAAAATGGTTTCGGGAGGTTTACGCCTTCCGAATGAAAAGGGAACCCGGTAAAAATCCGGGACAGTACCCGCTGCTGTGAGTCCACAAAAAACGAACATCGAACTTTTGCCACTGGTGTAATACCGGGAAGGCACGATGACCGGGACGAGTCAGAAGACCTGCCATGACCGGAATGAGATTTACACCTGCGGGATATACGGGTCGTAATCAAATAAGGAATAGCTCATCGGCCATTCAATATTTGAAGACAGACATATTCCCGTTCGTGTAAGTCCGCACGAACGGGATTTTTTTGTGTTTGTTAATAATATGTTTTACATTAAAACGAGTGACCTTTGAAAAGAAAATTACGCTTTCTGGCAGGTGCCTGTCTATTTACCGCAACCGCCTTGTTCTCCGGCTGTAGCTCGGACGATGACTTTTTGATGGAACCGGTTTATTCCGGAACTCCGCAAACCCGTGCTGTGACAAATCCGGACGGTACCTTGACTATCACTTTCGACGATTTCGATTCCGGCATGTTAGCAGGACCTACCTCGGCCGGAGAAAATCTTTATTCGTACCAAGGGTATCCTCAAGTAACCACCATTTACGACAATACTCCGGAAGAATATCTCTTCCTTTCAATGTTTAATACTGTAGGTGGAAGCACAGAGTATTCCAGCGGCGGCATCGCACTTTCCAACTGGAACATCCGCTCCAATCAGTCGGGAAATACCGGAGACTGGTGGTATTCTTATCTAAACCAATGTTCTGTCTATAACACTGCGGTGGAAGCGGAAGGACAGAATAAGGAAGCCGGGCACAGCGGTTCCAATTTCGGTGTCGTTTACGGATATGTGGATGCTTACAATCAGGCATGGATGGCTAAACCGGAATTTTATTTCAATGTTCCCCGGAAATTGGTCGGCCTGTGGATCTGCAACACCTCATACACTTATGGTGTCATTACTTATGGTAATCAGTTCGGTTCTACGGGGGTAGCGACTCCTCTGAAAGAGATGAAAGGGTATTTCCAAGTGAATCTGGAATGTTATGATGCGAATGGCGGTCTGATCCGCACTTACAAACGTCTTTTAGCCGATTATCGTAACGGCCAACAACAGGTTGATCCTATCACGACATGGGATTATTGGGAAATCAATGCCGAAGGGGTGCAAAGTGTGAAATTCAACTTCGAGGGTTCGGATTCGGGAGCATACGGTTTGAATACTCCGGCTTATATCTGTATTGATGATATCACCATACAATAAAAAGAATACAAGGATATCCCTTCTGTCGGGGGTATCCCTGTTATTTTTCTAAAATCCACACATCATGCATCGTTTTCACTATTTTATTATTTCTGCCTGTATGCTGTTCACCTCCTGCAACAAGGATGAAGTCATTACCGAAGAAGTAGGAGGACAACCTATAATAGAACTTGACAGCGAGACCGGTATTTACACGGTCAAGGTCGATCACGAATTGACTATCGCCCCGACATACCAGAATGTTGAAGATGCTCTTTTTGCTTGGACGATAGACGGTACGCTGGTTTCTTCGGGTCCGTCTCTTCAACGTACATGGAATGAATGCGGGGATTTTTATGTCAAACTAAGAGTAGACAATGCGGAAGGCTATGCCGAAGAGGAACTGAAAGTAGAAGTGAAAGAACTCACCCCTCCGGTCATCTCACTGGCACTACCTTCGCAGGGGCTAAAAGTCGTCCGGAATACCGATTACACATTTACTCCCGATATTCAGCATTCGGATGTCGAAGGGTTCAAAATCGAATGGGTACGGGAAGGAAAAATCGTTTCCACCGAGAATACTTATACTTTCAATGAAAAAGAACTCGGTGTTTATACGGTGACAATCAACGCTTCCAATATAGATGGGACAACAACGAAAGACGTAAGCGTAGAGGTCGTGGAAACGATGCCCTACGTTGTCAAATTCCCGACCCCGTCTTACCAGCAAACATCCACGGACAGGTACACTTTTGCCGACCGCCCTGTTTTCCTGCGTCCGTTGTTGGAGTATTTCGACAATCCCCGTTTTGAGTGGAGTGTAGACGGTCAGGTCATGGAAGGAGAAGTGAAACGCATGTTCAAGTTCACGCCGTCCGCACCCGGAGAATACACCGTCTCCTGTACTGTGTCGGAAGACACACCGACGGAAAAAATAAGCAGGAATATCGACAAAGGGAAAACGGCTGTCACTGCCACCGTAAAAGTCGTTTGTGTGGACAAAAAGGAACAAGACGGCTTCCGGGCTTCGGGAAGTTCCAAGCTCTGGAATAAAGTCTATGAATATACCCCAGCTCCCGGCCAATTTATCAACGAGACGAGCACGATAGGTGGTATGACCGGCAACGAAACATCCCCTGAAGCGGCTGTCGCATGGGCAACACAGCGTTTGAAAGACAAACTGCACGTCTCTTTAGGTTCTTTCGGGGGTTATATCATCGTCGGCTTCGACCACAGTATTCCCAATTCGGGTAACCAATATGATTTCTGTGTTCAGGGGAACGCCTTTGACGGCAGTTCCGAACCGGGTATCGTATGGGTCATGCAAGATATAAACGGAAACGGATTGCCGGATGACGAGTGGTACGAACTGAAAGGATCTGAAGCAGGCAAGGAAGAAACAATACAGAATTTTGAAGTGACCTATTACCGTCCGGAAGGCAAAAAAATGGATGTCCAATGGATCAGTTCCGACGGTAGAAACGGCTGGGTAGACTATCTGTCCGCTTATCATACGCAGGACTATTATTATCCGGCTTGGATTTCGGAAAACAGTTACACCCTGACAGGCACTTGTCTGGCCGCCCGCAACACCCAAGATTCACAAACCGGTTATTGGGATAATCAGAGTTATGACTGGGGGTACGTGGATAATTTCGGAAACGACCAGATAGAAGGCGGCAGTACGGTGGATGGAAGCGGTCAAAGGAACGGTTTCAAAATTTCCAATGCCATCCATGCCGATGGAACGGAAGCCAATCTGCAATATATTGACTTTATCAAAGTACAATGCGGTGTCTTGGCCAAAAGCGGCTGGCTGGGCGAAGTTTCAACGGAAGTATTTTCTTTTGAGGATTTAACCAAATAATAAAAATTGCAAGTATGAAAAATTATTTTCTTCCCATGCTCCTATCCTTGTTCTTTTTGGGTGCGTGTGACAAAAACGATGAAATTATACCTGAAGATGCAGATGAGAATTTCATCACGTCAGTTGTAATGACCGTGGACGGGAAATCGTACACGGCCGACATTGCGGACAATACAGTAACAATAACCGTTCCCTATACGGTATCGCTGAACAATGCCGAAGTGGAATTCAAGTACACAACTTCTGCAACAATCATACCTGATCCTGAAACGGTAACGGACTGGGATAACGAACGAACCTTCCGGGTGACATCCTATAACGGAGATGCCCGCGAATATGCCTATAAAGTGGTGAAAAGCGAAATAGAATCTGACGGAGATGTGGAGTTGAAGACCACCGAGGAGGTAGCTTCTTTTGCCGCAACCAAAACAACCGTTGTCAAAGGGAACCTGATTATCGGCTCTGATGCGGAAGAGGCAGAAAAAATCACTGACATATCAGCATTGGCATCTTTGAAAGAGGTTACTGGCAACATTGTCATTCGTAACAGTTACAACGGTGCAGACTTGACAGGGTTGGAAAATATCGTTTCGGCCGGAGGTTTGCAGGTAGGTTCGGCCGATGTCGCCTCGAAAGCTACGGAACTTCACATGATTTCCATGAAAGCATTGGAAACACTCTCCGGAGACATATCGGTATATAACGACCAAGTGACGTATGTCCTATTCGAGAAACTGGCAACTATTGAAGGAAGCGTGATGTTCAATGCGTCGTCGTTACAGAGTTTTGAGTTTCCGGTTCTGACTACTGTAGGTCAGGATCTGAATCTTCAAGGACTCAATGAAGAGAACACAGCAGCCGGTTCGATTGCGTCTTTGGAAATACCGGAACTGACAAGTGTCGGAGGGGTCTTGTCCGTAAACAATCTTGCCAAGCTGACTTCCATGAGCTTCCTTAAGCTGAAAGAGACCGGTGGCCTTGATTTCCATACCGTCCCCGTGATGTTGGAAACCATCAACCTTCCGGAAATCGAAACAGTAAACGGAAGTATTATTATGGAAGCCAATATGGAAGCTCCTCCTACCGGTAGTTTTGTTCCCCAACGAAATGACGTGCTTCAGGCTTTCGGTGGAATGGACAAACTGACAACGATAAAGGGACAGATAAAGATAAAGAATTTCACGGCACTCAAACAACTTCCCGACTGGAGCAAGATCACCACACTTGGAAGCATCACGCTGGATTATCTTGAAGATGTGAGCGGAACACTGCTGTTGCCGAATGCCCGATTTGAAACCTTCGGAGAAACAGCGCCCCAGATTGAAATTATAAACAAGGTGCAGCTCTCCAAAATTGAAACAGCCGAAGATTTGTCAAATGTAAATTTTGTCATCACCAGTCTCACGAATAATAAGTTCCCTGAAATCACGTTCAAGAATATCAAAGACTTCACTTGTAAGCCAACCACCAACAATACCGATTATACCATATCGACAATTCAACATGTATATGGAAATCTAAATGTGACAGGCCAAATGCGAAGCAATGCCAAATTTCCCGACTTGGAAATCATAGATGGATATGGATACATCCAAATACCAATGATGGGGACAGTCACAATGTCATCCTTGAAAGAAGTAGGAGGCCAGTTCTATTTATCTGGAAATCTTACCGGTTGTGACTTACCCTTGGTGTCCAAAGTATGTTGCTCAACCTCTCCAGTATATCATAGCGAAGGAATGGGGGCGTTCGCAATAACTTTACAAAGTAAATCGTTAAACCTTCCAGAATTGCTTCATGTAGGAGGTGAAGGGTTGTTTATTAATCAAGCAACTGGCATTACTTGCGACAAATTGCAGACAATTGACGGTACGTTACAGATAAAAAGAGCAACTTCTCTTTCTCAGGAAACACTTTCCATGGAGAAGTTGGAGACCTTGCATGGGGTTGTTTTTGACGGTTTGACGAAATTTACCGACTACACTTTCTTCGGCAAGTTCATAGAAAACGGAATGATTACGGGGGAAAGTTGGAGCGTGACGAAATGTGGGTATAACCCAACCTTCCAAAATATGAAGGACAAACAATATACGCAGCAGGATTAAACCTTATACCTTAACCAGAGTACCCGTAATGATTCGGGTACTTTTTTTTATCCGAATGACAATGAGCAGAACAATACAACGGATTTGCCTTTTTCTTTTCTGCCTGCCAGTTTTCGGCAGTTGCATGAAATGGGATTACGGAGAGATGGAAGATTTCTCTGTATCGGCCTCTGGTCTTTTCATTACCAACGAGGGGAATTTCCAGTACAGCAATGCCACGCTTTCCTACTACGATCCCGCCACGTGCGAAGTGGAGAATGAAGTGTTTTACCGTGCCAACGGGTTCAAGTTGGGCGATGTGGCCCAGTCTATGGTTATCCGGGACGGTATAGGCTGGATCGTGGTGAACAACTCGCATGTGATTTTCGCCATCGACATCAATACTTTCAAGGAAGTGGGCCGTATCACAGGTTTCACCTCACCCCGGTATATCCATTTTCTGTCGGATGAGAAAGCCTATGTGACGCAGATATGGGACTACCGTATCTTCATCATCAACCCCAAGACATACGAGATTACCGGCTATATCGAATGTCCAGACATGGACATGGAATCGGGTTCCACCGAACAAATGGTACAATACGGCAAGTACGTCTATGTGAACTGCTGGTCGTACCAGAACCGCATCCTGAAAATCGACACGGAGACGGACAAGGTCGTGGACGAACTGACCATCGGCATACAACCTACTTCGCTGGTCATGGACAAATACAACAAGATGTGGACCATCACGGATGGCGGTTACGAGGGCAGCCCATACGGTTACGAGGCACCGTCTCTCTATCGTATAGACGCCGAGACTTTCACCGTAGAGAAACAGTTCAAGTTTAAGCTGGGCGACTGGCCTTCGGAAGTCCAGCTCAACGGTACACGGGATACACTTTACTGGATCAACAACGATATTTGGCGAATGCCGGTGGAAGCCGACCGTGTTCCCGTCCGGCCTTTTCTGGAGTTTCGGGACACCAAATACTACGGCCTTACGGTCAATCCCAACAACGGGGAGGTATATGTGGCCGACGCTATTGATTACCAGCAACAAGGTATCGTGTATCGCTATTCGCCGCAAGGCAAGCTGATCGATGAATTTTACGTGGGAATCATTCCGGGAGCTTTCTGCTGGAAATAACGAGGAAGGAGGACAAAAATGAAAAGACATCTTATTCTATTGTTCGTGGGGGTAAGCCTGCCCTTTCTGCTTGCCGCCCAGCAGAAAAATTCCGTCAGCATTACCAAAAGGGTACTACGTATTCCGGAGGTTACGGTGGTGGGCAAACGACCTATGAAGGATATAGGCGTGCAACGAACCCGTTTCGATTCCATCGCCATGAAAGAGAACATCGCCTTGTCTATGGCCGATGTGCTGACATTCAACTCATCCGTTTTTGTCAAGAACTACGGACGCGCCACGTTATCCACCGTGGCTTTCCGGGGTACCTCTCCCTCGCATACCCAAGTGACGTGGAATGGTATGCGCATTAACAACCCGATGCTGGGCATGACGGATTTTTCCACCATCCCTTCTTACTTTATCGATGATGCCTCGCTGCTGCACGGAACGTCATCGGTAAACGAAACGGGCGGCGGCTTGGGTGGTCTGGTCAGGCTCTCCACTTCTCCGGCCAACCATGAAGGGTTCGGGTTGCAGTACGTGCAGGGAGTGGGGTCGTTCAGCACGTTCGACGAGTTTCTCCGCCTGACCTACGGTGACAAACACTGGCAGTCCTCCACCCGTGTGGTGTATTCCTCTTCCCCCAACGACTACAAATACCGAAACCGGGACAAGAAGGAAAACATCTATGACGAGGACAAGAACATCATCGGTTCCTATTACCCGACGGAACGCAACCGCAGCGGGGCTTATAAGGATCTGCACGTCTTGCAGGAAATTTATTATAACACGGGCGAAGGCGACAAGTTCGGGCTAAACGCCTGGTATATCAATTCCAACCGGGAACTGGCGATGCTCAGCACGGATTACGGGAACGACATGGACTTCGAGAACCGCCAAAGGGAGCAGACGTTTCGCGGCGTCCTCTCGTGGGATCGCGTGCGGGAGAAATGGAAGGTCGGTGTAAAAGGCGGCTATATACACACATGGATGGCCTATGATTACAAGCGGGACAAGGGAAACGGCGAAATGGCTTCGATGACCCGCTCACGCAGTAAGATTAACACGTTCTACGGAAGTGCGGACGGGGATTATGCTCCTTCAGAGAAATGGCTGTTCACGGCCGGTGTTTCCGTACACCAGCATTTGGTGGAAAGCGCGGACAAAAATATCATCTCGCAGGAAGGTAACAAGGCTGTTGTCGGGTATGACAAGGGACGTGTCGAGTTTTCCGGTTCCGTTTCTGCGAAATGGCGGCCTGTCGATCGTTTTGCCGCCTCGCTTGTCCTTCGCGAGGATATGTTCGGTACGGAATGGGCCCCGGTTATCCCGGCTTTCTTCATCGACGGGGTACTGTCGAAAAAAGGCAATATCGTGGCGAAAGCATCCATCTCCCGGAACTACCGTTTTCCCACGCTGAACGACCTCTATTTTCTGCCGGGCGGTAATCCCGACCTGAAAAGCGAGCACGGCTTCACATACGACGTGGGGTTGTCGTTCTCGGTGGGGAAAGAAAATGTATATGCTTTGAGCGGTGGTATCAACTGGTTCGATTCGCACATCGACGACTGGATCATCTGGCTACCCACAACCAAGGGATTCTTCTCCCCCAGAAACCTCAAAAAGGTACATGCTTACGGGGCAGAGACCAACGCCCACCTTGATATAATGCTCGGAAAGGACTGGAAACTGGATATGAACGGAACTTTCTCGTGGACTCCCTCGATCAACGAGAGCGAACCGATGAGTCCGGCAGACCAATCCGTCGGCAAACAGTTGCCATACGTGCCGGAGTTTTCCGCAACGGTGACCGGACGTCTGTCATGGCGGACATGGAGCCTGCTTTACAAATGGTGTTATTACAGCCAGCGTTATACCATGTCGAGTAATGACTATACCCTGACGGGCTATCTGCCCCCTTACTTCATGAATAACGTGACACTGGAAAAACAGCTCTCTTTCCGATGGGCCGATCTGTCGCTAAAGGGCAGCATCAACAACCTGTTCGATGAAGAATACCTTTCCGTATTGTCCCGTCCCATGCCGGGCATCAATTTCGAGATATTCATCGGCATAACACCCAAGTTCGGAAAAAACAAAAATAGTAAACGATAATCTGCATCAATATGAACGCATTAAAGAATTTAAGCCTGATTTTGTTGCTTTCTCTGGCATTTACAGGCTGCCACAACAAAAGCTCAAAAATCAATGATTTCAACCTGCTGCTTTATGCTCCCGAATATGCCTCCGGCTTCGACATCAAAGGGGCGGGCGGGAAGGAAAGCGTACTGATAACCGTCAGGAATCCCTGGCAGGGAGCGGACAGTGTAACCACATGGCTGTTTATCGTCCGCAACGGTGAAGAGGTTCCCGAAGGGTTTGCAGGACAGGTACTCAAAGGAGACGCCAAACGCATCGTGGCGATGTCTTCCACTCATATCGCCATGCTTGACGCAATCGGTGAAGTCCGGTGTATAACCGGCGTTTCGGGAATCGACTACATTTCCAACCCAGACATCCAAGCCCGCCGCGACAGTATTGGCGATGTCGGCTATGAAGGGAACATCAACTACGAGTTGCTGCTCTCGCTCGATCCCGACCTCGTTCTGCTCTATGGGGTGAACGGCGCAAGCGCAATGGAAAGCAAACTCGAAGAACTCGACATACCGTTCATGTATGTCGGCGATTATCTTGAAGAGTCGCCTCTCGGCAAGGCCGAATGGATGGTAGTGCTTTCAGAAGTCACAGGAAAACGTGAGAAGGGTGAAAAAGCCTTTGCCGCAATCCCGGTCAGATACAACGCCTTGAAAAAGAAAGTGGCCGACAGTACCCTCGGCACTCCTTCGGTTATGCTTAATGTTCCCTATGGCGACTCGTGGTTCATGCCTTCAACCCAAAGTTATGTAGCCCGCTTGATTACTGATGCGGGAGGCCGCTATATCTACCAGAAGAACACGGGAAACGCTTCTATCCCCATTGACTTAGAAGAAGCATATCTGCTCGCGTCGGATGCGGACATGTGGCTGAACGTGGGAATGGCGAACTCCCTTGACGACTTGAAGGCATCATGTCCGAAATTCACCGATACCCGATGTTTCAAAAATGGAGAGGTGTATAACAACAACGCCCGTACCAACACAGCCGGGGGTAACGACTATTACGAGTCTGCCGTCGTGAATCCTGACATCGTGCTCCGCGACCTCGTGAAGATATTCCATCCTGAACTGGTGCAGGAAGAGTGTGTGTATTACAAGCAACTGAAATAGATGCGTTCCCGTTCGACTATATTATTCTCCATATTGATTACGCTCACGGTCGGTCTTTTTTTACTGGACTTGGCCGTGGGAGCTGTCAACATTCCGATCCGCGATGTATGGGCAGCACTGACCGGGGGAAATTGTTCCCGTGCCACGGAAAAAATCGTACTCAACATACGCCTCATAAAAGCTATAGTGGCACTGTTGGCCGGGGCTGCCTTATCGGTCAGCGGTCTTCAGATGCAGACCCTCTTCCGTAATCCTCTTGCCGGTCCCTATGTCCTTGGCATCAGTTCCGGTGCAAGTCTCGGTGTGGCACTTGTGGTACTTGCCGGGATCGGTTCATCAATAGGCATTGCCGGAGCAGCGTGGGTGGGTGCGGCTGTCGTGTTGCTCGTGATAACTGCCGTCGGACAGCGAATAAAAGACATCATGGTAATCCTGATTCTGGGCATGATGTTCTCATCGGGCGTAGGTGCTGTCGTGCAGATATTGCAGTACCTCAGCAAAGAGGAATCGCTGAAAGCCTTTGTCATTTGGACGATGGGGGCTTTGGGTGACGTCACCTCCGGACAACTTCTGATTCTTGTTCCATCGGTGTTTGCCGGACTGCTGTTGGCGGTACTGACCATCAAACCGCTTAACCTCCTGCTGTTCGGAGAGGAATATGCCGTAACAATGGGACTGAATATTCGGCGTTCACGCAGCCTGTTGTTTCTCTCGACAACGCTGCTCGCCGGAACGATAACCGCTTTTTGCGGTCCGATAGGTTTCATAGGTCTCGCTATGCCTCATGTCACAAGAATGCTTTTCCAAAATAGCGATCATCATGTCCTTCTGCCCGGAACAATTCTTTCGGGAGCATCGATATTGCTTCTTTGCGACATCATTTCTAAAATATTCACCTTGCCGATCAACGCCATTACAGCTCTATTGGGAATCCCAATCGTCGTATGGGTGGTTTTACGCAACAAATCCATCACCGCATGATAGAATTACAGCATTTTTCCATAGGTTACAAAGAAAACTCGTTGCTCCACGAGGTAAATGCCACGATAAAAAAAGGTCAACTGACAGCCCTTATCGGAAGAAACGGGACAGGAAAATCGACGTTGCTCCGCGCCATAGCCGGTCTGAACCGGTGTTATTCCGGAAAAATCATTCTCGACGGGCACGACATCGCCTGCATGAAAACCGAAGATATGGCAAAAACGCTGGCTGTCGTCACGACCGAGCGCACGCGCATCGCCAACCTGCGGTGCAAGGATGTCGTAGCCATAGGCCGTGCTCCTTATACCAACTGGATAGGTAGGATGCAAGAAACAGATAAGGAGATAGTCATGCAATCGCTCATTTCGGTGGGAATGGAGGCTTATGCAAACCGCACGATGGATAAAATGTCGGATGGCGAATGCCAGCGTGTGATGATTGCTCGTGCATTGGCACAGGATACTCCTATCATTCTCCTTGATGAACCGACTTCCTTTCTTGACATGCCTAATCGCTACGAACTTGTGGCGTTGCTTCGTAGGCTTGTCCACGACGAGAAAAAATGTATCATGTTCTCGACACATGAACTTGACATCGCGTTGTCCATGTGCGATTCGATAGCATTGTTAGATACCCCGAATTTAAGTTGCTTGACCGCGTCTGAAATGCAGAAAAGCGGATACATTGACAGACTTTTCCAAAATGAAAACATCCGTTTCGACTCCTTATGCGGTACAATGATTTTGAAACAATGAGTATATACACTGTAGAAAATTTTACTTCAGACATCACTGTTGAAGGATATATCGCCGAATTCCGTGACGAACCACATTTTCTTGAACTTTGCAAACAATGTACCAATTACGGTAAAAGTTGGGGGTGTCCTCCATTTGATTTTGATACGGAATCGTTTCTCCGACAATACAAGTATGCACATCTTATGGCAACGAAGATAATCCCTGAAGACAAAGATATTCCGATTGAATATACACAAAAACTCATTTTACCGGAACGGATACGAATCGAGAGCGAATTATTGGATATGGAACGGAAATATGGAGGGCGTTCATTTGCCTATATAGGTAAATGTCTTCACTGCTCAGATAACGAGTGTACGCGTAACTGCGGCACACCATGCCGACACCCGGAAAAAGTGCGTCCGTCACTCGAAGCCTTCGGATTTGACATAGCCAAAACGCTTTCTGAACTTTTTAACATCGAACTTCTTTGGGGAAAGGATGGCAAATTACCTGAATATCTTGTTCTCGTAAGCGGATTTTTTCATAATGAATACGAACTTTGCAACATAGCATACTAATGATTCGGACATGAAATAAACAGACAAACTAACCACATTCGGTTCAATCTGTTTTGTGATTTCAAATGAATTATAGTTAGATATGTAAAAAGCGACGCTGGAGCTTGAAATAAGTAACGGTTTATCGGTGTATTCTCCGTTAAACCGTCCTGTTTTCGTTAAACGAAAACACAACTTGCTGTCCCCTAATGGGGACAACATTCTCCAATAGGAATTGTGTATCAGCCCATTGTACGGCTATTCTCCTGTGATTTTCGGGTCATTTCCATCAGGCATTTGCCGGCTGCTCTCCCCATAAAAAGGTGGCTGTCTCTCCTGAATCATGTGACTTACGCCCATAATTCAGGAATAAGGGAGACGTATGTACTGGAAATCTGCCCTTTCCATACCCTATTCTCCATTAATGGATTGTTATTTTTACACTTCTGCAAATGGAGAATGGCAGGTAGCCGTATACACCTTATTGTTTTTCTTCATTGTCTCCATTAATGGATTGTTACTTTTACACATCTACAAAAGGAGAATGGGCTGTGAACCGTATATGCCTTATGGCTTTCCTTCATTGTCTCCATTAACGGATTGCTACTTATACACATCTGCAAATGAAGAATGGGCATGTAACCGTGTATGTCTTATGGTTTCTTTTCCTTGTCTCCATTGATGGATTGCTACTTCTACACATCTGCAAATGAAGAATGAGCATGTAACCGTGTATGCCTTATGGTTTTCCTTCATTGTCTCCTTTGACGGATTGTTACTTCTACACTTCTGCAAATGGAGAATGACAGGTAGCCGTGTATGCCTTATGGTTTTCCCTCATTGTCTCCTTTGATGGATTGCTACTTTTACACTTCTACAAATGGAGAATGGGCAGTGAACCGTATATGCTTTATGGCTTTCCTTCACTGTCTCCTTTGACGGATTGTTACTTCTACACTTCTGCAAATGGAGAATGGGCATGTAACCGTGTATGCCTTATGGTTTTCCTTCATTGTCTCCATTAATGGATTGTCACTTCTACACTTCTGCAAATGGAGAACGTGCATGTAGCCGTGTACGCCTTATGTTTTTTCTTCCTTGTCTCCATTAACGGATTGATATTTTTACACTTCCACAGACCGATAATTCAAGAATCCGTATCAGGACGGATGCATGCTCCCACACCTGCCCATAAGGATTTGAAAGGGGCGGTGGACAAGGAACGGAATCCCGCCGCTTTTCCACGCCGCTACGGACAGCAGGATTCTGACGTCACTCCTGCATGGGAAGAACCATCCGGATGGAACCATATGTTCGTCCCCCCGTCATGTGTATCATGACAATCCCCGACTTTGGATGACTATAAGTGACAGGTGGTTCCGTTCCGTCCTGTCCTCTTCTTTTTTTATTTTGTATTCCGAAACAATGCCAGTTGTGTAATTTAATAATTTAAGATTTTAAGACAATGGATTCAGAAAAGGAAAAGAACCGGCTTTCCGATATCGTTCTCGAGAGGGTCGGACTCACGGGAAACCTTCTGTCAGCTCCCGTTTCCCCATCCCCGGAACCGGCGGTGGATATGCCGGGTCATGAAAGGCAGGTCCGTGCAGGGAAAGTGACAGCCCCGGAAGAATACAAGAGGAGGTTTCTGGTTCCCGCTCCCAAGTCTGTGGAGTGGAAGACCGCGTATATTGACGGGAGGCTGCACCGCCGGATCGCCATGCTGGTCAGGGCCGCCGGTTGCGGCAGCATCTCCGGGTTTATCATCCGGCTGCTGGAGCTCCATATGGAGGAACATAGGGAGGATATCGCCGCCCTGCTCGGTGAGGTCTACCGTCCCTGGGATGAGGACGGGCAGCCGGGAGGAACGGCCCGCCGATAAAACGTTGTCATCAAGAAGGTATATCATGACAGGAAAGAACGTAAAAGACCGGATGGGTCCCGGCGGGATGGACGCGGACCGCATCCGTGAGATCATGGGGGAAGCACCTGCCTGTCCCCGGAAGGGACGTGGAACGTCCGGTAACGACATAATGCGTCCCGCAAGGAAAAGCGGCCCCATGCAGCCGTCCGTCTATGGGGAGGAATACCTGCATGGCATTGCGGGCGTGCAGCGCCGGTCACTGCATATTCCTGCCGCCCTGCACCGGAAACTGTCCATCCTGGCGGGAGCCTCGAGAAATGGAACGGTCACGCTGGAGGGGTTCATCAACCACCTTGTATCGCGGCATCTGGAAGAATACAGGGAAACGGTGGAGATGATTCTGGAAGAGTCCCTGCCCGACCGGTCATAATAGTGTTTAACATTTAATGCAAGAAGTATGATGAAAAAAGAAAAAGAGTTGTTGGTTGCCGTCGCCAGCCAGAAGGGTGGCGTGGGAAAATCCGTCTTTACGGTACTGCTGGCCAGTGTGCTGCATTACCGCAAAGGCCTGCGTGTGGCGGTTGTGGACTGTGACTACCCGCAGCACAGCATCGCCCTGATGCGTGAGAGGGACATGGAGAGTGTCATGAAAAATGACGACCTGAAGGTGAGCCTTTACCGGCAGCACGAGAGAATCCGGAAGCCTGCCTATCCGGTCATCAAAAGCGATCCGGAAAAGGCGGTGGAGGACCTGCATCGTTATATGGACGAAAAGGGGGAAACTTTCGATATCGTGCTTTTCGACCTTCCCGGAACGCTCCGCAGCGAGGGGGTGGTCTATACTGTTGCCGCGATGGACTACATTTTCGTCCCGCTCAAGGCGGACAACATCGTCATGCAGAGTTCCCTGCAGTTTACCAAGGCTCTGGAAGAGGAGCTGGTCGCCAGGAAGAACTGCAACCTGAAAGGGACCTGGCTGTTCTGGAACATGGTGGACAGGAGGGGGCGGAAGGACCTGTATGACGCCTGGAACCGGGTCATCGACAAGATGGGGCTGCGGCTGCTGTCCTCACACATTCCGAACACCCTCCGCTACAACAGGGAGGCGGACCCTGTCTGCAAGGGTGTCTTCCGTTCCACGCTGTTTCCACCCGATCCCCATCAGGAGAAAGGCTCCGGCCTTCCTGAACTGGTGGAGGAGATATGCCGTACCATCGGCCTGGAGGAACCCGATACCGACCGGTAGCGGATGTCAGGGTATAGACACCTTAAATAAGGACTTTTAGCCTAAGATAAAGTAAGCTAATGGCGTGATAATAAGGATCTTATAATTACGATATCTCCTGTAAAAGCATTACCTTAGTAGTGTAATAATAAAGGAGGTAATAAATTATGAACGAGCAAATCAGAAGCATTTTAGCACAAGAAACGACAAAGACGAGCAAGATCCGGCAACTGTATCTTCTGGGTGTTCCCCGTGCGGAAATCGCACGAATGGTGACCAACGGAAACTACGGCTTTGTAGTGAACGCCCTGCGCCGTATGAGTGAATGTGAGTGCGGTCCGAACATCCAACCGTTGGCAGCCGCACCGGATTACACTTTCAACCGCAAGTTCGGTATCGAGATCGAGGCTTACAACTGTTCCCGCGAACGGCTCGCACGCGAGCTCAGGGAGTCCGGTATCGAGGTTGTGGTGGAAGGTTACAACCATACCACCCGTCCGCATTGGAAACTCGTGACAGACAGTAGTCTGAACGGGAATGACACCTTCGAGCTGGTCAGTCCGATCCTTGTCGGCGAAGCCGGGTTACGTGAACTGGAGAAGGTCTGCTGGGTGCTTGAGCTGTGTGATGTGAAGGTGAACGGGAGCTGCGGGCTTCACGTGCATATCGATGCCGCCGGTTTCAGCATGGAGACCTGGCGCAACCTGGCCCTGAGCTACAAACACCTGGAACCGGTCATCGACAGGTTCATGCCTGCATCCCGCAGGGACAACTACTATTGCCGTGGGCTGGGCCATGTCTCTGACGGGATGATACGTTCCGCCCGGACGGTGGACGAGCTGAAAGGAAGGATCGGTGACCGTTACCACAAGGTGAACCTTGAGGCCTACTCACGGCACAAGACGGTCGAGTTCCGGCAGCATTCGGGAACGACCAGCTTCACAAAAATGCGAAATTGGGTGCTGTTTCTCCACAAATTGGTTACCTTTGCCACAAGGGGACAGGTGCCTGCGGGCACCGCGCTCCAGGACATCCCCTTCCTGGATGGTGAACAGAAACTATATTATAAACTGAGAACTAAAAAATTATCGGCATGAACAGGCATATGTATATTTTGGCGGATGGCGGCAGGATTGCCGCCTCCGGCCCTTCCGAGTTTGTACGCCTCCTGCGTGAGGGCAGCTGGTTTGACAGCGGGTGCACCGATAAGGAGTACATGATGAATTTCTCCGGGCGGTACAGGGAACTGCACGGGGTGACGGTGAGGACCGACACGCCGGAGCATTTCATGGACGACCTGAAAAAGTACGGTTACATCAAGGGTTGAGAGGCCCGTTCCTTTATTGTTACGTTCCCTGCCGGTTCATTCATCTCCGGTGGGGATTTTTTTCTTTTTTCACGGTATCTGATCTCCGCCGTATCCTGTTTTCCGGAGGCTGGTTTCACGACCTCCTTCCTCAATCATTTTTTTCTCTTTTCATACTGCTATCAACGGATTGTCGTACTTTTACACACAATCCCGGCAATATCGGGAAGAATCCCGGGCTCTCGCCGGACTGCCATTTGTCATATCTTTTGCCGGCATTGACTATTTATGTCTATATATGACTATAACTGACAAGGTATTCCCTCATACATTTACTCTTTTTTTCTTTGCGGCGTAGGACGACAATCCGCCACCGGGAACGTCCGCCTGACCAAACACCCGGTTATCACATGGAATTAATGTATAAATCAGAAGTTATGGTTATGGACAGCATTGAAAGGAACCCCCAAATCCGTATCATATCGACGGGAAGAAGATGCCGGATATACGTTGCTGCTAAAGGTTCATATTTGAACCGCATTTCCGGGGACCGGAAAGAGGTGGCGCCCACAAGGACTTTTCATCACCGGTCGGAAAGTAAAAAGGCGATAACGGAGAAACGGTAAAAAATATATTGAACTCCTTCTTCAAACAGCTCCGGAGGGGGAGTCGGAAACCACGACACCCAGCCGGAAGTGCCTTTGGAAAGTATTTTGAACTGTATTTCAATAATTTGAGTTTCTGACAGGAAGCTATTTAAAATGGAAAGAAAAATGGACTATAATAAGAAAACTGAATATGGTTAACGATAATTAGTATATTTATGCAGTTGTCGTGCATGGAAAGCTCGTCGGGGCTGACTGCTCAGCCCCTATTCTTATGGATTACGCAAGCGAATTTTGATAATTTCTCGAAAAAAAAGCATCCGTCCTAATTACAGCGAACATAATCGTAACTAATTTCGCTCTAACTGCATTCAGAACCGACATCTTATTTTTTCCCTCTTCGACCTTTCTGTCATAATATTTCTTCAATGGACTATTTTTCACTTGTGAAACAGATAGTGCCGCCATATGTAGCAAATGCTTGATGCTCTTGTCAGCCCTATTAGATACTCTATTTTTAGAACGTTGGCTACTTCCTGACACATAGACGAACGGAACAACTCCTGCATGACAGCAAAACTTCCTGGGATCAGTAAAAGAAGTGAAAGCATCTGTTTCCATGATCATCTTCAGTGCAACACGTTCCCCAACTCCATCCACAGACATGAGTAAATCCATTTGATGAGCAATGACAGGTGCCTGATTTATAAGTTCTTTTATTTCAAGGTCTATTTGTGCTATGTAATCCGTAAATGTATTGATAATCCCTTCAACTCTATTGCATTTAGCAATATATATTGAGTGTTCCATATAGTCTACCTGATCTTTTAGCTGGGATTGATATTTAGCCCTATCTGCAACAAGCATACTGCGTTCTGTTGATAAGTTTTTGAGTTTTTGTATTATAAGCTCTGATGCGGTATACGGTTGTAGGCAATCATTATATCTTTCTGCATACATTGCTATTCGGCAGGCATCTATTTTATCATTTTTGCCACGAGGTATTCCATGACAATATTTTATTTTAGCTGCATCTTCCAAACATAAGTAGACTCCTATACTTTTTGTTGCACAGACCAAAGGATAGGTATATTGCCCTGTATGTTCCGCACAGACAACCAAACTGTCCTCAGAGAGGAAAAATTTCTCAAACGTTCTTGTTAACCAAGATTTAATAGAGGATAGATCATTAGGAATAACATCATAAAGGATGTCCTTACCGTTACTCCTTAAACATAAATCCAATTTTTTCTTACTCACATCAACTCCTAAATAAAAAACTTTCATACTTTTGTTTTTGAACATTAAACAAAAAAGAAAGGACCTGAACTTGACCTAATAATCTTAAACAGGTTTACTGAAATTCTTATATGGGTTTGAGTTCAAGGAAGGAGCAAAAGGACCGAATAGGGACTTAGACTTGACTTCTATTGCCGCTGATGGTTTTCCTTTTGCTTTCCTTTCAATATCAATTCAAAGATAAATATTTTGATGCTGCAAATCTAAGGTTGCCGCATGGCGTTCCCTCCGCAGATGAGTATTTACGGTTTCTCGGACTTGAACCCATCGACATACGGTTTTCCTTGCGTGACCACAGCGAAGGCTTGCCTTATAAGTTTGTTGGCGACAGCAACGACCGCCACCTTGCCTGGCTTGCCGTTAGACCGCAAACGGTCGAAACAAGCCTTGCACTCGGCATTACACCTGAGTGACGAGAAAGCCGCCACATAGAGCTGGCTTCTGAGGTTTGAATCCCCGTTCTGGTTGATGTGACCTTTGACATTGACTGACGTACCGAACTGTTGGTAAATAGGTGACAGGCCCAGATAACGGGTCAGTTGCTTGGCATTATCAAAATAGGTGAACCCGCCTGTGGCCACGATAAGCGCGGCTGCCAGTGTAACACCGATGCCTTTGATGGAGGTGAGCAAGTCCATCTGTTTCCTGTACTCGCCTTACGCCAAGGAAGTGATATTCTCTTCCATTGCCTTGATTTGCTTCTCGAGGAAAGCAATCGTCTTTTCGATGGTTTTCTTGCATTCAGGGTCAAAAGAAGAAAGAACTCCATCGAGCCTTTAAGGTTGCGTGTTGCCACAAGTTGCTTCTTTAGCTGGCGTAGTACCGTTCGTTTCTGCTTCAGTACGAGGATTGAGTCACTGCGGAGCTTATAAGGATCCGGCTGCATCCTCTCCCCGTACAGGGCTATCAGACGGGCATCTATCTCGTCCGTCTTGGTGACGGAGAGCATGGCACGGGCGAAGTTCTTTATCTTCAGCGGATTCTCAAGGCTGACGGTTATCCCTGCTTCGGAAAGCAGATAGACGAGCAACGCACTGTAATTGCCTGTGGCTTCTAATACTCAATGGTGCTCTGCTACTGAAATGGTTTGGATGAACTCATGGACACCCTTAACCGTGGTTCTTGAATGTTTTTGTCCTGCCGGTCTTGGCGGACGAATAAGCGACAACAAAGGTCGCCTTGCTGACATCGATTCCAACGTAGGTCATAGTCTGAAACTTTAATTAAACAACATCACTACATCGTGAGCCATCATTACGAATGCGGGGGCTCAAAAGCCCATTGAACTATCCGGTTTCTGATGTAAGAGTGTGGGGGCTAAACATTTTTCACGGTCTTTACGACTAATGGAAATTGAAAGTTCATTAAAAACGAAATGGCAAAGAATTAAATGTAAAATCAACGCTCTCTTAGGTTTCTATAGAAAAACTATCCATATTATATATCTATAAACATTTATAATTAGACATATGATATACGGATACATTAGAGTAAGCAGTGATAAGCAGACAGTAGAAAACCAACGTTTTGAAATCAAGAATTTCTGCGACAATCAAAACATAAAAATTGATGGTTGGATAGAGGAAACCATTAGTGGAACAAAAGCCTATAACAAACGTGAACTCGGAAAATTGCTCAATAAGGTACAGAAAGATGATTTGATTATCTGCGCTGAATTGTCCAGATTGGGTCGTAATCTCTTTATGATAATGGAAATTCTGAATATTTGCATGAGCAAGGAATGTAGGGTTTGGACTATCAAAGACAACTATAAGTTAGGAGAGGACATTCAAAGTAAAGTGTTGGCTTTTGCTTTTGGACTGTCAGCAGAGATTGAACGTAACCTTATTAGCCAACGAACAAAAGAAGCCTTAGCACGAAAGAAAATAGAAGGGGTAATATTAGGACGTCCTAAAGGGAAAAAAGTGCTCCAGAGAAGTACAAACTCCACGATAAGAGGATTCTCATACAAGAACTATTGAAAGCTGAAGTTTCACAACGCAAAATCGCTAAAATTTGTAAAGTGGATAGAAATACGCTCGCTCGATTTATTAAGACTTTTATGGTAGAAGCATAAGGAGCGTTTTGACAATACAGGCGGGCGTATAGAATTCGCCGGCGAGTTTCCCTTCCGCCTCGGCAAATTTCGAAAGACAATACTCATAGGCGCGTCCCAGAATATCTTTCGAGTCGCCATGTTCGTGCATCCGGATATTCGTGAACAGATCAACCACATCGCCCAACCGGCGCTTGTCGAGTTCGGGACGAGCGAAATTCTTCGGGAGAATATCTTTCAATCGCTTATTCTCCTTCTCGATCGCCCGCATCGCATTGTCTATCACCTGGCCTATTTCGGGCGTGTGCGCCTCGGCCGCAATCCGCTCCCAGCGGGCTTCGGTCGGGACATAGAAGATATTTTCGGCCGTATATTCGTCCTTGTCCTCCTCGAATCCTTCGCCCTCGGCGACAAGCTGCCGGTATTTCGTTTCGAACTTATCGGAAATATATTTCAGGAAAATAAGCCCCAACACAACGGACTTGTACTCCGATGCGTCGATATTGCCGCGCATCTTGTCCGCGGCCTTCCATATTTCCCTCTCAAAGCCGATATCGGCCGTGTTCATGGTTGCCATTATGCAATAATTTTATGTAAAGATACAAAATCCTTCTAATTATTCTTATTGATCAGATTCACCACCACCTTCGTCATCACGTCCTTCTCCTCGGTGCGGCTCTCTGCGATCATCAGCGTCAGGGCCACCAACGTGTTGTTATCCAAGAGACGCGAGCCGTCGGGACGGTAGAGGATGCGGTTGTTCTCCAAGAACCAGAGGAACAGGAACGCCGCGATGCGTTTGTTGCCGTCGCTGAACGAGTGGTTCTTGACCGTCAGGTAGAGCAGGTTGGCCGCTTTCTCCTCGACGCTCGGGTAGAGGTCGCGGCCGCCGAAGGTCTGGTAAATCGCGCCCATCGTGCTCTTGAACGACTCGTCCTTCTCGCGGGCGAACAGGGCGCTGCCGCCGAACTTGTCGCGCAACACCTGCAACGCCGCCATCGCATTCTCATAGGTCGCGCGGAACGGCTCCTCAGACGTAGTGGCCGATACCTCCAACTGCTGATAATCGTAGCGGTCGAGCGTATCGAGGCCGTAGGTGTAGTCCGTAATCACGCGCAGCAGCCCGACCGCCTCGGATTTCGTAACCTCCTTCGCAGCCAAGACATGGGAGAGCAGGCGGACGGTCTTTTTCAGCTCCTCCAACTGCTCGGCTTTCGCTTGATTATTGACGGCATAACCCTTTATAAGGTACTCTTTCAGCACCTTGTTCGCCCAGATGCGAAACTGCGTGCCGCGCGGCGACTTGACACGGTAGCCGACAGAGATAATCACGTCAAGGTTGTAGATATTCTGTATACGGCGAATCGTGCGCGTACCCTCTTGGCGAACTTGTAAGGATCTCTTACAAGTTGCCTCCTTTTCCAATTCGCCCTCTCGAAATACGTGGTTCGTGTGCATTGTAATATTCTGCGGGGTCGTCTGAAACAACTCCGCCATCTGCGCCTGCGTCAGCCATACGCTGTCGCTCTCCATGCGGACTTCCAGACGGGTCTCGCCGTCGGCCGTCCGGTAAATGATGATCTCCCCGTTGTCCATAGAAACAAAGATACGAAGAATTCGTGAGATTCAGGCAGATTTTGGTGGAATAAAGTAAGTGGTTGGAGACTAAAGGAATTGGGTGTTGAATGACTGTATTCTTCCTTTTTCCAAAAAAGCGGGATATTGAGGAGTTGTGAGGTAATTTTGCTACCTATCCGTTGCCTTTTTTAGTGTCGAACGACATCGAAAATGAAACGTGAAACTACTCTGATTTCGCCTCTGCCATCTCAAAGAACCCTTGTTTGAGAGAATAAAGATACGCAGAATTTTCCGTATATCGGTAAAATATGCCTATTGTTTTCTGTTTCAAGGGGCTGTTTCTATGTTCTGCCATATTTTTCATGCTGACAGGTAACTCTATACCGGTTAATTTTGCAATTAAAAGTATAGAGCTATGAATCAAGAAGATGTAAGGGTTTCGTTCTACCTGAAAAAGAGCGAAGCGGACGAGCAGGGAGAGTGCCCGATTATGGGCAGGTTGAATGTAGGCAAGTATTCCGAGGCGGCCTTCAGCATGAAGATGACGGCTCCGGAATCGGCATGGCTTTCCGGTCGTGCCACGGGGAAGAGCGCAAGGTCAAGGGAAATCAACCGGCAGTTGGACGAGATACGCGCTTCGGCACTCTCCATCTATCAGGACTTGTTTGCCCTTCGGGAGAAAGTATCAGCCGAGGAGGTGAAATGTATCCTTTTGGGCATGGCTTACGGGCAGGAAACTTTGGTGGCGTTCTTCCTCAGTTTCATAAAGAAATTCGAGAAAAAAGTCGGAATCAATCGTGAGGAAAGCACGGCCACATCCTACAAGTATGCTTGTGGCCAACTCATGCAGTTTCTCAACAAGGAATACAACCTTTCGGACATTCCCTTCACGGCATTGGACAGGTCTTTCATAGACAAATATGATCTATACCTGCGGACGGACTGCCAACTGAGTGCGGGAACTATTCTGCTGCTGACCACACAGCTGATGACGGTTATCCGGAAAGCGAAGTCGGCAGGTATCCTGACGTCCAATCCGTTTGCAGGCTATGAGGCGGAACGACCGGCAAGGGAAATAAAGTATCTCACGGAGCATGAACTGGAACGCATCATGTCGACACCGCTCCATAACAGGAAACTCTACCATATCCGTGATCTGTTTCTCTTTTCCTGCTTTACCGGCATTCCATACGGGGATATGTGCCGCTTGTCGGATGAAGACCTCGTGGCTGTCGAGGACGGCACATTGTGGATTAAGACCTCCCGCAAGAAAACAAAAATCAGCTATGAGGTCCCCTTACTGGATATTCCGCTCTATATCCTTGAAAAGTACAGGGATGCCGCACCGGAAGGAAAACTGCTGCCGATGTACAGCAACAGCGAATTGAATAACGCGCTGAAAACCATCGCAGACCTGTGCGGTATCAAGCAACGACTCGTATTCCATCAGGCCCGCCATACCAGCGCGACGACCGTACTTCTGTCGAACGGAGTCCCGCTTGAAACCGTGAGCAAGATATTGGGGCATGAACGGATAAGCACCACCCAGATTTATGCCCATGTGACCGATGATAAAGTAGAGAACGACACCCGTATGCTCGATGCCAAGATTGCCGAGCGGTTCTCGGTTGCCATTTAACCTGTATGTCTAATATTAAACTTATCAGCCATGAACGTAAATAACAACATTCGGAATAAAGAGATAAAGCACCGCAGCACGTTTGCCATCCTGTTCTATATCAACCGCACAAAGGTACGCAAAGATGGAACATGCCAGCTGTTGTGCAAGGTAAGTGTCGATGCCAAATGGGAACAAATAGGCATCAAGGTAGCCGTAAATCCCGCCCTGTGGAATCCGGAAACAGGACGTGCCGACGGCAGAAGCGAAAATGCCATTACCGTGAACCGCGCCATAGTCGACCTGGACAAACAGATCCGTGGACATTACAAGCGTATCAAAAACAGTCTGGGTTTCGTTACAGCGGAATTGATCAAGAATGCCATGCTGGGTATCGGTGAGAAAAAACTGACCTTACTGGCACTGTTTACGGAACATAACGAGGAGTTCAAGAAAAGAATCGGCGTGGACCGGGAGGAAGGGAGTTACGAAAGCTATACCCGTTCCTACAGACACTTGCATGAGTTTATACGGGATAAAAAGAAAACGGAAGATGTCACCCTGAAAAGTCTCGACCAGGATTTTTATGATGATTTCGAGTTGTACCTGCGAAGCAATTGCGGTATGCAGCAGAAAACCGTGCATGAACACTTGTACCGCTTGAAAAAGATGACCAAACGAGCGGTGAGCCAGGGAACATTACGCCGCGACCCTTACGATGAACTGCATCCGGCACTTCCGAAGCGCAAAAGCCGCCATCTGAAATACGAGGACCTGACGAAACTGATGGCGACACAACTCGATAAACCCAACCTGCAACGTGTCCGTGACTGGTTCATTTTTTCGACGTTCACGGGTCTGGCTTATGCCGACCTGAAACGCTTGTCGGAAAAGGATATCATACAGAAGGAGGACGGAAGTCAGTGGATTCGTATCCGGCGAAAAAAAACGGATGTCGCCTCTTATATCCGATTGTTGGATATTCCCTTGCGGATTATAGAGAAGTACAAGCCGGAACGTCGGAGCGACAAGATTTTCAACGTGTATTGTCGCGGATATTTGATTAAACTCACGAAAGAGGTCGGAAAACAATACGGATTCTACATGACTTTCCACAAGGCGAGGCATAATTTCGGAACGCATATCACGCTCTCGTTGGGTATTCCGATAGAAACCGTGAGCCGCATGATGGGACATACCAGCATCACGACTACCCAGATATATGCTGAGGTGAAAAGCCGGAAAGTGGACGAGGACACGAAAGCATTACGTGAAATGTCGGCAAAACGGCCGGTAAACCTCTACGAAGAAGAAGTTATCGCCAAGCCCAAGCGGAAAAGAAAGACTGTGTAAACAAGCGGCAATAAAAATGAGAGGAACAATCCGTATTATCGGGCTGTTCCTCTCGTACTGTTCCGTTGGAACCGCTTGCTCAGATCATAACCATTTCTGTTGTTCGTCAAGGCACTTTCTATGCGCCTCTTCCAGCAGTTGCTGAATTTCCGATTCCTTGTACAGCACCTTGCCTTGTATCAGGTAGTAAGGCAGGATGCGCAATGACCGGTATTCCTGCAAGGTGCGGCGGCTGATACGCAGGAGTTTTGCCAGTTCCACATCATTCATGAAACGTTCGCCGTTGAACGAGCGTTGACAGTTCGGTTCCATTTTCTTCAGTGCCCTGCCGGTATTCTCCAGACGGCGGAGAAGGTCGGCTACACGCGGGTCTTGCTTGTCAATGAAATAATGGTTCATAGTTTCTTTGAATTAGCATGATAATACGACTGTAATACTTTCTCCACGTCTTCAGGCTTGTAGAACAGCTTGTTCTTGATCCTGCCGAAAGGCAGTAATCCTTTGGCCCGGTACTCCTGTAGGGTACGCTTCGATATGCCAAGAATGTCGCATACCTCCTGGTTGTCCAGCCATTTTTTCAAGCCGAGGTCTTCCTGCCGTTTACATAGTATGTCGGCCTTTTCCTCGATGGTTTTCACACGCGTCATGAGCGCGTCGAAAGTCCGGATGTCCATACTGATAATTTCCATTGCAATTCTTCATTTTAATTTGTTAAACATTGATTCTGTTTCGCTCCATTTCCGCGAGGGAGAGCCTGCCTTTCCGGTTCAGAAATTCCTTGACCTCGGATGATTTGTAATAGGTACGCCCGTCTATCATGTAGTAAGTCACGAGTTTTTTCTGGCGGTACCGTGCAAGGGTACGTTTCGTGATACCGAGCAACTCGCACATGTCCTGGTTATCCAGCAGCTTGTCGCCGTCAAGGGCAGAGGTCTGCCGGTTCATGCGGCTCAGCTTGTCTTCAATCTTGTCGAACCGTTCCATGATTTGGTGAAGCATCATCTGGAACGTCTCACGGTCTATCTGTATCATAATATGATCTGTCTTTTGAGTGTAAATAATGACTGATTACACCTTGTCGCGCAACAGGTTATACTATGATATAGGGCTAATGGCATACCAATGACCCTGCATTTCACGGAATAACACAGGCATTCCGCTGAAATACAGCGAAATAAAAATTATCAGAGGAAAGTTGAAATGAAAAAACGGTCTTGCAAAATGCAAGGATTCCCGCAATGTGCAAGTTACATCTTGCGAGGGTTGCGATAAATCAACCGGCAGATACCGTTGGAAAAGGTAGTGGCTTCATGCAACCGCCATTGCAGAGTAGGAAGAATGTTTTGTATGGAAGTTCCCCCGCCGGAGGAAATGGGAAGCAGGTAAACGATCAGTTCGTCCACGAGGTTGTAAAGGGAAAGCCCTCGGAGCAGTTCCAACGATTCGGAATCGGAAACTTCGGCCAAATAGGTAAAGGTATTGCCTTTGCCGTCTTTTTCGCAAAGCAGGTCCAAAATGGAATGGGGTAAAATCCTTGCGTCACAGCGTTCCCGCCAATGGGCAAAACCTTTCCTGTGGTTCATTACCCATCGCATCGACATATCGGCGGCATCCGGCAGAAAGCCGTCCAGTGTCATAGCCGTTACTGCTTGGATTTTTGGCATATACCCCGGTTTTTAATTTTACTCTCAACCGGAAGCCGTCAAAAAAAAGAAGCGTGCAAACACGCTACTTCTAATGGAGGCTCTGGAATGCCTTAACAGGAATAGGTGAATGCACGCTATGCGTAGGCATAGCATAAGCAATCACGCAATAGTTCCTGTTAATGTTAATTTACCAGATTCCCATTAGAAACGCCTTGCGGTCTTATGTTATATATCGTCGGCAACTGCCCTATTGACAGTAAGCCGATTTTTCTCTATTTAATTGCAAAATTACATATATTCAGCGATATTTCCATTAATTACAGTTATCAATTTCACTTCAGCCCGTATTTCTTCATTTTCCGGTACAGCGTTGCCGGATTGATATTCAGCATCGCCGCGGCTTGTTCCCGGTGTCCGTTGCAAACCTTCAGAGCATTGATAATGCTCTCTTTCTCCATCGATTCATCTCTCAGGGGCAGGACGGTACGTGAAGGGGCATCGTCATTTACGCATGGACGGATTTCCATATCCAACGCTTCCATATTCAGCATCGGCGTTTCCGTGACCAGTACGGCACGTTTGATTCGGTTCTGCAACTCCCGCACGTTGCCCGGCCAGTGATAGGCGAGCATCCTGCGCCTGGCATCGTCCGTAAAGCCTTGCGTTTCCCGTTTCAGTTCTTTGGAATGACGTTCACGGAAAAATTCGGCCAGCGGCAGGATGTCTTCCGGACACTCTGCCAACGACGGCTGCCGAATCTCGAACTCGTTCAGCCGGTGGTAGAGGTCTTCCCTGAAACGTCCCTCCCGGATGGCCAGTTGCATATCCTCGTTCGTGGCGGCAATTATCCGCACATCGGCTGTCCGTTCCCTGCCGCCTACCGGAGCATAGGTATTCTCCTGCAATACCCGCAGGAGCAAGGACTGTATCTCGTAGGACATCGTCCCTATTTCGTCCAGAAACAGCGTGCCGCCTTTCGCCATGTCGAAATATCCGGTCTTGGCGCTGTCGGCACCGGTAAACGACCCTTTCTCGTGCCCGAAGAAGAGCGAGGCGGCCAGTTCACGCGGTAACGCCCCGCAGTTTATCGCGACGAACGGCATATTCCAGCGTTCGCTGTTGTTATGGATGGTTTGTGCTATCGATTCTTTGCCGGTTCCGTTGGCACCGAGAATCATTACCGACATATCGGACGGAGCAACCAGCCTGGCAAACTTTTCCGCTTGCAGAATCCTGGGGCTTGTTCGGTGAAACAGCTCCTTCTCTTTCCTGCGCACCGTAGCCACCGGGCGGAACACATCTTCCGCCAACTCCAGCAGATGCTCCCGGTGTACCGGTTTGGGCAGGTAATCCCTGGCTCCGAGCTTGATGGTACGCACCACATCCGAAACGGAAACATATTCCGTGGTCAGGATGAACGGGATGTCCTTCCTTTCCTTGCGCAACCATTCCAGCAGGGAAATGCCGTCCCCTTCAGGTAACCGCACATCCGACAATATCAGGTCGAACTGCGTTCTGCGTATCAACGAGCGTGCTATCGTCTCGTTCATGGCCGTCACGGCATCATAACCGGCCTGTGAGAGCCAGTCTTTCTGCATCTGTGACAGACCTACATTGTCTTCAACTATCAGTATTTTCCGTTTCATTCGTCACTCTTTTTATCTCGGCTTCCGCCACTTTAATCAGTATGGCGGCGTAATCCATAATCTGCCGGGTATGTTCATTCAATATCTTATCGTTTATAGTCTCGTTTTTCAGTAAAGCGCGATAAGCCGACAAGGCTTCTTCCATTTGCAGTAATTCCCACATCGGTTGCATCCGGTGGGTGATTTCACGCAATTTCTGCCTGTCACCGTTTTTCATTGCCGTACCGAGTTCCTCCCGGTCTTTTTCTGACTGGGATATAAAGGAAAGAAGCGTTTTTGATTTGTCGCTGACTTCAGAGAGTATCAGACTGAAATCGACGCTATGGGTCTCTTCCTGCCGGTTTCTTCTTATCGTTGAAAGCAGGCTGAGCAACTCGGAGGAAGAGAAAGGCTTGTAGATATAGTCTGTAAATCCGGCATGGAGAAATGCCTCCTTGTCACTGTCACCGCGTGCTGTCATGGCCACAACAGGTATGGTACGGGAGTTCCCGATATTTGAGTTCCGCAACAGAGTCAGCAGATCGAAGCCGTTGGTGCCCGGCATTTGGATGTCGGACAGCAGCAAGTCATAATCCTTGCCCCGCATTGCCTTTACGACCTCTTTGGAGGTGGCACAGGTTGTACAGTTCATTCCGTTACGCTCCAGCATCTCCTTTATCACATCCAGCAACATGGTGTCATCATCAATGACAAGTACATTTTGGGGCAGGTGCACCGGGTGTGGGATTATCCGGTTCTCGCTTTCTATCGGTTCATCCGTCATCTTCATGGGAAGTGTCACGCGGAAAGTACTGCCTTGGTCTATACTGCTTGTCACATTGATGGTTCCGCCAAGCAGGTTGACAAGTCCTTTCGTGATTGGCAGCCCCAATCCGAATCCATGGGCGTTGGCCACTGAACTCAAACGTTCGAACGGACGGAAGATACGGGAGAGCGTCTCCTCACTCATACCAATACCGGTATCTTTGACTTCTAACAGCAGCTCTCCTTCATGATAACAGGCATTCAGACTGATTGTACCGGCTTCCGTGAATTTGACTGCATTGCTGAGCAGGTTGTCTATAATCTGCTCGATACGGTCCACATCGCCGTAAAGTTTGACATCGGTATCCTTGAAATCGTGACAGAACAGGATTCCCTTGTTATTGACCACGTGGGAGAATCCGAAAACGGTACGTTCCAACAAGTCTTTAAGGCTGAACGGCACATCGTTGCGGGTTTCTTTGGCCTCGTTCAGACGGTACACGTCCAGCAGGTTGTTGAGCAAGTGTACCACGTGTTTACATACAATTCGGATGTTGTTCATGTGATTGTTCCTGCGTTTCTTTTCACGAGTATCCATAGCCAGTTCGGCACTCCCGCTGATGATGTTCAGCGGGGCGCGGATGTCATGGGAAATGGTCAGGATAATATTCTTCCGCATTTCCAGCAACGCATAGTTCTGTTCTATCGTTTCTTCCAGGCGTTTCCTGTTCCTTGCCTTAATCTTGATATCCCGTTGTATGATAAGATACAAGACAAACAACAGGATTATGGAGAAGATTATCAGGCCGGTTATTACAAGGGTGGAATGCTCGTATGAATCCTTCAAACGGACTTCTTTGTTCCGGAGGGCGGACAATGCCTGCTCATCCAGGCTTGTGATTAACGTGCGCAACTTACCGTTGAGTTCACGGTTATGCAACCGCAGACTGTCCGTATAGGTCTCGATGTTTCTTCTGCGTTCTTCCTGCAAGGAAATAAGCTCGTTCCCCCGTGCTCTCACTTTGGTATTAGCGGATGGCAATTGTACGGTTTCCTTGCCTCCGAATAATCCGGCTATCCCTTTTTTCTTGCGGGTGACAGTACGGGAGGTATTTGCTTGTGATGTGACAAGTGAATATTGGCTGGCCAGCAGGCTGTCGATTTGTTTTTGTTGCCGGAAAATCTCTTTCATCCGCAACAGATGTTCCTCTTTGTTGAGCAGTAGGGAACGGAGGGAATCCACTTGTTCCGGACGTACAAATTCCTTGCATTGTTCACGTAAAATTTGCAGCAGGGAATCCGCCTTCAGACGACGTGTACGGTATAACTCACAATCTTTATCTGTCCACGTCATGACGGATTCCCCGAAAGTAGCAAGCACGGTGATATGGCGATGGGTAGTGCTGATATTGCTTTGTGTCTGGAATATGGTTATCGACTCCTGCTCTATCTCCGCCACACGTTTACGCTCGTGTAAAACGATGGCGACCATACTACCGATAATCGCCATTAGAAGAAAATATCCTATGAATATCTTATGCTGCAATAGTAATTTCATTAGCTTTTGAGTCTTTATTATATACTATTGAGCCTTTACGATTCCGCTCAGCGGGTCGAACCGCATGGCTTGGTTGCTGAACAGCCGTTCGATATAACCGCTCCGGCGCATCTCCTCTGTTGGCATACAATGAAGTCCGGGGGTGTCTATGAGGGCTATTCTGTCGCTCAGGGAGAGGGCTATGTCGAGTTCGTGGGTGGAAAACAGGATGCACTTTCCTTCGTTATGGGCCAGCCGGGCGAGCAGCGAACAGAGTTCGTAACGGTTGGGCATGTCGAGGAACGAGGTAGGCTCGTCCAGCAGGATGATGGGTGTGGACTGTGCCAATGCGCGGGCAATCATGATGCGCTGGCACTCGCCGTCCGACATCCTGTCCATCGTGCGTTCCGCATAGTCCTCCATGCCTACCGAGGCGAGCGACCGCATAACGATCTCCGTGTCGGCCTTCTGCATCCTTCCTATCCAATTGGTATAGGGTGCGCGGCCGATAGCCACGACGTCCTCGCATTTGAGGTTGGCGATGCGAGTGCGCTCGGTCGTGACGAATGCCAGTGTTCTTGCCCTCTCTGCAACCCGCATATCGGCGGCGTTATGCCCGTCGAGCAGGATTCGACCGGCATAACGGCGGTTCAGTCCGGCGATGGCGCGGAGCAGCGTCGATTTGCCCGTGCCGTTGCGCCCGATAAGGGCTGTCAGTTTGCCTTTTTCTATGGTGGTTTCCACCTCGCAGAGCAAAGTTCGCTCGCCGTAGCCTATGGAAAAATCGTGTAACTCTATCATGCTGTAACGGATTTGTTGCGCAAGACCACCCACACCACAATGGGGATTCCCAGCAATGCGGTGATGGCGTTGATCGGCAGGGTGAACAGTTTGGAAACGAGGTCGCAAAGCAGCAGCACGGAAGCACCCGAAAGAACGGTTCCCGGCACGAGCACCCGATGGTCACTGTTGCGGAACAGCATCCGCGTGACGTGGGGCATGGCCAGCCCGATGAAACCTATCGGACCGCAAAAGGCGGTCACAGTGCCGGCTAGCAACGTCGTGGAGAGGAACAGCAGTCCGCGTGAGCGACGGACGTTCAGCCCCATCGTCATGGCATACTCCTCGCCGAACAGCAGCAGGTTGAGCGGCTTGATCGTCACCACCGCCAACAACAGTCCGGTGACAATCGACGGGATAAGCACTGTAAGCTGGTTGAGGGTCACATCGCCGAGCGACCCCATCGTCCAGACGACGAACATTTTCAAGGATTCATCGTTGGCAACATACTGCAATATTTGGACGACCGCACCGATTCCCGACGAGAACATCATGCCGAGAATCAGAATTACCATGATATCCTTGATGCGGTGTCCGACGGCGGCGATGACAACCAACACGATTGCCGCTCCGAGCCATGCCGCCCCAGCGATGCCTATCGACGAGCCGACACCGGCAAGTACGACGAGTGCCACGCCGAGGCTCGCGCCCGAACTGATGCCGAGCACGTAAGGCCCGGCAAGGGGATTGCGGAAGAGGGTCTGCATCTGAAGACCGCTGACCGACAGGGCGGCTCCGGCCAGCAACGCGACCACCGCCTTAATCAGTCGGATATTCAGTATGATTTTCGCCGTCGCTCGCGGACAATCGCCACCCGTCAGGGCCGCCCAAACATCGCCGAGCGGCACGGCGACAGCCCCCACCGCCAAATCCAGCAGAAACAGGAAGAGGGTGAGGGCAACCAGTGCGGTAAATAATAGGACGGAACGGGAGCGCATTTATTTCAATTGCTTGTAATAGACGAAATCTTCTGCGACCAGTTCGGGGTGGAATATCTTTACGAGGTCTCGTAGCACGAGGTCGGGATTCACCACGGCCGACTCGTAGTAGTCGTTGCCGCCGGCGGCATTCGTGCGGGCGTTGTTGTTATAGACGTATCCGTTGCGGAAGCACCGGGTGTCGGTGAACTTCGGGCAGGCGGCTCGCAGTTCGTCGAGCGTGTTCGCCATACCCACATGCAGCCACATATCGACTTGCGAGGCCAGCAGATACGCCTCTTCGAGGTCGATGGGCGCAGAAGCGTTTCCCGTGTTCTTCTTGTAGATGTAATCGCCTCCGGCATCTTTGATCAACCGGGCGACATAGCTTTCGGTCGAGGGCATGAACCAATTGTCGCCGTAAGGCGTGTTGAGCATCACTGAAGGGGCATCGATGGCTGCATCGGTTACTCGCTTTTTCAAAGCGTTATAGCGAACCGGGATATCGGCAAACACTTTCTCTCCCTCTGTCCGTTTCCCTGTAACCTCCGCTAATGCCACCAGCCATTCGGCCTTGCCCAACGGAGACTCTTCCAGGTAATCGCCAACATACATGAACGGGATGTTCAGTTCTTTCAGTTTTCCCTCCATCGAGCTCGCGCCGTTCACGCCGTAAAGCAGCACGAGGTCGGGGTCGAGCGAGAGCAGCAGTTCGTAATTGATGTTCCCTTCGTAGCCCACGTCGCCGACGCTGTCACGACGAGCCTGAATATCGGGATTGGAAATGTAGTCGATACCCGATACGCCAACGACGCAACGGTCTTCGTCAATAGCATCGAGCATGGCGATATGGGTAGAGGACATGCAGATGATGTGCTCGGCATCTTTTCCGAGCACCTGACCTGTGAAATCTTCGGGTACGCTTTCTCCGTCACGGGCGATGAACAGGTATGTGGTAATGCTGTCAGCTCCCTGCCAAGGGTTCGTGACGGTAACCAATACGCTCTTTTTACCGTCTGCACCTTTTATGTCAAACTCCGAAGCGTATTCGGGTGTATAGACCGCTCGGTTGAAATCGGCAAGTTTGGAACTCTTATCATGGCAGCCTGTGAATGTCAGTACAAGCAGCAATATCAGGCTCAGATTTTTCAATGCTTTCATATCGTTACAAATTTGTGTTTACGGACTTTTTCTTGTTTTTCCCGAACTTCGGGGTGATACCGATGAACAGCTCGAAGTTGATGCCGGGCATGGGGCGCGAGAGTACCGAGAGGTAATCTTCATTGAAAAGGTTGTTGACAGCGAATTTCAATTGCACGTCCACCGGTTTGAAAAAGAGGTTTTTCTCCAAGGAGACGTTGCTCATGAAATATTCGGGCAGGTGTCCTGTCAATGTGTAGTCGTTGCTCGACATGGTGAAACGCTCCGAGTAGAACGTCCACTTGTAAAGGAACGCCCACGACCGCCACGACAACCGTCCTGTCAGCGAGGCGGAATGCTCCGGCACGTAGGGTAACTGTTTGCCCACCGACTGGTCAGCAGGTGACATTTTCTCGCCCTCGTTGATAGAGGGTGTCCACGAATAGGAACCGTTCAGGTCAATGAGCCAATCCTTTGCCGGCTGCACGGCCAGGTTCGCCTTGACCTCGATGCCGTAGGCGTGTACCTTCTTCACGTTGCGGGGCGAAAAGAATCCTTTGGTGGTGGGCAGCCAGATAATCCAGTCGTCGATGTAGGAATCGAACCAGTTCACGCCGCCGTTCAACTTATAGACATTTTCTTTGCCGACCTCGAAACTTACACCTGCATCGTAGCTGAAACCATGCTCGTTTCTCAGATTGGGATTGCCACCGGGCAGGAAATAGAGGTCATTCAGCGTCGGGAAACGGTAATTGCGTGAAACAGAAGCTTTGAGCATCACATTCCCTTTCGGAGAAATGATGCCGTCAATAAAAAAAGCCGGTATAAGCGGAGCCCACTCGAAACCGTACATTTCTTCTCGCAACACAACCGACATGCCAAGCCGGTCTATCGGTTGCCACTTGGCAGATACGGAGCCTGAAAGTTCCACGCGTCCTTTGTCATAGCCCACGATGGCTTTGCCTCCGTCCTGCAAGATGATATTCTTGTCCTCACTGCGTACCAAATGCTGGTGAGCCGATACGTTAGCGGTGAAAAACCAACGTTTTGTCGGACTGTATTCACCTTCAGCTTGCCCGTAGAACGTATTTACCTTGCTGCGGGAACGGGTCATCGACGCCCAGTTATCAGGTGCGACCTCACGCTTGTAGTCGTAGGCCATCCATGTGTGTATGTAACCGCCTTTCACGCCGAGTTTCCAGTTGCTTTTGATATGATCCCACGAAAGGACACTGCGGAAAGTCTGTTCCCGCTGGCGGTTCTCGAAGTCGGTTGCATCTCCGTAGTCGGTCGTCAACATCGGAAGTTCCCGGTTGGAATTGATATACCATGCGTTCAGGCCTAATTTGTCGCCTTTGCGGGTGTTGTAATAGACCTCTTGAAGCAGGTGCAGGTCCTTGAACGCCCCGGAGCGGTTGCGCTCTTTAGGATGATACTGCCCGATGATGTTCTTGTCCTCGTCGTAGATGTTTATCTTCTTGTCGTGGTTGGTGTACTTGTAATCGTTAGGCGAGGAAGAATAGACCGCACGAGTGGAGACGTGCCACCTCTCGCTGCCATAGGTGAAGCGGGCGAACTCGTCGAATGTCCGGAACGATCCGATGCCCTGCACGTATTGGGCGTTGAACCCTTCGGCAACGGTGGGGGTGGTACCAAGCTTAACCAGACCGCCCAGTCCGCCGCCCGTTTCGTTCACCGATGAAGTACCGTGCAGCAGCGATGCGTTGTCTATGAAGTAGGACGGAATGGTGGAGAAGTCCGTCATGCCGAGCATGGGGTTGTTGATGCGCATGCCGTTCCATGTCACCTGCGTGTGTGAAGGCGACGTTCCTCGGAATGCGACGGTCGAGAGCGTGGCGCGTCCGTAGCTCTTGACGAATACGGACGAGTTGAACGTCAAGATGTCGGCCATCGAGAGGGCGATGTTCTCTTTCAGTGCGAGCGAATCGAACTTCGTCTTCTGCACGCCGATTTCTTTCATCGGCCGATGGCCGACGACCGTGACTTCCGGTATGGTAAGATACCAGGTCGACCGCTTTTTGCTTTCCGTCTGCTGCGCAAAGAGTGCCGTGGGGAGACATGCCGCCAAAGCGAATAACAGATATAGTCTTTTCATATTGCCTCCTTTCTTATTTCCAACAGAATGCACCGGGAATAATCCCGACATAAAATTCATCTATCAATTTCCCTTCGGGCGAGTAGCGGTAAATCATGCCCTGCTGCTGGTAGTCGATGGCATCGGCGATGTATACTTCCCCGTTGGCGGGGTTTACCGTCAGTCCGTAATAAATCGTGCCGCTGTATTCGAGGAACGGACGCACCGGCACATGGCTAGCTGTCACGTCCATACTCCAAATGGCCTTGTTGATCCAGTAGAGTTTGTCCCTGTCGCCGTTGAGCTGCACCTCCGAGGGCCAGTCGCCCAACTTGAACTTGAACTGCTTCTCCACCGTGAATGTCCCGGCGTCGATGCGGTAGAGTGACGGGGCTTCGTAACCGTAGGGGCTGCCCTCATAACCGCCGTCAGTCACCGTCCACATCTTGTTGTACTTGTCCATGACCAGCGATGTCGGTTGTATGCCGACCTTCAGTTCATCGACCACTTGGTCGGTTTCGGTGTCGATTTTGATGATGCGGTTTTGGTAGCTCCAGCAGTTGCAATAGACGTATTTGCCGTATTGCACCATCTGTTCGGTGGAGCCACTCTCCATCGTCATGTCCGGCACTTGAATGTAGCCGGTAATTTCATATTTCTTCGGGTTGATGATGAAGATGCGGTTGTCCCACAGTTGGGTGACGTAGGCTTTTTCGTCGCTCAGGAAATGGATGTAGCGCGGGGAGGTCAGATTCTCGATGCGTCCTACCTCCTTGAAGGTGTTCAGGTCGATGGCGAAAATCACATGGGAGTTGTTCACCACGACCCAGCCCTTGTTGTCGTAGATGGTCATCGACTGCGCCACGTCGCCGAGCTTCATGCCGTTGGCTCGGAAGAAGACCTCGTTTTGCACTTGTTTGGTTGCCGGGTCGTAATAGGACAAGGTAGCATTGCCGTACTGGAAGTTGCCCTCGTTGGTGATGAACAGTCCGGCTCCCGTGGCATTGAAGTCTTCTACGGCATCGCCGTAGTCCCACTCCATGCAGGATGTCAAGGATAGTGTCACTCCGACAACTACGCTCCATAGCAGATATTTCAATTGGTGATAGGTCATACCGTTATTTTTATAGTTAATCCCCGGTAGTCTTACCTTACGGTAAGCATACCGAGGATTGGCAGAAAATTTATTGTTTGGTTATTTATTGCTTGTACTTCCCGTTTTTCATGTCTTGGTATGTGGGGTTATAAGCACATTCTCTGACAGACCATTGAGATTCTCCTGTTAGAACATTGTTTTCAAACAGGTATTTGAAAGAACTAAAATCGGTAACATCTCCTTGCCCGCTTATACTAATCCCTTTTACTGATTTGAGACCTGAAAAATCAATGGACAAAATACCATTAGAACCAAAATCAGAATACGGGCATGTTATTGAAAGATTTTCGGATATTGATTCTACGTTAGGATAAGATACCTGATCTGCCTCCATATCAAATATAACAGTAGATGTTGTAATATCAAACTTCCCATTTATTGTTTTTAATTTGGGACATAGAATATTAGTACCATCAATCTCAAACTTAATTTGTGCATTTGCTCCATCCGTTCCAATGCTTTCCAGATTGGTAAACTCAATATCATTCTTAAGGTGGGAAGTCGTAACTGAACATGAACCGAGAATTTTTTTCAATGACGGAAAGGTAATATTATTTGCATTCTTATTATTTTCTAATGTTAAGGTTCCTCCAATTTCCAGCAAATTAGGAAATTCGATTTCCGCCTCCGTATTAACACTTCCCGAATTCAATGCAATAGTCATATTTCCTGCCACACGAATAAATGGCATAACAAATTTTTTTACATAAAAATAATCTTTGCATTGGAAGTCTCCCTGTATATTTGAGATTCCCTCAAGAGTCAATTCTGTCAATCGACAATCTTTAGGAAGTAGAAAAAGGCTACCGTTAAATGTTTCCGATCCTACGATTTTATTTAGTTGCTTACATTGTAGGGTAAGTGTATTCCCGTTAAAATTTATCTGGGACAAATCCAGTTCTTCTATGAGCAGATTAGTTAAAGTCATATCACCGAGTACATCTTTCAAAGAAGCTATATTGAGTTTATTGACTTTATTCGCATCCACACTGGTCTCTCCGCAGGAAATAAGACCGGGAAGTTCAACAATGGAAATCTCTTTGCAATTTTTTATAGCCAGTCCTCCAACCGAATGTAATTCGGTCATTGCAAGACTTCCGATGGAGGACATATCGGAGAATGAGGCAGTACCGGCCACACTTTCCAATGCCGGTAGATAAATTCCTTGCAGTTTGGGAAAATATTGGATTGTAAGTTCATTCCCGATCTGTTTTAGTGCTGAGAAAACAATGGCTTCGGTTGTCGCTGATTCTTTTTGTGCTACCGAACCTTTGACAATTAAGGAAGCTCCGACAGATTCAACGGCATTTGCATCCAAATCAAGCAAAGCATCGGAGGTTATATACATATCCTCACCAATGAACTCGACTTTGGGTATGGATATTTTTTCAATGACAGAACTGTTAACGACAAAATCGCCGGTCACTCCAAGCAAAGAGGGCAGATTAACCGTTTTGAGCGTTATGTTTTTACTGGTAGAAGTTGTCGATCCTAATTTGAAACTTCCGAGTTGTTCCAGATTATCCAACCCCGTCAAATCCGCTCCTTTGTAAGACGGATTGATAACAAGAGAGTTACTGATTTGTTTCAGGTTGGCAAGTCCGTCCAGATTGGTGATTTCTTCTCCGTCTGCCGTTCCGATGGTCAGGCTGCCTTCGATTTTGTTTATTCCTGTCTTTGCAAAATTATCAACCTCGGCTTGCGTGGCAAGTACTACGCTGCCGCTCTGTTCGATGTCTGCATATTGATAAGTATAGGAATATACTTTGCTATCCTGCATTTTGGAGGTAACTACGAATTTCCATTCATTCTCCCAATCCTCAATGGTCGATGGATTCGGGTTAATAGAGACTCCCTCGCAAAGGGCATACTCTACGGTAGCCCCTTTCAGACTGGCATTATAAGGTATCTCAATTGTAATCTTGTCCCCGACTATCATGGCTTGATAGGTAATGCCATCTACAGTTAGAGCAAACTCGGAGATGAAGTGATCCTTGCCGTCTATTCCGCTTACTTCAGGGTCGTCATCACTACATGCAGCAAGGCAGAGCGTAGCGAAACAGAATAGGATGAAATGATATATTTTGTTCATAATGAATTTTATTTGTCGTTATTGTTGTTTTCATCACAGAACTTGAAAACTTCTGTGGAATTTTCCCCTAACCATCCAGCTTTTACATTGACACCGGTCTGCACCTTGATAAAGTCAATATGGGAAAGATTTGCAGACGTGCCGTCGATATTGACTGCATCGGAAATCTTAAAATAGTTTCCAAGTGCTCCCGCGTTAGGATTGTCTTTATTGGGCATATCATCACCGATATTATCGGCATATCCCCATCCAAACGGATTATTGGACCACATACCTGTCGACGGGCTTTGTTCGGTACGTGCTTTCAGGCATGTGCCGTATAGCGTATAGGAATCCTCTTCAATCCACAATGGATAATAAAACTCTTGCGGGTGATAGTTGCCGAGACGGTCAATCGCCCCTTTATTTCCCTTGTTGTCTTGCCATTGGGTGTCCATGTTGGGACCGGGACGGAAATAAGTTACGGCATAGTCCTGAATGGTTTCGGGTTTTCCATATTCAGAACCCTTCAGTTCATACCATTCATCGTTGGGCAAGCCGTCTCCATTGACATCTTGCATTACCCATACAATGCCCGGTTCATTTGACGAATCAAAGGCATTTCCTTTGATGGAAAAATCATAACCGCCTTTGTTTTCGATACTATGGTCGAATCCTACTACAATATATCCTCCCCAACCTCCGAGAGAAACATATTGTTCATTATCAAGACGTTTTTGTGCGTAAGCACAGGCTGCTTCGTGCGTGCTTTCCCCATTGAAACCTGCTGTATTCGTTTCGTTTACAAATTGTCCCGGAGCCGGAACAAATTCATATACTTTATTGCTGTAAATGGAATTTCCGGCAGCAAAAGGTCTTTTTCCGGTCGCTTCACAACATTTCACCGGAATATTGACACTGACTTCATCGACACCGGAAACAGCAATATTACGAGTGAGGGCTGCTTTTGTTCTTTGATTGTCGTATTTCACAGTAAAGGTAAGCGTGTGTTCTCCGGTTTTAGCGGGTTTGAAACCGTAAACCAAGGAATTGGCTCCCTCAATCGGTTGCCCGTCCAAACTCCATTGATAAGAAGGCTCGGCACTTATTGATACAAAGGGGCGGACAAACAAAGTACGTCCTAATTCTACGTATTTGGTATTATCCTCGGTGAAATATAAAGATGACGGAACTACGATTTCAATCGGAAGTTTATCGACAACCTCAATAGAAACTGTCTTCTCTGATTGTCCGTCTTCATTTGTTACGGTTAAGATCAGTTCATAAGTTCCCAACTCATCTTGCTTGAATGTATAAGTATTTTCCGTTCCGACTTCGTTCCCGTTAAGAGTCCACAAATAAGTAGCTCCTTCTGCATTTTGAATGTCGGGAGTAAGGATATATTCACGTCCTGCGACGACTTTAAGCCCTATAGAGGGGGTTACCAATGAAATGACGGGCGGAGCCAATTCATTGACATCCACGCGGATTTCTTCTTCCGCGCTGGCGTCTCTTGTATCTACCCGCAAAGTAACATAATACGAGCCGCATTCGTTAAAAATGTATTTCAATTGAGGCTCGTCGGAAATAATACGACCGTTGCATTTCCATGAATAAACGGCGTAATCGACATTCTGATAGGTCGGCTCAATAACGATCTCTTTCCCTATCTTTACAACATAGATTCCGTCCTCGCTATCCAACTCAATGACAGGAGGCACGACCACGTCCTGCGATATTTCTTCGTCTTTGTTACAAGCAAATAGAAATATCGTCAAGGAGAATAAAAGCAAATACTTCTTCATTATATTTATAATTTTAACGCTGAAATTCCCTTGAAGAAAGTATTTGATTTCAATCTCCATTGGGATATAATAAAAAGGGGCAAATACTTTGCACTTACCGTTAAAAAGCATTTGCCCCAAATTCATGTTATTCGTTTACGGTTACATCAATATCGTCTATAGCAACGTAAGCAGGAGTGTTCAATCCGTATGCGCTTGAATCGCTTCCTTCGAAATTGATAGCTACAGTACATACGCTGTCACCTAAACCGCTTAAATCCAATTGATTCCATCCGGTGCGGATTTTATTGGTCAAACCTGATTCTGCATCTTTACTGGAATCGAAGTTTGCCAAATAGTATTCTACTTCTTTACCTGTAGGTTTACCCGTCGCATCCAACGCAACAAATACCACCTTAAACCATCCTTTTTGTGCCGACAAAGAGCCTTGTGTAAACGAGTTGCCATCCTTCATGACTAAGTAGGTATAAGTCGTATTGCAAACCCATACGCTGTTGAATTTACCATATTTCGGTGTACCCTTGACAGGAGTGTTTGTGGTAACGACTCTGTAGCCGGTTGCATCGGTCAGGTAAATCTTCGCACATTTGTCATAAGTTGCTTGTGAATCATTGTATGAATCGCTATAACCGAAAGCTACAGCAAAATTTTTACCGCTATGACCGCCGTTGGGCCAGTACACGCTACATTGGTTTTGATAATCCCCCTGTGTCAGATTATGAAAATTAGAGATGGCAAAACCACCATTCCAAAACTCATATTCCCAAGGTTGTCCGCTTACCCATTCCTGTTTCAAATAGTTAATCGGGAACTGAATGTACGTACCGGTTTGCTCGATTTGAGTGATGTAGCCGGTCGTTACCTGATTGCCGTTGGCTGTGGCAGAATAGAGATTGTTTCCATACTGATCGGAAGCCATTACGCTGGATGGTACGTTATCAAAATCGATAATCGCATTGGTAGAACTTATCGCGCGGGTTTGAATCGCACTCTCCTCATACGGAGTAAGGAAGTCATCGTCGGACGAACATCCCGTGAACACTGCGGCGGCCATTGCTACAACGGCCATTGCCATGATTTTGTAAAAGTTTCTCATATTCAGTTGTTTTAGTGAAACATATATATACAAAAAAATCCGTTTGTCACGATGGATAATCGTATCAAACGGATGCAGTGCCTGTATCAATTTCGGGGAGTCAGCCTTGAAGCCGGAAGCCCACAGTCTATTATGCTGTAATTGAACAAACGCCAAATACCCGTGGCGGTTATCTCATCGCGTTTGCAGCAGGTCTTCTGACTTATTCCAGTTTGCCACGCCTTCCCAGTCTTACGACCAGTGGCAGGTTGCGGCAACCTTTTGTTGGAACTTACAGCAGCAGGCACTGTTCCGGATTCTCACCGGATTCCCTTTTAATCCTTGTCGGGTCTTCAGACCGTCAAGGAACTACAACGCCACAAAGGTAACAAAAATGTTTTAAAGTCCAATTATTAACCCAATAAAAATTTCAGCAACTGAATCCATAAGTGACCCAGAAATTTGAGTTTCAGGGATATGACATTTAAATCAAAACCGGATTTACTTTCATCGTTCCCAAATTCAGAAATAGTCCGTGATGTTCAATCATTCCGTTCCGGAACATTTTCCAGAGAATGTTGCATCCGAGTTGCGCCAGCGTAGAGTTGATGAACAAATCCTGCTTTTCTAATGCCTCCGCCAGCGAACAACTCGGACCGGAATCCTCTTCCTTTACTCTTGCGTATTTAACCAATCGGGTAATGACTTTTAGGGAGCCTACCGTTTCATATAACTGAGATGCGGGTTGCTTTATCTTTTTCGGTACGGTTCCCAGAACGACTTGTCCCGATGTCTGCGTGTTCCCGAAATCCATCCAATAAAGCGGGGTTGTATAATCGCGGTAATCCGGGATTTGTACGGCCTTCAGGATGTTCCATAAATCAAGGCGTGATTTGATCGTGTCCGTACAAGTGATGGTAATGTTTGCCATATTATCCCGGCAAGCATTCTTCATCATGGCCGGAAAGATGTCCGGTACTGCTTTCCAGTCGTTTCCGAAGAAGTTGTTGATACGGGTAATAAGGCATTGCGCCTTGTTCAGTCCCATGTCGGAATACCCGAACAACTGGCGTCCGATGTTGGCCTCGGTTACAATGTCCGGATCGTAAAGTGTCACGAACAATCCCGGATGTCCGAGTGCCCGGAGTGTCACATCGAGCCGTGCCAGGCCGGTCAGCACCTGCGAGCCGGTTCCTCCCGCACCGATCAGGTTAACCGTTACCGGATGCTGCGGGTTTATCAGGTAGTTGTCGATATAATGTACTCTTTTCATTTCAGTATGTCTTTAAGTTTCAAATTTCTTAACGGTTTCAACTCTTCAAGGTCGAAGGGCTTGTCTTTGGCCGCTTTCGTCACCAGCACCAGGTTGGACTTGGTGGGGTTCCCGCCACCTCCCAGATGCGAGAACTCCGTCAGCCAGAATTTCTTTTCCCAGTATTCCAACAGGTTTTCATAGGTCAGGTTTTTCGGTTTCTCTATTTTAGCCGAACCTAAACAGACGCTCGCGCCTGTGACATTGAAGAACGGTGCAGTATACAGTTCTGTCTCATCCGTCAGAACCTTGCCCTTGCAGGCATAGACATTCAGGCTGTTCCCGTTTGTCTCGTAAATGATTCCCGGCAGGTTGTATTCCGCATTCTCAACCTTGAGCGATTCCTTGAAGAACATCATTCTTTTCCGTGGAGGATTGTACCAGACGTACTTCTCGCTGCCTTTGCGTGAGTCGCACCACAGCATATTGGAGGGGATTCTCCCGTAAGGGGTATTGCTGCGATGTTCGGAATACCCCCGTACAAGTTCGTTCATGAACTCTACCGTCACGGGCACACCTTCACCCATTTTACCTTTTCCGTCTATTTCCCTCGCTTCCACAAAAAAGGATTCTCCCTCTCGGGAAGCATAGGCAATCAACGCAACACGCGGATGCAGTATGTCGTTGATTTCTTTGGTAAGTTTGTTCGTCTCCATGCTGTCAGTAAATAAAGTTTATGAATCTGTCCGCCCATCTGAAGAAACGTTCCGGATAGTTGTCTTCCTTGGAGAATACCTTATCCGTTTCCGGAGACAAGGCAAATGTCGTAATGGGAATTATGTCATACGTCTCCTGCCTGCTCGAATTATAGAAATCAATCAGGTATTCCGTCATTATGTCCTCACAATTATAAACCACCCGGATTTGTTGCTCCAGCCCCTTAGGATAATACTCCGGCTCTTCATCGAACCACGGGTCATAGGCATAGGACATGATGGATTTGTCTGGGTTGACGAATTCCAGCCCTTGCCTCATGAGGGCGATGAGTTCCTGTTCCAAGCCGTTCCGGCACTCGTACTTGTCAATGGCTTCCGGCAGATTCTTGTAATAGGATTTGCGACACACCCTGTCGAGCAGTTTGTAAATCCTGCCCTCCTTGTATGATTGCAACAACCTGTGCCGTTCCGCACGTTCTTTCTTGTCCTCGCCGTCATCATCCTGCGAGAACATTTCAAACACCCAGTTCGTATCCTCCTCGTCGTTTATGGTGGAAAAACCGTTCGCACTCATCAGGTGATGCAGGAAGGACAACGCGATGCGTCTCAATTTCGGATTCAGGGCTTCCACGAATTTGACCGGGAAATAATACAGGGTATACTTTCCCCACGTATGGGCCTGCCACAAGTTGAAATACAACCGGCCGTTCCGTTCTTCATAATTTACATGCACCGTTTCATCCAGGAGTGCTGCGAATTCATTATAGAGGTTGGCAATGCCTTCCCCGATACTTTTGCCCCGGTCATGCGGTGCATCGACATTCAGCAGTCCGGCATAGCGGAAATAAGAATCACGCAGGAACTCGTAATTCTCCTGCGTGATCAGATTGTGCGATATCCCGTCATGGTCTTCCCTCGTGACCGATTGCGGGGCTATCGGGACGAATGATACGTTTAGAAAAGAATTACAGCCCCGCTCGGAGCCGTAATTCTTTCCGTCCTGTCCACTCCATGCCGGATATTCCGTTCCGTCTGGCTGATGGCCAGCCTCGCGAGTTGTTCCAGTTGATATTTTTTCAAGGGCGTACATGACTTTTCCTTTCTTTTGCTTTTCTTTTTATCCATATCTCCTAACCTTTGGTTCCGATGGTCGTCTTGAACTCGTACACTGCCGTGTCGTTCTCGATGACCGGACCGTGTACCGTTGCCGTTGTCAGCTCCGGATACATGTTGGCATAATAGTTCATCACCGCATCCGGCATCTCACCCGGCATCGGGTCGGCCAGTACGATTGTTTCACTTCCTTTCCTGAATTTGAAGGTCCGATTGAGACCGTTTACTGTCATTGCCATAACTTATGCTGTTTGATGTTGGTAATGGGGTGTCTGAATCATGTCTGCCGGGAAGTCCAGGTATTCCTCGTAATCCTCCGGCCGGTAAGTCGGTTCATCCTGTGGCGGATATTGCTGGTGCTGGTACGACGCCTGCCGTTCAGTGTAATAAGGCGGCATTTGCTCCCCGTAATGCGGCTGCTGTCCGCCTTGTCCGTCCTGGGGATAGGCTCCCTGCTGCGGATACGGGTACGGCTGTTGCGGCGGCATCTGCGGTTGTGCCGGCCGGTGATACGCCGGTTGCTGTCCCTGCATCGGCTGCGGTGCAGGTTGCTGTGGAGGCTGTTGTACATACTGTCGGGGTTGCTGTGGAGGCATCTGTCCGACCGGCTGCTGGGCCACCGGTTTCTGTTCCGCTACATACTGGACTTCCTGTTGCGGAGGCTGTTGCTCGGCCTGCTCCATGAGGTCGAACAGGCTGCCCTGATTCATCGCCCTTTTCTGCTCCTCGATTTTCTCGTCCACCGTCTTCCGGTTCTGCTCGGTGGCGTATAACCGGGCTTGTCCCAGCGCGGTGATGGCCTCCTTGTGGTTCTTCGCGGCAATCAGTTCCTCCGCCTTCTTCATGTGCTTCTCGTATTTCTCACGCTTATCTTTCTCTTCCTTCGTCTCCTTGGCTTTCTCTTCCTTCGAGGCCTTGCTGTTTGCCGCAGCCTTGTCCGCCTGCTTCTCGAACTCCGCCATGTTGGTCAGGAGTCCGGAAACCTTCCGTACAGGATTGGCAATCGCGTTCATGAATCCCGCGTCAAGTTCTTCGGGCAGTCCCGACAGCGTAAGCGGGACGATGTGGTTCTGGGCCTCGTCCTTGAGACCGTTCGACTTCGGCAATACGGATACCGTCATGCCGGTGGCTGACTTGCGGATGACCATCGTGATATCCACGCTCTGGGCCATCAATTGATTGATTTGAGTAAAAAACATAACTTGAAGTATTAAATGTTAGACATTGATTTTATGCGTCCTTGAAAAATTCCGCCAACAGCCGGTTCCTGTCCGGGTGGCGTATGATCTGCTGCAAGGGTTCGAGCAGTTTTGATATATGCACCGGTCCGGTCGTTCCACGGGGCGGAAGTTTGATTTCCGGCATTTCGGGTACAGCGGGTGCGGTCGGAGGCGTGTTTTTCCTGATCCGGATACTTGCCGGCATTCCCACTGTCAGGGGCATCATCGGCCTTGTCTGAGTTGTCATTGCTTGTTGTTCCATATTTTCATTTATTAAATTGTGGATACTCGGGGCTTTGGCAGCCCCTTTGAACTATAAGGGCGGTACAGCGGCCGCTTCCGGCAAGGCAAGGTTTTCGGGAAAAATACCGGAGCGAAGCGAGGATGATTTTTGCCGAAACCTGAAAGGTCCGACCTTGCCTGCCGTACAGAAGCGGTCGCTACCTTTGCCCGTTAGTTCAATGCGGGTTGCCAAGGGCTGATGTGTTCCCTTTTTCCTTTCGGGATTCTCCCGGTGCCGGTTGTCCTTATCCTCCCAAAGCAAAAAGAGCCGCCCTGAAAAGGCAGCTCCCCTGAACGGATGAATCATGCACGGTTTGTATTCACACGACCTGTTCATAACTTTCTTCTTTGATGCGGTTCTCGTACTGCGTCACCCTGGCCATGACCATATCCATGAACAATGCGCCGTTCTTACGGTCGTTCCCGAAATACCCGACCATCCGCCAGATATTCCGGTCATAGGATTTCCATTTCTCGTGATAGTGGCTTCCCATGCGTCTGCCGTAACGTTCCCGGAACAGTTCTTCCGACAGGGCTTCATCGTTGTTATGGTTGTACCACCAGCGGTAGACGCGAAAAAAGAAGTCGTAACAGGCATCCTTGTCACGGCTTTCGGGCAAAGTGATTGCTTTTATTTCCATACATTATATAATTAGAAGATTAGAAAACTCAGTATGGCGGCGATGATGGCCAGTGTTACCAGGAGGCAGGCTATCGCGTAGAGGAACCGGAAGAATCCCCTGCAAAAGACGATGGCGACAGCCGCCCACACGGGAGATACTCCCCGCGTGTAGAGATAGCTGAAACCAAGTGCCGTGAGCAGTATGAGGATAATTCTCCATATCCGTTTCTTCCTTTTTGATGCGGTCGTTGTCTTCATTGTATTCCTTATTTATGTGAAACATCCCGTCGTTTCCGATTCGGGGGCAAGACAGCGGAGCGCCCCCGCACGCAAGGTTTTCGGAAAAAATACCGGAGCGGAGCGAGGATGATTTTTGCCGAAACCTGAAAGGCCCCGACCTTGCGCTGCGGAAAAGGGCACGGAGCTACATTTGCCAAGAATCGGAACGGCGGGATGCCTTTCTCCGTCTTTCGTCTTCTACAAGAATAGCGTGTAACGGCTCCACGCTATATCTTACCGGTTGTATGGTCCGTCAATGTCCCGTGGACTTCCTGCCCGTGTTCTTCCGTCCCGACTGTTTCGGGGCGTTCCTTACCTGCGGTTTGGGGAACGAGAGCGTAACGTTATACTCCTTGTCGAATGCCAGGGCAGCGTCGAACGCCGTCCCTTTCTTGCCCTTGAAGCCCTTGATGAGCTTGGTGGTTCCCGAAGAAAAGAGCTGCGCGAGATGCTGGTCGGTCAGCTCCTTGTTCAGAAAGCGTCTGAAAACGAGCAGTCCGCACCCCTCGTTGTTGCATTTGGCAAGTTTCTGCCGGAGGATGATTTTCCCTTTTCCGCACTTGGGGCATACGATGCCGCCGCTTGCCGTTTCGGGGAAACGGATGGAAAGTACCTCTTCGGTGACCTGGCGGGCATAGACGCTGATGGAGCGCATGAAGGTTTCCGGGGAGAGCTTGTGCCGCTCGATCTGCATGAGCGTCTTTTCCCAACTGCCGGTCAGTTCCACGTCCGCCACGCGCATTTTTCTGACGGCTTCATAGACGGCCATTCCCTTGTCGGTCGGCACGAGTGCTTTCCCGGAACGTTCGACGTATTCCCGCTTGAAAAGGGTGGCGATGACGGCCGCACGGGTCGCCGGAGTTCCGATGCCCAGCTCCTTCATCGCCTCGCGCGCCTCCTCGTCTGCCAGCTCCTTGCCGCAACTCTCCATGGCCGCGAGCAGGGTGGCCTCCGTGTATAGCGGCTTGGGCATGGTCTTTTTCTTTGCAAGACTGCGCCCCGACACGGGGACGGTTTCCGATTCGTCGAATCGGGCCGTGCCTTTGTTTTCCGTCTCTTCGTCGTTCTCCTTGTCTTCCGAACGGTTGAATACGGCTCTCCAGCCCGGTTTGACCACGGAAACGGAGTGGGAACGGAACGTCAGCCCGTCCACCGCAGCCTCGATGACCAGTGTCTCTTTTTCGCATACGGGCGAGAATGCTTCGAGCATACGCCCGGCAATCATCCGGTAAACGGCCTGCTCCTGCTCAGTAAGCGTTTCCATGACCGGCTGTACACCGGTGACGATCAGCGCGTGGTGGTCGGTCACTTTCCCCGCGTTGACGCTACGGGTGGAAAGATTGTCCCAATCCAATGTGCCGCCGTATTCCCGGAACTCTTTCATGCCGATGACCCCGCGGAGCAAATCGGGAACCTGCCGCATCACGTCGTCCGGGATGTAGCGGCTTCCGGTACGGGGATACGAGATGAGTTTCTTCTCGTAGAGGGACTGGGCGACAGCAAGCGTCTTTTCCGCCGAAAGGTCGAGATGCACGTTGCAGTCCTTTTGGAGTGCCGTCAGGTCATACAGCAATGGAGGAGCCTGGAAACCCCGTTTGCGCTCCGTTTTCGTAATCGCCGCCATCGAATCGGTGGTGATCCGGTCGTAGAGCCTGTCGGCCTCCGTTTTCTCCGGGATATTCTCCACATGGCGGAACTGCCTGAAATCGTCCCCTTTTTTGAGGGTCACGGAGAGTTGCCAGTAATCGGTCGGCACGAACTCCCGGTTTTCCTTGAAACGGGCGCAAATCATGGCGAGTGTCGGGGTCTGCACCCGTCCGAGCGACTGGTTGAACGTGCCGGAGGCTATCGCAAGGGCCTGGCTCGCGTTGATGCCCACCAGCCAGTCCGCCTTTGCCCGGCAGTCGGCGGCATGGTAGAGGCTGTCGTATTCCGTTCCCTCTTTCAGTTCGGAGAGCCCTTTGCGGATGGCTTCGTCCGTGAGCGAGGAGATCCAGAGCCTGCGGAAAGGTTTCGTGTACCCCAGGTAGGAATAGATGTACCTGAATATAAGTTCGCCTTCGCGACCCGCATCCGTCGCCACAATAATGGCGCTGCACCTGCTGAACACGGAATCGATGGTGCGGAGCTGTTTGGCGGCCACCGGGTCGGTAGCCATACCGCGGTCGGTCTTGCGCTGCCGGATGACGAGCTGGAACGGGTCGGGCAAGAGGGGCAGGTTGTCGCCCGATGTACGCGTGTAACCGTATGTGCCCGGAAGGGCGAGCTGTACCAGATGTCCCAGCGCCCATGTGACCGAGTAGCCGTTACCTTCCATATACCCGTCTTTCGCTTCCGTCGCGCCCGCGATTCGTGCTATCTCCCGGCCTACACTCGGTTTTTCTGCTATAATTGCTATCATAAGTGAAAAAGATTAAGCCGTTCCCCGAAACGCTTAAGCTCAGGGAAACGGCAGGTTGAATACTATTGTCCGATGGGTCTGATACCGTTGATTTCCAGTAACGGGGTGTCGTTCTTCCGCACCAGCTGAAGGGTGGCGTCCATAACGACATCCACACCGAGCAATACCAGGCTGAGGGCTATCACGTTCGTTCTCTCGCCTCTGAGGAGGGTGTCAAGTTCCCCCGCCATTTCCAGTTCGTCCTTCAGGATGCCGATGGCGGCGAGCTCTTCCCAGTTCACGTCTTCCGCCTTGAAAGGCGTGTTGTTCTTGTTTTCTTTCATCTTCGTGAAAATTTTAATCGGTTTATACTGCTTTATCCGGCCTTATTGGCTTACGCTTCGTCTGGAAGAGCGTTTGTTGCCCTGGCTCTCTGCCTGTTTGTTCTTGTTGGCCTCGGCTACCACGTTGCGTTGCGTCGCGCTGCGGTCACGGTCGGGATTTCCGTTGTAGTAGTTCAGCTTACCGCTGTTGAAGTCGGCCTTGACATACTGCGAAAACTTCTTGCCGTCGTACCCCGTCATGCCCTCCACGAGCACGGCCTTGCCGTCCTGGAGCTGTCCCCGCTGTTTGGCCGTCAGGACAACGCCCCATATTTCTGCCGGAATCTTGAACTCCTCACGCTGGTCAAAACCGTCGGGAGTCTTGGAATACTGCGGGTTGCCCGTTTCCATGTTGAGCCTGACGAACGAGGAAAAGACCTCACCTCTGCGGCTGATCATATCCTTAATGAAGATAGCCTTGCCTTCGCTCAGTTCCTTTTTATCCTCCGGTGTCAGCTTGACCCCGTTGAGTTCCTTCGGGATATAGATTTCCCTTGCTCCCTCCGGGGAGTCGGGGTTATATCTCGTGTACGCGGGACGGCCGCTGGCCTCGTCGAGCTTGACGAAAGCGGAAAAAACCTCGCCGTCCCTGCGCTTCATGTCCTCCACGAAAATCGCCTTGCCGGCGTTCAGCGCCTCGACCTGTTTTGGGGAAAGTGCCACGCCGCCGAGTTCCTGACGGTTGAAAATCCTGTCGTTCGGGAAGATGTATTCGAGTCCCTTGCGGTCGGCGTTGAACTGGAGGTAGGCATCGAACGAATTACCGGCTTTCGATGTCATGCCCTCCACGTAGATGGCCTTGCCTTCACGAAGCTCGGCCTTTTCCTGGTCGGTCAGCGTCACGCCGCTGATTTTCTCGGGGATATAGGCATTTTCCGCCTTCATGGCCACGATCTCGTTGGTCAGCCTGTCGATGCTGAGGAACGAGGGCACCTCCTCATTACGTACCCTGAGGTTCACCACACGTCCCATGTTGCCGCTTTCACGCAGGTTTTTCTTGTCCTCTTCGGAGAAGATATGCCCGAAGAACGGCCTTTCGAGGTCGGGCTGCTGGCGTATGCCGTGTATGCCCAGCACCACGGGGCCTTGCGGGGATTGCTGGAAAGAGAGACGGGCATCCGTGCGGAGTACGGCGGAGCCGAAGTTCATGGTAATGGGCACGACCTGGTTGGTCTTGTAGCCTTTGAGCATCGAGTCCAAAAGCCCGCGCTCCTGAAGGTATTCACGGGACAGCCCGAAGTGCTTGAGCTGTTCCCAGTCGATCATCGATTCGTTGAACCGGTACTTGGGCTGGCCGTCCTGTGCGGTCTGCGCCTGGGTGGTTTGTTCTTGCTTTGCCATTTCTTTGTCATTTTGATTGTTGATACTCTGTTCTTTGCCTTTCGGCGTGATGTCGTACTTCGCGAGGAACTCCTCCACCGCGTCGGTCTTCTTTCCTGCGGCGAGGTCTTCGATGGCCTGTCTGACTTTCGGGTCATCGAGCGCCTGCTCCTTGACGGAGAGGATGCCGAACCGGGTCGGGTCTTTCAGCTGGCTCCAGAGGTTCTTGACGAAACTCTCGAACATGTTCGCGTAACGGTCGAGTTTGAGGAACGAGTTGCGGTTTTCCTCTTTGGCGGGTACGGATTCATACCTGCCGTTCTTGTCGAGTTTGGTGACTGCTTGCAGGAGCAGTTCCATTTTGTCAAGAATGAGGATGATGTCGCTGAACTGCTCGTTCTCAACGACCGGAGGGCTTTGCTTCGGGGTGTCGCCCCTGATGTTTTCTGCTGCCATAAACGGATGTTTTAAGCGTTAATAAAATCGTTTGTCGATGCAAATATATAGGCTTAATCTATTCAAAATATTGATATACAAATAGTTGTCGATTTGTTTCATCGGATGACATCACGTTACACCGCAAAAGGGGAAACCGTAGTGGAGAAAAAGCCGGAAAGGCACGAAAAAAGAGCGGCGGACACGACAAGGGGTGCAAAGGGAACGCAAGGGGCAGGACGCCCGCAAGCAAAGAAACAGTATTATGCAGAAGAGTGAGGCGAGCCGCTTTTGTCCCCGCCTTCTTCGGGAGGATGAAAACAGGAAACAGACTTTTGTGGGAGCGTGATAATATCGGGAAAGACCCGGGATTTTTCGGGGAGCGGACGGAATACGGCTTTCCCGTCCTTGTCCGTATTATGCGTCATCGTTCGGCTTCGCCTGCTAAGTCCCAGGCCTTTCCCCAACTCGGAAAGGCTGAACCTGCGCGTTTTTTAGGCGGAAAAATTACCGCAGGGAATTTTTTGCCTAAAACCCGCAGGGCTTGAACGCAACACGGTTCGGACTTCCGAGTTACCTTCAAAAAGGACTTGGCCGGCGGAGCGTACCATGATGCCTGTGGCGCAAGGATGGATGAAGTCTGCAAATTATCGGCACTATTCCGGTTTAGTGCCGAAATTTTGTGAATAATGGGATTTCGATTGGACTGATTGTTGAGACGTGGTATTGGAAATACAAATTATTGGCACTATTTTGAATTAGTGCCGAAATTTTGCTAACTTTGCAGAGAAAACAGATTCAAGATGAGTAACGAAACGACAACAGCCATACTCGATTATGCCGAAATGCACCATGATTTCAGCATAGAGGACTTGTTTGCCTATCTTCACGAGAGAACCGGCATCAACAGGTCTTCCTTGTCATGGTATCTGTTCAAACTTGTAGATGATAACGCACTCGTCAGAATCGGACGCGGCATGTATGGCAAAGTGGTGAAGCAATCCTTTTCTCCGAAACCGACAGATGAAGTGAAAAAGGTATATGAACTGCTGCAAGCCAATTTCCCGTTTGCCAGGTTTTGTGTCTATCAAGGTGAAATCATCGCACCGTTACAACATCATCTTTCTTCCAACAGTGTAATCTACGTGGAAACGGAAAGGGATTCGGCGGAAACCGTTTTCAATTTTCTGAAAAACGAAGGCCGGGAGGCTTACCTTCGACCGGACAAGGAAATGATATACCGTTACGTGGATATGGACCGCAGGGCGTTCTTTGTCAAAAATCTGGTTTCGGAAGCACCCTTGCAGAAAGTGTCCGATGTACCGATGCCTACATTGGAAAAATTGCTGGTCGATATATTGAGGGACTCCGACTTTTTCTATCTGCAAGGCAGTGAAAGCGAACATATCATAGAAAATGCCTTTAACCTTTATGCCGTTAACCGAAGCCGGCTTTTCAGGTATGCCGGCAGACGGAAGGTGAAGGAAGAATTATCGTCCATCCTGAATAATTTGAATATACAATGATAAAGAAAGAATGTTTCACGACAGAATGGATCGGGCAGGTCTCATCCGCATTGCATTACAATGACAAGAACCTGATAGAAAAAGTAATCCGCGCATTGTCGCTGCTTGAAATGTTGGTCGGGGCCGGCTGTCCTTTGGTTTTCAAGGGCGGAACGGCACTGATGCTCATACTCGGAAAGTCGGCCCATCGTCTGTCCATCGACATTGATGTGATTTGTCCTCCGGGGACAAATATCGAGGATTACCTGAAAGCGTTTGCCGATTTCGGTTTTACCGATCTGGAACTTGTAGAGCGCAAGCAAAGGAATGACGCCAACATCCCTAAAAGCCATTCCAAGTTTTTCTACCAGATAGCCTACCGGAATGATACGGACGCGCAATCCTACATCTTGCTGGACGTATTGTACGAAGATGTTCATTATTTACGGACCCGGCAGATAGCCATAGACAGCCCGTTCATCCGTTTGGAGGGAGAGCCGCTAATGGTAACGGTTCCTTCCGCGGAAGATATTCTCGGGGACAAGCTGACGGCTTTCGCTCCCAACACGACCGGAATACCTTATTATAAAAACGGCAAGTCCTGCTCGATGGAGATTGCCAAACAGCTCTATGACGTGGGCAGGCTGTTCGAGAATGTATCGGATTTGCAGATCACCTCACAGGCGTTCCGTAAGATTGCAGCGGTGGAACTTTCATACCGTTCTTTAGGGACTGATGCAGGACTGGTGTTCAACGATATTCGCCAGACGGCTCTTTGCATATCCACACGGGGCAAAGCAGGAGAAGGAGATTTCAATCTGATGCAGGACGGTATCATCCGTGTCAAGTCGTTCATGTACAAACAACGTTATCTGATAGACAACGCCATTATTGATGCAGCACGGGCGGCTTACCTGGCCACGCTGATTGAAAAAGGCGTTACACAAGTGGAACCGTACCCGGAAAATCCGAACGATATAAAAGATTTGGTTATCCGGACTTCATTGACAAACAAGTTGAACAAGCTGAAATCCAATTTGCCGGAAGCCTACTACTATTGGGCTAAAACGAGTGAGTTGCTGGAATCTTGAAAAGGAATACCCAAACTTGCGGTGGCGGATTAACACAATACAAGAGAAGCCGGTTCAAATTGCATACGGACTTGAACCGGCTTTTTCTATAAACAGGTATTTTAATGAGTATCAGGTGTGGATGCTCCATCCATGAAACGGTTCCAACAGAACGGAATACGACCGGTCGGGATTGCCGTGATAGATTAATCCCCCGACGATACCTGTCTTTCCGTCCGGATAGCATTCCCTGAACCCGAACGAGTGGGGAGCGAAATCCCGGTAAAGTTCTATTTCACACGGGCAGTTGGGATTGTTCTCCCACTGTTCCAACCTTTTCAGGCAATTATCCAGCGATGTGTCGCCGATTTCCTTTGCATATTTCACTACCTTGTCGTAGTGTTCCTGACATAGAATTTTCATATTGCAATATTGTTTAATGGGTTTGACGATTGTGTGGGATTTAGCCGTTACAGCATTTATCTAAGTCATGGATTTCCGTTACGATGAAGTCCTCGCCGCCAAATTCGCACAATGATTTGAGACCGGAGAGGCCGTCGCAGTAGAAGAAAATATCATCCTCTTCATCGGGATTGCAGTCTGAAGAGAGCCGGATTTTTACATGTTCGCTGTTATTGTCGTCTTTCCACACGACAACGCAAACGGCGTATTCGGGTTCCTCTTTCTTTTCTTCCACGTACCGTTGATATATCCGGTCGATATCCTCCTTTACCTCGTCCGTGTCGGTCAACACGGTTCCGTGACCGCACTTCCCGCACCAGCCGTATTGGAATGACTCGTCGGTATAATTGTGGAACTCCTTTGTGTTGGGGTCAATCATGGCTTCACAACTTACTTTCGTGCCGCCGCATTTTGTACAGATTACATTCATGTCATTTCATTTTCAGATCATAAAATCCGGCTTGCAGACCGGGAGGAGCATTTACGTCCGCAAGTCGCAAGCCGGGAGATTGATTCATTCATACGATGTCTACGCTTCCGTTTCTTCAAGCAGTTCTTTAATGAAGTCGATGTTCCGGCGGTTCATGTACGACTGCCAGCAACTGTTGTGACGCGACCAGCGGAACCCGTGCTGTTTGAGAGAATCCCGGATCTCCTTGGCGGGGATATCATCGAAAAATACCTGAAGGCGGTTTTCCGGATAATTTTCCACCACCCGCACACCGTTAATCGTGTATTCCTTTTCCGGTGTGCCTTTCATCCGTTTCGCCAGTTCCAGCCTCTTCTTGATACGGTTGATGTTGGCGTTGTTGTTGGAAAGTGAGAATGACGGAAAACCGATGTGCCCGTAACACGGGGTGAGCAGTTCGACGGCACTTTTTTCCGAGTATCCCAATTCCATCAGCCGGACCTTTTTCTCCTCTTCGGTCAGTTTCTTGTTCTTGACCACTTTGTTTGCCGCTTTCATGTCTTCTTGCGCCTTGACCAGTTCGGCCAGCTTCTGCTCCAGCTTTTCCACGGCATTGTCGTCATCCAGATAGATGGCGTTGTTGTTCTCCGCCGCTTCCGCTTTCCGCTCATAATAATCCGCTTTCTCGGAAGCCTTCACGCTTTGCCCCATCTTGTTCCAGATTTTCTCCCGATAGTTCCTGTCCGCTTTCCCATGCACGGGCTGTCCCATCGGGATTACGCTTGCCATGGATTCGGACTGCCTGAAACATTGTTCGGATTGCTTTCTCGCATTGTCTGCAAGCTCACGGTATCTGTCCGTTCTTGCCTGTTGTCTTTCTTCTCTGTTCATCGCTTTTTGTTTTAAGTTGTCAATAAAGTAATTCCTTGATTCTTTTGATGGTAAATATTCCTTTCAAGGGCTTCTCCAATTCCTTGTGCCGGAGGATACACTTGTACAAACCGGCATCTGTCCGTTCATACAATCTCACGGAAATGAACTCGTCATTTTCAAAGAGATACTCCATTTCCTTCTGTGATGCTTTGATTTTTACATGACTTTCCATCGTCTTTTAATTTATGGGTTAAACTTGGGTTTTGCCCGTCTCAGGATATGCAGGTTATCATACCCGACCGATGTCAGTTCAGCCAGCAGTTCCCTGTATTCTTCCGCGGTGGCGGGTCTTGTTACGGCAATCACGCCGGCATAATCCGCCGCGGCATGCTGTCCCGTGTGCATATAGGATGTGACGGCATTTCCATGCGCATTCCACGGCATATATGGAAAGAGGGCGATTATCTCTCCCTCTTTGAACCTTCTGAATACCACTCTCGTCAGCTGTCTTTTCTCTGCCATACCGTTTCATTTTCTGTTATGGTTCCATTACAAAAGTGACCTTGTAGGTCTTGCAGGGCTTGCCGAATGCCGGATAGCGGTCGAACTCGCTGTACGATTCCCAATCCACCGACATGACATAACCTTTGGGGAAATTTTCGGTGATGAACCCGGTTACCATTTCCCGGTCTTCGTCGGTGATGAAAAGGTCTTCATCCATACCGTATTCCAGCGCGTAGAGCGCCCATTCGGGAATGTTGTCCCATACGATTGTTTCTCTGCGGTCCTCACTCATGGCATCTGTTTTTATATCATTGAACCATCAGTTCACGGATAATGCCGTCCAGTTCCGTTTCCCATTTTCCTGTTCCGTCTGTCATCGACGGGTAGGTCAGTTGCTGCCACTGACGGTAATCGAAAACTTTCATTCGGAGCGGATAATAGTCGAACAGTTTCCGGTTTCCGAAGAATACTCTCAGGTGATTGGTTCCGACTTCCATCAGTTTCAGACCGTAACGGTTGAGAATCTCGTGGAATCTTTTCATCGGTGTGAAGTTGCTTCTGCTCATAACTGCATTCTTTTTGAGTTAAACATCTGAGGCTCCGGGGAGCCACTATTTCCTTTTCTTACCTGCCTGACCGTCCTGTGCCCGGATAGTGCAAGGCTTTGCGAAAAAATACCGGAGCCGGAACGGCGAGGATGATTTTTTCAGCAAACCCCAACGGGGCCCCGGCCTTGCACTATCCGTCGGGGCGCAGGACTACCTTTGCAGGTAGAAAAGAAATAGTGCATTTGTTTTTTAGAAGTGCTTGTGATGAAAGCATAAAAAAAGAAAAGCGGAACATGCCGTCCGACACATTCCGCCACGATGATATAATATATAGGTATGACAGTTACTGCTTCTCTTGCTTTCCGTCCTCCTGCGGAAGCAGGTGCCTGAGGTTCGGATCATTGGCTATACGCTCCATCTCATCCTCGATAATCTGCACCACGTCCGCCTTGATACGCGTGTAGTTCCGTTCTATCTGTTGCTGCATGATGTCGTTGCCCTCGCTGTCCTTGAACTCGTTGATGACGGGTATCTTTTTGTAAGCCTTGGTTTCTGCCGCCACTTTCTCGGTATCCACGATAATGCGGGCATGGAAAATCTTCTGTTCGATTTCCTCCCCGAAATTATCCGCCACGCTGCCCACGAACGTACCTTGCGAGAGATTGGCGATTTTGGATGCAGGAATAAGCGAATCCATCTGCGTGTTGATGGAAGTCGAGGTATCTTGCCGGTTGATGGATAGCGACTGCCGTTGTTGCAGGATTTTACCGAAACGTTCCGAGAGATTCTTGGCCGTTTCTCCCACGACCTGCCCGCTGAAAATATTGCCCACCGTATTTTGGATCACTTTCGCCTCCTTGTCCCCGTAATCCCTTGCTAACTGACTGAAATCCTGAAAACCGAGACAGACGGCCACCTTGTTGCTTCGGGCAGTGGCGATCAGATTGTCGATACCCCGAAAATATATGGTAGGAAGTTCGTCAATGATGATAGAGGATTTAAGCTGTCCTTTCTTGTTTACCAGTTTCACGATTCTGCTGTTGTACAGTCCGAGCGCGGCGGAATAAATGTTCTGCCTGTCCGGATTATTCCCCACGCAAAGGATTTTCGGGTGTTCGGGATTGTTCAGGTCAAGCGTGAAATCATCGCCCGTCATCACCCAGTACAGTTGCGGGGAAATCATCCTCGAAAGGGGGATTTTCGCGCTCGCGATCTGGCCTTGGAGCTGGTCCTGCGCGCCCCCTTGCCAGGCATCCATAAACGGGCTCAGATAATTTTCCAAAGCGGGATAAGAGGTCAGAATCGTGAAGATATCCGCGTAGGGCTTGTTCAGAAATTCGATGGCGTGCGGGAACGTGCAGTATTTCCCGCCCCTGTAAATCCGCAAATACCAGATAATTGCCGCAAGCAGGATAATCGGCGACTCCACGAAGAAATCACCCTGTTTCTGTATCCAGGTCTTGTTCAAATTGAGCATGATGGTATAGGCACTTTCATAGGCGTCCGAGATGTCCGCCATGAATTTCGGGTTGATGGGATTGCAACGGTGCGAGCGGCGCGGGTCATCGAAATTGATGACGTAAAATTCGGGCTTCACCTTGTATTTGTCGAGATTCTTGAGCAGTTCGTTGTAGGCGATAATGGAGAGGTCATCGAATTTGTAGTCATAGATATATACAGCGAACCCTTTGGATATCTGCTGTTTGATATAGCTGTTTACCACCGCGAAACTCTTTCCCGATCCGGGAGTGCCCAACACGATAGTGGCCCTGAAAGGATTGACGATATTGATCCAGCCGTCCCATTCTTTCTTCTGGTACACGAACTTGGTGGGCAGATTTACCGAGTATTCGTTTTCCATCAGGACGGTGTTCTGCATGAATGATTCATTCTCCATGTTGAACACGTCATCCATCAGGTCGTTTTTCAGCATACGGCTTACCCACACGCCGGCCATCAGCATCAGGATATATCCGGTCGTGAGCGTTGCCGTGTACAGTCCGGCCTTGGCTATGGAAGATACCGGCAGTTCCAGCATCCACCAGTTCATGAAGAACAGCACCAGCCCGCCGAGAAAGAAGGCATAAATTTTATTCCAGGTCATATCCCGGTTCTTGACCCCTTTCGTGCCCAGACAGGAAAGGGCGAGAAATATGAGCGCGAATACCTTTGTCAATAGAAGGCTCCTGAACAGTCCCGCAGTCCGTTGGAAGTTCAGCAGGATCTTATCCACAATTCCGATGGAGATACCCATGTCGGAAAATGCCTGATAACAGTACCAGTACACATGAATCACTAAAAACAGGATGGATACGGCCCGCATGAACTCCATTGTCTTGGCCAATCCGCGAATGTCGTCTTCTTGTTGCATAATCGTAGATTTTAATTGAATGAATAATCGGGTTTCAAAGGCCGCGTGAACGGCGTTTTTTCTTTTTCTTCTTTTGCAGCATTCGCGCGAGGGCTTCCTCTTGCGCGTCAGCACCGTTGGCATCGAAAGAAAACATGCCGAAGACCTGCTCGATGGAACTCTCCATGTCACCGGAGCGGAGCGACTGCATATCCTCGCCGAACAAGGGGGCTTGCGGCAGGACGGCATCTTCCGGAGAGCGGAATAGTTTCTCGAACACGTTGGCGGAAAATTCTTTTCCCAACCGGGAACCGTTGTACACCTCCTTGTTGTTATGGTCGATAAACGTGACCCCGTAGATGCGGCCTTCATCGTTGGTTCTAAAAACCGTGTCGATGCCCCGTTCACGCAACAGCTCCGTGAACGCTTCCTTACTGCCCATGCAGCCGTGCATGGCAAGTGCCACATCGTTCCGGATTTTCGGTTGCCATTTCTTCGCCTTGAACTCCCCGGTGTTGTATCGGAGCCGTTTCTCCACCCCCTGATACCCGAAACGTTTGTCGATAAGCGAGGACTTGATGGGTGCGCTGACCGCCTTGCCGTTGTCGTCCGTAACGGCATAGACAATGCCCGTGTAGGGAACGCCCCCGTGTTCCCCCTTGACCTGTTTGGCTTCGATGTTGAAACAGGAAAGCAGGGCGCTGTACTCGCCGAATGTCTGGAAACAGTAGGCCGTGAAGACGCTTTTGAGGATATTGGATACCTGCCGTTTCAGGTCGCCTTGCGTGTAGTCAGCTTTTTTCAGGTAAATGCCGAGCTGTTCATCCTTCTTGTCCGCGTGTTGCTTTAACCCGAACTCCCGTTCCAGTTCCCGGCAGGCTTTCATCGAACGGTTCCACTCGTAGGCATCATCTATCTTTTCGCCTTTCTCGTTCACGCAGGTGGAAACGATGTGGATATGCCGACGGCCGATGTCCTCGTGCATATATACAATGTACGGCTGGTCGCCGTACCCCATTTTATCCATGTACTCCTTTGCCAGATTGGCAAATTGCGCGTCCGTCAGCTTGTCTTCGGGAGACGGGTTGAGCGAGATGTGCAGGATGGGTTTCTCCGTGTTCCTGTTGGCGAGCAGGTAACTCTCGAACGCCCACATCGTCCGTTGCATCAGACGCTCGGGACTGTCCGTGATGTCGGCAATCATCCGGTTGCCGGAAATGATGCGGGCATGGGAATCGCCGACCTTCTGCTGGTTGTAGGCTATCGCCCCGTAGAGCGATGCGCCGCGGTTGATTTTCGCTACCATAACTTATAGGGATTGACGGTTACGGTTCAGGTATTTCTCCTCGTATTCCCGGGTCAGCGCGATGATCTGCCTGCTGAGAACCACTAATTCCATCGTGGTTTTCTCCAATTTATACAGTAAGGCAAGCGCACGCTTGTCGCTGAAATTGCTCTTGACAGCCTTTACCGTCTGGTTGTAATTGTTGCCTATCGCCTGGAACTGGTGGTAGAAATTGGTCAGCCGGATGTAGTAATCCATCGTTGCCTTGTCGATTTTTACCACCTTGATTTCACGTCCGAAAAGCATGGACTTGATGAATTTCGACCGTTGGGAAAATCCCGACTGCTCGAAAAGAAGCTCGAATTTCCCGTTCTCTTCCGAGTTCAGTTTGATGCCGTAGCGGAAAACGGCGGGATCACTCTTGGGCTTTCTGCCTGCCGTCCTTCTCTTTTTAGGGTTGTTTTCTGTTGCCATATCACTTGTTTTTTTGTTGTTCCTGTCTGTCCGTCAGGATTTCCGACTTTGGAGGAAATCCCTCCCGAGCCGTCAGGCGAGCGGCAAGTTGTTTTGGGATGCCCGAATTATTTCGGGCGGCCCAAAACACAACTTGCTATGTTCGCTTGAACATGAATTTGCCTTTCGTCAAATTATCGGGGCCGGTGAAACTTTCGGGTTTCGCGGGGTACATCCGATGCCTCTGCAAACCATGACGGGACCGGTTGCAAAGTTACCGGTAAGAATCTGTGTAATAAATAGTTAAGTCGGTGTAACAGAATGTCATACGGTGTCATATATCGGCATCAGGCTCCGATTCCGCACGGGATAGACGATAAAGGCGTTTATTTGCAGCATGAACGGTTGCAGCACACCGGACAACAACGGTTTGGGGCATGATTGCACGGACGGTTGCATGAAGGCAACCATACAACCGGGCATTATTGGTTGCAACCATATAACCGTGCCACCATGCCACCATGCAATCAACCATGTAACCGTGCAATCATTCAAGGGTGTAACCACCCGGACATGCAACCGGCCAGTGATGCACGCAACCGTTCATGCAGCCGGTAAACCATATAAGCAAACAGTGATGCAAACAACCAGTAATAACTTAAAACAATAATGATTATGGACAAGGAAACATTATTTGTTGCACTCAGCAACCAGAAAGGCGGCGTCGGAAAATCGGCTTTCACGATTCTGCTCGCCAGTTATTTTCATTACGTGGAAAATCTGAATGTGGCGGTCATCGACTGCGACTCTCCGCAGCACAGCCTCGTACGTATGCGGGAGAGGGACAAAAAGGCCATTGACCGGAGCGACCATTATAAGCAGCAGATGATGGCGCAGTGGGAACGCATCAAAAAGAAAGCCTATCCGATTATCGGTGTCAGGGCGGAGAAAGCGAGGGAAGCCGCCGATGAGCTGGTGAAAAACAGCGAACATCCCATCGACCTGGTTCTGGTCGATCTGCCGGGTACGGTGGACGCGCAGGGCGTGTTCCGTACCATTGTCAATATGGATTACGTGATTACCCCGATTACGGCGGACAAGATGGTCATGCAGAGCAGCCTCTCTTTCTCCACCACCGTGCTGGACTATATTCGCGACAGACCTGAAATCCCGCTGAAGGACATCCTTTTCTTCTGGAACAAGATAGAACGCAGGGCCAATACCGAGGTGTTCGACATCTACCGGACGATGATGCAGCGACTGAAGCTGACAGTGTTGGAAACCACTGTTCCCGACACGTGCCGCTACGATAAGGAGCTGTCCGTCAGCAGCAAGAGTTATTTCCGCTGTACACTGCTGCCGCCTCCGGCCAAATTGCTGAAAGGGAGCGGATTCGTGGAGCTGGCAAACGAACTGAAAGAGAAACTTAAACTGTAACGCGTATGGCAAAGAAAATAGTCGAGGTGGATGAAGACCTCCTCAAAGGAATGATGACGAGCGATATCCCCCTGTATGGAAGGGATACGGAACGGAAGGAAACGGAACCTGCACCGAAAAAAGCGGCGACAGCCGAACCGGAAAATATCTCTGACGCTCCGGCGGAAAGAGAGATCTCGGAGCAACCGAAGTCAGTCAGGAACCGACGAAAAAAGGAAAGCGGTTCGGATTACCGGGAGCTTTTTCTGGTCAATACGCCGAGTCCGAACCGTTCGCAGACCTATATCAACCGGGATATATACGAACGAATCAAACGCTTCCTGCCGCTTATCGCGCCGGAGGTCAGCATCGCCAGTTACATCAGCAATATCCTGGGTGACCACATAGAGCGGCATTGGGAAGAAATCAATGAAATGTACAGTCGGGAACTTTCTAAACCGTTGTAACCATGGAAACCTATTTTTATTTCAGTGTCAAGACGGTATGCTGCGGGTATCTCTTTTATCGCCTGTGGATTTTTCTGTTCAGGCAGCGGATATACGGCTTGTGGGAGGATATGGTAAAATACCTTCCCAAAAAGAAAGGGAAATCGGCTGAGCCGGTCACCGCTCCGAAGGTTGATGACAACGAGGTCATCGGCAAGACGAATATCGTCTATCTGGAAGATCCGGAAATCGACTGCAAGGTTCCGGCCCGTAGCGAGCCGCTTCCTCCGGCGGAGGAGATGGAAGAAGAGGAGGATATTTCCGCGGATGATGTGGAATCCACTTTTACCGGTAACCCTCCGGGCGGATTGTCCGAAGAAGAGAAAGCGGAACTGATGTCGGATTATGTATCGGAAGTGGACGAGGACTTTTCCACGGGTATGACCTACGAGGACATGATGAATGCCGTCGGCGTGTTGACGGAGGAAAACCGCAATATGAACGATGAAAAGGTTATCCGTACCGTCAAGTCGATATACGACATCCGGCAGACCGAGATATTCGATTTTTTCACCACCGAAGTGAGTAACATCGAACTGGTGGAGAGTCTTTTCAAGGAGTGTCTGGACGAATACGGTGAGCCTTTGCCGCAACGGAAAAAGGAAGCACCGCCGGAATCGGAGGAAAAGTTCGATTGGGATAAATATGTCTGATACGCAACAATTGGATACAGGTAAAATGGCAGAGCAACATCTGCCATTTTTCTTTTGCCTTGTCGGCAGGTGGATTTTCAGCCTTTCACCTCTCTTTTTCTAATCCTCAAAATCAGCTTCCGATGTAACGTGACGACATCCGGTGTAACGCATCGTCAGCTTTGTAAATCAACGAATTAAAGCCTATATATTCGCTGTCGAAATCAAATTTTGTCTCACAATTTAAAGTTTTCGACAATGAAAAAGAGAGTCATTTTTTCGGCAGCCATGCTGCTTGCGGCAACGGGGGCTTTCGCCCAGGGTAACGGAGTCGGCGGTATCGTCGAGGCGACCAACATGGTCACTTCCTATTTTGATCCCGCAACCAAACTGATTTATGCAATCGGGGCCGTGGTCGGCTTGATCGGAGGGGTAAAGGTCTATTCAAAATTCTCATCCGGCGACCCCGACACCTCGAAGACGGCGGCCAGCTGGTTCGGGGCGTGTATTTTCCTGATTGTGGCAGCGACCATCTTACGCTCATTCTTCCTGTAATATGGCGGAGTATTCTATCAACAAGGGAATCGGCCGCAGTCCTGAGTTCAAAGGATTGAAGAGTATGTACCTGTTTGTCTTTGCGGGCGGACTGCTCGCCGTGTTCGTGATTTTCGTAGTCATGTACATGGCCGGAGTGGGACAATGGACCTGCATCGCATTCGGTGTCCTGTCGGCCTTTCTGCTGGTATGGGGCACATTCCACCTCAATGCCAGGTTCGGAGAGTACGGCCTGATGAAGTTGCAGGCCCGCGGCAGCCATCCCCGGTACATCATCAATCGGAGGGCTTTCTTCCGGTTGTTTTCCCGTAACCATAACACACGAAGCGTATGAGAAATGTAATGAAAGCAGCCACGCTGGAAAGCAAGTTTCCGATTCTGGCGGTGGAACACGACTGCATCATCAGCAAGGACGCGGATATTACGGTAGCCTATAAGATGGAACTGCCCGAACTCTTCACGGTGACGCGGAACGAATACGAGGCCATCCACTCGGCATGGGCGAAAGCGGTAAAGGTATTGCCGAATTACAGCATCGTGCACCGGCAGGACTGGTTCATCGAGGAGAACTACACGCCCGACATCCAAAGGGACGACCTCAGTTTCCTCTCCCGTTCCTTTGAAAGGCATTTCAATGAGCGGCCGTATTTGAGGCACACAAGCTACCTCTTTCTGACCAAGACGACGAAGGAACGCAGCCGTACCCAAAGCAATTTCACGGCACTCACTCGGAATTTCATCATTCCGAAGGAGATGCAGGACAAGGATACGGTGACACGTTTCCTGGAGAGTTGCGACCAGTTCGAGCGCATCATCAACGACAGCGGCTTTGTCCGTATCACGCGGATGCGGAAAGACGAGATTACCGGGACGGAAAACAGCGCGGGCATCATCGAGAAGTATTTCTCGCTCTCGCAGGAGGAAACGACCTGCTTGCAGGACCTCACGCTCGGGGCCGCAGAGATGAAGGTCGGCGACAACTGCCTCTGCCTGCACACCCTGTCCGATACGGACGATTTGCCGGGCAAGGTGGCGACGGACATGCGCTATGAACGCCTGTCCACCGACCGGAGCGACTGCCGTCTTTCGTTCGCGGCTCCCATCGGGGTACTGCTCACGTGCAACCACATCGTGAACCAGTATCTCTTTATCGACGACCCGGCCGAGAACCTGAAGAAGTTCGAGAAGCAGGCGCGCAACATGCACTCGCTGTCACGGTACAGCCGCAGCAACCAGATCAACCGTGAATGGGTGCGATACGTCGCTGTGTAAGTAATTGTTAAACTTAGATTTAACCCGTTGTTTCGTCAACGGTAGCCTATGGACAGATGCACCAATAGTAATATACTGTATCAAAGCTGTCCAGACAAGGTAGCCCTTCCGAAAGGAGCAGTCAGAACCGTGAGGGAAAGACAATGGCTGTTAGTATCATACAGTCAGGGAGCTTGGCTTGGGTGGTATGGTTAGCGTAAGCGAACTGTCGTCTAAACGTCGTAAGGTTGAAGAAGCCAAAGATACTGATAGGCTTCAGCCCAAAAGGGAAGCAGTCGGTTATTCCTCTCCATTCTGGGAATACACGAACAGAGTACTGCCGGTGTAATAGACAGAACCTAACCCACTTATAAGTTACTTGCACGGAACGTAGTAAGCCCGTATTTCTCCTGCCAATGACAGGTAAGCAGACCGTAAGGAATGCCGAATGGAGTGCGGGTATAGGATTGCAGAAAAAGCGAATGCCACCCTGTAATGGGGTGAATAGGGATTGAAACATCATCCCGCTGCGAAAGCAGGCTGACTTCTGCGGTAGGTGATTCTTTACAAGAAACTTTTAGAACTTTTAAAAGGAGAAAAGCAAATGAACGAAATTAAAAAATCGTGTGCATCGACTGACCAAACGCAGAGCAAATGGGACAGTATAAATTGGCTCAAATGCGAAGCTGCGGTTCAAAAGCTACAAGCGCGTATTGTAAAGGCTCAAAAAGAGGGTCGCCACAACAAGGTCAAAGCCTTGCAGTGGACACTGACCCACTCGTTTTACGCTAAAGCATTAGCGGTAAGACGTGTAACTTCCAATAATGGGAGTAAAACGGCTGGCGTCGATATGGTAACATGGAAAACGCCAGATGCTAAAGTGTGTGCAATAACCGAACTGAAAAGGAGAGGTTATACACCCCAACCTCTGAGACGAGTACATATCAGAAAGAGTAACGGGAAATTAAGACCATTGGGTATACCAACTATGAAAGACCGGGCTATGCAGGCATTGTATCTGATGGCACTGGCTCCCGTAGCTGAAACAACGGCTGATGCCAATTCTTATGGTTTCAGAAAAGAAAGGAGCACGGCAGATGCCGTTCAACAATGCTTCAATGACCTGGCAAGGACGACATCCCCACAATGGATCTTAGAAGGTGATATCAAAGGTTGTTTCGACCATATCAGTCATGAATGGTTGCTTGACAATATCCCTATGGATAAAGTTTTGCTCCGTAAATGGTTGAAAAGTGGATTTATTTTCAACAAGCAACTTTTTCCGACAGAGGAGGGAACTCCTCAAGGCGGCATCATCTCCCCAACTCTTGCAAATATGACTTTGGACGGACTGGAAAAACTGCTTGCCGATAGCTTTCCGATAAACCGCTCGAAGAAAAATTACTATACTCCTATGATAAATCTTGTTCGCTACGCGGATGATTTTATTATCACAGGAGAGAGTAAGGAGTTGTTGGAGAACCATGTTAAACCATTAGTCATTGAGTTTCTTCAAGCAAGAGGGCTTACCTTATCAGAAGAAAAGACTAAGATAACTCATATAGAAGAAGGGTTTGATTTTCTTGGGTTCAATATCAGAAAATATAAAGGCAAGTTTATCACAAAACCATCCAAGAAGAGTCGAAAGAGATTTTTAGATAAGGTTCGTGAAATAGTGGACAAGAACAAGTCTTCTAAGCAACAATCTTTGATACGATTGCTAAACCCAGTCATTAGAGGATGGGCGAACTACTACAAGGGGTGTTCTGCATCGGAAACTTTCCGTAAAACAGATGCACAAATTTTCAACAAACTATGGCGATGGTCTCGCAGAAGACATCCCAAAAAAGGTAAACGATGGATTGCCAACAAGTATTATCACACTGTAAGAGGTAGAAGCTGGACTTTTGCCGTACCGCTTGAAAACAGGAAAGTGGATAAATACCACACTCTTGTGAGATTGTCGGATACGAAAATAAAGCGACATATCAAAATCCGCAGTGAGGCCAACCCATATGATGCCGATTGGAAAGATTTCTTCGATCAATACAAGACCCGAAGAATGCTTGCACACTTAGACGGCAAGCAATATATCTATCGCCTGTGGAATCAGCAAATGCAATGTTGCCCTGTGTGTGGCAAGCACATCACACGGGAAACTCCCTGGAAAATTACTGAAATGACAGGGAGCAGTAGAAAGGCGAAAGTCCTAATACATGACCATTGCAGCCGAATTACTAACAGAAATAAATGGAAGTTACTATGAGCCGGCTTTTAGTTACAAATAAAAGTTTTGAATTGCTTGAGCCGTATGAGGGGAAACTCTCACGTACGGTTCTTAGAGGGGAAAGCTCCCGTAAGGGGGCTGACCTACTCGACATTGAGGAATATCTCAATGAGGCGCACAGCCTCGGACTTACCTCCATCCGTGCGCATTGCAACGTGCTGGCATGGAGTGACGACCGCAACAGGCTCAAACAGATCAAGAACGATGTGGGAAGCCAGCTTGCGCTGATGGAGTGCAAGCCCCGCCATAACACCGTCGATACCCCGACCTTGTTCTGGGCGGCCATCCCCGGAAACGCGGGGGATTTCCCTTTCGAGGAGAGTTATTACACTTTCATCGAACAGGCTCTCTGTTTCTTCATCGGCGAGAGCTGTTCCAGGGATTCGCTTTCCCCGTTCGGTATCCGCATGGTGGATCGTCTGACTGGCAAACCCGTCCATCTCGACATTTCGGATTTGCCGATGCGCAAAGGCGTGATTACCAACCGCAACAAATTTATTTTAGGGCCGAGCGGCTCCGGCAAGTCGTTCTTTACCAACCACATGGTTAGGCAATACTACGAGCAGGGAACACACGTCCTGCTGATAGACACCGGAAACTCCTACCAGGGGCTTTGCAACCTGATTCACAACAAGACCGGTGGCGAGGACGGTATCTACTTCACCTACGAGGAGAACGACCCGATTGCCTTCAATCCCTTCTATGTGGAAGACGGCGTTTTCGACATAGAGAAAAAGGAGAGCATCAAGACGCTTATCCTCACCCTTTGGAAACGGGATGACGAACCGCCGACACGGGCCGAGGAAGTCGCCCTCTCCAACGCGGTGAATCTCTTTCTGGAGAAGATACGCACGGACGGCAGGCTGGTTCCCTCGTTCAATACCTTCTATGAGTTTATCCGGGACGAGTATCAGGAGATACTGAAGGAGAAACGGACAAGGGAGAAGGATTTTGATGTCTTCAATTTCCTGAATGTCCTCGAACCTTATTATCGCGGCGGGGAGTATGATTTTCTGCTGAACTCAGACAAACAACTGGATTTGCTGGGCAAGCGGTTCATCGTCTTCGAACTGGATAATATCAAGGACAACAAGGTTTTATTCCCCATTGTAACCATCATCATCATGGAAACCTTTATCAACAAGATGCGCAGGTTGAAAGGTATCCGTAAGATGATCCTTTTGGAAGAGGCTTGGAAGGCCATCAGCAAGGAGGGCATGGCGGAATATCTGAAATACCTCTTTAAGACGGTCAGAAAGTTTTTCGGCGAAGCCGTGGTCGTCACGCAGGAGGTCGAGGACATCATCTCCTCGGACATCGTGAAAGGTACGATCATTAACAACAGCGACTGCAAGATTCTGCTGGACCAGCGGAAATATGCCAACAAGTTCGATTCGATACAGTCCCTGCTGGGGCTGACCGACAAGGAACGTGCGCAAATCCTCTCCATCAATATGGCCAACAACCCTTCCCGCAGGTACAAAGAGGTCTGGATAGGGCTTGGCAGCTCCCAGTCTGCCGTGTACGCCACAGAAGTATCGCTCGACGAGTATTACTGCTACACCACCGAAGAAACGGAAAAGCTGGAACTCATGCGCCTGACCGAGAAACTCGGGGGCAATATCGAGCTTGCCATCAGGCAGCTTGCGGCAAGCAAACGGGAGGGAAAATCATCATTGACCAACTAAAGCAATACGGATATGGGATTAAGGGACTGGGCGCATGAATGGCAATGGCGGGCACGTAACGGAATCGGTTACGAGCAGTTGAAAGCCATTCGGAAAGATACAATGGAAATGCTGGAAAACAGGGACATAAAAGGACTGAAGGGCCTGCTGGATACCTATGCCGGGTCTTACGATATCCCCGAAGAAATAGCAATGGGGATAGCGAGGAAGAATTTCATACTTACTCCGGAAGATGCGGCAGACAAGGATATCCTGGCTGCGATGGAAAGCCTGAAATCCACTTGGTTCGTGCAGCAGCAAGGCACTCTTGCCTCGCTTCCGGTTGAGGAAGCCGACGGCATACACGGTATGCTTGCCATGCACGTCTTTATGCTCGATGCCTATGTGGAACGTCATCCGGGATGCGGCATACCCCGTCCGGAACCGGAAGAGGTGGATGCCGCCCGCCGGATTCTCGACCGGCGGTACGAGGGAAAGGCAGACTGGCAACTCTGTCAGTTCATTCTTGTCCGGACTTTCCCGTCGGATTATGTCATGTATCGGTACGGACTCGCGGAGGATTTCAACAGGTACTCCAAACTGAACGAGGAGTGTCTGAAAGCGATTGAAACGGGAGATAAAGACCGGGAAAAGAAATTGATGGAAGCCATCGGAAAGATGGAAACCACCCTTGAACGCAAGTCTGAAAAGGCTCTGGACAGCATCGAAGGAGCGCGTGTGCCGGATGAGTACCTCAAAGAGTTGGACGATGAACTGAGTAGACTTGCCGGACTTGTATGGGACCCGCGCCGGATTGAGGACTGTTACGGCGGCTTCCTGGAAAAACACGGCATCCGTGCGGACAGCCCTGTGCCGGAGCTGGAAAAGCAGATAGAGGAAGCCTATCGGTCGCTGGACGACAGGATTGTCCGGCTATGCGGCCGGAGTCCTTACGCGGACAACTTGTTCTCCGCCAAGAAAAGACAGACCGAGGCATGGGAAGTGGACCGGAAACATGCCCCGCATCTGCCCCGGCTGCCACCGAAACAGCAATCGTCAGGCGGGATGAAACCCGCTTTTTGAACCGGCAGACAAAGAGTATCAATCATTAAAAATTCAACAGTATGAGATTAAAGATTTTTATGTTGTGCGTGGGTGCTTTGTTCATCACGCATACCTCCCGGGCACAGTGGGTCGTCACCGACCCCACGAACCTTGCCCAGGGCATCATCAACGCCACCAAAAACATCGTGCAGACCTCCACGACGGCCACGAACATGGTGAAGAATTTTCAGGAAACCGTCAAGATTTACCAGCAGGGAAAAGAGTTCTATGACGGTCTGAAGAAAGTGAAGAATCTGGTCAAGGATGCCCGGAAAGTACAGCAGACCATCCTGATGGTCGGGGACATCACGGATATCTACGTGACCAATTTCGAGCGTATGCTCTCCGATCCCTATTTCAGCGCGGAGGAGCTCAGTGCGATAGCGGCGGGCTATACGATTCTGCTGGAAGAGTCCGCCAATGTCCTGAACGACCTGAGGACCATCGTCAACGAAAACGGCCTGTCCATGAGTGACAAGGAGCGCATGGAGGTCATCGACCTCTGCTACAACCGGGTTTACAGCTACCGGGGACTTGTGCAGTATTACACGAACAAGAATATCGGCGTATCCTACCTGCGTGCGAAAAAGAAGAGCGACCAGGACCGTATCCTTGCCCTGTACGGCAGTCCGGCAGAACGCTATTGGTAACCATTCAAAATCATAAGAGTTATGATGTTATTGGCAATAGATTTTGAGAACCTGCACCAGATTCTGCGGAATCTGTATCAGGATATGATGCCGCTCTGCTCCCAGATGACGGGAGTGGCGAAAGGCATCGCCGGGCTGGGTGCGCTGTTTTATGTCGCGTACCGGGTATGGCAGTCCCTTTCGAGGGCTGAACCCGTCGACGTGTATCCCTTGCTCCGGCCGTTCGTGCTGGGGTTCTGCATCATGTTTTTTCCCAGTGTCGTGCTGGGCACCATCAACAACGTGCTGTCGCCTGTGGTCAAGGGGACGAACAACATCCTGCAAACCCAGACATTCGACATGAACGAGTACCGTGAGCAGAAGGACCGGCTCGAATACGAGGCGATGAAGCGCAATCCCGAGATGGCCTATCTGGTGGACAAGGAGGAGTTCGACAAACGGCTGGAGGAACTCGGCGTGCTGGACGCCATCGAAGTGTGCGGCATGTATATAGACCGGGCGATGTATAACATGAAAAGGTCGGTGCAGGCGTTTTTCCGGGAGTTGCTGGAGCTGATGTTCCAGGCGGCGGCCCTCGTGATAGACACCATCCGCACGTTCTTCCTGATCGTCCTCTCGATACTGGGACCTATCTCCTTCGCCATTTCCGTCTGGGACGGCTTCCATGCCTCGCTCACCCAGTGGTTCGTCCGCTATATCAGCATCTACCTGTGGCTTCCGGTCAGCGACCTTTTCAGCAGTGTGCTGGCACGTATACAGGTGCTGATGCTCCGGCAGGACATCGAACAATTGTCCGACCCCACGTTCATTCCGGACGGCTCCAATGCGGTGTATATCACATTTCTAATCATCGGCATCATCGGGTATTTCACGATACCCACCGTTGCGAACTGGATCGTGCAGGCCGGAGGAGGCGCAGGAAACTACGGCAGGAATGTCAGCCAAGCAGCGGCACGTACCGGCTCCGTGGCGGCAGGAACGGCTGGTGCGGTCATCGGCAACATCGGTGGTAGGCTGATTAAAAGATAACCTATCAAAATTTTCATTATGGAGTTCAAATCATTAAACAACATCGAGAGCAGCTTCAGGCAAATACGCCTGTTCGGAATCGTGTTCGTCTGCATGTGCTGCGCCGTCATGTGCTATTCCGTGTGGAAGGCATACGGCTTTGCGGAGTTGCAGCGCGAAAAGATTTATGTACTCGACCAGGGTAAATCGCTGATGCTGGCTCTCTCCCAGGATTTGTCGCAGAACAGGCCGGTGGAGGCACGGGAGCATACCCGGCGTTTCCATGAGCTTTTCTTCTCGTTGTCGCCGGACAAGAGTGCCATTGAGGAGAACATACGGCGGGCGTTGTTCCTGGCCGACCGTTCCGCCTATACCCGTTACCGGGATTTGGCGGAGCAGGGATACTACAACCGTATCATTTCAGCCGGTATCAACCAGCGTGTGGAGATTGACAGCATGGCGTGCAACTTCAACGTGTACCCCTATGAGGTCATGACATACGCACGGCAGCTGATTATCCGCGAGAAAAGCATTACGGAACGCAGCCTTGTGACAAAAGGCCGCCTGCTCAATTCAAACCGGAGCGACAACAATCCGCACGGTTTCATCCTCGAAGCCTTTCAGGTCATCGAAAACCGGGACCTGCGTGTGACGGACAGATAAAATTCAATACAACATGAGAAAATTATTTATCAAGGCCAGAGATTATCTGGATGACGGACTGCGCGGGATGTGCGGCCGTCTGACACCCGGAAAACGGGTGGCTGCCATCGTCGGGATGGTCGTGGTGTTCGCCGGAGTCAATTTCTATATGCTCTTCCGGGCGGTCTATAACATCGGCCGGGAAGACGCAAGGCGGGAAAAGGTGATTGAGATTACACCGCTCAGTGTGCCGGACATCGTGCCTCACGGTACGGACACGCTCTCCCGGCGGACACAGCGGGAAATGGAAGAGTTCTTTAACCAATTTAATTTCGATTAGCGATGACACAGGAAGCAAATAAACTCAAACGGAAGCAGGACTTGAAGAAGTACCTGGTCTTCGCGCTGATGTTCGCCGTATTCGTAGGTTCCCTATGGCTGATTTTCGCGCCCTCCGAAAAAGGGAGGAAGGAGCAGGAGCAATCGGTCGGGTTCAACACCGAACTGCCCGATCCCCGCAATGCCGGGATTGTCGGGGACAAGAAGACGGCCTACGAGCAGGATATGATGCGGCGCAAGCAGGAGGAGAAGATGCGCACACTCGAAGAACTATCTTTCGGTACGGAAAAACCGGACAGCACGGTACGGCTGTCCGGGCAGGATGAAATTCTCTCTCTTGATGCAGGCGGGACGAAAGCGGAAACAGCGTCTTCAGGCAGAACGGTCTACCGTGGCAGCGGCTCTTTTCAATCTTCGACCTCAGCTTACCGGGACATCAACCGGACTCTGGGCAATTTCTACGAGGAGCCGAAAGAAGACCCGGAAAAGGAGGCCTTGCGCAAGGAAGTCGAGGAATTACGCAATTCGATGGTGCAGCAGCATAGTATCCAGCCATCCTACGAGGAGCAGGTTGCCCTGTTGGAGAAATCCTACCAGCTCGCCGCCCAATACACCTCAGGGGAAAACAGTGCTGCCCGGGAAACATCGGATAAAGCTCCGGGAAAAGCCGACGGCAAGGCCGACATCGTACCTATCGGACAGGTGTCCGTTCCGGTCGTTTCCTCCCTCTCGCAACCCATGAGCGACGAGCGGATTCTCGCCGGACTATCGGAATCCCGCAACCGGGGTTTCGCCACTCCGGTAGGAAACGGGGGTACTGCGGAGAAGAACACCATCCGTATCTGCGTGCATGGCGACCAGACCGTACTCAACGGTCAGAGTGTGCGGCTCCGCCTGCTGGAACCGATGCGTGCGGGAAACACCCTGCTGCCCCGCAACACCCTCGTAACTGGTACGGGGCGTATCCAGGGTGACAGGCTCGGTATCGGCATCGTCTCGCTGGAATACGGCGGATTGATTATCCCGGTCGAACTGACGGTCTATGACTCCGATGGGCAGGAAGGCATCTACATCCCTAATTCCGCGGAGGTCAGCGCGGCGAAAGAGGTGGCCGCCAATCTGGGACAGAACCTCGGTACGAGCATCTCCATCACCAACCAGTCCGCGGGGGACCAACTGTTATCGGAACTCGGCAAGGGGGCGATTCAAGGGGTGTCGCAATATGTCTCCAAAAAACTGCGGGAGGAAAAGGTACATCTCAAATCAGGCTATACTCTGATGTTGAGCCAAAAGAAAAACAACTGATTATTCACCATTTAATTTTTAAGCGTATGAACAAAGTAATTGTAATGTTTGCCCTTGTACTGGGCATGACGATGAGTGCTTTCGCACAGGAAACGGACAAAGTGAACGGGAAAACGGAGTGCCAAACCGGCAATTCCGTGAAATTGACTAAGGAGGCCTATCCCCGGATGGAGACAGAGGGGGACTTGTACCACGGTCTGACACGCAAACTGACGTTTGACAGACTGATTCCGCCGTATGGTCTGGAAGTGACTTATGACAAGACCACACACATTATCTTCCCGTCGGCGGTGCGCTATGTGGACCTCGGTTCCCCGCACCTGATTGCCGGAAAGGCGGACGGGGCGGAGAATGTTATCCGTGTCAAGGCCACAGTCAGGAATTTCAGGGAGGAAACCAATTTCTCGGTCATTACCGAAAGCGGGAGTTTCTACACCTTCAACGTGAAATACGCGGAAGAACCGCTGCTTCTGAGCGTTGAGATGAAAGACTTTATCCATGACGGAAGCACGGTAAACCGTCCGAACAATGCCCTTGACATCTATTTGCAGGATTTGGGCAGCGAGTCGCCGAAACTGGTGCGTCTGATTATGGAGGCCATTCATAAGGACAACAAGCGCAACATCAAGCATATCGGCAGCAAGTCTTTCGGCATCCAGTACCTGCTCCGCGGACTGTACACCCACAACGGGCTGCTCTATTTCCACACGCAGCTCTGCAACACCTCACACGTGCCTTTCGATGTCGATTTTATCACGTTCAAGATTGTCGACAAGAAGGTCATGAAGCGCACGGCTATCCAGGAGCAGGTCATCTTCCCGCTCAGGGCATACAACTATGCCACCGTGGTGGCCGGAAAGAAGGACGAACGTACCGTTTTCACGCTGGACAAGTTCACGATTCCCGATGACAAGATGCTGGTTGTGGAACTGCATGAGAAAAACGGCGGACGCCACCAGTCGTTCACGGTGGAGAACGAGGATATCGTCCGGGCAAAGGTCATCAACGAACTTAAAGTGAAATGACCATGAAAAAGTACATGTTTATCGTAGTTGCGGCAATGCTTGTCCTCTTCGGGGGACAGGCAAACGCCCAACGCTGTCTGCCCGGTATGCGGGGGATAGAACTGAGGGGAGGTTTCACGGACGGTTTCGGCAAGCCGGTGGATTTCTACACGGGTATCGCGATGTCGACCTATACCAAGCACGCGAACCGTTGGGTGGTCGGTGCGGAATATCTTCAGAAGAGCTACGGATACCGAAATATGCAGATTCCCCGTGCCCAGTTCACGCTGGAGGGCGGCTATTTCCTGAAATTCCTCTCCGATCCGTCCAAGACCTTCTTCCTTTCCATCGGCGGCTCCGCCCTTGCCGGTTATGAAACGGTGAACTGGGGCGACAAACAGTTACCCGACGGCTCGCTGCTCACGACAAAGGACGCCTTCATCTATGGAGGGGCGGTCACGCTGGAATTGGAGAGTTACATTACCGACCGTATCGTGCTACTCGCCTCCATTAGAGAGCGCTGTCTCTGGGGCAGCAAGGTGGGACTGTTCAGTACGCAGTTCGGCCTGGGCGTCAAATTTATCATCAATTAAAAACAAGAATGAATATGAATACATTGAATCAAAAAAGAGTATGGAGCGGACTGGTGTCCGTCCTGTTCGTAAGCCTGTTGGCTTGTCTGTTCACAGCCTGCAACGATAAAATTGACGTGCAGCAGGCGTTCCCTTTCACCGTGGAAACCATGCCTGTGCCCACTCGTCTTGTGTTGGGCGAGACGGCGGAAATCAGGTGCGAGTTGAAGCGTGCCGGGCGTTTCGAGGATGCACGCTACACCATACGCTATTTCCAGCCGAACGGAAAAGGCTCGCTGCTTCTGGATAACGGCATGAAACTGCTACCCAATGACCGTTACCCGTTGGACCGTGAGGTGTTCCGCCTCTATTACACCTCCGGATGTACGGACCGGCAGACCATCGACATCTATTTCGAGGACAATGCAGGGCAGGTGGTATTGCTCTCTTTCTCCTTCAACAATGAAAATGAAGAGGAAGAGATGACCGAAGTAACGGAAAAGAGTAAAGACCTGCCGACCATGCAGATCGATACGACACCTGTTCGCTTCCCGCCCGATTCGCCGGATGAACCCTTTTTCACTCCGCTGACAATGGAAACCGGTCTTTACAACAAAACCGCCTTATGAGAAGCAAACTGTTTGCCCTTTGGCTTTTGGCCTTTTCCTTTGTTCCCGGGCTGTTTGCCCAGACTGGGATTTCCCCACCGGATGCCGGGCTGTTCAACAAGGCGGTGGCCTGTATCAAGGAAGCGGAAGGCTGGCACGGAAACCATCTGCCTTATGTAGGGTACGGCCACAAAATTCTTCCCCACGAGAAACTGACGACCGATATGACGGAAGCGCAGGCGGATTCACTGTTGAGAGCCGATTTGAGGAAATTGCATAAGATGTGCAGCCGCTTCGGAAAAGATGCCCTCCTGGTCGCAACGCTGGCCTATAATGTCGGATATTACCGGTTGGTCGGGTACGGGAAGATACCGAAAAGCAGGTTGATCCAAAAGTTGGAATCCGGCAACAGGGATATTTACGAGGAGTATATCTCGTTCCGATGCTATAAGGGAAAGGTGGTGCCGAGCATCGAGCGACGACGGAAGAAAGAGTTTGAATTGTTGTATATACATTAAATTATTAAGGGGCTGACTAAAGTGTTAGTAAAGCCCCTTTTTCTTATTTTCGGTAAGGTCAATCTCGACCTGGTTTCCAAATATTCAATTCTCAGAAAGTCATTCTGACTTTTTAGCCTCCCTATTAATAATAAAGAATTTGGTATTTAAAAGAGATTACCTTCTCGGAAATTGGGGCATCACAAAATAAATTCATATCTTTGCATATTAAATAGATGCCTCAAATGAACCACTTTGATAAAATTGACATACGAGTCTTTGATAGATTCATAGACAAATTTGCAGACCGTTATATTAAACAACGGTCAGAGGTTTTTAGTGGCATTAATGCTGAATTGTTACAACAAGCAGAATCAATCGGATGCGATTTCAACTTAGAGGCTCTATTTAAAATAATCAAACAGAATTCTATCGCAACAGATTTTGCCCGAGAAGAAGGTAAAAGACCATTAGCTTTTAAAGATATATATAGAAGTGATCTGGGAGAATTATTAACGACCTATTATTTTGAAGAGAAAATAGAAGAAAATAGGAGATTTTTAATTCCAATAAAAAATATATCATATCGAGAAAGGTTGGATTTGCCGGGTCGAGGTTTTGATGCTATAGGATATAGGACTGAAGGAGATAAAGTTAATATTCTGATTGGAGAGGCTAAAGTATCCTCACAGAAAGAAAATCCTCCACATGTAGTAGATGTTCACGAGGACTCGATTTATAAGTCTCAAAAGAACCATCATGACGATATAGGTATAGTTTTACAACGTTTGACGGATTACTTGCGTAGATTATCTTCAACAAAACATTTTTATGTTATTGCAGGCGTTGTAATCAATATGAAAGCTGGTAATGTCGATAAATATGACATTACCTATGGTTGCGGTCTTGTTCGAGATTCCAGTTGCGTGAATGAAGCAAAAGATTTTGGAAAGATGCAATCTTTAGCGCACGAATTTGAGCCTGGTTTGGTTGATTTTGCCATTTTTTCATTTACTGAAAAAACTATTGATGAAACAGTCGATTTGTTTTATCAAAAAGTCAAAGAAATGGTACAATGAATGGCATGGACTACATACAGCAGATTCTAAATGATGATGATATCAATATGCTCTTACAAAAGAGTAATCAAACATATCATCTTCAATCAATATGTATAAACAATTCGAATTTTACTTCGTCTGATATTGAATTATCTTGTCGCCTTGCATTTTTACTTATAGGTCTTTCATTTCATGAGAACACTAACCTAAAGTGGGCAGAACATGCTTATAAGCTATTAAAAAATGTACACATAGAGGAAAAGGAAGATAGGGAAATTTTTGACAAAATAATGGGCTATGAATTAGACAATGTTTCGTTAATATATTATTTTTATTTGTCAAGTCTTGCCCTTATTTTAGATAAAACTATTTCCGCCCGTCTTGATTTAAAACAATTTGTTGATTTCAAAGATGTTGAGTCGTCTTGGAGTCAACGTGTTTTGGCTGGTATTTTTAAAGCACTTTTTTTCTTAATTCGTAAAAGTGATGGGTTTGAAGATATTCGTAGAGCCATATCCGAAATCTCTAATCTACAAAAGGAACAAGTAAAATTCGAGGATCAATATTTGAACCAATTCGATGTTCAAGCACAAAAAGAAGAGGCTCTTATATTGGTTGGATTATATCATACCTCAAAAGCTTTAACAGAAACAGCTGAATATCTAATTAACGGATATAATTATAAAAAACGTATTGATAATGTTGTAAGACAACATATTGACATTGCATTAGACTTAATACCTTCGGACATCCGGTTAAGAGACTTTATCTCTATAATTAACAAAGACTTGCAATCTTTAATACGGAATTCCATTTGGAATGGGACAGCCTTTCAAGATCAAATTAAAAAACTTTGTGAGTTCAAAAGTTCTCATAATATATTGGAGCTTTTACCATCGCAAAGACAGGCTATGCAGCAAAATTTATTTGATGTCTATGCAAATGCTTCAATAGTGCAGATGCCAACAAGTGCCGGTAAGACTATGTTGGCAGAATTCAATATTGTTTTGACAAAATCTTTACGAAAAGACGCTAAGGTTGTATACGTCGTGCCATCCAGAGCATTAGTTAATCAGGTATATTTTGATCTACGTAAAGACTTATCCGCGATAGGCTTCAATGTTGAACGCACATCTTCTGCAAGTGAAATAGACCCGACTGAGGCCGATTTCTTGATTGCAGACGATGTTGATGTTATAGTTTCAACGCCAGAAAAATTAGATTTATTAATTCGCCGTTCTCATCCTTCCGTTGAAGACGTTTCGTTATTTATCATTGATGAGGCTCATACTATTGAAAACGGAGAACGAGGTGCACGACTGGAATTACTTATTGCTATGTTACGTCGAGAGAGACCCAATGCAAAATATATGCTTTTATCGCCGTTCCTACCTGGCAATACAGAGGCATTAAAAGACTGGCTTGGAGGAGGTAACATTATTAATGTAGATTGGAGGCCTTCTGAAAAAATAGTTATTGGATTGAAAGTAACTAAAGCCAAAGCTACATTCAATTTACTACCATCTGCTTATAGTTTCAATCTATATCAGGAGAATGAGCAAGTAATAAAAAATCCATATCAACTTGTATCAACAACTCCTAAAGATAGGATATTGGAATTTTCATGTCGTCATTTTTCCTCGAAAGGAAAAACGGAACTTATACTTTGCAAAGGTAAAGGTTCGGCTAACAATGTAGCAGAAAAAATCTATAGTTGGATTGACGATAATATTAATAGTGATGAAATTCATTTAGTCCAAAAATATATTGATGAAGAATTGGGATGCTCAACATCCTTTTCTAAGTTTTTAGGAAAGGGGGTTGCTGTTCATCATGCAGGCTTATCAGATGAAACTAAATTACTAACAGAACATCTTATTCGTCAAGGATTAATTAACTACGTATGTGCAACTACAACCATTGCTGAAGGTGTTAATTTTCCCGTATCTTCTGTTTATTTTGATACATATCAACGTGGTCGAGATAATTTATTATCAGCTAATGACTTTTGGAATATAGCAGGTAGATCTGGACGGACTATGGTAGATGATTTTGGAAAGATTATCTTACCATTTAACACTCATACGAATGCAGAAACAGGCAAAGCTATTCTTAGCAAAGGTGCAGAAGAATTAACAAGTGTTTTAGCGAAACTATTTCTTGATAGAGAATATATACTTGAGACATTGATAAAAAAAAGGGGAATAGAAATATTAATGGCTGAATATACCGATGCATTCAGCCCTATATTTCAATACTTCGTACATCTTTTAAATGTTTCCAACAACGAGCTTGCTGTAGATATTGATGAGCTTTTTAAGGATTCATTGGTGTATTTTATGCTGGATAATGAACAGCAAAGGAATAAATTCATAGATTTATGTAAGCAGATATATTTAACAATCCAAGCACGATATGCAGATAATATTGGGGTTTTGAAATATGCAGATAAGACAGGTTTTTCCGTTCCATCTGTTTTAAAGATTATGCTTCAAAAAGCAACAAATCCGGCTATTGCAGACTTAGACACATGGAATGTGAATGTAATGTTTAATCGAAGAAATGCTGAAAACTTAACAGAGAAGATCAAAGCTATTTCAGAATTAAGAGAAACGGGACTGGGAACTGATGATACGACAGCCCCATTTAATCCAGAATTGGTTGCAAAAATGATAATACGTTGGGTTAAAGGGGATAAAATAAATGCCATATCCTCAATCCATCCCCATTTTACAGACAATGATGCGGATAAACGCTTAACTCAATTTGTTTCATATATGAATCAGCTACGATTTAAAGCATCGTGGGGATTAAGCGCACTTGAAGGTATAGTAAAAGGAAATGAGGATGAAATGAAAGATTCATACATCCCATCTTATGTTTATTATGGTGTAGATAATAATCCAGCTTTAGCTATGAGAATGTTGGGTATACCACGTTCTTTATCATTATCTTTATCGCAAATAATTACAGGTTCTATCTCAGATTACTCATTTACAAAATTGCGTAATATAATTAATTCGCTATCATTAAATGATTGGGATTCCTTAAAACCAACACGTTCAAAATTGTCTGGAGAAGAATGGAAGCATATTGTAAGTATTCTAATGAAATAAATGAAGCTGGACAGAAGTGCCGGCTTCATCCTTATACTCGATGGAGATATACACCCAGCGTTCAATCTGTAATTCCCTCTCGGCTCTTGCCAGGTCCTTGGCATATTCCCACCAGTCGTCAATTCGTTCTTGTACCATAACAGATAATTTAATCAACCCAGAATGTCCCGCAATGCGGACATTTGTGCCCGCACGGGTAGTCGTTTATATAATACACATCCCTATGTCTGCTAATATTTATATCCCCGGCTGTACAACCTCCTTTCCTGAATGTTTTGACATATTCGGCCTCTTGCTGCTGGTGTTCCGTCATGTGGCTTTTGGAAAGTTTCTTTTTAACAGACTTCATTCCGGTTTCCCATTTGGTGGAGTCACACCAGTCATGCACCATACCGCAGATTTCGTCTGCATAGGAATAATGCACCTGCGAATCCACAAAGAGATTATCCCTGTTGAACGGGAGTGTGATGTCAATAGGTAACATGGTATGATCCCCCGAACCGATACGGCTGTCCGCTATCGCAACCACGACATTGCCATAAAAACGGATGGTCTTGAAGTCCTGTCCGGAATCTTTGGAAACAAGATCGTTGAACATGGCATTGAAATAAATTCTCAGCTCTCCACCGTATGCGGCTGCCATCAGCATTTCAAGAATCCTGTCGTCATACGGCCCCTTTCGCAACCTGATAATCCGTCTTATCCTGTTGCACCAGTATGCTTCCGATTTACTGCGATGGCACTTGCCGTACTGGTATCCTTCGATCTCCAATCCTAACGAATAAAACATGGTGGTCGTGGAAGTGTTTTTTATCAGGCCTTCAGTCGGATAGGTGTCATTCCGCTCATAGAGCATGTCACAGATGTTATCTTCATTTTCGACATAATCGGTGCCAAGTCCGGCTTTCTCCATAGACTCTTTAATGTCACGCATCTCGGTACGAAGATTTTCCGAGAATTGCTCCGAGTACCACTCGGAAGATTCTTCATCCAACGGAAGCATACTGTTCTGCCGGATGCACTTTTCCTGCAAATCCTCGTGTTCGTCAAGTGACTCATTATAATCCACGAAATAAAGGCTTACCGATTTGGGCACGTGGCACTCCCAAGGTTGTATGGCTGTTGTTGTCATAGCTTTCATTCGTTTTAATATGTTTGATAAAAGCAATGAAGCCCTGCCGGTTTTCGACAGAGCCTCATTGTTCAGTTCGTTCGCCTCGGTTCATGGTTCGTCAATAGTAAATTCATCTTCATAAACTTCTATCTCCAGACCGCTTTCACAAATGCGTACAAGCCAGGTGTATTGCAGGCGTTCTACCAGTTCGATGTTACGATAGCCCCTGTATGGGCGTATCAATGTTGCCAAATCTCCGACTTTCATAATCTTTATTTTTTTACGGTTTATATTGGTTATACTGCCAAAGGCTGTTGTTTTGCCTTCCATTGCCGATGTGCTACAATATATTCCTGACGTTCCTGTTCCAGCCTTGCTTCCGTTTCGGGGGTATAACCGAGAAATTCGATACATCCTCCGTTATAACCGGTCATCCGGCATCGCATACCCGCTTCGGTGAGTTTGTCAATCCGCTTTTGTGCGGTCTTGGCACTGGAATACTGCTTGGGCCAGAAGTAATGCTCGCCTTTCGACCCGTAGGTGTCTTCACCGAGAATCAGTTTCCCGGCATTTGCCCGGCTTTGGATAAAGTCGAAGCGGGCTTTGCCGAGTGCCTGACGTATGGCCTTGTGGGCGGCTCCTTCGGGATGCTTGAAAACCTCAGGCAGTTTATCTTTGGTTTGCAGCTTCGGCAGTTCCGTCTGATAGGGCTTGTCATACCGTCCGATGCCCAGTGTCAGATAGAAATTTGTATCGAAGTAGTCGGTCATGATGTCGCTGTTGTCGTAGTTGTACGACATGGTAAAATCACAGACGTTGAGCATGACCTCGCGTGCCCGTTCCGTAATGGTCCGGTCTGTTCCAATGTGATAATGGTTGATATCTTTATAGATAAGACCGGACTCTTTCGTGAAGGCCTCGAAATCCGCTTTGACCAGATAGATGTTGATGGAACGGTAACCGTTCTGTGTGACGGAGAATTTATACCGCGGATAGGTCTCCTTGAGCCATTTGCGGATAATCTCCACGATTTCCCCGCGCATCTGTCCGTTGTAGTTCCTGCCTTTCCAACGGTATTCGTTATAGACGTATTCCGTGTACTCGTTGGCTGATGCGCCGGCATAGTCGTTTTCATAACCGGATGCAGCGGCCGATACGGTCGTGTCATCCTTCCATTTGGCGTACAATCTTTCAAATTCGAGATTGATCTGCTGCATGGTTTCCGTACTGCCACCCTTGTCGGGATGGTTCTGCAATGCCAGTACGCGGTAACTCTTCTTCAGTTCCGCAAGGCTGTTTATATTCTGAAAGTATCCCATAATGTTGATTTTTAATTGATGACCATTAAAAAATGAGTGATTCGCAGAAAAAAGGCAGGAAGTCCTGTTCGATGCCGAGGTTATCGCATGCCGATTCCAAATCACCTTCCCGCAAATCGTTCGCGTCGCGTAATTCACGCAGGTTTCTTACTTCGGCATCAAGGTATTCCCGAGCCGTCTCTTTGTCACACCCGCAAGAAGTGCATATCCTGTCAATGATTATTGTTTCCATCATTATTTTTATTTAGTTTTTGTATTGGAATCGGATAAAAGCTGCACGGTTGTCCGGAGTATCTCGTCCAGCCAGTTGATACAACGTGCCCCGAGTTCAAAAGGACCGTCAATTTCGTACAACTCATGGGTATGTTTGTCTTCCACAACGAGATGAAGTTCCTCCCCGAAGAATTGTATCCTGCGCACCAGGCACTCATAGGGATCGCCGTCATGGTCGAACCATATCACGTACACAGCGTCCACCGTATCGGGAAACTCCATTTCCGTTTTCCCATATTCCTCCAATACCGCTTTTATGGCGGCTGTAATCTCCTTGCGGAGTTTGTCTACTTGTTCGCTGAAATCTGTTTTCATAAGGCATAAAAATGAATGCGGGAGCCGCCAGCGGACTCCCACGATTAGACATTCGGTTTATTTATCGGAAACATTACGCGTAGATATTGATGCGATTGAACGATTCCGGACAATGCTGGAAGACAAGCGGCAGATTGACGTGTACCATCGGGTACTCCACCCAGCCGCTGCCTCTCCGGTAGCCGGTATCGGTAGCGAGGTTATTCAAAACCAGAAACTCCATCGCGTCGGGATTGTTGTTGATGTCGATGAAAGCCTTGTCGGGCAGTCCGATGGCATCCGTCTCTTCCAGATTGACCGTCAGAATTGTGTAAGGCTCTTCCGTATCGGCCAGTTCCAGACAGAGGGCGAGCCAGCCGTTGCGATAGATTTGCGGAACCAGCCGTACAGCCTGCCCCTGATAGATGTAGAGCTTATCCCGATAGGATTTGTCAGTCGGAACGATTTCAAATTCGTCTTCCATTTCCGTGAAAGAAAGCATCTGGTTATGGACTGCCACGAATGTATCGTTCTTCACCCGGTAGCACAGGTGGTCCGTTCCTGCCGAACGGATGATTTCAAATGAAGTGTTCATGATTCGGTTGTTTTTGAGTTATTACTGGTTAATTGCTTATGGTATTTGCCTTTACGCGGTCTTCGCACACGAGAGCCACGAAGTGTATTTCCATTATCTTGTGTCCGAAACAGACATCCGAGTTGTACTCCGCCCTCTGCCACAGCGTGAAACGGTCATTGCGGAACGACCACCGGAAATAACCGGAAAGCGATCTGTAATGCGGGTGGACGTTTCTCTCTATTAGTCGCCTGTTTACCTCCATGATGTTGGCCGACATCAGGATGATGTTCATGATTTCGATAAACGCCCTCGGCGCGCAAGGGTCTATCGGGAATATCGGTCCTATGAAATTCATATTCATAATTGTATGTGTTAGTCGTAATTGTCATCAAATACCTCATACGGGTAACTCGTCACGAATGAATAGTAGGAAGAGATACCCTGATAGACCAGGTTGTCCTCCTCCACATCGGGTTCTTCCTCCTCCCGCACAACCATCCGTGCATGGGGGCTGTCCTGAAAGTAGGATACGAGCAGGTGCGGATCTTCCGTCGCCAGGTTGTAGCCGTAATGTCCGCACCACTGCTCGAAACAGTCCTGCTGAAACTCGTCCAGCCGTTCCATTGCGTCACGTACCTCGAAAAAGTTCGGGCACAGCCATTCGCTGCTGACCATGTATTCCGGAATGTTCTCCCAGTCCGTGTAACGGTATTCGGGCTCGGCTTCTTCCGGGAAACGGGTGGCACAGGCATGGTGGAACTCGTCAATGTCGCAATAGTCGGCCAATTCCATCCGGTAGCTTTTCTTCGGATTGACCGTTACCAGCCGTTTTGTCGTTACTGCTATTTCTGCTTCATTCAGATTCATGGTTCTTATTTTTTATGATTATGGATGATGAATCCGCAGGGTTCACTTCCACAGGCTTCAAAAGGTCCGTGTTCCGGCGGTGCAGGGTTTTTGCGGAAAATACCGGAGCGCAGCGAGGATGATTTTCCGCAAAACCGCTTGCGGCCCGACCTTGCACAGCCGACAAGAACACGGAGTTACCTTTGCCTGTGGGAGTGGGCTCTGCGGATTTGACATGGTTATTTCCTTCCTGCTGTCAGGTACGAAAAATCCGGCATTGCCTTCGGGGAGGACGGATGCCGGATATATGTGCGGATTCGTTTTCATGGTCAGTTTGCTATGCGTTGACTGCCCCAGCTGATATGTATCTTGCCCTCGCTGTCCTGCGTGCGTATGAGCAGGCTGTCTATAACGGACATCGTAATGTCGAACTCGTCGAATATTTCGGACTGTTCCTTGACCTCGCCGCTCTTGATGAACTCGTTCAGCCGCTCCTTGGTCAGCACCAGTGCCATGAGGTTCTGTTCCACGGAATCCTCGTAAGTGATGAAATGCACGTTCTTCGTGTCACGGGAATCCAGCCGTATGAAACGGAAGTAGTATTGCTCCATACGCGGTATGTTCCATTGGAGCGATTCGAGAATGACATCGTTGCAGGAAGGGATGTTTACGGAACTGCTCAGGCTCTGCTGGGTGCATATCAGCACGCCGTTTATCGTGGCATCGAAACGGCTCACGATTTCCTGCCGTTTTCTGAACGATATGTCCCCCCGGACAATGAATAGCGGCCGTTCGGGGAAATGTTCCTCAAAGTATCGGCGGTAGAGGTCGAAAGCGGCGATGGAGGTGCAGCCGATGGCTACCTTGCCCGGAATTTTCCTGACCAGTTTATGTATGTATCTCGTCTTGCCCGGATAGGGGTCTCCCGAATAACCCTCTATCAGATGCGGGACCGAGCAGGCTTTTATCAGCAGCTTGATTTGGCGCATCAGCCGCAGACCGGCTTCCTTGCGGGTGTCGCCGGTGCTGTTATAATAAAGTTCGCAGATACGGCAGAACTCCTCGATGATGACACGGTACACCTCGTGTTCGCCGTCCGACGGGGTAACGGTGTGCATCCTGACCTTGTATTTCTCGCCGGCGAAGTCCTTGAACTTGCGCGTGATGATTGTCCTGGCAATAAGCGAGAACAATTCGTCCTTGTTATACACATCCTGGTTCTGCTTCTCGATACCGAACACGGACGCCTTGCCGGGGCAGTGGCAGGCCTTGAACAGCACATGTCCCCGAAAGGCAGGAAATGGTTCTCCATAATAAGGATTGCTTTCCGATTCTATTTCACGCTCCTTGTTCTCGCGGTAGATGCGGTCACACCGGCATATCATGTTCACGGAGTTGTTATACAGCAACTCGAATTGGCTGTACAGTTCCGATATGTTGTTGCGTGTAGTGGTTCCCGTGTCGAGCAGCTTGTATTTCAGCCTGCGGAAGAGGCAGAGGACATATTTCGTCCGTTGTGAGTTGGGGTTGGTGATTTCGTCCGACTCGTCGAATATAAGGCACAGCTTACGGCTGCGGAGCTTTATGAACCGGGCAAGACTCCGTTTCAGTTTGCCGAGCATGGAGGTGGAAACAATCAGGAAGATGCCCTCCGGCACATCTTCGAGGTCTTTGGAGGTACGGATCACACGGTATCGTTCCTTATTGGTTTTCAGGAAAGCGTCCCAGGTCATGTTGATGGCGATGGCAGGAGCCAGTATGACTACATTGCGCACTTTGCGGAATTTAAGCAGGTATTTGGCCCGGTGGTACGCGGCGGCGGTCTTGCCGGAACCTTGTTGCCAGTTAAGAAGGGCGTACCTCTTTTGCAGGACAAGATTGAGGTCATGTTTTTGCAGGTGGGTGAATTGGCAGGTTTCGTAGTCCTTATTGACGAATGTCGCGTTGTCCAGATACTCCGCCAGTTTGTGGTCGGGCTGCATATCGGGAAATTCCCGGTTCTGTATGTCATACTGCCGCTGTTTACGTGCGATGAATTTGCGGGCGGCTTGCAGTTGTCTGATATTGGCTTCGGTAAGAAATTCCGGTTCCGGCAATGCTGTCCGCTCCAGTATCAGGCTGTTGATGCCGGCCGCCTTGTGTTCCACCTTATCCAGCAGACGTGGCGCATAGGCTTTCAGTTTGAAACCGTAGGAGGTCTTGACCAGCGCGATTTCCTTCCGGGGCACGACATTCTGTGTTGTGATGTACTTGCGGATGACGGCAAGCACTTTGGCAGTCGTCAGCTTCTTGCGTTCCCACTCCTTGACCTGCTCGTTGGTGGCATTTTCGGGTGGCTTCTGGTTACGGAATTTCGTGACAAGAGCCGTCGCCTTGTCGATATGCCTGTTCAGACTTGCGTGGGCTTTCAACTCGTACATATACTTGGAGAGCTTGTACTCGAACTGCTCCAGCTCTTCCTTGTCTATCCGGTTGGTTTCACGCATCAGGTCAAAACGCAAACGATGCTTCATATCACGGGCTTGCATGACGCGCTCTTTCAGTTCCTCCATCGTGACAAACTCGTCGGCATTGTAGGGCTGCATCCCTATATGCCGGGAATGCCGCAGGAATACCATGACCTTCGTGTTGAAGTTATCCACGCCGACCGATGTGAAAGCATGGGGTGCGAGCCCGCATTGCCCGACAAAGGAAAACTTATCGTTGATGTCCGTTATCCTGCGTTTCTCCCAGAACTCGCTCTGCATGAACGAAGACGGGACGACAATCATCAGGATGCCCGCCGGATTGAGCAGGTCATAGGCCTTATCCATGTAATACTCCTGTGACAGCCGGAAGTCGAACTTCAGGTTGAACGGCGGGTTGCCGATGATGATGTCGAAACGTTGCTCCGGACGGTATTGCTGTATGTCGCACTTCTCGATATGTGCGTCCGGATAGAGATACCGTGCAACGGCGACAGCCTTGCCATCGATATCGAAACCGTAGGTGTTGTGCCGGTTGGGCAGGTGGTTGAAGAAGTTGCCCATGCCGCAGCACATATCAAGAACCATTTCCGAGGAAGTTGGCGACAATACATCGACCATCTCCCGGCATATCTCGTGAGGGGTGAAGAACTGTCCCAGCTCGAACTCTTTCTTGGCCCGGGCATACTCGTGATAGCTGGCAAAGTCTGATTGCCTGAGGTTATGCAGCCCGCCGACGCCGGTATAGCAGTTGTAGATGCTCTCCGCGGGAATCAGGTCCTTGCCGGAGTTTATGGCAAACAGGATCTTCTCGTTGACTTCAGCCCGCTTGTCTTGCGGTATCTGTTGGGGAATGATTGCATACATATCTTTGATGATTGTTGGTAAGACGAAAAACACCCCGCAAGGACTTCCTTACGGGGTGGCTGTGGCTGGTCTCTCATGGTCAGTTCTCGTTTCTCAGTTTGATTTCGCCCAATCGAAGACGGTCGAAACAGTTACGGGCAGCTATGCTGTCCTTGAATTTGACGTCTATACGACCGTTCTTGTAGAACTTAATCTGCTCGGCATTGGTGGTCGTGAGGTCGTACCATCCAGTTATATCGACATTTCTGTCACATAAGCCGACAATCATTCCGATACCTCCACATAAGACGTCATCCGTACCGAAAGCAATGCCCTCGCAGAAGGTATCCACCTTTTGTTTTGTACCATATTCAAACTCGTACTCTTGGTGATATTCAAGATGAATATTATCCCAGCGAACGATGTCAGGGAATATGATTTTGTCTTTCTTCAGTTCGGGCTTGACCTTGCTCCAACAGGAAGGCGTGACCGTTTGCAAAAAACGTTTGAGCAGTTCCTCTTCCGCAGTTTCACGGAAACTTTTGCCGCCAAGATGTTCTATGACCATATCCACATAGGTTTCATAGACGGGACGGAATCCCATGTGCAGTGTCTTCTCGTCAATCTTCGGAACAGGTACGGACACGTTATAGGTCTTGTTAAAATAGGAAATGATACGGTTGGCGAAATTTGCATTTGCATTGCAGTTCTTATCCACCAGATCGTTGATGATGTCGAACGGTTTGAACTCGTTGTGGGAATAGCTTTCGTCATCGTAGTGATTATACGCATGATAGTTTTTGTACGTGGTTTTGCCGTTCTCCTCGTATTTGAACTTGAATTTTTCTTTGTACTGTTCCGCGTCCTCTTTGAAGAGGGCATACCATCGGTCGATCTGGTCGAGCGTCTCGTAGAGCAAATCCTGCTGGCTCTGACAATAGATACGGTCATGTTCCGTAATCTTGTCCTCGTTTCTTACTTGTACACTTAAGATGCCGGAAAGCAGGTCGGGAGTGTTTCCTCTTTTTGCAATGTTGTCGGTCTGCATAATCTTATTTTTTTTAGTTAGTCCGGCTTATGGGGCCGGAGTTCCCATAGTCGCAGGCTTAAAAGGTCGTGTTCAGGACATGCAAGGTTTTCGAGGGAAAATACCGCAAGCCCTCCGGGCGAGGATGATTTTCCCCGAAACCCGAAGGGCTTGACCTTGCAATGTCCGACAAGAACACGGGCTACCTTTGCCTGTGGCTATGGAAACTACGGTCTCTCTATGACGAGTAGCTGCATTCTACTCCACAGAACATGAAATGATAAGATTTTAGATGGATTTCCGACTGAAACAGACTGTTTTTTCCGGAATAAATGTTACCTTTGTACCCAGTAAGAGAGTTATTTGAAAGCGTGAGAAACATGGTGTTCCACAGAGGCTTACTAATTTCTTATCCGTTGCCCACACCTCACGCGAATTCTTGTTAATCTATTTACAGTCAAATAAATAGCGTCAGACTGTATCAAATATACGAATAAACCCGAAGCATCGGGATATTTCCCAATGCAATTAAATTATACCTCCAATTCCTAATTTCTATTCGCGATTTCGACACATTCTTTTCGCAAATACGACAAAATTTGAAGCGCAGCTGGATTTTTCGAAAGATTAAGCAATGGTAGATATTTGACGATTAGGCTGGTTTCCAAGCTATCGAGATCTCCGGCGGATTCTACCCAATTTACCATCAAATTCTCGTTGATCCATCCGATTATTTTCAATTCATCGGTTTTCGAGAATTTATAATTTTTCTTATTGCGCTTCTCAATCAACGATCCTTTCGGGGGCTTGTACCCAAGAACAGCCCCCATACTTCTAAAAAACGTTCCGTGGCCCTTTGCCCGAAGTTCTTGATTCAGGAACCGATTGTACAGATTCTCAGAGGCAATACCAATATAAAGAATGTCATGCCCCCTCTCCAAAAGAATAGTACCAAACGGCTCCGGAAGCAAATGTACATTTTTAATGCGTATACAGTATAAACCAGACGCTTGGGGAACAAACCCGTCAACATCTTTGGCAGATTTAAAGTTCTGTTTGTTCATCAACATTTTCTCAACCAAAACAGAATCTTTTACTGTATTTTGAGATATGCGAACATGTTGCTTGGAAGTTCTCTCAAAAGCAATTTTTCTTGTTGTACTCCCCTTGAGAGAAATTGTCGAACCTTCACAATAAAAAAGCTCTGGGTACCCCTTAGCTCTCCCATAAATTTGATACGGAGTTATTAGCGAACCGTCTGCTTTTCGATACCATTTATTTTCATTCAATTTTTCCGCTATTTCTTTTGTCGTCATTGATCGTCCGACTTGGCGAAATAGTTTTTCCATCGCTTCATGCAGATACATAATGTTTATTTTTCTATTTCTCGTTTTAAAATAGCCACTAAGTTTTCGGGATGCCCAACTTGTTTCCACTGTTTCACAGGAGCTATCGCTATCACCTCCCAACCTTGAGCCCCCAATTTATTCAACACTTTAATGTCGGATCCCGCAATAGAATCGTTCTCCATATAAGCGAAAGTAAAAGATTTATATTCGAATTTCTTCATAGCTGATATATTTATTTCGATTCAACCAATCAATTTAACACACATAAATATAAAAAATATATAATTCAAACAACACGATCTGACCGTATAATCTATTTGCATCTCAAAATTTTCCGGCATTTGGATTTCTCGTCCGAAATCGCTATCTTTGTACTGTCATGCAAGGAGATACGGCGGCCGCGCAGGCGAAACGGGCAGGCGGGCGCAAGACCGTGCAGAATGACGGTAGGCGATGCGGGGACAGAAGCCGAAAAACCGTCGCAATTCGTTGATATACATCGGGCTTACATTCGTGCGGAAGCACCTTTATCCGCACAAAGCAACTTTCAAAAGGATGGATTTTTCGAATCCATCCTTTTTTATTTTTATATTCGATTGACAAATAAGAGAATAAAGCGATCGCCTTATTCTTTTCCAGGTTCGGCAATCAGTGTTTTCTTATTATGCAAAATCCCTTCGGAAAGAGCGAATTTAATTTTTTTCAGCATAAATTCACTTCTGAAACACCTTCCTATTTACATTATGATAAGACTATTCCGACAAAAAACAACACTATTCTTCGGAAACCCGTATACTACGAATCTATTTTAATCCGCAAATAGCCCCACAAACCGGCCACATCACACAAATCTCTTCGCATCGGACCTCCAGGTCGTCGTCTGCAGTTGCAAACAAAGATTTCAACCGCAGACGAGCAGGATCCCCCTCGATACGATAGACGGAACAAAACAGATAGAAACACTCCGTCATAACGAAATAAACTCTCCCGTTTATAACTTCTCCGTCCGGCTCCCGCAGCAACACGAGCCAATGCTGCAAAACCGTTCCGAATTGATCGTCCGTGCATAATGCAATTTGAGCCCCCCGAGCCTCTTCGGCAGAAAGAAGCAGATACCGTTCTGGAACCTCCTTGGGCGGAAACTCCGCCACGGAAGAGTCCCGATATACAGGAATCCGAACGACAAAAGCATCGCCTTCCGGCGTAGCAGCGGATTCGGCTTCACCGTGCATCAACCAGGAAATCGGATACTGCGGAAATTTCGCATGGATCTTTTTAGCCACACCAAGGCTTACTCCATAATTTCCCCGCTTGATCTGATAAAGATTTTCGCCTCGCGGCAACCCGACATATCTGGCGAATGAATTGATTGTCAATCCAGAAGATTCAATCACGCGCTCCAATCTTCTCCAGGAAGAATAATCCGTTTTTTTCATACCAACCAAAAATTACTTATTCCGTAGGAGCAATTCTTACTTTCTGATTTACAGCTTCTTTGGATGTATCAATCTATATCAGGAATTGTTGGGCCCCGGACATAAAATGTTATGGATCGGATTTTGCACCTTCTCGCATATAAAATGAAAAGAAGGCGCGGTGTCAATCTACTACCGAAGGCATTGGGAGCCCGTAATCAGTCGATTGTCCTGCGCCCTTGCCTGCCCCTCCCGTCGAAACGAGCAGGGCATAACAAGGACAGACAACTGCTACACCTGATTACTGTAAATTCCCAATTTTACGGTAGGCATAAGAGTTGTGTACCCTTTTATGTCTGTCGGCTACGCCGAACTACCGTATTTCCGCATTGCATCCAAACTGCTTATTTGTTCCCGGACGACACACGCCGCCCCACTACAACAAACGTCATCGCGCGAAAATACTACGCACAAATATAGTATTTTAATTTCATTGTAAAAATTAGGCGTTTCAATTTTCTTGCTAACTTTGTATGCATGAAAAGTTCGATCAACTTCCTGCCTGCGGAAAAAAGACGTGATCTGCATCAACTTGTGGAGATCATCCGAAACGAAATAAAAGATTGCGTAATGATTATTCTTTACGGCAGTTACGCCCGGGATATGTACGTCGATTGCGACCGTCGGCGGGATTACGGGGTGACGACCTTTTTCATGAGCGACTACGACATTTTGATCGTCACGCGCCGAAGGCTCGGCCTGAAGGAATACGACGTTTACGCCCGCATCACCGAACGGTTTTTCGAAAACAAACAAAGCGAATTTTACACCCGGCCGCAATTCATCAACGAAAGTATTTCCCGGCTGAATAAAAACCTCGAACTGGGACAATACTTCTACCATGAAATCAAAAAGCAGGGAATCATGCTCTACTCCTCGCAGGAGTTCAAACTGGCGCGATGCCGAAAATTGAACTATGCGGAAATCGCGCAAATCGCCCGCGACTATTTCAGCGAAAAATTCCAGTTCGCCAGCGATTTTCTGTTAGGAGCACGTTACTATGCCGGGTTGCAGAAATATAAAATGGCCTCTTTCCATCTACATCAAGCTGCGGAAAATTACCTGCGTACCATTCCGCTGGTATATATCCTTTACGGCTATAAAGATCATGCGCTGGAAATTCTGATGGATCGCTGCAAGACGCACACGCTGCAACTGGTATCGGTTTTCCCTCGAAATACGGAGGAGGAGCGGCGCCTGTTCAATCTGTTACAGGATGCCTATGTACAAGCCCGCTACAACAAGGATTTCGTCGTTACCAAGACCGACATCGACGCCTTGATCCCGCGCCTCGAACTCATGCGCGACATCACGGAAAAAGTCTGTTGCGACCGGATCGCCTATTACGAACGACAAAGCTGACATACCGCTGAATCCCGCCAAAGACCGGACCTGATCGATCAAAACGCAGGGTCCGCAACCCTGCGATTATGCCATTTACCTTCGGTTATAATCCCCGAATCCGTTCGATCGGAACGGCGAGGTCGTCCTCGATTCCCAACATGGCATTGATGAGCACGACCCGCTCGAAACCGCCCAGATCGGAAGGCGTAATGCGGCGTTCGGTTAAAACTCCCGTACCGAGCAAGTACTGCCTCCGCGTGCCGTTGAGCAGGAAAGTATCCGGCGTAACGTATTTCCGTCCGTCGAAAAACGCCACGTTGCTGTAACTGGTATCGGTAATCGCCCCGTCGCGCACGATCAGGATCTCGTCGCAATCGTCCCGACGCTGCAAAAGACGGGCAAGGGCGCTACGATCCGCATACTTCAAGTGGTAATCCAATTCGTCGTCCGCAGCGACCAGCCGCAGGGAGCGAATCTCGCGGGGAACATACGGCGCAAACGAGATCTCTGACAGCGACCGGCCGTAAACGATCCGGCACTTCTCCGTTCCCTTCCGATGCTGAAGCGGAATCGAACCGTCCGCCAAATCGAAATTGAAGGCGGCGCCGTATGCTTCGCGGACCGTCTGCCGCATACGCTGCAAATGAAATTCGGGACGAACGAAAATTCCGTCCTCGACCCGAATAGTTTCTATGAAAAGCAACTCCTCCATCGCAATCAGGGAATCGGCAGGTAAATTTTGGTAACGACCTCGTCGTACTCCTGCTGCGGGTCGCTGTGTACGGTGATGCCGCCGCCGCTGCGGAAATAGAACCGCCCGTTCTCGCATTCGATATAGCGGATCATCACCGCACTGTCCAGATCGTGACCGTCGAAATAGCCGAATACCCCCGTATAATATCCCCGGGGGCACTGCTCGGCATCGCGGATCAACCGCAGGGTCGCGGGTTTCGGAGCCCCCGAAATCGACCCGGCAGGCAGCAGACTGAAAAGCAGGTCGCCCAGTTCCTGCCGCCATCCCGACCGCAGGTCACCGGCGATTTCGGAGCTCGTCTGCAAGATTTCGCCCCTCAGGGTAGCGATCTTCTCAACGTAACGGAAACGCTCGACACGCACACGATCGGCAATCCGGTTCAGGTCGTTGCGAATCAAATCGACGATGGTGTAATGCTCGCAACGCTCCTTGTAATCCCCCAGCAACCGGGCCTCGGCATCGGGCAACGCAGCGTCGATCGTTCCTTTCATCGGGTAGGAGCGGATCACCCCGTCCGTAATGCGGACGAAACACTCGGGAGAGAAGCAGACCAGACGCCCCGGCAGCAACAACTTGTAACGGGCACGGCTGCGACGGAAGATCTCATCGAGAGTAAGGTTCGTTCGGATCGGAGTCCGCTCGGTCAGGTTGGTCAGAAAACTGTCCCCGCGAAGCAACCCCCGGCGAATGACGGCGAACCGGCGAAGATACGCCTCCCGATCGGTATGCAAAACCTCCAGGCGGGGCGTAATTTCCGCCTCCCCGGAGAAACTATCCGGCACATTGGTAATCTCTCCGCAGGCAAACGGAATCTGCCGGCAGACGAGCGGATTCTCCACAAAAAATCCCTCCCGCAATTCGAAATCGACCCCGAAAAGGAACGGTTTTCCCTGCGCGGCACAACGATTCACGGCTTTTCGGACAAGCTGAGCTTCCATTCTGACGATTTTTATTCCGCAAAGGTATAAAAAAGGTTACTTTTGTAGCCGTGAAAAAGATACTGGTAATCGATAATTACGACTCGTTCGTCCACAACGCCGTACAACTGCTTCGGGAATCGTCCGAACCGGTGAATATTACGATACAACTCAACGACCGGATCGACTTCGAAAAATTCGGCGATTACGACGGGATACTCCTATCCCCGGGTCCCGGAATCCCGGAAGAGGCCGGCGACCTTATGGCGGCGATCGGACAGATCGTGCGGCAGCGAATCCCCGTGCTGGGGATCTGTCTGGGACATCAGGCGCTCGCCCGGGCATTCGGTGCCGAACTGCGACAACTGTCGGCCCCGCTGCACGGACATCCGACGACGCTGACCGTAACCGATGCGGGCGATCTGCTGCTGCAGAAAATCGCTCCGCCCCTGATCGTAGGACGCTACCATTCGTGGATCGTCGATCCGGACTCGATGCCCGAAGAGCTGATTGCAAGTTCGCACGATGAAGCGGGACACATCATGTCCTTTTATCACCGGAACCTGCCGATACACGGCGTGCAATTCCACCCCGAATCCTGCATTTCGAATTGCGGCCCGGCGCTGATCCGCAACTGGCTCGCCACCTGCTGACATCCGCTGCGGAAAAGGAGCCTCCGGAAATTCCCGGACCTTTAATTGACCGTTTCCGACCGGGGCGGACGGGGCTTCGTCGTTCAGACAAGCCGCCTCGATCCATCCTGTCAGTTCCGCCCCGAACAGTCGGCGCAGATCCCCTTGATAACGAAATTGATCGTTTCGGCCGAAAATCCGTCCGGCAGACCCACCTGCGGAACAGCCACCCCTCGCAGGCAAAAGGTACGCCGGCAATGCGTGCAATAGAAATGGGTATGCAGGTCGTCGATTTCACAATCGCAATCGCTGCTGCAAAGCGCATATTTGAGCGAACCGGTGCCGTCGTCGATGCCGTGCACCAAGTGATGCGCCAGAAAAAGAGTGAGCGTACGGAAAAGAGTCGATTTATCCACCGTATCGAGCTCCTCTTCGAGATCCGCGAGGCTGAAAGCCCGGTCGAATCCGGCCATCGTACGCAGAATCAACAGCCGCAGCGCCGTAGGACGGATATCGCGGGCCTTGAGGCGGGAAATGTATTCGTTTTCGTTCATAGGTGCAAGATACGCATTAAAAACGACGATTGGAAGCCCTCACGGCATTCAGAACCGCAAGCAGAGTGACGCCTACATCGGCGAAGACCGCTTCCCACATGGTTGCGATGCCGAGTGCGCCCAACGTCAGCACGACAACCTTCACCCCGATCGCCAGCAGGATATTCTGCCGCACGATGCGGTGCGTAAGACGTCCGATACGGATCGCCGCAGGCAGACGCGAAGGTTGGTCGGACTGGATCACCACGTCGGCCGTTTCGATGGCTGCATCGCTACCCAAAGCCCCCATCGCCACCCCGACATCGCTCGTTGCGAGAGCCGGAGCGTCGTTGAATCCGTCGCCGACGAAAGCCGTGACTTTGCCGGGCTCTCCGCGCAGCGCCTCGAGTATCTCCATCTTACCTTCGGGCAGGAGATCCCCCCGGGCCTCGGAAACGCCCAGCCTGCGGCCCAAATTCGCCACCAGCGCCTCCCGGTCGCCCGACAAAATCCGAATATCCTCGATTCCGAGCGACTTCAATTCCGCCACGGCACGCGCGGCATCCTCCTTGGGCTTGTCCGCAATCACGAGATAGCCCGCATACCGGCCGTCGAGCGCACATACGACGATCGTCTCGGGAATCGCATCGACCTCCGACGGATATTCCACGCCGAAGCGAGCCATCAGACGCGTATTGCCCACCAGCAACTGTTTCCCGTCGAATTCGGCCCGAATGCCGTGTCCGGCGATTTCAACTGCGCCCTCCGAAGCGAGAAGAGCAACACCCTCCCTCTCGGCATACTGCACGACTGCCCGGGCCACCGGGTGTATACTGGTCCGTTCGGCCGAAGCGACCCATCCGAGCAGCTCCCCGGAATTCACGCCCGGAGCAACATGCACCTCCCGGACTTCGAACAAACCTTCGGTCAGCGTGCCGGTCTTGTCGAAAACCACGGTATTGACCCGCGCAATGGCATCCAAATAGCTACCGCCCTTAAAGAGCACGCCGGCCTTCGAAGCAACGCCGATACCGCTGAAATAGCCCAGCGGAATACTGATAACCAGCGCACAAGGACAAGAGGCCACCAGAAATACCAAAGCCCGGGACAACCATTCGTCGAACGAATAGGCGAAGCCTCCGTGCAGGAGCGACCACAATCCGGGCAAAGCGACGATCAGCACGGCCAATCCCGTCACTACGGGAGTATAAATCCGGGCGAAACGGCGGATGAACAATTCGGCGGGAGCCTTGCGCGCCGCAGCCTCTTCGACCATGGAGAGAATCCGCGAAAGGGCGCTCTCCCCATACGGGCGCGTCACTTCGATCCGGACCGGCTGCAGCGAAGAGATCATACCCGCCAACACCTCTTCTCCCTTACGGATCGTCCGCGGCGTACTCTCTCCGGTCAGCGCCGCCGTATTGAACGGGGCCGCCTCGGACAGCAAAACGCCGTCCAGAGGGACACGTCCCCCCGGAAGCACCTCGATCGTCCGGCCCGGCACGACCTGCGCAGCGGGCATAGCCACCGGTTTCCCTTCCACCAAAACGTTCGCCTGTTCGGGCCGGATATCGACGAGCGCACGAATATTCCGCCGCGCCCGCTCCACGGCACGCTCCTGCAACGCCTCTCCGATCGAATAGAACAACATCACGGCAACCCCCTCGGGATACTCTCCGATATAGAAAGCACCGATGGCAGCGAGGCTCATCAGCGTATATTCCGTAAAGAAATCCCGCTGCCGCATACCGTTCCATGCCTCCCGGAGCACAGGAAGCCCTACCGGAAAATAAGCCGCGAGGTACCAGCAGAACCGTACTGCGGGAGATGCGAAAAATTCGACACCGGTATATTGCATGACAAGTCCCGCCGCAAACAACACGGCCGACGCAACGGGGCTCCAATAGCTTTGCGAATGATGGTCATGGTCAGGACCTGCATCGCAAGCGGCGCAGCCGCGACCATTCGTTTGACTTTTCATAATGCTTTTATTCTTCTTTGGTGTCAAATATAGTGCATTTTCCTTGCAACCCGGTTGCAAATACACCGGCTTCCCGTCTCATTTTCTCGTCGCAGAAAGCTTTTGCTTGCCGAAAAATAGTATATTTGTAGGAACAAATTAAGACCTGAAGCATTGCGTCCCCTCAAATTTCATCCGATTCTGAAGCAGACCCTCTGGGGCGGCGAACGCATCATCCCCTACAAGGAACTCGCATCCGGGCTCTCCCGTGTAGGCGAAAGCTGGGAACTTTCCGGCATGCCCGGTTCGGAATCGGTGGTGGCGGAAGGGCCGTGGGCCGGAAGCACCCTGTCCGAGCTGATCGGACGCTTCGGCGCAGAACTTCTGGGCAAAGCCAACTATGCCCGTTTCGGGCAGGAATTTCCCTTGTTGGTAAAATTCATAGATGCCCGGGAAGATCTTTCGATCCAGGTACACCCGGACGACGAACTGGCACGAAAGCGCCACGGGAAAAGCGGGAAATGCGAGATGTGGTACGTGCTGGAAGCGGAACCGGGCGCTTCGTTACTGACCGGATTCTCCCGTCCGATCGCACCGGCGGAGTACGAACGTCGCGTTGCCGACAATACATTGACCGACGTTTTGAATCGCCAGGCAATCGCATCGGGCGACGTCTTTTATCTGCCGGCAGGACGGGTGCACAGCATCGGAAAGGGGTCCTTCATCGTCGAGATCCAGCAAAGTTCGGACATCACCTACCGGATCTACGATTTCGACCGGCGGGATGCAGCGGGCAATTCCCGGGAGTTGCATACCGAATTGGCACGCGAAGCGATCGATTTCGAATCTTCCGAAAACAGCCGCATAACGTACGCTCCGGAGAACAATCAGGAAGTCCGGCTTGTCACCACGCCTTACTTTACTACGTCGCTATATACCCTGACCGCACGAACACGCTGCGACTGGTCGGCAACGGACTCTTTCGTGGCAATAGTTCTGCTTCAGGGGAGTGGTTCATTGACCGACAACGAAGGCAATCGAATCGATGTCCGGCAGGGCGAAACCTGGTTGTTGCCCGCATCGACGCAATGGACCGAAATCACTCCGCATACAGCGCCCCTGCGCCTACTGACAAGCCGGATTTAGAGAACCCCGAATTCAAATGAAGCCGGCTTCACCGGATCGAGCTAACATGGTTATTATCTTGCGAAACCATGCTCCCGGCACTCCACTTCCTCACCACGACACCGACCAATCAAGCGCCCAGGAAACCGCCCGTTATTCCCACAGCAGGAAGACACCAACAATTCTACGACGAATCCGTCCCTGTCTGCGAAAACGATCCGGACCTCATATAACTCCAACCATTATCTTCGGCTGAAATATGGGATCCAACCGCAGCGACAGAACATTCGGGATCCCGTACCCGCGATTTCATCCGCGAACCAAGGTCCTCACCGCATGCAAGCACAGCTCCGGGCCTTAAAGCATAACATCGGAAACGAACGGAAGTAATCCGTTCCACCGGGTACACGTTTCCAGACCGGCATCCAGTTCTTGACTCACCCCTCCCCCGGAGCACGATCCCTACCGGCAACACGATCGGTATCGCAGTCCTTAACCCAAGCGCCGCCTCCAAGGAGGCCGAATAGTCAGGGAAATCCATCCGCAGGAAGCAAAAGTGTAGTACAGACGAATTCCGCCGGCAATACAATACTCTATAGATATTGATAGGACAGTGCGATACTACGACAGAGGAAACCCCTGATCCCTTCGCCGCATACGCAAAAACTTCGTTGTTTATCGTTTGGGACTATTTCAACCCTCCAAAAATCGCATTCGGATCTGAACTCCGTCCCATCCCGTTTTGCCGATTATCGCTCCTGTATTTCCCAAGTGACATTCCGCTCCCGAACCATATCACGAATCACTTCCGTCCCGAAGAGCCGGATTACTTAAAATAGCGGATCGCTCTACATTGAATTTCCGAAAACCCCGCACAAACGAAGAGCCTATCTCGATCATAGATCCGTCCTGCGACATACAAATCTCCCGCACATTCGAAGGAATTACAATCTATACGGCCTGCATTTCTTCTGCAGCGGCAAAGCAACAATATCCGGTTCATTTTACAGGATTTCGGTTTCGGGCGCCGTTATTCCCGGCTTTTGGCTGCGTTTATAAACCGGCCCCACTACGAATACGTGCTGTA